>Ga0209467_1000036_pt1 | contig 261072 bp, 203 predicted proteins | sample Higcelwee11metaG_FD_187175 | JGI IMG/M metagenome (GOLD analysis project Ga0209467, IMG submission 187175) | Freshwater pond sediment microbial communities from the University of Edinburgh, under environmental carbon perturbations - High... | ecosystem: Environmental > Aquatic > Freshwater >...
TAATATAGACACTGTTTTTTTCATGTCGCGTGGTTGTGGAGAAATTTCGCGACTTTTTTCAGATTCGGGTCGCACCCGGCAAAGAGGCGGCCATTCAACGAGTAGTCAAAAGTGCTGAGCAGTTACGCCTTTTTTACCAATGTCATGTGTCTTGCGCTATAGAATCGTGACTATTGCCTGTTACATAAGTTACATTGGGATTTCTTTGATGTGGTTTTATTTATTAGCAAATCGCATGGGAATATTTTACATAAGTTACACTGGGATTTCTTTGATGTGGTTTTCTTTATTAGCAAACAGCATGGGACGATTTTATATTTTTGTACCTCTTTTGCTTACCACTATTTCCCCGTTGATAGTGTTGACTGTGGCCCACATAAACATAAATCACGATTTTTCCAAGCACATCTACACGTTTTATGCTCTCAGGATTGCTGGCTGGATCGGTGGTGTGGCACAGATACTCAGTGGTATCGCATGGGGTGTCTTGAACCTTGCGCCAGAAAACATTCCACTTATGGGGCATATAATTTTTTTCACTGTTGGGGTGTTGGGTTTTTTTCCTTTTTTGCCAATGTCATGTGTCTTGCGCTATAGAATCGTGACTATTGCCTGTTACATAAGTTACACTGTAATCTCTTTCCTGTGGTTGTATTTATTCGCAAATAGCATGGGAAAATTTTACATTTTTGTCCCTCTTCTGCTTACCAGTGTTTCCCCGTTGATAGCGTTGGTTGCGGCACACATAGAAAAACAATGGAAAATGTGCCATGATGCGCTAATGATTAATAGCAAAATGGAAAAGGTGCCATGATGCGCTAATAATCAGAGAAAATGTGCCATTAAAAAATGTGCCATGATGCACTAATTAAAAAAATGTGCCATAATGCACTAAGGATTAACAATAAAGCAGATACAAATAAATTATTGCATTTAAAAAAAGGTGACAGAGTCTTTTTTCTTCAAAGTGCATGAAAGGCAGTTTATAATGATAATTAAAGCCATAATCCTGATAGTCAAGAGTGTTCTCTATATGGCCAGTGTCCCCTTAATCCTTATGTCTCTATTCTGTTTTCTTGGTGGACCTGATGGGGATATTGGCTCAATGGAAGCAATGGGATTTGGTTGTTTATTCCTCTTTTTAGGCAGCATCGTAATTTTTACAGGAAGGATTCTTGGCAAAACAGGAAAAGGGGAAATTAAAACGGTTAACGAGGAAGAAAGATGAGAAAAGGTTCCATGTGTCGTTAGTATTACATCGACAGTCAGTTGCAAGTTAATTCTTGTGTTTTATCTTTGCCTTGGGCGGTGTGGACGTTAATTGGGGGAAGGAAGAAGGAACGCAGGGAACTCGGAACTTGCTTTTCTAACTCCGAACTCCGAACTCCGAACTTCCGCGTCAGCGGCGTTGGCGCTCCACGGTGGCGAGGGCGTCGGAGAGGGCGGAGGGGCGGGAGAGCCAGAGGCAGAGCAAGGCCACGAAGGCGTAGGGCAGCACCAGGATCGGGACGCGCAGCGCCGCGCCGAGGACGACTCCGGCGACCACGATGAGCTCCGCCGCCGCCACCGCCCCCACGTAGCGGGAGCGGGAGAGACGGAGCAACTCCGCCGTCTTGGCCTCCTCGCCCGGGATGGACTCCAGGCGCTTGAGCAAACGCCACGGGTCGAGCCCGAGCAGCCGGAACGCCAAGGAGGCCGCCGCCAGCCCCGCGCTGGTCGGGATGGAGACCAGCAGCGAAAGCAACATGTAACGCTGGCCGAGAGCCCCGATGTCCGTGGGCATGGGCAACGCCAGCAGCTCCGCCGCCGGCAGCAGCAGGCAACAGGCGAAGGCCATGATCCATACCAATTTGGCGGTGAGCAACGTCTTCGCTGTGTCCATGGTGGTCATCCTTTGTCGAAGGCCAGTTTGTAGACTTGGTGATAGTTGGTGACGAAGTGGGGGGTGATGCCCTCTTTTACCTCGTCGGGGATCTCGGCGAGGTCGTTGCGGTTGTCCTCGGGGAAGATGACGTCGGTGAGTCCGGCGCGGCGGGCGGCGAGAAGCTTCTCCTTGACGCCGCCGATGGGCAGGACTTGGCCGGTGAGGGTCAACTCGCCGGTCATGGCGAGCTTGGAGCGGACCTTGGTGTTGGTGGCCAGCGAGATGAGGCTGGTGGCCATGGTGACGCCGGCGGAGGGGCCGTCCTTGGGGGTGGCCCCGGCGGGGACGTGGAGGTGGATGGTGTGGTCGTCGAAGAACTTCCGGTCGATGTGGAAGTCGGAGTGGCGGGAGCTGACGTAGGAGAAGGCGATCTCGACGGACTCGCGCATGACGTCGCCGAGCTGGCCAGTCTGTTTGATGCCGAACTTGCCGGGGATGGCGATGGACTCGATGAACAACGTGGAGCCGCCGAGGGCGGTCCAGGCCAGCCCCGTGACCACGCCGGGCTTGGGGTGGCGCGCCAAGGCGTCCTTGGCGAACTTGGGCGGGCCGAGCAGCTCGCGCAGGTTCTTGGCGTTGACGGTGAAGGCGGCGTCTTGTTTGCCCTCGGCCTTGCGGGAGGCGATCTTGCGCATGCAGGCCTTGAGGGCCTTCTCCAGGCCGCGCACCCCGGCCTCGCGGGCGTAGTTCTCGATCAGCGATTTCAGCCCGGCCTCGCTGAACTTGAGCCCGAGCTTGTCCAGCCCGTTCTTGGCCAGGTTCCGCGGGATGAGGTGGCGCTTGGCGATCTCGAGCTTCTCCGCGCTGGTGTAGCCGGAGAGGTTGATGAGCTCCATGCGGTCGAAGAGCGCCGGGGGGATGGAGTCGGGGACGTTGGCGGTGGCGATGAAGAGGGTCTTGGAGAGGTCGAAGGGGACGTCGAGGTAGTGGTCGCGGAAGCTGGAGTTCTGCTCGGGGTCGAGGACTTCGAGCAACGCGGAGGCGGGGTCGCCCTGGAAGGAGGCGCCGACCTTGTCGATCTCGTCGAGCATGATGACGGGGTTCTGGGAGCCGCAGGTCTTGATCGCCTGCATGACCTTGCCGGGCATGGCGCCGATGTAGGTGCGGCGGTGGCCTTTGATCTCGGCCTCGTCGCGCATGCCGCCGAGGGAGAAGCGGAAGAATTTGCGGCCCAGGCACTCGGCCACGGCCTTGCCGATGGAGGTCTTGCCGACCCCGGGCGGGCCCATGAGGCAGAGGATGGAACCCTCGACCGAGCCGCGCAGCTTCGAGACGCCGATGAACTCCAAGATGCGCTCCTTGACGTCCTTGAGCCCGTAATGATCCTGGTCGAGGATGGTGCGGGCGGCGGCGACGTCGAGCTTGTCCTCGGTGTGGACGCCCCAGGGCAGCGAGGTGAGCCAGTCGAGGTAGTTGCGCGACACGCCGTACTCGGGCGACTGGTTGGAGAGCACTTGCAGCTTGCCTAGCTCCTCGTCGACGGCGGTTTTGGCCTCGTCGGGCAGCGTGAGGGTCTCCAGGCGTTTCTTGAACTTCTCGATCTCCTCGGTCTTGTCGTCCTTCTCCAGCCCGAGCTCCTCCTTGATGGCCTTGAGCTGCTCGCGCAGGAAGAACTCGCGCTGCTGTTTGGTGATCTTCTCCTCGATCTGCTTGGTGATCTTCTCCTTGAGCTCGTTGAGGTCCTGCTCCTGGCGCAGCAGGAAGAGCACCTTCTCCAGCCGGGGGCGTAGGTCCACGGTCTCGAGGACGTCCTGGAGCTGGGAGCGGCCGGTGGTGGTCATGTTGACGGCGAAGTCGGCCAGCATCCCGGCGTCCTCCAGGGAGCCGCGCGACAAGAACATCTTTATCTCTTGCGAGTAGACCGGGTTGTGTTTGACCAGCTCCCGCAACGTGTTGACGATGCCCATGGTCAGGGCCTTGACCTCGTCCGAGCCGTTCTTGGGGGCGGCGGGGAAGGTGACGGTGGCCAGCAGGTCGGCGCCCTCGGATACCAGGCTGAAGACCTCGAAACGCCTGATGCCCTGGAAGATGGCTTGGACCGGGCCCTCGGGGGTCTCGCGGAAGTTGAGGATGCGGGCGGCGGTGCCGGTCTTGAGCATCGAGCCCACCAGGGATTGGATGTCCTCCGGCGGGGTCTCGGGGCCGGTCATTAGCAGCCCCACGACTTTTTCCGTGGGCCCCTCGACGATCCTTTTGAGCAGCGCGGCGAACGGGCCGGGCGGGAAGATCATGGGCAAGATTACCCCCGGGAAGGCCGGCCGGGCCTCCAACGGGATGATGTATAGTTTGGTGGGTAGCATGTCCGAGGCCAGGACCAGCTCCTGCCTGGCCTCCTCAGGTGTCGGCAGCACGGTGGCCGTCGCCTCGTCCTCGGGTTCGTCGTCCATATTTTGCCTCCGCCTCGTCTTGATGGTTGTCCCCTCCCTAAAATAGGCGGGAAACGTGGATTGTCAAACCCGTCAGGCCGGGCGGCGGCCCAGGATGACGCTGTCGCGGTAGTTCTGGGGCGAGAGCCCCTTGAGCTCTTTGAAGCGGCGGCTGAAATGGTATTGGTCGGCGTAGCCCAACTCCGCGGCCACCGCCGCCACCGCCACGGCCTCGCGGCAGAGCAGCTCGGCCGCCTTGTTGACCTTCACGGTGTCGGCGTATTCCTTGGGGTTCAAACCGGTCTCGGCGTGGAAGATCCGCCGGAACTGGTTGACGCTCAGGTTGCAGAACTCCGCCATCTCGTCCAGCGACCAGTTGCGGCCCAGGTCGGCGTTCACCGCCGCCAGCAGTTCCTCCACCCGTGAGGCGTGGCTGTTGGCGTCCTGGCCGCGGTTGCGCAGGTAGAGCTCCGTCAACAGCGCCAGCAAGGCGCCGTTCGCCTTGATCTGGGCGTCCCGCGACGGGTCGGCGGCCAGCTCGATCACCGGCAGCAGCTTGCGGCCCAGCCCCACGTTCAGCACCCCCTCGCGCAGCACCCCGCAACGGCGCAGGTGGTCGGCCATCGGCCCGTGGAAACACAGCGCGTCCTCCACATAGGGGGCGGTTCGGCCGCTGTAGAAATGCACACCCTCGGGCACCGCCAACACCCCCTGGCCCGCCTCCAGGTTCGTCACGGTCCCGGACGCCTTGTTCCAGTACCAACCGTCCCCTTCGAGCAGGTGCGACAGCGAATAGAACTGGAACGCCCGGGGGTGCAGCTCGCGCCGCGGCGTGAACGACACTTTCCGCAGCGTCTTGCAGATCCACAGCCCGTAGTCTCTATGGATGTCCCGGATGCCCTTCGGCAGCGGGATCGTCCGGGCGGGGCGCTCCAATTTGGCATCGATCTTGGTGTTTTTGTCCATTTCAAACCCTGTTTTTTAGCTTACACTATAGTTTAGTGATGTCGCTTTGATAAATCAACCCCAAACGGGACGGATCATGGGAAAGCTAAAGGTAGGTTTGATTGGCTGCGGGAAAATCGCCCAATGCCACCATGCCACGGAACTGCTCAAGCTCGGGAAGAAGGCGGCTATCACCGCCCTTTTCGACCTCAAGGCCGAGAACGCCGAGAAGCTCAAGCGGGACAACTCTTTGGACGCCACCATCCACGGTTCGGTGGAGGCGCTGCTGGCTTCGGACGTCGACGCGGTGGTCATCAGCACCCCCAACAGTAGCCATTGCGAGCTGACCTTGCAGGCGCTCGCCGCCGGCAAGCACGTGTTGGTGGAGAAACCCATGGCCGCCAAACTGGCCGACGCCGACCTGATGATCGCCGCCGCCCATAAGGCCGGGCTCCATCTGCAAGTCAACCAGACCATCCGTTACTTGCCCGTCTATGCCAAGATCAAGGAGCTCGTGGAGCGCGGGGCCATTGGCGCGCCGTTGCACATCCGCTGTGTCCGGGCGGGCACGGCCTCTCCCGACAAAGGCTGGTCGCTGGGTGCCAAGTGGTTTGTCAGCAAGGCTTTCGCCGGCGGCGTCGTCATGGACATCGCCGTCCACATGGCCGACATGATGGCATGGTATTTCGGCGAGGTCGAGAGCGTCTACGCCTCCACCAGCGTCAAGGGCAAGGACTGCGAGGTGACCGACAACGTCAGCGCCCTCTTCGACTTCAAGAACGGCGCCACCGGCGTGTTGGAGCTGAGTTGGACTTTCCCTGTCGGGAGTAGCCTGTTGGAGATTTATGGCGAGACCGGGGCGATCCGGCTTGGCTTCGACGCCAAGGGCGCGTTGGAGCTCTCCAGCGGCGGCAAGCCCTACAAGGCGGTGAAGATTGGTAAAGTCAAGGGCAGCCATGAGCGCTTTGTCGAGGGCGTCAACGGGAAGCCTGGGGCGCCTTGTCCGGTGGAGATCGGTCGCGGTGCCTTGTCGCTTTGCGCCGCCATCCAGGAGTCGGGCGACAAGCGCCAGGCGGTTAAACCAAAATGAAATAACCCAAAAAGTTTTTGAAGGGGAGTTTGAGGGGAAACTTTGTTCACAAAGTTGCCCCTCAATCTGGAAGAACTGGGGGGGACCCTTTGAAAAGGGTCGCCCCCCAGACCCCCCTCCTAAACTTTTTGGGTATATTTTTTAACCAACAAGATAAGGGTAAAGACATGAAAGTTGGTATCAGCCTCTACAGCCTCTCGCGGGCGATCAGCGCCAAGGAGATGACGGTCGTCCAAGCCATCGAGTGGATGGCGGAGCACGGCGCCGAACACGTCGAGATCGTGCCCTGCGGCTTCTCCCTGGCCGAGGACAAGCAACTGCTTGACGATATCGTGAAGACCTGCGCCAGAGTCAAGCTGGACATCTCCAGCTACACCATCGGCGCGAACTTCGTCCGTCCCGACCAGGCGGAGCTCAAGACCGAGATCGAGCGGGTGAAAAAGGAAGTGGAGATCGCCGCCGCCCTGGGCGTCAGGTTGATGCGCCACGACGTCGCCTGGCGTCCACCCGAGGAGGCCTCCCTCGACAACTTCGAGAAAGATCTCCCCGACATGGTCTCCGGTTGCCGGGCGGTGGCCGACCACGCTAAGCAATATGGTATCGTCACCAGCGTCGAGAACCACGGCTATCACGTGCAGCACTTCGACCGGGTGCGGCGGTTGGTCAACGCGGTCGGCCGCGACAACTTCCGCACGACCATCGATGTCGGCAACTTCGCCGTGGTGGACGTCGACCCGTTGGCGGGCGTCAAGAAGAACGCGGCGTTGGCCTCGATGGTGCATGTGAAGGACTTCTACCTGCGTCCGGCCTCCGCCGATCCTGGCGAGGGCTGGTTCAAGAGCGCCGCCGGCAACTTCTGCCGCGGGGCGATCGTTGGCCATGGCGACCTGGACATTCGCGGCTCCCTAAAAATACTGAAGGACGCTGGCTACGACGGCTATCTTTCGGTGGAGTTCGAGGGCATGGAGGACTGCCGCCAAGGCGCCAAGATCGGTCTGGCCAACCTCAAGCGTTTCCTGGCCGAGCTCGGCTGAAGCCCCCCCTGGGCGGCGCCATCTTAGTTGGCGTGGTGGTGCCGCTCTATTATTTCAGTCTGCACATTTTCACCCAAGTTGACGAAGGCGGCGGAGAAGCCGCCCACCCGCACGGTGAGGCCGCGGTGGGGCTCGGGGGCGGCGACGGCGGCCCGCATCTCCTCGACGCTGGCCATGTTGCCTTGGAACATCTGCCCGCCGGACTTGAAGAAGACCTCCAGCAAGGGGCGCAACGCTCCGGCGTTTGCCAGCGCGGCGTCGAAGTCCCACATGTGGCTCGCCCCGCCCGAGAACAACGCCAACGGCACCGAGGTGGCCGAGCGCATCACGGTGGAGATGCCGCCGGTCATGGCGGCGGCTTGCGGCGTGATCCCGTGGGCGATGGGCGTCCGGGCGCGCCGTCCGTCCGGCATGGCCCCGAGCGACGAGCCTACGATCGGCGCCATCACGAAGGTCATGATCATCGGTTTGACTCTGCCGCCTAGGTGATTGCGGTAGTTGGCGTAAATGGCGCAAATGTCCTCGACCAGTCGTCCCATCAGGGCGTCGGCCTCGGCGTCGCCCTGTCCGTACTTCGGCAGGGCGAGGAGTCGGAGCCGCAGCGCCTCGTGTCCGACAAAATTAGCGCGCAGCGCCTCCAGTAGTTCGCCGGGCTCGACGAAGCTTTGCTCGAACACCGCTTTTTTGATCGCCAAGAGGCTGTCGGCGGCGTTGGGGATGCCCAGGGGGGTGGAGCCGAAATCCTCGTAGCGCGCCCCGCCGTCGTTGATGACCCGTGCGTTCTCCACGCAGTCGGCGACCAGGCTAGACACGAAGAAGGCCGGCCGTAGCCGCGCCAGCTCCTTGGCGTGGATGTCCATGCGTCGGAAGGAGTTGGTCAGACGGCGGTCGAGCTCCGCCAGAAAGGCGGCGTAGAGGTCATCGAACGTCCCGAAGCCCGCCAGACCGGTGCTTGGCGCCCCCAACCTCTCGCCGGTCAGCAGGCAGGAACCGCCGGTCAAGGCCAGTTCCAAGACCTTTCCGACGTTGAAGAAGCCAGTGAACAACAAATCCCCGTTCATGCCGAAAGGCGAGACCTCCATGCAGCCGCCGCACATGTAGTCGCGGGCGTCGGCGAGCGGGATGTGGCCGTCGGCGGCCACGGCCTGGACTATGGCCTCGTCGTTGAGGATCTGCGCCCGGTTGCCGCCCTCGGCCAGGAACCTGGCGGACAAGTCCCACAGCCAGTCCGGGGCGTCCTTCGGGACGCGGATGTATACCGGCGGCTGCAAAAAGCACTTCAACGTCATGATCGATTCGACGGCTATCTTGGTGAGCGCGTTGGCGGCGCAGGAGCCGTCGGCGTGGCAGCCGCCGACCACGATGGTCTCCTCGCCGAAGCCGCAGCGCTCGTTGAAGAGGATGAACAGCTCGTCCACCAGGTCGCGGGCGGAGTCGAGTGTCTGCGCCCCGGAGCGGAGATCGGCCTCCAGATAGGGCCAGAGGTGATAGTCGAGGCGGCCCGGCCCGTTGCCGCCGTAGGGGCAGTCGTAGAGGCCAAGAATATAAGCGAAATGGAAGGCCTGGACGGCTTCGAGGAAGTTCCTGGCGCCATGCCGCGGGACGCGCTCCAGGACGGCGCGCTGACGGGGGGCGGCGATGGCGAGGTGCGCCTCGGCCCAGGCCAACGCGGCCTCGACGCAGATTTTCATGCCTTCGAGTTCCTCATGGCCTTTGGCGTCGGCCGTGGCCATGGACCTGGCGATCCGTCCGAGCAGCCCGGCGAGGCCGTCCTTGACCACCCAGTCCCAGCGCCAGCCGATGTGTCCTGGGGCGCACTGGAGCGGGAAGTGGTAGCGTCCGCCGGAGCGCTCCATTTCCTCGACCGAGGAGATGCCGTCCTCGCGGAGGAGCTCCGGCATTTCGGTGGCGATCCGTTGGGCGGCGCGGTGGAAGGGGTCGAAATCCCTGGCTTCCGGGTAGAGCTTGCTGACGTCATATTTCCGCGGGTACCAATAGCCACAGCTGGGGTTGTGGAGGAGGCCGGAGAGCTGGCCGTCGAGCTGAATGGCCGGCTCGGCTTTCAGTGCGTCGGCGAAGGCGAGCGCCTGGCGCCGCCGCAACGGCTCGTCGCGGTATGTCTCGAAGAACGCCTTGCCCCAGTTCCACATCTTTTGTCCGGGGGCGAGTGGGTCGCGGTCTATCTGAGCGGCGCGTCCCCGCGAGGCCGCCAGGAAAAGCTCCAGCTTTGGGCTGAGCTCCAGCCGCAATTCAACGTCAGCCATGTCTCGTCCGTCCCTTGTTATGAGCGCCTGCCAATATCATAAGGCGTCCGGGCCAGAGAGGCAATTGGTATAAACCATTATCGATTGGTGGAAACGATTATGTAGTATAATGCCTTGATGCGCATTTACCTCATCTTTACGCCGTTTTTCCCTATTCAAGGAATGCGGCTGATGCGCTATTATTATAAAAAAAGGAGATTTCATCCATGAGCATCGGCCAATTTCGTCCCCCGGCGGTCCCGCTGGTCGTCCACGACCCCTACTTCAGCGTTTGGTCCTTCACCGACAAACTCAACGAGAGCTGGACCCGCCATTGGACCGGCGGCAACGGCGGGCTCTGCGGCTTGCTGCGCGTCGACGGCGCAGCCTACCGCTTCTGCGGCGACCTCCGGCAGGTCGAGGCCGCGGAACAGCTCTCCGTCGAAGTCCTTCCCACCCGAACGATCTATCAGTTCGCGGCCGGGCCGGCGCGGCTGACGCTGTCCTTCATCACCCCCTGTTTACCCCACAAGCTGGACGTCCTCGCCCGGCCCGCCACCTACATCGAGTTCGCGGCGGAGTCCAGCGACGGCCGCCCCCATGAGGTGGAGCTCTATTTCGACTGCGGCTGCGACTTGGCGGTCAACGAACCATCCCAGAGCGTGACTTGGGGACGTCTGAAACTGGCCGGGATGGAGGTCCTCCGCTCCGCCAACGCCGAGCAACGTCCGCTGTCGCGCGCTGGCGACAACCTCCGCATCGACTGGGGGTCCGTCAACCTTTGCGTCCCGGACGGCGCGGGAGCCCTCGGCCCTTCCGCCCCTCTGCGCGAGTTCTTCGTCGCCCACGGCTCCCTCCCGGACGACGACAGCTTGGACACGCCCTGCCGCGTCGACAGGACGTGGCCCTGTCTGGCCGCGGCCTTCAAGCTCGGCGCCGTCGGCTCCACGCCGGTGGAGCGCATGGTCATCCTCGCCTACGACGATGTCTGGAGCGTGGAGTACCTCGACCAACGTTTGCGGGGCTATTGGCGCCGCGGCGGCCTGGATTTCGCCGGGATGCTCGCCGCCGCCCGCGCCGAGTTCCCCGCCCTCAAGGAGGATTGCCGCCGTTTCGACGCGGAGCTCCTCGCCGACTGCCGCGCCTCCGGCGGCGAGAAGTTCGCCCAGGTCTGCGCCTTGGCCTTCCGCCAGGCTCTCGGCGCGCACAAGCTGGTCGCCAGCGCCGACGGCGTGCCGTTCTTCCTCTCCAAGGAGAACTTCTCCAACGGCTGCATCGCCACCGTCGACGTGACCTACCCCTCCGCCCCGCTTTTCCTGCTGCTCCAGCCGGACTTGCTCAAAGGCATGATGATCCCCATCATGGACTACGCCCTGAAGCCGCGCTGGAAGTTCCCCTTCGCCCCGCACGACCTCGGCACCTATCCGTTGGCCAACGGCCAGGTCTATGGCGGTTGCGAGCGGGACGAGCGCGACCAGATGCCGGTCGAGGAGTGTGGCAACCTGCTGTTGTTGGCGGGGGCGTTGTTGAAGCTTTGCGGCGACCTCCCCTTCGTCCGCCAATACTGGCCGTTGCTCACCCGCTGGGCCGAATACCTCCGCGACAAGGGGTATGACCCCGAGCGCCAGCTTTGCACCGACGACTTCGCCGGACACTTGGCGCATAACGCCAACCTCTCGTTGAAGGCCATCCTCGCCCTCGGCGCCTACTCCCGGATGGCCGCGGCCATGGGCGAGCCCGACAAGGCCGCCTCCTATCTCCACTTGGCGCAAAACCACGTGGCCAGCTGGCTCAAGGACGCCGCGGCCGGCGACCACTATCGCCTGGCCTTCGACCAGCCCGGCTCCTGGAGCCAGAAGTACAACCTCGTCTGGGACAAGCTGCTCGGCCTCGACCTCTTCCCCCCGGAAGTGGCGGCCACGGAGACGGCCTATTACCGGAAAAACCAGGGGAAGTACGGGATCGCGCTCGACAATCGCAAGGCGTACACGAAACTGGACTGGATCTTCTGGTCGGCCACCTTGTCGGGCGAAGACGAGGACTTCCGCGCCCTGACCGACCCGGTCCACGCCTGGCTCTACGATACCCCTTCGCGCGTCCCGATGAGCGACTGGTACGACACGGTCGACGGGAAGATGACGGGTTTCCAAGCGCGCTCGGTGGTCGGCGGCGTCTTCCTCAAGCTGCTTTACGACGCCAAGCTGCGGGGCAAGTGGGTCGCCCGCGCGTCCCAGCCCGGGGAGGTGGCGCCATAGAGGGCGTCACTATTTGGCCGTGATGTCGGACACGTAAAACATCCGCATCAGCCCCTTGCCTTTGACTTCCAGCTCGCCGCGTTCGGACAAGGTGTATTTGCCCTGGATCAAGCGGGCGGTCGCCTCGGAGGCGTTGATCTTCATCGGCTCGGAGTTCTGCTCCATCCGGCAGGCGGTGTTGATGGTGTCGCCAAAGACGTCGAAGATGTACTTCTTTATCCCGACCACGCCGCCGACCACTTTGCCGCTATGTATCCCGATCCGGATTTCCCATTGCATGGGGGAGGTCCTGTTGCGGTCCTCCAGATACTTGACGATCTGGAGGGCCGCGGCCACGATGTTCTCGGCGTGGCGCTCGTACCCGGAGTTCATGCCGCCAACCGCCAGATACGCGTCCCCGATGGTCTTGATGCGCTCGCAGTCGTGCTGCTCGACGATCATGTCGAAACCGGTGAAGATCTCGTTCAACTCGTCGATCAGCGCCTTTGGTTCCAGCTGGGACGACAAGCTGGTGAACCCGACGATGTCGGAGAAAAACACGGTGACGTTCTCGTACGTCCTCGGCTCTGTTCTGCCGGTGGCCTTCAAGTCGTTGGCGACGCGGACAGGGAGGATGTTCAGGAGCAAACGCTCCGATTTGTCCTTCTCCCGCGAGAGCATCTCAAACGCTTCTTGGAGCTGCTCGTTCTGCCGCTCGATTTTCTGGAACGCCTCTTTCAACTGGAGGGTCATGCTATTGAACGCCGCCGAGAAATCCCCCATGAAATCGACTTTCTGCTCGAAATCCCCGGCCGCGATCTGCTGTGTCTTCCAGGTGAGATGGCGCAGGCTGGCTTGCAGCCCTTTGAGCTGGTTCAACGCGGCCGTGCCGCCCTTGGGGATATCGAAGTCCAATACCCCCTTGGCGATGAAATCCATGGACACGTTGAAAACGCCATAGTCGCAGATGAACTTGTTGATGTAGCCCACCACCTGCTTCAACTCGTTGTCCGGGTAATCTTGTGGCAGCTCGACCGGGTCGGCGCTCTTGCCCTTGAGCAGTCGGTAGACCGCCTCGGACAGCTTCTCCAAATACATTTTTTCCACTTGCAGCATGGCGAACTTTCAGCCGACGACGCTCGCGGTGAAACGGCAGACGCGCTCCCCCGAGCACCAGCAGTCGATCTCCTTCACTTTGAACACCTTGCCCGTGAACCCCTCCAGTATCCCGCTGATGAAACCCTCGTCGTAGACACAGATCGTCTCGTCGGACATCGGCAGGCCGGAGCAGTCCAAATCCTCCTCCACGGTGATCACCAGTTCCCCCTTCTCCATGTCCACCCGTTCGAAGCGGATGATACCGATCTTCAAGTCCCGCATGGCGTTCTGCAAGTTCTTGGTCAAGTCGTTCAAGTTTTTGCACTCGCCGAGCGCATGGCTGTAGAACTCGATCCCGGCTTTTTTCCCGGCGTCGAAGAAGATCTGGTCCGCCTTCTCCACGCCGTATTCCTTGATGAGCACGTCGTGTAACGTGAACTGCATCAACCGATATACCGCCACGTCCGTGGTCCGCCCCAAGTTCGGGCGCCCAAGACCGACATCCCCCAACATGCTCCAGTCAAACTGCAATTCGTCCCGTTCTTCTTTGAACATATGATTTCCCTATGTTGGAGGCAGCCTTCAAAACCTGATAAAAAACGCCATATACAATAGCCTTGCCGCCATTCACAGTCAAGCATGCCCCGCGGTTTTTGGGGCGAAGCGCGCCTTGGCGCATGTTAATCCCAGTTGGGGGACATTGCCTCGTAGAAGGGGAAGCAGGGTTGGAAGAGCGCTCCGGCTTCGACGGGGGGCTCGAACCCGGACACGCTCAGGCCCAGCAGCCGCAGGGGGCGGACGCCGGCCTCGGTTTTCGCCAGCAAGCCGCGTAACGCCTCCATCACCACGTCCAAACGGTCGAAAGGCCGCGCCTGGGTCTGGCTCCGGGTCACCTGCTCGAAGTCGGCGTACTTCACCTTCAATGTCAAGGTCTTGCCGGAAAGCCCCTCCGCCTCCAGCTCCGCCAGCGTCTCCGCCGCCATTCCCTCTAGTGCCTCGAGCATTTCGGGGAGCTCCACGAGGTCGGTGGGGAACGTCAGCTCCTTGCCCAGCGACTTGCGGACGCTGTCGGGGCATACCGGACGGTTGTCCACCCCCCGCGCCGCCTCGTAATAGTAGATGCCGTTCTTCCCGAAGAGCCCGACCATGTCCGTCAAGGGGAGTTGTCGCAAATCGGCGCCGGTCTTGAGCCCGAGCTTCTCCATGCGGGCCGCCGTCACCTTGCCGATCCCGTAAAATTTCCCCACCGGCAACGCGGCGATGAAGTCCAGAGCTTGTTCCGGTCGGATCACCGTCAACCCCGCCGGTTTGTGCAGCCCGGAGGCCACCTTGGCCAGGAATTTGTTGTACGACACCCCCGCCGAGGCGCTCAGGTGGCAACGGCGGCGGATCTCCCGGAGCATCTGCTCGGCCAGCCGCGTCGCCGAGGGGTTGCCGGACTTGTTCACCGTGACGTCGATGTACGCCTCGTCCAGCGACAACGGCTCCACCAAGTCGCTGTGCGACAGGAAAATCTCGCGGATCTGGGCCGACACCGTCTCGTAGGCCTCGAAGCGCGGCCGCAGGAATATCCCTTCCGGGCAGAGCTTGCGCGCCTGCGCCGCGGGCATCGCCGAGTGGACCCCGAACTTCCGGGCCTCGTAGGAGCAGGTCGACACCACCCCGCGCCCGTCCGGGTCGCCGCCGACGATCACCGGCCTGCCGCGCAGCTCCGGGCGGTCGCGCTGCTCCACCGAGGCGAAGAAGGCGTCCATGTCCACGTGGATGATTTTTCTGACGGTCTTTCCTCCCTCAGTCTAATTTCCGAACTCTCTTCCAGTCTCTCAACTCCGAACTCCGAACTCTCTTCCAGTCTCTCAACTCCGAACTCCGAACTCCGAACTCCGAACTCCGAACTCCCAATATATGCCCGCCGCGCCGTCGCCGCAAATGCGCGTCGGGGTGTTGAAAGGACAGGGCGGCGGGCTACATTATGACCCAACGCCGCAACTAACGATGGAGCCGACGCCATGAGAGTTTTTCCTGTGTTGCTTTGCCTGTTGTCCCTGGCCTTGGCCACGGGGTGCGTCTCCGAGCGGGAGAGCTCCAAGAAGGAGCTTGAGGCCAAAGGTTACCGCCTCGACGAGATCTCCATGCTGCGGGCCATCCAGAATCTGGACGTCGACGCCACCAACCTCTTCATCAAGGCCGGGATGTCCAAGATCGACGGCGAGCCCATTCTCATCACCGCCATCCAGCAGAACCAGCGCCGCATCGTCGGTGTCATGGTCGAGGCGGGGGCCGACGTCAACGCCAGGGGGGTGAAAGGGCTAACCCCCCTCATGATGGCCGCAGGCAACGGCCGCGCCGAGATGACGCAGCTGCTCATCCTCAGCGGCGCCAACCTCAACGCCACGGACGACGCCGGCAACACCGCGTTGATGTGGGCCGCCACCCGGCAGGACACCACCACCCTGAAAATCCTGCTCGACGCCGGCGCCGGCATCAACCTGCGCAACAAAGCCAAACAAACCGCCTTGGAAATGGGCGGCAGCCAGGAGGTCAAGGACCTACTCGCCGCCACCGGCGGGACGAAGTAGTTTGGAGTCCGGAGATTTCGACCTAAAACCTGAAACCTAAAACCTGAAACCATTATGAACGAGACTGAGCGGAAAAACCTGTGGGCGCCTTGGCGCATCGAATACATCCTGGGGCCGAAGGACGGCGCCTGCTTCCTCTGCGGCCGGGAGCGCGACAGCGGGGCGAAGGACGACTTCATGGTGGTGGGCAGGGGCGAGAGCGTCTTCGTCATGCTCAACGCCTTCCCCTACAACGCCGGTCACCTGTTGGTCGCGCCCTACGCCCATGTCGACGACATCGCCAAGCTGCCCCCCGACACCTTGAACGAGCTCATGGGCTTCACCGTCAAGGCCAAGCAGCTCCTGGCCGGCCTCATGCGGCCCGACGGCTTCAACATCGGCTTCAACCTGGGAGCCGCCGCCGGCGCCGGGCTGGAGTCCCATGTCCACGAGCACATCGTCCCGCGCTGGGTGGGGGACACCAATTTCATGCCCGTGCTTGACGACACGAGGGTGGTGCCGCAGGCGCTCCGCGACACCGCCGCGCTGCTCCGTTCCCGCTGGGTTTGAGCCAGGGCGCGGGGCTGCCTGGAAAAAAACCGGAAATTTCCGCGAACTAGGGTTTGTATCGTCGGCGAACTGGGCTATTGTAATGCTTCTCAAATTTTACGCTCGGATGGCGGAATTGGCAGACGCGCACGGTTGAGGGCCGTGTGGAGCAATCCATGGGGGTTCGACTCCCCCTCCGAGCACCAATTTTAGGTGCGGACGCGTTTTTTTGTGAAAACGTGTTTTTCTTCTTGACAGTGCGGTTTTCCGGTGTAGATTAGCCGCTCGTTTTGTGTGTGAGCCGCCGCGAGGTGGTTGGCATAGTGGATATCCAAGCCCACATAGCTCAGTCGGTAGAGCACGTCCTTGGTAAGGACGAGGTCATCGGTTCAAGTCCGATTGTGGGCTCCAGTTTTTCTGGTTGCGCGAGAGTGAACATAAACAAATAGCTAGAAGACGGATCAATTTTTGGTGGGATGAGGTCTTGTGGTCAAGGCGACGCAGACGAAGCGTGAGGCGGACGCGGGACACGAAGTACACCGGGAACCAAGTCTTGGAGGAATCAAGCAATGGCTAAGGAAAAATTCGAGAGAAACAAACCTCACGTCAACATCGGCACCATCGGCCACGTTGACCACGGCAAGACCACGCTCACCGCGGCCATCACCATGGCGATGGCCAAGAAGTTCGGCGGCGAGGTCAAGAACTATGCCCAGATCGACAACGCTCCCGAGGAAAAGGCGCGTGGTATCACGATCAACACCTCCCACGTCGAGTACCAGAGCGACAAGCGTCACTACGCCCACGTCGACTGCCCCGGACACGCCGACTATATCAAGAACATGATCACCGGCGCGGCCCAAATGGACGGAGCGATCATCGTCATCGCCGCCACCGACGGCCCGATGGCCCAGACCCGCGAGCATGTCCTCCTGGCCCGCCAGGTCGGCGTCCCCGCCATCGTCGTCATGCTCAACAAGATCGACCAGGTCGACGACCCAGAGCTCATCGAGCTGGTCGAGATGGAGATCCGCGAGCTGCTCAACTCCTATGAGTATCCTGGCGACGACATCCCGATCATCAAAGGCTCCGGACTCAAGGCGATGCAAGCCCTCGAGGGCGGCGCCGGCCTCGACCATGCCGATGTCAAGTGCATCCTCGAGCTCATGGACGCCGTCGATAGCTACATCCCCGAGCCCGTCCGCGTCCTGGACAAACCCTTCCTGCTCCCGATCGAGGACGTGTTCTCCATCGAGGGTCGCGGCACCGTCGTCACCGGCAGGGTCGAGTGCGGCATCATCAAAGTCGGCGATGACGTCGAGATCGTCGGCATCAAGCCGACCATCAAGACCACCGTCACCGGCGTCGAGATGTTCCGCAAGCTGCTCGACCAGGGCCAGGCCGGCGACAACATCGGTTGCCTGCTGCGTAACACCAAGAAGGATGACGTCGAGCGCGGCCAAGTCTTGGCCAAGCCCGGTTCCATCACCCCCCACAAGAAGTTCAAGGGCGAGGTCTACGTGTTGAAGAAGGAAGAGGGTGGTCGTCATACCCCGTTCTTCACCAACTACCGTCCCCAGTTCTTCTTCCGCACCACCGACGTCACCGGCACCATCAAGTTGCCCGAAGGCGTCGAGATGGTCATGCCTGGCGACAACGTGTCCATCGAGGTGGAGCTGATCTGCCCCGTGGCCATGCAGAAGACTCTGCGCTTCGCCATCCGCGAGGGTGGCCGCACCGTCGCCTCCGGGCGCGTCGTGGATATCATTGAATAGTTTCGCCTAACGACCTACGGCCCCGGACGGGCATTCGACCGTCCGGGGCCGCTTTGAAAGAACTGGTGTTCAAATGCGTGAGATCATCACTTTGGCTTGCACCGAGTGCAAGCACCGAAACTACACGACCATGAAGGAGAAACGCAACACTCCTGGCCGTTTGGAGAAAAAGAAGTTCTGTAAGTTCGAGCGGAAGCACACCCTGCATCGCGAGACCAGGTGACGCCCCGCAAGGCATGAAGCCGTAGACACACAGGTGGGTAGCACAACTGGCAGTGCATCGGTCTCCAAAACCGAAGGTTGGGCGTTCGAGTCGCCCCCCACCTGCCAATTTTTCATAGGCCTTAGCTCAAAGAGTGTTCAACATGGGAAACTGGCTGACAAAGACGCGTCAATTCATCTCCGACACCATCGAGGAGCTCCATAAGTGCGCATGGCCCGGTAGGGAGGAGTTGTTCGAGTCCACCATCGTGGTCATCGTCACTATCCTCGTCCTCTCGGCTTTCGTCTTCGCCGTCGACACCGTCGGTCAGTACCTCGTCAAGTTTCTAACCTCCTTCTAAAACAACAGCGGGACTTGTCAATGGATAAGCGGACGGAAGATAAAGCCCAGGCCAAACCTGCGGAAGACATGGACCGGGGTCATTGGTTCGTTGTCAACACCCTCTCCGGGCACGAGAACAAGGTCAAGGAGAACATCGAGAAGCAGCTGTTGCTTGTTGACAACGACTATCCCATCTACGAGGTCCTCATCCCCATGGAGAAGATCTCCGAGGTGAGGCAGGGCAAGAAGATCACTTCCACGAGGAAGTTCTTCCCCGGCTATGTGCTTTTGCGCATGGATCTCTACAAGAGGGACAACATCATCGACGAGCGCGTCTGGTACTTTGTCCGCGAGACCCAGGGCGTCATCAATTTCGTCGGCGGTGGCGAGCGTCCCATCCCCCTCACCGACAAAGAGGTCGAGAACCTCATGTTCCAGGTTAGGGAGCGCGAGGAGAACGTCGTGCCCAAGCTGCTCTTCGAGAACGGCGACACGGTGCGCATCAAGGATGGCGCCTTCGAGAACTTCGAGGGCACTATCGACGAGATTGACCCCGACCGGGGCAAACTCAAAATCATGGTGTCGATCTTCGGCAGGTCGACCCCGGTGGAAATGGAGTATTGGCAGGTCGAAAAGGCGTAGAGCGGGCGTTTCGACCGATTTGAATAACCTAAAACTTGGGATGGGAGGGCAACCGCTCGCTCGTACCACCCAGGGAAGTAGAAAAGACTATGGCGAAAAAAGTGAAGGCGGAAATCCGCTTGCAGATTCCCGCCGGTCTAGCCAACCCGGCGCCCCCAGTGGGCCCCGCGCTCGGCCAGGCAGGTGTGAACATCATGGAATTCTGCAAGAAGTTCAACGCCGCCACCCAGTCGCTCGCCGGGATGAACATCCCGGTGGTGATCACGGTCTACATGGACCGGTCTTTCACTTTCATCACCAAGTCCCCCCCGGCCGCGGATTTGATCAAGGATGCGATCAAGATCAAAACCGCCTCCAAGACCCCGGGCAGGGAAGTGGCTGGTAAAGTGACCAAGGCTCAGCTCCTGGAGATCGTCAAAATGAAGCGGGTCGACCTGAACTCCAGGGACGACGAGGCCGCCATCAAGATCATCGCCGGCACGGCGCGCAGCATGGGCATCGAGGTGGCAGATGAATAGGAGCAAATTGTACCGGGCTCAGCTCGAGAAAGTCGACCGAGTCAAGCAGTATACCCTGCGCGAGGCTCTTGAGGTTCTCAAGTCCCTTCCCAAGGTGAAATTCGACGAGACCGTCGAGATCGCCTTCAAGCTGGGCATCGACCCCAAACAGTCCGACCAGAACGTCCGTGGCGCCGTCACCCTCCCCAAGGGCACGGGCAAACAGGTCACCGTCGCGGTAATCGCCGATGGCGAGAGCGCCGAGAAGGCCAAGGCCGCCGGCGCCGAGTTCGTCGGCTTCGAGGACTTGATCGAGCGCATCAAAGGTGGTTTCCTGGAGTTCGACTCCCTGATCGCCACCCCGGCGGCCATGCCCAAGGTCAGGCCGCTCGGTAAAGCTCTCGGCCCCCGCGGCTTGATGCCTAACCCCAAGACCGGCACCGTCACCGACGACGTCGAGAAGGCGGTCAGGGAGGCCAAGGCTGGCCGCGTCGAGTTCCGCGCCGACAAGGGCGCTTGCGTCCATGTCACCGTCGGCAAGGCGTCCTTCGCGGTTGGCGACATCGAGGAAAACTGCAGGACCGTGGTTCACGCCCTCGAACGCGCCAAACCGGCCACCGCCAAGGGGCATTACTTCATGTCATGTTCGGTCTGCTCCACCATGAGCCCGGGCGTCAAAGTTTCCACCAAAGAGTTCGGAAAGGCCACGACATGAGGATCGAGAAAAAGCAGTTAGTTGGCGACATCGGCAAGTTGCTCGAAAAATCCTCCTTCGTCTACATGGTCACCTACAAGGGCCTGAAGGTGAAGGAGTTCAACGAGCTCCGTGGCGAGATGCTCAAGTGCGGCGCCAAGTGCAATGTCCTCAAGAACAAGTTGGTCAAGAAGGCCGCCGAGCTCAAAGGCTTCGGCGCCTACGCCAAGTTGTCCATGGCCGAGGACACTGCCTTCATCACCGGTTCCGGCGACGCCGGGGCGGTGGCGAAGTCGCTCAGCGAGATCTCCAAGAAGAACGAACGCGTCCGGGTCAAGGGGGGGTGCCTCGACGGCGTCGCCTTGAGCAAGGCGGATGTCGAGGCCATCGCCTCCCTCCCGCCCAAGCCCGTGCTCTACGCCCAGTTGCTTGGCGTCCTGCAGGCTCCGGCCACGAACCTCGTCTCCTTGCTCAACGCCAAGTTGTCCGGTCTGGTCAACGTCCTTAATTCATACAAGAACAAGCTTGAAGAGAACAAATAACCGATAAACCAAGGTTGGAGGTCATCATGTCTGAAGATACGAAAGTCGCCGACGTCGCCCTGTGCCCCGAGATGGAGAAGTTCATCGCCTATGTCGAGAACATGACCGTTCTTGAGCTCTCCAAATTGATCAAGGCCCTGGAGTGCCGTCTCGGCGTCTCCGCCGCCGCCCCGGTCGCCGCTGCCGCTGCCCCGGTCGCCGCCGCCGCCGCCCCTGCCGAAGAGGCCGAGGAGAAGACCGAGTTCGACGTCGTCCTGGTGAGCTTCGGCGATTCCAAGGTCAACGTCATCAAAGAGGTCAGGGCCATCACCGGCCTCGGGCTGAAGGACGCCAAGGATCTGGTCGAGGCTGCCCCCAAGACCGTCAAAGAGGGCGTCGCCAAGGAAGAGGCCATGAAGATGAAAGAGCAGATCGAGAAGGCTGGCGCCAAGGTCGAGCTCAAGTAATCACCACACAGCTATTGTTGCGACAAGTTGGGAAACGCGTTTCACGCGTTTCCCTTTTTCCCGTTATATGTCCAGGGGCGGGGCATATGCCAGAGGCGCGGCCGCCGTCGCCCTCGCTTGGGGCTTTTGAAACCGCTTACGCAAACCACAGGGAACATTATGGCTGAACGAATCAATTTCGGCAGACTTCAGGAAGTTTTGGATATACCTGACCTGATTGGGGTCCAGGTTAAGTCATATGAAGATTTTTTGCGGAAAAGCCCCGCCGGAGACGGCAAGTGCGAGGGTCTTGAGGAAGTCCTCAAGGAAGTCTTCCCCATTGAGAGCTATGACAAGCAGTGCAGCCTGAAGTATGTGTCCTATCAGCTCGGCCAGATCAAGAAGGACGAGATCGACTGTCTCAAAGACGGCGACAGCTACAGTTCCCCCCTCTACATCGAGTTCCTCCTGGAGAACAAGGGCGAGGCCAAGTCCGAGAAGGTTTTCATGGGCGACATCCCCATGATGACCAAGCGCGGCACTTTCATCATCAACGGCGCCGAGCGCGTCATCATCAGCCAGCTCCACCGTTCCCCGGGCATCTGCTTCGAGAAGAAACAGCATTCTAGCGGCAGGACTTTGTACTCCTACCGCATCATCCCCGACCGCGGCTCCTGGCTCGAGGTCCAGTTCGACATCAACGACAACATCTTCATCTACCTCGACCGCCGCCGCCGCCGCCGGAAATTCCTCATCACCACTTTGCTCCGCGCCCTCGGCTACGAGGCCGACCGCGAGATGATCGAGCGCGTCTACGAGGTCAAGACCGTCACCCCCGACGAGCTCGCCGCCGTCGAGGACCTCTCCGTCTACTACCCCTTCGCCGACATCGTCGACGCCCAGGGCGAGCTTCTCGCCGACGCCTACGAGCCGCTCACCAGCGCCACGTTGGCCACCATCAAGAAGAAGGAAGTCCGCTCCTTGGAGCTCGCGTACGTGCCCACCAAGGCCGACTACCTCCTCAAATGCCTCAAGCGCGACCCGACCAACAGCTCCGAGGACGCCCTTAAAGAGATTTACCGCCGCATGCGTCCCGGCGACCCGCCCAACATCGCCAACGCCAAGCAGCTGCTCAAGCGCTTGTTCCTGGATATCCGCCGTTACGATTTGGGGCTGGTCGGCCGTTACAAGATCAACCAGAAACTCGGCATCAACCTCCCCCAGGACGAGCGCGTCCTCACCAAGGAGGATCTGCTTGAGGCCACCAAGTATCTCATCACCCTGCGCAACACCAGCGGCGCCGTCGACGATATCGACCACCTGGGCAGCCGCAGGATCAGGACCGTCGGCGAGCAGCTCCAGAACCAGTGCCGCGTCGGCCTTGTCCGCACTGAGCGCCTGGTGCGCGAGCGCATGACCCTCCTGGGCGTGGACGACACCAACATCACCCCCAGCAAGCTCATCAACCCCAAGGCTTTCGCCAGCGTGGTCCGCGACTTCTTCACCCGCAACCAGCTGTCGCAGTTCATGGACCAGACCAACCCCTTGTCCGAGCTCACGGCCAAGCGCCGCCTCAGCGCCCTCGGGCCCGGCGGCCTCAACCGCGAGCGCGCCGGCTTCGAGGTGCGCGACGTGCATTCCAGCCATTACGGCCGCGTCTGCCCGATCGAGACCCCCGAGGGGCCGAACATCGGCCTCATCTCCTCCATGTCCCTCTATTCCAAGGTGAACGGTTTCGGCTTCCTGGAGACGCCCTACCGCAAGGTGGTCAACGGCCGGGTGACCGACAACGTCGACTATCTCACCGCCGACGTCGAGGAGCTCTTCGTCATCGCCCAGGCCAACGCCCCGCTCACCGAGGACAACCGTTTCAAGAACCCCAAGGTCATGGCCCGCCACAAGGGGGATTCCCAGGAGTGCCCCCGCGAGACCGTCCAATACATGGACGTCTCCCCCAAGCAGCTGGTCAGCGCCGCCGCCGGCCTCATCCCCTTCTTGGAGCATGACGACGCCAACCGCGCTTTGATGGGCTCCAACATGCAGCGCCAGGCCGTCCCGCTTCTGGTCACCGAGTCCCCCGTGGTCGGCACCGGTCTGGAGCGGCGTATCGCCACCGACACCAAGGCGGTCATCCAGAGCGACATCGACGGCATCGTCGGCGAAGTCTGCGGTAGCCGCGTCGTGGTCACCACCGACGGCAAGAGCCTCAAGGAGACGGCCGAGCCCGACAAGGCCAAGGTCTACAACTTGGTCAAGTTCCTCCGCAGCAACGCCGGAACCTGTATCAACCAGAAGCCCATCGTCCGTTCCGGGCAGGTGGTCAAGGCTGGCGACGTCCTCGCCGACGGCATGGCCACCCAGCAGGGCGAGCTCGCTCTGGGCAAGAACGTCACGGTCGCCTTCATGCCGTGGTGCGGCTACAACTTCGAGGACGCCATCGTCATCAGCGAGCGTATCGTGAAGGAGGACGTCTACACCTCCATCCACGTCGCCGAGTTCGAGATCACCGCCCGCGACACCAAGCTCGGCCCGGAGGAGATCACCCGGGACATCCCGAACGTCAGCGAGGACGCCTTGCGCAACCTGGGCGTGGATGGCGTGATCCGCCTGGGCGCCGAGGTCAAGCCCGGTGACATCCTGGTCGGCAAGATCACCCCCAAGTCCGAGACCGAGCTCGCCCCCGAGGAGCGGCTCCTCCGCGCCATCTTCGGCGAGAAGGCCGCGGACGTCAAGGACTCCAGTTTGGTCGTCAGCAGCGGCGTCGCCGGCATCGTCATGGACGTGCGCATCGAGTACGCCAAGGACCCCAGCCGCCACTCCATGACCAAGACTGAGTTGCGCCGTCAGAGCAAGCACATCAAGGACTCCGCCAAGACTGAGCAGGGCTCGCTGGTCGACGACCTCTCCGAGAAGCTCTCCGAGCTCCTCCTCGGCGAGAAGCTGCCCTATCCGATCTTCGACGGTTCCTCCTCCAAGTCCGACATGGTGTTGATCTCCTCCAACCGCCGCGTCACCAAGAGCGGCATCCTCAAGCTAGCCAGCAAGTTCCGCTACTTCCGGATGGAGGACTGCGACCTCAAGCGCAAGATCGACGACGTCATCCTGCGTTTCAAGCCCCGTTTCGACGACATCGACTTGAAGCGCGACGACGCCATCGGCTCGTTGGAGAGCGGCGACTCCGCCGAGACAGGCATCATCAAACGCGTCAAAGTCTACGTCGCGACCAAGCGCAAGCTGCAGGTCGGCGACAAGATGGCCGGCCGCCACGGCAACAAGGGCATCGTCGCCAACATCGTCCCCGAGGAGGACATGCCTTTCCTCGCCGACGGCTCTCCGGTCGACATCGTCCTCAACCCCCTCGGCGTCCCCAGCCGCATGAACGTCGGACAGGTGCTCGAGACGCACCTGGGCTTCGCCGCCAACATCCTGGGTCTCAAGGCCGCCACCCCGGTCTTCGACGGCGCCACCGAGGAGCGGATCGTCGAGCTGATGAAAAAGGCCAACGAGTCCCTGAAGGAGAACTACCATTGGGGGTTCCGGCAGGACGACGACAAGCAGTGGGTTTATGACGGCAAGACGGACGTCTTCGACGGCAGGACCGGCGAGCGCTTCGCCCAGCGGGTCATGGTTGGCAACATCTACATGTTGAAGCTCGACCACTTGGTCGCCAACAAGATCCACGCCCGCTCGGTCGGGCCGTACTCCCTGGTGACCCAGCAGCCGCTCGGCGGCAAGGCCCAGCACGGCGGCCAGCGTTTCGGCGAGATGGAGGTGTGGGCGTTGGAGGCCTATGGCGCCGCCAACACCCTCCAGGAGATGCTCACCGTCAAGAGCGATGACGTCACTGGCAGGACCAGGATTTACGAGTCCATCGTCAAGGGCCAGAACATCCTTGAGGCTGGGCGCCCCGAGTCCTTCAACGTGCTGATGCAGGAGATGAAGAGCCTCGGGCTCGACATCCGTGTCGTCAAAAAAGCCGACAAGGCCTAAACATACCACCATTCCCCCGGGAGGTTTATAGTGATCGACAGTAACTTTGCATATAGGGAGACCGCGGGCCAAGGCTCTGACAACAGCGCCTTCGAGGCCGTCTCCATCTGCGTGGCGTCCCCGGAGACCATCCTCCAGTGGAGCCACGGCGAGGTCAAGAACCCCGAGACCATCAACTACCGCAGTTTCAAGCCCGAGAAGGGCGGTCTCTTCTGCGAGAAGATCTTCGGCCCGACCCGCGATTGGGAGTGCGGCTGCGGCAAGTACAAGCGCGTCAAGTACAAGGGCGTCGTCTGCGACCGTTGCGGCGTCGAGGTGACCGTGTCCCGCGTCCGCCGCGAGCGCATGGGCCACATCGAGTTGGCCGTCCCCGTCTCCCACATCTGGTTCTTCAAGTGTATGCCCAGCCGCATCGGGCTGATGCTCGACATGACCGCCAGGGCCCTTGAGCGCGTGATCTACTACGAGGAGTGGGTGGTTATCGACAAGGGCGACACCCCCTTGGAGGTTTGTCAGACACTCAGCGAGATGGAGTACCGCCAGGCGGTCGAGGAGTACGGTGAGGACTCCTTCGTCGCCGACATGGGCGCCCCCGCCATCCGCACCTTGCTTGAGCGCGCCGACATGGAGGCCATCACCAAGGACCTCATGGAGAAGATGGGCTCAACCAAGAGCAAGGCCATCCGCAAGAAGATCGCCAAGCGCCTGCGCCTGGTCGAGGGGTTCACCCTCAGCGGCACCCGTCCCGAGTGGATGATCCTCAAGATCCTCCCGGTCATCCCGCCGGAGCTGCGTCCCCTCGTCCCCCTCGAGGGCGGCCGCTTCGCCACCTATGACCTCAACGACCTCTACCGCCGCGTCATCTACCGCAACAACCGCCTGAAGAACCTCTTGCAGCTGCGCACCCCCGAGGTGATCATCCGCAACGAGAAGCGCATGCTCCAGGAGGCGGTCGACGCGTTGTTGGACAACGGCCGCCATGGCCGCGCCATCACCGGCGCCGGCAACCGCCCCCTCAAGTCCCTCAGCGACATGCTCAAGGGCAAGCAGGGGCGTTTCCGCCAGAACTTGTTGGGCAAGCGCGTCGATTACTCCGGCCGTTCCGTCATCGTCATCGGCCCGGACCTCAAGCTCGACCAGTGCGGCATCCCCAAGAAGATGGCGCTCACCCTCTTTGAGCCGTTCATCATCCGCCACCTCAAGGAGCGGATCGACCCCAAGACCGGCAAGCCCTACGTGCACACCGTGCGCAGCGCCAAGAAGATGATCGAGCGCGAGGAGCCGATCGTCTGGGACATCCTGGAGGAGGTCATCCAGGGCCATCCGGTGATGCTCAACCGCGCCCCCACGTTGCACCGTCTCAGCATCCAGGCCTTCAACCCGATCCTGATCGAGGGCTCGGCCATCCGCATCCACCCCTTCGTCTGCACGGCCTACAACGCCGACTTCGACGGGGACCAGATGGCGGTGCACGTGCCCCTCTCCTGCGCCGCGCAGTTGGAGACCAAGCTGATGATGCTGGCCCCCAACAACATCTTCTCCCCGGCGCACGGCAAGCCGATCACCACCCCCTCGCAGGACATCACCTTGGGCGCGTACTACCTCACGGCCAAGCCGCGGAAGTCCGACACCCCCAGGACGTTCAGCGATTACTTCGAGGCGCTTTTCGCCTTCGACACCAAGGTCATCAAGATCCATGACGAGATCCGTCTGCCCAACCCCGACTTCGGCAAGAACACCCTCTGGGGCAACCCCAAGGACAAGTTGCTGAGCACCTCCATCGGGCGTTGCATCTTCAACGAGATCTGGGATCCCCGCATGGGCTTCTACAGCCAGGTCGCCACCAAGAAGACCTTGGCGAAGATGGTCAGCGACTCCTACGCCACTGTCGGGCACAAGGAGACCGTCCGCGTCCTCGACGAGCTCAAGAAGCTCGGCTATGAGTACGCCACCAAGGCGGGCTTCTCCATCTCCATCACCGACTTGGTCATCCCCCCCGGCAAGGCCAAGGAGATCGAGAGCTCCCGCAAGGAGGTCCAGGCGGTCGAGAACCAGTGCCTCAAGGGCATCATCACCGACGGCGAGCGTCAGAACAAGGTCATCGACATCTGGAACAAGGCCACCAACCAGGTCGCCTCCGAGCTTATCGTCACCTTGGAGAAGAGCGGCGAGAAGGTCAAGGAGATCAACCCGGTCTACGCCATGCTCGACTCCGGCGCCCGTGGTAGCCGCGACCAGATCCGTCAGCTCGCCGGCATGCGCGGTTTGATGGCCAAGCCCTCCGGCGAGATCATCGAGCGCCCCATCCTCTCCAACTTCCGCGAGGGGTTGAGCGTCTTGGAATACTTCATCAGCACGCACGGCGCCCGCAAGGGCTTGGCCGACACGGCGTTGAAGACCGCCGACTCCGGCTACATGACCCGCAAACTCGTCGACGTCGCCCAGGACATCATCTGCCGCGAGGAAGACTGCGGCACGTCCAACGGCATCTGGGTCGGCCCGATCGTGGAGGGCGGCGAGGTCATCGTCCCGCTTGACGCGCGTATCGTCGGACGCTTCAGCGCCCGCGACGTCCGCGACAGCCTCAAGAAGGACGGCAGTTTGATTGTCGAGGCCAACGGTTACATCACCCAGGAGATCGCCGACCGCATCATCGAGAACGGCATCGACAAAGTCATGGTGCGGTCCCCGCTCACTTGCGAGACCACCGTCGGCATGTGCGTCAAGTGCTACGGCCGCAACCTGGCCACCGACCGTCTCGCGGACATCGGCGACGCCTTGGGCATCATCGCCGCCCAGTCCATCGGCGAGCCTGGCACCCAGCTCACCATGCGCACGTTCCACATCGGCGGCACGGCCTCTAGCTCCTACAAGCAGCCGGTCATCAAGTGTAAACACACCGGGCATATCCGTTTCGAGGATTCCCCCCGCTTCATCCAGGACAAGGACAAGCAGTACATCGTGGTCAAAGCTGGCGCCGTGTGCGTCATCGACGATTCCGGGGTGGAGCTTGAGCGCGGCGAGCTGGTCGTCGGCGCCGTCGTCTTCAAGGAGGACGGGCAGGAGGCCAAGCCTGGCGAGATCCTCTCCAAATGGGACCCCTTCAACGTGCCGATCATCGCCGAGGAGTCCGGCCTTGTCGAGTACCGCGACTTGATCGAGGGCATCACCCTCAACCGCGAGGTCCGCAGCAGCGGCATCGAGGAGATCACGGTCATGGAGCACCGTGAGGACCTGCACCCGCAGATCGTCGTGCTGGACAGCAAGGGCGCCATGGTCGACCATCACCCGCTGCCCTCCGGCGCCCACTTGATGGTCAAGGAAGGCGACATGGTCGTCCCGGGCGACACCCTCGCCCGCGTGCCGCGGCAGCTGGCCAAGAACAAGGACATCACCGGAGGTTTGCCCCGCGTCTCCGAGCTCTTCGAGGCCAGGCGCCCGAAGGAGCTCGCCGAGATCGCCAGGATGAGCGGCGTCGTCGAGCTGGGCAAGATGGGCAAAGGCAAGATCCATGTGATCATCCGCGACCACGAGCGTTCCGAGCAGTTCGAGGAGCACGCCATCCCCGCCAGCAAGCATCTCACCGTCCGTAAGGGCGATATCGTCAAGAAGGGACAGAAACTCACCGAGGGCTCCATCGTGCCGCATGACTTGCTCGAGGTATGCGGGCCGCGCGAGCTTCAGGAGTACTTGGTCAACGAGGTGCAGTTGGTCTACCGCGCCCAGGGCGTCGAGATCAACGACAAGCACATCGAGGTGATCGTCCGCCAGATGCTCCAGAAGGTGCGGATCGTCGAGGGCGGGGACTCCACGTTCCTCTCTGGCGAGCAGGTGGACAAGCAGGAGTTCCTCGCCGAGAACTTCCGCGTCGCCAAGGAGGGCGGCGTCCCGGCGCAGGCCGAGCCGGTCCTCCTGGGCATCACCAAGGCGGCGCTCGAGACCAAGAGCTTCATCTCCGCCGCGTCCTTCCAGGACACCACGCGCATCTTGACCGACGCCGCCACGCTGGGCAAGATCGACATGCTCATGGGCTTCAAGGAGAACGTCATCACCGGGCATCTGATCCCCGCCGGCACCGGCACCAAGCTGGTCTCCGAGATCGGGGTGAGGAAGCTGGGCAAAGAGATCGAGCCGACCCCCGAGGAGCTGCAGCTGCGCGAGAGCTCCTCTTCTTCGTTGACCCGCGAGGAGTCCGAGGCCAAGGCCAAGGCCGAGGAGTTCCTTTCCGGAGGGGCCGACCAGGAAATTTGACATCGCCGCTTGAATAGTCGCGGATCGGCGCTAGATTAACCGCTCTTTGTGATTGTTTATAGCTTGAGACAAACTTCAAATACATGGGAAGAAAGAGTTATGCCAACGATCAACCAGCTAGTCAGGTTTGGCCGAGAGGTGAAAGTCAAGAAGGCCAAGGCGCGGGCGTTGCAGGCTTGCCCGCAGCGCCGCGGCATCTGCGTCCAGGTCACCACCCGGACGCCCAAGAAGCCGAACTCGGCTTTGCGCAAGATCGCCAGGGTGCGTTTGACCACCGGTGAGGAGATCACCGCCTATATCGGCGGCGAAGGACACAACCTTCAAGAGCATTCGGTCGTCCTGGTCAAGGGCGGCAGGGTCCGCGACCTTCCGGGCGTGCGCTACCATATCGTCCGCGGCGCCTTGGACAGTCTCGGCGTCGACAAACGTAAGCAGAGCCGTTCCAAATATGGCGCCAAGCGCCCGGCTGCGGGCGCTGCTGCTGCGCCGGCGACGAAGAAGAAGGGTTGACGACCTTGCCGAGGGAGTGAGCGGTTTCGTTGAATGCTTGTCGGCCTCTCTGGGAGGCCGGCAGTTTTGTTGTCAAAGCATAAGGATAGGAATATGAGAAGACGTAGAGCGGTCAAGAGGCAGTTGACGCCGGATGTGAAGTACAACAGCGAGCTGGTCGCCCGGCTGATCAACACGATCATGGAGCGTGGCAAGAAGGCCACCGCCCAGCGCATCGTCTATGGCGCCTTCGAGGAGATCAAGAGCAAGCGCAAGGAGATCGACCCGCTCGAGCTCTTCCTGCAGGCCTTGGAGAACGTCAAGCCGCGGCTGGAAGTCAAAAGCCGTCGCGTTGGCGGCGCCACCTATCAGGTCCCGGTGGAGATCCACCATGACCGTCAAGTCGCCCTGGGGCTCCAGTGGCTCACCGGTTTCGCCCGCTCCCGCAAGGGCCAGGCGATGAAGGTCGGGCTCGCTTCCGAGTTGCTCGACGCTTTCGACAACACCGGCGCCTCCATCAAGAAGCGCGACGACACCCACAAGATGGCCCAGGCCAACAAGGCTTTCGCCCATTACCGCTGGTAATAAACTCCTAGCCCCGAGATAATGTCAGTACATGCTTACCCACGAGAAAAACAAGGCGGCTCTGGTCGCGGATAAGGATCGCGAGATCCCTCTGGACAATGTCCGCAACATCGGCATCATCGCCCACATCGACGCTGGCAAGACCACCACCTCCGAGCGCATCCTCTTCTACACCGGCAAGAACTACAAGATCGGTGAGGTGCACGAAGGCACGGCGACTATGGACTGGATGGTGCAGGAGCAGGAGCGCGGCATCACCATCACCTCCGCCGCCACCACTTGCTTCTGGTTGGACCACCGTATCAACATCATCGACACTCCCGGACACGTCGACTTCACCGCCGAGGTTGAGCGCTCCTTGCGCGTCCTCGACGGCGCCGTCGGCGTCTTCTGCGCCGTCGGCGGTGTCCAGCCCCAGTCCGAGACCGTCTGGCGTCAGGCCAAGCGCTACCACGTGCCCATCATCGCCTTTGTCAACAAGATGGACCGCGTCGGCGCGGACTTCTACAAGGTCGTGGCGGACATGCGCAGCAAGCTCGGGGCGACCGTTGTACCCATCCAGCTCCCCGTCGGGCAGGAGTCGCAGTTCCGTGGCGTCATTGACATTATCGCGGAGAAGGCCACGATGTACGCCGGCGACGAGGCCGACTCCCCGGTCAGCGTCGTGGACGTTCCCGCCGAGTATGCGGACGAGGTTAAAAAGGCGCGTCACTACATGGTCGAGTGCCTGGCCGAGGTCGACGACGAGATCATGGAGATCTTCCTGGCCGACGCCATGCCCACCAACGAGCAGATCGTCGCCGCCCTCCGCCGCGCCACCGTCAAGAGCGACATCGTCCCGGCCGTCTGCGGCACCGCCTTCAAGAACAAGGGCGTCCCGTTGCTGCTCGACGCCGTCGTCGCCTACCTGCCGTCCCCCGTGGACATCTGGGACATCGAGGGCAGCGATCCCGTGACCGCCGAGAAGGTCAAGGTCGTGGTCGGCGACGACCAGCCCTTCACCGCGTTGGCCTTCAAGATCATGACCGACCCCTACGTGGGCAAGCTCACCTACTTCCGCGTCTACTCCGGCGTCGCCGAACGCGGCATGACCATTTACAACCCCCGCAGCGGCAAGACCGAGCGCTTGGGGCGGCTGCTTCAGATGCACGCCAACACCCGCGAGGAGATCGACAAGGTCTTCTGCGGCGACATCGCCGCCGCCGTCGGGTTGCGCAACGTCACCACCGGCGACACCATTTGTCTGCGCAACAACGCCGTCGTCCTCGAGGCCATGCATTTCCCGGATCCGGTCATGTCCATCGCCATCGAGCCGAAGACCTCGGCCGACCGCGACAAGCTCTTCAACGCTCTCTCCGCCCTCTCCGACGAGGATCCGACCTTCCAGGTCGCCGGCGACAAGGAGACGGGGCAGACGATCATCTCCGGCATGGGCGAGCTGCACCTGGAGATCATCCGCGACCGCCTCACCCGCGAGTTCTTCGTCGACGCCAATTCCGGCCCGCCGCAGGTTGCCTACCGCGAGGCCATCGAGCGCGCCGCCGAGGCCGACACCAAGTTCGTCCGCCAGTCTGGCGGTCGTGGTCAGTACGGCCATGTCGTCATCACCATCGAGCCCGGCGAGCGCGGTAGCGGCGTCGTGATCGAGAGCAAAGTGGTGGGCGGCAACATCCCCAAGGAGTACATCAAACCCTCCGAGGACGGCATCCGCGAGGCCGCCGCCAACGGTGTCCTGGCTGGCTACCCCCTCGTCGACATCACGGTGAAGATCATCGACGGTTCCTACCACACGGTCGACTCCTCCGAGATGGCCTTCAAGATCGCTGGCTCCATGGCGTTGAAGCAGGCGGCCAAGAACGCCGGGCTGATGCTGCTCGAGCCGATCATGAAGGTGGAAGTCACCACCCCCGAGGACTACATGGGTGACGTCATCGGCGACATCTCCAGCCGCCGCGGTTGCGTCGTCGAGGTCAACATCGGCAAGGACGAGACTCGCATCTACGCGCAGGTCCCGCTTTCCGAGATGTTCGGTTACTCCACCGTCGTGCGTTCCGTCTCCAGGGGCAGGGCCTCTTACTCGATGGAGCCTTCACATTTTGAGAGAACACCAAATAGCATACAACAACAAATCATGGAGAAGAGTCGATGAGCGCTTCAGCCTCGGCCAACAACAAGCAATGCATCCGCATTCGCCTCCAGGCGTTTGACCACCGGGTGCTGGACAAGTCCGCCAAGGACATTGTCAACACCGCCAGGCGCACTGGGGCGGTGGTCGCCGGGCCGGTCCCGCTGCCCACCCGTATCGAGCGGTTCACGGTCAACCGCTCCCCCCACGTCGACAAGAAGTCGATGGACCAGTTTGAGATCAGGACGCATAAGCGCTTGATGGACATCATCAACCCCACCGGCAAGACGGTCGACGAGCTCAAGAAGCTCAACCTGCCGTCCGGTGTGGATATTTCGATCAAGATCGGTTTCTAATAGAACGGCACCAATGCCTTTAGCCGGGTAAGTGCCAAGGAGGATTGATGAAAGGCTTGATAGGCAAGAAGGTCGGGATGACCCAGCTTTACGACGAGGCTGGCAAGGTCATCCCCGTGACCGTCATCGAGGCGGGGCCGTGCCCCGTCATCGAACAAAGGACGGCCGCGAAGAACGGCTACTCGGCTTTGCAGCTGGGTTTCGGCTCCCGCAAGGCGAAGAACGTGCTCAAGCCGGTCCAAGGCCAGTTGGCCAAGGCCGGGCTGACGGAGGGCAAGATGCCTTCCATCATCCGTGAGATCCGTCTCGACGCCGATCCCCAGGACGCTGTCGGCAGCGAACTCACCGTCACCATTTTCAACCCCGCCGAGTTCGTCGACGTCGTTGGCGTCACCAAGGGTCGCGGTTTCCAGGGCGTCGTGAAGCGCTTCAAATTCAAAGGCGGTCGTTATTCCCACGGCGGCGGCTGGAAGCGGAAGCCCGGTTCGATGGGGCAGAGGGAGCTCCCGGGCAAGCTCGACAAGGGCAAGCGTCTCCCGGGGCATATGGGGAACGACCGGCGCACCGTCCAGAACCTCAAGTTGGTGCGCATCGACGCCGAGGACAACCTGTTGTTCGTCAAAGGCGCCATCCCCGGGCCGAACGGCGGCATCGTCATGGTGCGCGAGGCCAGGAAAAAACCGGCCGCCGCGGCGAAATAAGGAGTTGAGAAAATGAGCGAGACACTTAAAATATATGGTAAGGACGGCTCCCCGGTCGGCGAGTTCACTGTCGAGGACAGGTGGATCGAGCTGGAGAAGGGCGAGCAAGCCGTCCATGACGTGGTCGTGGCCTTCCTGGCTGGCCAGCGCGCTGGCACGGCGAGCACCAAGACCCGCGCCGAGGTTCACGGCTCCAACCCCAAGCCTTTCCGTCAGAAGGGCACCGGCCGCGCCCGCGCCGGCTCCAAGAAGAGCCCGGTTTGGGTTGGCGGCGGCATCTGCTTCGGCCCCAAGCCCCGCAGCTACGGGAAGAAGATCAACAAGAAGGTCCGCACCCTGGCTCTCAGGCGCGCCTTCTCCGAGAAGCTCAAGTCGGAGGCCATCACCGTGGTCGACAACCTTGAGTTCCAGGACCACAAGACCAAGAACGCCACCGCGGTGCTCAAGCAGCTCCAGCTGGCTGGCAAGGTCCTGGTCGTCGCCAAGGATTACGACGAGAACTTGCTGCTCGCCACCGGGAACATCGCCGACACCTTGTTGATCAAGGGCGCCTCGGTGAACGTCTACCAGCTGCTGCGCTACCGCAAGATCCTGTTCACCGCCGAAGCGATCAAAGAATTCACCGGCAGGCTAGGCTGAAGGAGGCCCTGAAGATGTGGAACCCGTATGCGATTATCGACACCATTCTCATCACTGAGAGGAGCATGGACCTGAAGGACCAGGGCAAGTATGTCTTCAAGGTGAGCACCAGCGCCACCAAGATCGACATCGCCCGCGCCATCAAGGACATCTACGGCGTCGTGGTCAAGAGCGTCAATGTCATGAACCGCAAAGGCAAGCCGAAACGCCTCGGGCGTGGCGCCGCCAAGATGGGCCGTAGGGTCGACGTCCGCCGTGCCGTCGTCACCCTTTCCGAAGGCACTATCGAGGTTTTGTGACCCTAACTCAAGGTGACTAGAATGGCTATCAAGAAATTCAAGCCTTTTACCAAGAGTCGTCGGAAGATGACGATTCTTGACTATTCCGACCTGACGACGAACAAGCCGGAGAAATCCCTGACCACCGGCAAGTCGTCCACCGGCGCCCGTAACCATAGCGGGCATATCACCACCCGCTTCCGCGGCGGCGGCAACAAGCACCGCTACCGCACGATCGACTTCAAGCGCGACAAGGTCGGCATTCCCGCGACCGTGCACAGCTTGGAGTACGATCCGAACCGCAGCGCCAACATCGCGTTGCTCTTCTACGCCGACGGCGAGAAGCGCTACATCGTCGCTCCGGTGGGGATGAAGATCGGCGCCGTGGTCATGAGCGGCCCCGAGGCCGAGATCAAGCCGGGCAACGCCAAGAAGATCAAGGACATCCCCGTGGGCGTCGAGATCCACAACATCGAGATGGTTCCTGGTCGTGGCGCCGTGATCGCCCGCGCCGCTGGCCAGGTGGCGACCCTCCGTTCCAAGGAGGAGACTTACGCCCAGGTCAAGTTGCCCAGCGGCGAAGTCCGCATGATCAACGTCGAGTGCATGGCCACCATCGGCCAGGTCGGCAACCTTGACTTGATGAACGTCAAGCTCGGCAAGGCTGGTAAGAAGCGTTATTTCGGCTTCCGTCCGCACGTCCGCGGCGTCGCTCAGAACCCGGTCGACCATCCGATGGGTGGCGGCGAGGGTCGTACCAGCGGTGGCGGCCACCCGGTTTCGCCCTGGGGCCAGCTGGCCAAGGGCAAGAAGACCAGGACGCGCAGCAAGTCTTCTAGCAAATTCATTGTCGAACGGAGGAAGAAATAATGCCCCGGTCAATTAAAAAAGGGCCTTTCGTCGATGACCATCTCCTCAAAAAAGTTGAGGTCATGAACAAGAAGGGCGTCAAGAAGCCGGTCCAGACGTGGTCGCGTCGGTCGATGATCATCCCCGACTTCGTCGGTCATAAGTTCAACGTGCACAATGGCAAGACCTTCGTCGCGGTGTTCGTCACCGAGAACATGGTCGGCCACAAGTTGGGTGAGTTCTCCCCGACCCGGCACTTCAAGATCCATGGTGTCATCAGTGGTAAGTGATGTCCCTGTTGGAGTCATTTCAAAAAGCCGCCGCGAGGCGGCTTTTTTTTTGCCTTTTAGGCCGCACTAACAAGAGGATTGTCCCATGATCACCAACGAGAGCATGGCCCACGAGGCCAGGAGGATCACCTGGATTGGTCTGTTGGTCAACGTTGTTCTTTCCGTCGCGAAGCTGGTGATCGGAACTATCGCCCATAGTCAGGCGGTGGTGGCCGACGGCGTGCACAGCTTGTCCGACCTCGCCACGGACATCACCATCCTTTTCGGCGTGAAATTCTGGTCCGCCCCGCCGGACGAGAAACATCCGTACGGGCATCGGCGCATCGAGACGGTGATTACCACCTTCATCGGGACGGTGTTGGCGCTGGTGGCGCTGGGCATCGGCTACGAGGCGGTTTCCACGATCCGCGCCCCGCACATCACCACGCCTGGGGGCATGGCTTTGGGCATCTCGCTGGTCTGTATCGTTTCCAAAGAGATACTCTATCGCTGGACGGTGGCGGTAGGCAGCCGCATCAAGTCCACCGCGGTCATCGCCAACGCCTGGCATCACCGTTCCGACGCCCTGAGTTCGATCCCGGTGGCGGTGGCGGTGGCGATTTCCTTCTATTTTCCGAGCTGGACGTTCGTCGACCATTTAGGTGCGATCTTGGTCTGCGTCTTCATTTTGCACGCCGCCTGGGGCATCGTCAAGCCGACTTTGGGCGAGCTGGTGGACGAGGGCGTCTCGCTGGAACGTATCGCCGAGCTGGAGCGGATGGCTTTGGCCGTCCCTGGCGTGAAAAGCATCCATGCTTTGCGCACGCGCCGGGCGGGCTCGGGGATCATGGTCGACCTGCATGTCCAAGTGGACGGCGATTTGAGCGTCCGCGAGGGTCATGACATCTCCAGCGCGGTGAAGCGCTTGATGCGGCAGGAGCACCCCGACATCTTCGACGTCGTCTCCCACCTCGAACCCTACACCCCGCCGAGGTGAGCCAATGACCCTGTCCCTACATGCCTTTTCCAGCGGCACCTTGCGTAGCCACAAGCATCTGTTCACCATGGGGCGTGGCGTCGGCGTCCCGTTCGAGGTGCCGGTCCCTTTTTTCTTGGTTCGCCACCCTTTGGGGTTGGTGTTGTTCGACACTGGCAACGCCTTGGAGGTGGCCACCGACAAGCTCGGCCATTGGGGCGCCGACGTGGTCGCGTCCTACGACCCGGCGATGCGCCCGGACGAGCATGTGGTCGCCCAGCTGGCCTTCGCCGGGGTCGCTCCCGACCAGATCCGCTTCGTGGTCCAGTCGCATCTGCACCTCGACCACGCCGGCGGCGTCGGTTGTTTCCCCAAGGCGCAAGTGATCGTCCAGCGGCGCGAGCTGGAATACGCCTATGTCCCCGACTTCTTCATGGCCAAGGCGTACATCCGCGCCGATTTCGACCGTCCCGGCATCCGCTGGCGGCTGCTCGACGGCGACCGCGACGAAGGTTTCGACCTCTTTGGCGACGGCGCGCTGACCATCGTCAACACTCCGGGCCACACTCCCGGCCACCAGTCGTTGCTCGTTCGCCTGCCCCGCTCCGGCCCGACGTTGTTGACGGGCGACAGCGTCTATGTCGAGGAGATCCTCGACGACGACGTCCTGCCGGGCCTGGTTTACAGCCCGTCCGACGCCGTCCGCTCGATCAACCGCATGCGTGACCTGCGCTCCCGGGGCGTGCGGATCATCACCGGCCACGATCCCGAGGCGTGGGCGCGGCTGGAGAAGGCGCTGGATTGACTTCCGGCTAGATGTTTGTTTTTGGCTCTTTGGCGTCGGTCGTGTGCCTGGCTGGTATGGTCAGGGGCGGCGCGGCGATGCCATCCAGGGTTTTCGCCAGAATGACAGCGTCGTCTGGAGTGTCCCTCAAGCGTTGGACTAGGCCGCCTTGATACACCATGACGGCGCCAGGTTGCGAGCTTTCCCAGACCACGTTCAGATCCGTCAGATCGACGTCCTTCCCGTCCAGGCGGCCGATGGCGCGCAGCCTTGTGGTCTGAGACGGTTCGAGCGCCCGCGCGGTGCCGGGCGTGACGGAACGCTCTTCCAGCCGCAGGCTTTCTATCTGGTCGAGGCGAGACGTGGTGAGGATGACCTGGGTCAGCGACTCCGGTGGCAGCTCCAGCGTCAAGGTGGCGGCTTCCAGCTGTAGTTGGGAGACGGCGGCGTCCCGGCGGTCGATGGACGTCTCGCGGACGACGGCGAACGCATAGGGGCGCTGGAGCGGCTCGAAATCGAGGGTGAGGTCGGCGACGGCCTCTTGGGAGGGGGCGAGGAGCGAGACGACGAGCTGGTCTTCTTGCTCTATGGCGAGGGTTTGGAGCTGGTGCCAGCCTTGCGGGTCGACGTTGTTGAGGATGCTGGAACCGCAATCCAGGACGTCGTAGGCGGCGGCGCCGCGGCCGCCGGGGACGCAGCGGGCCAGCATGCGGAAGAGGTGGTGGGCGGGGGTGGGGAAGCGGAGTTGGAGTTCTTCGAAACTAGGGTGGGCTTCGCCGTCCACCTGGTCGCGTCCGGTCCAGTTCACCTTGTTCATGTCCCCGTAGACGAGGCTTTTGTAGTTCCGGTGGGTGGCGGGGAAGTGGAACTGATAGACCGTGGCGAACTCGCAGCCGGGGTCGTCCGGGTGGGTGGACGCCAAGACGGCCATCAATAGGGCGGCCATGTCCAGGGCTTTCCCCAGGTTGAAGAACATTTCCTGGGGTTTTAGCTCCCCTGGTTTTAGGTTGAACTCGGAGACGGCGGTCTTTTTCCCGTGTTGGCGGGCGCGCATGGCGACCCTGGCGTAACTGCGCCGGAACGCCTCCGGGCTTTGGTCGTAATGATGGTAGTCCAAGGCGTCAAGATATGGATGTGAAAAGCGCCAATAGGCCTCCCAGCTGGCGTGCGAGGCGGGGCCGGTGAGGAATAGCCGCGCCGCGGCGTCCCGGTTGGCGAGCAGGCTGCCGGACAGCCTGCACGGTTCCAGGCAACGCTTGGCATCGTAGGCAAATAGCGTTACGCAGAATGTGGTGGTTGCGACAGCGATCATGTAAAAATACGCTATCAATTCCATTGACGCCAAAGTTGCGGCGACTATATCTTTCAATTTGTTTTCTCGATACAAATAAGCTCTGGAGTCTCAAGGCGGCTCAAGTCTGAAATTATTCTCCGACCTTTCTGATATTCGACTTTGACAAGCGTTTTGTCCTCCTGTTTTTCAAGCTCAACGGAAATTGATTCATTCTTGGACAAGGCGATTTTACCATTAGCGGATTTCAGTCCGCATAAGTCGGGACGGAATTCAATGATATTTTCAAAACAACGTTCCAGCTTGACACCTAAAATGTCATGCTGGAAAAAATATGCGGGAGAAGTGCCCCAGGCATGGCAAAGACTTGAGTTGTCACCCCATTCCTCCCATGTGTTGACTGCGTTTCCCTTCAGCATGCATCCCCATGCCATACGCAGCCATGCCAGCGCCTCGGACGAAAGGCCACACTCAAAAAGTGAACTGAGATAGAAAAATGCCGTCCACGGAGTATTACACGGCATGATCCACGTTTTCAACTCTTTTCGATTGGAAGTTTCCCGGCAGAAATCTGGCACGCGGATACTCTTGTAATTGCGATAGTATTCCGATGGAATGGTTTTAGTCAAGACTTCAGTTCCATTCAAAAGTCCGCAATATGCGGCATAGCCGTGGGTGCTCTGGGAAAGGTGTGGCGGGAACCACGGGAGAGGATGAATCTTGAACTTGTTTCCCGTCGCCCGTCCGGTTTCCCAATCGCTTTCATTGATCTCACAGGCCTCGAAATCGATGACTTCCGAAAACAGAAACAAATCCCAGTTCAGCATATTATGCTTGGTTTCAAAGCATAATTTGTTTATGCCTTGCTTCAGCGGAATTTCCGTATGATTCAAGTCGTAACATGGGGCGGAACGTGCCCAAGTTTCCTTGCGTTTATCTTCAAATATCAACTCACTATTACAGAAAATCTTGTACTCGGCGTAAGCACCGGATAGCAGCATGACATTTATGTCGGATGCGGAAATGATTTCAAACTCCGCCAGTGCCGAGGATCCGGTATATTTTTTTAATTCACAGGAAAAATTGATATTTCGAAGTTCAATTTCAGTTTGCAAATCAGAATCGCGCAAACATCCATCAGGACGTTCAAAAAAATGTTTAAAGGCCGTTCTGACATAATCGGCCTCTTGGCGGTAATTTCCGTCGTGTTTGTTGAGGATTGCACAAATGTCCGCCATCGCATTAAGCGCACCGTAATACAGGGCATTGAGGGCTGCTGATTTCCCTGCCCTGCAAAGTTCAAAAGTATTGTCAAGATACAAAAAATGCGGTTCCGTGATATTGCCGATCAGATGGTCGGGCGATTGGAGTCCAAGGATATGTTTCATCGCTTCTTCCACATTGCCAAAAATCTCTTGAAGAAGTTCCTTATCTCCCGTCACTTGATAATACCAGCGAATGAAAAGAATCAACACCAAGGCGTAGTCAGGCATAAAGGATGTTCCACTAATGCTGGGAGAAAGGAACCGACCGTCTTCGAAAGAGCAAATGGCATGTTGGCGCAGGCACTTGCCGGTGAGATCCGTTACGCCGAACACCCCCAGTGCAACCTTTGAACTGACAAAGGCATCCATCCACTGCGCTTGATCACGGTGTGGGCAATCGTTATAAATATCATCCATGCAAACCTTTAGCGTTGCAATAGAAATATCCCATAGCTTGTTCAGCTCCGAATCGGAACATTTAAATTCACCGATTTGCGTAACCGGGTATAGATATTCTTCCACATGAAGTTCTTTGATTTCGCTGATTGCGCCGCTTACGGAAAGATACCGGAATCCGCGTTTGTTGAATCCACGCCATTCAAACTCTCTTCCCGGATGAAACAGACGGTCTTCATACATGGTACGGTGTCCTTCGGTATGCGCCCATCCTGAATCAGGTGATTCTATGTATCCCAATTTTATGAGCTCCGAACCATCCGTAAGTCCGTGAAGAACTACACGGCCAAAGACAATGCTTCCAAAATCGGCAAGAAATTCTCCGTTTCCATAAGTGATTTCAACTGGTTTTCGACAAGCGGGCGCAAACATTGGAATGGGGCGCGGCAGGAAATGGGAAGTTTTAATTCCGCGAGCATATTCCGGAACAATAAAATGAGAATCGTTAAAATGCAGCTTATACCATTCGTCTTCTATTGCGGAAAAATCATAATATTCCGTAAATCCAACCGATCCGACATTGGTCGATGGTGCACAGGACAAATACGCTTTGCTTTGCATGCAACGCCAATCAAGTCGGATTCCCCTGCCATTGGCATCGAATGCCATACAATAAACTCCTGGTCTTCCCTCTCGGCAGTGAACCTTTATCGCGATGACGGTATCTTCTCCCGAACATTCAAAAGAATCATAGTAACATAACGGTTCTCGGCTTCTTGCCGGTCCAAATGCCACAAATTTTTCATTCAAGTAAAGTTCGTAGCAGTCTTCCGCGTAAAGATGCAGTTTTCCGGCATGCGGGAAATGCGCACGGAAAATTGCATATGAATTATGCGGCCTTTCTTCAGAATGAATGCTCATGAGCCGGATTTTATTCTGCAAACAACGCATTTATATCTTCACTCCTCGACTTTCACATTAAACGCTTTCCATGCCAAAACACTTTCCGTCGTACTTCTGTCATAGTAAAACACAATCACTGCAAAAGTATATTCTCCAGGTGTAAACGCAGTGAGAGGAGAAAGTTCGGCATTCTCCCATTTTCCGTCACTGATTTTATTGTTTACGCCTTTCACTCCGGGTGGACGCACTCCGACATCTACCTTATAAAGAAACCGTCGGAGGGCACCGTGTGCGTTTGAAAAAGGTACGTCTATTTGCTGACAACTGTGATACTTGCCATCTGGAACGCCTAAGTTCTGTCGTCCGCGGTTTGCGCTGGCAAAATCGCGTCCCAGGCTGTAAAGAAACGTCATTACAGCTGTGTCGGCCGGCACAGCGCTTGCTTCTTTGATCTCCCAGTTCACTTTGAGTATGAACTTCCGCTGGCCTCCCTTGAGAACAGGCAGCCTGTCGCTCCAGGACAGGCCATCATCGCCACTGAATTGCAGGTCGGCGGTGATTTCAGCAAAGGCACATTCCGTACCCAGTGAAAACATTAAGGCCAAAATCAACTTTTTCATTTTTGTTTCCGAACTTTTCCTGAGACAATAACCAACTGGTCTTTTTTCACTTTCAGAGTAATGGTAAGGGTGTTGGCCATGGTGACACCCCCCGCTTTTTTCCCATCGATGCCAATGACGGTTCCGCTTCCCCGCCAGCCGCCGTTTAGCTCCTCTTTAAAGTCTCCGTTTTTCAATGCGTTTACCGGAGTATCTCCGGCAATCGGGAAATTGGCATTCTCTTCCGCTCCTCTTACGCAAAGATCCGTGAATGCAACCCTGTTTTCCACCTTGTCGCTTGAAAATATGAGATCAACATGCCCATCAGCTCCTGGCACGAAATAGAATTTAACCGGAGTCCAGCCCTTTTCGGAAATGTCCGGTATCGTCACATGTAGCGTCTTTTGTGCCTGGGTGCTTCCCCCGACGGGGCCTTGAACCGCGCAATTTACGTTTTTATCACTGCCGGGAGATATGTTCACGGTTGCAGCAACCTCCAGCATGGCGCATTCATCCGCTGCTGCAAGTATGGCCGAAAATAGAACCGCTGTCCCATAGAGAATATTTTTCATGATTCCATTTCCTTTACTATGTTATTTTACTTCGGCAACAGTGATGCTATATGGTTCGAGGTCGAGCTGTGCCGTCGGTTTTTCAGAATCGAATACTGTCGGTGTCGGAACATCAGGCATTACGTTTTCCGGATAATCCAGAAAATATGGAAAAGGTTTCTCGCCGCCGTAGCTCCACGTCTTTGCGAGTTTTTTTCCATTCAGTTCCACGTTTTGCACCTTGGAAGTGCGATTGGCGAAATAAACATATTTTATCTTTTCCGCACTCCCGAACCCCCATGCACCGACTGCCCCGTATCTTGCATAGACGCGTTCCGGTCCCTGGCTCATGTTCCCCCAGGACAAAAGAAAATTCATCATTTTTACATTTTTCGATTCAATCGGAAAATAGGTGTCGCATTCTTTCAGGGTTTTCCCCAGCATTCCATGCGTGTAATAAGCTGGATTCCTTCTGCCGCTGAAGGCTCCGCTTCCACCCTCGAAGGTATGCAGATCTGTTTGCGTTACGCTCCCTTGATTGATCATCCTTAATACAAAATCGAGATTTACAATCGCTTCACCCGGCGTCTTGCGGATGAAGTCCATCCGCTTTTTCAATGGTTTTTCAATGCAGTAGCTTACAAGCGGCAGCCAGTTATACTCTGTGATCCAGAATTCCTTGCCCTTGAAAAACGTCTGTGATAAATGATTAACCGATTCCTCCCAGCATGCTACATTGGCATACCCATACGCCATGAGCGATTCAGGAGTATGTTGAAAATCCTCGAGTTTGACATATACATAGAAATGCAGGATCACCGCATCATAATCTTTTGGGGTTTCTGAAATCTGCGGTACCCATTCGGCGCACTTCTTGCATCCGAGATTTCCGCCCTTGTATGCCTTCCAGAATTCGCTGGAAATTATTTTTTCTCGCACATAATGCGGTTCTCCAGCGATAACGCCAATCTTGATCGTGGGGTCAATCTCCTTGATAGCCTTTGAAAGGATCCGTACCCGTTCCATGTATTCCTTTCCGTCTTTGAATACGCATGATGGTCCTTCCAATTCATTACCCATCTCAATACTGATTGGGCGATTCGATAGCTTTTTGATTTCTCGAATAAGATCGGCAATATCTTCCGGTTTGTCATTTACCATGTTGATAGCGTATGTATACGGTATGTCCAACTCTGCGGCATAGGCGTAAATATCCTTCAGCATGATTGGTTCCGGCGTTTTGGAACTTGGGCCCATGCCTTTATTGACAACTTTAGTTTTAGCATTCACGTCATTTGGATAATGCAACAACCCCGCGTCATCATGTTCGTCGCTCGAATATAAGAAACCAGTCCGCCAGAGATAGAAATTGCCTGGAGTGCCGCCAGGACCTCGCAATGATTGGATGTTCATTTCCCGCATTGCCTGAAGGAATGCCGGATTTTTTATTTCTTTTGCTGCGCCCGGACAATTAATCCTACAGATATATTCCTGTCCAAAACCCAGAATCGTATTGGGTATTTTTCGGCTTATATCTGTGGTTTGGAATACAGTTGCAGGTTCTGCGTCAATCGGCTGGCGAAGTTTTTCAGCGAACCCAGTTACTCCCATAATCATGATGAGTGGCATCACCGCTAATACTTTTTTCATGTCAGCTTCCTTTTTCTTTGACTTGATATTGCTATAGCTAGATTAAAAACTCCAGATATTCCAGCGTTCATTGACTGGCAATTTTTTTGTTTCTGATGATGATTCCTCCAGTTTTGCCTCATCTTCGTATATCATTTACTCCCCAGTATTAGTATGGAATCCAGGTTTTCTGGTAAAAGCGCGCATAGCCGCTGCAAGGATAGATAGGTAAGGAGTTGACATGACTGTCGAGGAAGAGGAAATTAGACCGTCTGCCGAGGCCATGGCGTTTGGCGGGCGCCCAGTAGGGAATGTTTATGACCGAGGATCCGTAGGCCGCCTCCGGGAGGTTGCAGTCATAGGAGCAGCCGTTCGATTGGGCGTCGGTTTGGTAGGGCTCCTTGTCGATGAGCAGGACGGAGCCGGTGGGGATGATGCCCATGGGCTTTGCGAGATAGACGTTGGGAACTGCGTTGGAGCGCATGAAGCCGCCTTTGTAGTCCCCATTGTACTGCGTCTCGTTGTTGGCGCAGACGGTCGGGCCGTAGGACCAGCGCATGACGCCGTTGGCGTTCGGTAGCGTCGAGGGGCAGAGGAATACGCCCGTCGGGGATTGCCGCAACGGCACCACGGCGTTATAGGTGGCTTTGCTGCGGTTGTTGGGGTCGACGTCCTTGCCCAGATAGGTGGCGACACACAAGATCCATGCCCCGTAGTAGGGGCAGCCGTCGGGGGTTCCGCCGAAACTCGGCGGCAAATAGTTGTTGTAGTCCACGGCGTAAAAGTTGAGCCCTTGTCCGAGTTGCCGCATGTTGTTCAAGCAGGCGGTGTCCCGAGCGTAGGACCTCGCCGAATTGAGCGCCGGCAGCAGCAGCGTCATCAACAAGGAGATCACAGCGATCACCACCAGCAGCTCGACGAGCGTGAACGTCTTCCCTTTCATGGCTATGCCCTTTCCGTGCTTTCGCGTGCGATTAGGTAACTTGGAGCAAAAAAACGCGCGCCTTGTGGACGGTTGTCCGCCAGGCGCCGCTTGAGGATGTCGCGGACATGCCCCGCCAGGAAGGCTTTGTCGTAGGAGACGGTCGTGACGCCCGGGACGGCGTCGCGGCATTCCACATAGTCGCCCTCGCCGCCGACCAGGATGTCCCGTCCGGGTTTCAGCCCGCGCTCCGCCAAGGCCCAGACGACGCCTTGGGCCACCAAGTCGTTGTGTCCGATCACTGCGTCGAAGGGGGGCAAGTCCACGCCGCGGAGGAAATTGTAGACGTTGCGGGCCTCGTAGTAGGGGGATTTATCCTTGCCGGCCAACGGGGGATTGAACAACGTTCCGGAGAGGCCATGGTCGGATGCCACAAAAGCGTTGAACTCGGCGATTTTCGCCTCGGCCTCGGCGGCGGCGAGCAACGGGTTGTTGGCTTTGACGCAGCAGGAGCTCACGAAGGCCAGGCGCCTCGCGCCCTTCGCCACGACATGGGCCAATAGCTTCTCCAGATGGCTGGCGGCGTCCCAGCGGACGCAGTCGAGCGGGGGGAGGGGGCCGGGTAGGTTACGGCTTTGAATCTCCGTGTTGTCGGAGATGAGCGCCAGGGGGATGTTGCGGCGGGTGGAGAGTTCGAGGAGCGCCACGTCGATCTTGCCGTAGCAGACCACCGCGTCGGCGTCGGCGATGGTCTCGTTCCAGGACGGAACGCTGTCCTCGTCGGCGACGGAGCGCACCTCCAGCGCCAAGCCAAGCCGCTCTTTGAGCTCGTCTGAAAGGATGGATATCAACTCCCCCAACATCGGGTTTCTGCCGGTGTTGAAGGGATTGGCCTCTGGGTTGTTGCCGTAGAGGAAGACCGCTTTGCCCGGTAGGACGCTGTTGCGCCGGAGGCTGCTGCTGGCCGCGCTCGGACGGTAGTTCGTCTGACGCATCACCTCCATGATCCGCGCCCGCTTCGCCGCCCCGATCGGGATGGCCTCCGTGCAGTTCATGAAGTCCGAGAGCGTCGCCGTCGACACCCCCGCCAGCTTCGAGATCGTGTTGATGTTGTGTTTGCCAGCCATGTTTAATACCTTGTGCGCTTATCGTATGTCCACTATAATATAACGACGCCGCGCGCATGTCAAGAGGGCAAACGCGAAAGACGCTGGAGACGCTACCGGATTTTCGGCATGTTTCAAAAACGCCTGAAAGTAGTTGACACTTTCCGCATGAAGTTTTTCTGCGGCGGAGCCGCTTTGGAGCGCTGCGATTTATCGCAGCTTTACGTCGCGCCTAAGCATGGCTTCGTCGCTATTTCCGCGCTAAACCTCTGTCCAGAAACACCTTCGGTATATCGTGACGACCGCTCCAAAGCTGCGATAAATCGCAGCACTCCAAAGACGCGCTGCGTCGAAAAGGCAACAACCTTCTCTCGTTTCCTCCCGCCAAAGTGTCAACTGGTTTTTGAAACATGCCGGAATTTCTTTATGGCCTAAAACCTAAAACCTAAAACCTAAAACCGGAAGTCTTTGACGCTTTGATGCTTGACATGAGGGCAACCACAAAACTTGGAGGTGTTCGATGCTCGAATGGTTGAGACGCTTTGGACGCAAGGATGGCGGCGCGCGCGAGGGCAGGGCGGTCGCGCCTGGCGTGGGCAAGGACGGGGATTTCGACGCCTTCCTGTGCGAATGGGTCAGCAACACTGGGGCGAAAATCACCGCCGCGAGGATCTTGTCGGTGCTCCGCGGCGCCGAGGAGGGCAGTCCCGCCGACCAGGCGGCGCTCTTCCAGACCATCCAGGAGAAGGAGCCGGTGATTGGCGCCCACATGCAAACGCGCAAACTGGCGGTATTGGCGCGCGATTGGAAGGTCGTGGCGTCCGACCCAGGCCAGGCGGCGGAGCTCGCCACGGCGCTCAAGCGCGCCGGGATTTATTCGCTGTGCCGCCATCTGCTCGACGCCATCGCCACCGGTTATTCCGGCAGCGCCATCCTCTGGGGCGCCGACGGCGGGACGGTCCGGGGCTTCAAGCACATCCACCCCACCAACTGGGCCTTCGACGCCGTGGGCAACCCGGCGCTGCTGACCGCCGACGGCAAGGAGCGGCCCCTCGCCGACTACCATCCCCAGCAGTTCATTTTCCACTGCCACGCCCTCAAACCGGGCGTCCCGGCCCGCGGCGGGCTGTTGCGGACTTTGGTTTGGCTCTATTTCTTCAAGCATTACGCCATGCGCGACCGCGCCCGGTATTTGGAGCGCTTCGGCATCCCCTTCATGGTCGCCAAGATCAGCGACCGCGATTTCGAGGACAAGGAGACCCGCGAGGCCATCAAACGCTCGTTGGTCAACATCGGCTCAGACGGCGTGGGCATCACCACCGCCAATTCCGAGCTGGACATCATCGAGCCCTCACGCGGCGGCGGCGACGACTTCCAACGTTGGTTCGGCTACATCGACGAGGTCTACGCCCTGGCCATCCTGGGGCAGGTGGCCAGCTCCAAGGCCGCCAGCGGCCTAAGCCAGGGACAGATGCAGGCCGACGTCCGCCAGGACCTCCTGGAGGCCGACTGCCGCAACCTCATGGAGACGGTCAACCAGCAGCTCGTGCGGCCGTTGGAGCTTTTCAAATATGGAGTCGAGGGTGACGCCGAGTTCCAGATCGACTGCGAGCCTCCGGAGGACATGTGGCAGAAGGCCCGGATCGTCCAGGCCTTGGCCGCCGCGGGCTTCAAAATCAGTCCCGCCTACGTCCGCGACACCTTCAACGTCCCGGTGGAAGTCTGAAGCTCCACAAACAAAACCTCTTTGTTCGCGATGGTTAATTCAGCGCAACATTCTTGTCTTAAGTTGTTTGCGATTATTGTCGTCATGGTGGCGCAAATTTTATTGTAACCAATGCTCGCAGGAATTTGGGTGAAATGTAATGTTTTGGGCCGTAAATTGGCGAGCTGTGGTTTTGGCACGGCCGATGCTATACCTTGTAGACGCAGTTCGATATGCGTCGGCCGGGCCGCCAGAACGTCAATGGCCGCCCGCGCCATTGGAAATATGACTCGGAAGTCGTGGGCGGCACAACAAAACTCAGTGGTTTCTCCCACCGCTAGATGCCCACGGCTTCCGGGCCTCGCTGTCCGGCCGACGCTTTTACTAGTTCCGTAAACTTCACCAATAACAAAAACGGGGACGCTGAGCATCCCATGGTTCAGGTCGGCGCCCTGGTCGCCTCCGCCGGGTTAAGGCGGAGTTTATTCATTTACAGCCCCTAGTTCCCCTGTCTGCCTGGCTTCCGGTTTTTGTAAAACTGGTCTTTGGCGCGTTGGAAGCGGGCGTAGAGCTTGTCCTCCTCGGCGCGGGGGGCGGGGCCGAAGCAACGCCAGCGGTCTTGGATCTCGCGGACTTCGGCCATGGCTTCCTGGTCGCTGAGCTTATGATGGGCGTCGGCGAAGTTGTTGGTGATGGAGGCGAGGAGCTCCTCGGCGAGGACTCCGGCGGCGGCGGTGGTCAACGACGGGTCGGTGGCGCCCCCGGCGAGCTGCTCCAAGCGGGCGCAGAGCTTGCTTTTCTCCTTCAGGTTCTCCAGGCGTTGGGCGTTGAGCTGCTCGAAGAAGTCTTGCTTCTGGTTGAAGAAGGCGTCGCAGGCGGCGTGGTAGCGATCCCAGAGCTCTTGGCCGCGGCTTTTCTCGACATTGCCGACGGCCTTCCATTCCTCCTGGATTTTCTTGACCTCCTCGGTGGCCTCCATCCAGTTGGAGTTGGCGGCGGCGATGGCCTCGATCTTGGCGATGAGGGATTCCTTGAGCTCGAGGTTGGCGCGCCATTGCTCCTTCATGGACTCGAAGCGCTCGTGGCGTTTGTCGAAGAAGGTCTTGATGGGGCGGTTGAAGCGCTCCCAGAGCTCCGCGGTATGTTCGGGGGCGACCGGGCCGAGCTCCTTCCAGCGGAGGTTGAGGTCTTTGACCTTGAGGGCGAGGTCGTTGAAATTGACTTCGCCGTCGAGGCTTTGGGCGATGGCCTCGGCCTCTTGGACGAGCGCCTCCTTGGCTTGGAGGTTGAGCGGTTCCTCGGTCTTGAGTTTGGCGTCGAAGGCGTCGCAGGAGCGGGTGAAACGGTCCCAAAGCTCGCGTTCGACCTCGCGTCGGGCGGAGCCGGTCTCGCGCCACTTGAGGCGCAGCTCCTTGAGTTTGTCGAGCCCCTCGCGCCAGCCTAGGGACGGCAAGGCCTCGGCCTCGGCGCAGAAGGCCTCCTTGGCTTTTTGGTGCTCCTCCTGGGTGGCTTGGCGGATGGCGTACTGGGCGGCGCGGCGCTCGAAAAAGCGGTTGCAGGCGGAGCGGAAACGTTCGTGGAGCTCCTTGCCGGTCTCGCGGGGGGGCTGGCCGATCTTGTTCCATTCCTCCTGGAGGGCTTTGAGGCGCTCGGCGGTGTTCTTCCAGTCCTCGGAGTCCTGGAGGGTCTCGGCCTCCTGGATGAGGGCGGTCTTGAGCTCCAGATTCCTCTCGCGCTCCAGGCGCAGGCCGTCGAAGAAGCCGTCGCAGACGGCGCGGGCGGCGTTCCAGGCGGTGTTGAAGCGCTCCCAGACCTCGTCGGACTTCTCGCGGGGGACGTGGCCGATCTCCTTCCAGCTGTCACGATACTCCTTGAGCTTCTTGGAGACGTTGAAGAGGTCGATGTCCGTGGCGAGGGCCTCGGTCTTGGCGCAGAGGTCGAGTTTTAGGGTATAGTTTTCCCAGCGGGCCCAGTCGGCCTCCTGACGGAGGAGGCGGAGCTTGTCGAAGAACTCCTGGGAGGCGCCCTGGAAGCGGCTTTTCAGGTCGGCCTTCTCCAGGGAGCTCAAGGCGTTGGCGTTCTCCCAGACGGTCTGGATCTCCTTGACCCTGGGGAGGACGGCGGCGAGGTCGGGGCTGGCCTTCAGGGTCTCGAGCTCGCCGCAGAGGCCGGTCAGGGTGTCGAGCTCCTGGAGGGCGCGCTCGCGGGTGGTTTTGACGTGCTCGGCCTTGCGTCTGCGGTACTCCTCGACGAAGGCCTGGAAGCGGGCATGGAACTCCTCGACGCCCGGGGTGCCGATGGTGAGCTCCTTCCATTCGGCGGAGATTTTCTTCACCTCCGGGTCGGAGCGTTCCCAGTCGTCGAGGCGGCTGAGCAGCTCGGCCTTCTGACAGAGGGTTTCCAGGCGGGCGAGGAGGGCGACGCGGCTCTCTTTCTCTTGCTTGGCCTTGGCTCCCTCCTCCTTGAAGGCCTTGACGGCTTTGTCGAAGCGTTTGGAGAGGATCTCCATGTATTCGGGGGGGGCGGGCTCGAGGCCTTCCCAGCGTTGGAGCAGCCCTTCGGCGGCGGTGGTCGCCTCGTCGTCATAGCGTCCGACGAGGGCCTCTAGTTCGACGCAGCAGCGCTCGCGGTCTTTCACTTTACGGTTGCGGTTTTCCTTGGTCTGGCGGTTCTCCTCATAGAGGGCGCGGGCGCGGGCGAAGCGCTCCTCCAGCTCTGGGGCTTTGCCGGGGGCGGCCAGGGCGGCCCAACGTTCGGCGAGCTGGGCGAACAGCTCGTCGGCGACCAGCCAGCGGTCGCTGGCGGCGAGATCCTCGGCTTGGCGGCAGAGCTCGGCCAGGGCCAGGGCGAGCTCGTAGGCCTCCTTGGCCTCCTTGGCCTGGCGGCGTTGCGCCTCGACGACGGGGGAGGGGGCCGGGGCGGCGACTTCCTCCGGTGGTGGCGGCGGCTCCGCGGGCATGAGGTCGACAGCGCTGGGCGCGTCATCTTGTTTTGGTTTGGTCCTGAAGAAGAAATCCTTGATTCCCATCGCTGTACCCGTGAGTTTGATGGTTAAGGTTGAGTGGTGTCGGGGATGGTCAGCTTGAGTAGCTCGGCCTTGAAGGCGGCCAGCGCGGCGTCGGCGGCGAAGACCCCCAGGGGGCGGCCGTCCTTGAAGAGGACGAGTTGGCCGTCCTTGGCGCCGGCGACGCCGAGGTCGGCGTCTTTGGCCTCGCCCGGGCCGTTGACGGCGCAACCCATGACGGCGACTTTGGAGGGGCGGAATTTGAGTCCCGCGGCCTTGAGCAGATCGATCTCGGCCTCGACGGCGGCGGCGACGCCGAGCAAGTCGACCTCGGTGCGGCCGCAGGTGGGGCAGGAGACCAACTCGGGGCAGCCGGGGCGGACGCCGACCGCCTCGAGGAGGGCGAGGGCGATCTTGATCTCCTCCAGGGGGTTGCCGGTGACGCTGACGCGGATGGTGTCGCCGATGCCGTCGAGCAGCAGCGCGCCGATGCCGGCGGCGGACTTGATCGCGGAGCGGAAAAAGGTCCCGGCCTCGGTGACGCCCAGGTGCAGCGGGTAGTCGGTGGCGGCGGCGAACTTGCGGCAGGCCAGGACGGTGGCGGGGACGTCGGAGGCTTTCAACGAGACCTTGAGGGAGCGGAAACCGAAGCTTTCGAGGAGGGCGCATTGGCGCAACGCGGCGTCGACCAGGGCGTCGGCCAGGGCTTCGGGGCCTTTGGCGTCGCGGAGGTCGGCGGGGAGGCTGCCGGAGTTTGCCCCCACCCGGATGGGGATGCCAGCGGCCCCGGCGGCCTCGGCGACCGCCCTGACCTTGTCCGGCCCCCCGATGTTGCCGGGGTTGAGCCGGACGCCGGCGACGCCGGAGAGGATGGCGGCCAGGGCCAGGCTGTGGTCGAAATGGATGTCGGCGACCACGGGCAGCGGGGAGCCGGCGACGATAGCGGGCAACGCCGAGGCCGCCGCGGCGTCGGGCACGGCGACCCTGGCGATCTGGCATCCGGCCTGGGCGAGGGCGGTGATCTGGGCCAAGGTGGCGGCGGCGTCGCGGGTGTCGGTGTTGGTCATCGACTGGATGGAGACCGGAGCTCCGCCGCCGACTTTGACCGCGCCGAGGCTAAGGGGCCGTGACGGCCTTCTTCGGGGTTGCGCTATGGTCATTGCCTTGGTCCTTGGGTTGGGTGTCGGCCGCGGGGGCCGTGACGGCGTCGATCCGCTTCTTGATGAAACCGGAGATGGACTTGTCGGCAAGCCGGTCCACGTCGTTGTAGGTGACGAAAACCATGAGCGTGATCAACAGCACCACGAAGGCGATGCTGAGCGGTTGGACCAGCATCGCCGGCAGGGGGCGGCGGATGACGATCTCGATGAGGGCGATGAGGATGTGGCCGCCGTCGAGCACCGGGATGGGCAGGAGGTTGAGCAGCCCGAGGCTGAAGGTGATCATGACGATGAAGTTGAGGGCCAATATTAGCGAGCCGCTGTAGATGGCGGTGCCGATGACGTTGACGATGCCGACCGGGCCGCTCATGTGCTTGGCGGAGATCTTGCTCTTATGGGAGAAGATGCCGACCAGGGTCTTGCGGGTCATGTCGATGACCCCGACGAACTGCTCCCAGGGGTTGGGATGGCTGAGGATCACCAGCGACACTCCTTCGATCCGGTAGGGGACGAAGAGCTCAGGGGTGAGCGTGACGGCGAGCAGCTTGCCGTCGCGGCGCAACGTCAGGCCCAGGGGGTTGCCATCGCCGCCGCGGATTCTGGCGAGGTAGTCCTCGGGGGAGTTCAACTTGCCTCCGGCGATGGCGACGATGACGTCGCCCTTGACCAGTCCGGCCTTGGCGGCGGCGGAGTCTTTCTCCACCTCGAGCACTTTCAGAGCCAAGTCGACGGTCGCCGTGGCCCCGTCGATGGAGACGCCGATGGTGTGGCGCTTGACTTCGGGGTTGTAGATGGCCATGAGCCCCGCGGCCTTGATCTCGCGGCCGTCGCGGCGCAGCAGGAGGTCGACCGCCTTGGCGGTGTCGGCGTTGACGCCGTCGGAAATGTCGCTGGTGAATTCGACCTTTTTGCCATTGAGGTCCAATATGATGTCGCCCGTCTGTATCCCGGCCTTGGCGGCGGGGGAGCCGGGGTTGACGGCGACGATGGCGACGTCTTTCGCCGACGGCTCCAACGAGGCGCCGTCGGAATGGACTTGGGCCTTGGTGTCGGCCGCGGCCTTGACTTCGGGCAGCTCGACGCGCTGGCCGTCGCGCTCGATCAGCAAGGCCATCGGGCGCCCGGCGGAGGCTTGCACCAGTTTGGGGAAGTCGTTATGGTCGAGCAGCTCCAGTCCGTCGATCTTCAAGACGCGGTCCTTGTCTTTGAGCCCCATTGCGGCGGCGGGGGAGCCGGGTTTGACGCTGACCACCACCGGGATGTCGGGGAGGAAAAAGGGATAGGGCAACCCCTCCTTGGCGAGCCGGGGGCTCCTGGGGTTGACGGCGGTCGCATAGGTGAAGGTGAGCTCCCTGTCGCCGCGCAGCACGGTGAGCTCCACGTCGCCGGTGGCGAAAAGCAGGTCCTGGACCAGCTTGAGCCAAGTGGTCTTGAACTTCTGGCCGTTGACCTTGACGATGTGGTCGCCCTCGCGGAGGCCGGCTTTGAACTCGTTGCTGGCGGGCTCGACGCTCTTGACCACGATCTCCTTCATCTGGGGGCTGTCTTGCGGGATGCCATGGATCCAGAGGAAGGTCGCCAGGGCGAAGCCGAAGAGCACGTTGAACAGTGGCCCGCAGAAGGCGACGATGGCGCGGTGGCTAGCTTTGGCGCGGGGGAGGGGGTTTCCATGCTGGTCGACGGGGTCGCCGGTGGCGTCGATCTGCGGCAGGTCGACGTAGCCGCCGAACGGCAAACAGCCGACGCGGTACTCCACGCCCTTCCAGGTGACGGCCCAGACTTTTTTGAAGCCGATCGAGAAGGCGATGATGTGCAAGCCCAGCCACTTGGCCGCCAGGAAATGCCCCAGCTCATGGATGAAGACGCAGAAGCCGAACAGGAACGCCACCGCGACGATCACATAGGCCAAATAAAGGTATTCCAGCATGTATGCTCCTTGTAGTATATGTGGAAAAGGCCGCATAATATACAGTGCTTAGTGGCTAGTGGCTAGTGCCTAGCGAAGAAAGTGGAGAAACTAGGGGCGCTCCTGCGTGTCAAACCTGGAACGCCGCGGCGCTGGCGCTCGGAATCTTTCCTTGCCCTCTTGACAAGGGCTGGGCTTGCCTCTATAATAAGTGGTAAAGTTTATGATTTTACCAGCGAGGCTGTCCGTGAACAACATTCCGGCTTATATGAGGATACGCGAGCATGTGGTGGACTTGGTGTTCGCGCACCCTGACGCCGCCGCGCCGATCATGTCGGAGCGGGAGCTTTGCGCCAAGTTCGGGGTGACGCGGCCGACCGCCCGACGGGCGTTGAAGGATCTCATCGACGACGGCTGGCTCAAGGTGCGTCCGGGGCTCGGGATGTTCGTGAACCCCGCCGCCATCAGGAACCACCGTCTCACGTCCTTGAAGCGCCCGCGGATAGTCTTGCTCATGAACGACGGCAAGCTGGTCGACCTCGACCCTTTCCACATCGACGTCCTGGCGAACGTCTGCGCCGGGCTCAAAGGGCTTGACGCCAGTTTGAAGCTGGTCGACATCTCCAACGACGCGGCCCTCGCCGAGGAGCTCGCGGGCTACAAGCCCGATGGCGTTCTCTGGATGAGACCGCCGGAGAAACTGCGGGAGCCGCTCGGGAAGTTACGCCGAGGCCTCCCCGTCCACTGCTTCGGGGATGTGCCGACGGGCGACGAGGGCTCCACCACCATGGACTACCGCGAGGCCGGACGTTTAGCCGCGGCCTGGTTTCTCGACCAAGGCCGACGGCGGGTGGCGTTCGTGGGGGGGGACGAAGCGTCGCCGGTCAGACGCGAGGTCTTTTCCGGCTGGGCCGAGGAGTTCGCCGCCCGGGGGACCGATTTGGACAAGGCCTTGGTCGTCGGAGTGGAGGAGGACATCGCCGTGGCGACGGAGCGGCTGTTGGCGGTAGGGGATGTCGAGGGTGGGTTCTGCTTCGCCGCCGTGTTCGCCGCCATGGCGGGGGCTTTCGCCAGGGCGGGCGTTTCCGGCGAGTCCTGTCCGATGATGGTCGACGAGAATCATGACCCGCTATGCGACTTGAAACCGCGGGTGGCGGCGAAGCTCATCCTCTTCCCGCCGGAGCTGTCGGCGCTCGCCGCGCAACGCCTTCACACCACAATGACAAACCCCGGCGACCCCTGCCCGGAGCTTGTCCTCGAACCGTCCATAGAGGAGATCTGGAGATGAGAAATAGAAGTTTTACGCTCGTCGAGCTGCTGGTGGTGATTGGGATAATCGCCCTGCTGAGCGCGTTGTTGCTGCCTGCGCTAGGCAAGGCCAAGGCGGCGGGCACGAGGATCGCTTGCGCCTCCAACATGCGTCAAGTTTACGTTGGCGTCGCCGCCTACGCCGGGGACTTCGGCGGGCAGATGCCGCCCACGGACTGCAACGCCAATTACATCTACTTCCTCCTCGACTACGTGCGCAGCGGCAAGATCGGCGGGACCTATAACCAAGCCGTGCAATTCCTGGATATGAGCGGGGTTTACTTTTGCCCGGCGATCAGCAAGGCGTCGCAGTCCCCCATCTGGGCGAACGCCGCCGAAGGGCAATACTACCTCAGCGATTACTACAGCACCGGCAGGCAGACGGCCGACAGGAGATGCGGTGGCTGGAACAGCATGCTCGCGGCTGACTGGAATTATCGGCGGCTCGACGACATCAAGCCCGGCTCCATCATCCTCACGGAGGCCTATTATTACACTCAGAGCGGCAGCGGCGTCAGTGGTCTAAGCAGTCCTTTCAACAACCCCAAGCTGGCCTCGTTCACCAACGATTTCTCCGCTTTCCGCGGCGCGGCCTGGGCCAACCATGGGCGCTCGGCCAACTTCCTCTTCGTCGACGGGCACGTCCAGTCCTACACTTTCTCCGTCAACCGGCTCTTCGACGACGACTGGATACCCAAATGAGGACTACGTTGCTTTTGCTGCTGCTCGCGTCGGGGGCTCTCGCCCAGGACGATCTCGCCGCGAAGCTCGACGGCAAGACGTTGACCATGCGGACGGGCTCCCTGACCGCCAACGTCCACGCCAGTTGGCCAGGGCTGACCATCGCCAGCCCGCTCGGCAAGGACACGCTTCAGCCCCGCGGCTTCAAGCCGGGGGAGCTCAAACTCATCTTCGACTCGCCGGACAGGAAAACCGCGGCCTGGGTGGGGGATGTCGAGACGCTGGGCGGGGAGCTTGTCCAGTTCACCTGCGTCTACGAGATCCGGCGCGGCGTGGAGGCGGTCTTCGTCTCCAGCCGTCTCTACAACCGCGAGGACTCCATGCGCTCCCTTTGCTCGTTCAGTTGGGGGTTCCCCGTCAAAGCCAAGACCTTCGAGTCCGTCGGCGGCCCGGTGCCCCTGTTGAGCGCGAGCCAGAAACTCAAGGGCGTCGCGGACTGGGCGCTCTTCCACAAGGAGGGCGAAACTGGCGGCCTCTGCGTCGTCACCGACGGCCTCGACCAACTGCCCCGGAAGTTCTCCGGCAATGGCGGCGCCTGGTTGAATCTCGCCGCCAACCACGATGACGACGGCCTTTTTGGCGTCACCGGCATCCATGAGAAGGTTTGGAAATTCGCGCCGGGTGGCTACAACGAGATCAAGTTCGTGGCCTTCCACGCCGAAGGCCGGGAGGACGCCGCCGCCATGTTCAAACGCCTCTCCGAGGACCCGGAACTGGCCGCCCTCTGGCGCTACTGAGACAACATTCACAAAGGAGCTATCACATGAAATGGCAACTGGCCTTGGCCGCGCTGGCGCTATGCGCCGCGACTCAAGCGGCGGTGACGATCGACACCGACCCGAACCACTACAGCGCGGGGAAGATGTCCGCCGCCGCGATCGACAAGTGGTTCGCCGACAACATCAAACCAGCGCAGTTCGACCTCTGGGACGGCAAGCGGGAACGCCTCCACCTCAACGGCTCCTGGAAGTTCGCCCGGCTCATGGGAAAAGACGACGACAGCGACTTCTCCAAGTCGGCTTTCGACGACTCCCGATGGTTCAACCAGCCCGTCCCGCTGCTCTGGCTCTACAAGTTCGAGCCCGCGGGTATGGGCACCGTGACGGGGGGGCCTCCCGTCGTCGGCTGGTATCGGAAGTCCTTCGACGCCCCCGCCTCCTGGAAGGACGGGCGGGTGCTGCTCAACTTCCGGGGCGTCACTTGGCAAAGCTCCGTCTATCTCAACGGCAAACTGCTGGGAGTCCACACCGACAGCCAGAAGCCGCCGAACCTCTGGGTTCCCGCCAACCGCACCGAGAACGCTTTCCAGTTCGACGTCACCGACGCCCTTAACTATGGCGGCTCCAATATCCTGGCCGTCAAGGTCTACAGTCCTTGCGCCAATGGCGGCGTCTGGCAAGAGGTCTTCCTGGAGCCACGTCCGCGCGTCTATGTGGAGCGGGCGCTCGTCACCCCGTTGCCGGATAAGGACGCCATTGGCGTCAAAGCTTTCATCGTCAACGCCACCGGCCAGGACGCCACGCTGGAGCTCTCCGCCGAGATCGGCCCCTGGAAGTCGGCGCGCTACAACTTCGCCACCGGTCCCGTCCAGGCCGTCAAGGGCCCGGAGCTCAAGCTCAAGCCCGGCGCCAACGAGGCCGTGTTCGAACTACCCCTCCAAGACCCGCGACGCTGGAGCCCGGAGCGTCCTTACCTCTATGAGTTGACGTTGAAAGACCAGGCGGGCAAGGTCGTCGGCCAGGAGCGTTTCGGCTACCGGACGTTCACCGTCGGCAAGAACAGCTTTTTCCTGAACGACAAGCCCCTCTTCCTCCGTAGCGAGGACGTCTTCCCCTGCTCCTGGAGCCTTCCCGGCATCACCGTGCTCGTGAGCCAGTTCGGGCTGTTGAACCGGGACGGCCTGATGGAACGCACCCTGAAGTCCTACCAATCCTGCGGCTTCAACTACTACCGCTGCCAGGCGACCTACGCGCCGCACAGCTATTTCGACATCGCCGACGAGATTGGGCTGGTCGCCTCGGTCGAGGAGAACTATGTCGCCCTCCACAAGGGGGTCGAGCGCCTGGAGAACGGCGAGGCCGTGCTGGCGGCGCCCTTCAAGGAGGCCCTCAAGGCCCGCTGCCTGAGCATGTACAACCATCCCTCGATCTGCCTCTTCAGTTGCGGCAACGAGGTCTACGACTCCTATGCCCTTACCCAGCCGTTCTGGAAAGACACGGGGTTCGGCCCCTATTTGCGGGCCGTCCACGACGAGTTCAAGAAGTACGATCAGACCCGTCCCGTGACCTCCTCCTCCGGCCGCGGCCCGGTCGCCAACATCGGTCTCTCCCCGGTGACGCTCCAGAAGAACAAGGGCGACTTCGATGACGCCCACCTCTACTCCGTCAACACCAGATTCATGCTGGCCGAGGACGACAACTGGGAATGGTCCTACAAGAACGTCAAGGCCTCCTACGCCAAGGACAACGGTCACGAGCGGGCCATGCTCGACGGCGAGTCGGGCTGGTTCTACACCGACTCCTTGATGCCTGGCTCGGGCGCCGCGGCCAGGGCGAAGGCCTTCCCGCCGCGTTTGGACAAGGACGGGCAGTTCGACCGCAAATGGCTGGCCGAAAATTTGAAGGACCTTGCCAAAGAGGGTTCCTTCGGCTTGTTCCCCTATTCCTTCATACCTTACAACGTGTCGGCGGAGGAGAGCCAATGCCTCCGCTATTCCAGTTGGGTTTTGCAGAAGGTGATGGAGCTGGAGCGCCGCAAGCGCGCCAACCTCGCCGGGTACGTCCTCCACCAGCCCGCGATCTTCAAGGTCTTCTCCCCCGCCACGCCGATGCCCTACACTTATGAGGCGGCGAAGCGGGCGCAGCAACCCGTCCTGGCCTGCCTCGACGGCCTTTTCAACCGCAACATGCTCACCGGCCAGGCCACCGCCGGCAAGGTCCACTTGCTCAACGACACCGAGGACATTCTTGACAGCGCCGTGGTGGAGCTGTCGCTAAGCGGCGAAGGGTGGTCCGCACCGCTCGCCAGCGTCCCCTTCGACGTGTTGGCGGTTGGCGGCATGGCCGTCAAGGAAATCCAGCTCACGCCGCCGGATAGCCTCACGTCCGGTCATTACCAGTTGGAGCTGGACGTCAAACGCGACGGCAAGGCGCTGAGCCACAACGAGTACTCGCTCTATCTCCTGAACCGCGGTGACGTGAAGCTCTCCGCCAAGCCCGCGGGGGTCGTGGTTTATGGTTCCGGGGGCGAACTCTCCAACATCCTCAAGCGGCTCAAGGTCGCGTTCAGAACCATCGACTCCTTCGACAATCTTTCCCCCGCCGACAAGGTGTTGCTCCTCCCCCCCGGGACGTTCACGGGTGACGCCAAACCCCTGCTGAAGTGGCTCGACGCGGGCGGCAAGCTGCTCGCCTTCGAACAGCGGGCCATGATCCCCGGATTGATGCCGGGCCGGGTCGGGGTCGTCGGGGGCGGGCCTCTGGGCTGGTGGTCGGAGCTCGTCCTCCATACCCACCCCGCCTTCAAGGGGCTGAGTCAGGAGGATTTCCGCGTCTGGGCTGGCGATGGACGCGCCCCCATGACCATGCGCGTCGCGGACGACTGCGTCTTGCCGTTGCAGGACTGCGTCTTGGCGATGGTCATCTCCACTAACAGTCGCATGGGCATGACCCTCTGCGAGGCGAAGCGTGGCGGCGGCCGTTTCATGCTCTCGGAGTTGTTGGCGGTGGGACGTTTCGGCAAGGACGCCGTCGCCACCCGCTACCTTCTCAACCTCTTGGACTACGCCCTCGGCGGTTTCGACGACCCGCGCGCCCCGGAGCTGGCGGTAAAAGCCGAGGCGGCGGAGAGCTTCAACGTCGACGCCAAGCGGACCTTCGGCGTCGACTTGAAGGCCGTCGCCACCATGGGCTTCGCCGACGAGGTGGCGGGCGACAAGCGAGGCGGTTGGTCCGACCAGGGACCGCTTAACGACGCCCATAGCCTCCCCTTTGGCAAACAGTTTTTCGCCGGCGTCCCTTTCGAGATCATCAACCCCGTGGAGAACAAGGGCAAGGCATGTGTCGTTCTTAAAGGAGATAAGGGGACGGGCTCCGAGTTCCTCCCGCTCAAGGCGGAGAAGATCATGGTGGGGAGAAAGGCGCGCAAGCTCTTCTTTCTGGTCACCAGCGCCTGGACGCCGCCCTACTACATGCGCAAGCCCGACGAGAGTTTGGCGAAGCTCGACATCAACATGAACATCACCGCGGCCACCGGCGGAGTGTCCGGTCACTACGTCGTCGACTTGGTGGCGGGGCGGAACTTCGACAACTGGTGGTGTCCCGTGACGGTCCCCGAGGCCGTGATCGGCTGGCGCGGCCTGGCTGGGAAGACCGACGATCTCAAGGAGGTCGGCGCCTACGTGGTGGAATGGGTCAACCCCGAGCCGGAGGTGGAGATCGGCTGGATCGAGTTCAGCTCCGCCGGGCGTTGCCTGCCGATCCTCATCGCCGTCACCGGCGAGGAATAATCATCCACCACGAAGTTATTTTTAGATTTCAAAAATGGCATGTTTCAAAAAACGCCTGAAAGTAGTTGACACTTTCGTCGTGGAGTCTCTTTGCGGCGGAGCCGCTTTGGACTGCTGCGATTTATCGCAGCTTTACGTCGCGCCTAAGCATGGCTTCGTTGCTATTTCCGCGCTAACCCTCTGTCCAGAAACATCTTCGGTATATTGTGGCGATCGCGCAAAAGCTGCGATAAATCGCAGCACTCCAAAGACGCGCTGCGTCGAAAAGGTAACAACCTTCTCTCGTTTCCTCCCGTCAAAGTGTCAACTGGTCTTTGAAACATGCCTCAAAAATCCCTTCGTGGTGAGCTTTTTTCGCGGCTGGAACGGAAACACCCTTGACAAGTTAAACGCTTAATGTTATTATTGGCTCAAGCGTTTTGACAAGGGTGATGAAATGGTGATGGCCGGAAAGAAAGTGTCGTTGGTGGAGGTCGCGGCCCGGGCGGGGGTGTCGATCGCGACGGCGTCGATCGCCCTGCACGGGGAGAGCGACAAGGGCGGACGCGTGGGCGCCACGACCCGCGAGAAGGTCCGGCAGGCGGCCGACGCTTTGCGCTACGTCCCCAACAACGCCGCGCGCAACTTGGCGTCGCGGAAGTCGGGCTTCATCGGCTACCTGCTCTCCGACGACATGCCGGAAGGGTTGGAGAACTCTTTGTCCGGGCGTTATCTGGCCGGGGTCGAGGAGGCCTGCCGCGAACACGGCTATGGGCTTTATGTCGCCCGGGCCACGTTGTCGGACATCCAGAAGGTGGTCTTCCCGGAGAAGCTGCGGCAGCAGAGCGTCGACGGCCTCGTGGCTTTCGGCCCGATCTCCGACGAGGTCTTCCAGGAGTTCGAGCGTTACCAATTGCCCACCGTCTTCCTCAACCGCAACCGCCACACCGAGAACAAATACGCCACCTTCTGCGTCGACCTTTTCCATGGTTACCGCTTGGCGGTGGAGCGCGCCTACGAGCTGGGGCACCGGCGGGCCTGGCTTTGCCGCCTGTTTGGAGCGGATACGGCCGGAGCGTCACGGGAGCTGGTCGCCGAACTGTCCGCCCGCCATCCTGGGCTGGATGTCCGCCTGACGGATTTTCTGCGCGAGCCTTATGAGGTGGAGCGCCACGCCGACGAGCTTTTCACCGCCTGGCGGGCCGACCCGGAGCGCCCGACGTTCCTCGCTGGCGACAGCCGCATCTTGGCGCGCCTGCTCGCCAAGACGCAGGGCGCCGGCGTCCGCTGCCCCGAAGACCTCAGCGTGATCGCCGTCGGCGACTTCGAGTTCAACCGCTATGTCCACCCCCGGCTCTCCTGCGCCGACTTCGACATGGAACGCGTCGCTTTCGACGCCGCGGCGCTGGTCATCCAACACGCCGCCAGCGCCGAGCCCATCCCCTTGGACTCGTCCAACAACGACTACCCCGCCCACCTTATAGAAAGAGAGTCAACCAGGAGGTTAGCGCCATGAGACGACGGATATTTTTTAGCTTGATCGAGCTGCTGGTGGTCATCGCCATCATCGCCCTTCTGTCGAGCCTCTTGCTGCCGGCCCTGGGCAAGGCAAAGGAGAGCGCCAGGCAGGCAGTCTGCTCCTCCAACATGAAGCAGATCTATGGCGGGGCGGCGATGTACTCCGACGACAACGACGGCTATCTGCCCTCCGGCCCGACGATCCCCTATGACTTGGTGATCGCCGGCGACTATCTCAACTGCAAACCCGACGCCATCTTGCAATGGGGGAGCTTCCCCGCTTGGAACGGCTGCAAGGGGATACTGATCTGCCCCTCCACCTACCCTCCCGGCGACACCGCCCATAGCTGGACGGGCGCCGTCCCCGCCGGGTTGCTGTGGGGCACCTCCTATGTGCCGACCTTGACGGCTTACCAAGAGTCCGACACCGTGGGGAAAAGCAATTGGGGCGGCTGGACTTTCGAGTTCTTGTCCGCCTCCGGGGCGATGTGGCCGAAACGCGCCAAGCGGTTCAACCAGGTCACCGACGGTTCCGCCATCATGACGGACCGGGACTACACTCAGGCCTACTTGGGCGCGACGACGGGCTCGATGTATTTCATGGCGGTATACACCGCCTACAATGTCAACACCGGCATGACGCCCAGCTCCTACACTCCGTCCTGGCGTCACAACCGGGGCGCCAACTTCCTGTTCAAGGATGGGCACGTGGAGGGCAAGCGGTGGAGTGGGACGGCTCTGTTCGACAACAATTGGGTGTCGAAGTGACGTCCGCTTGGAGGCGGCTCCGGCAGTGGCACGGGCGTCCCGCCCGTGAATCCATGGGCGGGACGCCCATGCCACTGCCGGAGCGCCGCGTCCCGGAGAGATCCGCAATTTGTTTTGGGGTATTGGTCCACATGAATCGCGAACGTATATAACCAGACAGGGTGTTATGATGAAGAAACTTTTTGTCGTTGGCGTGGCCGGGGCGTTGGCCGGTGTGTTCGGCTGCGCGCTGTTCTCCCCCCGGGACGGAGAGCTGAAGGAGCTCAAGTCCCCGCCGCCCCCCTTCATAGAGGATAAGGGGCACGCCCCGCCCCCGCCCTTGGAGGCGCTTTTCTCCGAGACCGGGATCGGCTACGGCGACAAGGCCTTGCGCTGGAGCCCAGCCAACCCCATGGCCATCACCTTGGCGGAGCAGAACCTGGCCGTCTTCGAATGCCGAGCCACCACCGTCCCCAACGTTTGGGACCCCTGCGATAAGTTCGCGTTGTCGGTGGACGCCCAGGCCAAGACCATGACCGGCTCCTGTCCCTTCAAAGTAGGCGCGGGGCAGGGGACGTTCACCCAGAAGGCGTCCTTGGCCGACGGCCGCGTCAAGGTGGCGCTCGCCTACGCCGTCCCCCAGGAGGCCGCCGCCAACTTCAAGAGTTTCTTGTTCTCCCTCGTCATCCCCAAACACATGGCGGCCGGGAAGGAGTTGAAGGTCAACGACAAGACCTTGGCCTTCCCCTCCCTCGCCGACTGGGGCGACAGCGTCCGGCTTTGGGACCACATGCTTCATGTCAGGGACTGCGAGACCATCGACTTCGCCCCAAAAACGCCGGAGGACGGCTTCGCGTTGAAGGTCGCTTCCGGGAACCCCCCGCTCTCGGTGTTCCGTTCCAGGAACGGGGTTCACCTCTATTTCGGGGACTTCGCCAAGCGGGAAGGCGAACTGGTCTTGGATCTCGATTTCAAGGCCGCCAAGGCCGCCAGGGAAAGCTGCGACTGCGTCGTGGCCGGCGTCAACTTCACCCAGAGCGACGACCTGGACGTCCCGGTCTTCAACGTCAAGGGGAACCTCTTGATGAACCCCTCCTTCGAAGCCGGGACGCGCTATTTCCAGACGGCCGACGGGGAGTTGTCCACGGACGCCAAGTTCGGGCGCCGCGCCTTCAAGGGCTCCGTCGAGAGCCTGTGCCTGCCCGTGGAGCCGAACAAGCCCCACGTGTTGAGCTTCCACGCCAAGGCCGACGCCAGGCGGAACGTCGACGCGGCCATCCGGACCTTCGGCTGGGGCAAGGAGCAGGACTATCTCAGCCAGCCGTCCCGCAAGACTTTCTTCCTGGGCAAAGCCGGGGAGTGGGAGCGTTTCTCCCTGCCCTTCAGTTGCAAGAACAGCGTCGTGAAATTCTCGCTGGGGGCCAAAGACGTCCTGATCGACGGCATCCAATTGGAGCAGGCCGCGGCGGCCACCCCCTATTTCGGTAACGCCCTGGCTGTCGAGTTGCTCACCAACGCCGCCGCCAACCACCTCAGCGACGCCTCCCGCCCGTTGTCGGCCAAGCTGCGTCTCAACGGCCCCGCCGGGGAGAAGGGGACGGTCAACGTGGAAGTGGAGGACTTCTTCAAACGCGTGATTCTAGTGGAACGCATCCCGTTCGAGATCGGCCCGGACGGGACGTTCACCATCCCCCTGAAGCTCGACACCAACTTGGAGCGCGGCGTTTTTGTGGTGAAGTGCCAAGTCGTCCCGGAGCGGCTCCCGGCCTTCACCGACTACCTGCGGATCACCCGGCTCAAGACCCCGCCCCTGCCGCGTAAGCACCAGAGCCTCCAGTCGGTCACCAAGGGCAACGCGCATGGGTGGGGGGAGCTCAAGGAAGCCTCCGACAGCCGTCTGGCCTTCCTTCGGGATTGCGGGATCGGGCACGTCGTCTACAACGAGTTCCCCCTCGACTCGGCCACCTTGGAACGCTTCGACCGCCACGGCATCGACATCCGCGAGCTCGCCTTCCGTAGCACCCAGACGCCTCCGTGGCGCAAAGACTTGGGCTGGTCCACCGCCGCCGACTGGAAGGCCATGCCCGACCCCTTCGCCGCCGACGCCCAAGCCACCCCCGCGCTCCTGGCGCAAATGGAGGCCATCGCCTACAAGACCACCAAAAACTATCCTTACGTGAGACAGCTCAACTTCGCCGGCGAGAACTGCGATCTGTTGAGAAAACCGTCCGGCTTGCCGACTTTCGCCAAGCTGGCGCTGGCCTTCCTGCGCGGCGCCAAGCGCGGCAACCCGGACGTCATGGTCTTCCCCATCGCCCCCTGCAACATGGAGCAGCAGGGTATCGAGGAGGTCGGGAAAATCCTCGAAGCCTGCAACCAAGTGGATTCGGCGCTCAAGTTCGACGCCGTCGGCATCCACCCCTACCGCCCCTTCCCGGAGCAGCCCGACACCGAGGGAGACCTCCAGAAATTCATGGCCACGTTGGAGCGTCGCGGCTATGGCGACAAGCCTATCTTCTTCGACGAGGGGTTCTACTTCTACCCCTTGAATATCCCGGCGTGGAACGAGGTCTCCCCCTGGGCGGGCGTCCAGACGAAAGACCAGTATTTCGTCATGAAGACCCCGACCTACGCCATGGGGTGGGCCGAACGCGTCAGCGCCGCCATGTTGCTGCGCAGTTGGTTGGTCTGTCTCAAACATCAAGACCGGGTGAAGTTCGCCACCAATTGGATGCCCGTCGACTTGGATAGCCGCACGCCTTACGCTTGGCTGGCCATGTCCAGCGCCTTCGCCGACGTTCTCGGGAACGCCGTCTTCAAGGAGGAGCTGCGCCCCGCCCGCGGCGTCCGCGCCTACCTCTTCGAGGACGAGGCGACCAAACGTCCCGTCGCCGCCGTCTGCCAGTGGACGGAGGCTCTGGACCGCGGCAAGGAGGCGCCTCAGGAGATGACGGTGAAACTTGATGGCGCGCCCCCCGAGTTCGTCGACATGCTGGGCAACCCCCGCGCCGTCCCGCATGACGGCGACAGCTACCGCTTGCCGGTCTCGAACTATCCTCTCTATATCCGCGCCCAACCCGGCGAGCTGGAGGCGTTGCGGATGGCGTTGGCCAACGCCACGCTCTCCGGCGCCCAGGCGCCGTTGGAGTTCTCCGCCACCTTGAAGGGCAGGGAGGCCGTCGAGGTCCAGGCGCTCAACCCCCTTACCAAGCCCTTCGACGGGCGGCTCTCCATCGACGGCGCGCCTTTCAAAACCTGTCAGTTGCCGCCGTTGGGCAAGCTGACGGAACTGGTGGAACTCAAGGAGCCGGTGCCTTTCGACAAGGTGGCGGACTACTCGTTGCCCGTGGACGTCCAGGCGTCCAAGCCCGCCGCGTTGACGTTCAGCGCCTTCGCCGTCAGGCATGTCGAGCCGGGCAAGCTGAAGATCGACGCCGACGCTTCCGACTGGGCGGGCGTCCCGGCCATCCCGTTGGCCCATCGCCAGGAGGCCTGGTGCCGTCCCGAGATCCGGAAATGGAACGGCCCCGCAGACTTCTCCGCCACCTATCGCATGGCGTGGAACGAGGGCTCGCTCTACCTGTTGGTGGAGGTGGTCGACGACAAGTTCGTTATGGACCACTCCAAGCCCACCCCGTCCTCTTGGTATGACAACGACGCCATCCAACTGTTCTTCGACACCTTGGGCGACGCCCCCGGCAAGGCGCGGCTGAACAACTACGGTCTCGACACCAACGACTATAGTTACGAGTTGTTGCCAACTAGCGACAACTCCGCCGTCGTCTACCGGCGTTTCACTGTCGACCACCAGTATCTGGGCGGGGTTGGTTGCGGGTTGCCCGCCGACGCTTTGGAGCCCGCGGTGAAGGTGGCCTTCCGGCATGTCGGCGACCGCCAAGTCTATGAGGTGGAGTTCCCCGCCCATTACCTGAGCCCGATGGCGTTGAAGGCTGGCAACGCCCCCGGTTTCGGGATGATGGTGTTCGACCGCGACGCCGCCAAGGACGGGGCCAAGCAGATACTGATGAACACCTCCGTGAGCGCCTACAAACGCCCCGACGCCTACCCCGCGATGCTCTTGACAAAATGACGACGGCGCCATAGAGTAACTAGACGACGGAGGTTGACATGGGACTAGCGGAAATCAAAGGGATGACTACGCTGGAGCGGCTGCGCGAGATGGAGCTGCTTTGGGACACGTTGTGCCATGAGCCGGAGGAACCCAAGTCCCCAGCTTGGCATGCTCGGACATTGGCGGAGCGGCAAGCCAAGATCGAAGCCGGGGAAGCCCGTTTTATCACCTTGGAGCAACTCAAGGCGCAGCTCCGGAAATGAAGCTCCGCGAGGTTGTGGTCTTGGCCGAGGCTGCGGATGACCTTGAGCAGGGCAAGCGGTTCTACGGCTTGCGAGGCCAAGGGCTTGGGGACTATTTCGCTGACAGCCTGCTGGCGGACATTGAGTCTTTGTCTTTCTTCGCCGGGATACATGCCCGTGCGAATGGATATCATCGGATGCTGGCGGGTAAGTTTCCCTTCTCCATATACTATGCTTTTGATGATGCGTCCGTGATGGTGGTCGCCGTTTTGGACATGCGGCGCAACCCGGCCTGGAATCGGCGCCACCTGCGGGGGCGCAAGCCTTGACAAAATGATTTTTCACCACGGAGGGCCACGGAGATTTTTTAATCTTCTAAATCCTCTGTGTCCCTCTGTGTCCTCTGTGGTGAGCTGTTTTAGTTGGGGCGGCGGGCCTGGGCCTTGGCGCGGATGTCGGCCATCTTGATGCCGGAGGCCTTCAACGCCGGCTCGAAGACCGACGGGACGTAGGCGTCTTTCTGTCCTAGGAGGATCTCGGCGAGGGCCTCGCCCTGCTCTTTGGCGGCGCTCCAGAGGCCGTAGACCACGCCCTTCAACTCGGAGCAGTCGCCGACGGCGTGGACGTCGGCCGCGGAGGTCGCGAAGCGGTCGTCCACGACGATGGCGCGGTTGGTCTTGACGCCCGCGTCCTTGGCCAGGGCCACCTCCGAGACGATGCCCGCGGAGACCAGCACCAAGTCGGCGCGGAGGTCGTCGCCCTTGTCGGTCCTTACCCGCAAGGCGCCATGGTCGGCGGCGATCTCTTGGGTGGAGCGGTCGAGATGGAACGTGAAGCCGCGGGACTCGAGCTCCTCCTGGAGGATGGCGGCCTCCACCTCGTCGAGTTGCTTGGGCATGAGGCGGGGGAAGAACTCGACGATGTCGACTCTAAGTCCCCGGTGGAGGAAGTCGCCGGCGATCTCCAGGCCCAGCAAACCGCCGCCGATGACCACCACGGAAGTGGAGGTCTCCACCTTCCGTCTCAGTTCCCTGGCCTCCTCGATGGAGTGCAAGGTGAAGACTCCGGGCAAGTCCATGCCGGGGACCTCGGGGCGGCGGCCTTGGGCGCCGAGCGCCAGGATCAGTTTGTCGTAGGGGTATGCCGTCCCGTTGGCGTGGACTTGTTTGTTGGGCAGGTCGACGCGTTCGACGATGGTGGAGCGGTGGAGCTCGATGCCCAGGCGCTGGTATTCCTCGGGTTTGGCGAGGATGAGCTTCTCCTCGTCGACGCGGCCGCCGATGAACTCCGGCAGCCGGATCTTGGTGTAGAAGGGGAAGTCGCCCCGGTCGAAAATCGCCACGGAAGTATCCGGGGACAGTTGCTTCAGTCGTTTGGCGGCGGAGAAGCCCGCCGGCCCGTTGCCTATGATCACCACCCGCATCGCCGTCTCCTGTAGTTTGGTTGCGCCGTCCGTATTATATCGACAAAAGGCGTGAAACTCAACATCGAGGGCTTTATATTTTGATGGCGCCGTGCTATAAATTCGTCATGAGTTGAAACGGCGGCGCCAAAAAAAGCGGCGCTATTTGTAAGTTGGCATTGATAATGTAAAAAGCGGCGATATATTTCCAGGTCAGTTCGCCCATAGGGGCATGGATTAGCGCGGTGCGTGAGCCCCGCCAAAAAGGTGGATTTTTTTAGATGGAACCGGAAACGATCGAGCTGGAAATCAAGAACGAGCTGGGGTTGCATGCGCGGCCCGCGTCGGCGTTTGTGCGCGTCGCCTCCAGTTTCAGTTCCGAGATTTTGGTGGAGAAAGAGGGCGAGGTGGTCAATGGCAAGAGCCTGATCAGCTTGCTGATGCTGGCGGCTGGGCATGGCACATTGGTCAAAGTCACCGCCAGCGGCGTGGATTCCAGCGAGGCGCTCAGGGCCATAGAGAATTTGGTCATGTCGGACGAAGTCTTCAACAAGGAATAGATCCGTCGTGAACAATGTCAAGGAAGAGGTGGTCTTGTCGGGGGTTCCCGCGTCCCCGGGCATCGCGATCGGAACGGCCCTAGTCCTTGGTTGCAGGATCACCCAGGTGGAGCGCAAGAGCATCCCCACCACCCAGATCCCGGCCGAGTTGGCCAATTTCGACAAAGCCCTCGCCAAGACCAAGCTGCAACTCCTGGAGATCCAGAAACGCGTCCAGGAGGAGCTCGACGACAGCGACGCCCGCATCTTCGACGCCCATTTGCTGATCATCGACGACCAGACCTTGGTCAACGAGGCCAAGGAGACCGTCCGCAAGGAGCTGGTCAACATCGATTTCGCCTTCAACCAGATCATCCAGCGCTACGTCAAGGCCATGTCCAAGATCGCCGACCCCTACATCAAGGAGCGCGGCGCGGACATCTTGGACGTGGCGTCGCGGGTGTTGAGCAACATCCACGGGCTGGAGCTGGAGCCCTTGAGCAAACTGCCGGGGCAGCGCATCATCATCAGCGCCGACTTGAAGCCGTCCGACACCGCGGCCCTCGACCGCGAGAACGCCCAGGCCTTCGCCACCGAGACCGGCAGCCGCACCTCCCACGCCGCCATCATGGCTCGGTCGATGAAGATCCCAGCCGCCGTCGGCGTCAAGCCCTCCATCGCCTGCATCCGCAACGGCGACATCGTTATCGTCGACGGCTACACTGGCACCGTGGTGGTCAACCCCTCCGCCGAGACCTTGAACCTCTACGCCCAGAAAGAGGCCAGGGGCGGACAGATGCAGTCCGACCTGCTCAGCGAGAGCCGCCTCCGCCCCGAGACCATCGACGGCTTCCGCGTCCAACTGGCCGCCAACATCGAACTGCCCGAGGACGTCGAGGACGCCAAGCGTTACCGCGCCGCTGGCATCGGCCTCTACCGCACCGAATACATGTACATCAATCGCAACGACCTCCCCGACGAGGAGGAGCAATTCCAGGTCTACCGCGACATCGTCTCGCGGATGGAGGGCAAGCCAGTGATCATCCGCACCATGGACTTGGGCGGGGACAAGCTCACCGACATCGTCAACTACCAGCATGAGGACAATCCCTTCCTGGGTTACCGCGCCATCCGCCTCTGCCTGGGCTTCCCCAAAATTTTCCGCAAGCAGCTGCGCGCCATCTTCCGGGCGAGCCATTACGGCAACACCAAGATCATGTTCCCCATGATCACCTGCGCCGAGGAGATCGACCAGATCCATGTGATTCTGGAGGAGATAAAGAAGGAGCTGCGCGCCGAGAAGCACCCCTTCGACGAGAACATCGAGACCGGCATCATGATCGAGACCCCCTCGGCCGCCATCATCGCCGACCGTCTCGCCGCCAAGGTCGACTTCTTCAGCATCGGCACCAACGACTTGGTCCAGTACACTTTGGCGGTCGACCGCAACAGCGAGAAGATGGACTACCTCTATCAGCCGACCCATCCGGCGATCCTCTCCTTGATCAAGCGCGTCGCCACCGCCGCCAGGGCTCATGGCATTTGGGTGGGCGTCTGCGGCGAGATGGCCGGAGACCCCAAATACACCGCCTTGCTCCTGGGCATCGGCGTCCACGAGCTCAGCATGAGCCCGGTCTCCATGGGGCCGATCCGCCGCCTCATCCGCAAGATCAAGATGCATGAGGCCGAGGATCTCGCCGAGCGGGCGCTCGCCTGCTCCACCGCCAAGGAGGCCCAGGCGCTTTCCGACGCCTTCCTGCAACAGGTAGCGCCGGAGGTCTTCAGCCTCACCACCAAAGGCTTCGTCGATGTCTAAGCGGCCCGGCTGGGACGAGTACTTCATGAACATCGCCCTGGTCGTGGCGACCCGTAGCAACTGCTCCCGCCGCCATGTCGCGGCCGTCATCGTCAAGGAGCGCCAGATCGTCTCCACCGGCTACAACGGCACCCCCCGCGGCATCAAGAACTGCGACGAGGGCGGTTGTCCCCGCTGCGCCTCCGACGTCCCTTCCGGCGGTAACTTGGGGGAGTGCATCTGCTCCCACGCCGAGGAGAACTCCATCGTCCAGGCCGCCTATCATGGCGTCTCGGTCAAGGGCGGCACCATCTACACCACCTACAGCCCCTGCCTGCTTTGCGCCAAGATGATCATCAATTCCGGCATCAAAGAGGTGGTGTACCTCAACACCTACAAGTTCAACGAGTTGGCCCAGAGCCTCTTCGAGCAGGCTGGCGTCATCATCCGCGCCATCCAGCCGGGGGAATAGCCGCCCTCAGGGCGGGGTTAAGCTGGGTGAGTAGCCGTCCGGCCCCGCCGCGTCCACTTTGTAGTACAATCCCCCGTTGAAGAGCGTCACCACCCGCGATAGCTCAAGGACGTCGATCTGGCCATTTTGGTCGATGTCCGCCGAATGGTGGGCGCCCGGGACGAAGGTCGCCTTGGCCGGGCAAGGGGCGAAGCCATCCAGGGTCGAGGCGTCGCGTTGGTAGTAGAGGCCGTTGTTGTGGAGTGTCACGGCGCGGAGCGTCTCGAAGAGGTCGATCTGCCAGTTGGCGGGGTTGTAGTCGGAGGAGTGGTAGGAAAGCGGCGGGGGCGTCACGGAAAAGTTGGCGATCACGGTGGCGTCGCCCCAGAGGGTGGCGCTGGTGGAGGCCGCGGCGGGGGCGGCGACGGTCGCCTGTCCGGTGACCGTCCATTGGGTGAAGTGATAGCCCGTGGCCGCCGTGGCGGCGATGGGGAAGGCCGTGGCGGTCTGGGCCGCATGGGCGCCTTGCGCGGGGCTGGTCGTCCCGGCGTCGGCCGGGGCCGCGGCCATGGTCAAGGTGGCGGCGGACGGGTCGTTGGTGGTGGCGGTGACGGTGGCGTCGCCGCTGAGGGTCACGGTGGTGTTGGCGGCGGTCGGGTCGGCGAAGCTGGCGTTGCCGGCCGGGCTGGCGGTCCAGCCGACGAAGGACAGGCCCGCCGCGGGGGTGGCGGAGAGCGTCACGGTTTGTCGCCGGACGACGACGTTCGCCCCGAGGGCGGGGACGGTGGTCGCCGAGCCGACCGGGGAGGCTGCCATGGTCAAGGTCGCCATGTCGGTCTGGATGAGGGCGTGGTGGTAGCCGCCGTCGAACTGGCGGACGTGGGAGAGCTTGGGGTTCAGGGTGGGACGACTTTGTCCTGGATGTCGCCCAGGCCGAGCCGCCCGTCGTTGTTGCCGCCCCAGCACCAGAGCTCGCGGTCGGAGTCGAGCGCCATGGAGTGGAAGCCCCCGGCGTCGATGGCGGCGACGGCGGCGAGCTCCTTGATCTGGTGGGGGGTGAGGCGGTCCTGCTTGCCGCCGTCGCCGAGTTGGCCGTTGGCGTTCCAGCCCCAGCTCCAGACGCTGCCGTCGTTGCGCAAGCCCAGGGAGTGCCCGACTCCGGCGGACACGTCCACCATGTTGTCGAGGACTTTGAAGGGGACGGGCATGGAGTTGTTCTTGGTGCCGTCGCCGATCTGGCCGTAGCCGTTCCAGCCCCAGGCCCAGAGCTCGCCGGCCATGTCGACGGCGAGGCAGTGGTTGCCGCCGGCGGAGACCTTGGCGGCGCGGTTGCCGCCTAGGGAGGACGCGACGACGATGGGGACGCGGACGTATTCGCCGTTCTCGGGGCTGAGGTTGTGGAAGGAGTTCCAGCCCCAGCCCCAGACCTCGCCGCTGGAGCTGAGGGCCAGGGTGAAGTAGGAGCCGGCGGAGATTTGGGTGATGGGGGGGAGGCCGGAGACCTTGACGGGGTGGAGGGACTTGGTGTCGCCGCCGTCGCCGAGCTGGCCGAAGAAGTTGCCGCCCCAGGTGTAGACCTCGCCGTCGCGGGTGAGGGCGACGCTGTGGTCGAGCCCGCAGGAGACCTGGAAGACCCCGGACACTCCCTGGACGGGGGCGGGGGAGAGGCGGTCGACGATGGTGCTGTCGCCGAGCTGCCCCTCGTTGTTGTGGCCCCAGGTGTGGACGACGCCGTCGGAGTCGACGCCGGCGGAGTGCCAGGCTCCGGCGGAGATCGAGCCGAACAGGTCCAGGACGCCGACGGCGACCGGGTCGTAGCTGAAGGGCCAGGAGCCGGTGTCGCGGCCGAGTTGTTTGAAGGCGTTGTCGCCGCAGCTGCGGGCCGGGGTGGCGGAGGCGCCGTAGGCGACCGCCATGCCGAGTTGGTCGAGGGCGCTGAGGTAGGCGCGCTGGCCGATGACGCCGTCGAAGGCGGAGTAGGCGGGCTTGGGCAGCAGGGTGTCGCCGCCGTCGACGGAGAAGGCGGCGCGCGGGTAATGCATGACGGAATAGAAGTCGTAGGGGCCGCGGGTGGCGGCGGTGGGGGTGATCACGAAGTTGTTTGCCTTGCCCTCCTCGATCTTGTCCCAGAAGACGTCCACGAAGAGGTCGCGGTCGTGGCGGCTCTGCTCGTGTTGCAGGCCGAGGGCGTGGCCGATCTCGTGGGAAACGGTGAAGGGGACGTTCCAGTTGAAGATACCCATGTCCTGTTCGCCGCCGATCATGCCGACATAGGACCAGTTCCCCGTGTCGTTCATGATGTTGATGTAGTCGCCGACGCCCGTGTCCTCCATGAAGGTGATGTCGGCCACCGCCGACCATTGCGCGGCCGCGCCGCGCCAGACCTGGCGTTGGGGGACGGTCACGCCGGCGTCGAATTGGTAGTGGACTTCCCCCGCGGTCCAGCGCCAGCCGCCCAGGGCGCTTTGCCGTCCTTTGTCCAAACGGAAGCGCATGTCGTCGACCTGGACATAACCTTTGGCCGCGGCCTCCTGGCGGGCGGCGGCGGTGAGCTTGGCGAGATCCACGGCGGGACGCCCTTGCTCCACGAACATCACGGCGTGGACGGGGGCGGCGCAGCACAGCGCCAGCCCGAGAAGGGCGCGACGGAGAAGAGGACGCAGGCTTGGCATATTCATGGGCATGTTATCCTTCTCGTATGGACTTTGTGGTTTTGCCGTTTATCTTATAAAACGCTTTGCATGTTGTTTCAAGGCGGTCTTGCGAGTTGTCAACCAATTTCGGAGAGAGTTTGGATGAATGTGGAGAAGGCGCGCCCCGCGCTGTTCGTGTTGTTGGCCCTGAGTTGTTTGAGCGGTTACGTCAGCCCGCCGATGGCGTTGGCCTTGGGCTTGGTTTTGGCGTTGACGGTCGGCCAGCCTTGGCCGGAGCTAGGGCGCAAAGGCAGCAAATATCTCTTGCAGTGGTCGGTGGTGGCGCTGGGCTTCGGCATGAACTTGGGCCAGGTATGGGTGGCGGGCAAGGAGGGTTTCTGGTTCGCCGCCTGCACCATCCTGGCGACGTTGGCGCTGGGGCTGCTGCTCGGGAAGCTGTTCCGGGTCGAGACGACCACCTCCCAACTCGTGTCCTCGGGCACGGCGATTTGCGGCGGCAGCGCCATCGCCGCGGTCGGAGCGGCGCTCAAGGCCGACAAACATTCGATGTCGGTCGCGCTGGCGACGGTCTTCGTTCTGAACGCCATCGCCCTCTTCGTCTTCCCCCCGCTCGGCAAGCTGCTGGCCATGAGCCAGCAACAGTTCGGCATGTGGGCGGCCATCGCCATCCACGACACCAGCTCGGTGGTGGGGGCCGCGGCCAAGTATGGCGACCAAGCCTTGGAGTTGGCGACTACCGTCAAGCTAACCCGCGCCTTGTGGATCATCCCCTTGGCTTTGGGCTTCTCCTGGTGGAAGCATGGCAAGGGCAAGGTCACCATCCCCTGGTTTATCGTTTGTTTCGTGTTGGCGGCGGCGGCGCGCTCGGTGTTGCCGCAGGGCGACATGGTCTTCGGCTGGTTCCAGCACGCGGGGAAGCTGGGCTTGACGTTGACGCTGTTTCTCATCGGCGCCGGGCTCTCCCGCGACGCCGTCCGCAAGGCAGGTTTCCGCCCCATGCTTCAAGGTGCGACCCTTTGGGTGGTGGTCAGCGCGGTGAGCTTGCTGGTGGTCCGCGCCCTGATAAAATAGGCTGGGGCGGTTGACAGTTCGCCTTTTTCCCCTTATTATCAGGTTTCCGCGTACGTAAACCACAACCCGAATGAGGAGACAGGATGAGGTTCAGTACCCTTACCCTAGCCGTCGCCGTCGCCGCCACCTCCGTGGCCGCCCTGGCGGAGATCAAGATGCCGAAGGTTTTCAGTGACAACATGGTGCTGCAGCGCGGCATCCCCGACCCGGTCTGGGGCGTCGCCGAGCCCGGCGAGACCATCACCGTCGCCTTCGGGGGCCAGAAGAAAGAGGCCAAGGTCGAAGCTGACGGCAAATGGATGGTCAAGCTCGACCCGGTGCAGGCCGACGCCAAAGGACAGGAAATGGTTGTCAGCGGCACGACTTCTAAGTCAGTGACCTTCAAGGACGTGGTCTCCGGCGAGGTGTGGATTTGCTCCGGCCAGTCCAATATGCAGTTCGGGACGCAGAGCAGCCTCAACGCCAAGGATGAGGTCGCCGCGGCGAACTACCCCGACATCCGGTTGCTCAGTGTCAACTGTACTCACAGCAAATGCCCGATCCCCTCGGAGAAGCTCGCCACTGGCGGCTGGGTCAAGTGTTCCCCGGCGACGGTCGGCGGCTTCACCGCGGTCGGCTATTTCTTCGGCCGCGAGCTGTACAAGGAACTTAACGTCCCCGTCGGCCTAGTCGGCACCAGCTGGGGCGGCACCCGGATCGAGCCCTGGACGCCCCCCGAGGGCTTCGCCCTCGTCCCCGAGCTCAAGAGCACCTACGACCAAGTCCTGTCCTGGAACCCCAAGACGGAGCAGGGCAAGGCCGCCTACGCCGTGACTCTCGACAAGATCGAGAAGTGGCTGCCCCAGGCCAAGGAGGACTTCGCCGCGGGCAAGGACGTGACCCCCATCCCGCTGCCGCCGGGCGACGAGAACGCCTCGAACAACCAGGCGCCCACCCGCATCTACAATTCCATGATCGCCCCGCTCATCCCCTACGGCATTCGCGGCGCCATCTGGTACCAGGGCGAGTCCAACAACTGCGACCCCTTCCCCACCTACACCTATAAGAAGAAGGCCATGATCGAAGGCTGGCGCAAGCTTTGGAACCAGGGTGATTTCCCCTTCTATTTCGTCCAGTTGGCCAATTTCACGGCGCCTAGCGACAGTCCCGCCGGCGGTGGCTGGGGCGTGCTCCGCGAGGAGCAGGTCCTGACCCTCTCCACCGTGCCCAACACCGGCATGGCCTTGGCCATCGACATCGGCGACGCGGGCGACATCCACCCGAAGAACAAGCAGGACGTCGGCGCCCGCCTGGCCTTCTGGGCCTTGGCCAAGGACTACGGCAAGAAGGAGTTGGTCTACAGCGGCCCGCTCTTCAAGGCCATGAAGGTCGAGGGCTCCAAGGCCCGCGTCTCCTTCGACCAGCTCGGTTCCGGCTTGATGGTCGGCAAGAAGGACGGTTTCGGCCCGGCGGTGGCGGACAAGGACGGCAAGCTGGCGCAGTTCTCCCTCAAGCAGAAGGGCGGGGCTTGGTTCTGGGCCGACGCGGCCATCGACGGCGACGACGTGTTGGTCTGGAGCGACAAGGTCACCGAGCCCGAGGCGGTGCGTTACGCCTTCCAGAGCAACCCCGTGGGCTGCAATCTCTACAACAAGGAAGGCCTCCCGGCCTCCCCGTTCACCACCGTCAAGCCCTGACGGTGGTTCGAGGGAATAAAAAAAGGCGGCGTCCCGTTTGGGGCGCCGCCTTTTTGTTGGTCTTGTCAGTGGACGACGTAGTAGACGCCGATGGTCAAGACGGCCAGGGCGGCCAGGGCGAGGATGATGCGGCGGCGGCGGACCTTCAGCTCGTAGATCTCCTTCGGGGACAAGGAGCGGCAACTGCTAAGCCGCAGGTAGTTCACCATCTTGTGGCGGTCTTTGTGATGGGCGCCGTAGTCGACTTTGGAGCCCATGGGCCGGGGCCTCACAGCGCCCCCATGGCCAACAGGATGAACAATCCCAGGCACAACACCGCCAACAGCATCCAGAGAGCCAGCGGCAGCGTGGCGCAGAAGCCCAGCCGGATCAGTTGCCAGGAGCCCAACGACAGCAGCTCGGGGATCAGCGAGGCGTGGGGGGGCGTCGCTTCCGCTTTGGCGTCCGCTCCCAGCGGCGTCTTCGCGGACAAACTCAGATATTCCAGCCTGGCGTTCTCGACTTGGCGCATCGCTTTGGACAGCTCCGCGGCGTAATCCGCCTGATCCCAGTTGGCGTCGTCGAGCGCTTTGACCTCCTCCAGCACCTCGCTGAGGCTGTCGCGCGCCATGACCAGCGTCCCGAGGCGCCGCTCCGACTCCTCGATTTGCACCGGCAAGGCGGCGACCGTCTTGCTCAAGATCCGGACGATGTCGGCCCGGCTCCTGACGAACTCGTCGCGCCTGGACTTGAGTGCGTCGCGGTATTCCTCTGGTTGTGTGTCGTTTGCCATACGGCTAAAATACCGCTTGCGCCCGCATATTCAAGCCCCTTGAAAACTCGCCCCCAGGAGCGATGTTATGAGAGCTATGGGAGTTTATATGGACAAAATCGAACGAATGAAACTATTGGCCGCGGTGGACCTCTACCCGGTGATCAGTTCGGAATTCACCGACGGACGCGATGTCCTGGACATCCTCCGCGCCGTCCTGGACGGCGGGGCGAGGATGGTGCAGCTCCGCGAGAAGAACCGCTGCAAGAAGGAGCTTTACCGTCTCGCCCTGGAGTACCGCCGCCTCACCGCGGCGAGCCAGGCTTTGTTGATCATCAACGACCACCTCGACGTGGCTCTGGCTTCCGGCGCCGACGGCGTCCACCTCGGCCAGGACGACTTGCCGTTGGAGGCTGCGTTGGCCGTCCCGGGCGCCGACGTGTTGCTCTTGGGGCGTTCAACCCATTCGTTGGCTCAGGCGTTGGAGGCCGCCGCCGCGGGCGCCGCCTATGTCAACCTCGGTCCGCTCTATCCCACCCAGACCAAGCAATTGACGATGGATTGCCTGGGCGACGCCATTGTGGGCCAGGTGGCGGGTCGGCTCCCGATCCCCTTCACGGTGATGGGCGGGATCAAGGAGCGGCATCTCCCCAAACTCCTTGAGCTGGGGGCGCGGAAGGTCGCCATGGTCACCGAGGTCACCATGGCTCCGGACGTCGCCGCCCAGGTGCGGAAACTCCGCGCTTATTGGGGGGAATAGTTCGGAGTTCGGAGTTCGGAGTTGGAAGAAAACTAAGAGCGCCACGTCGAGCGCCAATGGTTCCACATCAACATGGGGGCGATTCTTGCTGTCCGAACTCCGAACTTCTTCAACAACTCCGAACTCCGAACTCCGAACTCCGAACTATTTTTGCCGTCGCCGCAGGAAGTCGGCGAGGGCGGTGTCGTAGGGGGTGTCGGTGTGGACTAGGTTGTAGTCGACGCGGTTCCGGGAACACTCCGTCTTGAACTTTTCCAGGTAGTCGCCCAGGTTGCGCAGGTACTCCTTGCGCAGCAGCGCCGGCTCGGCGGTCAGGTGCTGTGAGCTCTCCAGGTCGACGAAGCAGGTGGGGCGCTCGAAGGGGAAGTCGCGCTCCTGCGGGTCGAGCAGGTGGAAGACTGCCAGGTCGTGTTTGCGGTGGCAGAAATGGGCGAAGGCCGGGAGCACCTCCTCCGGCGCCTCGAAGAGGTCGGAGACGACCACGGCCATCGCCCGGCGCCGGATTTTCTCGGCGACGGCGTGGAGGATGTCGGGGATACGGGTTGAGCCGGCTGGGACGGCTGTCTCCAGGGCGTCGAAGAGGTTGCGCAGATGGGCGGGGTTGTGCCGCGGCGGGATGTCGGTGACCACGTGGTCGGAGAAAAGCGTCAACCCGACGGCGTCGCCCTGCTGGACGGCGATGTAGGCCAGTGTCCCGGCGAGCTTGCGGGCGTAGTCGAGCTTGCTCAGGGGCGCGCCGAAGCCCATCGAGGCGCTGCAATCCACGAGCAGATGGAGGCGCAAATTGGTGTCGGCCTCGAACTCCTTGATGTAATAGCGGTCGCTGCGTCCCCAGAGCCGCCAGTCGAGGTGCTTGGTGTCGTCGCCCTTGGCGTATTCGCGGTACTGGGCGAACTCGACGCTGGAGCCGCGGTGGGGGCTTTTGTGGACGCCGCTGAAAGCGCCTTCGACCAAGCCCCGCGCCGCCAACTGGATTTTTCCCAGCCGCGCCAGGACGTCCGGGTCGAGGAAACCGCGGCGCTCGTTGGCCACGGTCAGACCTCCTTGAGCAGCATGCCGACGATCTCGCTGGCCCCGACCCCTTCCGACTCGGCGTGGAAGTTGGTCAGCACGCGATGGGTCAGCACGGCCTCGGCCACCTCCCGGACGTCGTCGACGCCCACTAGGAAGTTGCCCTTCGACAGCGCCGCCGCCTTCGCCCCGAGGATGAGGCATTGCCCCGCCCGCGGCCCGGCGCCCCAGTTGACCCAGCTCTTGACGTGCCGGGGGGCGTCCGGCGCGTCCGGCCGGGTGCGCCGCACCAGCCGCACGGCATATTCGTAGACGTGCTGCGGGACGGGCGTCTTACGCAGCAACTCCTGGAAACGCAGGATGGTCGGGCCGTCGATCACCTTGTTCAGCGCAGGCATGGGCTCGCCGGTGGTGCCCTGGACGATCCGCAACTCCTCGGCCTCGCTGGGGTAGCCGACCTTGAGCATGAACATGAAGCGGTCGAGCTGGGCCTCGGGCAGGGGATAGGTCCCTTCCTGCTCGATCGGGTTCTGGGTGGCCAGCACGAAGAACGGCGACGGTAAACGGTAGGAGCGCCCGGTCACGGTGACGCGGTGCTCCTGCATGGCCTCCAGCAGCGCCGCTTGGGTCTTGGGCGGGGTGCGGTTGATCTCGTCGGCTAGCACGATGTTGGCGAAGAGCGGCCCCTTGATGAATTCCAGCCGCCTCCGTCCGCTCTCTGGGTCCTCCTGCAGGATGTCCGTGCCGGTGATGTCCGAGGGCATCAGGTCGGGAGTGAACTGCACCCGCGAGAACGACAGGTCCATCACCTCGCCCAACGAGCGCACCAGCAAGGTCTTCGCCAGCCCTGGCACTCCCACCAGCGCCGCGTGCCCCGCCGAGAACACGCAGAGCAGGACCTTGTCCACGACCTCGTCCTGCCCGACGATCGCCTTGGCCAGCTCCGCCTTAACTTTGGCGACGGTCTCCTGGAAGAGCCGGGCCTCCTCGATATCGTCCATGCTTTCCCTCGCGCGTTGTTTTCACCTTCTTCTGGGGGGTATTATATCCCGTGGCGCGGCGTAGCGCAAGCCAGACGGCGTTTATCAAATCGATCATATTTTGCTTGACTCGCTCATTGGTTTGCCCTATAGTAATGGTGGTCGCCAAACTTAGCGCTAGGACATATAGGTCATATAAGTCCTATAGGTCATATAATGGAAGACGATCCATGAAGGCATGTTTTCTGGGCTTTGACTTGGGCAGCAGCTCCCTGAAGGGGGTGTCGGTTTCGGAGGAGGGGCGGCTTTTGGCCACCGCCAAGCGGGTTTGCGTCTTGTCGCGGCCGGAGCCCGGGCGGGTCGAGTTCGACGCCGCGGCCCAGTTCGCCGACATCGTGGCGATGATCAAGGAGCTGGCGGCCGGCCGCGAGGTCGAGGCGCTTTGCTTCGCCGGCGCCAGCGGCAACACCTTGCTCTGCGACGCCCAGGGGACGCCGCTCGCCAACGCCATCAGCTGGATGGACACCCGCGCCACCGGGCCGACGCTGGCCAAACTGCTCGAGTCGCCTGTCCGCCAGACGGTCGGCTGGCCGCCGATCCCGATGTTCCCCCTGGCGCACCTGGCTTGGTTCAAGGATAACCGCCCGGAGCTTCTCGCCCAGGCGGCGCAGGTCGGCATGAACACCGACCACATCCTCTTCCAGCTCACTGGACGCCGTGGCATGGACCACTCCACCGCCACCACCTTCTACCTCCAAGACCAGGAGCGCCGCCAGTGGCATCAGCCTTTCCTCGACATCTTGGGGATAAATGCGGCGCGGCTCCCCGCGCTCATGCCCAGCGGCGCCGTGCTGGGGACGCTCACCCCGGAAGCTGCGGCCTTGACTGGTTTGGACCGTTCCACCAAGGTGGTGTCGGGCTGCTTCGACCATCCCGCGGCGGCGCGGGGCTGCGGGGTCTTCGCCGAGGGCGACTTGCTTTTGAGTTGCGGCACCTCCTGGGTGGGCTTCTATCCCACGCCGAAGCGGGAGACCGCGCTTGAGTTGGAGATGCTGGTCGACCCGTTCCTCTCGCCGGGCGGCCCCTGGGGCGCGATGTTCTCGGTGTCGATGATCGGTGGCAAGGTCGACCAGTATATCGACCAGCACATCTGTCCCGGCCCGGAGCCGATGGAGGCGAAGTACCGCCGTTTCGACGCCCTCGCCGCGTCGGCCCCTCCCTACGGCCTTGTCATTGATCTGCGCGACGTCCCGGCGTCCCATGGAGCGGCGCCCGCCGTCCTGGCCCGGGCGGTGATGGAGAGCGCCGCGAGGTTGGTCGACGTCAAGATCAAAGCCTTGGCGGCGGTTGGTCTTCAGCCACGGCGGGTGGTGATGGTGGGCGGCCCCTCCAACAGCGCCACTTGGACGCGGATCGTCGCTTCCGTCACGGGGTTGCGGGTCGAGCTGCTCGACTGCCGCCAACACGCCGGAGCTCTCGGCGCAGCCTTGTTGGGTGCCGTCGGCGCTGGGCGCTTTCGTGACGCGCGCGAAGCCTTCGCTGCATTTGCGCATCGCAGCGAGACAGTATTGCCATGATGAGAAGTGACCGTTGCTGATTCCTCGAAACCGGTGTATATATAGAAGGTAGGAAGGGACGGCGCATGAAAATAGTGAAAGCGAAGATCGTCGGCAGCTTCAAGATGAAGTTGTTTTTCGATGACGGGACGGTGGGGGAGCATGATTTCTCCGGTCTTGTCGGGCGTGGTGTTTTCTCCCTGTGGAACAACCCGGAGAAATTCGCGGACTTTCGCCTTGGCTCTTGCGGCGAGCTAATATGGGGCGATGACGTGGACATCTGCCCTGATTCCCTCTATCTAGCCGTGACTGGGAAGCAGCCTGAGGACATTTTCCCTTCGCTGAATCGGGAACGTTGCCATGCCTGAAATCAGCAGGTTCTACGGGATTGTGTCCGGATGTCCCATTCCGAGCACAATCCACCTCATTTCCACGTGGAGTACAGCGAGTTCACCGCGGCGATAGACATCCGGACATGCGGGATGATGTCAGGCGAGCTGCCGCCAAGGATTCTCGGCATGGTCGCGGAATGGACGGCCATGCACCAGCAAGAGCTTATGGCGGATTGGGCGAAGTCTGGAAACCTGGAGCCGCTCGAGAAAATAGCCCCCCTCTGATCTTTTCTCGCCTTGCCTCGTCATTGCGACAAAGGTCTACGTCGTGCTGTCCCAACACCAACGTGCAAACTTTGTCTCCATGTCCTTTTTTTTGCTTGATGCGATCATCAAATGATTGAAATAATCAAAACTTGTGTTATTATATAGGTCAACAGGTTATAATAAACCAAGAAGGACACGATCATGACTGGCAAAGAGATCAGGCTGAGGAAACTGTTCGGGGAGAGTGGCAAGGCGGTGGTGGTGGCGTGCGACCACGGGATGTTCGACGGCGTGCACGTCGGCATGGAGGACATCGCCGCGACGCTCAAGCGTCTGGGCAACGGCGCCGACGCCATTTTGCTTTCCCCCGGGATGCTCTCCCACAGCGGCGACTACTTCGCCAACCGCGAGGCTCCGCTGGCCATCACCCGGCTGAACTTCAACACCGTCTTTTGCGGCCCCTGGGGCTACAAGGGCTCGGTCATGTCGACGCTCTTCGAACCGGAGGTCGCCTTGGCCCGCGGCGCCGACGCCGTGCTGGTCTGCCTGACCATGCGTTCCGCCAGCGAGGAGATCGACGCCCGCAACGCCGAGAACTTCGCCAAGCTTTGCGAGAAGGCCCACCAACTCGGCATGCCCGTCGTCGGCGAGTACTTCCCCCAGGGCCACCTGACCAAGGGCGCCGACGAGTTCCATGAGGAGATCGCCATCGGTTGCCGTATGCTCTCCGAGTACGGCGCCGACTGCATCAAGACTTTCCATACCAATAAATTCAAGGAGATAGTCGTCGGCTGCCCCGTGCCGATATTGGGCCTCGGCGCCGAGAAGACTCCCACCGACTTCGACGCTCTGAAGCTGGCCGAACGCGAGGTCAAGGACGGCGCCGGCGGCGTGGTCTTCGGACGTAACGCCATCCAGGCCTCCAACCCCAAGGCTTTTGTCACCGCGCTCAACGACGTCGTCAAACATGGCTCCACCGCCAAAGCCGCCGTTGAAAAGTACAAGCTGACCAAGTAAGGTGTGGCCATGAAGCCGCTGTTCGCAGTCAAGGAGCTGGACAGGGAGTTCTATGAGGAGCGCCTCAAGGGCTTCCTGCCGGACAAGTTCGTGGATTTCCATACCCACGTCTGGGTGGCGGGCCGCCGCCAGGGCATGGGGGACGCCCGTTGCGTCTCCTGGCCGTCGCTGGTGGCCGCCGACAATCCCGTTGAGGACTTGGTCGAGACCTACCGTCTGATGTTTCCCGGCAAGGAGGTCACGCCGCTGATGTTCGCCACGGTGCCGGAACGCCCTGACGAGCTCGCCGCCATGAACGCTTACGTCGCCGCGGCGGCGCGGGAACGCCAGTTCCCCGCGCTGGTCTTCTCCGACCCCGCCTGGTCGGGCGAGACGCTGGAGAAGGAGATTCTCGCGGGCGGCTTCCTGGGGGTGAAGAGCTATCTGAGCATGTCCCCGGCCTACCTGCCCCGGCAGGAGATACGTATCTACGACTTCTTCCCCCCGGCGCACTTGGAGGTCATGGACAAGCATGGCTGGATCATGATGCTGCATATCCCTCGGGACGGGCGGCTCAAAGACCCGGTCAATCTCGCGCAGATACTGGAGATCGCCGCCAAGTACCCCAAGCTCAAGTTTGTGGTGGCCCACGTCGGCCGCGCCTACTGCGACTGCGACCTCGGCGACGCCTTGGAGCGCCTCGCCCCGGCCGTCAACGTCAACTTCGACATCTGCGCCAACTGCAACAGCTTCGTCTTCGAGCGCCTGATCGAGGCCGTCGGACCGAAACGGATACTCTTCGGCAGCGACTTGCCTATCTTGCGCATGAGGACAAGGCGGATACAACGGGACGGGCGTTACGTCAACCTCGTCCCCAAGGGCCTCTATGGCGACGTGTCCAAAGACCCTAATCTGGGCGAACTGGAGGGGGCGGAGGCGGAGAAGCTCACCTTCTTCATGTACGAGGAGATCGACGCCTTCCGCCGCGCCGCGGAGAATACCGGGTTGGCGAAAAGCGACGTTGAGGATGTGTTCAACAACAACGCCCGCGCCTTGATCGACGCGGCCGAGAAGGGATGAAAACATGAAGATAGGCCTTCTGCCGCTGTACCTGGAGCTTTACGACCGGATGTTGCCGGAGGCGCGGGGGACCGTCGCCGCCCTGTTGCCGGAATTGGAGCGGGCCTACCGTGAGTTCGGGGTGGAGGTCGTGGTGTCCTCGGTTTGCCGCCTGGCTCCGGAGTTCGGGGCGGCCGTCGCCGTTTTCGAGCGGGACGAGGTCGACGCCATCGTCACTGTCCACCTGAGTTATTCCCCCTCCCTGGAATCCGCCGCCGCCCTCGCGGCGACCACGCTGCCCATCGTGGTGCTCGACACCACGGTGGACTATGATTTCGGCCTCGGCGCCACCAATGAGATGATCATGGCCAATCATGGCGTCCATGGTGTTCAGGACATGTGCAATCTGTTGCGGCGCAATAATAAACATTTTTTTATCGAGGCCGGGCATTGGAGCGAGTCCGACGTGGTCGCCCGTTCCGTGCGGCATCTGCGCGCCGCGGCTTTGGCCAACAAGTTGCGCCTGTCCCGCGTCGGGGTGATCGGCTCGCCCTTCAAGGGCATGGGCGACTTTTGCATCCCCTTCGAGCTGATGCGGGAGGCGATCGGCTTTGAGGTCGTCCAGACGGACGCCGCGGCGTTAAGCAAGTACTTGGTCGCCAGCGAGGCCGAGATCAGGACGGAGATGGACGCCGATCTGAGCGCTTTCATCCCCGGCGAGTTCAGCCCTAAGGCTCACCGCGATTGTGTCCGGGCTTCTTTGGCGGTCAAGCGCTGGCTCAACGTCGCGCGGCTCGACGCCTTCACTTGCAACTTTCTCGATTTCCCCAGCTCCAGCGGCTTTCCGACCGTCCCTTTCGTGGCGGCTTGCAAAGCCATGGCCAAGGGCGTTGGCTACGCCGGGGAGGGCGACGCCCTTTGCGCCGCCATGACCGGGGCGTTGCTGTCGCAATTCCCCGAGACCACCTTCACTGAGATGTTTTGCCCCGACTGGAAAGGTGGGACGGTGTTCATGAGCCACATGGGCGAGATCAACCCCGCCGTGGCCGCCGGGCGTCCGGAACTCCTGGAGAACTCCTTCCCCATCGCCGGGACCAACACCCCCTTGAAACTGGCCGCGGCGCTCAAGCCCGGCATGGCCACGCTGGTCAACCTGGCGCCCGGGCCGGACGGGACCTTCACCTTGATCGCCGCGCCCGTCGAGGCTCTCGACGCCAGCGCCGCGACAATGACCGGTTGCGTCCGCGGCTGGCTCAAGCCTGAGACGCCGCTGGAGGACTTCCTGGCGGCTTATAGCCTACATGGCGGCACCCACCATCTCTCCCTGACCTACGGCGACATCATCCATGAGCTGGCCGGGTTGGCCGAGCTCATGGACTGGGAGTTCGTCGTGGTGTGACCCCCTCCTGGGAGCGCCGAGCCCCAGCTCGGCATCTTTCGGCGCGGCTGTAAGACGCGCCTTTTATGAGGAAGAACGTTTGTGGAATTCGTTGGCGTCATGCGGCCGCGGCCGGGAAGCCGAGCTGGGGCTCGGCGCTCCCAGGACGCCGCGGTCCGGTCAGGGCGAGTAGGTCAGCTTGGTCTTCTTGTAGAGCTTGACCTTCACGCCGTCGCGGTATTCGCCCAACGTGAGGATGATGTCCACCCCTTCGTTCCGGTCGCCGATTTGCGCGCAGTCGCCTTTGCTCATTTTCACCGTCCATAGCCCTTTGTCGAAATCGATCGACGAGTTGACGGTGGGCGTGGCGCCCTTCGCCGAATTGTAGGAATAAGTCTCCTTGCTACCTTTCTTTGTGTAGGGGCCGAGGGCGAGCGTCAGGTTGTGCACTTGCAAGGACGCCGCGGCGTCCGGGACGAACGCCCCGGGGAGCGCCAGGATTCCCTTCTCCACCGAGAAGGAGTCCTTGTTCACGGTGTAGCTGGTGTACGAGCCTTTGACCTTGGAGCCCACGAGGGAGAAGTTGCTCATGGGGGTGCCGCCGAGCCCGACCAGGCGCAGTTCCTCGCCGGGGGCCGTCCACTTGGTGCTCTCCTTCATCGCGAACAACGCTCCGGAGTATTGGCCGTTCGCCTTGAGGAAGATGAAGACGCCGTCGGAGTTGTCGACCTGCGCGTTGATGGTGGCTTTGCTGGCTTTGAACGTCCAGACCTTCTTGGTCAAGTCAAAGGTCAGGGTGGTGGCGAGCGGCGCCGTCGACTTGGGGGATTTTGCCGTGAACATTGTCCCCTTGCTGTTGGCCTTCCAGGTGGTCGGGTCGATGACGAACTCATAGTCGTCGATGAAGACGCTGACCTGGTCGCTGGCCGGGTTGTAGCCGTCCGGCAAGGAGGGCAAGGTCGCCTTGGTGATCGAGACGGAGTCCTTCGCCGCCGCCGAGTTGTCGAGCTGCACGGTGAATTTGGGCATGGGGGGCGGGAGCAGCTCGTTGATGAAATGGGCCGTCGCGGTGGCGTTCTGGCGGAGAGTGGCGGTGGTGTTGGCGGACGCGGGGGCGGCCAAGGTGGCGTCGCCGCCGCCGAGCGACCAGCCGACGAAGACGTAGCCGGAGGCGGCCGTGGCGGTGATGGGCGTCGCGACGTTGGAGTCGACCTCCAGTTGGGCGCTGGGGGTCACCGTCCCGCCGCTCGTCGGGGAGGCCTTGGCGGTGAGGATCACCTTGTCGGTCGGCGAGGTTTGGAAGGAGAGCTCCTCGCCGTAGGCCGTGCCGACGCCGTTGGTGGCGTAGGCCCGGACGTAATAGGTGTTGTTCGGCTGGAGCTCGCGGATCAGGCTTTCGAACTCGCCTTTCCCCGCGCCGTCGAAGGACTTGTAGGTGCCCGCCACGTCCGGGTTGTGGAAGATGCTCCAGCAGACGCCGCGGGCGGTGACGGGGTCGCCGCCGTCGATCACGACGTCGCCGCCGCTCTTGCGCTCCGAGCCGTAGGGGGTGATGGCGGCGGTGGAGACCACGGCGAGCGTCTTGGTCGCGGCGTCGGCCAAGGTGGTGGTGTCTGCCTTGGTTTTCGCCGTCTCGGTGTTGCCGACGTTGTCGATGGCGAGGGCGTAGAAGCCATAGCTATGGCCGCTCAAGCCGGTGAAGACGCTGGATGTCTCGGTTGTGCCCAGCAGCCACGGGGTGAAGGCGCCGCCGTTGTCCTGGACATAGACGCTATAGCTTTGGATTCCGGCCTCGGCGTCCGTTCCGCTCCACTTGACGATGAACTCGACGGGGCTTTTCGCCGGGAGTGCGGTCACGGCGCTGACCGGAAGGGTGGCGTCGATGGTGACTAGGCATTCCTTGGCCGGGTCCGGGGTCGGGTCCTCGGCGGAGGTCTGGTTGGTGGCGATGGTCTTGCTGAAGTCGAAGGTGATGTCGGCGATATTCCTGATTTCCACGCCGGTGGCCAGGCCCGATTTAGGTTTGATCGTGAAGCAGAAGTGCCCCTTGCCTCTTCCGGTGCCGTCCTCGGGCGGGAGGAAGCCGTAATCCACCTCTGGGGGCAGTCCGGTGGCGGGGTCCACGGAGCTGAACAGGACGCTGATCTTCCCGGAGCTGTCCACGCTGCCGGAGAGCTGAACTTGGAGCTCTTTGCCGCTGTCGACCATGTCTTGGGAGCCGGCGTACTCGAGGGTGTTGCCGGGGACGGGGATGACTTGGTCGCCGAAGCCGAACTCGGTGAACTCCAGGCTGTTCCAGTCGAGGTTGGCGTTGAGTTGGTCGATCACCGCGACGACCTGGGCGGGGGCGGTGGCGGAGGGGGTGTTCTCGAAGTCGACCCGGTAGACGAAGGGGGCGTTGGGGCTGATGTAGTGGTTGGGCCCGTAGCCGCCGGGGCCTACCTTCTGGTTCGGGTCTTGGGAGGCGACGGACTCGCTGTCCCCGAAATAGTAGTCCCAGGCGACTTCCCAACCGGAGGGCGACAGGGCGTCGAACATGGCGCTTCCGGCGTCGCTGACCTCGTCCGAGCCGGTCAGCCAGCCCACGCCGGAGACGACCACGGCGCCGCCGGTCCAGATGGTGGTGGCGATGACGACCAGGCCGCCGAGGGTGTACTTGCCCGCCTGCGCCGCTCCGGTGGTGGCTCCGGTGGTGGCCGTCTTGGCGGCGGTGGCGGTGTTCCTGGCGGCGGCGGCGGCCTCCTCGATCCGGCGGGCCTTGACGGCGGCGGAGAAACGGGCGTCCCGCGCCAATTTCCACGCCTTCTCTGAATCGGCGACCATGCGTCCGTTGACGAAACGGCCCTTGGTGGCGATTTGTTTCACCCCGTCGTTGGCGAAGCGTCTGCAACCGGTGTAGGTCTTGGAGGAGTGGAGGGCTTCCTGGGTGAACTGGTTCTGGACCCATTCAAGGCCCGCGCCGCCGCGGGGGTCGACGCCCGGGACGGGGAACTGCGACAGGTTGCCGGTGATGAGCCCGGAGGGGTCGGTGTACTCCATGGGGTCGTTGCCGACATAGGCGTAGAGGTTCATCCCGGCGGCGATGCCGACGGGGTCGGGCTGGACGAAGCGTCCCAGCGCGGGGTCGTAATGGCGGGCGCGCATGTGGACCAGACCGCAGGCGTCGGTCGGGGAGGCGTCGGAGCCGCAGAACTTGAACGGGTTGCCGACGGTCTCGGACGCCTTCTGGTTTTCCCCGAACGGCAGGAAGCGGTAGGCGTTCGCCACGGCGCCGCTGGCGTCGGTGAGCTCGGTGGCGTTGCCGGAGGCGTCGAAATGATAGAAATACCGCCCGCCGCCCGCCTCGGTCTTGCTCGCGAGCTCGATGGCATGGTCATAGTTGGCCAGGAGGGTGTTGGCGCCGTCGTACTCGCCGACAATCTCGCCGAAGCCCACGGGGTCGAAGACATAGCGGCGCATCACGCCGTTGACGCTGACGGATACGCGCTGTCCGAGGCCGTTGTAAGCGAACACCGAGGTGTCCGTGCCGTCCCCGGCCTGGATGAGGCGTCCGGCGGGGTCGTAGGCGTAAGCCCATTCCTTGGTCCCGGTTTTCCGGGTCAGGTTGCCGTCGGCGTCGTAGGCGAAGCGCTCGGCGCCCGCGGCGGTGTACTGGTTGAGGCTGTTGACGGTGTAGTCGACGTTAGCCTTGGTCCGGTTGCCCGCCAGGTCATAGGTGTAGGAGAGGCTTTGGTTGGGGAGCGCGGCGGGGTTGTCGGAGGCGAAGACCGCGGTGAGAAGCTGTCCCGAGCCGTCGTAGGTGTAGGTCCAGTCGCCCTCGGGGGTCTCGAGTTTGGAGATGCGGTCGAAGGCGTCGAAGTGGTAGACGAACTGGGAGAGCGCGGCGGCGGCGGCGTTGTGGTTGGTGACTTCCGCGAGCCGGTTGTTGGCGTTGTATTTGTAGAGGACGTACGTGGCGTTCCCTAGATCCTTCCGGGTTATCCGCCCGGTGGTGTCGTAGGTGAACTGGGCGATGAGGGCGTCGGTCTCGTCCGTGGTTTTGGCGAGGAGGCCGCGGGCGTTGTAGCTGTAGTTCACGGCGTGGCCGGTCTGGGTGGTCATTTTCGTCCGTCGCCCGGCGTCGTCGTACTCGTATTGGAGGAAGAGGCCGCCGGGGTAGGTGATCTTCTCCAGGCGTTGCTTGGAGTCATAGACGAGGGTGGTCGTCCCGAAGGCGTCGGTGAAGGAGGAGAGGTTGCCGTTAGCGTCATAGACGCGCGGGGTCTCGGAGGCGTCCGGGGCGATGGTCTTGGTGAGCCTGCCGTTGGCGTCGTATTCGTAGTTGGTCTTTTGGCCGCGCCTGTTGGTGTCGGAGAGCAGGTTCCCGGCGCTGGAATAGGTGAAGGCCCGGAGCTTGCCGACGGCGTCCTTGATGGCGGTGAGGTTGGCTTTCGCGTCGGAGCTGTATTCGGTTTTGTTGCCGAGCTGGTCGGTGGCGGACACGATCCGGGAATAGGTGTTGCCATAGGCGAAACCGGAGGCGGCCCCGAGCGGGTCGAGGTTGCTGGCGAGGTCGCCGGTGGCGTCGTAGGAGTAATGGTAGTTCGTCCCGTTGGTGTCGTTCACGCCCAGGAGGTTGGAATTGTCGGTGAGCGTCAAGTTGTCGATGACGCCGAGGGGGTCGTTCAGGGAGGCGAGCCAGCCGCGGTCGTCGAGGAAGGCGGTGAAGGTGTTGCCGTCGGCGTCGGTGCCGACCGCCTTCGCCCCGGAGTAGGCGTAAGCGATGGAGCCGCCGCCTTTCTCGGCGACGGAGCTGAGGCGTCCCGCCGCGTCATAGCCGAAGAGCTCGCCGGTGCCGTCGGGGTAGGTGGTCGACGCCAAGGCGTCGAGCGCGGCGTTGGAGCCGGAGCTGTTGTAGGTGTAGCTGGTGGTCTGGCCGTCGAAGAGGGTGACGGACGCGAGGAGCTCGCCGCTGCTGTCGTAGGCGTAGGTGGTGGCTCGGCCCGTGCTGTCGGTGACGGACTGGACATGGCCCGCGGCGTTGTAGGCGATGGTCAGCGCCACGCCGCAGCTGTGTGTGAGTGTGACGGGCTTGCCGCCGGAGTAGGCGACGGTGATCTTGTTGCCGTTGAGGTCTTCGATGGAGCTGAGCGACCGGTCGGCGCCGAAGGTGTAGAGCGAGCCGGTGTTTTCTCGCAGCGTCCAGCCGTCGGCGGTTTTAGCGAGGGTGGCGTAGTCGCCGGGCTCGGCGAAGTAACCGCCGCGCGAGTCGGGCTGGAACGTCCGTCTGCAGCCCGCCGAGAGGATCACGACCGTGCCGTCGGAGCTAGACGTCAACGAGGAGTCCCAGGTGGAGAGCCAGCCTTTGCCGAAGATGCCGGAGGCCTTGCGGAGGGAAAGGAGGGTCGGATAGACGCGCCCGAAGCCGAGGGGGATGCCCGGCGCGTCCAGCAGCGCGTCGACGTCGCTGCACAGGTTGCGCTCCGGGCCCGCGGCGTTGGCCAGGAGGTACTCGAAGCCGAGCAGGGTTCTGGCGTCGTTGGTCGACCTGCCGACCTGGTTGAGGTAGGAGGCGTTGCGCGAGAGCATGGAGACGAAGTCGCCCCAAGTCGGGCCGATCTGGGCCACCAGGTTGGGGAAGATGGCGTCCCACGCCTCGGTGGTGAGGAAGGGGGGCATGAGCGCGCTCTTGAGCGCCTCCCACTGGATGGGGGTGGTGGTCTCGGTGGTGATGGCTCCGACCTTGAACTCGAAGGGCGGATAGGCGAAGTCCCAGGGCTGTTGCCATCCGGCGTAGTAGACCGGGATGCGGCGGGTCTCGCCGGCTTGGAGAAGGCCCGCGACGGAGCCGCTGGCGAGGATGTTGATGGTGTGGCTGAAACCTTGCGGGACCGCGGAGGTCCAGAAGCCCTGGGAGATCTTCGTCCTGTCCAGCGTCATCAGCGCGCCTTGTCTGCCATTCTGGATGGCCGTCAGGAACAGCAGCGGCGCGGGCATGGGGATGTCGCCTTTGTTGGTGTACTCCACGTAGATGGTGGCGAGCTGGTGGTAGCCCATGCGTTCCGGGAGGACCAGGTTGATGGCGAGCTCCGCCTTGCCTTCGGCGACGACGGTGAGGGCGTCCGCGAGCTCCGCGTCCGTCTTGCCCGGCTGGGTGATCCGGACGAGGTAGCCCACCCCGGCGGGGACGGTCCCGGCGGCGAAGGTGGCGTTGGCCTTGGCGAAGGAGTAGACCTCCGTGCTCGTGGCGGGGATGACGGTTCCGGTGGAGCTCTCCAGCTCGGCGGCGGCGCCCTTGGCGAAGCCGGCGCCGGACAAGGTGAGGACGATTTCGGTGGCGTTGGAGCACTGCTTCGGGCTAACGGCGGTGAGGAGGAAGTCCGCGAGCGTCGGTTTGAACTCGAAGTCCGTCGCGCCGACGGCGGGGTCTGGCACTACCATGATGTACCAGTCGCCCGGGGTCAAGCCGGGGATGGTGAGCCTCCCGCCTTCCCCGAGCGTCATGCGGTAGTCGTATTGCCCCAGGCCGGGGAAAGCCCCGAACCGGAGGTAGACGATCACGTTGCCGCTGAAAGTGAAGTCGAGGCTTTGGCCCTCGGTCACCTTTAGCTTGTAGTACTTGGGCGTGGAGACCAGGGTGAAGGCTCCTTTGACCGTCTCGCCGTTGGCGACGGTGGCGACTCCGAGGTTCGAGGATGCGGCGCGCTCGTTGTTGAGCTGATGTTCCTCCAGCACTTTCCAGGAGTCGTCGAGCGACAGGATCAAATAGGAGTCCCCTTCCTTGACCGCGGGGATGTAGGTGGTCAGCGCCCCGTTGTAGGAGGCGCCTATCGCCAGGGTCTGGGCGGGGAGCTCGGCGGCCGAGAGCAAGGTGTCGGAGTCGTCCAGGTAGACGTCCCGGGAGAGGTAGACCGCGTCGCGCCAGCTCTTGTTGGTGATCGGTCCCTTGCCGATGTTGGTGGCGGTGTAGGTGAGCGAGTACACGTCGCCGACCTGGAGGTTGGCGGGCACGTTGAATGTCGTCACCTTGAGGTCGGGGATGTTGCCGGGATTGGTCTTGACGGTGAAGAGTCTGCTGTCCGGGTACGGGTCGACGACGCCCTTGGCGTCGACCACAGCGAAGGTCGTGGTGACCTCGGTGTCCACGCTCGCCCCGGCGAAAGTCACCATTCCGGGGTTTTGCAGGGTGGAGCCGCGTCCCTGGCCGAGCGTCCAATAATACCCGGCCGCGCCGGTGTCGGGCTGGCGTCCGAGGAAGTTGAGGGTGTCGCCGGCGAGGATCTCGCCCGAGCGCATCGGCGCGAGGATATGGCTGGTGGTCTGGTCGTTCTTCCAGGGGTCGAAGAGCACGAAGTCGCTGACCTTGTCGCCTTTGCCGTCGGGGTTGGTTGTGGCGTTTTGCGGGCCGCTGGCGTCGCCCCACCAGTTGCCGCGGGCGTCGACGTTGGGCAAGCCGGTGTTGTAGACGCCCCAGGAGCTGTTGCCGGTGAAGGAGCAGTTGTGGAACGCTAGGCCGTCGGGGGCGGTGGTGACGTAGATGCCGGTGGCGTTGTCGTGGAAGGAGCTGAAGGTGATCTCATGTTTGCCGGAGCTGCCGAGGAGGGAGAGGCCGTTGCCGTTGCAGTGGCTGATGTCGCAGTTGCGCAGCGCCAGGTCGCCGGAGCCGTCCTTGCGGAGGTTGTTGTTGTCCCAATAGCCGCCGTAGGCGATGTAACAGAAGTCCAGGGCCGCCGAGCCGCTGTTCTGGATGTGGATGGAGTTCCACCAGTTGGGTGATTCCGTGGAGCCGGTGAAGCGCACGGGCGAGGCGGAGGTTCCCTGGGCCAGGAGCGCGCCGTTGACCGCCAGCCAGAGGTACTGCGAGAACTTGACGGTGGTGCCGGGTTGGAGCGTCAGGGTTTTGCCCGCGTCCACGGTGATGTTCCCGGAGACGAGGAAGCTGCCCGTGCCTTGGCCGGGCGCCCAGGTGACGTCGGCGCTGACGTTGCCGCCCTGGATTTCCACGGTCGCGTTGGCGTTGTCGGTGAAGATGTTGGCGTTGTAGTCGATGCAGACGTCGGGGGTTTGCGACATGCCGGCGCGGCCGTTCCTGGCGAAAAGGCAGCCGGTGGCGTCCGCTTGGCTGTTGTTCAGGACGAGTCCGGCGTTGGCGTTGTCGGCGAAGGAGCTGGAGGAGAGGGTGTGCTTCCCGGCGCTGGCGTCGATTTTCAGGCCGTTGCCGGTGGAGAAGGAGATGGTGGAGTTGTTGAGGGTGAGGTCGCCTGCGCCTTGCTTCCAAAGGCAGAGGTTCTCCCAATAGCCGCCGTAACGGACGGTGGCGTGGTCGAAGTTGGCCGCGCCGTCGTCCAGGACGCGGATGCAGTTCCACCAGCCGGGGGAGGGGGCGTCGCCGTCGGCGTTGTGGTTGGCGTCGCCGCCGACGCTGTCGTCGCGGAGGTCGGTGAAGTAGACCGGGGCGGCGGCGGTCCCGGCCGCGGTGAGCGTCCCGTGGGCGTTGAGGTAGGAGTACTGGGCCATCTTGACGACGGTTCCGGGCTTGACGGTGAGCGTCGCGCCCGCTTGGACGGAGGTGCTGCCGGACAGGTACAGGGAATAGTCGCTGTCCACGTTCCAGACGACGCTGGTGGCGATGGCTCCGCCGTCGGCGTAGACGTCGCGATTGTTCGAGGCGAAGGTGGCGGCGGGGTCGTCGAAGGACATGCCGACGCCGAGCCTGGCGCCGTAGTTGTTATGGGAGAAGGAGTTGTTGGCGAGGGTCTGGGCTCCGGAGCTGCCGGTTATCCGGAGGCCGTCGCCGGTGCAATGGTGGAAACTGGAGTTGGTGGCGCTGAGGGAGCCGGAACCGGTTTTGAAGAGGTTGACGTTCTCCCAGTAGCCGCCGTAGCCGATGTCGCAATGGTCGAGGTTCGCCGCGCCGACGCCCTGGACGTAGACGCTGTTCCACCAGCCGGGATTCTCGGTGGCGCCGGTGAAGGCGATGGGCAAGGCCTCCGTGCCCAGCGCGGTGAGCGTCCCGTTCACCTGGAAGGTGTTGTACTGCCCGAACTTGACGGTGGTCCCCGGCAGGAGGTCCAGGGTGGAGCCTTCGTCCAGGTAGAGCGAGGCGTTGACGAAGAAGCGGTTGTCGCCCTGTCCCGGGCCCCAGGTCACGTCGCCGGTGATGTTGCCGCCCGCGACGCCGACGGCGTAGCTGTTGCCGGAGAAGGTGTTGACGGCGTAGTCGATGAAGTTGCTGGAGGTTTGCCAGACGCCGTAGGCGTTGCTGGAGAAGGTGCAGGCGGAGACGTCCGCCTGGCTGTTGGTCAGGACGAGCCCGGCCCCGGCGTTGTTGCCGAAGGCGCTGGAACCGAGGGTGTGTGCGCCGGTGCTGCCTTCGATCCTGAGGCCGTTGCCGCTGGAGCGCGAGACCGTGGAGCCCGTGAGGGTGAGGTCGCCCGTGCCTTCTTTCCACATGCAGAGGCTTTCCCAATAGCCGCCGTAGCTGACGGTGGTGTAGTCGAGGGTGGCCGTTCCGGCGCCCAACACATGGATGCAGTTCCACCAGCCGGGGGCGGGCGTGCTGGCGTCGAGGTCGTGGTTGCCGTCGCCGCCGACGCTGTCGTCGCGGAGGTCGGTGAAGTAGACCGGGGCGGAGGCGGTCCCGGCCGCGGTGAGCGTCCCGAGGACGGTGAGGTAGTTGTACTGGCCGACTTTCACGACCGTGCCGGCCTTGACGGTGAGGGAGGCTCCCGCCTGGACGGCGCTGCTGCCGGCCAAGTACAAGGAATAGACGCTGGGCATGTTCCAGACGACGTTGGTGGTGATGTCCCCGCCGTCGGCGTAGACGTCGCGGTTGTTGGCGACGAAGGTGGCGTTGGGGTCGTCGAAGGACATGCCGACGCCGATCCTGGCGCCGTAGTTGTTGTTGGAGAAGGAGTTGTTGGCGAGGATCTGGGCTCCGGAACTGCCGGTTATCCGGAGGCCGTCGCCGGTGCAATGGTGGAAACTGGAGTTTGTGACGCTGAGGGAGCCGGAACCGGTTTTGAAGAGGTTGACATTCTCCCAGTAGCCGCCGTAGCCGATGTCGCAATGGTCGAGGTTCGCCGCGCCGGCGCCCTGGACGTAGACGCTGTTCCACCAGCCGGGGTTCTCGGTGGAGCCGGTGAAGGCGATGGGCAAGGCCTCCGTTCCCAGCGCGGTGAGTGTCCCGTTCACTTGGAAGGTGTTGTACTGTCCGAACTTGACGGTGGTCCCCGGCAGGAGGTCCAGAGTGGAGCCCGCGTCCAAGTAGAGCGAGCCGTTGACGAAGAACGTGTTGTCGCCTTGTCCCGGGCCCCAGGTCACGTCGCCGGTGATGTTGCCGCCCGCGACGCCGACGGCGTAACTGTTGCCGGAGAAGCTGTTGGCGGCGTAGTCGATGAAGTTGCTCGGGGTTTGCCAGACGCCGTAGGCGTTGCTGGAGAAGGTACAGTCGGACACGTCCGCCTGGCTGTTGGTGAGGACGAGCCCGGCTCCGGCGTTGTTGCCGAAGGCGCTGGAGCTGAGGGTGTGTGCGCCGGTGCTGCCTTCGATTTCCAAACCGTTGCCGGTGGAGCGCGAGACGGTGGAGCCGACGAGGGAGAGGTTGCCCGTCCCCTGTTTCCACAAGCAGAGGTTTTCCCAATAGCCGCCATAGCTGACGGTGGTGTGTTCGAGGCTGGCCGAGCCAGCGTCCCGGACGTGGATGCAGTTCCACCAGCCGGGGGAGGGGGCGCTGGCGTCGAGGTCGTGGTTGCCGTCGCCGCCGACGCTGTCGTCGCGGTCGTCGGTGAAGTAGACGGGGGCGGAGGCGGTCCCGGCCGCGGTGAGCGTCCCGAGGACGGCGAGGTAGCTGTACTGGGCCATCTTGACGATGGTGCCCGGCTTGACGGTGAGGGAGGCTCCCACCTGGACGGTGGAGCTGCCAGCCATGTAGAGGGAATAGACGCTGGGCAGGTTCCAGACGACGTTGGTGGTGATGTCGCCGCCGTCGGCGTAGAGGTCGCGGTTGTTGGCGACGAAGGTGGCGTTGGGGTCGTCGAAGGACATGCCGACGCCGATCCTGGCGCCGTAGTTGTTGTTGGAGAAGGAGTTGTTGGCGAGGGTCTGGGTTCCGGAGCTGCCGGTTATCCGGAGGCCGTTGCCGGTGCAATGGTGGAAACTGGAGTTGGTGACGCTGAGGGAGCCGGAGCCGGTTTTGAAGAGGTTGACGTTCTCCCAGTAGCCGCCGTAGCCGATGTCGCAATGGTCGAGGATCGCCGAGCCGGCGTCCTGGATGTAGACGCTGTTCCACCAGCCGGGGGTCTCGGTGACGCCGGTGAAGGTGATACGCGCCGCTTCGGCCCCCTGGGCGTTGAGCGTACCCAGGATTTTGATGAAGCGGTACTGGGTGACTTGGACCGTGACGCCCGGGGACACGGTGAGGGTCACGTCCGCCGCCACGGTGATGTCGCTGTCGACGATGTAAGGGCTACCGGCGGTGTTCCAGGTGGTGTTGACGGCGATGTTTCCGCCGACATGGGTTTGCGCCATCAATGAACCACAGCCAAGCAAGATGGCCGCCATCAGGACGTGACACGACAATAGTTTCCTCATGATCCCCTCTCCACGCAATTGTTCCTCTGTTCTTTGGCTTGTCGACAACCGTACTATAAGGCTTAAATTGGCCTGTTTGTTGGCGGATGCCTGTGGCAATGACGCTCTTCCGCAACCTAATTGTAACGCGGTTGGCGAAAAAAAACAAGGGCGGGGAGCTGTGGTTCGGGAAAGGAAGTTGAAGGCCGCCGGTGACGGCGGCGCGCATGGCTAGGAATACTAGCGAGTAGGCTGTTTCCTTCAAAAGGCTGCGTTTTCACATGATAGGACATATAGGTCTTATACGTCCTATATGTCCTATACGGCCCAACGCCAGCGAAGCGTTTCGCTGAAACGGAAAGTCAAGAGAAATGAGACACTAGGCGCGCGGCAGCTTGAGGGCGTCCAGATGCCTCTCGAAATAGCCCTTGAGCTGCGCATGGTAGAATTCCTCGTTGCGGTGGAGGGATTCGAAGAACAGCGGGCGGATCGAGGGGGTGTTGAGGACCGCCCCGTAGGTGATGTGCAGGAGCTGCCGGGCGTGGGCGTTGTTGAGCAGCGCGGGGTAGTCCTCCTCGTCGATGTCGTCGATGTCGGGGACTTGCTCCAGCGTCGTGCCGACGTGATAGAGGGCTTTGGCGTCGTTGAAGCTCCGGGTGGAGCGCTTGTAGATGACTTTGAACAGGACCTTATCCTTGGTGGCGCAGGTGAGCAGGGCCTCCAGCCAGCTGGTCCCGGCGGTCTTGAGGTGGAAGAGTCCTTTGGTCAAGGCGCCGATGACGGGGAAGACGGAGAACTTGTCGCTACCGGAGTGGATGGACAGTTTGTAGTTGCCGTGGGTGGCGGCGATGTCGCGGTGGAGCTTGAAGCCCGCCGTGAAGGCGTCGAGGTCGCCGCGGTAGTCGATGCCTTTCTGGAACTCGCCGACGAAGCGCGGCGCGAGGGAGGAGAAGCCGACCTCGCGGTGATGCAGCTCCAACGTGATGAAAAGGTGGTGTTCCGGCAAGGTGGGGGTGGTGGTCTCGTCGATGGAGATCTCGAGGTCGAAATCCTCGCCTCGGCGGTGGCCGAGGTGGGCGTGCGCCTGGGCGGCGAAATCGATGGCCTTGGAGTAGATGACGGCGCAGCGTTTGACGGCGGGGGCGGAAAGCTCCAGGGAGCCGTCGCCGACCTTGAAGGGCTTGCCGGCGTAGCTGTCGAGCAAGCGGACGCGCTCGGCCTCGGGCAACGCGGCGAAGGCCGTCTCGATCTGGGCGTCGTCCCAGAGCGCCGCGGCGGCGTTCAGTTGTTCGGAGAGGTCGAGGGTGATCATCGGCATGCCCGCCGCCAGGGCGATCTCGATGTCAGGGATGGTCTTGAGGTGGTCGCCGTCGGCGCCGAAGCCGCCCTGGTAGCCGACCTGGAAGACGCCGTAGGTGGCGTCGTCGACCACTTGCTTGTAGGTGCGTCCGGTGAGGGCGAGCTCGCGCATCGACTGTTGCGCCAGGACTGGCTTGACGCTCGGGAAAAGGGAGATGGCGGCCACGTGTCCTGGCGCGGCGATGCCGAGGCGGTCGCCGCAGCCGACGGTGGTTTTGTGACGCCGCAGCGACACGGGCTTGGCCCAGGGGAACGCCTCGCGGATCACCTTGGCGTTGCTGTGGTCAAGCGGGCATAGCCGCACTTGGATGCCCGCGTCGCCGATTTGCTCGCCGGTGAAGCGGGTGATGAACCCGTTCTGGCGCTCGGAGAACACCATCAAAAAACGTTCCTTGTGATCGCGGGCCATCACCAGGACGCTGTCTTCCATCTTCCGGATCGACTTGCGGTAGAACGAGATGGCGCTGCCCGGAGGCTGCACTAGCCGGTCCCGGATCTGCTCTTGGGACGCGTCGATTATTCCGGTAATTTGTCGTATGGCCTTCTTCATGCTGCAGTCCTCCACAAGCTTCTCTTCGTTCACCGCCTAAATATAAAGTCATCCGCGGGATATTCAACCGGAAGACTGCTTTATCCTCCGCTCAATTCCTGGTTCCGGGCTCCGGGGGCTCTTTCCCTTTGTCGTCGGGCGTTCTTCTTCCGCCCGCCATTGGCCGCCCGCCACTTGATTTGACGGCGTTGTCGTGTATAGATTAAGAGTTGCGGGCGCGGGCGGGCCGTGTCCGCAGGGATGCGGACGGATTCCATGTTCAAAAGCAGCAGCGTCACCCAGAACAGCATCGTCACTATCGTCGTCTTGGTGTCGACCAGCGTGGTGGCCATCGGGCTGCTTTGGATAACGGACGAGTACTCCCGTTTCCGGACGGCCACGGAGAGCTTGCGGGCGGAATATGTCTCCAACCAGAAGGCGCAGGCCAAGGCCAAGGTCAAGAACGCCATCAATTACATCAACTTCAAGCGCGGCGAGGCGGAGGCGGTGGTCGAGGCGAGGACGAAGCGCCGCGCCTTGGAGGCTTTGGCGATCGTCCGGGGGCTTAGCGACGCCTACCGGGGGCAGATGGACGAGGCCGGGCTGCGCCGGCTGTTCCGCTCCGTCTTCGGGACGGTCACCTACAACGACCACCGCGGTTACTATTTCGCCTTCGCCGCCGATGGCGTCCAGATCTGCTGCCCCGGGCAGCCTTGGCTGGACGGGCGGAACGCCATCGCCGTCCACAGCGCCGACAACAAGGCGGTGGTCAAGGACATCATCGCGCTCGCCCGCCAGCAAGGCTCCGGCCATTACCGCTACCGTTGGGACGGTCCGGAGCCGGGCGCCGCGGCGCGGGAGAAGATCGCCTCCGTCGTCTGGTTCGCCCCCCTGGGCCTGGCGATCGGCGCCACCGAGCGCCTCGAAGACGCCGAGCAGGACATGAAGAAGGACGCCATCGAGTGGTTCTCCCAGAACGGGAGCGGCCGCAACTCCTACATTTTCGTCAACAACGACCACGGCGACTTCCTGCTCGGCAACGGCGAGGTGGACGCCGGGCAGACGGACGCCAGGAGGCCCAACCTCAAGGAGTTCCTCGCCCGGGAGCTGGCCATCGTCCAAAAAGGCGGCGGGTTCCTGGAGCACGAGGCGGGCGTCTCCTCCGAGCTCCAGGGGCACAAGAAGATCTCCTATGTGGAGGGCGTCCCCGAATGGCGTTGGGTTGTCGGCGCCGGTTTCTATCTCGACGACGTCCGCGCCATGGTCGCCGCCCGGGAGGAGGCGCTGCGGCGGAACATCGTCGTCGGCGTCGTCAAGATCGCCGCCATCCTGGCCGTGCTGCTGGCGGGGGCTTTCTGGGCGGCGTGGCGTTCCGCCGGGCATTCCAGGGCCCAGTTCGCCGTCCTCGTCGGTTTTTTCCGCAGAGCCTCCAAGGGCTCCGCGCAGATTGACCCGGGCAAGCTGGACTTCATCGAGTTCGAGGAGTTGGCGGCCTCCGCCCAGGAGATGGTCAGCCGCCGCGCCAGGGCCGAGCGCGAGGCGGAGATGTTCAAGCATATCGCCGCCAACGCCAATTATGGCATGGCCGTCTGTTCCCTCGACGGCGCCATCACCTACGCCAACGGCCACTTGGCCAAGGTGCACGGCTTCGCCATGGCCGACGAGTTGTGGGGGCAGAACCTCGCGTTGCTCCACGCCCCGGGCCAGGAGGACGCCATGGGGAAACTCTTCGACATGCTCCAAAGGGACGAGTCCCCGGACTCCGTCGAGATCCTCCATCGGCGTCTCGACGGCTCCACGTTCCCCATGCTGGTCAGCGCCACGCTGGTCGAAGGCGTGGAGGGCGCGGGCGACTCGGTGGCGGTCACCGCCGTCGACATCAGCGACTTGCAGCGGACCAAGCAGAATCTCAAGGCCAACCAGGAGATGCTCGACGGCATCCTCGGCGCGCTCACCGAGATCATCACCGCCATGGACAAGGACCTCAAGGTGGTCTGGTGCAACGCCGCCGCCCACGAGGCCTTCGGCCCGGACGTCGTAGGGAAGCGTTGCCACGAGTTGCTCCACCACAGCGCCGCGCCATGCGACAACTGCTTGGTCGTCAAGACCTTCCAGGACGGCAAGCCGCATTATCTCGAGAATGTCGCCGTCCGGGCGGACGGCGCGCCGATCTGCTTGTTGTGCTCCTCCAACGTCGCCAGCCTCAACCCCGACGGCACGGCGAAGCTGGTGGTCGAGGCTTGTGTCGACATCACCGCCCGCAAGAAGGTCGAGGACGCCTTCGCCAAGGCCAAGCTCGACGCCGAGAGCGCCAACGCCGCCAAGGGCGACTTCCTCGCCAACATGAGCCACGAGATCCGCACCCCTCTCAACGGCGTGCTCGGCATGTCTCAGCTCCTCGATGGCACGGAGCTCAGCGAGGAGCAGAAAGGCCTGGTCCGTTCCATCAAGGTCTCGGGCGCCCAGCTTTTGGCGGTCATCAACGACATCCTCGATTTCACCAAGATCGAGTCCGGCAAGATGTCGCTCGCCAGCGAGCCCTTCAACCTCCACGAGAGCGTGGTCAACCTCTGCGGCGTCTTCGAGGCCTTGGCGAAGGAGAAGGGCTTGCGCCTGAACCTGCGCTTCTCCGAGGACCAGCCAACCGTCGCCATCGGCGACGCCAAACGCATCACCCAGGTCCTGAGCAACCTGCTCTCCAACGCCGTCAAGTTCACCGCCGCCGGCGGGGTCGAGGTCTCCGTCGTCTCCGAGCGCTTCGCCCCGGACCGGACGAACGTGTTCTTCTCGGTCAAGGACAGCGGCATCGGCATCTCCCAGGACAAGTTCGACTTGATCTTCGAGAAGTTCTCCCAAGTGGACAGCTCCACCTCCCGGCGCTACGGCGGCACCGGGCTGGGGCTGGCTATCGCCAAACGCTTGGTGGAGTTGCTCGGCGGCGCCTTGCGCGTGCGCAGCGATCCCGGCAAGGGCAGCGAGTTCTTTTTCAACATCCCCCTCCTGGTCTTTTCCGGGCAGCTGGAAAATCCGGTCTCCGCCGATCCGCTCGTCTGGTCGCGCCAGCCCGTCGCGCTGCTGGCGGAGGACGAACGGGTCAACCAGATGGTGGCCAAGAGCTTCCTGCAGGCCGAGGGCTTCAAGGTCGACATCGCCGTCAACGGCCGCGAGGCCTTGAACAAGGCCGCCGCCGTAGCCTACGACATCCTCTTCATGGACGTGCGCATGCCCGAACTCGACGGCTACGCCGCCACCGAGATCATCCGTAAAACCCCCGGCCCCAACCAGCGCGCCCCCATCATCGCCCTCACCGCCTACGCCTTGAGCGGCGAGCGCGCCCATTGCCTCACGGTCGGCATGGACGATCATGTCGCCAAACCCCTGGAGCGCGACAACCTCCGCGCCGTCGTCGCCAAGCACCTGGCCGTCTTGGTAAAACGATAAACAGAGAATCTGACAACGGGGAAGCGGGGGGCCCGGGAGGAGGACGCATGTCCAATGTCGAGCAAGGAATGACCAACGCCGAAGTGAAAGCCCCGGAATTCTTCCTGTCTTTCCAACTCCGAACTCCGAACTTCCGAAGAGCTTCGAACTAGAGTTTCAGCTTGACTTGCCCGGCGGCGGGGATGACGGTGAAGCAGGAGCGGCCGTCGAGGCGTTTCACCGCGAGTTTTTTGTTGCCCTGGCGGGCGGTGACGGGGCAGGGGTAGTTTCTCAGGACGATGGTGAGTGGGGTGTTGGCGAGGCGGCGCCATGCGAGGTCGGTCTCGACGTTGAAGTCGATCTCGGCGGGGCTGCGGCTGGCGATCTTGACGCGGGAGTGGTCGCGGAGCAGGCTGTATTTTGACACCTGCGTGAAGGTGTCCGTCCAGAGCTCGTCCTCCTTCTCTTTGATGTAGGCCAGCGACTCGTCCAGCACCGCGGCGCTGGAGAAAGGCCGCCAGGCGTCGCTTTCCGGGACGATGCCGTGGAGCACCGGGACGAGCCATTTCCTCTGGGCGATGGCGCGGTCGACAAGGCTCTTGGACTTGGCGGGGCTGAAGGCGGCGCCGCCATAGAACGTCCGGCGCTCGGTGGCCATCAGGTGCTTCTCGTGGGCGATGGCGCAGACTTTGTCGTTGATGTCGGTGTAAGGGTAACAGAAGGTCTCGGGGGTGACGCCGAGCTTGTTTTTGATGATGGGGATGGGGGCGTTGATCTCGTGGCGGACGCTGTCGAGGTTGTCGAGTTTGCCGAGGCGGACATGGTTCATGCTGTGGTTGCTGACCTCGTGGCCTTTGGCGAGGAAGGTTTTCCATTCGTCCCAGCAGATATAGCCGGAGCCGGGCCTGCCGCCGCTGCGGTTGACCACCAGGAAGAAGGTGCCTTTGAGCCCGTGTTTCTCGAGCAGGGGCAGGGCGTAGTCCAAATGGTCGCGGGTGCCGTCGTCGAAGGTGAGCGTCACCGCCGCCTTCTTGTCGTCGAGGAATTTCGCCAACGACAGCTCCGGCGTCGCGGCTAACGTGGCGAACGCCAGCCAGAAGGCCAGCGCGCCCAATGTCAGTCTCACCATTTTCCCTGATCCCTAATAAGTCGAAATACGCATATACACCCAATCGGGGGCAAAGGCAAGCGAGGACTGGAAAATTGGCGCAAACTGCGTTGCCCCCCTTGCATTTCCATTGGCGTCTGCTATTTGTAACTTTTTCTTTTTTCGTCGTCAATCCAGGTAGTCGTCAGGAAGAAGCCAATTATGTCGGACAACACATTGTATCAAGAGGTCCTTGAAGGTTACAAGGGCAAAGTGATGCCAACCCATCGGCCAGAGCTGTTGCTGGTGCGAGGCAAGGGTGCGAGGGTGTGGGACGACCAGGGGCGGCGATATCTGGATTTCTCCTGCGGGATAGGCGTGTGCAACCTGGGCCATTGCCCGGACGTGGTGACCGCGGCGATTCAGCGGCAGTGCGCGGAGTTGGTCCATGTGTCGAACCTATACATGCATGAGGGCCAGGCGCGTCTGGCCGCCAAGATCGTGGAGCACAGTTTCCCCGGGAAGGTGTTTTTCTCCAACAGCGGCGCCGAGGCCAACGAGGGGATGATCAAAGCCGCCCGGAAGTGGGGCAACCCCAAGGGCAAGAACGAGGTGGTGGCCATGGAAGGCTCTTTCCACGGGCGCACCCTCGCCACGCTGGCCGCCACAGGGCGCAAGAAATACCGCGCCGGCTTCGAGCCGGAGACCCCCGGGTTCAAACATGTCCCGTTCAACGACATCAAGGCGTTGGAGGAGGCCATCGACGCCAAGACCGCCGCCGTGTTGCTGGAGCCGATCCAGGGCGAGGGCGGGATCATCCCCGCCGCGGAAGGTTATTTGGCCGCCGTCCGGGAGCTCTGCGACCGGAAAGACGTCCTCCTGATGTACGACGAGGTGCAGTGCGGTTTCGGCCGCGCCGGCAAGTTCTTTGGCTATCAGCACTATGGCGTCGCGCCCGACCTGATGTCCATGGCCAAGGGGCTGGGCAACGGCTTCCCCATCGGGGGCTTTGTCGCCTGCGACAAGGTCGCCGAGCAGCTCGGCGCCGGGACCCACGCCAGCACTTTCGGCGGTTCGCCGCTGGCTTGCGCCGCCGCGTTGGCGGTGATCGAAATGTTCGAGACCCAGGATATCCTGGGCCAATGCGCCCGCGCCGCGGCCAAGGCCGCGGAGCTGTTCAAGGCTCTCGCCGCCAAGCACCCCATGGTCAAGGAGCTCCGCGGCAAGGGTTTGATGATCGGGGTCGCGCTTGACCGGGACACCAAGGCGGCGCTGGCCGCCGCCAAGGCCAAGGGCCTGCTGATCCTCAGCGCCGGCGAGACGGTGCTGCGCTTCTACCCCCCGCTCAACGTCACCGACGCCGAGCTGGAGGAGGGGGTCGGCATCCTGGACGCCGTCATGACCGACATGGAGAAGGGAACCTGTAAATGAAGCATTTTCTGACATTCGAGGACATAAAAGACGAGAACATGGACGAGCTGCTCGCCCTGGCCGCCCGTTTGAAACGTGGCCGCGGCGAGAACGCGGAACGTCCCTTGGCCGGCAAGTGCGTGGGGTTGATCTTCTCAAAATCTTCCACCCGCACCCGCGTGTCGTTCGAGGTGGGGATAACCGAGCTCGGCGGCACCGCCATGTTCCTGAACGCCAACGAGCTGCAGCTCGGCCGCGGCGAGACGGTCGCCGACACCGCCAAAGTCCTGAGCCGTTACCTGCATGGCGTCGTGATTCGCACCTTCAAGCATAGCGACGTGGTCGAGTTCGCCAAGCACGGCAGCATCCCGGTGGTCAACGCTTTGACTAGCGAGTACCACCCCTGCCAGGTGTTCGCCGACATTTTCACCATTCACGAGCGTATCGGGCGGCTCAAGGGCGTCAAGCTGGTCTTTCTCGGCGACGGCCGCAGCAACATGGCCAACTCCCTGGTCTTGAGCGCCAAATACACCGGGCTCGAAGTGGTGGTCTGTTCCCCGCCGGAGTTCTCGCCCGGGCCGGAGATCCTCGCCCGCGGCTCCGGCAACGGCGCGGTCTCCGTCGAGCACGACCCGGCCAAGGCAATGGACGGCGCGGACTTCATCTACACCGACGTCTGGGTGAGCATGGGCTACGAGGACGAGAAGGAGTTGCGCGTCAAGCTGTTGAGACCCTACCAGGTCAACGCCGCGTTGCTCTCCCGCGCCCCCGCCCAAGCCAAAGTCCTGCATTGCCTTCCGGCCTGCCGCGGCATGGAGATCACCGACGAGGTGATGGACGGTCCGCAATCCATCATCTTTGATCAGGCTGAGAACCGTCTCCACGCCCAGAAGGCCTTGTTGGCGACCTTGTTCAAGGCGCGCTGACCCGGGGCGCCGCTTGCAAGCGACGCCCCCGCGGGCTATAGTAACGGCTTGTCTTTGCTGGGGAATCCTGACGCCGCAGGTGGCGGCTTACGAGAAAACAATGTTTTGGGGATAGACATATGGCGAATCTAGTCCTTGAGTTTGAGAAGCCGATAGTTGAGCTGGAGGACAAGGTCGCGGAGTTGCGCAGCCTCAGCAAGACGAACAAGATCGACGTCACCGAGGAAATCGCGGTTTTCGAGAAAAAGCTCAAGGAGACCAAGCAGAAAGTCTACTTGGAGCTCACCGCTTGGCAGCGGGTTCAGCTGGCGCGGCATCCCAACCGTCCCTACAGTCTCGACTACATCGAGCGCATCTTCACCGACTATATGCCGCTCTGCGGCGACCGCCGTTTCGGCGAGGATCCCGCCGTCGTCGGCGGCTTCGCCAAGCTTGACGGCGAGTCCGTGATGATCCTTGGCACCCAGAAAGGGCGCGAGGTCAAGGAGAACGTCTACCGCAATTTCGGCTGCGCCCATCCCGAGGGCTACCGCAAGGCCCTGCGCTTGATGCAGATCGCCGACAAGGCCAGGATACCGATCCTCACTTTCATCGACACCCCCGGCGCCTTTCCTGGCGTCGCCTCCGAGGAGCGCCACATCGGCGAGGCCATCGCCGTCAACCTCCGCGAGATGTTCCGTTTCACCGTCCCGATCGTCTGCACCGTCATCGGCGAGGGCGGCAGCGGCGGCGCCTTGGGCATCGGGGTCGGCAACCGGATCTTGATGATGGAGAACGCTTATTACGCCGTCATCACCCCGGAGGGCTGCGCCGCCATCCTCTGGAAGGACCGCTCTTGCTCCGCCAAGGCGGCCGAGGCCTTGCATCTCACCGGCTCCGACCTCAAGGAGCTCGGCATCGTCGACGACATCGTCCACGAGCCTCTTGGCGGCGCCGACAAGGATTACACCACCGCCGCCGCCAACTTGAAGAAGGCGCTCCTCAAGCAGCTCAAGTCCTTCGCCAAAATGTCCGGCGAGGAGATCAAGGAGCAACGCTACCAGAAAATCCGCAAAATCGGGGCCTTCCTTGAATAATGAGGTGAAGGTAAGAGCCCTCACTGGCCGGGGCGACGCCGAGAAAATGTCCGCGCTCCTGTCCGTCTTCGCCGCCCAGGGCTTGGTGTTGCCCAGGACCGCCGACGAGATACTGGAGAAGGCCGACTCCTTTCTGGTCGCCGAACGCGCCGGCGAGTTCGTCGGCTGCGTCGCCGTCCGCGACTTCCACGAGAAACTCTTCGAGATCCGGTCTTTGGCCGTCATCCCCGAGTTCCAGAGCAAAGGCCTCGGCTCCACCCTGATCCACAAGGCCATGGGGTTGATCCCCAACCAGGGCGGCGAGCACATCTTCGCCCTCACTTACCGCCCCGGCCTTTTCCGCCGTTGCGGCTTCAGGGTCGTGGACAAGCAAATGTTCCCGGAGAAAATCTGGTCCGACTGCGTCAATTGCAAGAAATATAGTTGTTGCGACGAGACCGCGGTCCTGCTGGAGCGTTGAAGAAGTTCCTGGTTCCTGGTTCCTGGTTCCTGGTTTTCACTTCGTCTTCGGATGTTCCATGTCAAACGGGAGGTTAACCATGCTGCTTTCCATCCTGTCCATCGGTGACGAGTTGCTCAAGGGCACCATCGCCAACACCAACGCCGCCACCATCGGCAAAGAGCTTATCCGTCATGGCGTCCAACCCGACCGTCAACTCGCCGTCCCTGACACCGCCGCGGACATCAAGGACGGTCTGGACACGTTGCTCCGGCGCGCCGACATCGTCGTCTGCACCGGCGGCTTGGGGCCGACCACCGACGACCTCACGGTCGAGACGGTCGCCGCCCATTTCGGCTTGGAGCTGCGCGTCGACCAGGACGTGAAGCGGCACGTCGCCACCTCTTGGGGGCGTCTAGGTCTGCCCGGCACGCCGCCGGAGAACCTCTACAAACAGGCGGTCGTCCCTTGCGGCGCCGAGATTTTCCCTAACCGCAACGGCACCGCTCCCGGCGTTTGTGTCCGGAGCGGCGGCAAAATCGTCTATCTCCTCCCTGGGCCGCCTTTCGAGATGGGGCCGATGTTCAAGGAGGATATGTTGCCGCAAATCCTGGCGGCCAATCCGGACAAGGAGCGTTTCGAGGTCATCCAGACTTACGGCGTCCCGGAGTCCCGCTTGCAGGACCTCACCCAGACGACGCTTGGGGCGGCGGCGGCGAAACTTAACGTCGCCTATCGCGCCGAGCCGGGCGCTTGCGAGCTGACGCTTTCCGGCAAGGACGCCGCGCTGGTCGAGGAGATGGCCGCCGTCATGCGCCGCGAGCTGGGCGACCGCGCCCTGCCCTCCGGCATGCGCAACGTCGTCGAGGAGATGTCCGAGGTCTTCAAGCGCTGCGGTCTGACTATGGCCACCGCCGAGTCCTGCACCGGCGGCATGGTGGCGGTGGCGATCACCGACTATCCAGGCGTCTCGGCGTTCTTCAAGGGCTCGGTTGTCGCCTACAGCAACGAACTCAAGCAAGCGTTGCTGGGGGTTCGGCCGGAGACGCTGGAGCAACACGGCGCCGTCAGCGAGGAGTGCGCCAAGGAGATGGTCGAGGGCCTTTGCGCCCGTTTGGGGGTTGACGCCGGGGTGTCGATCACGGGGATCGCCGGCCCGGACGGGGGGACTGCCGAGAAGCCGGTCGGACTGGTCTACGTGGCCGCCAAACTGGGTGACCAGCTTAGCGTCAAGCGCCACACCAGCCGCGGCAGCCGCGAGGCCATTCGACGCCGCGCCTTGTTCCTAGCCCTCAACCAGCTGCGCGAACTCTACCTGCCACTGCGCTGATCCCGTGACGAAAACCCTGGGGGAAACCCTTTGAAAAGGGTTCTCCCCCAGACCCCCTTCCTAAACTTTTTGGGCTATTTTTTCATAAAAAAATAGCCCAAGAAGTCTTGGAGGGGGAGTTTGAGGGGGAAGCCTTCTTCAGAAGGTTCCCCCTCAAGGTTTTCGTCATGTGGTCAGCGCAGCGAGCCGCCCGCGGCGGGGTCGAAGCTGGCTTCCAGCACGATGGCGGGCGGGCGGCGTTTGCCGGGCGAGCGGATCATCTCCAGCAAGGTTTCGCCGGCGCGGCGGCCGATCTCGTGGCGGTCGATCTCCACGCTGCAAAGCGCCGGGCTGACGTTGGGGTGGGTGCCGTCGATGCCCACCACGCTGATGTCGCGGGGAATCTCCAAGTTCGCCTCGCGGATGGCTTCGTAGACGCCGGGGCAGAGGTGGTCGTAGGCCACCAGCACCGCTTGCGGGCGCTTCCGCGCCAGGATGCGCCGCATCGCCTCGCGGCCAAGGGCGGCGAACGGGGCCGCCTCCTCGATCAGGGCGCTGTCCAGACAGCCCCGCTCCTGCACGGCGGCGAGGTAGGCGTGGAACTTCAAGAGGTCAAGTTGTTGGCCGCCGTCGTCGCGGGTGGCTCCGATGAAAGCGATGTCCTGGGCTCCGCCGGAGCGCAAGCGGCGCAGCGCCGCCTTGACGGCTGTCGTCACGTCGCAATAGACGCAAGGAGTGGCGGGGTCGGCGGCCTTCTCGCCCACCAGCAGGAACGGGGCTTTGCCGCGTTCGAGCGCCCGCACCTGGGCGGGGCTGGCCGTGCCCACCAACAGTCGTCCGGCGGCCGGGGTCAGGTCGCGGCAGACTTCCTTCAGCCCGCCGCGGGCCTTGTCCTCCTCCAACATGTTCAGCACCAAACGGAAACCGCTGCCCTCCAGGCTGGAGAGCAAGCCCCGCCACATCTGGCTGTAGAACGGATGTCCGGGCATCTCCGCGGAGCCCACGAACAGCAGCTCCACCAACGAGTCCTCCACCCGTTCCGCCTTGTGGACGACGAAGGTCCCCTGGCCGGACTTGCGTCGTAGCAGCCCCCGTTTCTCCAACTGGGCGACCGCCTTGTTCAAGGTCTTGAAATTCACCCCGAACTCCGCCGCCAGCTCCAGTCCCGTGGGCAGCTTGTCGGTGTAGACGCCTTCCGCCACCCGCCGCTCCAGCTCGGCCGCTATCGCTTCCTGTTTCCGCTCGATCATCCCATCTCCCGTCGTTTGCTATGGAACAATATATGGTTTCACCCAAAACGCAAGCCCTCTTGACTTTCCCGCCCGCCCGCGCTATTATATGCTTTGTGCGGAGAAAGCAAAAAATGGCGATGGAACTGACGATGGAGCGGATGGCGGCGGAACTGGGCGTGAGCCAAGTGACGTTGTCGGCGGTGGTCAACGGGCGGGAGAAGCGGCAGCGGGTCTCGGCGGCGACGGTGGCGCGGGTGAAGGACTATCTGGCGAAGCGCGGTTATGTCCGGTCGAAGTCGGCGCTGGAGCTGCGCAAGGGCGCGCCGACGGGGCTCACGGGCATTCTATACTGCGGCGATTTCCTCCATTTCAACCATTTGCTGCGGGCGTTGGCCATCTTGGGCGACCAGCTGCGGACGGAGAACGGGATGGTGGAGATCACCGGCGTCGATCCCGCCAACGCTCTGGACGCGCTGCGCGAGCAGATCTCCAAGGGCGTGCGGAACCTGATCTGGATCCACGCCAACGCCCCCGAGGTGGAGGCGCGCAACGCCGAGCTGCTCCTCCCGCTGTTGGAGCGGATGGAGCGCGCGGTCATCTTCAACTACGATTTCCGCCAGCCTGGCTGGGAGGACGAGTTCCTGCGCCGCGGCATCCACTTGTTGGGTTATGACCGCCAGGGTGCCTACCGCCGCGCGGCGGAGCTCCTTGCCAGGGAAGGCAGGCGCAAAATGGGGTCGCCGGATTTCGTGTTCGGCTCCAACGCTCCGCTCCGCGGCGCGTCGCCCATGCCTGAAGTCTTCCATGAATTTGGCATCGAGATTCTGGGCATCCATCCCGAAGGCGGACGCCTGGAGCCGGGCCAGGACGCCGCGGTCTTCGCCGAGAATCTTATGTCGTTGCACCGTTCCGATGGCCTCGACTGCGCCTTCGTCCGCAACGACCTCCAATGCGCCGGGACGCTCTGCCATCTTTTGCGCCACGGCGTCCGGGTGCCCGAGGACATCGCGTTGCTGGGCTTCACCGACTTGCCGTTGTTGGAGGTCTTGCCCGTGCCGGTCACGACTTTCGCCCTGCCGGTCGAAGAGCTCTGCCGGGAGGCCCTCGAGCTCTTGGCTTCGGGTCAAGTTCCGGCCCGGCGGGTCGAGCTGGAGATACCTTTGATCATGAGGTCAAGCCATGGTAAATCGTAATATAAGGACCACGCCTATGCGAGAACTCTTCCACGACAGCGCCGCCGAGCCCTTCAACTCCAACTGGCTTTTCCAGCCACCGGGCGCCGCGGCCACCCCCGAAGGGGCCACGCCCGTCACCTTGCCCCACGCTTGGAACGGCGAAGGCTGGAGCTACGGCGAGAAATCCAACACCGCCCCCTCCGGCACGGGCTGGTACTTCAAAACGCTCGCCGCGGACATCCCGGACAACGCGTTGATCAAGTTCGAGGGAGTGTCGGCCGAGTGCGAGGTCTTCCTGAACGGCAAGAGCCTTCGCCGCAACCTCGGCGCCCACAAGGCCTTCGAGGCGCGGCTTGAAGGTCTGCGCCACGATGGCAAGGACCTCCTTGCCGTCAAGGTCGTGGACAAGGCGAGCGTCACCCTGTTGCCGGAGGGCTCCGACCCGGTTTTCGCCGTCAGCCCCCGCTTCGTCCGTTGGCCGCTGCCGAAAGGCTCCAGCCTGACGGCTGGCGGCGTCTGGCGCGACGTCTGGTTGTTCCGGAGCGAGGCCATGTCTCCCCCGGCTTTGCGTTGCAGCGGGGACAAAATGATCGTCACGCCGGATTTCGGCGGGAAAAACGTCAAATGCGAGCTGTCGAAGGACGGCGTCGTAGTGGCCTGCGGCGAGGCCTCGACGGGGAGCCTGACGTTGACGGTGGCGAACCCGGAGCGCTGGTGGCCGCTCAAGCCCGTCCTCTACCAGCTTGAGACCGCCTGGCTCGACGCCGCCGGGAAGGTCGTCCAGACCATCCGCCAGCCCGCCGCCTTCTTCGACTTCCGCATCCGGGACAGCGAGTTCCAGGTGAACGGCAAGCCCTATTTCCTGCGGGGACAGAACGGTTTCCCGCACTGCAACGTCCCGCACGACCGGGAATACATCGCCAAATATGTCGCCGCAGTCAGGGCGCAGGGTGTCGAGATCAGCCGCTTCCACACCGAGCCGCCCTCCCACGCCTGGCTCGACGAGTGCGACCGGCAAGGGATCATGGTCATCTTCGAGATGGCGCTGCATGGTTCCTACGGCTGCTACGCCTACGGCGACGAGACCTTCCAGAAAACAGTCCTGGAGGAATTCCAGTCGTTGTTCCTGGAGTACCGCCGCCATCCCTCCATCGCCCTCTGGTGTTTGGGCAACGAGATGATCGTCTCCTGCGAGCGCGACCGCGGCTTGGGCGCGCCGCTCTTCGACGTCCTGGAGAAATGGATCGACGCGCTGCGGCCCCTCGACTCCCGCCCCATCATCGCCGACTCCTGCCGCGACGCCGCCAACCTGATCCACAAAAGCGTCGGCGACGTCGACGACATGCACCAGTACGGCGGCTGGTACGTGGAGAACCTCCGCGACCTGCGCAACTTCGGGCGTTTCACCCGGAAGAACGACATGCTGTTCCAACCCGCCATCTCCACCGAGAGCATCGCCGCCTACACCAACGACGCCGGCGAGTGCTTCGTCAAACATGGCGACGTGCGGCAACGCAAGATCGTCGCCATGCGTCTGGGCAAGGTCACCGACCTCGCCGCCCAGTCCCAAAACTACCAGGCCTTCATGCTCAAGGAGTATTCCGAGGCGCTGTGGCGGCTGCGCCATGCCGACAGCAGTTTCGCGGGCTACATCCCCTTCGGCCAATACACCTGGTTCGTCAAGCCTTTCGACAAGGGGCCAGACGGCGTCAAACCGAAGATGATCTGGGACACCTACCGTCAGGTCTTGGGGCCGGTGCATGTCCAGTTGGAGTGCTGGAACCGCAACATCGAGGCGGGCGGCTGTCTGGAGGGGACGTTGCGTTTGTTCCACGAGGCCGTCGCGTTGCCGGAGGACGCCAAATTCCTGGTCCGGGCCAGTTTGGGGAGCGAGACCTTGTTCGAGCGGGAGTTCGCCGTCGCCTACCACCGCCGCGCCGACTTGGACGTGAAGCTCGGCCCGTTCGTCGGAGCGGGGCCGCGGATGTTGTCGTTAACCGTCCATTGCGGCGGGAAGGTAGTGGCGGATAACCACCTTAATTTCAAGGTATGCGCAGCCTGTCCGAAGGTCACGGTTAGGAAGGTTCTGGCGGTCTACGACCCGGCCGGGCGGCTGGACGCCGCGCTGGACAAGATCGGCGCGGGCGGGGCGGAGCGGCTGGGGCATGTCGAGGAAATCCTCGCCAAGGCGCCCGCCGACACCGTGTTGTTGATCGGTCCGCACGCGCTGGACGCCGACACCGCGTTCCACGCCGAGGCGCTCAAAGGCTGGCTCGCCGCGGGCGGCCGGGCGATCGTCCTGGAGCAAACTCCCAACCCCTACACCGAGGACGTCCTCAAGTCCGGGATCGGGTTCATCAAGGCCACCCAGCCCTATTGGTCGAGGTGGGCCACGAACCTGGTCAAGCACGCCGACCGGGCGGACATGGTCCAGCCGGAGCATCCGGTCTTCGCGGGGCTGGTCGAGGACGACCTGCGTTGGTGGAACGGCGACACCTTTCTGGCGCACGCGTACTTGAGCGTCAAGACCGTGGCGCAGGGCGACCAGGTCTTGTCACGCATCGGCAACGGCCTGGCGGACGACGAGCTCATGCCGGTGGCGTACGACTATGTCGAGCCCGGCTACAGCCTCATCATGATGGAGCGGCAAGTCGGCCGCGGCTCGCTCCTGATCTCCTCGCTGCTGCTCGGCGAGAAAGCCGCCAGCGACCCGTATGCCCGCGCCCTGTTCGCCAACTTGCTCAAATAGGAGGATCACCATGCATGCTTCGTTTCCGCGATACCGCGAGTTCTCGCCCCTGGCTCCGACGTTCTGCGTGACGCCGGGGGAGGGGCGGGTCATCCACCGTTACTTCGACACCTGTCCCTTCAGCCCCTCCGGGCGTTACCTGGCGGTGTTCCGCCTGCCGCGCGAGGACCGGCCGCCGCTCCCGGGCGAACAGGGCGAGGTGGTCGTGGTCGACCTGGAGACGGCCCGGGAACAAGTCGTCGCCAAGACCGCCGGCTGGGAGTCCCAGGTCGGCGCCAACCTCAACTGGGGGAGCGACGACGACACCTTGATCTTCAACGACGTGGACGTCCGGGACTGGACCGCGCATGGCGTCAAGCTCAACTGGCGGACCGGCGCGGCCGAACGTTTCGCCCACGGCGTCTACCACGTCTCCCCGGACGGACGCTTCGCCGCTTGCGGCGACATGGGGGCGATGCGCCGCACCCAGGGCGGCTACGGCGTCATCCTGCCGGACGACCGGACGCCGCGCCATGTCGGGTTGCCGGACGACGAGGGTGTCTGGATCACCAACTTGGAGACCTTGGAGTCGAAGCTGCTGATCTCGCTCCGGGAAGTGGTGGAACGTACCGTCCCCAAGGAGCTGCGGGGCGCCTACGAGGCCTATGAGAACTACGTCTTCCACACCAAATGGAGCCCGCGGGGCGACCGCTTGATGTTCTCCACGCGGCGTTTCCCCCATGCCCATTCCAACCGCTTCAACGTCATCTGCGACGGGGTGTTGCTCTTCGACGTTTTCACTATCACCCCGGAAGGCAAGGAGCTCCACAACGCCCTTGACTCCAAGGTTTGGGAGAACTATGGGCATCACACCAACTGGCTGCCGGACGGCGAGGAGCTGTCCCTGAACCTGGCGGTGAAGGGTGGCAAGACCGTATATTTCTGCCGGGTCGGCCACGACGGCTCGAACTTGCGGACGTTCTTCGACGCGCCGGTCGGGTCGGGGCATCCCACGATGCACCCGTCGGGGAAGTTCCTGCTGACCGACGTCTACAGCTTCGAGCCGCTGGCGTTCCCCGACGGCACCGCGCCGCTGCGCCTGATCGACTTGGCCACCCGCCAGGAGACCAGGCCGGTCCGGATTTCCATCAAACCCGCGGCGGGCGTGATCGAGAAACACATCGAGATGCGCTGCGACCCCCATCCGGCTTGGGACCGCGGTTATCGTTATGTCGCTTTCAACGGCATGGCGGACGGGACGCGCCGCGTCTACGTCGCCGACCTGCAACAATGGATATGAAGGAGCTTGGCCATGTCTGATGAAATTCACGTCGCCTATGAGTCCCTCAAAGGTTTCTGTTCCGAGGTCTACAAGAAATGTGGTCTGAACGCGGAGGACGCCGAGCTGGCGGCTACCGTGTTGACCATGGCGGACTTGCGCGGCATCCCGTCGCATGGCGTGGCCCGGCTGCGCCGCTACGTCGACGGCCTCAAGACCGGCCAGATGCTGCCGGACGCCCCCGTCCGCGTCGTGAAGGAGACCGAGTCCTCCTTGGTCGTCGACGCCGCCGGCGGCATGGGCACCCCGGTTAGCGTCCGGACCATGCGCCAGGTGATCGCCAAGGCGAAAAGCCAAGGGCTCGCCTCCGGTTGCGTCTTCAACTCCAACCATTTCGGCATCGCCGGACATTACGCCTTGATGGCCGCCGAGGAGGACATGATCGGGATCGCCATGACCAACACCGCGGCGCTCGGCGTGCCGACCTTCGGACGCCAGGTCATGTTCGGCACCAACCCGCTCGCCTTCTGCGCCCCGGCGAATCGGGAGCGGGCCTTCTTGCTGGACATGTCCACCACGGTGGTGTCCAGGGGCAAGCTCGAGGTCTACGCCGCGGAGGGCAAGGAGCTGCCGCTCGGCTGGGCCGTCGACCGTGACGGCCGCTCCGCCAAGGACGCCGCTCCGGTCCTGGACGACATGTTCCACCGCCGCGGCGGCGGCATCCTGCCGCTGGGCGGCGAGGGCGAGCGCTTCGGCGGCTACAAGGGCTACGGCCTGGCGGTGATGGTGGATGTCCTCTGCGCCGTTCTCTGCGGCGCGCCCTTTGGGCCGGACATCTGCGACACCGCGTTGTCCTCCGCCCGCGTGAGCCACTTCTTCGGAGCCATGCGGGTCGACCGCTTCCGTTCCCCCGAGGGCTTCAAGGACGACATGGACAAGATGATCCAGCAACTTCGCGCCACTCCTCCCGCGGAGGGCTGCGAGCGAGTCTATGTCGCTGGCCAGAAGGAGTTCGAGCACGTGGAGGCCTGCAAGACGGGCGGCGTCCCGCTCAGCCGCTCGACCTACGCTAAGCTGGAGGCCATCGCGGCCGAATGCGGCGTGAGCTTCGGGGGGCGTCCATGAACTACCTCGACTCGTTGTTTTCGTTGGCGGGCCGGACGGCAGTGGTCACTGGCGGGGGCGGCGTCCTCTGCGGCGCCATCGCCGAGGGCTATCTCAGGGCCGGGGCGACGGTTCTGCTCTGGGGCCGGACGATGGGGGCCTTGACGGACAAGAAGAGCGAGTTGGTCGAACATGGCTGCGCCCCGGAGCGCGTCCACTGTCTGGAGGTGGACTTGCAGGACGAGGCGCTAATCGCCAAGGCTCTGGACGAGTCCCTGGCTTTGGCGGGGCAGGTCGACATCCTGGTGAATGGGGTAGGGGGCAGCGGCGTCAGGACGTCCTTGGTCGAGACGGACGCGGCGGCCTACGAGGCGACGCTCCGGTTGAACCTGTTGGCGGGCTGCTTCCTGCCGAGCAAGCGTTTCTGTCAACATTGGTTGCGGGCCAAGCGGCCAGGGGCTATCTTGAACATCGCCTCGATGGCCTCCTACACGCCGCTTTCCGGGGCCTGGGCCTATTCGGCGGCGAAGGCGGCGGTGGAGAACCAGACCAAGGCCATGGCGATGGAGATGGCGCCGCATGGCGTCCGGGTCAACGCCATCGCCCCGGGCTTCTTCCTGGGCAAACAGAACCGCCACCTGCTGGTCAACCCCGACGGCTCCCCGACCGAGCGGGGCGGGAAAGTCCTGGCCCACACGCCTTGCGGCCGTTTCGGCCAGCCGGACGAGCTGCGCGCCGCCGCCATCTTCCTGGTCGCCGCCGGGGCGGCCTTCGTCTCGGGCGTGACCTTGCCCGTAGACGGCGCCTACCTCTGCCACGGCATCTAACCCCGCGTCCAGAAGACTCCTTTCCCGTCATCTGATCTTGACAATTGGTTAAATCCATATATAATACCACATGGAAACATGAATGGGAGATTGTCAATGGTCACAGCGTCACGTCCTGGCAATATTTGGGGAAGCCGGAAGGACTCCAGTTTTTTCCGCAAGGGCTTCGCGTTGGAGTCGAAACCCGTGAAGGCGATCCTGCGGATCTTCGTCGACACCGGCTACGAGCTGCATTTCAACGGGCGCTTCGTGGCGGCGGTGGACGAGTGGAACAACACCCGCGACTACGACGCGCGGCCCTACCTCGTCGCCGGGAAGAACGTCGTCGCGGTGAAGGGCTTGAACCACGGCGGACACCGGGGGCTCGTCTGCGAGCTGTTGGCGAAACTGGAGGACGGCTCGACCGTCTCGTTGCTCTCCGACACCAGTTGGGCGGCTTCCCCGGAGGAGCGCTGGGGCTGGAAGGAGGTTGGCTTCGACGACTCCAAGTGGGCTCGGGCGCGGGCGCTCAACTTCTCGCAGTGCGGCGACTGGCAATGGGCCGGACACCCCGGAGACGGGCGCTACTGCCTTATCCCGAACCTCGACTGCAGCGTCTTCTTCGGCGGGGCCATCCCCAAATGCGTCGAGTCCCCTTTCTTCAGCTCCCGCCGGACGCCCGAGCGTGCGTTGCGGGAACTGCTGGACATCGTCGGAACGGACTACCAGCGCTCCCTCGACGCCTTCCCCGCCGCGGTTTTGTCCCCCGTGAAGGTGTCCGACGCCCTGCCGGGGAACGGTTCGCTGGAACGCCCCGAGGGCATCATGGGCAAGGGGAAGCCGCTGAAGGTCAGCGCCCCGCGGCGTTTCGAGGGGCCGTCGCTGATCGTCGATTTCGGCGGGGAGACGGTCGGCTATCTAAGGTTGCGGACCAAGGCGGAGGGCGAGGTACACCTGCGTTTGCTCTACGGCGAGACCCTCGCCGAATGTCAGCATGAGCCACCCCCGCGGGACATGCTGTTGCGGCGGATGGTCACGGAGGAGGTATCCATCGGCTCCGGTCTCCAGGAGTGGGAGAGCCATTCCCGCCAAGGCTTCCGCTTCGTGAAAGTGGAGTTCGAGGACTGCCTGGCCCAGGTGGAGGCCATCGCCGTCAAGACCTCGCTCTACCAGACGCCCTACTCCGGGTACTTCTCCTGCTCCGATCCGCTCCTGAACAAGATCTGGGAGACCGGGCGCCGCACCCTGCACCTCTGCATGCAGGAGGACTACCTCGACGGCGTCAAGCGCGACCGGCTCCTCTGGACCGGCGACACCCGGCTGGAGGCGCTCATCAACTACTACGCCTTCGGCGACGCCGCGCTTTTCGAGCGTTCCTGGACGGAGCTCGCCAAGTCGCAAAACCCCGACGGCCTCATCCCCGCCGAGCGCGGCGAGGGCTCCCCGTCCCTGTGGGACTACAACGCCTGGTGGCTGATCGCCCTCGAGGACTATCGCCTCCACGTCGGCGGCCTGGACTTCCTCTCCGCCATGCGGAAACCGATGCTCAAAGCCATCGGCTGGCTGCTGACGAAAGTCGGCCCCGACGGCCTCATCGACATCCCGGCGAACCGGGCCGACGGTTGGTTTCTCGTCCTGAACCAGGCGGTGGGCAAGGACCCGTTGATGAACTTCCTGCTGCTCCGTTCGCTGCGGGGCGTGGCGAACATCCTCGCCTTCCTGGGCGACGCCAAGGGCTCCGCCAAGTACGCCAAGCTGGCCGCCAAGACGGCGAAAGCCCTCGGCCCATTGGTCGTGGTTGGCGGCGGCTCGCTCAACGCTTTCGAGGAACTCGAGGCGCGTTTCCGGGAAGGCGGCGCCGCGGAGGCGTTGCGGTTCATCCGGGACACCTGGGGACAGGAGACTGGTGGCGACACCTTCTTCGAGAGCCCCGAGATGGACGCCGGCCTGCGGGTCGACGCGGCCCAGGATTGGTCCCGTTACCAAGTCGGCAGCCACTGCCACGGCTGGACTGCCGGCCCCACTTGCGCCTTGCTTTCGGAAGTCCTCGGGATCAAGCCGCTCGAGCCAGGTTTCAAGGTGTTCGAGGTGAAGCCGCAGCTTGGCGGCCTGACCTTCGCCAAAGGTGTCGTGCCGACTCCGGCGGGCCGGATCGCCGCCGCCTTCGAGGGCGCGGGCGGGCGGTTGCTCGTCCCCAAAGGTTGTCGGGCGCGGGTGGGCCTGCCGCTACCCTCCGGCAAGGCGGAAGTCCTCGTCGACGGCAAGGCTGTCAAATTCACGTCCGACAACGGCTGCGCCTGGTTCGAGATCGCCCGGCCCGGCGTCCATTTTCTTGAAGTCCTTGATAAACAACCGAATCCATAGTACAACAAGATGGGATTATAAACTAGGGAGCGTTGGAACTATGCGACATAACCTGAAATTGTTCACATTGGTGGAAATGCTGGTGGTTATCGCAGTCATCGCCATTTTGTCGGGCCTGTTGTTGCCGGCGTTGGGCGAGGCGCGCGCCGTGGCCAGGCGGAGCGCTTGCGCGGGCAACATCCGCCAAATCTCGTTCGCCTGCATCTCCTACGACAGCGACTGGAACGCCATTCCCATCGGCACCAACGGAAGCGGCGGCCCAAACTTAACCGTAAACGGCCCCTTCTACTACCATCTCTCCAACAACGGTTACCTGCCAGACTACAGTCTCGCTTGGAACTACGATGTCGCAGGCTGTTTGAAATGTCCGGAGCGGACCCTCAGCAACGCCGCGCAGACCGGCTACACCTACAATCAGGCATGCTTTGCGGACAGCCAATGGACGCCCCTCCGCAGGGTCAACAATCCCAGCGGCAAAGTACATCTTGCCGACGGCCTGCCGTATTTCAAGATCTCCTATGGCTACATGTGGGGCTGGAGCTCCACCTACTACGACCTGAAGATCGACCCACGGCACCGTCTGGGCGCTAACTTCAGCTTTTGCGACGGGCATCTGGAGTACTTCAACATGAAACAAAAGCCGCAAGGCCTCTATGAGCCAAAAGCCTGGAGCCTGACCGACTGAGCTAAAACCAAAGGGAGACGGACCGATGAGATTGATTTGTTTATTCCTTTTGTTCGCGGTGGTCGCCGCTGCGGAGCCGCGGCTTGACGACAAAGGCTTCGTCCGCGACTGGCTCGTGGGCGGAGCCTACCCCAGCTACTGGGTCGACAGCAAGCCGCAAGGCTTCAACGCGGACTGCCTCGGCAAGTTCGGCGGCGAGGCGGCGGCGGAGCCTTACGCCGGCGTGAAGGACGAGGCCGTCTTCAAGGCCGACTGGGGCAAGCTCGTCGCCGGGGTCGGCTCCACCAACGAATGGGGCTGGAAAGAGGACAAGACTTTGCCGGTGACCTGGCGCGAGTTTCATTGCGACAAGCAGAAGCCCGTCGTCAGGCTCGACAAAATGTTCCTGCCCGTCGACGACCACATCGTCAGCTACGCCTCCTGCTACCTGGTCGCGCCGGAAGCCATGCAGGTCAAGTTCAGGGTCGGCAGCGACGACGACCACAAGCTCTACCTCAACGGCGCCCTGATCGGGCAGGCCAACAGTTCCCAGGACATCATCCCCGACAATTTCCTCTACGACGCCAAGCTGGAACCCGGCTTGAACCGGGTGCTGCTGAAGATGGTTGACCGCAGCGGCGGCTATGGCTTCTGCGTCGCCGTCAGCGGCCGCGACAACAAACCGCTCGTCGGTCTGCCGGTGTTGACCGAACATCCCAAATGGAAGTTGCTTGCGGACGTCCCCGGCTTGGAGGGCGTCGACGCCTGGGACAACGGCTTTTACGCCGGATTCAATTTCAAGGGGAAACCCCTCTTCGCCGGGAAGCGGGGTTTGAGCCTCCAGTTCGGCGCGCCGCAGGCTGGAAGCTACAAACTGCGCCTCGCATTGAAGGCCGACGGGGCGACGGCGTTCCAACAAAACACCGCCGCCAACATCGAGCAGGGGCAGGTTTTCACTTGGCCGCTCGAGATCGCGCTTCCGGCGGGCAACCCCATGTTGGAGCTGTCCGTCCTCTCGTCTGCGGGCACCGCGCTCGCCACCCTGACACAATCGCTGACTGTCCACGACCTGGCGAAACTCCAGGCATCCGCAGCCCAGACGCGCATCCAGACGGCCGCCGCCGAAGCGGAGCTCGCCGCCGCCCGCGCGGCAGGAGCGGCGAATGGCAGGGAACTTGAGACGCTGCGAGACCAACGCAAGGCCCTCTATGCAAAAATCGAGGCGGCCTACGCGACGGCCAGGGCGAAGTTGCGGTCCAGCCCGACGCCGGTCAATGAGCCGTTGAAGGAGGCCTCCACGGAACGTCTCGACATCTGCCTCAACGGCGACCAGTGGGCAATGGCGAAGGCGTCAGGCGACACCCCGCCACCCGCAGGCCAGGCCTGGCGGCGTTGCGCCTTGCCCTTGATTTGCACCAACGACTACTTCCGCACTTGGGCTTTTCCGCTGGTGGGCGGCGCGGACGGCAAACTCAAGCCCGCGCCTGGCTGGGACGGCTACCAATACAACGACCTGCTTGGAGAAAAGTCGCTTTGGTTCAAGACGGAGTTCACGATCGAGCCGGGCAAGGAGACGGACGCCTATGCCTTCGTCAGCGAGAACGTGAGCGGGCGCTTGCGGCTCTACTTGAACGGCGCGCTCAGCGGCGAATACCGCGGCAGCGTCGGCATGGTGAATATTCCGCTCCACGGTGTCAAAGCGGGAGCGAACCAGCTTGTGTTGCGCATCGACCTGGACGACAAGATACTGCAAGGCGCGCACTATGGCTGGGGGCTGCGCGGCGACCTCCACCTAGTACGAACCGCGCCGCTGGAGGTCGCGGACGTCGAGGTGAAAACCTCTTGGCGCAAGGCGCGGATCTGCGTCTCCACGGAGCTTGAGAACCACGGCGCCACAGCGGCGAAAGTCCGGTTGGAGCAGTATTGCGTCCTGGACGGCGCCGTCAAATACCGCTTGAAAGCGGAGGAACGCGACCTCGCCCCCCGGGCGAAGGCGGCCGTGGAAAATTCCGGCGTCTGGCTGGAGGCCGAGCCCTGGGGCATTGGCGGCGCGCACGGCAAGCCCACCCTCTATCAGTTGGTCAGCGACCTCTACGTCGACGGCAAACTGGTGGACCGCCGCATGGACAGCTTCGGCTTCCGCGAGTTCTGGGTCGCCGGGGCCGACTTCTACCTCAACGGCAAGCGCGTCCTCCTGCAAGGGGATGTCGGCCACATGCCCATCAGTGTCAAAAAGGCGAACGATATCGTGTTCCCGCTCCTGCGCGCCGACGGCGTCAATATCGTCCGCTCCCATGATTCGGAGCACTACTCGCCGGAGTTCCTGCGCTCCTGCGACCAGGCGGGCATGCTCGCCTACGTCCAGACGTACCCCGTCCTCCATGACGGCCCGGTCACCGACGCCATGAAGAAGCCCGGAGCCAAGGACCTCATCCCTTACGAGGCGTGGCTCAAGCATCCGCTCCATCAATACAACCTGGAGAACTACGCCCGCTGGGTGAAACTCCTGCGCAACCATCCCTCCGTGGTCATCGCCTCCACCGACAACGAAATCTTCACCCAGGCATGGGACAGCCTGGAGCAACAGGACTTCAACATCCGCAACGACCGCCTGGGCGCCTTCTACGGCAACTATGTGAAGTCCTTGAACCCCGAGCTCGTGATGACCCGCGACGGCGACGAGGGCACCTGGGGCCACAAGGGCAAATGGCAAGAGCGCCCCCCTTGCGACACCGCCAACTACCACTACCCCGATTTCGACATCGCGAACTGGGCCGCGAACTGGCAGACGGCGTACGACTTCCGTCCGGCGGTCTTCGGCGAGACACTCTATTGCGCCTATTTCGACGGCAACAAGGGATGGATCGGCGCCAGCCCCGACCGCGTGGCGGGCAGGGCGGCCAGGATCCGCGAGATCGCGGCCATCTACCGGCGGCTGGAAATCCCCTGCGTGGTCTACATGGGGTTGTACCTCGACGGCTTCGTCCAGTTAGACGATAGCGGCAAGGGCAACCCTTGGGGCATCACCCTCGCCATGCGCGACGCCTTCAACACCAAAGGCGTGGCGCCCAACGTCGTGCCCCGCTATCCTTGGGCCAAAGTCGAATGGCCCAGCCTCTCCGGCCCAGGCGTCAAGCGGGAGGCGAAAAAACTCACGGTGGACGCCATGGGGGGCGTGATGCTCAACTGGTTCGACCCCGCCGCTCCCAGCCATGTGAGGAACCAAGTCAACGACGCTTTCCGCGACACCCTCATCCCGCAGCCGCCGCTGGCGCCGCCGCAAGACGCCGAATGTGTCGTGGAGCTCGGCCCGCGGGGCGAAGGCAAGCTGGTCAAGGCGACCGCCCTCGACCCCTTGGGAGGTAGTCAGGCCGTGGTGGCGGACGCCGCCGGGACGGCTTGGCTCCAGCTCCCGCGGCCGGGCGTCTACAGCGTCGAGTGCGAGGGGCGGACCATCACCGCCGAGTTGCCCGGACGGTCCGCCTACGCCACTACGCCGGGCTTCAAGGACGTCCCCCGCGTGAAGCTCAACCTGAACTGAAAGGCGAAACCATGAAAATATTCACCATGATGTTGGCCGTTTGCCTGCTGTCCCTGGGCGCCTGTGTCAGTAATTCCAGCAACGAGGTCGCCTTCGCGCAGGATCAGGAGGCGAAACAACTGCTCGCGGAGAAAACGCGGGAACTCGCCACGCGGCAGGACGCCAACGCCAGGGACAAAGCCGTAATCAACAACCTGCGCAACGCCGTCGGCCAGCAGGAGAACGTCCTTTACAACATCGAGAACCCCGCCACCCCCAAGGCTTGGAGCCCGAAACTCGCCGAGACCACGGCCAAACGCCTTCTCGACCTCAAGTTCGAACAGGAAAAAAACTATGGGCCGTCCTGGGCCTCGATCGCCAAGGCTCCGGACGGCCTCCCCGCCTTGAAGATCGCAGTCGATCCGGCGACGAAGCTGCGCTGCAAGGGGCGTAATTGCCTCACGTTCGTCCTGCCTGCGGGCGCCGCCGGCAAACGACTGGTCTTTGCCGCGAAGATCAAAGGGGAGGACATCGTGAACATGGGGGGGCCATGCGGTGGCGGCAAATTCATGTGCCACTATGCCGTCAATGACAAGTCGCAGTGGCCGGACGCGCCGATAGGAGCCGGGACTTTCGACTGGAAGGAAGTGCGCTTCGCCGTCCCCATGCCCAGGGGGGCGACGGGCGCCTTTCTGGCGCTCGGCCTGCAAGGCGCGACCGGCGCCATCTACTTCCGGGACGTGACGGTCGACGCGTTTTCGGAGAACTGAAGTTTTCAAGAATACCACCATATAACCAAGGAGACCACAGATGAGCAAGCCCGGCATCCTCTTCATGCCCCACGGAAACCTCGAGTACTCCCAGCTCCCGCCCGAGAAGCGCGGCTGGGTGGTCCAGGAGTCCTACGACAAGATCTTCGACACCTCCGCCAAGCTCGGCGTCAAGATCGCCTTCGAGGCCTCCGGCGAGACGCTGGAGATCATCGCCAAGACCAACCCCAAAGTCATGGCCAAGCTGGTCGCCGGGATCAAGGAGGGCCGCATCGAGCCGGTCGGCTCGCCGCACACCCACATCATGCTTACCAACGTCGGCGCGGAGATCGCCCTGGCCGCCCTCAAAGAAGGCCTCGACACCTGGGAACGCCTCGCTGGCGTCCGCCCCGTCACCGGCTGGAACCCCGAGTGCGGCTGGGCCAGCTACATCCCCGATATTTACAAGGAGGCCGGCTACCAGACCCTCATCGCCGACGCCGACAGCTACTTGCTCTCCCAGGCCTTCCCCGGCGTCCGCGAGGCCACCGGGCTCAAGTTCGACGTCCGCGGCCACAGCAACAAGAACGCCCTCTTCAAGATCGAGGACGCCATCGCCGACCGCCCCGAGGCGCTCCTCAAGCTCTTCCGCCCCAACTTGCTCCCCAACGGGCTGCGGACCATCCTGCGCTCCGACATGCTCTGCAACGTCCTGCTCTGGTTCCTCATGGGCGCCACCGAGGGCAACCGCAAGGACCCCATCCGCCTCGACGAGGTCAGCGCGTTGCTCAGCAAGTGGAAGGCGCGCATCCCCAACGGCGACGGCTTTCTCATGCCTTACGCCGAGGACGCCGAGTACATTGGCACCACCGCCTACTTCTATGTCAAGCAGTTCGGTCTGGCGCGCTTCTTCGAGCCGGCCCCGGAAAGCGTCGGACGCTTCGCCGAGATGCTCCAAGCGGCGGTGGCGGCGGGCTTCGAGCCCATCACCCCCCGCGAGGCCGTGGAGAAGTACCAGTCCGTGGCGGGCGACGGCTACGAGTGCATCGAGAACGGCTCCGCCTGGCATGGCGGCACCGCCAAAGCCTGGGCGAACACCGTCTACTCCCGCTTGCTCGACCCGGTCTGCCGCTCCTTGCACGACGGCTTGAAGGCGGTCGCCGCCAAGCTGGGCGTCGCCGACCCGCAAGCCGACGCCGAGACCCGCGCCATCCTCAAACGCATCACCACCGCCTATGTCAGCGACTCCCGCTGGCCCCCGGCTCCGACCTCCCCCGGACGCTTCAACGTCGAGGAGTCCTTGGTGGCGCTGGAGGGCGCGAACGAGATGCTCGGAACCTTGATGCAGGCTCGTGGTTTAGGCAAAGCGCGCGGCTTGTACTCCCCGCCGCTCATGGCCACCCAGATCGCCGCCATCCGCGACGAGCTCATGGCCATGCCTTATTTCGAGGAGACGCAAAAAGCCTGATTGCAAAATAGGACTTATGGGGCATATATGTCCTATAGGTCCTATACTTCTTATTGTGGAAAGGAGCCTGAAATCATGGGTGAATCATTCTGGGACGTTCCGGGCAACTGGTACAAGGGCAACCTGCACGCGCACAGCGACCAGTCGGACGGGGCGCAGTCCGTGGCGGAGGCCGTGGCCCGCTACCAAGCGGGAGGGTACGACTTCCTCGCCATCACCGACCACAACGTCCTCGCCAACGCCAGCGCCTTCACCACGGACAGCTTCCTGACCATCCCAGGCGAGGAGATCAGCGCCGGATGTACCCTCCTTGGCGGGGACGTGCACATCCTCGGGATCAACCTGCCGGAGCCCGTCGCCCTCTCCGAGCGCCGGACGGCCCAGCAGTACATCGACCAGATCAAGCGCCTGGGCGGCGAGGCCATCGTGGCGCATCCCTACTGGTCCGGGCTCTCCTGCGACGACCTCTGTTCGCTCGAGGGCTGTCTGGGCATTGAGGTCTTCAACAGCTCTTGCCAGTTCTCGATCGGCAAAGGCGGCTCGGAGCCGCATTGGGACGGGATGCTCATGCGCCGCCGCGGCGCTTTCGGCTTCGCCAACGACGACTGCCACAACCACTTCAACGCCCATCGCCCCACCGACGTTGCTGTCGCCTGGAACATGGTCAAGGCCGAGGAGCTCACCGTCCCGGCGATCATGGCGGCGCTGAAGCGAGGGCATTTTTATTCCAGTTGGGGCCCGGAGATCAAGGACGTCCGCTTCGAGGGCGGAACCATCCATGTCGAGACCTCCTCGGCGAAGGAGATCACCATCCACGCTAACCCTGGCCGCGGCTGTGGCGAGACCTTCATCGCCTTGGAGGGGCTGATCACGTCGGCCTCCTATAAAACCAGGGGCTCCGAGACCTACCTCCGGGTCGAGGTCGTGGACGAACTCAACCGCAAGGCCTGGAGCAACCCCGTGTTTCTATAGCTCCAAACTGCCCACGATTGAGGGCACGGTCAGCTCCGAGCGCGCCTCGTCCCAGGACCAGCCCGGCTTGACGCTCTTGGGGCGCGACGGCAACGTGAGCAAGCAGCTCCAAGTCCTCTGGCACGGGACGAACGCCCCCTCGGGGGCGGCGATTTGGAGCGACACCGCCGCGCCGGTCTTCCGACAGCTTATCCGGGTCACGGCGCGCTTGCCCGCCACATGGTCGAAGCTCACGCCGTCGTCCTCGTAAAGCTCGAAGACGCTTTCGCCCTCCTTCGGGAACACGTGGAGCTCCACCGCGTCCAGGGGCTTCTCGCCGCGGTACTGCGTCACCGGCCCGAAGGGGATGATCGCCCCCTCGCGGAGGAAGAGTCCGCCGCCCTTGCCTTCCGGCCAGACGATGTTGTGGGTTTTGCCCCCGGCGTAGACCTTCCCGGTCCAGAAGTCAACCCAGGAGCCCGCGGGCAAGTAGACTTCCGGCTTGTAGACGCTGACCAGCAGGTCGCGCCCGAGCAGGTACTCGTGCATGACGCCGCGGCATTGGGGGTCGGCCTCGAACTCCAACTGCAAGGGGCGCATCAAGAGCGGCAGGCCCAGCTCGGCGGACCGCGCCGCCCAGGAGTAGATGTAGGGGAGCAGTTGGGAGCGCAGGCGGCTGTAGGATTTGTGCATTCCCAACAGTCGCTCGCCTTGGACCCAGGGCATGCGGAAGTAGGTCCAGCTGTTGATCTGGCTCCAGGGCTGGAGGTAGCCGAAATGGATGCCCTCGGGTTGCATGACCTCCATGTCGTTGGTGCACCAGTTGTGGGCGAAGACGGCGGTGTTGAGCATCGAGCCCAAGGTCTCCAGACGGCCGCCCACGTCGCCGGTCCAGGTGCCGGAGAAGGCTTGGAAGCCGGTCCAGCCGGAGGGGGTGAAGATCACGGGGCGCCGCTTGGCGTTGTCGCGGAAACCCTCCCACATCTGGCGGGAGTAGAGCAGCGGATAGAGGTTGTGCATCTCGGCGTCCAACATGCCGTTGCCCCAGACGCGGCCGGGGTGCTCGCAGATCTGGTAGGAGCCGTCCTGCTTGAAGAAGTCGGCTCCCTGGTCGATGAACTTCTTGTGGTGCTCGAACCAGGGCTCGTCCTTTTTGGTGATGTTGTCGGGGAGGCGCGGCCAGGAGAAATGGGTGTCGGCCTCGGCGCCCTCCTTGAAGTTGCCCTGTTCGTCGGCGTTGGCGCCCACGGTCCCGCCGAGGCGGCGCTCCTCCTCGTAGGACAGGTCGTACTCGTTGCGTTCCCAGAGCTCGAAATGGAAGCCCATGCGCTTGATGGCGTCGATGAAGTTGTGGGGGCCGTTGGGGCACCAGGGTTGGGTCGGGAAGCGCTGCGGGTGCCATTTCTTGTCCGTCGAGAGCAAGTCGTCCTTCTCCTCCATCCATCCGGGCTCGAGGCCGATGACGTCGCAGGGGATGCCCTCGCGGCGGAAGTTGACGGCGTCGTTGACGGCTTCGTAGTCGTTGGCCTGCATGCGGCAGATGTACCAGAGCCCGAAGGACCAGGCGGGGGGGAGCTGGGGTTTGCCGGTCAGCCAGGTGTAAAGCCGGATGTTCTCCAGGAAGGAGCCGCCGGTGAACACGTAGAAGTCGAGCCGTCCCGCGTGGTCTTTCCACGTGACCTTGTCCGGGGTGGCGGCGCAGAGGTCGAACTGGACGCGGTGGGTGGAGTTGACCAGCACGGCGTGGCCCCGGGTGGAGATGAAGAACGGGGAGGTGACGTAGGATTTCACGTTGCGCACCCAGCAGTCGACGCTGTGCCCGCGGTGGAACATGCGGTCGCGGACGACGTCCCCGAAGCCGATCCAGTCCTCGTCTTTCACGGCGTCGAACGCCACGTCCCCGCCCGTGGCCGCGAAGCCTGGCAACAAGGCGGCGAGGTCGCAGGTCCCCGCGGTGTCGCCTTCCGGTTCCCGGATGAACCCGTAGCGGTTCAAGGCGGAGCCGTTGGCGTCGGAGCGGAAACGGTGGATGTTCTCGGCGATCTTCTGTTGATCCATGATAGTCTTCCTGATCAAGCTTGTAGTTTATGTAGTTCCAGGCGTCCGATGGAGCCGTTGGGGAGTGTCAGACGGGTGTCTTTCGCCCCTTCCAGCTCCAGGACGCCCGTGGCTCTGGAGATGACCGCGAGGCGCGTCGACGCGTCGAGGAGCTCCTCTATCTGCCGTTCGTCCAAGCCTTCGAGGCGGAGGCGCCAGCGGGCGTCGTTGTGTATCCACAGGGTGTCGACGTCGACGCTGCCGGACCGGACCACGAACTTGTCGATGACTAGGTTGTCGATGTCGAGGGCGATCTCCATCAGGTGTCCGCGGTGGCCGCGGGGGGAGGAGCCGACCACCCAGTTGGACAAGGTGACGTCGCGGATGGCGCCGACCCCGGGGGCGTAGGCCCAGGAGCCCAGGTTGAGGGCGTTGATGCGGACGTCGCCCTTGACGTTGTCGACCGTGATCCGCTCGATGGGCTTGTCGACGCTCAGGAGCCGGAGGAGGGTGAAGGCCTCGGTGGCCTCCAGGTTCTCGACCTTGATGTCGCGGATGGGGCCGCGGCGCATGCCCAGGTTGATGGCGCGCTCGACGTTGTCGTCGGCGTTGAGGGCCACCATGTCGTCGTTGGGGGCTTTGGGCGAGAGGGCCTTGATGGCGCGGATGACGCCGTGGTCGCAGTAGCCGCCCACATGCACGCCGTCCTGGTTCAGCCGCATGACGGGGTGGTCCAGGCCGATGTTCTCGACCACGAAGCCGGAGCACTCGCCGACGCGGATCGAATAGGCGTCGGGGTTGCGGACGACCAGGCCGCGCAACTCCAGGCCGCGGACGTTGACGAAGTTTAACGCCGCGCCGGTGCAACTGTGGAGGTCGCCGTCCTTGCCCCGCGCGTTGCCCTCGTTGTTGTAGTCCCAGACGCCGCCCTCGACGACGATGTTCTCGTTGCCGTTGCCGGCGTTGGCGTTGCGGAGCAGGAAGGACCATTCGTCCTTGGCGGAGCCTGACTCCAGGCGGACGACCGCGTCCGGCGCGGCGTGGAGGCGGGTGTTGGAGCCGACGCGCAAGGTGTCGGTGACGCGGTAGGTCCCGGTGGGGAGCTCCAGTTCGCCGCCCTGGTCTAGAAGTTTCTGGATCGCGGCGGTGTCGTCGGCGACGCCGTCGCCCTTGAACTCTGCGCTCATGAACATGTTCTCCTGGTTGTGTTTTTATTCAACCCAGCCGGTGAGGACCGCGCCGAGGTTGGTGCATAGTTGTACGCAGGTCATGTCATCCACATGGGAGTCGAGATAGAGGATGTTGCTCCGCGCCCCCGGCGGCCAAGTGCTCCAGAGGGCCTTGCCCGTCGTCAAGCTGGACGCCGGGTAGCCAGTGTTGTTGCCGTGCGGGAAGGTGGCGTCGTTGTTGGCGGCGTTCAGATCCCTGCCGAAGTCCCAACTCGTCGATTCCCCCAACAGCGCGCGCGACGACGGCTTGCTGATTTGCTCGCTTCGGATGGAGGCTCCCGACCAGCTATAATAGTTGGCGGACATCGCGATGCCCAGCCGCCTCGCCAAGAAGTAGCTGAACCCATAGTGGTAATCGAAGAGCGTCGGCGCCTGCGGACAGCGGAGCAACATGCAGTTTTTTTGCGTCACCCCCCAGTAACTGCTGCCGTCGCCGTTCGTGGAGACTCCCGCGACGTAGTAGGGGGCGAGGAGCCCGGCCTTGTAAAGCCTTCCGCACCAACTTGAGCTTTGCCCGTAAGGCACGCCGGTGAAGGTCGGGTCGCTCCAGGCGGGGGGCAGCCCGCCGAAGTCGTTCTCATAGGCGCCCAGCGCCACGGAGAGTTGGCGGAAGTTGCCTTTGCACACGACGCTCCTCGCCGTGTTCCGGGCGTTGCCCAGCGCCGGCAGCAACAATGACGACAGGATGGCGATCACCGCGATCACCACCAGCATTTCAACCAGTGTGAACCTCGCGCGTTGGCGTTCATGATTTCCCATGGCTCGACCTCATGATTAAGGGGATTTCCAGTTCGATCCGTTTGGCTGGGGGGGGCGTCTCCGCCTCCAGCAACGCCACCGCCTCCCGGCAGAGCGCCTCGACCGGCAAGGCGAAAGTGGTCAGCGGCACGGGCAGCAGCGCCAAGAGCGGCAGGTCGCCGAACCCGATCACCGCGATGTCGTCGGGGACGTTGATCCCCATGTGTCGCAGATGGGCCACGACCTCGGCGCAACGGAGGTCGTGGCGTACGAAGGCGCAGTCGAGCCCCTCCGTCCGGAACAATTCGGCGATGTTCTCCGCGAAACATGGCGCGGCGTCCTGGCTCGGGTGGATGTGGCCGCCCTCTGGGTGGACGCCTAGTATCTCCACTCCATGTTGGCGGAACAGCTCCTTCATCGGGGCGGCGCCGGACAGCGGGGCGTTGGAGCCGAACTCATACTCCGGGAATCCCATCTTATGGCGGCCTTCCCGGGCGAACAACTCCGCCGCTTGGCGGTAGGCGGCGGGGCGGTCATAGCCCAGCAGATGGATGCCGCGGCGCAGGAACTCGCCTTCCCATTTGGGTTCGCGGAAATCGTAGTTGAAGATGACCACTCGCTCCAGGCGCTCCAGCAGCGGAAAGAGCAGCTCGGCGTTCCTCATCTCCACGTCGGGGGGATTGGCGTGGATCCAGACGAGGTTCCGAACCCCTTTGGAGATCTGTTCCCGTAGCGCGTCCAGCGAATGCTCCGGGTCGACGCCGGTGATCTCCACCAGTCCGTGTTTCGAACGCACGTGGTCGCCTAGCAGCGACAGCGCCTGCACCAGATGGCCGAACTGCAGGAAGTTCCCGCAATACATGATGCCCGTGAGCTCCCGCGGCGCGCCCTTGCGCAACTGAAGCGCCGACTTCGGCCGGACGTAGCCCCGCCGCGCCAGGTAGTCCCGCACCCGTGCCGCGGTCGCCTCCGACACCCGTTGCCGCTTCTCCCGCCCGTTGAGCACCGCCGACAACGTCGCCCGGCTCACGCCCAGCTCCTCCGTCATCAACTCCATCGTCAGTTCCGGCGTCATGTCAGCTATCTCCGTGTATAGCATATATTATAAGGCAAGCGCTGGAAAAGTCAAGAGGGACGGCGCTTGACTTTTCACCCCCCTCACTGTATAATAAGAGTGAAGTGGAAATAACACTGCTTACACATTGGAGCGGGCATGGCAAGAGGGACGATAAAGAAGGAGCCGCAATGGCGGCAGGCGGTGGAGAAGCTCACGAAGGAGCTGCTCTCCGACCCGAAGGCGGCGGGTGGGCGTTTTCCGTCGCTCACCGAGCTTTCCGCATCGTTGGGGGTGAGCGTGCCGACCGCCGTGCGGGTGGTCGCCGAGCTGGAGGCGCTGGGGCTGGTCCGGAAGGTCCATGGGAAAGGGACGTTCATCGTCGGGACGGCCTCCCCCTGCGCCGTGAAGGTGGTGGTGAACCTCTCGAACCGTTGGCCTTCCCATGCGTTGCCGCTGATCTGGGGCTATCTCCGGGGCGTCGAGGAGGCGTGCCGGCAGGCCAAGTGCCCGATGTCCCTGGTCTCCCCCGAGCACATCGCCGAGTGCGCCGGGCCTGACGACCGTTTCGTGATCATCCCCTACGCCACCGACGACCCGGTCTTGCGGATTTTCGCCGAGTTGAAACTCCGCCATGTCTGTCTGCACTGTTTCAGTCCGATCCCTGGAGTGGACACAGTCAGGATCGACCTAGCGGCGGGCGCCAGGCTACAAGTGGAGCATCTGCTCGGCCTTGGGCATAAGCGGATAGCGCTGCTCTGCGGGCCGCTCGACGAAGCTTGCTACTCCATGCGTCCGCGGGTCTATATGGAATGCCTGGAGAAGGCGGGCATCCCCTTCGATCCGGCGCTGATCTTCGCCACGCCCGACGCGGAATCCTGGGAGGAGGTGATCTCCTCCAACCTCGATCGGCTCCTGGCTTTGCCCGACCCGCCCACCGCCATCGCCGCCAGCGACGACCTGCGCGCTCTCACCGCCTTGAGGTGTCTCAAGGCGCGCGGCGTCGAGGTGCCGGGACAGATGTCCCTCTGCGGGCTGGACGCCCGCAACGAGGCGTTGAACTCCACGCCCCCGCTGACCACCGCCGACTGGTTGTTGGAGCGTCAAGGCGAGATCGCCGTCCGGCTGCTGCTGGAGGATTTGCCCCCCGGCGGACGCGACGCCAAAGATATCCTAGTCCAACCCCAATTGGTCATTGGAAAGTCGACAGCACCCAAAGCCATAGACATTGCACGGAGGTAATTATGGAAAAGCGCAAATTTACGCTCATGGAGCTCCTGGTTGTAATTTCTGTAATCGCAATTTTGGCCTCCTTGCTGTTTCCAGCGTTGAATGCGTCCAAGGGGACAGCCAAACGCATAGCATGTTCTGGAAACATGAGTCAACTCAGTCAACTCATGCAAATGTATACCGTCGATTTCAATGGGCTTCTACCGCAAGTGCTCTCCGCAGACTACAGTAGACGTTGGCCTGACATCATCATGGACGCCGGATACATCCAACATGAGTCCTACGTTCCGGCGCAAAACTGGAGGTGCGTGTTCTCGTGTCCCGCAATGCCGTCTCCTCCTTCCGACTACCGTTTCCTTACGCATTACGGCATGAACGTTTGCATCGCGGACTATTCGGCTCCTCCTCCCTTCGTCGGAACCAGCCTGCGGGTAGACAAGGTCAGGATTCCGTCCGCACTGATATTGGCCACCGACTCGCGGCAATGCGACGTGGCTGGCGGGTTGAACTCCAATGCCGTCGGTTACTTCAGAATCGATTGGAGCCTGCAATACTCCATCTGGTATGGCTACCCTGATCCGCGGCATTCCAAAGCTGTCAACGTGCTTTGGGTGGACGGACATATTAGTCCTCAGCCGACTCTGGCGAACCCATATCTCGCATTTCCGTTCAACGCCTACGACAGCTTCGTATACATTGCTCAATAAAGGAAATTCGAAAAGAGAAGGAGTTTAGCGTATGAAAAAGGGGTTTCTACTGTCGATGGCGATCTCGCTGGTGGCTCTCGAACATGTCGCGGCCCAGCCGTTGAAAACATGGGACTACGCAAACCTTGATGACATAAGGTTCAGCGCAGCCAACGGGAGTGCGGCGACGCACAGGGTAAGTCCCGACGTCAAGACTTCGGACGGGCATAAGACTTTGGAAGTAGTCCTTACAGCATTCGCTCCTGCCGCCAAGCCCTGGGACATTCAATTACAATTCATCTTCAACGGTTCGCTGAAGGCGGGGCGAAACTATGAGATCAGTTTTCCTTGCAGGGCTTCTGCCCCTGGCACAGTTTTGGCTTGGCCTGCTTTGGTGGAAAAACCTTACGACATGCTGGACAAATCGACATCTCCCACATTCTTCGAAGTCTCGCAGGCATGGAAGGCTGTGACGCTCACGTTCACTGCGTGGCAGGCTTGGAACGGTGTCCCATTGGCGATGCCAAGAATGATGCTTGCAAATTATGGAGCTCCGGCAACACTTTATTTTGGCTCGGCGTCTCTGCGCGAATTACCCGTGTGCCTTCCTTACTCACTGGATGGAGAATGGACGGTGTTTTCGGGCGTGAAGCCGCCAGAGCATTTTGACTCCATCCCGGTGGAATTGTCATGTGTCTCTCGTCGTGCGAGTGCGAGTTGTCCTGTAAAAGGTAAAATAATCCGCATGACAAACGATATCATCGACCTGGAATCATTGACCGATGACTATGTGTCTAAAGACTGCGCCGTCTTGTATAAGCAGTTCGACAGTAAGGATGCAGGCTTTATGTATATAGGTCTATCAGCCGACTGGTTTATGGATTTCTATGTGAACGGCGAAATTGTTTTCAGCACAATGAAAGAAGGCAATGGCAGCCATGAATACAAGCCTAACGACCACATTGTGGGAATTCCTGTCAAGGCTGGACGGAACATTCTGGCAGTGAAAGTCATAGGAGGCATAGGCGGCTGGAAGTTCATCTGCGGCAAGCCCACCGAGAATAGCCGCGCCGCAAGTCTATTCACTATACATGAGGGCAGGGATTGGAAAGCCATTGATCTGAATAAGATTTATGTCAAGACTGGAAGCGCGCTTGATTTCACGGACTTTTTCGGAAAAAGACATCCTGCGAGCGAGATGGGACGCGTGATCGTAAACCGCTCCGGACATCTGGCGTTCGAGCGTGAACCTGATAAGGCGGTCCGTTTCCTCGGATTCAATAGCGGATATATCTTTACATACATAGATAAATTATCGAAAAAAGAGCTTGATGAATTCGCGGGAAACATCGCAAGACAAGGTTATAACATTGTGCGCTTTCAGTCGCTGGACAGGGCCTTGTGCGGCGGCAGGGATCCCAAGCGCATCGCCAACTATGATGAAGCTCTTCAAAAAGATGAGGTCGTATTCGACGAGGAAGCCGTTGACAAGGTGGATTATCTCTTCAGCCGTCTCAAAGCTTATGGCGTGTATTTCAACCTCGATTTGTCGATGGGGCGCGCTTATGTAATGGCGCCGCCATGGGATCCGCCGCAAACTCAATGGAAAGGGGGGCTCAAGATGGAGCTTTTCTTCAATCCCGTTCACCGTAAACATTGGGAGATCGCCATTCGGAAAATTCTGTCCCATCGCAACCCCTACACTGGCGTTTGCCTTAAGGATGAGCCGGCGCTTCTCTGTGTCGAGCCTATGAATGAGCAGGATTTGCGCCTTGCCGAATCAAAGGCAATTGAAGTCCTGACTCCGCATTTCGCCCAATATCTCAAGGACAAATACCATAGCGAAGAGGCTCTGCGCACAGCCTGGGGGATGGATGTCTCATTTGACCGCATTCCCACCATTGATGATGAAATGCTAAGACGGGGCGACATGCGAAGTGCCGATGCCGGACATTTCCTCATCGCCTCAATGTCAGAACTTACGAAATGGTATTACAAGACGATCCGCGAAGCCGGCTATCCCGGCATCATAACCCAGTGGGACATGATAATGCGGACCATGGAAATGCCTGTTCGCGCCTTGATGCCTGCCATCGCGCAACATAGCTATTGTGATCACCCCGGCAAGGCTCCTACGAAGAATCTTGTCAAGAAATCGCCTCTTAACCGTATGTGCTACGGTAACGAACGCGGAATCATGAAATACGACGCCCCCTGCGGCCAGGCAAGTTCGCTCAATAGCACCTATTTCCGCGCCGCCGCCGCTATCCGCTTCTTGGATCGTCCCTTCATGATGACCGAATATTCTCAAGGTTTCTTCAACCGTTACCGTCATGAGCGTGGCCTTTACTTCGGTGCTTACGCTGCCCTCCAGGGATGGGATGCGCTACATTGCCATGGCGAAATGAGCGTTCTTCCCCGAAATGATACGCCTCTGGTATATTTCGAGAACGAGAGGGATCCGATAGCGCGCGCCTCGGAAGTTGTACAAGCGCTCGCATGGCTTCGCGGAGATGTAAAGGAAGCGGAACATTCAATTCAGTTGAATCTCTCCAGCAGCCTGTTCCCAAAGCAGCTCCTCTCGGCAATAGGCGACGACTACGCTAAGCTGTCAATGCTTACTAAACTGGGAATTGTATATCCTGAAGTCAAACCGCTTTCAAGCGTAGGGGAAGCGCATCCCACTATGGCGCTGCAGCCTTCCGGGTTTTCGGCGCTTGACGTCACCGCATGGTATGTGACGGCCTCCAACAAGGACGGCAAACTTCTTCCATCCCTGATCGAACAGGCCAGAGGAGCCGGAATCCTGCCGCTATCCAATAAAACAGACAGCGACAAAAAACTCTTTCATAGCGAGACCGGGGAGCTGATGCTCGACGGTAAAGCCGAAACCATGACTGTCTCCACCGACCGTCTTGAAGGGGCGATCATAAAGCAGAACAAGCCAGTAAAGCTGAAAAACCTTGAGATCGAATCATGCTCCAAGCCCGCAGCCGTGACCGTCGCCTCGCTGGACAACAATGCGCCGATCGAAAGTTCGAAGCATCTACTACTGGTTTTCGCCACGAACGCATTGAACGACGGAATGATCTTCGAGAACTCCAACATGCGCCTAATGGTAGAAATCGGAACTGCGAAAATCCTGGTTGAGACGGCGCGACTTTCCCTCAAGTTGAAAACTATCCACAAAGATGTGGAAGTCTATCCCCTGCATCTCGACGGTTCAAGAATGGAGGCCATTCCCGCCCAAATCGAAGATGGACGACTCGCATTGTCCGTCGACACCGCGCAGCTACCTAACGGCGCGGTGTTTTTTGAAATCGTGTTGAAATGAAATGGAGAGTGTTATGAAAAACTACAGAGAGAAGATGACAGGCTGCTGGTTGGGGAAGGCTGTCGGAGGGGTCCTGGGCGCGCCCTTCGAGGCGTATCCCGGCATGAACGACGTGAGCTTTTACGACCCCATCCCGACCGAGATGCTCCCCAACGACGACCTGGAGTTGCAGGTCATGTACGCCTGCGCCCTCCATAACATGGAGCGGCCCCAGGTCGACCGCCAGACGCTCGGCGACATCTGGCTCAAGCACATGGAGTACAACGCCGACGAGTACGCCGTCGCCCTCCGCAACTTGCGCGACGGCGTCCGCCCGCCCTATTCCGGGAGCTATGACAACTATTTCATCGAAGGCATGGGCGCCGCTATCCGTAGCGAGTTGTGGGCCTGCCTTGCTCCCGGCGATCCCGATTTGGCCGCTAAATACGCCTATGAGGACGCCTGCGTCGACCATGCGGAGAACGGCATCCACGCGGACGTCTTCTTCGCCGCCATGGAAAGCCAGGCGTTCGTCGACGCCAATGTCGAACGCCTCATCGAGACCGGCCTGGCTCATATCCCCGCGGCGTCCCTGTTGCATCGAAGCGTGACCGACACCTGCGTCTGGTGGAGGGATTCGCGTGACTGGAAGGCCGTCCGCGGCAAGCTGTTCGACGCCTACGCCAGCGAATTCGCTTGTTGCGTGCTGCCGAACGTCGCGTTCACCGTCCTGGCCTTGCTCGCCGGGGAGGGCGACTTCGGGAAAAGCATCTGTATAGCCACCAACTGCGGCATGGACACCGATTGCACGGCGGCGACCGCCGGGGCGATCCTCGGCATCATCTCCCCCGAGTCCATAAGCGAGAAATGGCTCGCCCCCATCGGACGCGGCCTGGTGGTGCGCGAGGACAAGATCGTCAACCTCAAAACCCCCAAGACTTTGGACGAGTTCACCGAACTGGTCATCGCCTTGAAGGACAGGCTCGGCGACTTCGCTCTGTCGGCCCCCGTTCCGGAGCCGGATTGGCGTCAACACACGATCCACGCCGAGCTCTGCGCCTGGAAGAACCTCAACTGGTGGCACATCCCGTTGCGCGGCTTCACCGGCGAATGGATACCCATCGAGTTGCCCGGCCTGCTGACGACGCTCGACCTCGCCCCCTATCAGGGAGCGTCGCAATTGCTCCTCAAGGTGAAGTTTAGCATCGACGAGGAGGACGACTACTGCGTCATGTTCAACACGCCGTCGTCATGCCAGGTGTACCTCGACCCCGACTGGGGCGTCGAGGCGCTGCACGACTCCAAGGACATGCTTTTCGGCAGGAGCCGCCCCTTCTTCGGCGAGGAGCCGGAAGGCCGCTTCCCCTCGAAACAAGCCATGTGCAACACCGTCTTCAGCCCCTGTCTCGGCGGCGCGCCGTTGAACCAGATCAAGCGGCATCTGCGGCTCAAGCCTGGCGTCCACGAGTTGCTGGTCAGCCTCGTCCCGCAGGCGGGGGACAAGAAGGTCAAGTGGGGCATGGGCGTGGGGCGGATGGAGACGTCCGGCTTTTTGCCGACGGCGTTCCGCCGGACGTAGAAGGCGTTTCGCCTGCGGCGACCGCCTCTGTCGCCGGCGGGGGCGACCAGGTCTTCGACCTGGACCAGGTTTATTTTTTATTGCTCGTAGAGCTTGAGCGTCAGTGGCGACAAGGTTCCGGAGCGCAGGGCGCGGCGGTACAGCTTCTCTTCGTCGTGGCGGGAGGCGATGACCAGGACGTGGGCCGGGGCTTCGACGTGGGCGGCGGCGAGCTCCGGGACGTCCCAGAGGAAGGCGGCGAAGTCGCGGTCGCCGAGGAAGGTCCAGCGGCGTCCGGCGGCGGCCTCTTTGCCGACCGCTTCCAACAAGGCGGTTTGTCGCCGCTCCAGGCGTTGGCGGTTGAACTCGGCCCAACGGCGTTCGGCCTCCAGCAAGCCCGCTTTCAAGGCGGCGGCGGGGAGTTCGGGGGTGCCGACCACCGCCTCGTCGCTGCCCAGGTAACGGCTCCAGTCGTCGGTGACCAGGTAGCCTTTGGCTTTGCACTCGTCGAAGAACCGGGTGCCGGGGAAGGGGGTGCAGAGCGAGAACTGGGCGGTGTCGGGGGCGGTGGCGAGGGCGAAGTCGGTGGTCTCGGCGATGGTCTCGGGGGTCTCTCCGGGGATGCCGAAGGTGAAGGTCAGGTGGAAACGCACCCCCAACTGGCGGGTGAGGGCCAAGGCGGCTTTGAGCTTGTCGAGCTGGGTGCCTTTGTCGCAGGCGTCGAGCAACTTGGGCGACACGCTCTCAACGCCGTATTTCACCGAGAACATCCCGGCCCCGGCGAGGGCTTCCAAGGCTTTGGGCGTCATGCAGTCGGCGCGGGCCATCATCGACCAGGGGTACCGCGACAGGCCCCGGGCCTTGATTTTGGCGGCCAGCTCGACCATGCGGGACTCGCCGACGTTGGTGGTGTCGTCGTCGAAGTAGAACGACTCGCAGCCGTGTTTGTTGATCAATAGCTCCACCTCGTCCAAGGCGGCGTCGAGGGAGCGCGGCCGGAAGCGGCGGTCGCCGTAGACGATCTGGGGCCAGACGCAGAAGGAGCAGTTGAAAGGGCAACCACGGGACGTCCAGCTTTGGGCCGAGGGCGAGGGCAAGCCGCAGACCGGGTCGGAGTAGCTGTCCATCGGCAACTGGTCGAAGAGCGGGGAGGGGAGGGCGTTGACGTCGGTGATTTTGGCGGGCGGGTTGTCGATCTTGGCGCCGGGGAAGAGCAGTCCGGGCACCTCCGTCAGGCGGCCCCTGCCGACCACCGCTTCGGCGAGCAGGGCGGGCGAGAGGTCGTACTCCCCCCTGATCCAGGCTTCGGGGACGGCTCCGGGGCGCGGGAAGGCGTGCGCCCCGCAGAAGACCAGCGTCGGCTTGGGGTGGAGCGCGGCGTAGCGTTCCGCCACCGCCAGGTCGTGGCTCAGGCTGGGGGTGGACACCTCCATGAAGATCAGCGCCGGTTTGAAACGCCGAAGCCGTTTGAGCGACCGCTCCACCGTGAGGTTCTCGGCGACGCCGTCGAGCAGCATCACCTCATGGCCTTTGGCTTGGGCCGCGGCGGCGGCGATCGCCAGGAAGAACGGGAAGGGGACGTAGCGCGGCAGCAGCCCCGGCCCCTGGCGGCGCTGGAAATGCGGCCAGCGCGAGCCGGCCCGGACGCCCCAGAGCTCCGGTTTGGACTCGTCGTACCACGGCGCGTTGACGAAGGCCAGCTTCATTCGCCCCGCGCCCCGAGTTTGAATTTCTCCAGCTCGGCCAGGGCCTTCTCGGAGTTGTCGACGGGCGTTTGGCTGGCGGACCAGTTGAGAAGGTCTTCTATGCCCTCCTCCAGCGAGACCGAGCAGACCGACGGCTTGAGGGTGAGGCGTTTGATGGCCAAGGTGTTGTCGGCGACGCAGTGGCGGATGTCGCCTTTGCGGAACTTGCCGCAAATGTCTGGTTTCAAGTCCGGGTTGATGCGCCCGCAGAGCTTGGCGGCGAGCTCGCCGATTTCGGTGCCGCGGCCGGAGCCGATGTTGATCCTGGCGTCGCGGACGGTCTCGGCGAGGGAGGCGAAGATGGCATCGGCGACGTCGCGGACATGGATGAAGTCGCGGGTTTGCTTGCCGTCCTCGTAGACCAGCGGGGCCTTGCCGTTCAGGGCGCGGGAGATGAAGATCGCCAACACTCCGGTGTAGGGGTTGTTCAAGGACTGCCGCGGGCCGTAGACATTGAAGAAGCGCAGCGCCACCGAGGGGATGTCGTAGGTGGCGTCCATGTTGAGGACGAGATCCTCCTGGGCGCGTTTGGTGACGGCGTAGACGCCCGGGCCGTGGAGGGCGGCGGTCTCGGGGGTGTGCCAGGGGACGAGGGCTTCGCCGGTATCGGGGTCGAGCGGCTCCCAGTTTTTGGCGACGTCGGCCTCGGTCCTGACCGGCGGGCGGACCAGCGCGCCGTCGGAGGGGCGTTTGTAGACGCCTTCGCCGTAGAGGGTCATGGAGCTGGCGACCATCAGTTTCGAGACGTGGTGCTTCTCCTTGGCGAGGATGTCGCACAACGTGGCGGTGCCGGTGACGTTGTTGTCGCAGTAGTCGCGGATCTCGTACTGGGACTGGGCGACGCCGACGGCCGCCGCCAGATGGACGATCCAGTCGGCGCGCTTGACCTCTTTGGCGAGGGCGTCGCGGTCGCGGACGTCGCCGACGACCAAGTGGGCGTCCTTGGGCAGGTAGTCGGGGGCTTTGCCACCATGCACCTGCTCGCGGAGGTTGTCGAAGAGCGTCACCTCATAGCCTTCGGCGAGTAGTTTCTCGGCGGCGAAACCGCCAATGAAGCCCGCTCCGCCTGTGATCAAACATTTCACTGTCTGGCCTCCGCCTGCAAGGGTTGTATCGATAGCTGATTATATCATGTTTGGCGGGAGACTTCAACCGGGCCGGGGGAACTAATTGCTGTCTTGGTTCTGGCGGCGTAGCTCCTCCCAGCCGTGCCGCGCCGCCGCCTCCTGGACGCGCTCCAGATAGCCGGGGAAGGTCTTGGCTTCCGGGACGAGCCCCTCCAAACCGGCGGGCGGGGGGAAGGGCGAGGTTCCGGTGAAGGCGCCGCGCTGGGCCCCGAGGCGCAGGTCCAGGGCGCAGAAGACCCAGGGCAGGAGCAAATCCAACGCCAGCAAGTCGGCGCGGCCTTGTTCCACGTCCAGGTCGAAACGGTATTGGAAAATTCCGAAGTTCACGTCCTCGACGCGGCGGAGCAGCCCTTCCTGGGAGTCGAAGTCGCCGCGCAGCAGGCCTTTGGCGTGGTGCCATTTCCAGTAGCCCGGCAAGATGCTCGCGGAGGTGTCGACGCGCAGGTGTTCGCAGCGCGCCGCCGGGGTGTAGCGCAGGTGTTTGCCCTGGGCGTAAAGGGCGAGGCACGTGGACATGTCCTCGTAGTTGGTTCGCAGCGTTGGATCATAGCCGCCGAGGGCGCGGAGGGCGTCGGCCAGGAAGAGGGTGTTGGCTCCGTAGAGGAAGCGGGGGTCGAGGAGCTCGGCGTCGCCCCAGTGCTGGGCCATGTGGGTGGCGCGCCAATGGTCCGCCGGGCTGGTATGGTGGCGCTCGTCCAAACGTCCGGCCACGCCGTGGACGCCGCCGCGGTTGAAGGCCGCCAACAACGTCTCCAGCCAGGTGGGGGAGGGGACGACGTCGGAGTCCAAACTGGCGATCAGCGCTGTCTCGCAGAGGCCGAGCGCGGTGTTCCTCGCGGCGGCCAAGCCGAGGTTATGGGGGTGGCGGACAAGCTCGACGCCGGGAGGGGCGGCCAAGGGCCGCGGTGAGCCGTCGTCGACCAGGAGCACCCGGCCCGGCGTGGCGGTTTGGGCCAAGATCCCCGCGACGACTTCGCCGATCGTGGCGTCGGCGGCGTAGCAGGGGACGTAGAGCGTGACGTCTTGTGCTGTCGTCAATCCGCGTCCTCCAGCTCGCCCATGCGCAGGTTGCCGCGGAACTTGGCGCCCTTCTCGATGTTGATGGAAGGGCCGGTGACGTCGCCGATGACCTTGGAGTTGCCGGAGATGAAGATGAAGCTCGTGGCGGTGATGTTGCCGTTCACCTTGCCGTTGACGTTGACGTTGTCGGCGCGGATGTCGGCCTCGATGACGCCGCAGTCCCTGACCATCACGTCCTGCTGCATTCGGATGTCGCCGATGATCTCGCCCTCGACGATCAAGGAGCCGACGCCCGTGATGGAGCCCTCGATCTTCAACCCGGCGGTGATGATGGAGTCGATTTGGTTCATGGCGCAGGTTTCCGTTAGTTAGAAGTGGTACGGCGTGTGGCGGCGCTTGTCGAACCGCTGGTATTCCTGGTAGCCGGCGGCGCGGGCGAGGTTCTCGGCGACGTCGAAGCCGGAGGCCACGTCGGCCGGGCAATGGCAGTCGGAGCCGAAAGTGATGAGCACGCCTTTGGCGCGGGCGAGCTTGAGCAGTTCCAGCGAGGGGTAGGCCTCCTTGACGGGCTTGCGCAGCCCGCCGGCGTTGATCTCCATGACCACGCCCAAGCGGGCGGCGGATTCCAACGCGGCCTCGGCGCGGGCGAGGAACTTGTCCAGGGACTTGGGGTAGCAACCGAATTTCTTGGGCAGGTCGATGTGGCCGATGACGTCGAATTTGCCGGAGCCGACCATCTCCAGGAGCAGATCGCCATAGGCGTCCCAGACGTAGTCGGCGGTGCCGGGCTTCGCCCAGGCGGGGATGTTGGCGTCGTTGTCGAAGCCGAAGTCGCCGACGTAATGGATGGAGCCGATCAGGTAGTCGAAGTCCTCGCCCGCGAGCAGGTCGTAGACCTCGTCCATACGGCCGCGGACCCAGTCGACCTCGGCGCCGTAGCGGACGGCGAGCCCGGGGGGCGGGTTTGCTTGGGCGGCCTTGACCAGGGCGCGGTACTCGGGGTATTGGGACGGCTCCATGCGGCTGGAGCTGTCGAAGTTGGCGGGCGCGGGGAAGTGGTCGGAGAACCCGTACTCGATCAACCCCCTGGCGGCGGCGGCGGCGAGGTATTCGCTCGGCTCGCCCTCGGCGTGCTTGCAGAGCCGGGTGTGGGTGTGGTAGTCAACTCTGATCGGCATTTCCGCCCCTGTCTGTTGTTACGACAATATAGCGGTGTCCGGCGAAATTTAAACCCGATGACAAGAAATGTTGGGACGCCCAGGGCGGGGGGCTTGACATTTCTTTCCCGGTCTGTTACTATAGATAATAGAAACAGATTGGGTGATGACATGCGATATGTGGCGAGGGCGACCGAGGCGCACAATTTGGCCCGGCGCCGGATACTGGAACTGATGGAGGAGCGGCTCAAAGCCGGAGACGACCGCGTCCCCGGATTGCGCGGCCTGAGCCGGGACTTGGGGTTCGGGGTGGTGACCGTCTCCAAGGCGCTCAAGCGCTTGGCCATGGAGGGGCGGGTAAAGACGGCGCCGCGCAAAGGCAGTTTCTTCGTCGCGCAGCCCGCGAAAGTCCCCAATGTCTGCGTGGTGCTGGGCGACGAGCACGACTACACCTACGTGGTGAGTCCCTCCGTGCTGTCGGGGGTGATGAGCGAGCTTTCCCGGGGCGAGTGCCACGTGCGGATTTTTCAGGCAGCCGACCGAGCTCGTTTGGAGACGATGGTCCAGAACTTTCACATCGACGGTTGCCTGTGGTATCTCCTGCGCCGCGACACCTTGCCGAAGCTCCTTCCTTATCTACGTTCCCTCAAACTGCCGTTGGTGGCGATCGGGCAGAGTTGGTTGGGCCTCGACGACGCGGATCTCCCGCCCGTCCACGTCAGCACCGACTCCGGCGCCGTGGGGCGGCTCCGCGCCGAGTTCCTGCTCCGTCGCGGCCACCTCAAGATCGCCCGTCTCAATTTCCGTCAGAGCGAGGAAAGCCAAGGCCCCGTGGAACTGGAAAGTTTCATCGCCACGTTGGCCGCGGCCGGGGTGAGTTTTCCCCTGGAATGGAACCTCAGGCCGGACGACGTCCCGGAACGTTTGCCCAACTTGCTCGACGCCGGGGCGATCACCGCCGCGGTAGTCAATGGCGGACTCGACGCGATCAAAACTGTCCTGGAGATCATGGATCGGCATCCGCGCGGACGGGACGTGGAGTTGCTGGTGGATCATGCGGGTTCTGACATGGCGGTCTGGGCGGCGGCGTATCCCAACGCCAAAATCGCCGGCTATCATTTCCACCCGGACAGAAGTTTGGGGACCGAGGCGGCCAGGCTGCTTCTGGACCACTTGCATCAAGGCGCGCCGTTGAAAACGCGCCGGGTGCTTTCGGAGATCGTCCTGCCCGAGGATCTGCGGGCGAAGGAACAAGCGGATTGACCAAGCACAGGAGGACTTCATGAGTTCGCGGTTACAGACGTCTTCGTTTTTTTGCGCCTGCGCGGCGGCGGCCTCGCTCGCGGGAGCGAGTCCAGTTCCGGAAAAATGCCTTTCGTACGACTACAAAGCTCGTCCGGTCGAGGCGACCTTCAAGGTCGGCGGCCCGGACACCCGTTTCGAGCCGGTGGCCTACAAGGACATCACCGACGCTTATCCCGACGCCAAGAAGGAGGGCTTGAGGACTATCTCCTACAACCCCTTCCCGTCCGACCGGAAGCAGGAGTTCCAAATGTTCGCCTATCTCGGGATTCCGGACGGCCCGGTCCCCGCGGGCGGTTTCCCTGCGCTCGTCTTCGGGCATGGCGGCTGCGGTTTGGCCAGTGCGGAAATCGTCGATTCTTTCAAGCGCCGCGGTTTCGTGGTCATCTCGATGTCCTGCGAGGCCAACACCTACGGCAAACCCGGCGGGGGCATGGTGAAGCTCAGGGAGTTCCCCGGCCTTCCAGACTACGCCGACCATCTGGCCGCCTACGTCCGCGCCAACAGCCTCGTCCGGGGCCTGCCCATGGTGAACAAGGACAAGGTCGTCTACCTCGGGCAAAGCTGGGGGGGCGTCAAAGGTTCCATCCTGTCCTGTGTCGACACCCGGTTCAAATGCTTCATCCTGCTGAGCGGCTGCGGTTTCTGGAGGCTCGGCGACAAGTCCCTGGAACGTTACAACGACTTCGCGGGCGAGCGCTTGGACCCCGGCTGGTATCTTGCCGCGGCGAAGGGGCCGCTCTACTGGATCAACGGCACGAACGACCGTTTCTTTGGCGCCGCCGCCTGGCAGCGTAGCGCCGCCGCCGCCCCCTCCACCCAAAACCAGCTGATGCTCTTCGAATATCCGCACGCCCGCTTTCCCGACCGTTACGTGGAGCGCGTCCTCGACCACGAGTTGAACGGTGGCGCCCCGCTCCCGAAGCTGGGGGCCTCGAAGGTCGAGAAGGGCGTCGTCTCGGCAGAGCTCCTTTGCGCAGGCAAGGGTATCAAGGCGGCGGTCCTTTTCCACACGGAGGGCAAAGGCCCCTTCGTCCAGCGGAAATGGACCGTGTCGCCCGCCACCGTGACCGAGAAAACCGTCTCCGCCGCCGTCCCTGACGGGGCTACCCAATATTGCCTCGCGGTCTTCGACGAGGCTGGCGATTTCGCCAAGAACGGCGGCGATAACGGCGACTACAAGAAGTGCTGCGGCGGCTCAAGCGCCATTATAACTTTGGAATAAGGAGCAAGGTCATGAGATACAGTAACGGAACAAAACGGGCGCCGCGCGCCATCGTTTTCACGCTCATCGAGCTCATGGTGGTCGTGGCGATCATCGCCCTGTTGGCGAGCCTTTTGTTGCCCGCCTTGAAGAAATCCCGCGACGTGGCCATGGACATCTCCTGCGCCAACGTCGAGCGGCAGATCGGCCTGGCCCACGCCATGTACACCTCGGACAACAACGACTGGATCGCGCTCGGCATGGGCGCCCAATCCCAATCCGACATCTATACCTCATGGTTCTCGTTCCTGGGGTCGGACGGGTCGATCAACGGCTCCGGGGCGCCGGGATCGTATGGCCTGACTTGGTGGTCCGGCTTGAATGCCCTCAGGAGCACGGGGCGGCGGCACAGCTTCATGTGCCCGCGGCGGTCGAATCCGGTCGACAAATCAAAGGTCAACGGCTTTTGGTATGGGCATTATTCCGGCAATGAGTATCTGATGGGGGTCACGAACAGTCCGGTTTATTTCTCCCACAAGACTGGCGTCGTCGTCAAACCGTCGATTGTCGTCATCAGCAGGGATCATATGCACAAGACCGATCCGAACGGCGACCCCAACTCAAGCTATTATGCGATGCCCTACGGGGCGGTAGGCTTCATCCATGGCGGCGGGAAAAATGGAGGTAGCGCCAACGTGCTTTACTTCGACGGACACGTCGCGACCATGACACTTATGGAAACGTGCAGCACTAAAAGCGAGAAGAACGGCGCCCCCAGCGGCAAGTATGTCCTTACGAATGGCTACACCAACGAGTATTGATCAATAACAACGGTAGTGTCAAACTCGACATGAAAAAACATGAATAAAAACGACGGGAGATTGACGGTGAAATGACGGACAGAGCCGGAAATGGCGGAGGGGGAATACCTGGGGCGCTGCCCCAAACCCCGAAGTTTTTTAAGGCATTTGGGAATCCCGAAGAAAACAGGGGGAAAGCCGGAGATGAGGCATGCTAAAAAACGCCTGAAAGTGGTTGCCACCTTCCGGATGGAGTTTCTTTGCGGCGGAGCCGCTTTGGACTGCGGCGATTTATCGCCGCTTTACGACGAACGGTGGACATGTGCCGCCGCTGTTTCCGCGCTAAACCACATCCCGGAAACATCTTCGGAGTGTTGCAGGATGCGCTCAAAGGCGGCGATAAATCGCCGCACTCCAAAGACGCTCCGCGTCGGAAAGACAAAACCGCAGTAACTTTCCCTGTCACGTGGGGGGAGAACTGTTGTTTTCAGGCGCTCCCGTTCAAACAAAACAAGAACTACGCTCAAACCATCATGCGGACAAGGCATGACTGTTTGACAGAACCATAACAACGACAAGGAAATGAGCGCATGAAACGTCTCCTGCCCTGCCTATCCCTTCTCGCCTGTACTCTGGCGTCCCAGTCCTCGGCCACCACGGTCTCCGGCCCCGTGCCGCCCGCCGTTTTCTCCCCGGCGGCCAGGGCTCAATTCCCCGGTCACGCCCCGCTGCGCGGGGTGGACTTCTGGGGCATCGACGCCATGGACGTGCCGGAAATCCCGTCGAAGAACTTCCTACCGAACCCGGCGTTCCGCCAAGGGTTGCGTTACTGGGGCTTGATGGGCTACGGCCCGGTGCGCTACACCAAGACGGACTCGCGGCGTTTCGAGATCGTCGCCAGCGACCGCGGCGCGGCCTTGCTCATCCGGACGGAGAAGCAGGTGGACGCCACCGGTTTGTGCATGGCCCCCGTGCCGCTTTTGCCCGGCAAGACCTACACACTCAGCTGCTACGCCAAGAGCGACCGGCCCCAAGGCGCGGTCCTCACCATGGCCATCGTCGACAATGGGGGCTTCTTCTTCTGGAAACGCCCCTTCGCCCCGGAGACGCAATTCCCCTTGACGGAGCAATGGAAGCGCTACAGCCGCACGTTCACCCTCAGCCGTTCCGGGCCGGAGAGCGTCTATCTCAACGCCGAGCCCCGGAAGTCCAGCGGCGAAATCCTGGTGACGGATTTGCAGTTGGAGGAAGGCGCCGCGGCCACCGCTTTCGCCGCGCCCGAGGCCGAGGGTTTGCTCAAGACCTCCTCGTCCTGCAACACCATCGACCTGGGAACCAAGCTCGAAGCCAAATTCGCGGTTTTCGGCGACGCCCCCGGCAAACTCCGGCTCAAACTTTTCGATTATTGGCGCAAGGCCCTTTGGGAGAAGGAATATCCCCTGCCGCTCAAAGGAGAGCTCGCCTTGCCCTTTGACGAACTAGGCCTGGGGGCCGGAACCTTCTGCCTCCAAGCCGTCTACGCCCTTGACGACCAGAAGACCTATCGCGACTATTATCGTTTCTCGGTGGTGTCGCCGTTGGCTCAGGGCCGGGCCACGAAATATTTCTTCGGCACCCAGCATGGAGCCAACACCGCCTGGGACGACCTGCTCGTCAAGCAACTGGTCCGCCTCGGTTTCCTGAACCGCTCCTACACCAACGACAACTATTCCGGACGCGACTACAGCGACTGCGGCGAACTCTTGAAGGAGCATGGTGTCGTCAACCAGTGCGGTTTCCTGACCGAGGAACGGGGCAAAGGAGCCATCTCGAACGAGGAGGCCAACTTCATCGGCGGGCTTTACACGCATGAGAAATTCACGCCGGCGGACGAGAAGAAGATCGAGGACATCGTCTATCGCATGGCCTTGGCGCGTCCGGATTTCGAGCGCATGGCCCTCTCCTGCGAGGGCGAGCTCCACAGCCAGGCGATCAAGTCCGGCCATTGGGACGAGTGGGAGAAAGCCGTCATGGCCGCCTGGCGCGGCCTCAAGCGCGGCAACCCGAAATGCCAGTTCTTCCCGGACACCGGGACGTCCTGCTACCTCCCGAAACGGGGGCGCCGCGAGACGGAGGAGCTCCTCAAGATCGGCGAGCGCAACCACGTCAAATGGGACTTCGTCACCGTCCATCCCTACTCCACCCTGGACGGCGGCTACGGCTTTGGCAACAAGCAAAACACGCTCGACGAGTCGCTTTCCCACCTGCTCGCGACCATGAAGCGCTACGGCTATGGCAAGGACACTCCGGTTTACGTCACCGAGTGCTTCAACCTCCTCCCCCAGTACTTGCCGCAATGGGACTGCTCCCGCAACGCGGACGTCTACACCGTGTCGCGGGCCTCCTACGATTTCAGCCGCGAGGAACGCAACCAGGCGGCCTGGGCGGCGCGGACTTTCCTGGTCTGCCTTAAGTATTTTCCGCAAGTGCGGATGGTGGATTTGTGGAACTCCCGCTATTTCCATGACGTCACCGGCAGCCTGATCGCCTTGCCGAGCGCGGTCAACACCCTGTGCAAACTCTTCCCCGATCCGGAGTTCGTGGAGGACTTCCAGCCCGACGACGGCGTCTTCGCCTATTTGTTCAAAGGCAAGGACGGACTGACCACCGCCGCGCTATGGACCAACCGCGAGGACGTGGAGAAGGAGCTCACGGACGGCGTGGCGTTCGAGCTGGCGGACGACGATCCGAGCCTCACGCTGATCGACCTCATGGGCAACGCTCACCCCATCGTCCGCGACGGCGGCAAGTTCGCCTTGAAGCTGGACGCCGCGCCGCTGTTCCTGGTCGCCAAGGACGGCGCCAAGTTGGCCGCGGCGTTGCGAGGGGCGGCGGGTTCGGTCCCTGCGTCCAGCTTGCGCCTCTCCGTGGAGCCCAAGGCCGACGGCTCCATCGTGGCGAACGTCGAGAACCGGGCCAAGCTGGGATGCGCCGTCACGGTGGGCGGCGCCGCCGCGGACGTCCCGGCCTCGTCCGCAAAGCTCCTGAGTTGCAAGCCGGCGGGCGGGAACGGTCCCGGCGCGCTCCGCCGCCACCTCGTGGAATGCCAATGGCGCTATCCCGGGCAAGCCGAGCTCGCCTGGAAAGCTCCGCTGCTCTGCGCTTTCGTACCCTACGCGCCGGGAGCCCCCGACTGGAAAACCATCCCTGGCTTCGCCGTCCCAAACAACGGAGCGGCCTCCGATTTCGACTTCTCCGCCACTTGCCAATTGGCTTGGAACGAGGACAACTTCTATGTCCGGCTCACGGCGGTGGACGACCAATTCCAACCTTTGGCTCCGGATAAATTCAAGGCGGCCCTGGAGCAACATCGCGTTTGGGAGCTCGACGGCGGCCTGGAGTTTTACCTGGACGCCGGCGGCAACGGCAAAGCCAATTACGCCACGGGGATGGACAACGACGACTACCGCTACGATTTCGCCTACGCCACGCTCGACCGCGGCTCCGGGAAAGGGACGACGTACCGTCGCAGCGAGCCGGACGCCCAAATCATGGCGGGCAACATGTCCGCCTCGAAGGAGGAGGCCGCGGCGAACGTCAAATGCGACGTCGAACGGCTCCCCGACGGCTACGCCTACACGCTCACTATCCCGAAACGCTATCTCTCGCCGATGGCCCTGGCGACGGGAAGCCAAGCGGGCATGGCGTTCTCGTTGATCGACATCGACGGTGTCCCAGGCACGGACAGGACGGCGGAGAAACGTCTCTGCCTGACGGCGTCCGGCGCCTTGCCGAACGACAATCCGGCCGATTGGCTCTCCATCGTCCTGGTAAAATAGCGGCGGCTCAGCCCTCTTTGAACAGGATGCCCTTGATCTCGAAGGGACGGAACCCCAGGGCGAGCTTGCCGCCGCAGGTTTTGAATTCGCCGGCGGGGCGCTCCAAGCCGTCGGTGAAGGCGTAGGCCCGCAAATGGGGAGGGAGGCTCAAGTTGGCGTTGGCCGCTTGGCCCGCGCCCTCGTAAAGCCTCGCGAACACTCCGCCGTCCGACTGTCGCAGCGCGGACACGAAGACATTCGGCGCGTCGACCGTGAAGGCTTCGGCGCCGTCCAGGTCGTGCCGCGTCGGCAGGAGCGGGAAGTTCAGCAGCAGCCCTTGCTTGATTATCGCCGCGAAGTCGCGGACGCCATGCGGCATCACGGCATATTCCAAGTTGTGACGCTTGCCTTCCCCGAAGGAGGCGGCGCTCGGGGCTTTGTACTCCATGGCGGCCGAGCGGAACAGCGTCAGCAGCATGTTGCCGTCGGCGTCGACGGCGTTGGCGGGCAGCCCGCGGTTGAGGACGGCCAGCCCATGGGCGGCGTCGGAGAAGTCCATCCAGTTCTGGGCGGCGTGGAGCGCGCGGGAACGGGGCTGGACGCCGAAGGGGATCTCATGGCAAACCTCGCCTTCCGGCCCGATGTTGGTCGGGAAAGCCGCCCTGACCCGGAAATGGCGGCCCATGGGCAGCAACTCGGTCTTGAAGTCGATCCGGGGCGAGTCGGAGCGGAAGGTCGTCTCGGTGCTGAACTTGACCGTCAAACGCCAGAAGCAGAGCGTCCCCTCCTGCCGGACGACCAGCAGCTCAGGGGATTGGAAGGCGACCGCGGCCTTGGTGATGGTCGGCCCGAAGGAGGAGCGGTTGACTAGCCCTTTGGCGTCGGGGCGGGTCAGCGGGTCGGGGACGTTGTGGGTGAGCGCCGACTCTTTGCAGCCGCCGTTGAGCGGGGAGTCGAAGTGCAGCCAGAGGTCGCCGTAGTCCAGTTGCAGCGTCAAGGCGCCGAACGGCTGCTCCGCGCCCGCCTTCACTAGCTCCTCGCCGTTTGCCTTCAGTGACTTGATGAAGCCGTCGGCGCCGAGCTCGGCGGCGTAGTGGGCGTTGGCGAACCGCTCCGGGAGGGAACCCGCGCCGCCCTCCAGCCGCGTGGCCGAGCGTTTGGCGGCGCCGCCGTGCGGCGGCAGGGTGATCTTTAGGAGGCCTTTGGCGTCTTTGAGGATTTCCACGCGGCCGAACTGGGTTGGGTTGAAGAGCCGCTTGCCGCGCGGTTGGAGGGCGGCGCGGGAGGCCTTCAGCTCCCGGATGGTGTCCTTGAGCGGAGCGTCGGCGATGGTGCCGCAAAGGGTGTCGTGGAACTGCTGTTTCAGGATGCCCTTCAGCAACTGGTCGCGGTTGGGGAGCGCCGCTCCGGAGAGGGCGGAGAGGCGTTCGAGGGAATTGAAGAGGAAGGCGCATTCGCGGGTCAGCTGCTTGATGGTGATGTTGGAGGAGAAGCAGCCCTGGAAGGCGCTGTTGAACTCACCCTGGTGGATTGGGGCGTCGCTCCAGTCGAGGGCGGCCATGTAGCGGGCGGGGTGGGAGAAGGAGATGTCTTTGAACTCGCCGCTGTCGCGCAGCGCGGCCAACGCGGCGGGGGCCGAGTCTTGCGGGAGGAGAAAGTCTCCGCCGTCGCAGAGCAACGTGACGCCTTTGGAGCCGAGGGCGGCGAAGTCCGCACAGAGCTTCTTTAGCTGTTCGGGCGAGCAGCCGGAGAGCTCGAGGTCGGGGGCGTTGACGATCTCCGCGTCGTCGGGGAAGCGGATGGATCCATAGCCTTTGGAGAGCCAGTGGGTCTTGAGGTCTGTGCCGTCGAGGCCCCGCCAGAGGAAATGGTTGCGCGCCAGCTCCGGAGCCATGCAACGCCAGAAGGCGTAGTGGGTGAAGCCGCACTGCGTGAGGATTTGTGGCAGCTGGGCGTGGTGCCCCCAGCAGTCGGCGATCCAGCAGACCTCAGGCTTGTAGGAGAGTTGCTCCTTGAGCCACTTGAAGCCTGCGGCCGTCTGGAGGAACATGGATTCGCCGTCGGGCATGTTCATGTCGGGCATGACGTACATGCCGGGGGCGAAGTGCATTCGTCCCGTGGCGGCGAGGCTCCGCAGGGTGGCGAGGCGGTCGGGCCGGCCCTCGCAGTAGGCCTCCACCAGGATGATCTGCTCGACCGTGAAGGTGTATTCGGGGTGGCGCTCGAGCATGGCGGTGGCCTTGTCGAGGATCTCGAAGGACTGTTTGAGGTAGCTGGGGTAGTCTTTCAGGTAGACCACGTCGTAATGGAAACTAGGCAGCACATGGACGGAGTACATGGGGATAGCTCTCCTGGGGAGGGGGGTGGTCAGAGACCTTTGAGCGCCTCGAAGCCGGGGGCGGTCATGCTGGCGGTGAACTCCACCACCTCGTATTCCGCCACGCCCGCTTGCTGGAACGGGTCCTCGGCCAGGAGGGCCTCGAACGCCGCCCGCGACTTGGCCTTGCCCAGGATCACCCCGCCCGTCCGCGGGACTTTGCGGCCCGAGGCCACGAAATCGCCGGCGGCGTAACGGCGCTTCAAGTACTCGACGTGGTCGGGGAGGACTTTGTCGATCTCCTCGATGGGTCGGACGTAGTTGAGCAGCGCGATGAACATGTCACACCATCCCTTCGACGTCGGGCAGCTCGCTGAAGACGAAACGGCCCGCGACCATGGTGGCGACCGCCTTGCCCTTGGCCTGGTAGCCGGCGAAGGCGGTGTTGCGGGCTTTGGAACGGAACTTGTCGGGGTCGACGCGGTGGTCTTTAGCCAGGTCGAGGATGGTGAGGTCGGCCTTGAGGCCGTCGGCGATCCTGCCGATGTCGAGGTTGAGCACGGAGGCCGGGCCGAGGGTGAACTTGGCGATTAGCTGGCTCAGGCCCATGCCGTGTTCGCGGTGGAGCACGGTGAGGCAGACCGGGACGGCCGTCTCCAGGCCGATGACGCCGAAGGGGGCGTAGGCGAACTCGACCAGCTTTGCGGTTTCGGTGTGCGGGGCGTGGTCGGTGGCGATCACGGCGATGGAGCCGTCCATCAGGCCCTCGATGATGGCCAGGCGGTCCTCCTCGGAGCGCAGCGGCGGGTTCATCTTGAAGTTGGTGTCGAAGTCGCGGATGCGCTCGTCGGTGAGGGCGATGTGGTGCGGGGTGGCCTCGGCGCTGACGGGGACGCCGCGGCCGAGGGCGTGCCGGAGCATCAGGACGCTCTCGCGGGAGCTGAGGTGCTGGAGGTGGATCTTGTGGCCGGTGGCGTGGGAGAGGATGATGTCGCGGGCCACGATGATGTCCTCGGCGGCGGAGGGGATGCCGCGGAGGCCGGTGAGGGCGCCCCAGTAGCCGTCGTGGGCGACGCCCCCGGCGGAGAGGGCGGTGTCCTGGCAGTGGTCGAGGATGGGGAGGTTGAAGGACTTGGAGTATTCCAGCACGTGGAGCATGAGCTCGTTGTCCTGGACGCAGTTGCCGTCGTCGGTGAGGGCGACGACCCCGGCGCGTTTGAGTCCGCCGATGCCGGACATCTCCTTACCCTCCATGCCCTTGGTGATGGTGCCGGTGGGCAGGACGTTGACGACCGCCTCGGCGGCGGTGTGGCGGCGGATGTATTCGATGGTGCCGACGCTGTCGGCGCATGGTTTGGTGTTGGGCATGGCGACGATGGTGGTGAAACCGCCGGCGGCGGCGGCCATGGTGCCGGTGCGTATGGTCTCGGCGTCAGTGCCGCCGGGCTGGCGGAGGTGGACGTGCATGTCGATGAAGCCCGGGGCCGCCACCCGGCCTTTGAAGTCGAGCCGGACGGGGTTCTTCACTTTGGCCGGGTCGGCGAAGAGGCCGTCGGCCACGCCGAGGTCGCGGATCTCGTCGACGCCGTTGGCCGGGTCCACGACCCTGGCCCCCGCGATGATGTAATTGAGTCGCTCGTTCATAGACACCCCGCCACCAGGTAGAGGACCGCCATGCGCGTGGCGAGTCCGTTGGTTACTTGTTCAAGGATGACCGACCTCGGGCCGTCGGCGATGCAGGACTCGAGCTCGACGCCGCGGTTGATCGGTCCGGGATGCATGATCAAGGCGTCGGGCTTGACGTGTTTGACGCTCTCGCGGTTGAGCCCGAACTCGGAGGCGTACTCGCCGATGCTGGGGAAGTAGGTGGCTTGCTGGCGCTCGTGTTGGATGCGCAGCAAATTGATGACGTCGGCGTCCTTGACGGCGTCGCGGAGGTTGTCGCAGACGCGGACGCCGAGCTTGGCGAACTCCCGGGGCAGCAAGGTGGCCGGGCCGCCGATGGTGATGTTGGCTCCGAGCTTCAAGAGTCCCTGGATGTTGCTGCGGGCGACGCGGCTGTAGAGGATGTCGCCCAGGATGGTGACGTTGAGGCCCTCGACGCGGCCCTTTTTCTCGCGGATGGTGAAGAGGTCCAGGAGGGCCTGGGTGGGGTGGGCGTGGGCGCCGTCGCCGGCGTTGACCACGGCGCACTTGAGGCGTTTGGCCAGGAAGAGCGCCGCCCCGGCGGCGGGGTGGCGGATAACGATGATGTCCACTTGCAGCGCCTCGATGTTCTTGGCGGTGTCCAGCAAGGTCTCGCCTTTGGTGAGGGAGCTGCTGGAGGCGGAGATGTTGATGATGTCGGCGCTGAGGCGCTGTTCGGCCAGTTCGAAGGACGTGCGGGTCCGGGTGCTGGGCTCGACGAAGAGGTTGACCACGGTCTTGCCGCGGAGGGCCGGGACTTTTTTGACCTTCCGCTCGGAGACTTTCTTGAATTCCGCCGCGGTGTCGAGGATGAGCAGTATCTCCTCCTTGGACAGCTCGGCGAGGTCGAGCAGATCCTTGTTTTTCCAGACTGGGGCCGTCATGGCTCACCGCCTCCGTTTTTGGGTGTCAGAATACACGGCGTCGAGGCCGTCGAGCTCGGTGACGCGGACGAAGACCCGGAGTTCCGGGGGGACGTCGAGCCGCGCCCCGGCGAAGTCCGCCTGGATGGGGAACTCCCGGTGGCCGCGGTCGACCAGCGCCGCCAGGCGGATCAGCGACGGGCGCCCGTAATCGGTGACGGCGTCCAGCGCCGCCCGGATGGTCCGGCCGGTGAAGAGGACGTCGTCGACCAGGACGATGCGCCGCCCGTCGACGTCGAAGGGGATGCGGGTCTCTTTGATCCCCGTCAGGTTCTCGCGCAAGCCGATGTCGTCGCGGTACATGCTGATGTCGAGGGCGCCGGTCAGCGGGCGGTGGCCGCCGTTGAGCTCGGCGAGCGCGTCGGCCAGCCGTTCGGCCAACGCCGCGCCGCGGGTCTGGAGACCCACCAACGCCAGTTCTTCCAGGTTCGCGCCCTGGAACTCGTTATGGACCATCTCCGTTAAGGCGCGCATGGCCTTGGCGACCGCTATCGCGTCAAGTAAAATTTTGGCTTCGTCAGTGCTCATCCTGCCACGCTTTCCCCGCTTGGTTCCCGAACCACCGCCACAATATAGGCGTCTGCCGGTGGTTTTTCGAGCGCCCCGCCCCATTTTCCGCGAAGAATTCCAGCGCCGCTTTTTTTGCCGATTATTAGCGCACAGGTATTTGATTTCTCATGGTTTCCGGCGTAGAGTGCACTCCACTTTTTTGGGTAAAAATCTAGCGATTGATGGTGCAATGAGTTCTATAGTTCGTCCACTTGCGATAGGCGACCTGACGGCCGCGGTGCCAGTTGTCCAGGCCGGGATGGGGGTTGGCGTGGCCAGGTCGAAGCTGGCGGCGGCGGTGATGCGCGCCGGCGGTATCGGCTGCATCTCCAGTGTCGGGCTTGGGCGGCTGAAGGAGTCGTTGGAGAACTACGCCGAGGAGTCCGCGGAGAAACTGGCCGTGGAGATCCGCGAGGCCCGCCGTCTGGCGCCTCAGGGTATTCTGGCGGTGAACATCATGGTGGCGTTGTCCACCTACCACGAGATGGTCGCCACCTGCGTCCGCGAGCAAGTCGACGTCATCATCTCCGGGGCCGGGCTGCCCCTGAACCTCCCCAAGCTGGTGGAGGGCTCCAAGGTCCGTTTGATCCCCGTGGTGTCCTCGGGGCGCTCGTTGGACGTCATCCTGCGTTGCTGGCACCGCAAGTACCAGCGCCTCCCCGAGGCGGTGATCGTGGAAGGCCCCTATTGCGGCGGCCACATGGCGTTCACCTGGGATCAGCTCAAGAACCCCGAGACCGTGCCCATCACCGGCATTCTCGCCGAGGTCAAAGAGGTGTTGGCGCCCTACGAGGCGCAGTACGGACGCCGCGTCCCGGTGCTCGGCGCCGAGGCTATCGCCACCCCGGACGACGTGGTTTCCATGATGGCCGGCGGTTTCGACGGCGCCCAGGTCGGCACCCGCTTCATCTGCACCGAGGAGTCGGGCATCGCCCTGGCCTCCAAGCAAGTTTACGTCAAGGCCAAGGCCGAGGACATCGTGTTGATGCACAGCCCCATCGGCCTGCCAGTGAAGGTCCTGAACACCCCGCTGGTCCAGAAGCTGCTCCGCGGCGAGCAGATACCTTTGGAATGTCCTTTCCTCTGCCTGCGCTCCTGCCAGGCCGACAAGGCGAAGTTCTGCATCGCCGAGGCGTTGGTCAACACCATGTTCGGCGACGTCGAGAAGGGCCTCTTCATGACCGGCTCGGCCATCGACAGGATCAACGACATCATCCCCGTCGAGGAATTCCTCGCCCCCCTGCGCCGGATGGCGGAATAAGGGGGCGGAGTTAGGAGTTGCGGAATCCGTTCGTCGCCGCGTCGTCGGCGCCAGTGTCCGGAGATTTGCCCGCCGCCTTCGGCCATGGGCTGAGGCGTTTCAGGTTCCTCGTGGCTGTCATTTTTTTTGGGGGGGGGCGTCTTCGGCGTAAAACAATCCGGCGTTGCCATTGGCGAAATAAATAGTCTTGCCGGAAACGCAAACATCCCACACGTTGTTGTGCGTGTTGATTGTCCCGGAGTATTTCGGCGCATCAATAGTTGAAATATCAAACCTGTCGACGCCCTCATTGGCCTTGGCCGCATACAAAAATTTTCCGGACGCCCCAAGCCCCCAAACATCATTGTCGATCGCTAAATCCATGACTTTCCGCGGGTTTTTGATGTCAGCGACATCATAGCCGAGCAGGTGGGCGCATCCGCCCCACATCGCCTGTCCAACAAAAAGATATTGATTGCTGACGGCAAGGCTCAACACTTCCCGTTCCGACTTGACAAACCCCAATGTTGTCGGGGCGTTCATGTCGCTTACATCAAGAATCCTAACTCCGGCCCCCGCTTCCGCTGCAAAGGCCACGTCCCCCTTGACGACCACATCCCTAACACCGCCGGCAAAGGTTATCTTTTTGACTGTCGCCATGCGCTCGGGCTTACTGATGTCGACAATCCAAAGACCTTCTTGCCCCGCCGCCAGAAGCGCGTAATCCCCTTTTATCGCCGCCCGGAACATCGACCGGCGCTGTTCCATCTCCTTGTTGGGCGCTTTTTCCAACACGCCAAGGACCATTGGTTTTGATGGGGCGCCGACATCCACAAGGCAAAGCCCCCTTTTCCAATCGGTCAACAACGCTCTCGTCCCCTCGACGGAAATCCCCCATGGGCACAGGGGTTCCGCATATTCCGCAAGCTTCAGCGGTTTTGTGGCGTCCGACACGTCAATCGCCTTCACCCCATGGCTGCCCGTCAGCGCGTAGATGACCCCATGCTTGCCCGCCAGCGCCGTCAAATCCCCCGTCATCGGGATTTCGCCAACAAACTTTATCGCGCCAGGGGAACTGATATCAAGAACGGACATGGCGTCCGAAGCGGGATAGTAGGCGTAGCGTCCGTCAACCAATACTTTTCTCCCCCAGCTCCATGTTGGGCGTTCAATCCGGGAGATTTCCTTGGGCTTGGCAGGATTGGAGATGTCGCACACCCTTATGGCCGCGGCCGGGCTACCCGAGCCAACATAAAGGCAATTGCCGGAGACGGTGACGCTATATGCGAATGTCGCGCTATCCCCCTTGGTCGGGAGCAGTGAGCCAATAAGCTTCAAGCGCCCCGCTGTTTCTATGGCGAAAATGCGGACGCCGTCCTCGCCTGCGGCCAGATACAGCCGATCCTCCACGATTTCAACGTCATACGCCTTGGTGTCGCGCCAGTCCATGAGGGGAACCAAGCTGTCCGGGACGCTGATATCGAACACCTCAAGGCCACTTGGGCAAGCGGCGAATAGATAGTTTTCATGGGCGGCGACTTTGACGGCCGGGCCAGGCAATTCCGCGTCGGCGATGGCGACCGGCTTGAACGTCTTGTCGAATTTGAAGACCACCAGGCGCTTGCCAGCCCCCGCATAGGCATGGTCGCCCTTGACGGCGATGGAGCGGACATTTCCGTTGACCAACGCTGATTGATCGATGAGCCGCAGGTCCGCGGGGTTGGCGACATCCATGACGGCCAACCTTGAGCCTATCCCCAAAAACATCTTGTCCCCGACCAGCTCCCCGCAATTGACGGCTCCACCCCATTGCCCGAGAAGTTGGAGGGGCAAATTATGTGTTTTCCCTTCCACTGGCGCGGTTGCCGGTCTTGTCCATTGCGGTCTTCCGGAGTCTATGGCCTGGAACTGCGTCAGCCGCCATTTTGAGCCATTGTCGTCGGACATGATGATCGCCGGGCTCCGCATGCCAGTGGAACCGACCGCCGAGAAATTCGGCAGCGCGGGGAATTTCTGGCTGAAGGACGCCGTTTGCTCGTCATTCAACTGACTTCCGAAATAGATGTAGGCGCAGAACAGGCGGTTTTTCCGGTCAATGGACATTTTATGGTACCAGCAGCTATACATGTTTTTGAACGGGGACACCAGAACCATGTGCTTTTCCCAATCCTCCCCGGCTTCTTTCCTCAAGTGAACCAGGCGGAAATAGTAGGAGTCGCCCGCCCATCTGGCGATGACGTGCAACGTGTCATCCCGGCCACAGGCCAGGCCTGCATAAGTGTAGCTGCCGGAGGCTCCCACCTTGGCTGTTCCGATGGGCTCCGGCTCGGTCCAGCCGTCAACGACGCTGTCAGGCCGCAAGGACCGCATGTACTTGAACTGGTCATGATGGGCGCCGAGCAGCACGTGCAGGAACCCCTTGCTGTCGACCGCAACGGCAGGGAGGTTGTGATTGTCCGGACTGCCTTTCCCCCCGAACCCCAAGAACACCGTCTTTGAAAGTTCGCCGGTTCGCCGGTCATAGCTGCGGCAATATTCCGGCGTCCCATGTTTTCCCTCCCCTGGGACTGGTTTGCCGCCCGCCCAGAACAGGTGGATCTTATCCTTGATCGAAACGACCACGTTGCCGCCGCCCGAATGGACGGGAATGACATACGCCTCATTGGCGACCATGACGGGCGGATTGATTTTCAACGCGCCGTCTTCCCGCTTCTCCGCGACCACCAAACGCATCCCGGCGCCATCCCAGGCGCCGTCGCCGACGACTATGGCAGGGGGATGCGACAATTCGCTGTTGCCGTCGCGGTGCTCGATATGGGCAAAAGTCCTGTCATTTCCGGGACAAAGCGGATAGACCGTCCAAGACCGGCAGTGATCCCGCGAATGCAGCAACAGCACCTCGTGGATGTTGGAGCGGCTGGCGTTGACAAGCATGTAGGCGTCGTCATCCGCGTCAAATACGAGGTGGGATTCCGAGAAGTTGCCCGACTGGAATTTCCCGTCCCAAGTGGGGAATTGCTTGCTTATGGATTTGGAGAAATCCAAGCGCGCGGGCTGCCCGTCCGTCTCGACGGCGACAACATCCCCGCCATTGCTGACATAGGGGCGGTTGGCCGCGTCGAAGGCGATTGGCGCGGCGTCCACGTCCACCTCATAACCGAAGAGCTCCGGTTCCTGGCGCCAGAACGGCAAGTGGGTTATTGGCGCGCAAACCGCCTCGCCTTTGGCATCGTCTCCGACGGCGCAAGCCGCGACGCTCATGGCAAGCCATCCCATGAGCGCGAGGCCTGGCGTCAACTTTGCCGCTGTGCGGGGGGCGCCGCCGTCAAGGGCAATCATCTCCCTCCCCCTTGCGCGCTCCCCGGAGCTCCGGGCGCCTCCAGCGCCAGCCTGAACCCCAGCCAGTTTGCCTGCAACCTGGGATAGACCATGTGATAACGGGCGCCGGAACGCAGGTTGAACCCGCGGCCGTTCCCATGGAAATCGTCAATCCAGCTCCCGCCACGCAGCGCCGGCCCTGATTCCTTGTAGTTTGTCTGACAGGGATCGGTTTGAGGGCCGTCGTCATAGCCGGCGTAGAAATCCTGGCAATATTCCCACACGTTGCCGTGCATGTCATGCAAGCCCCATTGGTTGGGCTTCAGCAAGCCAACCGGCTTGGTCCCGCCGGCGTTTTCCTTGAACCAGCCATACTGGTTCAGGACATCGACGTCCCCGCCGAAACAATAGGGGCCGCGGCTGCCGGCCCGGCAGGCGTATTCCCATTCCGCCTCCGTGGGGAGCCGGTATTGCCTGCCCTCCTTCTTTGACAGCCAGTCCGTGAACGCCTTCACATCCTCAAGCGTGACCATCACGACCGGGTGCCCGCCTGTTTGCGCAACCCCAGGATCTCTCCAGTTGGCGCCTTTCTGGGCGGTGAAGCTGTCGGTGTACCAGGCGTACTGGCTTTCAAGCGCGCTTGTCTCAAACACCGTTTTGTAATTGGTCGCATCGACAAAGGCCTTGAAATCGGAGACGCGCACCGGGTATGTCCCCAGATAGAATGGCTTGCCGATGGTCACGGGGCGAAGCGGAATCTCGTCGCCGTCACCATAGAGGTCGCCCATTAGAAAACTTCCGGGGTTCACCAATTTGAACGGCATTCCCAAGGAATTGACCAATTCCGTCTTGTCCGCGGATGCGGCGGGAGCCGCGCAGTTGGCACCTGCGGCGAAGTCTTCGCTCACCGCCAGCCTCCAAGAATCGCCCGACGAATTGGAGACCAACATGCAGGGGGCATGCGCCTTGACGCCGTTGTGCCAATATCCGTTGGGGAGTTGCTCCAAGTTCTCTGGGCTGACAAGCTTCTCCTCCGGCCACTTCTCGCGGTAGGCGTCCGCCTGCGCCTTGGTCAACTCGTTGCCGTAGTAACTATAGTTCAGGAAAAGCCGCCCCATCTTGTCGCAAGACAGCTTGTGATACCAGCAACTGTAAAGGGTTTTGAAGGGTTCGACCAAGACCTGCTGCTTCTCCCATTCCTGGCCTTTCTTTTTCCGGAGATACACCAAGCTGTCTTTATAGCCGGCCCCCGCCCATCTCGCGACCACATGGAGGTTTTCCGCCAGGTCCATCACCAAGCCGATATAGGTGTAGCTGCCTTCCGCGATCTTCCGCTTTGGCTCGCCCACCATGGACAAAGGCAGCCATCCTCGGTCTATGGCGTTGGGTTGCAGCGAACGGGTGTACTGGAAAGGATCGTGGTGCGAGCCGAGCAACACATGCAGATACCCGGCTTTGTCTGCGATGACCGCAGGCATGTTGTGATTGTCTGGCTTGCCGACGCCGTTGACCCCCAAATAGACGGGAGGGCTCACATGGCCAGTTCCACGGTCCACGGTCACAATGTATTGAGGCGTGCCGACCTGCTTGGGCAACGCTTCGGCGCCGGAGAAGACGACATGGATGTTTTTCCCGATGCTGGCGCTGAAATTCCCGCCTCCGGAATGAGGGGTGGTCAGCAGGCATCCGCCGCTGACCAAGATTGGCTTTGACAGGCTGAGCGTGCCGTCGAGGTTCCTCGCCGGGATGATGAGCTGGCATTTGTTGTCGCTACTGCCGAAGCGGAGGATGACCGGAGGATTGTTGGTGTCATTGAACCCCGCCGAACTTTCCAGGCGGAAAAACTCCTTGAACGGCAGGTCGTAGACATCCCAGCTGCGGCATTTGTCCCGTGAATGGAGCAGCAATCCCCGTCCTAGGTTGGACCGGCCGGTGTCCGCTATGACATATGCGTCCCCCCGCTGGTCGAACACGATTTGCTCCGGGGAGAAACTGCCGGAGCTGACATGGCCGTCCCAGGCCGGATATTTCCGCTTGATCGCCTTGGCGAAATCTAGCTTTATCCAATCCCCCCGTTCATCGAGGGTCTGAATCTGGGGCGGCGTGTCCCCGCTCATCATGTAGGGGCGGTTTTGCTCGTCAAAGGAGACGGCGTTGGGTGTGAACTTGGGGTTGTAGCCGAACTGCTCCCGCTCGCCGACATAACAGGCCTCATGCTTGATCGGTGTCGCGCCTTTGCGCCCCATTGCCATCTCCGTTTCCGCCCCGGACCCAGCACAGCTCACGGCAACCGCCACCAATGTCAGAACTTTCGCCAATTCGCACATGTGAACATCCTTCCTGCCATCTTAAGTTTCATTGCATTGCGCTCAAGGGTTTAAATCCCATGCGGACGCCGTCGAATTCCAAGGGCGCCAGTTCCCGCCTTTGTCCCAGAAAAACTTGCTGGTGTCCAACCGCACATGGCCATCCGTGAAGAGGACGTTCAGCTGGCAATGCGGATGCCGCGAATTGGGGACGTTATTTTCGGTGTTGTTCATGTCGCTGAGGACCATCTTCATTCCCATCCGGCTCAGATTGCCGTAAAGCACATGTTGCGTATGCCCCGGAATTACGGGGAACATGGGATAGGATGTCTCGGTGGCGTGGACCAGTCGCTGCTTATAGCCCATCCGCGTCTGGACGTTCGGCGCGTTGGGGAAATTGTTGTCATAGTTGTATTTGTCGCAGGCGGTCGGACAGTAGAACACATGACCGCTCTTGACGTAGCCCATCCCCGCCAACGTCCCCCAGAATAGCCACATGGGGTGCCCGCTCGGGACGCTGGACATGACGTTGCAGTATTTGTCGTCAGTGAGGGCGTTATATTCGGGGAAACCGGGGAGGAAGTCGTTGCAATCGCCCGCGTAGGAGCAGCCGCCGACCCCCAGTTGCCGGAGATTGTTGCCGCAGACCGCCACGTTGGCGGTGTCCTTCGCCTGCTTCAAAGCCGGGAGAAGCAGCCCTGCCAATATGGCGATGATGGCGATGACCACCAGCAATTCCACGAGCGTGAAAAGATGCTCCCGATTCATGATTGTCCTCCGGTGTTGGGGGTGTGACGGCTGACCAGCTCGGCGCGGTAAACTTTTTTCAGGGCGGGGACTTGTTTGCCGCCGCGGATTCTTTCCAGCAGATGGGCGGCGGCGTCGCGGCCCATCTGGCGCAAGGGCATCTTGACATAGGCGAAAGGATAGCGGCAGACCGGATAAAGATAGCCAACGTCGTCGAAACACAGCAGTCTGGGGCAGGTGTCCGGAGTGACGCCCAGGCGGTCGAGGGCGGCGAAGAGCGGCAGGGCCAAGCTGCCGTTCAAGAGATAAACGGCGTCAAAACCGTCCCGCTGGAGGAACGCCTGGAGGTCGTCGGTGTAGAAGTCCGCGCTTTGGAAACCGGGGACGACATGCAGCGTCGCCGCGGCCGTCATCCCCCGTGCCTGCGCGGCGTCCCGGAAACCGTCGAGCCGCGGGCGGTTGGCCAAGGGTTCCTCGACGTCTCCGGAGATGAGCGCGACGCGTCGGCAACCGGCGTCGAAGAGGCTGGCGGCCGCCAGCTCCGACTCGCGGCGGTAGTCCACCGCGACGTAGGAGACTTCCGGGCTGGCGACGAGGCGGTTGACCAGCGCGGGGTAGACTCCCAGCTCCGGAAGCCGCTCGATGGCGGGGAAATCCTTGGTTTGGGCTCCGAGCAGGATGACGCCGTCGTAGAAGCCCTTGCGGCAGCAGTCGGAGGGGCCGCCGCAGAAGGCGACGCGGCATCCCGCCTGGTCGCAGACCTCCTTGACGCCTTGCAGGACGAGCGGGCCATACCATTTGGCGACCGAGTTGTCCAGGGCGACGTCCATCCCCAAGGTGAGGATCGCCCCGGGCGCCGGGTCGCCGCCGCCACGGACGAAGGACCCCTTGCCGGGCCGCTTGACGATCAAGCCTTCCTTCTCCAGCTCGCCCAGCGCCAGGCGCACCGAGGAGCGGCTGATGCCGTGGCGTTCCGCCAAGGCGTTCTCGCCGGGGATGGCTCCGCCCGGCCGCAGCTCGCCCGAGCTGATCGCCTCCCGCAACGTCTCCTGCAACGGGGCGTAAACCACGCCAACGTTTCTTGTCCCGGCCATCTTTCACACCTGTTTGTTATACATGTATGATCGCTTTCCCTTATAATACCGCTGATTTTGGAAAGCGCAACGGGGGATTGAAGAAAAGTTCGGAGTTCGGAGTTCGGAGTTGCTGAAGAAGTTCGGAAGTTCGGAGTTCGGAGGTTTTCCTTCCTGCCTTCCACTTTCTCTGTTTGTCTGTTTCTCGGTTCGTCAGCTGGCGCTTTCCTGCCGCGCGGGGCTATCGTCGACAGTGCCGCCCCAGGTGCGGAGGCGGGAGCTGATGAAGTCGACCACTTGCTGGTGCTCCTCCTTGCCGTTGCCCTTGATGTCGATGGGGGCGCCGAACTCGTAGTGGAGGTCGCGGTCGCGGCGGAGCTCGCCGATGTCCTTGATGATGGAGCCCTTGGCGCAGAAGTCGGTCTTGAGGGCCAGGGGGATGACGGGGACGCCGTTGCGCTTGGCGAGCTTGACGCCCATGCTGTTGAAGTCGGCGGGGCGGAAGACCTCGCTGCGGGTGTGCTGCGGGAAGACGATCAGGCTCCAGCCTTCTTGGAGGCGCTTGGTGCCTTCGACCATGACGGTCTTGAAGTCGGCCATGGGGCTCTCGCGGTCCACGGCCACGGCGTTGATCTTGCGCAGGATGTCGCCGAACAGGGGGTACTTCAACAGGCTGCTCTTGATTACGTAGGTGATTTTCTTGCGCTCGCCGATGATGCCGGAGAGGGTGTTGGTCTCGACGAAGGACATGTGGTTGCCGACGATCACCGCCGGGCCGTTGACCTTGTCGAAGTTCTCCAGGCCGCGGACGTGGATCTTGCCGCCGCAGCGCTCCACGGCGTCGGCCACGCCCCGGCCGCAGTGGATGTAGACGGCGTTGAACTCCTCTAGGCTGTGGCTCTTGGCGCGCGAGGCGGCGTAGTGGATGTAACGGAACGCCTGGAGGGTGAAGTAGAGGTTGGTGCCTAGCAGCAGTTTGTCCATCAGGCAGCGGCGTCCCTCGGAGGGCGTGTCGTAGTAGCTATCGGCGAAGGTGTTGAGCATTTCGGCGCTTTCCCGCTGTTTTTCTGGTTGAACTCGCCTCATAATCTAGGCACGGGGCGGCGCCAATGCAAACCAGCGGGAAAAAAACTGGCGCGGCGGGCCTTCGCGGGTTAGATTACCTGGACACAAAGGAGCCCCATGAAGCATTCCCGTTACATTGTCGGCATCGACCTGGGCACGACCAACATCGCCGTGTCCTACATCGACACCGAGCGCGCCGGGGCGGCCACCGAGCTTTTCAAGGTGCCGCAGCTGCGCTCGCCCGGCGAGCTGGTCGAGGCCGAGCTGCTGCCGTCGTTCTGCTATTTCCCCAATCCCAAGCAGATCCCGGAGGGTTCGCTGGCGTTGCCGTGGCGGCCCGCCATGGAGCTGGCCGTCGGGCTCTACGCCCGCGACCACGGGGTGGCGAGCCCGGCGCGTTTCGTGGCCTCGGCCAAGTCCTGGCTCTGCCATTCCGGGGTCAACCGCAAAGGCAGGATCTTACCCTGGAACAGCCAGGGCAAGGGCGTCGCCGTCTCCCCGCTGGAGGTCACCCGGCAATATCTCGAGCATGTCCGCCACGCCTGGGACCATCGTTTCGGCTCCAAGGTCGACCGGCACGGCAACAACTGCGTCCTGAGCTCCCAGCAGGTGGTCGTCACCGTTCCGGCCAGCTTCGACGAGACCGCCCGCGAGTTGACTTTGGAGGCCGCCAAGCTCGCCGGTTACCACGGCCTCAGTTTGCTTGAGGAGCCCCTGGCCGCCTTCTACTGCTGGCTCAGCCACGCTGGGCCGGCGTGGCAGGAGCGGATCCGCCCTGGCATGAACGTGCTGGTGGTCGACGTCGGCGGCGGCACCTGCGACTTCTCCGTCGTCGCCATGGGCGAGGGCGGCGCCCTTTCCCGCGCCGCCTCGGGCAACCACCTGCTGCTCGGCGGCGACAATATCGACATGGCTCTCGCCCGCGAGGTCGAGAGCGAATGGAACACTCAGCTCGACGCCGGCGACTGGGCCGGTCTTTGCCAGAAAACCCGCGAGGCCAAAGAACGGCTCCTCGGCTCCGGCCTCGACAGCGTCAAGCTCACGTTGCTCGCCAAGGGCAGCTCGGTCGTCGGCCGCTCCCGGGAGTGCCTCGTCCGCCGCGAGACGTTGCTGCGTTTGCTCGACGACGGCTTCTTCCCCGCCATCGGGCTCGACGCCCCCGCGCCGCGGCGCCGCGGCGGCATCCAGTCCATGGGCTTGCCCTACGAGCCCGACCCGGCGGTCACCAAACACCTGCTCGAATTTCTCCGCTACGCCGCCAAAGTCGCCGGAACCGAGGGGGCTCTGCGTCCCGACCTGGTGCTTTTCAACGGCGGCTCCATGATCCCCGAGCCCGTCCGCCGCCGCGTCCTCGACATCATGGCCGCGTGGTTCCCCGGCGCGGCGCCGCTGGAGCTGGAGTCCCGCGACCTTAGTTTGGCGGTCGCGCTGGGCGCCGCCTACTACGGACGCACCCGCCGCGGCGAGGGCGTCAAGGTCAGGAGCGCCACCGCCAAGGCCTACTACATCCAAGTGGCCAAGGAGGGCGGCGGCAGCCAGCTCCTCTGCGTCATGCCCCGCGGCGTCGACGAGAACCTCATGGTCCGGAGCCCCGGCAAGTTCCAGCTCCAGACCAACCAGAAAGTCCAGTTCCCGCTCTTCAGCAGCGCGACGCGGCTAGCCGACCGGCCGGGCGACACCCTCGACAGCGCCGACGAGCTCAGCGCGGTCTCCACCTTGGTGAGCGTGCTCAAGTTCGGCAAGTCCGCCGAGAGCCGCGACATCCAGGCGGGCGTCGCCGCCGAGCTCACCGAGACCGGCTTGCTCCGGGTGCTGTTGGAGTCGGAGGAGACCAGCCACCAGTGGCCGTTGCATTTCGACGTCCGGCTCCTGGACGACGCCGCGCCCCAGCCCGGCGTCGTCGCCACCGTGGACCTCGGCCGGACTCGCGCCGCCATCGCCTTGGCCCAAGCCGCTTTCGCCGCCGAGCCTCCCGCGTCCCTGACCAAAGACCTCGAGGCCGAGCTTGGCCTGGAGCGCGACCAGTGGCCCGTCCCTCTGCTCCGCGAGCTTTCCGACGCTTTGTTGGAGCTTTCCGACACCCGCCGCGACGGCCCGGCCAAGGAGACCCGCTGGCTCAACCTCCTGGGGTTCTGCCTCCGCCCCGGCTTCGGCGACCCCGCCGACGAGTTGCGCCTACGCGCGCTTTGGAAGCTCTGGCCCGAGGGAGTCTCGCACCCCAACAACTCCCAGGCCGCCGCCGAATGGTGGGTGCTCTGGCGCCGGGTCGCCCCGGGGCTCGGCTCCGGCCATCAGCGCAGCATTTTCCAGGAGGCCTTCAGGCAGCTTTGCCACAAAGGCCGCTACGTCCCCATGGTCAAGGCCGGACCGCAGGCCAAGGCCGAGTTGTGGCGTTGCCTCGGGGCGCTGGAGATGTTGTCCCCCAAGGAGAAACAGCAGATCGGGGCCGTTCTCGTCGAGCGTCATGACAAGCTTGAGCCTTACGAGTGCTGGGCGTTGGCCCGGCTCGGGGCGCGGCGCCTCTTCAAGGCCACCGCCGACCACTCCCTCGCCGGCGCCGACGTCCGGGGCTGGGTCGACGCTTTGCTGGCCGGCCCGGGCGACGCCAACCGCCTCTTCGCCCTTTCCCGGATCGCCGCCATGACCGGCGACCGCGTGTTGGACCTCCCCGCCGAGACACTCGCCCTGGCCAAGGCCTTCCTCGTCCGCCATCAAGCGCCCGAGCAGTGGGTCCGCCACCTCGAGGAACCCAGCGCCGACTCCGTCGAGGAGCAGGCCAAAGTCCTGGGCGACAGCCTCCCGCTCGGCCTCACCTGGCTCACCTAACCATCAGATAAGGAGACCGCCACATGTACATCGTCACCGGAGGGGCCGGCTTCATCGGCAGCGCCATCGTCTGGGAACTCAACAACCGCGGCATCGACAACATCCTCGTCGTCGACCAGCTCGGTTCCGACGACAAGTGGAAGAACCTCGCCCCGCTGCGCTTCCACGACTACATGGACAAGACCGATTTCCGCGAGCTGCTCCGCCACGATTGCCTCGACCACCATGTCGAGGCGATCATCCACATGGGCGCCTGCTCCAGCACCACCGAGGCCGACGCCAGCTTCCTGGCCGACAACAACTACGCCTATAGCCAGGAGCTCGCCAACTTCGCCAACCTCAACGACATCAAGTTCCTCTACGCCTCCAGCGCCGCCACCTACGGCGACGGCTCCCAGGGCTACGACGACGACGTGGCCCGCCTCACCAAGCTCCGCCCCCTCAACATGTACGGCTACTCCAAGCAGCTTTTCGACCTCTGGCTCTGGCGCCAGGGGTTGCTCGGGAAGATGACCGGTTTCAAGTTCACCAACGTTTTCGGCCCCAACGAGTGGCACAAGGGCTCGATGCGCAGCATGGTCTGCCGCTCCTACGAGCAGATCAGCTCCCAGGGCAAGATCAAGCTCTTCAAGTCCGACCGCCCCGACTTCGCCGACGGCGAGCAGAAGCGCGACTTCGTCTACGTCAAGGACGTCGTCCAGATCGTGATGCACTTTCTCGAGAACGACCACCCCGGCCTCTACAACGTCGGCAGCGGCCGCGCCGAGTCCTGGAACTCCCTGGCCCAGGCCGTCTTCGCCGCCCTCGGCAAGCCCCCGGCCATCGAGTACGTCGACATGCCCCCCGAGCTCAAGGGCCGTTACCAATACTACACCAAGGCCAACCTCGACAAGCTCCGCCGCGCCGGCTACACCGCCCCCATCACCCCCCTCGCCGAGACGGTCAAGGATTACGTCCAGAACTACCTCGCGACGGAAAAGCGCCTCGGCGACGGCGAGGGCATCCGTTAAGCCCCGAACTAGGGCATAGGGCTCATAGGACTTATAGGTCCTATCGGCCTTATGCTTGCCGCGGGGGGCGCCGCCCCCATCCAGGGGGGGCTGGCCGGAAAATATTTGCAAAAGCATTTGATGTGACGGCGGAAGCGGCTAAATTAACTAAATGTTTTCCGTCGTGTTGGTTTTCCCATAGGAAATATTTTCTATGTTTTATCACAAATTGGCGAAGTTTTTCGCGAGCGACATTGGAATCGACCTGGGCACCGCGAACACCTTGGTGTTCGCCCGCGACCAGGGGATAGTGCTTTCCGAGCCGTCGGTGGTGGCCATCAGCGAGGGCACCAAGGAGGTCATGGCCGTCGGGCTGGAGGCCTACCGGATGCTGGGCAGGACGCCTGGGCACATCAAGGCCATCCGCCCCATGAAGGACGGCGTCATCGCCGATTTCGAGATCACCGAGCAGATGCTGCGTTATTTCATCCAGCAAGCCAGGAAGAAACTCCCGCGGCGCCGCCGTTGGATGGCGCCCCGGGTGCTCATCGCCGTGCCGACCGGGATCACCGAGGTCGAGACCCGCGCCGTGAAGGACTCGGCGCAGCGCGCCGGAGCCCGCGAGATCTACCTCATCGAAGAGCCTATGGCGTCGGCCATCGGCGTCGGGTTGCCAGTTATGGAACCGTCCGGCAGCATGATCGTCGACATCGGCGGCGGCACCACCGAGGTCGCCGTCGTCTCGCTCTCCGGCATCGTCGAGGCGCGCAGCGTCAGGGTCGCCGGCGACGAGATGAACGCCGCCATCACCCAGCACATGAAGCGCGCCTATAACCTCCTCATCGGCGAGCGCAGCGCCGAGAACATCAAGATCCAGATCGGCACCGCCTATCCCATCAGCGACGAGGAGACCATGGAGGTCAAAGGCCGCGACCTCATCTCCGGCTTGCCCAAGACCATCAAGATCTCCGCCCGCGAGATCCGCATCGCCCTTCAGGAGCCCATCACCAGCATCGTCGAGGCCATCCGCTCCACCTTGGAGCGCTGCCCGCCGGAGCTCTCCGCCGACCTCATCGACAAAGGTATCATGCTCGCTGGCGGCGGCGCCTTGCTCCGCGGCCTCGACCGCCTCATCGCCGAGGAGACCGGCTTGCCTGTCTTCGTCGCCGAGAACCCCTTGCAGGCCGTCGTCACCGGCACCGGTATCGTCCTGCAGGAGATGGATCTCATGGCCAAGGCCGGCGCCAGGCCGCTCACCACTACCAGGAGCCGATGAGCCAAGACGTTCCACCGCCAATCGGGCGCGGGATGCCGCTCCGCTTGGGTGTTTTGCTCCTGCTCGCCGTCGCCGCGGCTTTCGTTTTGTTCCACCGCGGCCCCAAGGCGGTCGAGCTTGAGCGTGGCTACCCGGTCATGGGCACCTGGGCCAGCGTCACTTTCTATGGCGACAAGGGCGTTGTCGAACGGGCCGCCGACGCCGTCCAGGACACCTTCAAGCTGGTCGAGGCTCATTGCAGCCGCTTCAACCCGGACAGCGAGCTCTCCCGGCTCAACGCCAGCGCGTTCCAAAAACCTTTCCGTTGCGGCGATCTCCTCTGGGGCGTCCTCGTCGAGGCCAAGCGCTTTCACGAGCTTTCCGGCGGCTCCTTCGACGTCACCGTCACCCCGCTCATGGAGCTCTGGGGCTTCTACCGCAAGCAAAACCGTCTCCCGTCCTCGCCCGAGGTCGCCCAGTCCATGGCGAAAGTCGGCTTCGACAAGGTGGAGCTCGACGCCAAAACCCATGAAGTCCGTTTCAAGAGTCCCGGCGTCCAGATCGACTTGGGTGGCATCGCCAAGGGCTACGCCGTCGACCTCGCCTGTGCGGCGGCCGTCCAGGCCGGGGCGCGTTCGGGGGTCGTCAACCTCGGCGGCAACCTGCGCTGTCTCCCGGAGCCGCCCCCCGGCAAGGCCAGCTACGCCATCGGCTTGAAAAACCCCTTCGACAAAGAGGCGACCATCGGCGACTTCCAGGCGCTCGACCTCGCCGCCGCCACCAGCGGCAACTACGAGAAATACGTCACCATCGACGGCAAGCGTTACACCCACATCATGGACCCGTCCACCGGCAAGCCGGTTACCGGCTCCATCGCCGTCACCGTTGTCGGGCCGAGCGCCACCGTCTGCGACGCGTTGTCCACCACCTGTTTCGTGAAAGGCGCCGCCGCTGTCCGTCCGTTGCTGGACAAGCTCGGCTACAGCGCCTTTTTCATTTGCGAGAAGCCGGGAAAACCGGAGGAGAACGAGCAAATCGAGATAGGATCGACATGGAGAACGCTAAAAAGAAACTGATCGCTGGCCTGTTCCAGACGTCGTTGTTCCCCGCGGTGATACTGGCGGGATGGTTCTACTATCCGGTGATGGAAAAGGGCCCGGTGCTGTGTCTTTTCCGCAACTTCGTCGGGGTGAAGTGTTACGGTTGCGGCATGACCCGCGCCGTCTGCGAGGCCGCCCACGGACATGTCGCCGCGGCGATGCAGCAGAACAAGCTGGTGATCCCCCTGTTGACCGTGCTGTTCATCCTCTCCTACGTGGGGGCCATGAATTTGTGGAAGATGCGCGGCAAACGCGACGTCGTCTCCGACTCGGCGGGCGCCCGGCCCGTCGTTAACCTTAGTACTCCAACGAGGCCCCTCGAATGAACTTGAAACCAGGCGACCAAGCTCCGGCGTTCGAACTCAAGTCCCAGGATGGCAAGACCGTCAAGCTGGGGGATTTCAAAGGCAAGAAGCTGCTGCTCTATTTCTATCCCAAGGCCGACACCCCTGGCTGCACCGACCAATCCTGCGCTATCCGCGACGCCAAGAGCCAGTTTCTTGGTTTGGACGTGGCGGTCCTGGGCGTCAGCCCCGACCCGGAAAAGAAGCAGGCGGCCTTCGACGCCAAGCATTCCTTGGGCTTCCCCTTGCTGGCCGACACCGAGCACGCCGCCGCCGAGGCCTACGGCGTCTGGGGCGAGAAGTCGATGTACGGCAAGACCTACATGGGCATTATCCGCTCGGCGTTCCTGATCGGTGGGGACGGCAAGATCGTCGCGGCGTGGTACAAGGTCAGCCCCGCCGACACTGTGCCCAACGTCCTGAAAGCCCTGGGCGTTTAGCGCGTCGGGCAATCTGAAGATTTCAACCTGACGCCGCAGTGTCGGCTATCGGCTGGCCGACCGGGGCCGCCAAGCAGATCCACTGGGATAAGTGGTAGTTGGAGGTTCCCCGGAAAGGGTTTGCTGCTTTTTCTCCGCCCATCATTTTGAGTCCGCGCCCCGGGAGCGCCGAGCCCCAGCTCGGCATCTTGAGGCGGCGGGGCTTGCCCCGCCTGAGCCGAGCTGGGGCTCGGCGCTCCCGGGGCGCGGACTCAAAACCTCTTGTCACAGGTCGGCGTTCATCAGCCGCCGATGGGCCAACCATGCCATGAAGACTCCGGCGCCAAATCCGAGGAGCGCCAGCGGCGCGCCGCACAGCGCCAGGTCCTTGGGCGGCAATCCCCCCTGCGGCAGGGCGAAAGCCAACAACGCCGCCGCGGCAACGAAGAGCAATCCAAACCACGCCATACCGTGAAACCTTTTCCCAGGTATGAAGGAGACGATCAGCACCACGGCGCCAAGCAAGAGCGGCTGGACACAGAGGTTGACGACGAACAGCGTGACCACGCCGCGGCAGGCAGGGAAGGGCAACGCTAACAACGCCAACAACGCCATCAGGAGGTTCGGCCCGAACAAATCCACGGCGAGCGTGCCATAATACTCTTTGAGGAAACGACCGCGCCCACGCGGGAAAAGCGACTGCCAGCGGAGATCGCCCAAACCTTCCGCCACTTTCCCGGCGACGCCAACATTCACCGAGAAAAGGGCGTAAACGGCGAGAAACATGGCGAATTGATCCGTGAACGCATCCCTTTTGCTAAGGATCAGGCCAAGGGCGATAGCTGGGAGCGAGCCACAGACGGCTATCAGCATGATTCTTTGCCGTTTCATCCTGCCAAAACGCCAATGGAACAATCTGGCGTTGGCTTTCAGGAAGGTCACGGGGCGTTCTTTGGTTCTTTCGTCCCGCGTCGTCTCCGCTTGGGTGGGTTGGGTAGCCCCCTTCGCCCTGATGAAGTTCCGGCACTTCAATGCGAGCAGCAAAGTCCCCAGGATGCCGCAAAACACGGAAGCCGTATTGAGGCCCAACGGTGCGAAAAGCTCTTTGCCCACGGGGACGGTCAACAGCAAAACTCCCCCTATGGCGAAACCGAAGATCCAGGCCGTCACGCCTTTCCACAACGGCGCCAAGAGGAAGGGACCAAAACAAAAAATTACCGCCCAGCACGAAGGATACACGAGAGGGGAGAACTCCGCTCCGGGGACTTCACGCCCCCATTGTGGGCTGAAAACCAGGAGCAAACCATTCAAAAAGATAAAGGCGAACTCAAAACCCATGTTTTTCCGTTTATCCCTTGGCGTGAAGTCGAAGGTCACGGCATACAGCGCCAGGAAAAAGCCCCAGCAGAAAAGATATCTTGGCGCGGCGAATCCCAGCAGCGCCAGCGGGAGCGCAAGCAGCGGGAACGCCGAGAGCGTGAGTTGCGTGGCCAGCGCCGCGCCCAGGCCGTTTGGAAGCAAAGCCAACCGCCAATTCCAAGAGGTGGAAACAGGCTTCGCTCCCATGAAAAACAGCGAGCAGGCCATAAGGTACAAAAACGGGGAAAGTCCTGGAAACCACATTCTCTCCACCGATCCATTGGATAACTGCCAAGAGAGGGGAACCAGCAAGAGCTCCAACGCCACCACCGACAGGATGGTGGTCACCATGGAGGCACTCCAATAAGGCCGGAGGGCTTGGAGGTATGGCGTCATGCGGTTCATTTCTCGCCTGCCTGTTCTTTGTTGAGGGCGATGAAGGCGTCCTCGAGGTTGCCGCCATAGGTCTCGGTGAACTGGTCGAGCTCGCCTGCGAAGGCCAGCTTGCCGGAGCGCAGAACCGCCACATGGTCGGCGACGCGCTCGAGGTCGCTGGTGATGTGCGTCGAGAAGAGGATCGTCCGCGGTTTGGACGCCCCGAGCTCCAGGATCGTCTTGAGGAACGCGCGCCGGGCCTGCGGGTCGAGGGCGGCGGCGGGCTCGTCCAACACGATGATGTCCGGCTGCATCCCCAGCGCGAGGACGGCCGAGAGCTTCTGGCGGTTGCCCGGCGAGAGAGCCCCCGTTTTCACGCCGAGGTCGATTGCCCAGTCCTTGGCCAGCGTCCGGACCAGCTCCGCGTCCCAGCTCGGATAGAAGGGTGCGACATAGTCGAGGACGCCATGGCCGCTCATCCATGTGAAGAACTCCGGGTTCTGCGCCGAGTAGCCGATCCTGGCCTTCAGTTCGGGGCTCATATCCCAGGCGTCCTCGCCAGCGATGGCGATAGTGCCGGAGTCGGGTTTGGCCAGGCCGAGCAGGCATTTCATCAACGTGGTCTTGCCCGCCCCGTTGCTGCCCAGCAGCCCCCAGGTTTGCCCGGCCTCGATCTCCAGGCTGGCGCCGTCGAGGGCTCGCGTTTTCCCGTAGGCTTTGCGCAGCGCCTCGGCCTTGATCAGCGGCTCAATTTTCATAGTGCGTCTCCAGTAGGGTTTGCAGTTGCTTCAAAACGTCCTCCTTCGTCAAGCCGAGCTGCCAGGCCTGGCTGGCCACTTGGCGCAGCAAGGGCGACAACGCGTCCAGGCGTTCCTGGCGGGGCATGGCGTTCCCCGGTTTCCGTATCCGCATGCCCATCCCCGCGACCCGCTCCAGGACGCCGTCGCGCTGGAGTAGCGAATAGGCCTTGGACACCGTCATGGGATTGACCACGAGCGTCGCCGCGAGCTCCCTGACCGAAGGGAGCATGTCGCCCTCCGTCAAACGCCCCGAGGCGACCAGCGCGAGCGTCTGGTCCATGAGCTGCCGGTAGATCGGCACCCCGCTGGAGGGGTTCACCCTGAATTCGCATGTCATCGTCTCCGCGCCTCTCATTATGTGTAATCGTGTATCAATACAATAATACACTGGTGGCGTTTTGTCAAGAGGGGATGGGCGCGGACGGTTCGCCGCTTGCGTTTTGGCCGCTAGGCCGCTATTATATCCCCAGGGATAAATAATAGCTGCGAACGGGGTGCCAAGATGTTGCTGGACATGTGCAAAAGCAAAATTCACAAGGCGCGGCTGACCGAATGCGTCCTGGAATATGAGGGCAGTTTGGGGATCGACCTCGACCTGCTTGACGAGGCGGGCATCCTCCCTTACGAGAAGATATTGGTGGTGAACGGCAACAACGGCGAGCGGCTCGAGACTTACGCCATTCCGATGGGGCGCGGCTCGCGGTCCTTCACCCTCAACGGCCCGGCGGCCCACAAGGGCTCTCCCGGCGACGTCATCACGGTGATGGCGTTCGGGCGCATGGAGGAGGCCGAGGCCCTGGGTTTCAAACCCAAGATCGTCGTTTTGGACGCCGACAACGCCGTCGCCGTCCGGAAAGGCTCCTTGGCGTGACTTTGAGCGTCAAGCCCCGCGGGGGGGCGCCGCGGCGCCGCTGCTCCGGCCAGGTGATGACGGAGTACGTGGTGATGTTGGGGTTGTTCCTGGGCGTGGCGTTGTTGCTGACGCTGCTGTTGGCGGTGTTCAGCGAGTATGGATGGAGAATCATCTCCCTGGTCGGATTGGAATATCCGTGAGCCAGGGGGGCAAGTGTCGACAATAGAAAGGATCGGACAATGGACAAGAGCAAAAAACGGAAGAGCCAAGGTCAGGCGATCGTCGAATACATCATCATCATCGTGATCGTGGCGGTGGCGGCGTTGACGGTGATGTCGTTGTTCAGCAACACCATCCGGCAGAAGATCGCCGGGGTGGTCACCGTGTTCGGCGGCTCGGGCGCCTCGGACGCCGTCTCCAAGGACTCTTTGGAAGTCCTGCAAGAGCTCGACGCCAACGGCACCGGCAACGGCAACGGCAACTGAGTCTCGCATGGCGGGCAGGCCACAAAGCGGCGGACGGCGCGGCCAACGCGGCCAGGCGATGGTGGAGTCGGTCATCTGCATGTTGCTCCTCGCTTTGTCGCTCTTCGGGCTGCTGCAAGTGTTCCATCTCTACGTGGCCCAGATCGTGTTCGACTACTCGTCTTTCTGCATGGCGCGGTCGGGCTCGGTGGGCTTCGCCGACTATTTGCTGCAACGCAGCTCCAGGGTGGCCGCCATCGGCGCGGGCGGCGCCTTGGTCGACGAGGCGGACAACGGTTACACCGGCGATCCGCTCAGCCAGTTCGCCGCCGAGAAGGTCCGCATCCCCGAATACCTCGCCGGCGACCGCTATCTGGACTACGAGTACTTCCGGACCGAGAACAACGACTATGGCGCCTACCTCTCTTGCCGTAAAGCCAACGGGATCGACGGCATGGCCGACGCCACCGTGACCGGCCACAACTATCCGTTGCTCATGCCCATGCGCGCCACCTACACCACCGACGAGACGTTGGACCTCCAGGGGACGGCCGCCGTCAAAGACTATTCCCAGGACTTCCTCTGACAAAAAGGCCAGCCATGACACGATTGGACCAGCAGTCCCGGCGTTGCCGCGGCCAGACTTTGATCCTGGCCGTCCTGGCCTTGCTGATCTTGTTGCTGGCGATCATCTTCCTCTTCGACTTGCAGCACGTCATCCGGGTCAAGGTCAAGGCGCAGACCGCCGTCGACGCCGCCGCGTTGGCCGGAGCCAACTGGCAGGTCAAGTCCTTGAACCTGATCGGCGACCTCAACTTGCTCAAAGCCTGCGTGGCGCTCACCCAAGTCCCGGCCCCCGACTACGTCCCGCTGGACTTCGACAAGTTCGCCGCCCTCACCCCGGCGCAACAGGACGCCTACATCCAGGAACAGCTCGACTCCCTCAAACAGGCGGCCGACGACCTCACCCAGATGCAAGCCCGCGTCAGTTTCGTCGGCCCGCTCCTGGGCTTCGCCGCCGCCCAACAGGCCGCCAAAAACAACGGCGTGAGCGGCAACCCCGGCTTCGACGACGTGGTGAAGGCCCACCTCGACCGGCTCCAGGACGACGGCGTTTACGGCGACCCGCCCCTTAGCCAGTGGATCCAAGGCTACCTGTGGCGTTCGCCATACACCGCCATGATCGAGAACCTCCTCGACGGCCAGGGCGGCATCGCCGTGTCCCCCAACACCTTGTTCCACGGCGCCCCGCGGCTCGACGGCCGCGAGCCCTACATCAGCTACCTCCAGGACAAGCGGATCTACGACGCCATCAACGGCAACGAGTGGTGTTATCTCCGCGGTCTGCTGCGCACCATGCAGTCCGATCCCGAGGCCTCCGGCAAATGGTGGGGCGAGATCAAGGTGGAGACCGACTCCTCCAGCTTCCCCGAGGAGTCCGAGTATCTCCCCCTCGACATCTCCTACTTCTCCGGCTACGACCCCTTCGACACCGCGCGGAAGAGCGGCAGCCTCGCCTACGCCGCTAAAAACCAGGACTCCATGGTTTTCCTCGACGGCCAGGACTTCTACCTCAAGGACGCCGACGGCCATATCCGCCGCGACGCCGACGGCAAGCCCCTCCGCAACCCCGACGACACCGACAATCTCGTCGACCTCATCCCGCGGATCGCCTGGGCCGTCTACGGCGCCACTTGGCGGGACGACGCCCCCGGCTCGTCGTGGACCGACGCGGTCTACCTGCGTTCCGAGCTGCGGCCGGAATACGTCTACGGCGGCGCCGTCGCCAAGTTCCGCTGCGAGGCGGAGCTCGACACCCTGAGCGGCTTCTGGAACTCCACGAAGGGGACGAAACAGCAAAACCTCGGCGACGCCCTCTCTTTCTCTGGCCAGGAAATCGACAGCATGTCCTTCGAGTCCACTGGCAAGCGCCTGGCTCAGGCCGAGGCCCAGATCCGCACTGGCCTGGCCCCGGTCTACGCCACCGCGTTGGCCAAGCCCCTCGGCAAGCTGGAGCTCCCCGAGGGCAACGAGCCGCCCGACCGCGCCACCATGGTCCTGCCGGTCTTCGAGAAAGGCAGCGTCATCCCCCTGGCCATGGGCGACCCCGGCGGCATCGACCCTTTCGACTACCGTTGGTACGCTTTCCTCACCGAGTACCTGCCTGCCTTGGGCTGCGTCAACCGCGTCGAGGACATGGGGCCGGACGTCGTCTCCGATCCTTCGCACTGGAGCTGGTTCACCTACTGTCACGCCGCGTTGTTGAAGCTCAACGACCCCGACTGGCGCGCCCAGGGCGTCGCCTGGCTCGCGGCCGAGGCCACCGGCGAGGACGTCCTGGACGAGGACGGCAACGTTATCGGGCACGTCACCACCTCCACCAACGAGGACCATTGCGACGACTGGCCGGGCGGCGGCGGCGGCAAGCGCGACGGCCCGAGCGTCCTGCATTGAGCCGATGAATCGTCAATAACTCTGGTATTCGGCCTGGTCGACCAGGTTGAGGCGGAGCTCGGCGTCGTCGGTGACCGGGACCCAGTAATAGGCGAAGCCCGCCGCCCGCAGGCGTTTCACGGCCTCCACCAGCTCGGGGAAACTGTCGTCCATGGTCATGAGCCAGACGAACTTGTCGTCGCGGTCGATCTGGGTTAGCAGCTTGTCGAGCGCCTTCGTCGGGGGGACGCCCTTGACCGGGGTGAAGCGGAGCTGGTTCTTGGCGGGGTCGAAAACGCAACGCACGTCGGGGCTGACGTTGACTTGGTTGTTGGCCAGGAGATTCTGTTGCCGCGGGTCGCTGACGCGGTGGAGACGTCCGCCTTTCAGGATGACCAGGAAGGGGGTCTTGTCGGTGGCCTCCAATTTGGGGAAGGCCAGCTCGCGGCGTTCGGCGGGGCCGGGCGGCCCGAGTTTCCGCAGCCGGGCCGACTCCCGTTCCAAGACGGCGAGGGACGCTTGGAGCTTCCGGCTCTCCTCATTGTGTTGGGCGGCCCGCGTGGCGGCGGTTTTCAAGTCGGCCCGCGAGTCCTCGGAACGGCTCCGGGCTTGGCGCAGGCGTTGGGTCAGGCGGTCGTTGGCGTCCTTGAGGGCGGCCAGCTCGCGCAGCTCCGCCAAGCGGGCGGGCGACTGCTGGCGCTGGAGGAGCTCGGACTCGAAGGAACGGCTATGGCGCAACGCCTCGGTCTCGGTCTCCAGGCGGGTGAGCTCGGAGCGTAGGGCGGCGGGTTCCGGCCGTGCCGCTCCGGACGGCTTGTCCGGGACGATGGAGCTGATCACCACCAGGGCGATGGCGATGAACATCACCCCGCCGAAGCTGTTGCACATGGTGTCCAACAGTAGCTCCAGGCTGTCGGACGGCCGATTGTTTTTGAGGTCGTCGCTCATGGCTCTTGCATCCCGGTCTTGGCCTCCTCCAGCGGCTCCATGCCGAACTGGAAGCCACGGCGTTTGAGCGTCGCGGCGAGGTTGAGGACGTAGGTGGCGGCGCTGGGCTTGACCAGCAGCGCCAGGTAGTCGGAGCCCGAGGCGCGGGAGTCGAGCCAATGGTCGAACTGCCGGAGCGTCCCGAGGTGGTTGTTGCTGCCGTCGCCGAGCCGCGCGATCGGCGCTCCGGGCTCCAGCGCCTGGATGGCCAGGCCGTCCACGGAGCATTCGACCAGCAGCGCCTTGGCTTTCTCGGCGCGGTCCACGCTGAACTTGACCAGTTTGGAGCGCCGCTCGTTCTCCTTGGCTTGTTTCTCCAGCGCCGCCACGGCCGCCTCCAGCGCCTTTTGGCGTTTGGCGTTGGCGTCGTTGGCGTCGAGCGCCTCTTTCTCTTTGTCCAGCGCGGCCTGGAGCTCGCGTCGCAGCGCCTCGGCGTCGGCGTCGGCGGTGGCGGCCTGGCGGCGGAGGGGCTCCTGTTGGCGGCGCGCCTCCTGGAGTTTGCCCGGGACGGCCTCGCTCCGGGTGGCGAGGAGCTCTTCGACCAACGGTTTGTTGCGGCTCCGCCAGTCGCGTTCCTCGGCGAGCTCCCGGCGCGCGGCTTCGACCCGCTCCTGGAGCCTCGCGAGCTCGGGGTTGGCGCGGCGCCGCGCCGTGGCCCGGGAGTCCAGCGTCCCGAGGATGAGCAGCAGCACCACCAGCAGCATGATGCCGGTCACGCAGGTGATGATGTCCTGGAAGGAGAAAAGGGTGATGGGCGCGTCGTTGGCGTCCCGTCGGCGTTTGGCCATGGGCGGTCCCCTATTTTTTTCCGGCGGCGAGCGCCCCGCGGGCTTGGTCCAAGCCGACCATGGCGCGCTCGTCGTACTGGAAGCCGGGGACTTTGAGCGCCTGGGCGTAGGCGTCGGCGGCTTCGGCGAAGCGCTTGGCTTGGGCGTAGGCCGTGGCTTGGGCGACCAGCAAGGTGTAGGCTTTGCGGCGGGAGAGTTCCTCGGCCTGGGCGAGGGCCTGGGTCATGGCCGGGGCGGGCTTGGCCAACGTGGCGGCGCGTTCCGTCTCGAAGAGCCCGGCGAAGAAACGCAGCAGCAGCAGCAACAAGAGCGGGAGGAGGGCGAGCAGCGCGATGCCCGCGGCGATTTTCAGGGTATGAGGGCTGAGCAACGAACCTTCCAGGAGCCGTCGCCGCGGGGGCGCGGGGGGAGGGGGGACGGCGGCCCCGGCGCGGCGGAGCAGGTAGTCGGCGGCCTCGACGACGTCCCGGGTGAGGGCGGCGAAGATCTCCTGGTCCTTGTCGCGGTGGCGGTCGGGGTGCAAGGCGCCGAGCAGCTTGCGCTTGGCGGCCTCGACGTCGCGCGCCGAGGCGTCAGGTTTTAGTCTGAGGATCAGGCAGGCCTTGTCCAGATCCATGGCAGCGTCTCCTGGCTTAGTGTTACACCCTTTTGAAGACAGGAATGGAATTAAGCGTCCCGCATGGTATAATACACGTGGTTTCCTGCGAATTCCGCGGACGGAACGGTTTTTGCCCACAAATAATTCAGGGAGCGAGAAGAAATGTCACTGAACGTCATCGCCGAGCTGTCGCGAGCCTATGGCTCCAACAGCGACTTCGTCCTGGCCGGGGGGGGTAACACCTCCTACAAAGACGGCGAGCACCTCTATGTCAAGCCGAGCGGGGTCAGCCTCGCCTCTATCCAGGAGAAGGACTTCGTCAAGCTCAGCCGCGCCAAACTCCGCGCCATCCTGGAGTTCGCGCCCCCGGCGGACGCCGCCCTCCGCGAGTCCCTGGTCAAGAAAATGATGTTCGAGGCCGTCTGCCCGGGCTTCGACGGCCGCCCCTCGGTCGAGGCCCCGCTGCACGAGGCCCTGCCCCGGACTTACGTCGTGCATCTGCACCCCGCCCTGGTCAACGGCATGACCTGCGGCAAGGACGGCAAGGCTGCCTGCGCCGAGCTCTTCCCCGAGGCCCTCTGGGTGGACTACGTCGACCCCGGCTACACCTTGGCCAAGCATGTCCATGACGCTGTCGTGGCCCACGCCGCCAAGCATGGCGCCGCCCCCGACGTGGTGGTGCTGGGCAACCACGGCGTTTTCGTTGCCGGCGACACCCCCGAGGCCATCAAGGCCGCCTACGACAATCTGATGGGCAAGCTGAAAGCGCGCTACGCCAAAGCGGGCGTTTCCACCTCTTTGAGCTTCTCCAACGCCGCGCCCGAGGGCGTTGGCGAGTTGGCTCCCGTCCTCCGGTCCCTGGCGCGCGACGCCGCGGGCAACCGCGCCACGGTCCGTTCCTTGCCGGCCTTCCAGGTCGCCGAGGGGGCGTTGACCCCCGACCATATCGTTTACGCCAAATCCTACTCCCTGGTCTCGGGCTCGCCTGACGCCGCGGCCTTCACCGCCTTCGCCGCCGCCAAGGGCTACAACCCCCTGGTGGTGTCGGTGCCCGGCAAAGCGGTCTATTGCGCCGCTCCGAGCTTGAAGGACGCCAAGACGGTCGCCGCCTTGGCCCAGGACGCCGGGCTGGTGCGCCAGCTCGCCGCCGCTTTCGGCGGGCCCAATTACCTTTCCGACGCCCATCGTTCCTTCATCGAGAACTGGGAGGTGGAGTCCTACCGCAAGAAAGTCGGCCAAGCCGGCGGGGCCGGGCGCATGGCCGGCAAGGTGGCGATTGTCACGGGCGCGGCGCAGGGCTTCGGCTACGGTATCGCCCAGGGCCTGGCGGCCCAGGGGGCGACGGTCGTGGTCGCCGACATGAACCTCGAAGGCGCCGCCAAGGCCGCCGACGAGCTGGTCAAGGAGCACGGACAGAGCCGCGCCTTCGCTGTGAAAGTGAACGTGGCCGACGAGGACTCGGTCGCCGCCATGATCGCGTCGGTGGTGGCCGAGTGCGGCGGCTTGGACCTCTTTGTCGCGAACGCCGGGGTCTTGCGCGCCGGTTCGGTCAAGAGCCTGGACAAGAAGGACTGGGCGTTCGTCACCGACATCAACTACACGGGTTATTTCCTTTGCGCCAAGCACGCCGCCAAGGCGATGTCGATCCAGAACGCCGCGGGCGGCGACTGGACGGACATCGTCCAGATCAACTCCAAGAGCGGCCTGACCGGCTCGAACCGCAACGGCGCCTACGCCGGCAGCAAGTTCGGCACCATCGGCCTGACCCAGAGCTTCGCTTTGGAGCTGATCGACGACCACATCAAGGTCAACAGCGTCTGTCCCGGCAACTTCTTCGACGGCCCGTTGTGGATGGATCCGGCGAAGGGCTTGTTCGCCCAGTACCTGGCCAGCGGCAAGGTTCCCGGCGCCAAGGACATCGCCGACGTCAAAAAATTCTACGAGTCGAAGATCCCGATGGCCCGTGGCTGCTTCCCTGAGGACGTGGTGAAAGCGATCGTCTACGCCGTGGAGCAGAAGTACGAGACCGGGCAAGCCATCCCCGTGACCGGCGGCCAGGTGATGCTCAACTAGGGCAAGATCATTGGTGCTAAACTTTTTGGGCCACTTCCTCCGCCGTTGGCGGGAAGTGGCCCAAATGTTTTAGCCACAATGGTCACGGTGCGGCATGACGCTTATTCATGTGCCTCGTTCCGCTGTGACGGATTTCATCTTGTCTTTGCGACAGTTTTAGAGCTTCTGAAACTCGAGATAGGGGCAGTTGAAATTTGACCCTGTCGCCTGCATGAGCAGCATGTGTTTCCCCGCGGGCAGTTCAAACGGCTCGGAACTTGTGAATTTCACCGGACCGCTCCAGTCAGGGCTTGCCTCTTTAAGGTTAAGCTGTGTCAATAATTTGTCATCAAGGAAGAAATCAACCAGGCGATCCTTCTGGCTTTCAAAGGCTGGCCAGATATGTGCGACTTTAAGCTGATATTTTCCGGCGTTCTTGATGTCAACCGTGATACGTAGCCATTCATTAGGTCCCATGTCAAGGGTTTTTCCGCAGGTGTCTACCGCCTCATTGGTGCGGAAATTTGATTTGGCGCGATTGTTGCCAGACGTTGTGTCATAATAGGAGACAAAGGGCCCTCCCTCGTCGTAACATGAGGGGTTGACACGGCCCGGAATACTCTGTGGAGTCCCGCCGAAAGGTTTGCATTCTCCTGCTTGCCGGACATAGACAAGCGGTGCGACGCCCATGTCCATCCCTACATTGCCGTTCTCGTCGGCCGCTGACGCGCCAAAGGCATGCTCGCCGTAAAATTGAGGGATTTGGTTGGGGCGGTCTCCCGGCGCCATATACGGAGTCGAGGCATAGAATTCAGGAGAAAGTTCAACTTCGAAATCATAGGGTGGAGTCGTCTTTGACTCTACCACATAGCCATTGTCCAACAGGAACACTTTCTGGACGCGCTTCCCCATTGCCGCTGACGGCTCCGCCTTTATGCTGAAGTGATATTTCTTCCCGGCGCAGTCAAACTGCAGTCCGCGCTTAAGCTCTTTGGAGACAAGCTCAACTTGCGGCGCTTGTTTAGCATAGTCCAGTTGCTGATAGACACGGACATAATCCATTAGCAGTTCATCCGGGAACACTCCGTCTTTATGATCTCCGATCCATCCGATCGATCCGATGCTTCCCGGCGCGCTGTTGACGGTCAAGGTCAGTGGTTGATTGCCGAACACATGGCATTCGGACGGCAGTGACATGACTTCTTCCCCATCCAGGTAATATACAATCTCAGCGGGGGTCCATTTCACGCCGAGCGTATAGAACCGGTCGCAGTCTGGAATCTGGCTGAAAGATGTCCAGGTTTTAAATGCGAAAGGACAGCCGACATGCACGTTGTGATGTAATTGATCTTTATTTTTGATCTTCAAATAATAATCCTCCATTATATCAATCTCAAAGCCGTTCACCAGTGGATTATACCCCCCATATTTTCCGCCGTAAAGCCAGAATGCGACAAACCATCCCGGCTGTTTCGAGAATCTCAGCCGAGCTTCGAAATATCCGTAACGAAACATTTGATGGGTGCTCATCGATCCCATGCGCATCTCGTTTTTCTTTCGGTCGACAGTTGCCCGCACCGCTAGAAGCCCCTTACCGTCCGGCTTGATATTGGCAGGATCCTGGAAAACTTTCGGCCACCCTGCTCCGGCGTAATTCACCGGAATGTTTGCTGGAATCCATCTGCTCGTGTCCAGCTCCGTCCCGTCAAACTCGTCGGCGAAGACCAGCGTCCAGCCTTTCTCCTTGCTGATGTCCCATTTTTTGTCCGAGTTCGTAAGTTTGCGGGCGGAAGCGGCTAACCCCGAAACCCGGAACAGCGACGTTTGTAGATTGTCAAGTTCGAGTTCGGCCGTTTGCCCGGCGGGAGCTTCAAGTTTGATGCCTGAATTCACTTTTCTCATCGAATTCAAAACAGGCGACTTGCCGCGAAGCTGGCCGCAGCGGATTGCGACGGGCGTGGATATTCCAAGATAATAGGATTCCGAGTAACTATTTCCGCATCTTGCATAGAGATCAAACTGAATTGGTAGTTTCTCCGTTGACGCATCTCCCGCAAACAAGGTCTTTTGTTGGGATCCATTCGTCATTCTTTCGGACAAATGCAGTAGATAGAGATTGTCTTTCTCCTCGATTTTCAGTGCGAAGCATTTGCCCCCCTCTTGGAAATACAGCGCCGCCGTCCCGACGTGATCGGGAAATCCAAAAAAAGAGAAGCTGGAGCGGAGAAAGAGCTTGTCCGTCTTTGGGAGTTCAACGTCTTTGACCAGCGGAATGTCCAACGCGCTTCCTTTCGCCGCGGAGTATTGGGCGAGATTGGAGTTAAGCATTAGGCCGACGCCGATATTCTTCAAGGCGATATTGGGAGCAGGCGCGCGGGGCGCAGGCTTTTCGAAGTCGTCGGACATCAATTCTTTCACGGTGGCGGCGGATATTTTTGGTTGGATCTCTGGTTGGGCGTTTTGGTTCAACTTCTCTATTTGCGTTTTTGCTAGATCGACAGCTCCCAGCGCCAGTCCCGCCAACAGCAGTGTTGCCGTCATCAATGTTTTTGACATGTTCTTCTCTTACTCCCATGTTTGTGCTTTCATTAAAAAAACACGTTGATTCATTGGGTAATTTTGACTGCAAAGTATTTCTTCCAGATCTTTTGTCCCGTCCCCCATGTGTCGCCGTTATCATTGAAGACATTAATCAGGTTGCTTTCCACATGGCCGTCGCAGAAAATGGAGTTTAGCGTGCTGTTATGCACAGGGCCAATGTAGGGACAAGGCTCATTAAACAGCTGCTGAATATGGAAGAAGAAAAGATTGTACGACGACGGATTTCTTTTGCATCTTTCTACCAAAAGGATTTTTGCGGAGGGAGAATTGACCTGTTCCGGTTTTACCCCGGTGGGGGCGGAACTGTCATATTTGGGGGAGGATGCGGTTTGATAGATGACGGATGCTGCGCTGCCCGCATCCCATGTGGTCGGGATCATCCAGCTCGGAACTCTTTCCGAAGACACCGCTGTCACGGTGATATCCTCGGTCTCCGGACAAAAGAACATAGAGTTTCGATTCTGGCGGTCATTTGCCGACAGATTAATAGTACCTCCTATATAGTCGGTTAAGATCATCGTTCGGTACCACTGCTCTTTATAGCCGGAGTTGTCGTAATAGGTAGGCCAGACATAGAAGGAGAAGTCCATGCTGTATTCCATCATAACTTGTCCCGTCTGCCTTAGATTGCTGGCGCATTTGATGTTGAGCGCGGAGCCCCGCGCCTTTTTTAGCGCAGGCAGCAATATGGAAGAAAGAATTGCGATGATCGCTATAACGACGAGGAGTTCCGCAAGTGTGAACACCCAATACCTTAAGAAGGCTCCTTTTTTAATTTGCCTGTTTGACCTCTTGTTCATTTTTCTTTCCTTGCAGTTTGCGATTTATATCAACTCGTCAGTCATAAGTTCTCCTTCTCGCAGGCTTTAGAGCGACCGTGACACCCACCCTCTTGGTCGGGCGGTTCACATGACTGCGAGATGTCAGATGGAACTGGGCACAGGGCGCTTCTCGTCGCCTTCATTGATCCGCTCCCATACATGTTCTAGATACGCTTTGGCGAAGACCAGCTCCTTGTCCTGGGGGAATTCCTTGAGGAAGGCGTCGGCGCGGCGGGACTTCACTCCGCCGCCGGTCATCTCCAGCATCAAGGGGCCTTGGTAACCCGTGCCCTTGATGGCGCTCAACGTGGCGTGCCAGTCGATCTTGCCCAGGCCGGGGGGCTGATGGTCGTCGTTCGTCCCGAAGTTGTCTTGCAGATGCAAGGTCTTCAAACGCTTGCCGATCTTCCGGGCCACCGCCGCCACGTCGCCGCCGTCGTAAAGATACGAATGGCCAGTGTCCAGGTTCATGCCGACGTCCGGACGGTCGAGGCGGTCGACCACCTCGATGATGTAGTCGCACGGGTGGGTCTCGATCGCCAAGGTCAGGCCATGCGCCCCTGTGATGTCCGCCACCCGCGCCAGGACTTCCAGGTCCCGCTTCATGTCCCCGGCGCGGGGCTCGACGTTCGGGATGTGGCAGACCATGACGAACGTCCCCAGCGCCGCCGCCACCTTGGCGCAGCGCTCCTGGGTCGCCAGATATTCCGCCAACGCCGCCGGGCCGGGGGCGTTGAGGTGTTCGCTGTGGATCGACCATGGGATCATCCCTAACGTCAGAGCCAAGTCTTTTATCGCTTTCGCGTCGTCCTCGCTTAGCATCAGGACATGCGAGAATTCAAGGTGGCTGAAGCCGTAGCGCCGATATTCCGCCACCTGTTCCAAATAGACCGCCTTGACATAGTTCTCCGGCTCGTCGCATCGCGGGTCGACGATGTTGCATCCGATATTCACGCTCATGGCAACGTTCCCTCATTGACTGGAGTTATTAATATATCCAGTACTGATAATAACGCGGTCCCAGGGATTTGTCAAGATGGGATCTGGAATAAAGCGGCGGGCGGGCTAAGGTAAAGTCATCGTAGTCGCGGTCCGCTTGGGAGCTCCTGGGGGAAACCCCTTGAAAGGGGTTCTCCCCCAGACCCCCTTCCTGAACTTTTTGGGTATATTTTGCCGGAGGCAAAGATATACCCAAGAAGTCTTGGAGGGGGAGTTTGAGGGGGAAGCCTTCTTCAGAAGGTGCCCCCTCAAGGTTGGCGGCGACGCGTCACAAGCAAGAGGTGCGGGATGAAGCGGACGCGGATGCCGTTGTATGCGATATTGAAGTCGGACGTGATCAACAAGATCGCGTCGGGGGAGCTGCGCCGCGGCGCCAAACTGCCGTCGGAGCGGGAGCTCGCGGCGCGGCTGGGGGTGTCGCGGATCACCGTGGTGGGGGCGTTGCGGGAGTTGGAGGCCGAGGGCGTCGTGGTGAAATGCCATGGGCGCGGCTCCTTTGTGGCCAAGGAGGCCTTCGCCGAGGACTACGAGAATATCTTCACCCACACCGCCAGCGGCCAGGAGACCGAGATCACCTTTGGCATGTTCCGCCCCACGCCCCAATACCGTTGGTTGGTTAAGACGCTGGCGAACCTCTTCCAGTTGGAGAACCCCAAGATCAAGGTGACTCCGGTGGACGTCCTGCCGCCGCCGGACATGGCGGCCGACGCCTTTTTGCTGCGGCTCGCCGCCGGGACCGTCCCGACCACGGCGGAGTTTTTCATGCACGCCGACTACGCCGCCGTCGACGCGCTGGAGCCCTTGGAAACTATGCCGGGGTTCCCGGAACTGGCCGCCGCGCTCCATCCCAAGTGCGTCTATGAGACGCTCGACTCCGGGGGCGCGCTCCATGTCCACGCGCTGGCAACCAAACTTAATTCCCGTGTGGTGCTGGTCAATGCCCGGCTACTCCGCGAGGCGGGGGGCGACCCGGACGGCGGTCTCTGGAACTGGGAGGTTTTGGCTGATTGGGCCGCGCGCCTGGGGCGGCTCGCCGGACGCCACGGGCTCTTCGTTGGCTTGCCGGAGGGCTGGCACAACATCATCGGACTGCTGCCCTGCCTCTGGGGCTCCGGGGCGGCTTGGCCGAACTCGGCGGAAGGCTTCGCCGCCATGCTGGGCTCGGACACGGCGGCGGCGGGGCTGGGGGCGTTGTCGCGGCTGCTCGCCGCAGGGGGAAGGGACGCCCCGGCGAACGGGCTCGACCTCTTCGCCGTGGGCAAGGTGGGGCTGGTGCTGTCCGGCGCCACCTGGCCGCTGGCGTTGCTGGAACAGATGTCCGACCAGTTCGAGGTCAAGGCGTTGCCGATCCCCAATCCCGGGGGAGGAGGGCCGCCGCCCTCGGTGGTCGGCAATTTCAGCGTGGGCATTTTCAAGCCGGCGGTCAAGAGCGAGTTGGAGTTGGAGGCCGCTTGGCAATGGCTGAGGTTCCTGTTCCGGACGAAACAACAGTTCACCCTGACGACCGACCTCAATTTTCCGGCGTTGAAGAACCTCCCGTCGCAATTGGAGCGGAGCCACCCGGAGGCCGGGGCGGTCTTCAAGGCGGCGTTGGATGGCGGCAGGCCGCAGTTCGACTTCAAGGATGTCCGTGCGGCGTTGAACGCCTTCGGCCCGGAGCTACGCCGTTGTCTGCTGGGGGGGCGGCCATGAGCGGGACGGTGCTTTACGCCGTCCGCCACGGCGAGACGGAATGGAATTTGGTCGGGAGGCAGCAGGGGCATCTCGACAGTCCCTTGACCGCCACTGGCGTCCGGCAGGCGCGGCTGCTCGCCGAGGGGCTGGTCGGCAAGCGCGTCGAGGTCTTGATCAGCAGCGATCTTGGGCGGGCGGTGCGGACCGCCGAGATCATCGCCGGTCGGCTGTCTTTGGAGATCCAGTTGGACAGCCGTCTCCGCGAGCGCCAGCTTGGCGTCATGCAGGGCTTGACGAAGCGGGAGTTCGCGGAGAAGTTCCCGGAGGAGGCGGCGCGGTTCAAGACTGGCGACCCTGATTATGTCCTGCCCGGCGGGGAGAGCGCCCGGCAGCGCTTCCGGCGTTGCGTCGACGCGGCGGAGGACTTGGCGAGACTCCATGCGGGCAAGAGGATTTTGCTTGTCGGACACGGCGGGGTGCTGTGCAGCTTTTTCTACAAGGCGACGAACACGGCGTTGACCGAGCCTCGGCATTTTTCGGTTTTGAACGCCAGCATCAGCTCCTTCCACGTGGCCGAGGGCCAATGGCGCCTCGACAGCTGGGGCGAGACCGCCCATCTGGAAGCCATGAGATAGATTAATTTTTGGTTAGGCCTGTCGACGCCTCGGCCATCCCCCCTTGAATTTGGGCCGACGGATGGTTATTATAACCGAGCTCTATAGATATAAACTGCGAATATAGCGAGGTGTGCTCTATGGTTTCCCCGTTGCGGAAGAATCCCGCGTTCAAAGGTCGTCGCGGCCCGGTCGTCCTGTGCATCATGGATGGCGTCGGCTATGGCAAGTACAAGGACGGCGACGCGTTCCTCAACGCCTCCACCCCGAACTTCGACAAGCTCGCCGCCAGCTGCCCCAACACCAAGCTCAAGGCGCACGGCACCGCCGTCGGGCTGCCCAGCGACGAGGACATGGGCAACAGCGAGGTCGGCCACAACGCCGAGGGCTGCGGCCGCGTCTTCGCCCAAGGCGCCATGCTCGTCAACGAGGCCATCTCCAGCGGCAGGCTCTTCGCCGGGCCCGTCTGGCAGGAGCTTTCCGGCAACTGCGCCAAATCCGGAGCCACCTTGCATTTTCTCGGGCTTTTCTCCGACGGCAACGTCCATAGCAACATCGCCCACCTCAAGGCCATGCTCGAGAAGGCCAAGGCCGACGGTGTCCACAACGTCCGCATCCACATCCTGCTCGACGGCCGCGACGTGCCCGAGACCTCCGCGTTGCTCTACGTCGATCCCTTCGAGGAATACCTCAAAGGGCTTAACGCCGACGGCTCCGTCGATTGCCGGATCGCCTCCGGCGGCGGCCGCATGCAGATCACCATGGACCGCTACGGCGCCAACTGGGACATGGTCAAGAAAGGCTGGGCCGTCCACGTCCACGGCGAAGGCCGCAATTTCAAGTCCGCCCATGAGGCCATCGAGACCCTCCGCGCCGAGACCAAAGCCATCGACCAGGACCTCCCCCCCTTCGTCATCGCCGGGGAAGACGGCGAGCCCCTCGGCAAGATCAAGGACGGCGACAGCGTCATTTTCTTCAACTTCCGCGGCGACCGCGCTATCGAGATCACCGCCGCCTTCGAGGAGGACGCCTTCGACAAGTTCGACCGCTCCCCCCGTCCCAACGTCCACTACGCCGGGATGATGCAGTATGACGGCGACCTCAAGGTCCCGAAGAAATACTTGGTCGCGCCGCCCGCCCTCGACCGCACCTCCGGCGAGTTCCTCTGCGCCTCCGGCGTCCGCCAGATGGCCATCAGCGAGACCCAGAAATTCGGCCACGTCACCTATTTCTTCAACGGCAACCGCAGCGGCAAGTTCAGCGATTCCCTGGAGACCTATGTCGAGGTCACTTCCGACGTCGTCCCCTTCGAGCAACGCCCCTGGATGAAGTGCGCCGAGATCACCGACAAGGTCGTGGAGGCCATCGGTAGCGGCAAATACGACAGCGTTCGCCTCAACTACCCCAACGGCGACATGGTCGGCCACACCGGCAACTACGACGCCACCATCATCGCCGCCGAGAGCGTCGACCTCTGCCTCGGGCGTCTGGTCAAGGCCGTCGAGAAAGCTGGCGGCGTGCTGGTGGTCACCGCCGACCACGGCAACTGCGACGACATGTTCGAGCACAACAAGAAGACCGGCGAGATCCTGCGCAATCCCGACGGCTCCCCCTGCGCCAAGACCAGCCATTCCCTCAACCCGGTGCCGTTCATCGTGTACGATCCCGAGTACAAAGGCGAGTACGACCAGCATGACCTGATCGAAGGCCTGGGCATCAGCTCCATCGCCGCCACCTGCGTGTCCTTGCTGGGCTTTTTCCCGCCGGAGGATTACGATCCCAGCCCGTTGAAATTCAAGTGACGTTTCGTTAGGGGAAGCAAGCAAACAACCAAGGAGTTCCAGGAGATGAGGAAGACGATTGTCGCGGTGGGGTTGATTTCGACGTTGTCCTTGGCTGCCATGGCCGAGGACGGCAAGGGGTTCGACATCACCGAGGGGACGCCAACGTCCCAGAAGGGCGCCACGGGGAGGGAGGCGAAGGTCTTGTTGGACAACGCCGCCAAGGAAGTGGTCAAGGAGGAGGTTGACGCCAAAGGCGAGGAGAAGGCCGCCGTCAAGGACGCCTTCCCCGCGGACAAGGCCAAGGATGCGGAGAACGCCGGCCTGGCGGTCAAGAAGGAGGAGGCCGACGCCAAAGGCGAGGAGAAGGCCGCCGTCAAGGACGCCTTCCCCGCGGACAAGGGCAAGGACGCCGAGAACGCCGGCCTCGAGGTCAAGAAGGACGAGAAGCGGGCGTCCGGTTTGGAGCGCCGCGCCGTGGGCGACGTCTTCCCGGCCGCCAAGGCCAAAGTGATGCTTGACGCCGACAAGGCGGTCAAGAAGGACGAGAAGCGGGCGATCAAGAAAGAGAACGACGTCCGGACGTTGGAGATGCTCGACCTGGATTGAGCCGACGGTCAAACGGTTTGTCGACGCGGGGGCCCCGAGAGGCGGCCTCCGCGTTTTTTTTCGACCTGTGCGGGCGTTCTGGCAGTGGCGCGGGCGTCCCGCCCGTGGTTTCCAAAATCATGGGCGGGACGCTCGCGCTCTTTCAATGAGTGATGCCGCGCGGGTCGGTTTTGATGGCTACCAGGAGTAGGCGGCGCCGTTGCCGTCCTCGCTGGGCTTGACGGCGGACGGGGCCGCGCCAGGGCAGGGGGTGATCCGCCCGAAGCCCCAGGAGGCTTCGCCCTTGTTGGGCGCGGCCCAGCGCGGCAGGCACGGCGCTGGAGCGGCGAGACCGGCGGAGGGGGCGGCGGAGAACACCAGGTCGCTCGGAGGCGACGGGTAGAGCGAACGGTAGCCGGGCGTGAACGGCAGCACGTCGGCGTCGAGGATGCGTTCGTAGCGCTTGACGTCGGCGAAGGCCCAGTAGACCCAGGGGGAGGGGCAGCCGTCGGCGGAGGCGGCTTCGAGTTGTTCCCAGCTAAGGGGCCAGCCGCCCATGCGCGTCCGGACGCGGTCGGCGGACTCGCCGAGGAATTCCTTGTAGAGGCTCAGGAGTTTCGCGGGATTGGCCCAGGGGTCGGACGAGGCGGGGAAACGGGCGTCGGGGCCGAGGTTGGCGAAATCGGTTTTGAGCCAGGTGTCGAACTCGTGGCGCAGGCCGCCGGCGACATCGGTGGAGTTTTCGCGCAGGAAGCGGTCGAGGTCGAAGTCGGTCATCATGTTCCAGCGGCGGCGCCAGAGCGCCCTTTTGCCGGGGTCGTCGCCAGGGCCGCCGATTTCCCAGCCGTGGGCGGGGTCGCAGACGGTGGCGTTGGCGCGGGGGCCGAGCGGGGTTGCGCCGTTCCAGGGTTGGAAGTCGCGGGCGTAGTCGCCCATGGGGCCGCATTTGACGAAGACCCGGAGCATCTCCATCGTCGACCAGAAGGCGCCCCAGGCGAAATTCCGCTGGTCATGGGCCAGGTACATCAGGCGGGCGTAGGCCAGGGCGGGGCCGGCGCCCAGCCCGAGCTCGACGGCTTTGCCGTCGCCCGCCCGGGCCCAGGCCAGGGCGGCCAGAGGCGAAGCCAGGCGTTCCAGCCGCGCCCCGCCGCCGGACAGCCAGGCGTAGTCGCCGGTGTTGAAGGAGTAGATCCAGAGGTTCTCGAAAAGGGCGGCGGTCACATGGCCGGGTGAGTCTGGATGGTAGGGCTCCTGGCCGAGGAACAGGAACTTGGAGCCGGAGACGCTCCGCTCGCGGAAACGGCCGGGGGCCAGGTATTCCTCGGTGAACAGCTGCTTCAGTTTCGCTCTGGCCGCCGGGTCGGCGTACCTGGCGGAGAGCGCTTTGAAACGGTCGGAATTGAAGATGTCGACGACGGGGTCGGCGGACGTCCGGGCCGGAGGCTCTTGGTCCTTGAGGGTCAGGCGGCTGACCGCCCGCAGCGCCAGCGGGTCGCTAGTGTCGGGGTTCAAATCGTAGACGAAGGTCTCGGCGAGATATTGCAGGGTAAGGAGGGACAGGTCGTAGGAGTCGGCGTCTTGGACGCCGGTCCAGGGGCCGAGGGTGGTGGGGTAGACGGGGTCGAAGGGCGTGGCGTCGAACTTGGCCGGGAAGCCGTTCCGGATGGCGAGGGCGAGGGTCGGAGAGAGCGGGGCGAGCTTGGCGGGCGGCGTCTTCCAGTCGTCTTGGCTCAGGTGGTAGAGGAACTCATAGTGGAGTTTCAGGGCGTTTTGCTTGAGGTCGACTTGGAAGCTGTCCCTGAGGAAATACGGGAAGCAGCGGCAGAGCGAGCTGAAATAGTCGCAACGCTTGGCGATGGCGGAGGGCAGGTTGTTCTCCCACTCGCGGGGGCGGATGTTGGGCAGGGCGGCGGGGTCGGCGAAGGAGCGGTCCGCTTGCGGGGGCTTGTAGTAGCCGAAGAGGGGCATGAGGAAGACTAGGCCGGCGTCGCCCTTGAACGTGAGGCGCAACGCTCCGCCGCTCCAGGCGGCCGAGACGGGTTGGCGCTGGAGGACCAGCAACAAGGGGAAGTCGAAGTCGCGCCAGCCTTTGGCTCCGGTGAACCACAGCAGCATCCAAGGGCGGTCCATGGCCGCGAGCTTGTTGGCGTCCAGGGGGGGGCCGGCGGGGAAGACTTCGGTCTTGCCCTGGCAGGAAAGCGCCAGGCGGGTAGGGCCGCCGAGACCGAGCGCGTCCATGCCCTCGAAAAGGGTTAGCTCCGGGGCGTTGACGCCCATGGCCCAGGCGGGGAAGTATTCCGGGGCGTAGAGCGCCAGCTTGCCGCTTTTGAAAAAAGCCCCGAGGTCGGGCGGACGCCGCATGTCCTGGCCGACAGGCGTGACCGGATTGCTCCAGGAGCCGCCCGCCGCCTTCTTGAAGAGCTCGGTGCTCTCGTCGGCCCAGACTCCCGCGGCCAAGGCCAACAGGGACAATGTTAAAATGAAACGCTTACATGCCACAGCGCTAATACCTTATGGTTCATTGGGGATTGCGAATAGTCAATCTACTCATTCGAAGCCGACAAGACAATCGGCGGAGCGTTAAAAAGCCATACAAAAAGGATGGCCGCGGCCTTGCATTTCACCGCGGCGCGCTGTATATAGGGGCGGGGGCGAGCAGGTGGGACAACCTTAAGGAAACCAGCGGTCATGATCATTATTTTGAAGCCGGGCACCCAGCGGCAGGACATCGACGACATTCTGAAGAAGATTAGCGATTCCGGGCTGAAACCCTTGTACATGCCTGGCGAGGAGCGCACGGTGTTGGGGGCGATCGGCGACGAGCGCGTCCTGGGCAAGCTGCACCTGGAGAATTACCCGGCGGTGGAGCGCATCACCCCGGTGCTGGCCCCCTACAAGTTCGTCAGCCGCGAGGCCAAGCGCGAGGACACGGTGGTCCGGATCGGCTCGCTGGCCGTGGGCGGCGGCAAGTTCGCGGTCATCGCCGGCCCCTGCGCCGTGGAGAGCTACGAGCAGACTTTCGACACCGCCAAGGCGGTCCAGGCCGCCGGGGCCGGTTGTCTCCGCGGCGGGGCCTACAAACCCCGGACCAGCCCCTACAGCTTCCAGGGCCTGGGGCTGGAGGGGCTGCAAATTCTGCGGCGGGTCAGCGACGAGCTGGGCCTCCCCTGCGTTACCGAGGTGGTGGAGGTCGCCGACGTCGAGGTGGTCGAGCGCTACGCCGACGCCTTCCAGGTCGGGGCCCGCAACATGCAGAACTTCCGCTTGCTCAAGACGTTGGGGCAGAGCCGCAAGCCGGTGATCCTCAAGCGCGGCATGGCCGCCACCGTCATGGACCTCTTGATGTCCGCCGAGTACATCGTCTCGGAGGGCAACCACAACGTCATCCTCTGCGAGCGCGGCATCCGCACCTTCGAGACCGCCACGCGCAACACCTTGGACCTCAGCGCCATCCCCTATTTGAAGGAGCATTGCCACCTGCCGGTGATCGTCGACCCGTCGCACGGCACGGGGGTGCGGCAGTACGTCTCCCCGATGGCGAAGGCCGCGGTGGGCGCCGGCGCCGACGGCGTGATCGTCGAGGCGCACCGCAATCCCAAGGAGGCGCTTTCCGACGGGCAGCAGTCGCTCGACCCGGTGGAGTTCGCCGTCTTCATGCGCGAGCTAAAGCCCTTCGTCCTCGCCGCCGGGCTGGAGCTCTAGCGGCCCGCCGTCATTCCGCGTCCAGTAGGGCGTTGGTGAAGTCGAGCATGTCGTCGGGGTGGTTCTCAACGACATCCCTCAATATCCCTACGTCTCTGCCGGAAAGGCCACAACGAAGACACGAAGCGGCACGAAGGGATTTCGGGGTTTTCGATCCCCGAAAATCTTCGTGCCCTTCGTGCCTTCGTGGTGATTAATTGTTTATTTGGTGGGCGGGACGCCGCTGAACTCCAGGTCGCCGAGATCGGCGACGGCGAAACCGGCCTTCCAGCCCGCCGTGCCCGTGGCGGTCTTGACCAGCAGGCAGTTCCAACCGGGTTGCAGCTCCACCTCCACCGACGCCTGGCCGTTGGCCGGGCCGGAGATTTTCGGCGACACCAGCTTGCCGTTCATCCAGGCCTTGCCGAACCAATCCATGCTGTAGGCCAACGCCCGCTTGGTCCTGGTGGGCGCCTTGATCCAGGTGGCCAGATAGGCCACGCCGTCGCCCTTGCTGTTGTCGTAGGGGAACAAGTCCAGCATGTCTAGGCGCTTCACGCACTCGACCGGGCGCCATTTGGCCTGCGTCCCGTTCAAGCCGGGGTAGCTGGCGGCGAAGTCCAGCTTCTCTTCAGGCGGGAAGGGTCTTTCCATGTGTTCCCACTCGTTGATCCCAAGCCCTTTGTCGAAGAGGCCGATGGCCATCCAATGGGTGATGGGGGTCGCCGGCAACGGCTTGACCGCCACCTGCTGGATCGCCAGGCCGTTCACGCCCTCGCCGATCAGGGTGATCTCCTGGGGCGACCAGGGGAACTTGAGCGGGACGGGCAGGAGCCGATGGACTAACTGCGGCTCGGCGCCACCGTCGGCGCCGAGTTGGCCGATGGTCTGGCCGAGGAACTTCACGGTGATCGGGCCGTAACCGCCGCCGAAAAGCCCCCAGACGCGCAGTTCGTCCAATGTGGCGGCCCCGTAGCTGGGATTGAATCTCAGGGGCACCGGCGCGCCCCGCGGGGCGGTGAGGAACTCGCCTTTGAACGGTTTGAGCTCCTTGAAGGCGCCGGGGGAGTGGAGGCGCTCCTTCAAGTCGGTTCCTCGGGCCGCCTGGCCGACGCCGGTTAGAGCCGGGACGTAGAAGCCCTCCGGCCAGCCGAAGGCCTCATACCACCAAAGGTGGTCTTTGTTGAAGCCCAACAGCAGTCGCGCCGCCTCGTGGGGTTGGTCGGCCTTCCAGGCCGCCTCGACGGGCAGATAGAGCGTGTCGAAGGAGACCTGCGAGTCGGCCTCGTCCTCGCCGTTCTGGACGGGCTGCGCGACGCCTTGAGCCTTCGGGCGCATGGCCCGGAGCACGTCGAGGGAACGCCCCAGCTCCGCCACCTCGTTCAGGTGCATGGGCATCTCCAGGGACTCGATGGACTCCACCCCCTCGACCTTGAAGACGGCTGGCATGAAGGGGGAGAGCTGGACGCGCAGCCGGCGCCCGGCGGGGAACTTCTTGCCCGACACCAAGTCGCGGGCGCCCTCCATGTCCACGTCGAAGGTGAGCACGGCCTCCCGCGGCTTGGCCGTGCGGTTGACCAAGTATACCACCAGGCCGTCGTCCTTGGCTTGCCAGCAGGTGATCGGGGCGTTGGCGCCGCCCTCGGCGAGGAAGCGGGTGTACTTGAGCTCGGGGATGGCGCGCCAGGCTTGGACGAAGCGGCGCAAGCCCTCGTCGGCGGGGGGGATGCACCACTGGCCGCCGTAGAAGCAAGTCTCCAAGTCGCCCTTGGCCAAGGCCAGGGCCGGACCTTCCAACTGGTAGGGATGGGGGCGGATGGACTGGTTGCAGCAAGGCAGTTGCGGATAGGTGGCGCCGCCCGGCACGAGGTTCTCAAGGCTGCGGTGGAGCGACTCGGGCTGGCGCTGGTCGAAATTCGCGAACTCGACGGGGTCGGGATTGTTCATCTCCACCCCCGTGCTCTGGTCGCCGCCGAAAGTCTGGGAGCCCTTGCCCCAGCCCAGATCTTGCCGGTCGGCGAGGAGCTTGGGATCGAGTCCGCCCTCGCGGGAGCCGGGGCCGAGGTCGTTGCCGCTGAAGAGCCGCGCCCGGGGGGCGTGCTTGCGCAAGGCGGCGAGCATCTCCTCGCGGAGGGTCAGGACTTTTTGGCAACGCCAGGAGAGCCATTGTTCTCGGAGCTCGCCGAGCAGCTTCGCCCTTCTGGCTTGGTAGGCTTGCTCGTCGCCCTTGACGGGGTCGAGCTTGGCGCCGGTCTCCTGGCAAAAGAGGCCGACGGTGAAGTCGTCGCAGCCGGTCTTGTCGTTGACGAACCAGCCGTCGAGGGCGGAGGGCCAGCCCACCCATTGACGGATGCGGACGCCGGCGAAGGCCGGATAGGAACCGTAGCGTTCGCCAAGGGCGTCCATGAGCGCCACGAAATACTTGCGGGCGGCCGGATGGGCGGGGTTGAGCATGTAGGCCTCGCTGACTGGACGCCAGGCTTTGCCGGAGGCGTCGGCGCTGAGCAATATACCCTCCTCGGACGTTCCGGCCTCCTTGGCCAGTTGCGGGACGATGGTCTCCATGCGATGGATCATGAAGTCGGCGGCGAGCCCCACGTGGCGTTTGCTGGCGGCCATGAGCATGAATTTGAAGATGTCGCGCTCCATGGGGTCGACGACCCGGTTGGGCCAGCCTTTGCTGTAGAGGTCCCACATCTTGGGTAACATCCGGGCGGGCTTGCCCTGGAGGAAATTCATGCCGTAGCTCTGCACGGGGTAGATGACGAGGTTGTCGCCGCGGCAGGCGGAGAGTTCCCCGAAGCGCGTCCAGACCTGCTGGACGGCCTTCCAGTCATGGAAAAAGGCGCCGTCGCGGGCCCAGCGGGGCAAGTGGCCGGAGATGGGGGCGTTGTCGTCCCAGAGCGAGGGCATGGTGCGTTCCATTGGGCCTAGGTTGACTTGTTCGCCCGTCCAGCCGAACTGGGCTTGCTGGTTCCAGCCGCCGGCGGCCTCGGGCAGTTCGGGGAGGCCGTCGGGCAGCTCGAAGAGCTCCAGTTTGGCGACGGCGCCCTGGCGGTTGTTGGCGTAGCCGTGGTTGCCGTTGCTGCAGAGGCTCATCACGTCGAGGGCCTTGCCGTTGGGCCAGACGGCGAAGGCGAGCTGGCTGAAGGGGCCGGACTCGGGGGCGTCGCCCGCGTTGAGGTTCCAACCGTTGTACTCGCCGGTCACCTGGTCGGTGGCGAAGACCGATACCAGCCGCGGGATGTCGTTGGGGATGGTCGCCACCAGCAGATGGGGACGGCCGGGGTTCTTCACCTTCAGAGTATAGGCGAACCAATCGGCCGTGGTGAAACTCGCCTCCGGCTTCTCGCCCTCCTTGGCGCGGCGCCAGGCTGCGCCGTCCTTGACGTAGCCGACGGCATGCTCCGTCTTGGCTTCCCCGGTGACCCGGTATTTGCCGACGGGGGAGTCGACCACTTTGCTGGTGCCGTTGTCGCGGAAAACGTGCCCGGAGTCGGCGGACAGGGCGCAGTCGACGCTGTCCACCAAGGTCTTGGGGTAGTCCATGCCGGCGGCGGGAAGTCGCTTCCGGACGGCGGGGGTGGGGTCGGCCACGGCGAAAGCCCAGGGGCCGTCGACCACCCGTCCGTCGCCGTCGACGACGCGGTATTCGAAGGCGCCCTCTTGGCTACAGGGGTACTCGAACTCGCCACGGCCCTCCAGTTCGGCCGTCCAGACGGGGGTTTTGGCGCCGCGCTCCTCGAAGACCTCCAGGCGCAGCTTGGCGTCGGAGGCCTGGCGGACGCTGAGCGTCAACGGCTTGTTGAGGGCGAAAACCATGTCGTCGCGGTCCTTGGGGTAAACCGCCAACGAGCGGAGCGGGTCGCGGCCGTCCATTTTGGTCACGCCGAGCGAGAAGCTTTGCATCGCCTCCTTCATCTCGTCGTTCCATATCCAGGGGCCGTAGTGGGCGTAGACGTCGAGGGTGTGCTTGCCGCTGGACAGTGGCCGGACGGCGCGGGCGCGGTGGAAGAAATCCAGGCGCTGGGTGTCGGTGGCGCCGGTCATGTCGGTGGCGCCGTAGAGCGGGGTGGTGATGCCGTGGCGGTCGCCCTGGACGTAGAGCAGCGGCAGGCCGTCGAGCCAGACCTGGAACTGCCGCGGCACACCGGAGAAATGGGCGGCGACCTCGTAGAGCCCGGATTCCGGGAGGTCGAGGTTGAAGCGCCGCTCGGCGTAGCGGACCTCCTCGCCCTGGGCGTAGTCCAACGGGATGTCGGGGGGCATGACTTTGTCCATGCCCAGCTCGGCGGCGCCGTGGCTCACGGGGACGGGCGAGAGCTTGTCCGCGCCGGGCGCCTGCCAGAGGACGCTGCGGACGGCGTGGTTCGCTGGCCCGGTGGTGGGGTTGGCGCGGGGTTTGAGGTAGAGCGCGATCGGGACGTCGCCCTCGGGCAGGGCGACGGGCTTGGCCAGCGCGGCGTCGTCCAGGAGGCGGCCGTTGACCTCCAGGCGGGAGACGGTGAAGTCCCCTTTGCCGGGCTCGACGGCGAAACGGTACTCCCCCTCCTTGGGGACGCGCAGCCGGGCGTAGGCGGCCACGGACCAGCCGTTCCAGCGTTTGAAGGTTGGGCTTGGCGGCGGCCATTTCACTTGGTTGAGGTCGAGGGCCAGGGCGGGGCCGGGGACGCTCGCCGCGGCCGCATGGTAACGGAAGGAAGGCCCGCCGTAGTAGTGGACGGCCCAGCCCGGGGTTTCCGCCGCGCCCAAGGCCGTGGTCACGGCCAGGGACAGGCACGCGAGAAGTCGCTTCAGCATGTCTACACTCCTTGTTTGGTGTTTATACCATTCACATGTCAAGTTGCTTGTTTTCTTCTTTGCGGCGCAGCCGCTTTGGAGCGCGGCGATTATTCGCCGCTTTACATCGGACATGAAGTCGGAAACGGCGTCGCACTCGCATCGATTTACGCTTATATAACACGTCGCTCCAACAAGTTACATCGCGTTAAAACGGCGAATAATCGCCGCGCTCCAAAGCGGCTGCGCCGCAAATAAAGGCACACGAACATATCATCGCTCCAAACTATCATGATCGACAAGAAAGTAGCTTTTTTATTTGGAATTATATAGGTTGTATAAGTCTTGCCGGGCCGGTGGAGCGGCGCTCGACCAGGCGGGTCTCGGTGACGACATCCCCGGCGGACGGCTCCCCGGCGATGAGCGCCAGGCAGAGCCCGGCGGCTTTGGAGCCGAGATTCCAGGCGTCCTGCGACACGGTGGTTAGCGGCACCCGGAGGAAATCCACCTGCGCCACGTTGTCGCCGAAGCCGACCACCGAGAAGTCCCGTGGCACCTCATAGCCCAGCGCCTCAAAGGCTTTGATGGTCTCGATGGCGACATAGTCGTCGTAGCAGAGGAAGGCGGAGACGTCCGGGTTCGCTTCAAGGAACGCATGGAGTTGGAGCCTTCCGTCCGGGGACAGGGTTAACGGCTCGAATCCCCCCAGTTCCCGCGCCGCCTCGGCGTAGGCGTTGGAGCGCAGCAGCGACGTTCCGGACACCTGGAGCTTTACCCCCGCGTAGGCGACGCGGCGGTGGCCAAGCCGCAGCAGATGTTCCATGGCGAGACGGAGGCCGAGACGGTCGTCGGAGTAGACGCCGCAGGCGCCGGGGCAAGGGGCCGGCTCGTTCACGAACACGAGTTTCTGGCCGTTGGCGACCAGGTCGAAATAGAAGCGGCGCTGCTCGGGGAGGGCCGTGTGGGGGAACACCAACAAGGCGTCGACTTTGTACTGCAAGAGCCAGCTGATCTCCTTCTCGTCGGTGCAGGCTCCCCGCGCCCAGCGCGAGAGCATCGTTTTGAAGCCCCGCGCCCCGAGGGCGGTCTCGGCGCCGTCGAGCAGCTCGCTGAAGAACGGGCCGGAGAAGGTGGGCAACAACACCCCGACGATGTGGGATCTGCCCCCCAGCAGGCAACGGGCGAGGCGGTCGCCATGGTAGGACAGCTCGGCGGCGGTTTTCTTGACCAGCTTCCGGGTCTTGTCGGAGACGCCCGGTTCGTCCCGCAGCGCCTTGCTCACCGCCCGCTGGGAGAGGCCCAGGAGCCGCGCGATCTCGGTTTGGTTGGCTCGCTTCATGGCGCTCAAAGCCCCGGGGCGACGTTGGCGCTGATGTCCAGCCACTTGCCCGCCAACGCGTTGTCCTCCGGGATGGGCAACGGCGGGGCGCCGTAGGCCTTCACGTGGCCGTCCAGGAAGACGATGTTGGCGGTCTTGCCCGGATGGCAGACGCGGATGTTGTGGTCGGCCCCGGCGATGTTGAACAACCACGACGGGAACCAGCCGTAGCCGTTGGCCTCGCAGAGGTAGAGCTTTGCGGACGGCAGAGCGAAGGCCATGATCGATCGTGGCCCGTTGCTCCCATTGACGGTGGAGCTGTTGATGTCCCAGGAAGGGTAGTTGCCGTTGAAGTTCCCGTTGGGGGTCTTCGGGCAGGTGTAGGTCTTCCTTTTGTCATCGGTGGGCTTCACCTTGAGGCTCTGTATGCCCATATAGCTGCGCAGTTTGAGCATCCAGTTGTAGGCGCTGCAGCCAGGCGTGGTGTTCTCCGGGGTGTCGGAGCCGTCGGCGATGAAGCCGTTCCAGTCGCTCTGGTACAGGGCGTTGGCCCGGCCGATCTGATAGAGCGTGTTGGCGCAGGCCGTCCGGTACGCAACCTCCTTCGCCTTGCCCAACGCTGGCAGCAACAACGACGCCAGCAGCGCGATCACGGCGATCACCACCAGCAGCTCGACGAGCGTGAAAACGACCCGCACTTTGCAGTTTATGCCCATTATCTCGCCTCCTTGGCTTCCATCGCGAGATGGTTCTAGTTAGAACTAGCGTCTAGTTAGATTATAGGGCACCCCGATGGATTTGTCAAGGGGAATGGCGGAGAAAATTTGCTGGCATGAATGTGGCAGGGGGCGGGCAAAAGCCCGCCCCCTCCCGGAACAGGAGCTCCGGGCACCACTACTCCACGAGAACCACGGCGTGGATGGACAAATTGTCCAACGTCAGCGTCGCCACCCTGTCTTGGTAATTGAAAGGCAAGGGGACGCCCTCCGGCTCCAAGGTGATTTTATTGGGTCTGGAGGGGACGCGGATCTTCAGGTCCAACGGGCCGACCGGGGGAATCTCGTCGAAGACGTAACCGGGGGGCGTCGTGGTGTTGAGCAGGTTGATCGCCAGTTTGCCGCCAAGGCGGTTCACGCTCACGTCCACCCGGGACGAGCCGGATACTTCCACCAAGGGTTCCGGGAAAAGCTCGCGGACCAGGGAGTTCAACCAGCGTTTGACGTGGCTGTCGCCGGCTTTCAGCAGACGCTCGCCCAGTTTGGCGTGGACGGCGGCGATCTTGCCCTTGCCCAGCTTGGCGATGGTCGCGGCGGGGGTGGTAGCGCCCTCGAAGTCGGCGTCGGCATAGAAGCGGCCGAAGTCGCCGGGGCCGGGGACGACCGGACGCGACCACGCTTTCAAGCCCGCCAAATGGCCGTCGCAGTCGAGCCACTGGACGCGTTCGGCGGCCTCGCCGGCGTACTCGATCCCCAGCTCATTCTGGAAGAGGGCGATCGTCGCCGGGCCGATGGCCAGCAAGTTGCCGCCCGCCCGGACATAAGCGAGGAGCGCGTCTATGAAGTCCGGCTCCAGGATCTCGGTCTCCGGCAGCACGACCAGGGGGTATTCCCGCAACCGGGGCAGCAAATTGTGCTCCATGCGGATCTCGACGGAGTTCTGGGTCTCCAGCAGGGCGTGGAGCACGCCTTGGATCGGCTCGCGGACGTTCGCCGAGCTGTTGAAGACACTGGTGTTGCGATGGTGGAAATCACAGGTGGAATGCAACAACACGATCTGCGGCACCGGCTCGGCGTGGTGGCAGACGGCCTGCCGCTCACGGCAGAACTTGGCGACCTCGCCCATCACGTCCATGTTCCAGAGCCGGACGGCTCCGTTCCGCTTTTTCTGGGTGTAGTAGACTTGGAAGCCGCCGCCCAAAGCCAACACCGCCGCCGCCTCCTGGCTGAGCTGCGGGACGGTCTTGTAGCTATGGACGCCTTCGCCATATTGGCAGGCGAAGCCCCAGGCCATCAAGTCCCAGGGCTTGTCTTGGCAGGCGATGCAGCGGCCCTCCCAGCGGGCGGAGTTCAGGCTGTCGAACGGGGCGTAGTCGCCGGAGATGAAGTCGACGTCGACGCCGAGGGGTTCGGGCATCTGGGAGGTGTAGGCCCAGTTGCTGGCGACCTGGAAGGCCGGATCGTGTTGGTGGAGGGCGTCGACATAGCGCTTGAGGTAGTCGCGGAAGCCCTGGCGGCAGAATTGGGTGAACTCGAAATAGCCGGGGTCCTCCGGGGCGCGCGGGACGTTCTCGATCCCGGTCTCGCGGCGGAAGCGCGCCAGGACCTCCTCGCGGTAGTCGCGGTCCGTGCCCCAGCACTCGCCGTCCACCCAGACGCCGTCCACGCCGTAGATGTCGGAGAGTTCCTTGAGCTGCGGGATCAGCAGCTCGTCGACGTAGGCGCCGAAGACCGAGGTGGCGCCCCGCTTGTCCAGCTCGCCCTTCTCGTCGACCCTGGCCCATTCGGGACGCCTGGCGATGGCCTCGACGTCCAGGACCCCCGAGTAGTGCATGAAGAGGGCGACGCCATGTTTGGCGGTGGCGTCGCGCCAGACCCGCAGCGGGTCGCCGACGAAGCCTGGCGCGGGATTGCCCACTTTGGTGGGATAGCTCGACAGCCCCCGGTGCCCTTTGCAGTCGCACTGGAGGTAGTCTGGCTTGACTTTGGCGATGATTCCCTCGATCATCGCCGCGTCGACGCCCTCGCCGACCGCCGTGCTGTCCTCGTTGGCGTGGAAGTCGAAATGTATCCCGAGAAACGAGTCCGAACGCTTGAGTTTTCCCGTCGTCATCATTACCCTCTTTTCATTGGATGGTGCCGCCGCCGGAGGCGGCGTGGAATTTGTGGAAAAGACCATTCTTCGCCAGGAGTTGCTCGTAAGTGCCGCGCTCCACGACTTTGCCCTCGTCGAAGACCACCAGCTCGTGGGCGTGGCGGATGGTGCTCAGACGGTGGGCGATGACCAGGACGCTGCGATTCTTGAAAAGCGTTTGCACGGCCTCGTTGACCAGGGCCTCCGATTCCGGGTCGAGGGCGCTGGTGGCCTCGTCGAGGAGCACGAAGCGGCTGTCGGTGAGCAGGCAACGGGCGATGGCCAGACGTTGGCGCTGGCCGCCGGAAAGGGCGGAGCCGCCCTCGCCCACCTTGGCCTCCAGTCCGCCGGGCATGTGTTGGACGAAGTCCCAGGCGCGGGCCGCTTTCAGGACCTCGATCAGCTCGGCGTCGCTGGCGTCGGGTTTGATGTAGCGGAGGTTGGCCGCCACGCTGGTGTCGAAGAGGTAGGGGTCCTGCAACACCACGCCGAAGAGCGAGCGGTATTCTTGCAACGGCAGGGTACGGATGTCGACGCCGTCGAGGAGGATCGCCCCGGCGGAGGGGTCGTGGAAGCGCATCAGGAGGCTGGTGGCGGTGGTCTTGCCCGAGCCGCTGCGGCCCAGGATGGCGACCGTGCGCCCGTAGGGGATCTTGAGGTTGAGCTGGTCGAGGACCACCGGGCCGGAGCCGTAACTGAAGCTGACGTCGCGGAATTCGATGTCGCCCTTGACGGAGGGGGGCATCTTGGCGTTGGGGAGCTCGACGATGCTGCTGTTGGTGTCGAGGATGGAGAAGAGGTTGTCGAAGGCGGCGCGGGCGGCCATGAACTGGCCGTAGAAGTTGGCCAGGGCTTGGATCATGCCCACCAGCACGCCTTGGTAGCCGATGAACGCCACCAAGGTGCCCAGCGGCAGCGTCTTGCCCATCACCAAGCTGGCGCCGGTCACCAGCACGGCGGCGGTGAGCAGGTAGCTGATGCCTTCGGTGACGAACTGGAAGCGTTTCGACTCGAGGACCGCGGCCATGCTTTTGCGCATCACCGGCCAGAGCTGCCCCTCGAACTCCGCTTGCACCTGGCTCTCGATGCCGAAGGCCTGGATGGTCTTGAAGCCGCGGAGCTTGTCCATGATCATGTCGACCACCTTCATCCCGGCCTCGACGGACAGCTGGGTTTTGCGGTAGATGCGGCCGGAGAGCGTGCGCGCCACCACCACGTAGCAGGCGGCGCCGACGAGGGTCACGCCGGTCAGCGCCGGGCTGAGCCAGAGGCAGATCGCCAAGCTCGACAGCAGTCCCGAGGCGTAGGTGGCGAGCTGCTGGAAGAACTCCTGCATGAAAACGCCGATGTTGTTGATCGAGCTGCCGAAGACCCGTTCGTAGATGTAGCCGGAGGGGTGGCGGGCATGGAAGCGCAAACAAAGCTTCTGGAGGTGCGAGAAGCTCTTCGCCCGCAGCTCGAAGACTATCGACTGCTGCATGAAGAACACTTGCCGGATGGCCAGGTACCAGAACACCATGCGGAACAACTGCGAGGCCAGGAATATCCCCGCGGCGGCGAAGGCCAACCACAGCGAGCGCGCCGGTATCGCCGTGTCGATCACGTATTTGGGGAAGAGCGGCCCCACCGCCACCGCCACGCCCACCAACCAGATGCAGACGGCGGAGAAGACGATCCGCTTTGTGTGCGGGCGCAGAAAGGGCTTGAAGCGCGTCCAGATCTCACGCCAGTTGTAACGGCTCTCGCGGAGCTCCTCAAGCTTTCCGTCCTGTCCTTCGTCCTCTGTTTCCATATCTTGGTCTGTTGTCATGCGTTTAGTTCCCTCGCCAAAAGCAAACCGCCACGTTATGGATGCCACCCTCCGGGAGCTCCGCGCCCCAGCTCGGCTCAGGCGGGGTTGGCCCCGCCGTCCCCAGATGCCGAGCTGGGGCTCGGCGCTCCCGGAACGGCGACCCGGGCGTAGCCGGTGGTGTTGGCGCAGGCGCAAGCGGCCCCGAACAAGTTCTGATGGCCCAGCCCGGAGCCGGCCGCGAACGTGGCGTTGATGATCGCCTCGAACAGGAACTCGGGCACGGGCGCCTCCAGTTTCACCGCGGCGAACGGGATCACCGCCCGCAATTCGTAGCCGCCGCCCGACAACGGAGCGCAGGTCGCCGTGACGCGCGGTTCTGGAACCGGGACGCTGTTATCGGAGCGGGTCGCCACCGCGGCGGACCAGTCTGGCGCGGGCGAGAAAAAGAGTTGCGTCAACGCCGTCCGGTCGGTGGTCTCGCGGGGCGCGACGAAGAACTCGATCGACGACCCCTCCCAGGGCGAGCTCGCCGCCACATGCCGCAAGTCGAGCACCTGGGCTTGGAACCGCAGCGTGTCCGAACCGACGGCCAATTTCCACCTCGCCGCCTCCATGCCCGCCGAGCGGAGGAGCGGCCGCCACGCCGTGGACTCAAGGTCGCTACCGGCTTGGAGCCGCGGTCCCTTGAGCCGGGAGACGAAGACTGGCGACGGGCCGTCGCAGGCTGCGAAACAAAAGTCCGCTTCGGGGTCGGCGGCGACGGGGAAGACCGCGGCGCGTTCCTCGCCCGGCGCCAAATTGTCGAAACGGAAGTCGCCTGGCCCCTTGAGTTTCGCCACGCCCTCCGGCCCGGCCGACACGACTAAGTGACCGGAGGCGGGGGCCGCGCCGTGGTTGCGCAAGGTCAACCGCAGCTCGTTGTCCGCCGCCCACTCCAGACTGGCCGCCAGAATGGTTTCCGGGACGGCGCGCTTCCGGTTGAAGCCGAGCTTGAAGGCCGGGGAGTCGGGGCGCAAGGTGAAGTCGCCGCCCTCGGGGTCGTGGAACAGCGGGTCGGCGACGACGCAGCCGAGGAGCTGTCCCCGCTCCTGCCATTGTTCCAAACTGGCGCCGTCGGCGAAGTCCTTCGACAGCCCCTCCATCCAGAAGAGGCAGTCGCGGATCAGGAAATGGCGGCTGTCCCTGACGCCGCCGCCGGGCTGGCCTTCGGTGGAGTAGATGAGGTTGCGCTCGAACACGCAGCTCCGGACGGCCTCCGGGCGGCTCAGGATGAAGGCTTGTTTCGAGGACAGGGCAAAGATGTTGTCGCATACCAGGTTGCCACGTCCGTAGTGGATGTGGAAGCCGCAGCCGACGTGGTGGGTGACGTTTTCCGCCACGGTCATGAAGCTGGTGCCCTCGTCCAGGTAGATGCCCCAGGCGCCGTAATGATGGCAGCCGACATGGTGGATGTGGTTGCGGGCGATCCGGCCGCCGGGATGCGGGCCGAGGATGTAGATGCCGCCGTTGTCGGAGAGCGGCCTGTCCCAGCAGATATGGTGGATGTGGTTGCCTTCGATGCGGTTGTCGACGGTGGCGGTGGGGGCGTATCCCCAAGTCCAGCCGCAGGATACGCCGGTGTAGTTGAAGTTGTAGATGTGGTTGTCGAGGATGCGGACGTGTCCGGCGTTGCCGATCCAGACGCCGATGGCGCCCAGGTGGATACGGCCGCCGTCATGGATGGAGCAGTTGGCCACGCGGGTGCCGTTGGGTTTGCCGCCGGACTCCGCCAGCACGACGGAGCGGCTGGTCTCGTTGACTCTGTCGCACCACTCATGGTCAATCCGGACGCCGCCCGCGCCGAGGTCGGCGATCTCGCAGCCGACGATCTCGCAGTCGTGGCAACCGCGTCCGATCTCCACGCCGTACTGCGACACATGCGCCACCTGGCAGCCTCGCAGGACGCAGCGCTCGGAGCGCTCGAACACCACCGCCCCCGGCACGTCGAACGCGGCCTGAATCGAGCCCACGAAGGTTTCCGCCGTCCGCCATTCGGCGTGCTGGAAGGACAGGTTCTCGAAACGCACGTCCGCCGCCCCCGTCACGCGGACGAGGGTCTCCAGCCGCGGGGCGACGATCTCGGCGGACTCCAGACTCTCGTGAGGCAACGGCAAATAGGTGATGTGGCCGGACTGGCGGTCGAGGTACCATTCTCCGGGCTCGGACAGCGCCTCTTGGACGTTCTCCAAATAATAGCGCGCCAGCCCGGAGCCGTTTTCGTCGCGGAGCTTGCCGAGGCTCGGGCCGAAGAACTCCAGCTCCGACCGCTCCGGGTCGATCCGTTTGATCCGATGGTGGGTAGAGAACCACAGCTCCAACGCCACCAGCTCGACGGCGCCGAGGTCGTGCCAGTCGGGCGAGATGTCGCCGGGGGTGAAGCAAGCGCGGTCCGGTCCGTGGCCGAAACGGCCCGCCCCGGCGCCGCCCTCCGGGATGGAGGCGAAACGGTGATAGCCCCGCTTCGGAAAACGGGGTCGGAGGCGCCGCTGGCCGTTGACGAAGAGTTGTTTGAAGTTCGAGCCCGCCGGGACGGTGGCGGTCCAGCAGGTCTTGCCGTCGCGCGTCCCGGCGGTCCAGCCGGTGACGCGGAAGCCGCCGCTGAGGACGGGGCGTTCGCCGGGGGCCGCCGTGAAGACCAGGTTCGAATCCTCCGGGCCGAGCGCGAAGGTCCGCGGCAGGAAATAGGTTCCGCCCCGCAGTTGGATTTCGCGTCGCGCCTCCGGGCCGGCCCGGCGGGCGTCGTCGCGCGCCTGTTCCAAACTGAGGTCGCCGTCGGGGGACACGTGGAAAAGCAAGTCGCTCATGCTAGAACTCCGTGTATGGTTTGGCCGCGTCGTCCGGCCTGGCTGACGTCTAGACAGGGCAGGCCGAGCTTGGCGGCCAGCTCCTGGTTCTGGTAACTGATCTTTCCGCCCTCGCAACGGCAGCCGGGGTCGGCCAGCAGCGAGCCCTGGTTAAGGGGCAATGTGGGCATCGGCGCGGTGTTGCGCTGGCGGGTGGGGAGCAAGTCGTTGAACTCCCAGCGGTAATTGCCCGAACGGCTGTAAAAGCAGTTGTGGCGTAGCCGGGCGATGGAGGTGACGCCGCCGTTGAAAGCCAGCTCGCTCTCGCAGACCAGCACGTTGCGCTCCAGGACGAACTGGTCGCAGACGGCCAACGTGAACTTCATCCCCTCGGAGCTCAAACAGACGTTGTCCCGCAGGACGCAGTTCCAGCCCATGTGGTTGTGGAGCGCCCAGGGGACGTTCTCGGCGACGTTGCCCACGACCAGGCTGTCGGAGCTCCGCTCGTCGAGGTAGTAGGCGTGGACCTTGGCGTCGCGGACGTCGTGGGTGTAGTTGCCGCGTATGACGCAGCTCTTGGCCGCGAAGATGTAGATAGCCGCCCCGTCCTCCATCACCTCCATGACGTGGTGGAAACGGTTGCTCTCGAAACGCAAGTCCTCGCCGCCGGAGGCGATGGCGGAGTACGGGGTGTGGTGGAACGTGTTGTGGCGCACCCGCCAGCGTTCCCCGCCCAGCCGCAACGCGATGGCGCTGGGATAGGTCAGCCCGACATGGTGGACGAGGCAGTCCTCGATAACGCCGTCCGAACCCTCGAAACGCGCCCCCCCCGCGCCCAGGTCGTGGAAGTGGCAGCCCCGGCAGCGGAGGCCGGCGCAGTGGTTGAGCCGGACGGCCTGGCCGCCCGTCCAGCGCGCGTCGACGCCCTCCAGGCGCAGGCCCTGGACATGCTGGCCCTCGATGGCGCCCTCGAACTTCTGCGCCCCGAAGCTTCCGGCTATCAGCGGCGTGGTGGTCAAGGCGAAGGCGACGCCCTTGAGTTGGACGTCGCGGATTGGCGTCTCCTCCGTCCCGTCCAGGCGCAATATCGCCGTCCGGGTGGGCGCCAAAACCTCCAGGCTTTCCAGCGTATCGCCCGGCGACGGCCAATAGACCAGCCGTCCTCGGGCGCGGTCCTGATACCATTGGCCCGGTCTGGTCATGCCCTCGCGGACGTTCCAGACCACGAATTTCCGGATGTCGAAGGCGCCCGGCGGATGTCCGGCGGGCGTCGAGAAGGTGATTGTCCCGGCCTCGCGGTCCCAGTGTTTTACCCCGACTAGGCTCTCGTCCCAGGAATGGTGGACGGTGAGTTCGGCGTCGCGCTCGGAGAGGCCTTCCGGGAGGCTGCAGGGCAGGAGGCGCAAGGTGCTGAGCTCCTCGTCGGTGGGCTTGCGCTCCCAGCCGCCGCCGGTGGTGCTCATCCACCGCGTCTTGAATTCGGTGGCGTGCTCGAGGACGCCCACCTCGGGGTAGCGAGCCCGGGGGGCGAAGCGGCCGTTGACCACCAGCGCCCGGATCTCCGGGGCGAAGTCCGCCACCCAGAACGCCCCCTCGGCCCGCCAGGGGGCGACGCGGACGCCGCCCAGGAACACCGGCGTCTCGCCCGGCGCCGCCACGATTCGCAATCCGGAATCCGCCGCCGTCAACGTCACCTCGGTGTCGAAATATTGTCCCCCGCCCGCCACGATCCGGCGGCTCCCGGAGCGACGGAGCTCCAGCGCCCGTTTCAAGGTGGCCACTGGACGGCGCTTCGAGCCGTCCCCCTCGTCGCGGCCTTTCGCGTCCAAATGGATCGTCAACATGTCGTCCCGCTCCATAGTTTTTGTCAAAACGCCCTTGCCTTTGGGCGCGGACGCGCCTCCATTACCAAGGACTCCATGACTATAGGGCTTCCGTCGCCCGGCGCCAATGCGCTTTTTGGCAATAACAATGGACTATTTGGTAAAATGAACGACGAGATGGTGAAAATGGTCGGGCTCAACCGGGACAAGCCGCCGATGTTCAAACGGGGCGAGGGGCGCGTCCTGTCGCGGCACGCCGTGATGTACATCCTCAAGGGCCGCGGCCAGTTCGAGGACACCGTCACGCCCCGGACGGAGCTCAAACCTGGCAGCGTTTTCTTCCTCCATCCCGGACGCTGGCACAATTTCGACCCGGCCCCGGGCACCCGTTGGACCGAGTACTGGGCGCTCTTCGACGGCGCCGCCGCCGTGGAGTGTTTCGGGGACTTGATCCCGGAGGGCGCCGTCCACCAGCTTGGCATCTCGGCGCCGTTGCGCGAGGCTTTCGAGGAGCTCCACGGCGTTTGGCTGGGCGGTTCGAAACACTACCGCGAGTTGTCGCGGTATTTGCTGCACCGCGTCCTGATGGAGATCCATCTGAAAGCCAACCACATCGGGGTGCCCGCGCCCGACGACCATGTCGGACGGGCGCGGCAGGCGATGGGGGCGGCGGCCCTCGCCGGCGGGGACTTCGACCTCCAGAGTTTCGCCGAGCGCGAGAACGTCGGCTTCGAGAAGCTCCGCAAGGATTTCAAGACCGAGACCGGCTTCCCCCCCGTGGCCTATTTCATCATGGTGAAGCTCAACCGGGCCAAGGAGCTGCTGTTGCGCCCGCAACTCACGGTGAAAGACATCGCCGTGTCGCTGGGCATTGGCGACCCCTACTATTTCTCGCGGCTCTTCAAGAAGAAGGAGGGCCTCTCCCCCGAGGCCTACCGTGGCAAATACTGCCCGCCCAGTTGACCTCAAGGTCGACCAAGTCATGGTTTCACGCCGCTTGAAAAGCAAATTCCCCATGTTATATTCCCGGCAAGTGCGACAAACACGGGGTTAGAGGTTTCCTCGCCACGGGCGGGGAAAGGGGTTTGAATTGAGCGTCGCCTGCCTAGGGTAAAGGATTTCGCCCTGGACTGGTGCGTTACCTTATACTCAAATCCATCGGAATTTCTTCCCCGGCGCCATGGAGCGTCGATATGTTGAGCCGGAAAATCGTCTTTCCGCCGCCGCGGCCTTCCCGCCGTCGGCCTCCCGCCATACCCTTGTTCCGCCCGGAAAGCCAGGTGCGGCCATGAAAAACGAGATGGCGGGGGTGGTGGTCGAGCTGAAAGGCGCCATCGCCATGGTCAAGCTCAGCAATCACGTCGAATGCGCCGAGTGCGGCTCCTGCCTCGGCGACAACGCCCTGACGTTGGAGGCGCTCAACCCCCTCGGCGCGGCGGTCGGCGACAAGGTCGTGGTCGTGGTCGAGGGGGGCGGTTTGGCCCTCGCGGCGTTTGTCGTCTATGCCATGCCGCTCTTGGCGGTCGCGGCCGGAGCGGTTCTGGGACATTACGTTTCACTATTAACCAGGCACGGGGAAATTGCGATGCAAGTGATTTTCGGGTTGCTGTTTTTCGGGCTGTCCCTCGCTTACGTCAGGCGTTTCGACAAGGCGCTCAAGGCGAAGCAGGGCATGCCGGTCATCGCGCGCACGGCGGAGGGCTGAACGCAGATGTTCTACCAATCCAAATGGGGCATCCATCCGGGCGACCGCAAGTCGGCCACCGGACACAAACCCATCGAGTCGAGGAAGCTGCCCGACAGCGTGGTCATCCCGGTCCGGCAGCACATCGGCGCACCCTGCGTCCCCCTCGTGAAAAAAGGGGAGTTGGTGCTGAAAGGACAGTTGGTCGCGGCGGGCGGCGTGCCGATGTCGAGCAACATCCACGCCTCGCTTTCCGGCAAGGTCGCCGACGTCGCCGTCAAGCCGCACCCGGTCTTCGGCGAATGCCTGGCGATCGTCATCGATAACGACGGGCTGGACAAATGGGCCGAGAACATCCTGCTCGAGCGCGACTGGCGAGCCCTCGACGCGCCCGAGATGCTCGAGATCATCAAGGGGGCCGGGATCGTCGGCATGGGCGGGGCCTCCTTCCCCTCCCACATCAAGCTCGCCCCGCCCAAGGACAAGGCCATCGACACTTTGATCATCAACGCCGCCGAGTGCGAGCCGTTCCTGACCGTCGACCACCGCATCATGCTCGACTACACCCCCAGGGCCGTCGAAGGCATCCAGATCATCGCCAAGCTCCTGGGCGTCAAGGACATCATCGTCGGGATCGAGGACAACAAGATGGACGCCGCCGCAGCCATGCGCGAAGCGCTGGCGGGCACGGCCGTCAAAGTGGTCACGGTGCCGACCAAATATCCGCAGGGAGCGGAGAAGATGCTGATCGCCACCTTGACCGGGCGCATGGTCAAATCCGGCGGCTTGCCCATGGACGTGGGGGTGGTGGTCCAGAACGTCAGCACCGCCGTGGCCATCTATGACGCCGTGGCCCATGGAGTTCCTCTGATCGAGCGGGTCGTCACCGTCAGCGGCGGGGCCGTGGCCGAGCCAGCCAATTTGCTGCTCCGCGTCGGGACGACTTTCGAGACCGCCATCGCCTTCTGCGGCGGGCTGAAATGCGCCCCGGAGAAGCTGATCATGGGCGGCCCGATGATGGGGATCGCCCAGTACACGGCGGAAGTGCCGGTCATCAAGGGCACCTCCGGCATCCTCGCCCTCCGCATGGACGACATCAAGGCGGGCCAGGAGCGTTCCTGCATCCGCTGCGGCCGCTGCGTCAAGAACTGCCCGATGGGCCTGAACCCCGGCATGTTGAGCACCCTCTGCGAACGCGAGTTCGTCGACGAGGCCAAGGAGGATTACCGCCTGCTCGACTGCCTCGAGTGCGGCTGCTGCACCTTCAACTGCCCGGCCAAGAGGAACATCGTCCACTACATCAAATACGCTAAAAGGCTTTACGCGGAAAAGATGGCCGCCGCCAAAAACGGGAAGAAGCTATGAGCATCGACGAGAAACAACTTATCGAGGAAGAGAGGAAGGCCGTCCTGGACGTCTCGGCGTCGCCGCACATCACCTGCGGCGACTCGATCCCCAAGATCATGTGGACCGTCGCTTTGGCTTTGGCTCCGGCCGTGGTCTTCTCCGTCTATCACTTCGGCCCCGCCGCTTTCAAGACACTCTTGCTCGGGGCGCTGGCGGCCCTGGTGTCGGAGGCCTTGGTCCTCGGGCTCAGGGGGAAAAGCCTCGCCCCCACCTTGGACGGCAGCGCCTTTCTGACTGGCTTGCTGCTGGCCATGTGCCTGCCCCCCGCCGTGCCTTGGTACTTGCCGGTGGCCGGGTCGTTCATCGCCATCGTGGTGGCGAAACACTCCATGGGCGGTTTGGGCCATAACATCTTCAACCCCGCCCATATCGGCCGCGCCGCCGTGATGGTCTCCTGGCCGATCGCCATGACCACCACCTGGAGCGCCATGCCGTCCAAGCTCGACGGCGTGACCACGGCGACCCCCTTGGGCATCCTCAAACACCACGGCTACACCACGCTGGTCGACACTTTCGGGGGCCACGCCCAGATGTACAAGGATCTGCTGTTGGGCGACCGCAACGGCTGCGTCGGCGAGACCTGCGTCGTGCTGCTGGTCCTGGGCGGTCTTTACCTGATCTACAAAGGTTACATCAACTGGGCGGTCCCGGTGGCGATGATCGGCACCGTCGGGCTCTTGACCTGGATCTTCGGCCCCGCCGGGCTGTTCAGCGGCGACCCGCTCTTCCACATGATGGCCGGCGGCTTGGTCCTCGGCGCTTTCTTCATGGCCACCGACATGGTGACCACCCCGGTCACCTTCAAGGGACAGGTGCTTTTCGCCCTCGGGGCGGGCGCCATCACGGTGCTGATCCGGCTCTGCGGCGGCTATCCGGAGGGGGTCTGCTATTCCCTCCTGCTGATGAACAGTGTCACCCCGCTGATCGACCGGCTTTTCCCGACCAAGCAAACCGCCATGGCTTAAGGAGAGGACAACCGAAAATGTCACAAGATAACAGCAAACACGGCGGCGGCGTTTTCGCCATCACCATGAATCTGACCTGCGCTTGTTTGATCTCGGGGTTCATCATCGCCTCGGTCAACTACCTCACCGCGGACATCGCCGCGAAAAAGCAGGTCGAACTGGAACAGTTGGCGCTGCGCCGGCTCGTGCCGGAAGCCGACAGTTTCAAGCCCGTCCCCGGCAAGGCCGGCTGGATCGAGGCTTACAAAGGCGAGGCGTTGATCGCGCACATCGTGCCAGCCGTGGGCAAAGGCTACGGCGGCAAACTCAAACTGGACGTGTCGGTGTCCGTCAAGGGAGAGGTGCTCAACGTCTGCATCCTCGAAAGCCACGAGACCCCGGGGCTGGGCGACAGGGCGTCCGAGCCCGCTTTCCACGACCAGTTCGCCGGCAAGCGCCTCGGACAGCTGGACGTGGTCAAGGACCCCGCCGACAAGGAGCACATCCTGGCCATCACCGGCGCCACCATCACCTCCGTCGGCGTGACCAACGCCGTGAGACAAGCGGTCGAACAGGCCGACGCCTACTACAAGATAAAGGAGTAAGCCCATGCGCGCTCTCTGGCTGATCTTCAAAAAAGGCCTGGTGGCCGAGAACCCGATCTTCGTGCTGGCCTTGAGCCTCTGCCCGGCGCTCGCGGTGACCACCACCATCGCCAACGCCCTGACCATGGGGCTCTCCGTGATGTTCGTGATCTCCTGCAACAACTTCATCGTCTCGCTCACGCGGCGTCTCGTCAACCCCAAGGTGCGCGTGCCGATCTACATCACCTCCATCGCCACGGTGGTGACGGTGGTCGAGTTGTTGCTCAAGGCTTTCCTGCCGCTGCTCTACGCCGAGCTGGGCATCTACCTGCAACTGATCGTGGTCTTCGCCATCATCCTCGCCCGCGCCGAGGTCTTCGCCTCGAAACATGCCCCCGTCCCCGCCTTCTTCGACGGCTTCGGCATGGGTTGCGGCTTCACTTTCGCCATGCTGTTGATCGGCGCCATCCGCGAGCTCTTGGGCGCCGGGACGCTGCTCGGCCACCCGATCTTCGGCCCGGATTACCCGCCAGCCCTGATCATGGTGCTCCCTCCCGGGGCCTTCATCCTGATCGGCTACCTGGTCGGCTGCGCGAAAATGTACAATGACTACATGGAGAAAAAACAAAATGCGAGGGCCAGGGCGAAATGAATGACTATTTCATGATCTTCATCGGGGCGATGGTCGTCAACAACTTCGTCCTGACCAGGTTCCTTGGCCTCTGCATCTTCTTCGGCGTCTCGAAGAGCCTCGACGCCTCCATCGGCATGGGCATGGCCGTCACCGCGGTGATGATCATCAGCTCCTCGCTGGCCTGGCTGGTCTACGCCTTCGTGCTGGTGCCGCTACAGTTGACCTTCATGACCACGGTGGTCTTCGTGCTGTTAATCGCCATCTTTGTGCAACTCTTGGAGATGGTTATCAGGAAATACGCCCCCGCCCTCTACAAGATGTGGGGCATCTACCTGTTGTTGGTCGCCACCAACTGCGTCGTGCTCGGCGTCCCCTTGATCAACGTCGAGGCGGGCTTCAACTTCACCAAGAGCGTCGTCAACGCCGCCGGTTCCGGCGCCGGTTTCGCCCTCGCCATCATCCTGATGGCCAGCCTCCGGGAGAAACTGCGCTTCGCCGACGTCCCCAAGCCCCTCGAAGGCCTGGGCATCGCGTTCATCCTGGCCGGGCTGTTGTCGCTGTCGTTCCTTGGCTTTTCGGGCATGATCAAATTATAAGGAAGCTGTCTTATGGTCATATTCATCTCAATCATCCTGGTGATGGGCGCGATCGGGCTGCTCTTCGGCTTCATCCTCGCCTGCGCCAGCAAGAAGTTGGCGGTGGAGTTCAACCCCCTCGTCCATGAGGTCGAGGACATCCTCCCCAAAGGGCAGTGCGGCGCCTGCGGCTACGCCGGTTGCCTCGCCTACGCCGAGGCCGTCGTCAACGATCCCGAGGTGGCCCCCGATCTTTGCGTCCCCGGCAAGGCCGAGGTCGCCACGAAAGTCGCCGCGCTCACCGGCAAGAAGGCCAAGGAGCAAGAGGTCAAGGTCGCTTTCCTGAAATGCGCCAACCCCATCGGCGTCGCCTCCAAGAAATACGTCTACTCGGGGATCGAGGATTGTACCGCCGCCAGCATCCTCCACCTCGGCCCGAAGAACTGCCAGTACGGCTGCATCGGCTTCGGCACCTGCGTCAAGCATTGCCCGTTCCACGCCATCACGATGAACGCCGACAACCTCCCGGTCATCGACGTGAACCTCTGCACCGGCTGCGGCAAGTGCGCCCTCGTCTGCCCCAAGAAAATCATCCGTCTGATCCCTCCTGGCACTCCGGTCGGCGTCCGTTGCAGCTCCAAGGACAAAGGGGCCGTCGCCCGCAAGTTCTGCCCGGTCGCCTGCCTTGGCTGCGGCATTTGCGCCAAACAGTGCCCCCACGGAGCGATCGTCATCGAGAACTTCCTGGCTATCGTCACCCCGTCGATCTGTCTGGAGAAGTGCTCGTCGCCGGTCTGTCTGGACAAGTGCCCGACCAAGGCGATCCAAACCCGCGTCCCCGCGCCCAAGTGACGTCATGGGAGCCAGCCGCCCGCGTCTCGTTTTTTTCTCGGCCGTAGTGGTGGCGGTTCTGGTTTGCGGGTGGTTTTTCCAACGCCAGGCCCCGCCGCCCGGCGCCGAGCGGACTTTCACCGTCATGGGCACGGTAGCCCAAGTCAAGGTCTTCGAGCCGGAGCCCTTGGCGGGGCGCGCCGTGGACAAGGTCCAGGCGGTGTTCCTGGAAGTCCAGGACGCTTTCAACGTCTTCGACCCCAAAAGCGAGCTTTCCCGCCTCAACGCCTCGGCCGCCGCCGTTCCCTTCAAGTGTTCCCCGTCGCTCTGGGACATGCTCAAGCAAGCGCGCCGGGCCCACGCCGTGTCCGGCGGGGCCTTCGACGTCACGGTGAAGCCGTTGATGGAGCTCTGGGGCTTCCACTGCAAGCGCGGCGACTCGCTCCCGGACGCCGTGGAGATCAAGGCGGCGGCGGCGTTGGTCGGGTTGGACAAGGTCGTTTTCGACGATGCCGCCCATACGGTCAAGTTCCCGGTCAAGGGCATGGCTTTCGATTTCGGCGGCATCGCCAAAGGCTACGCCGTCGACTTGGCCGCGGACGCCCTCAAGGCTCTGGGCGTCAAGCGCGCCTTGGTCAATCTGGGCGGGAACATGTATTGCTTCCCGGAGCCGCCGCCGGGGCAGGACGCCTACGTCATTGGGGTGCGCGACCCGTTGGACAAGGACAATATCCGCGGCGTGGTCGAGCTGCGGGACATGGCGGTGGCGACTAGCGGCAACTACGAGCGTTACGTCACGATCCAGGGCAAGCAGTATACTCACATCGTCGACCCGCGCGCGGGGTTGCCGGTGTCTGACATGCTGGCGGTGACGGTGTTGACGCCGCGGGGCGTGGACTCCGACTACCTTTCCACCACGGTCTTCATCAACGGCCCGGACTTCGCCCGCAAGCTGCTGCCGCTCTATCCGCGGACCTCGTTCCTGGTGATTCGGCGCAATCCTCAAACCCAGGCGCCGGAGCTCGTCAAGATCGGCGCCGGCTGGGACAAGGTGCCCGACAAGCAACCTTAACCCGGCGAAACCGCCTGGACTCTTCCACGTCCGCATGCTATAAGTAGCCCTGAAAAAATGTGGGAGGAGAAGGTTCGCCATGGGGAATCAGTCGGGCATTCTGCCGGGGAACGAATGTTGCACCGTTTATGGACGGCATAAGGCGAGAAGATTCACTTTCGTCGCCCTGTGGTGGTCGATGCTCACGGTGTTTGGATGTCACTTGCTTGGCTATGACGGCGGCGAGCCGCTCGACGGCGCCTTTCGATGGATGCCGTGGCTCCTTGTCGTCCCCCAGCCAGTGTTGATCGTGTTGGCGGTTTACTATTGGCTCACCGAGAAGCCCAGCTACTGCATGATTGGTGAGATCGTAGGGGACGGCATTGAGGCGAAGCCGAGCTACGGGAAGCGTAAGGCGAAAGCGTTCACGCTCTTATCCGTTTTCTATTGTGTGGTGTCGTTTTTTTCGTTTATCCTGCTTTTTTACATCACCGACCATGTTGTGGATTCGCCCAATTCAGCGTTTGACGACATCAACGCGCCGCTTCGTCGGATAGCTTGGATAATGCTTGCCCCCCACCCGGTGTTCATCGTGTTGGCGGTTTACTATTGGTTCACCGAGAAGCCCGCCGTCAGCGAATTCGAGCGGGTGAAGGCGGACTTGGAGCGAGGTGGTCGTCATGGGTGAACGGAAGTCCATCGTGGCGGGGGGCGGCTGCTACACCGCTTATGTTTACGGACGTCATAACGCGAGGATGTTCGGGCAGGCCTCCGGCGTCTGGTGCGTGGTTACGCTCATGGCCTGCAACATGCTCCGGGAGGGTATCGATCCCGGGTTGTGGTGGGTGCCATGGAGCATGATGGCTCCCCACCCAGTGTTGATCGCGTTGGCGATCTACCTTTGGCGCACGGAGAAGCCAAGCGTCCGCAAAGAAAACGTCAGAGGCGGATTGGTGTGAGCCTCCCGGAGCGGTACGCTCCGGCCACAACTCCGAACTCCGAACTCCGAACTCCGAACTTGTTTTTAATCTCCCAGGATGGCGTTCTCGCTGCCGAGGAAGATGCCTTGCAAGTTCATGCGCAGGGATTCGGGGTTGGTGGCGGCCTTCATGGCGTCATCCTCCGAGATGATGCCCTCGTTGACCAAGTTCACCAGCGATTGGTTGAAGGATTGCATGCCGTCGCCGGTGCAGTTTTCGATGGCGGGGGCGAGCTTGTCCAGCTTGTTCTTGAAGATGAGCTTCTGGATGATCGGGGTGTTGATCATGATCTCCACCGACGGGACGACGCCGCCGCCGACCGCTTTGGGGATCAGCCGCTGGGAGATGATGGCGTGGAGGTTGGTGGCCAAGGCCCAACGGATCGAGTCGTGCTCGCTGGATTCGTAGAAGTCGAGGAGGCGGTTGATCGACTGGGAGGCGTTGGTGGTGTGGAGGGTGGTCATTACCAAGTGGCCGGTGTCGGCGGCTTGCAAGGCGGCGTCGAAGCTGTCGCGGTTGCGCATCTCGCCGATCATGATGATGTCGGGGTCCTGGCGGAGGGCGTGGATCAACGCGCTGTCGAAGGACTCGGTGTCGAGGCCGACTTCGCGCTGTTCGATGAAGGAGTTGCGGTCGGCGAACTCGTACTCGACGGGGTCCTCGATGGTGATGATGTGCTTGCGCATATTGCGGTTGACGTGGTCGAGCATGGAGGCCAAGGTGGTGGACTTGCCCGAGCCGGTGGTGCCGGTGATGAAGACGATGCCGCGCTCGGCCTCGGCGATTTGTTTGACGATCGGGGGCAGCCCGAGCTTCTCGAAGGCGAGGATGGTGGACTTGACGTGGCGCATGGTTATTGCCGGGCCGCCGCGCTGGGTGTGGATGTTGACGCGGAAACGCCCGACGTCCTCCTCCACATAAGAGAGGTCGACGTCGCCGCACTTGCGGTAGTGGGAGAGCTGGTCGGGGGTGGTCATGAGTTCGAGGGTTTTGCTCATGAAGCCGTCGTCGGCGATGAAGTCCGAGTCGACGAGCTTGCCGCTGATCCTCAGGGCGACCGGGTGGTTCAGCTTGATGTGGAGGTCCGAGGCGCCGGACTCCACCGCGAGGTTGAGCAGGTCGTGCATGAAGGTTGTGGCCATGATGTCTCCTTGGTTGAGAACCAACGCTAACGACAAGTTATTTCAGTTTTTTGCCTGTTTTCGCCTGGTCGCCGGCGCGGCCGCTGTCCGCTCCGGCCGCGGGGGGGAGGGGGGGCTTCGCATAGGCGGCCCTGATGTCGAGTTTCTTGCTGTCGGGGAGGGGGGGCTTGGTGTAGGCGGCCCTGATGTCGAGTTTTTTGCCGCCGGGGCCGGATTCCCTGATGTTGAGTTTGGGCTCGTGATGTCGTCCGCCGTCATGCGGCGGGGGGAGCAGCTCGCGTTCGTTGGTGACATAGATGATCCGCCGGTTGTCGATGATGGTCGGCGGCATGGGGGGAGGGAGGGGGATGGGGCCCGCGGTGGTGACGATGGCGGTGATCTCGCCTTTGGGGGAGCGGAAAATGGTTTGGCCGTTGTCGGTGGCGAGGGCGGTGGCGAGGAGTTTGCCGTCAGGGCCGCGGAAGGAGGTTCTGCCGTGGTCGTCGCCGCTGGCCGCGGTGGCGACCACCGCGCCGTCGACGCGGCGGAAGCTGGTTTTGCCGCCGTGGTCGGTGAGGGCGGTGGCGAGGACGGTTCCGTCCGGGGCGCGGAAGGCGGTGTTGGTGTGGTCCACGGGGGCGGTGGCGAGGCTTTTCAGCTCGCGGTCGCCGAGGGCGCCTTTGGTCGGGAGGATGGCGGTGATGTTCCCGTTCATGTCGCGGATGGCCTTGTTGCCATTGCGGTCGGCGACGGCATAGGCGGAGACGGCGGAGGCGATGATGGCGCCGTCGGGGCCGCGGAAAGTGGTGGAACCGTCGTTCTCGGTGGAGGCGGTGGCGAAGACGCTCCCGTCGGGGTGGCGGAAGCTGGTCTCGCCGATCGGGTAGTGGGCGGCCGCTTGGTCGCCGCCACCCACCGCCAACTGGAAGACGAGCTCCTGGTCGATGGCGGCCATGACGGCGCAGGAGACGCCGAAGGCCAGGGCAAAAGCCACGAGGTTTTTTCCGTTCATCTCCCCCTCCGTTGTCTGGTCACACCATTCTTATAGCGCCTCTGGCCACGGAATCAAGGTCTACGCGGGGTAGGCGTCCATGAGGCGGCGCATCTCGGCGACGGCTTTCTCGATACCGACGATCACGGCGCGGGCGATGATGCTGTGACCGATGTTGAGCTCGACCAAGTGTGGGACGCGGAGGATTTTCGCGATGTTGTCGTAGTCGATGCCGTGTCCGGCGTTGACCTTCAAGCCGAGGGAATGGGCCAGCTCGGCGGCGGCGGCGAGGCGGTCGAGCTCCTGATCCTGGGCGGCGCCGGAGGCGTTGGCGAAGGCTCCGGTGTGCAGCTCGATGAAGGCCGCGCCGGCGGCGGCGGCGGCCCGGACCTGGACCGGGTCGGGGGCGATGAACAAGCTGACCGCGACCCCGGCCTGGGCGAGGCGCGCCGTGGCGTCTTTGACCCTGGCGGCCTGTCCGGCGACGTCGAGGCCGCCCTCGGTGGTGAGCTCCTGGCGCTTCTCGGGGACGAGGCAGCAGTCGTGGGGCTTGAGCTTGCTGGCGATGGCGATCATCTCCTCGGTGACCGCCATCTCCATGTTGAGCTTCCCGACTTTGGCGGCGAGGGCCTCCATGTCGAGGTCCTGGATGTGGCGGCGATCCTCGCGGAGATGGGCGGTGATGCCGTCGGCCCCGGCGTGCTCGGCCAGCAAGGCGGCCTCGACCGGGTCGGGCCACGGCGCCAGCCGGGCCTGCCGGACGGTGGCCACGTGATCGACGTTGACGCCTAGCTTCAGCATGAGGCGAGCTCCTGGTCGAGGTTGAGCTTCAACGCGTCCTGGTGGTATTCCTGGATGGTGCGGACGTCGAGGCGGCCAATGCTTTTGATGGCTTTGAGGCCCTGGACGGCGGCGGAGAGGCCGCTGAGGGTGGTGGTGATGGGGACGCCGCGGGATACGGCCTCGGCGCGCATGCGGATCTCGTCGACTTTGGGGGCCGGGCCGACGTCGGGGAGGTTGACGATCCAGTTGAGCTCGCCGTCGCGCATCATGTCGAGGGCGTTGGGGCTGCCCTGGTTGATCTTGAAGAGGGCGTTGGCCTTGAAGCCGCGCTCGCGGAGGAACGTGGCGGAGCCGCGGGTGGCGAAGATGTTGAAGCCGAGCTCGATCAACGACCCGATGAAGGGTAGGACCAATTCCTTGTCCTCGTCGCGGACGGTGACGAAGACGTTGCCGCAGCGGGGGAGGGTGTTGCCGGCGGACATCTGGGTCTTGAGGAAGGAGATGCCCGGGGAGATGTCGATGCCCATGACCTCGCCGGTGGACTTCATCTCGGGGGTGAGGAGGATGTCGACGCCCTGGAAGCGGGAGAAGGGGAAGACCGCCTCCTTGACGCAGTAGTGCTTGGGGATGATCTCCTCCGTGAACCCGATGTCCTTGAGCTTGGCCCCGGCCATGACTAGCGCGGCGATCTTGGCCAGCGGCACGCCGATGGACTTGCTGACGAAGGGGACGGTGCGGGAGGCGCGGGGGTTGACTTCGAGGACGTAGACCTCGCCGGCCTTGATGGCGAACTGGGAGTTCATCAAGCCGACGACCTTGAGGGCTTTGGCCATGCCGAGGGTGTTCTCGCGCAGCTTGGCCAGGACCTCGGGGGTCAAGGTGAGGGTGGGGATGGTGCAGGAGGAGTCGCCGGAATGCACGCCGGCGAGCTCGACGTGCTCCATGATGGCGCCGATGACGGTGGTCTCGCCGTCGGAGACGCAGTCGACGTCGATCTCGATGGCGGAGTCGAGGTAGTGGTCGATGAGCACGGGGCGCTCGCGGGAGACCTCGACGGCCTCCTCCATGTATTTGCGCAGGTACTTCTCGTTGTAGACGATGACCATGGCGCGGCCGCCGAGCACGAAGGAGGGGCGCATGAGCACGGGGTAGCCGATGCGGTCGGCGATGGCGACGGCCTGCTCGACGTTGACGGCCAAGCCGTTGTCGGGCTGCTTGATGCCGAGGGCGCTGATGAGTTTCTGGAAAAGCTCGCGGTCCTCGGCGGCCTCGATGCTGGCGGGGCTGGTGCCGATGATGTTGACGCCGCAGCGCTCGAGATCCTTGGCGAGGTTGAGCGGTGTCTGGCCGCCGAACTGGACGATGACGCCGTGGCAGTTCTCGCGCTCGTAGATGTGGAGGACGTCCTCGAGGGTGACCGGCTCGAAGTAGAGCTTGTCGCTGGTGTCGTAGTCGGTGGAGACGGTCTCGGGGTTGGAGTTGACCATGATGGTCTCGAAGCCGGCGGCGCGGAGGGCGAAGCTGGCGTGGACGCAGCAGTAGTCGAACTCGATGCCCTGGCCGATGCGGTTGGGGCCGCCGCCGAGGATCATGATCTTTTTGGTGGCGCTGGGGCGGCACTCGTCGACTTCGCCGCCGTAGGTGGAGTAGTAGTAGGGGGTGTGGGCCTTGAACTCGGCGGCGCAGGTGTCGACCAGGCCGTAAACCGGTTTGAGGCCGATGGCCCAGCGGGCGGCGCGGACGTCGTCCTCCTTGGCGTCGAGCAGCTTGGCGATCTGGCGGTCGGAGTAGCCGAACTGCTTGGCCTGGCGGAACCTGGCCGGGTCGGCGGCGAGGGCGGCGAGGGAGCCCTGGCCGGCGATCTCGTCCTCGTAGGCGGCGAGCTCCTGGAGCTGGCGGAGGAACCAGGGGTCGATGTTGGTGAGCTCGTTGACGCGCCCGAGGCCCCAGCCGCGGCGGAAGGCCTGGCGGACGGCGAAGATACGGTCGGCGTTGGGGCGGCGCAGCAGCGCCTCGAGATCCTCGTCGGTCTTGTTGGCGAAGTCGCGCTTGTTGCCGGGCTCGCCGCCGAAACCGGAGACGCCGATCTCCAAGGAGCGCATCGCCTTCTGGAAGGATTCCTTGAAGGTCTTGCCGATGCTCATGGTCTCGCCGACCGACTTCATCTGGGTGGTCAAGGTGTCGTTGGCGGTGGGGAACTTCTCGAAGGCGAAGCGCGGCACCTTGCAGACGACATAGTCGATGGAGGGCTCGAAGCAGGCGGGGGTCTCGCGGGTGATGTCGTTGCGGATCTCGTCGAGGGTGTAGCCGACGGCGAGCTTGGTGGCGATCTTGGCGATGGGGAAGCCGGTGGCTTTGGAGGCCAGCGCGCTGGAGCGCGAGACGCGCGGGTTCATCTCGATGATCACCATGCGTCCGGTCTTGGGGTCGACGGCCCACTGGACGTTGGAGCCGCCGGTCTCGACGCCGACGGCGCGCAGCACCGCCAGCGACTGGTCGCGCATGAGCTGGTACTCGCGGTCGGTGAGCGTCTGGGCGGGGGCGACGGTGATGGAGTCGCCGGTGTGCACCCCCATGGGGTCGAGGTTCTCGATGGAGCAGATGATGACGGCGTTGTCGTTCTTGTCGCGCATCACCTCCAGCTCGTATTCCTTCCAGCCGATGACCGACTCCTCGATCAACGCCTCGGTGTTGGCGGAGTAGTCCAGGGCGCGGCCGACGATGTGCTCCAGGTCCTCCCAGTTGTAGGCGATGCCGCCGCCGGAGCCGCCCATGGTGAAGCCCGGGCGGATGATCAGCGGGAAGGAGCCGATCCATTTGGCGGCCTCGACGGCCTCCTGCATGGTGTGGGCCGAGACGCTGCGGGGGAGGTCGACGCCGATGCCGCGCATGGTCTGCTTGAAGAGATCGCGGTCCTCGGCCCGGCGGATCGCGTCGGCCTTGGCGCCGATCATCTCGACCCGGTAGTTGTCCAGGATGCCCGAGTCGTGCAGCTCCATGGCCAAGTTCAGCGCGGTCTGCCCGCCGAGGGTCGGCAGCAGCGCGTCGGGGCGCTCGCGGCGGATGATGTCGTGGAGGATGTCCTTGGTCAACGGCTCGATGTAGGTGCGGTCGGCCAGCTCGGGGTCGGTCATGATGGTGGCCGGGTTGCTGTTGACCAGCACCACCTCGTAGCCCTCCTCTTTGAGGGCTTTGCACGCCTGGGTCCCGGAGTAGTCGAATTCGCAAGCTTGGCCGATCACGATCGGCCCGGAGCCGATCAGCAGTATCTTCTTGATGTCATCGCGTTTTGGCATGGACGGTCTTCCGCTTCGTGGTTTTTCCTGTTCGGTGTAATCTGGATAAATCCAAAAACTATAGCCCCCGCGGCCGGAAATTCCAGCCCGGTTCGCGGAAATAACCCGTCACGCCTCCGCTTCGGGGGGCTCGGGCGCGTCTGGGGACGGCAGCGACAGCACCCGGCTGGCCTCGGCTTCGGTCATCGACTCGACGCCTTTGAGCTTGTCGCCCATGATCCGCGTGTCCTTCTTGGCCAGCTCCAGGGCGTTGTCGGCCTCCTGTATCTTCTTTTGCGCCCGTGCGAAGGTCTCCCCGAACGCCTCGAACTTCTTCTTGACGGCCGCCAGGATTATCCACACCTCGCTGCTGCGTTTCTGGATGGCGAGGGTGCGGAAGCCCATTTGCAGGCTGTTGAGCAGCGCCGCCAAGGTGGTCGGCCCGGCGATGGTCACGCGGTAGTCGCGCTGGAGCGTCTCGGCCAATCCGGGGCGGCGCAGCACCTCGGCGTAGAGCCCCTCGATCGGCAGATAGAGAATGGCGAAGTCGGTGGTGTGGGGCGGCTCGATGTATTTGTCGCGGATGTCACGGGCCTCCTGTTTGACCCGCGCCTCGAGCTGCTTGGCCGCCTCCTCGACCCCGCGGACGTCGCCCTGCTCCGAGGCCTCGACCAGCCGCTCGTAGTCCTCCTTGGGGAACTTGGCGTCGATCGGCAGCAGCACCGGCTTGTCGTCGTCGCCGCGGCCGGGCAGCTTGATCGCGAACTCGACCACCTCCTGGGATTTCGGTTTCGGCCGGGCCTGGGTGACGTACTGGTCCGGCGTCAGCATCTGCTCGAGCAGGTTGCCCAGCTGGATCTCGCCCCAGGTGCCCCGGGTCTTGACGTTCGAGAGCACCTTCTTCAGGTCGCCGACCCCGGTGGCGAGGGTCTGCATCTCGCCGAGCCCTTTGTGGACCTGCTCCAGGCGCTCGCTGACTTGCTTGAAGGACTCGCCCAGGCGCTTCTCCAAGGTGTCGTGGAGCTTCTCGTCGACGGTCTTGCGCATCTCCTCGAGCTTCGCCGCGTTCTCCTGCCGAACCTTGTCCAGCTGTTCGCCGACGGCTTTGGCGAGCTCGGCCACCTGGACACGGAAGCCCTCAAGCCCCTCCAGTTGCTGTTTGGCCTGGGTGGTGGCCGCCTGGGCCACCGTCTCCTTGAAGGTCTTGAAGCTCCCGCCGAGCTCCTCGCGCTGGGCCAACGCGGCCAGCTCCAACGCGGCGCGCAACGCGTCCAGCCGGACGGAGAAGTCCGCGAACTGCCGCCGCTGCCCCTCGCCGGCGGCCGCCATCTGCTCCTGTGACGTCTTGCTCAGCAGCTGGAAGCTGCCGACTAGCTCCTGGCGTAACCCGCGGGCGTGGTCGGCCCCCTCCTGGCGTCCGGCGGCGAGCTCGGCCCGCAGTCGGCCCTCGGAGCGACCCAGCTCGTCCAGCAGGGGTTGGACCGCCGCGGCCGCTCCGCCCGGTTTGCGCGACAGCGCCAGGGCGAGGCCGCAGAGGGCGAGCAGGAGGATGATGGCCACGAGGTTCGAGGCGAGCAGGAAAATTTGCATGGCGGGAATCCATTGAGCTGTTTGGAGTTGACGGCTGACTTTAGCCGCTCCGCCCGCCATATTCAAGCCTCAATAGTCGACGGCCTCGAAGTCCACGACGATGGCCGCCACGCCGGGGGCGGCGTCCTTGAGCTCCACCGCCTGGTCGGACTTCGCCAGGAAAACGGCGTCACCCAGGCGCTGGCCGTCGACCAGGGCCAGCACGGCGTCGAGCATCTCCCGGACGGTGGGGCCGTCCAGGCCGTCGCAGCAGACCGCCACCGAGAGCTTGGCCAGGCGGTGGAAGGTCTCGCCGTGGTAGGACGAGCCATTGTATTTGAGCCGCGCCGCCGGCAGCCGCGCCGTCGGCAGCAAGGCGAAGAACTCGGCGAAGCTGGTCCCGGGATAGGCCGCCACCTCCCAGGCGGAGCTGGCGGGGGCGGTCTCCAGGAGCGACTTGAGCTGGCCCAGGAGCGACTCCGTGGGCTCGATGAAGTTGGTGATTGGTTCGGGCATCTCTGGCTTCTCCTTCTCTTAATAGCCGGGCATGGAGCGGCCGCCGAAGAGCGGCGGGTTGGAGTCGACGCAGAGCGAGTTGCCGGCCGCGCGCTGTCCAAGGGCCAGCTTGCCGGCCGCGGCGTCGCGGAGTTGGCGCAAGGCGTCCTCGTAACTGTAGACGACCTTCTCGGGCAGCTTCGCCCCGGAGCCGCGTTTGTGGAGCTCGAACTCGGCGATGTCCAGCGCCCAGTCCCGCGCCAGCTCCACCGCGGGGGAGGGGACGCTCTTCAGGTGGGCGTCGACGAGCGCCTCCGCCCGGGCCGCCACGGCCGTCAGCAACGCCGTCCGCGCCGCCCCCTCCACGCCGCAAAGCTGCGCCAGCCGCGCCGCTCCCAGACGTCCCTCCAAATCCGCCACCGTGATGTAGCCTCCCATTTCCAAGCCTCCTGCCGTTGTTATTTTTGTTGGTCCGCGCACACCAGAGGTCCGGCGCGTCAAACATCCTCCCCGAGAAAAACAGGAATTTTTTTCGTGGGATGGCTAAAATTTTCCTGAAAGGCGCCGATCATCTCATAGATAAGGAAACAAACTGGGGCTGGCACACTATCTGCGAGACTGAAGGTCAGGCCTGACGGCGCGGGAACTAGGGAACGGAAACAGAAGGACTAGACTGCTATGACTATGCGAATCGGCACAGGCCTGGCCAGCGGCATGGACACCGAGGCCATCATCACCGCCATCTTGGGGGCCAGCAGCTACCAGAAAACCCGCTGGAGCGAGGATATCCAGAAGGATACCAACAAGTATTCGGCGTGGACCGACCTCCAGAGCGAGGTGTCCGACCTCCGCGACGTCACCAAGCAGCTCAGCTCCTACAGCACTTGGGCGCAGATGGACGCCACCTCCACCGACGAGGACGTGCTCACCGCCAGCGCCGACAGCACCGCCGACGCCGAGAGCTACAGCGTCACCGTCGGGCAACTGGCCACCGCCGACACCTACAAAAGCAACAGCCAGTCCGTGGACTCCACCTCGGCGCTGGGCTACGAGGGCTCCTTCACCCTCAACGGCCAGACCATCACCGTTAGCACCGGCAGCTCGTTGGTCGACATCGCCAAGGCCATCAACTCGGCTTCCAGCAGCATGACCACCGCCGTCAAGGCCCAGGTCATCGGCACCAGTTTGGTCATCAAGAACACCGCCACCGGCACCGGCAGCGACATCTCCATGAGCTCCGCCAGCGGCACCGCGTTCTCCGACCTGGGGCTGGACGTCTCCGGCAACCACAGCGCCGCCCAGGACTGCACCGGCACTATCGACAGCGTCAGCTTCGTCAGTAAATCCAACACCAATGTCGAGAACCTGCTCAAGGGTGTCTCCCTGAATTTCAAGGATACGGGCACCTCCACCCTTAGCGTCGGCCACGACACCACCACCATCAAGAGTCTGCTCACCGAGTTCATCGCCTCCTACAACGAAATCATGGAGAACATCTCGGACTACAGCGACGTGACCCTGTCGGGCTCGGGCAACACCACCAAGGGCGAGAGCATCAGTTCCGTCGGCGTCTTGCAGGGCGACTACCTCGCCAACAGCATCCAGCGCTTGAGCCGGAGCATCCTGACCGCCTCCGACACCAACCCCAACGAGATGAACCAGGCCTTCAACAACCTCGGCAAGATCGGCATCTGGACCTCCGGCGAGGACAACCAGCTGGAGCTCGCCGACGAGGACACCCTCGACGACGCCTTGGCGAACAATTTCGACGAGGTCGAGGATCTTTTCCGCGCCACCAAGGTCGAGGACGGCGAGGTCGTCGGCGTCGGCGTCATGCGCCGGCTCGACGATTACCTCTACAGCTTGATCGATCCGGTCGAGGGCAGCATCATCCGCAAGGAGACCTCGCTGACGAACCACGTCAACGAGCTCAACGACAAGATCGACGACTTGGACAGGAAGCTCGCCAAGCAGGAGGAGGAGCTTTACGCCCACTTCTCCGCCAACGAGTCGATGACCTCCACCATCAGCTCCAACTACCAGTTCCTGCTCAAGTCCATCGGGGCGGCGTGAGGTTGACGGCCCTCCGCCGATAAAATCCTTTCCGCTCCTTGTGTTGCCGCCCGTTCGGGCTATACTTATGGCATGGTTTAAAAGAGGCGGAGACCATGCGCGGCGCGCCGTGCCAACCCAACCCGACGGGCGACATGAAAGACAGCGTTGTTGACGAGCAGGCCGATGGCCGCGAGTTCTATTTCAGCTATATCCACAACATCCTCACCGGAGTCAGGACGTGCTCCGACCCCGGGGTTTCCTCAAAATTCAAGCTGGTCTGCCCCGACGCCGCCGAGTCCTTGCGTTGGCGCGACCTCGTCGTCCCCGAGGATCTCGCCTGCTACGACCGCGTCATGGCCCTGGCGGCCGAGGGGGGCGGCAACCACACGCTTCACTACCGCGTCCGCGGCCTGGACGGCCAGGAGGTGAGCGTCCGCGATTACTGCGGTTCCGTCCGCGGCTCCGGCAACTGGCCCGCGCTGGTCGGCTGCGTGGTCAGCGGCGAGGCCCAGTTCTCCAGGGCGCGCGAGGCGGAGCGCCAGGGCATGGTCGGCAGACTCTCCAGCGGCATCGTCCACGATTTCCGCAACTTGCTCACCGGCATCCAGAACATCATCGAATGGTGCGGCGACGGCGTCGAGCCCGGCGGCGAGATCCACAAGGCCCTCCGCAAGACCGTCTCCTACACCGAGCAGGCGGGCGGGCTCATCAACAGCCTCCTCTCGCTCACCGGCGGCAAGGAGCTCGACGAGTCGCCGGTGCTCCTCGACGTCGGCCTCGCCTTGGGCGACCTTGAGCCGCTCTTGCGCCATGTGGTCACCAGCGCGGTGCGGCTGGAGCTGGTCGTCGAGCCTGGCCTGCCCCCCGTCCTCGGCGTCCCCTCCGCGTTGCGCGACATCTTGGTCAACCTCTGCTCCAACGCCCGCGACGCCATGGACGGCAAAGGCGGGATGATCGCCATCCGCGCCTTCCAGCGCGAGCGGCCCGACGCCCAGGGCGCGCCGCGGCGCTTCGTGCTCCTCCAGGTGGAGGACAGCGGCAAAGGCATCCCCGAGGACAAGCTGGAGTCGATCTTCGAGCTTTTCTCCTCCTCCAAGAAAAGCGGCGGCGGCTTCGGCCTCTGGATGGTGCGCGAGGCCGCGCGGAGCTTCGGCGGCACGGTGTGCGCCCGGAGCCGGCCCGGCGCGGGCGCGGTCTTCGAGCTGGCCTTCCCGGCGGCGGAGGGGGCGGTCGCCCGCAACGCCGGAACGGAGCTGGCCGTTGGCGTGGCCGAGGCTGTCAGACCCCGGCGCTTCGCTCCCGGCGACCGCAAGACCGTGCTCCTTGTGGAGGACGAGCCCCTCATCGTCAGTGGCGTCACCAACTGCCTCGAGTCCCTTGGCTGCGAGGTGCTCGGCGCCTCCGACGGCCTCGACGCCCTCGCCCTCTTCAAGCTGCACCAGGACCGCATCGACGTGGTCGTCCAGGATTACATCCTCCCCGGTCGGACCGGCGGGGAGCTGCTCAAGGATTTCCAGGGGCTCCGGCCGGGCGTCCCGGTGATCGTCGTCAGCGGCTACCCCGAGGGGCGTCAGTCGCGGCAGCTCGAGACCGACGGCGCTTTCGCCTTCCTGCCCAAGCCGTTCCGCCTGGAGCAGCTCGTCGAGCTTATCCACCGGGCGGTCGGCTCATGAAAAATTGACTTTATACGCTTCGGGTGTTGAATTCGCCCGCCGCCGGGACTAATTTATCTCATAAAGCACGGGGACATTGAGTATGGACAAAGCGGTAATTTTCAATAAGATCGAGCAAATCCAGAATTTGCCAACCTTGCCCGCGGTGATCGGCAAGCTAAACGCTGCCATCAACGATCCCAACGTCAACGCCGAGCAGATATCCCGGATTATCCAGGACGATCCCGCCATGATGGCCAGGATCCTCCGGGTGGTGAACTCTGCCTTTTACGGCATTTCCCAGCCGGTGTCCTCGATCTCCCAGGCGGTCTCCCTGCTCGGCTTCATCGCCGTCAAGAACATCGCCACCACCACCGCCGCCTTCTCCGCCTTCGACATCAAGGACCAGACCGACTTCAACCGGGAGGAGTTCTGGAAGCATTCCATCTGCGTGGGTATCGCCACCAACGTGCTCTACACCTATGTCAAGGACCACATCGGCCACCGCATCTCCTACGACGTGCTCCACCTCGCCGGGCTGGTCCATGGCATCGGCATCATCATCTTCGAGCAGTATTTCCACATCAAGTTCATGGTCGCGCTGCTCCTCTCCCAGAAGGAGAACATCCCCTTGGTCAAGGCCGAGGAGGAGGCGCTCGGCACCGACCATTGCGAGGTCGGCGCCTGGCTTGGCAAAAAATGGAACATGCCCCCCGACGTCGTCGAGTGCATCCGTTGGCACCACGACCCCGAGAAGGCCGACCCCAAGTTCCGCCCCCTGGTCAATCTTTGCCACACCGCCAAATACATCTGCACCTTGGAGAAGCTCGGCGATTACGGCGACTCCGGCCCCACGTTCAAGCAGACCGTCTGGCGCGAGATGGGGCTCTCCGTCAAGGACATCCCCGAGATCGTCGACAAAATCAAGCAGGAATCCATCAAGTCGGAGATCCTCCTGGCCATCGCCAAGTGACCTGGTCCCCGATCCCCGGCTTCCGCTTTCCAGTTTTTCGGTTTCCCCGGTTTGACTTGCGCGCCGCGGGCGCTATATTGAACGTTCCTTGGTTTGTGTGGGACCCGACCCCGCGCATGGACAAGGCATTGGACATAAGCGCAACATTATAGTAAGCAGTTAGCGAAGAGAGCTGAAAATGAAAAGTTATCAGGCTAAAACTGGCGAGTTGGGGCAGCGGCACATTCTCGTCGACGCTTCGACGGCTCCGGTCGGCCGACTGGCCGTGAAGATCGCCAACGCCCTCCGGGGCAAGGACAAGCCCACTTACACCCCGAACGTTGACACTGGCGACTATGTCATCGTCATCAACGCCAGCAAGGCGGTGCTCACCGGCAAGAAGGGTACGGACAAAACCTACCAGGACTACTCCGGCTGGAAGGGCGGACTGAAGACCAGCTCCGTCACCGACGTCCGCGAGAAGAATCCCGAGCGCCTGATCAAAGACGCCGTCTGGGGCATGCTTCCCCACGGCCGCCTTGGTCGCCAGCTCTACCGCAAACTCCGCGTCTATCCTGGCGCCGAGCATCCCCACCAGGCGCAGCAACCCGTCGTAGTTTCATTCTCCTAAGGAAGGGATTTAGATTCCGATGACTAACACCGATCAAATCTGGGCCACCGGGCGGCGCAAGTGTGCCGTGGCGCAAGTCAAGATCAAACCCGGCACCGGCAAATTCAAGATCAACGATCGTAGCTTGGAGGAGTATTTCCCCACCGAGTCTATCCGGGGATACATCAAGCAGCCCCTGTTCGCCACCGAGACCGCCAGCAAGTTCGACATCTCCGCCAATATCACCGGCGGCGGTCCCGTCGGCCAGGCCGGCGCCTTGCGGCACGGCATCGCCAGGGCCCTGGTCAAGTACGACGAGGTGCTCCGCGGCGTCCTTAAGCCGTCCCGCATGCTCACCCGCGACGCCAGGGTCAAAGAGCGTAAGAAGACCGGCCAGCCCGGCGCCCGCAAGCGTTTCCAGTTCTCGAAACGCTAGAAGGCGTCGTTCTCGTCAACGACAGAAACTGGGTGTCGGCAGCGACACTCAGTTTTTTTCTTTTCCGGCTGGGGGGCGCGGCTTCTTCCCGCCCCGCCCTCCAGCCCTCTAACCACAGCGCAGGAGGATTGAGATGGGCAACGGCAAAATCAAGGCGGCTATCGTCGGGGCGTCCGGCTACTCTGGCGAGGAGCTGATCCGCTTGATCTCGAAGCATCCGGACTACCAGATCACCGTCATAACCTCGCGGAAAAACGCCATGGCCCCGGTCGGCGACGTCTTCCCGCGCTTCGCCAGCAGCGGCCTATTCTTCTCCGATCCCGACATCAAGCAGATCGTCTCCTCCTCCGACGTCGCCTTCTTGGCCTTGCCGCACGGCCTCGCCGCCGAGTTCGCCATCCCCTTGCTGGAGGCTGGCTTGAAGGTTCTCGACATCAGCGCCGATTTCCGCCTCAAAAGCGTCGCCAAATACATCGAGTATTACAAGGCCGAGCATCCCGCCCCCGCATTGTTGGAGAAGGCCGTCTACGGCCTCCCCGAGCGCTACCGCGGCAAGATCCGCTCCGCCAGCCTCATCGCTTGCGCCGGGTGCTATCCCACCAGTTGCATCCTCGCCACCGCCCCGCTGCTGGCCGCCGGCTTGGCGTCCCCCACGGGCATCGTCATCTCCAGCGCCAGCGGCGTCACCGGCGCCGGGCGCAAGGTCGAGTTGCCCTACATCTTCCCCGAATGCAACGAGAGCTTCCGCGCCTACAGTCCGGTCGGCCACCGCCACACCCCGGAGATCGAGCAGGAGCTCGCCGCCGCCGCCGGCTTGCCCGAGATCACTTTGAACTTCATCCCCCACCTTGCCCCCATGAACCGCGGCATCAACACTACCGTGATTCTGGACCGCACCGCCAAGACCAGCGTCGAGAGCGTCGCCGCCGCCTACGAGGCCGCCTACAAGGACGAGCCTTTCGTCCGGGTGCTGCCCCATGGCAAGTGCTCCGACACCAAGAACGTCACCATGAGCAACATCTGCGAGATCGGCTTCACCGTCGACCCCCGCACCTCTAAGGTGATCGTCACCTCGGCTATCGACAACCTGACCAAGGGCGCCTCCGGCCAGGCCTTGCAGTGCGCCAACATCATGTTCGGCCTGGACGAGACTAGCGGCTTGCGCTGACAATGAAAGTGATGGCCGTGAACGGTAGCCCGCGCAAGGGCTGGAACACCGCCACGCTCCTGGAGAAAGCCCTGGAGGGGGCCGCCTCCAGGGGGGCTGAGATTGAGCTTGTGCATCTCTACGACTTGAATTACAAAGGTTGCGTGAGCTGTTTCTCTTGCAAGCGGATCGGGAGCCCCAGCTATGGGCGTTGCGCCTATGTGGACGGCTTGACCCTGGTCTTGGAGGAAATAGAACAGGTGGACGCTTTGTTGCTTGGTTCCCCGGTCTATCTGGGAGCCGCCACCGGCGAGATGCGTTCTTTCCTGGAGCGGCTGCTTTACCCGTACATCGTTCACGACGGGAAATGTTCCACGCTGGTCAAACGGGCTATCCCGACCGTCGCGCTCTACACGATGAACGTGGCCGAGGACCAGATCGAGCCGAGGGGTTACGAGCGGTATTTCCAAGTCATGGAGCGGCTGTTGGGCATCGTGTTCGGTAAGCCGTCGGAGACGCTATGCGTGACCGACACCTACCAGTTCGACGATTACGCTAAATATGTCTCCGCCCAGTTCGACCCTGTCGCCAAGGCGAGACGCCGCGCCGAGCAGTTCCCGTTGGATTGCAAAAAGGCGTTCGACCTGGGGGCGCGGCTGGTCGGAGCTTCCTGAGCCAGGCGCTTTCTTCTTAGCGAAGTCAATTCCGGGCGCGCGCCCGCCAAGGTCTCCAAGGACAGGACGGACATTCCAACGCAAACACTCGCATGTCCTTGTTGTCCTTGGCGCCGCAACAGAGATGTCCCGCAGGGCAAGACCGCTTTGCGGAGACGAAAAAACTAGACTCGTCGTGCCCTGAGTTAAGCGTTTGGACAAGGCGACCACGCCGCAAAGAAGTCCTTGCGGCTCCCCGAGGTCTTCAGCCGGGCTGCTTGCCGCCGCGCTTGTGTTTGGGCAGACGGAAATTGGTCAGGATGCCGACGCCCTTCCTCGCCTTGTCCCAGCTGCCGCCGCCACATTTTTTCATGGCCGCCGCCAGCAGGTATTGGTAGTTCTCGCGCATGTTGGTGTAGGCCAAGTCGGTGTTTTTCTGGCTCAACGCGAGAATCTCGCGCTCGATGTCCTCTTTGGTCATGCTGCGGCGCAGCCGGATCTTGGCGTAGTCGATCCCGGCGGCGGTGAGGGTCTTGCCCCAGCTTTTGAAGCGTTTTACCGCGGCCATGTACAGCGGCTTGTTGTTGTCCTGGATGTATTTGGAGCTCAACGGCCGGTTCTCCTGGTAGGTGAGTTTCACCTCCTCGAGGACTTTCTCCCGCGACCACTCCTTGTATTTCCGGATGGTCGAATAGTCCAGCCCGCACGCCTCGATCGCCTCGCGCCAGGAACCGAAAAGCCGTTCGGCCGCGGCGTAGACGTCTGGGTAGGTGGTGGCGTAATAATAGGCGTTCAGTGCCTCCACGCCCTGTTTGGACAGGATGTGGTCGATGATCATGTCGTCGTACCATTTTCTAGCGAACATAATGACCCTGTGTAATTCCTTCAGCTTGTTGTTCCGACAAGCGCCCTGTCCCGCCCACGTTCTCGGGCGACTCCTGGCAAGCGCGTTTTATCAATATAACGCCCTTGTCGGAAAGTTCAAGAACCCGTTCATGGCAAGCCAGTAAACCGCCTGACGGGAAGGGGGAGGGGAGAGTCAAAGCTCTAGTTGGGTCGCGTCGTCGTTGACTTCCTGGAACGCCAGCCAACGATCAATCACCGGCTTGAGGAGGAAATCCTCGATCTCGCCGTCCAGTTCGAACTCGAAGTCGCAATAGGGGCAGCGACCGAAATGCTCGATGTCGTCCCGGAACAGCGTCTCGTAGCAGCCGGGGCAGACCAGAAGCTTGTCTAGCTGCCAGTTGACTCGCTTGAACTTGTATTTATCTATCATGGCCGCACCCCAAGATGTATGACTCACTACTATGAACGTAACCTTTTCTTGGGATAAAATCAACGGGCGCATGCAGAAAAGCGGAAAAAAATGGAGGGGTGCCGTGGCTATAAAAAAAGAGCGGCGGGCCAGTGGGAGGCCCGCCGCAGGAAGGTAGTTACATGGGGGATGCAACTACAAGGGGTTTAAAGAGCGGCGGGCCAGTGGGAGGCCCGCCGCAGGAAGGTAGTTACATGGGGGATGCAACTACAAGGGGTCGATCCAAACTCTCAATTATCCGCCGCACGCTCTTTTGTCCGGCTCGCACCTAGCATCACTCGCTATGTCAATCAATATAACGGGGTTCCTCGAAAGTGCAAGCGGCTTTTTTGAGAATAATCATTAAAAATAATCAGACGCTTGCCGCCGCCGGGAAGGCCCGTCCGGTTTTTGTGGCTGCGACGGGCGTCCGATCCGTTGTATTACGTAACAACCTCTACGCATGTGGCTCAATATTCCTCGGTCGCTCCCGGCTTCCTGGCCACGGCCACTCTGCCGGTGCGGGCGAGCTCGATGATCCCGAAGGGTTTGGCCAGCTCCACGAAGGAGTCGATCTTGGCGGCCCGTCCGGCCAGCTCCACCGTGAGCTCGTCGTGGTAGACGTTGACGATCTTGCCGCCGAAGATCTCGGTGATCTGCATGAGCTCGGCGCGGGTGCCGGAGTCGGCGCGGACTTTGAGCAGCGCCAGCTCGCGTTCGATGAACTCGTGGCCGGTGAGGTCGGTGACCCGGATGACGTCGACGAGCTTGTTGAGCTGCTTCTCGATCTGCTCGAGCACGTCGTCGTCGCCCACGGTGACGATGGTCATCTTCGAGACGGCGGGGTCGCCGGTGGCGCTTACGGTCAGGGACTCGATGTTGTAGCCGCGGCCGCTGAACAAGCCGGCGACGCGGGCGAGGACTCCGAACTTGTTTTCGACCAGTACCGAGACGGTGTGTTGCATGATGCCATCCTTTCATGTTGGCCAGGAAGCGGAAAAATAGCGGCGTTTTCCGCGCAAGCAAACGTCGCGGGGAAAAAAACGGATTTTTATTTGCAAACGTCGCGGGTGTCGATATATTAACAGTTTCAGTTGCGGCCTGAAACGATAAAGGCCTGCGCCAAGCGTTGGCGGTTCTTGGACAGAGCGGCTGGGAACGACAAATTTTAGGGACATTAAAAGAAAGGTCAGATTGATGGCGGTACGAATCAGGATGAGGAGGACCGGCGGGCGCAATAAGCCTTGTTTCCGCGTGGTCGTTGCGGATGCCCGTTGCCAGCGGGATGGCAATTTCATCGAGAGCATCGGGTTCTATGACCCGCGGCATAAGGATGAGAACATTGACTTGGCCAGGGTCGACTATTGGTTGTCGCAAGGGGCTCAGGCCTCCGAGACCGTCACGGACTTGGTCAGGCGCGCCCGTGCGGCGGTGGCTCCGGTTGCGGCTCCGGTTGCGGCGCAGGCTTGAGGTTTTCCTGCTATCTTGCGCGCGGTTGCCGCGCGCTTACATTTCGCGCCATAGGAGTATGCAAAAGTGATCAAGAAATTGTTGGGATTTTTCACCGGCAAGAAGGAAGTCGTTGAGGACAAGGCCGCGGCCAGGTCCTCGTCCAGGCCGGCCGTCTCGGCGGCGCTCGCGGACGTTCCGAAGGATCTGCAGGACGTGGTTGGCTTCGTCGATTACGTCGTCAGGGCCCTGGTGGACGAGCCGACGGCCGTCACCGTCGAGCTGACTACGAGCAACGACGCCCACGTGATCATGATCAAATGCCAGAAGAGCGATATCGGCAAGATCATCGGCAAGAGCGGCAAAACGATCATGGCCATCCGTCAGTTGGTCACCGGCGCCGCCAGCCGTTTGAGCAAGCAGGTCAACGTCGAGGTGCTCGACTAACGTGCGCGTCGATGTCGTAACGCTCTTCCCGGACATGTTCTTCGGCCCGTTCGCCGAGAGCATCGTGGCCAGGGCGGTCAAGAAGGGCTTGGTCGAGATCCGCATGGTGAACCCCAGGGATTTCACCGAGGACAAGCATCGTTCGGTGGACGACACGCCCTACGGTGGCGGTCCGGGCATGCTGATGCGCCCGGAACCGGTCTTCAAAGCCGTCGAGAGCGTCAGGGGGCCGGAAAGCCTGGTGGTGCTTACGACCCCGCAAGGTGAGCCCTATCGGCAGTGTGTCGCCGAGGAGTTCGCCGCGCTGGAGCATCTGGTCATCGTCTGCGGCCACTACGAGGGCGTGGACGAGCGGATCAGGACGGGGTTGGTCGACCGGGAGATTTCGGTCGGCGATTATGTGTTGACTAGCGGCAATATTGCCGCGATGGCGATAGTGGACTCGGTGGTGAGGCTGCTGCCCGGGGCGCTGGGCGACGCCGAGTCCAAGTGCGAGGAGTCGCATAGTTGCGGTTTGCTGGAGTACCCGCAGTACACCAAGCCGGCCGAGTTCCGGGGCATGGCAGTCCCGGAGGTGTTGCTTTCGGGCAACCACCGCGAGATCGCGCGGTGGCGGCTGGAGCAGTCCCTTGAACGCACCAGGCTGCGGCGCCCGGACATGTTCGAGCGCCACCAGGGAAAAGTTTGCGAATTTTGATGGAAATAACTTTAAGCGGAGAGACGGTCATGAACGTGATGGACAAGATCAACCACCAGCAGTGCAAGAGCGACATCCCGGCCTTCAACGTCGGGGACACGCTCAAGGTTCACACTCGTATCATCGAGGGCAACAAGGAGCGCATCCAGCTCTTCACCGGCGTGGTGATCGGCAGGAAGGGCGCTGGCATCGCCGAGACTTTCAAGCTGCGCCGCGTCGCCTTCGGCCAGGGCATGGAGCGCGTGTTCCCCCTGCATTCCCCCAGGATCGCGAAAATCGAGGTCTCCAGGTCCGGCGACGTCCGCCGCGCCAAGCTCTACTACCTCAAGGACAAGATCGGCAAGGACGCCCGCGTCAAAGAGAAACGCGACTGACCTTCGCCACTACCGTGGTATCTTCAAGGCCCGTCCCGTTGGACGGGCCGTTTTTTTTAACCGACAAGGCGACAGCGTGAAAGGGCAGGGAGTTCGGCCGCTTTTCCAACTCCGAACTCCGAGCTCCGAACTATTATGGATTTCTTCCCCCCAGACCATGAGATGCTGGTCCACGAGCGCGGCCTTTGGGCCGACGGCGTCCTGCTTGTCGCCGGGGTGGACGAGGCGGGGCGCGGACCGTTGGCGGGGCCGGTGGTGGCCGCCGCGGTGGTGTTCCCCGCCGGGGGGGCGGTCCCTTTCGTGAACGATTCGAAGCAGTTGTCGGCCAAGCGGCGCGCCGAGATACTGGAGCGCATTTTGAATTGCCCGGGCGTCGATTACGCCATCGTCGAGGTGGGGGTGGAGGAGATCGACAGGATCAACATCCTGGAGGCGTCGCGTCTGGCGATGCGCCTGGCGGTGTCCAAGCTGAAGGCCCCCGGCTTCGCCTTGATCGACGGGTTGCCGGTGCCGGATTTCCCCATCCCCTGCCTGGCGGTGGTCAAAGGCGACGCCAAGTGCGCCTGTGTCGCCGCCGCCAGCATCCTCGCCAAGCAGCGCCGCGACGCCCTCATGGACGCCATGGCGCAAGTCTATCCCGACTATGGTTTCGAGCGGCACAAAGGCTATGGCACCGCCGACCACCTTGAGGCGCTCCGCCGTCACGGACCCTGTCCGGAGCACCGCCGCAGCTTCCGCCCCGTGCGCGATATCCTCGACCCGCCCCCCTTCCAGCCCGACTTTTTCTCCACCCCTTGAGAGGCGGCCATGGACATACTTCTGCGCCTCGACAGTCCGGTGAAGGGCTTGAACGCCGGGCTTTTCGTCTCCCCCGGTCATGGGCGGCATCCGGAGCGGACCATCGACTCCTGCGAGTTGATCCTGGTGAAAAGCGGGATCTTGGGCATCGAGGAGGAGGGGCGGGCCTACGAGCTCCGGGCGGGGGAGACGTTGATCCTCGCCGCCGGGCTGCGGCATGGCGGCACGCTCGACTACGCCAAGGATCTCCAGTTCTATTGGCTGCATTTCCGGCCCCAGGCCGGTGAGGCCGCGCTGCCCCGCCATGCCGTACTCCGAAGGCCGGAGCGGTTGGTGGAGCTGTTCCGCCGTTATCTCGACGACCAGGAGGCTGGCGAGCTCGCCCCGGAGCGCGCCGACGCCATGGTGACGCTGATGTTGCTGGAGACTTTGCTCCGGATCCCCGAGGGCTTCGTCCCCGCCAAGGCCGGCGATGAGAATCTCGCGGCCCAGGCGGAGAACATGCTGTTGGCGCGTTTCCATGAGCCGTCCCTCTCGGCGTCAGCGGTGGCGAAGGCCTTGAAGTGCAACCCCGATTACCTGAACCGGGTTTTCCGTTTGGCGCGGGGCAAGACCTTGACGGGCGCGCTGCAAGGTCTGCGGGTGAAATGTGTCGCCCAATTGCTGTTGGAGGGGAACCTTAACGTGGAGGAGGCGGCGTTGCGTAGCGGCTTTAGCGACCGCGCTTACATGCGTCGTCTCTTCAAACGCCTGAAAGGCATGACGCCAAAGGAATACCGCAACCTCCACCTGCGGATGCACATCAACACACGGTGAGCTCAGGCTCCCGGCGGGGGGGCGCTCGCCGTTTCGGCGGGAGGCTCATGCCATTTCTCCTTGGGGACGTAGACCTTCCCCTCCGGCTGCGACTCGAAACTCGGCGACATAATCTGGACGCCAAACTCGTTGAACTGGTCCTGGATGTTGGCGTGGAGCGCAGACAGGACGAAAATACGGTGGTCGGGCGTCTCCAGATAGGCGTTGAGCTCATATTCCACATAGTAGTCGGACAAGGCCTTTTGCAGCACGAACGGCTCTGGCGTTTTCGCTAGGCCGGGGGTCATGTTGGCGGCTAGGCGCAGGAGGGCGTGGACTTGCCGCCAGGGTGTGTCGTAGCCGATGGTGACGGTGGAACTCAGGATGATGCCTTCGGCTTGGAACAACCGCGAATAGTTCTTGGTCACGGTACTGACCAGGACCACATTGGGGATGTTGATCTCCTCATGTTTGGGCGTCATGAGCTTGGTGGAGAAAAAACCGAGCTCCACGACTCTTCCGAAATTCTCCCCCACCTGGACGATCTCTCCGATTTTTATCGATCTGGAGTACATCAGCACCATGCCGCTGATCACTTGTCCTACAATGCCGCTCGCCCCCAGGGATACGAGCAGTCCGATGAACACGCCGATACCCTTGAACGCGCCGCTGTTGCCTCCGGGGATGTACGGATACGCCATGACCAGCGCCAACATCCACAGGACGCCGACCGTGATCCTCGCCGTCGGTCGCGCCACGTTGCTGTCCAGCCAGGAAACCGTCAGATGGCCGTGCTCCACATCCTTGAAGAATTTCCTGAGGATCTGCCCTAGCCATTGGGTGACCACCAGGATGATCATGATGATGAACAGGTTGGGGATGGAGTCGAAGCCGCTGAGCATCAGGTTTGAGATCATGTCGCCGATATACGTGCCGAGCATCTGCCCCCATGGCTCCGTGTAGGGGAACTGGAGGAAGGAGAAGGTCAAGAAGCCATAGACGCACAACCCCACCATGGTCCAGAACAGAAGTCTCGTGATTAGGCTCAGGACGAAGAAATGGTATCCCAGGGGCAGGAGCGCATGTTTACGTAGTGTCTCCTGCAGCCGGTTCTCCAGCTTCTCCATCTTGGCGCGCAACGCGTTATGGATCTTGACGAGGAGCCACAGGAAAAAGAGGAAAACGACCAGGCCGAGCAGCACCAGCGCGACCGCCTCGAGGTTATGCTTGAGATCCTTTTGCTCCTTTATTTTTTTTAGAGCGCTCTCAAGTTGGACAAGAGCTTTGTTTGTGGCCTGGCTCATGGTCTCGTAGGGGCTTATGTCCCCCTTCACGATCGCGAAGAGGAATACCCCGTCCATGTAGAACATCACCCCTTCGGGGACGGTCTCGGAGCTTATCTCGTTTTTGCCCCCCTTGTCGAGCTGCTCCTCGAATCTTTCCTCGATCAGCTTGACCCGGGCGGCGGGGCTGTAGCCATAGACGTTTGCCCTGAGGATGGTGATTAGCCGATTGAAGAGTTTCAAGGGCACCGGCTCGGCCTGGACGGCTTCCGCCTTGTTTTCCGGGCTCTCTTGGGCTAGGCAATGCGGCGCAAAGAGAAAAGGCGCGCAGGACAAAAGCAACATGGCTATAGTCAGGTGCGAGGCGTTTGTTTTCATGCCGCTTCCTTCCCCGTGTTTTGCCGAGCGATAGTTTTTTCCGCCAATGCTATGTTTATCGTGGAATGGGCCGGCTTTCAAGAGGACAACGCTTCGTTATCTCGGGGGCCGCGGCAATCAGGGGGGCTATCGCTTCCTCAACACGTAGTAGCTAGGCTTCCTCCCCAGAAAAACGTAATCGCCGCTCTTCCATTCCAGGAACATGTAGGTGGAGCCGTCGAGCGTCTTGATCTCGTAGTGGCTGGCGGTTTTATCGTTTTTGTGGAGCAAGACGCCCTTGGTCCAAGTCCACCAGGCGTCCGCGGTTTTGCCGTTCTCCTGGATGACGACGGATTTCAAGTGGAGCTCGCCCCCGAACCGCCTTTGTCCGGGGACGAAGGCGGCGGGGGCGGGCACGAAATCGACGCTCTCCCACGTCCCGACCGCCTGCGGGTCGTCGACGAAGGGGAGGTCGATGTCGTCGCGGGTGGCGCAGCCCAGCAAACACGTCAGCAGCAAGGCCGCGAGGCAGGGCGCCGTTCTCATTGCACGGTTAGCGCGAAGGTGTCGCGGCCGACGCCGTTGTCGAGCGCGATGAAGCCCAGGAACCCGCCGGACGGCATTTTCGTCGGGAGCGTGACGGGGACCATGCTGGCGCCGGTCATGCAGTTCATGCAGCTGGGTTTGCCTTTCGCGTCGGGGTACGTCGGCGAGAAGAGGCTTTTCTGGACTTTGCATTTTGTCTGCTTGATCCTGCCGTTGCTGTCGCTTTCGAACCAGACGGCGGGGGCTTTGGTCCCGAAATAGTTGCCGACGACATAGACCGTCGCCCCTAGCGAGGCGGTGGTGAGCGGGTTGCCCGCCGCGTCTTGAACTCCGGTTATCTCCGGCGGGGTGAGGAAAAGCTGGCCGGCGCCGTAAGTGGCGGACTTGATCTTGGCGCCCTCCGCCGTCAGGCCAGAGGCTTTGACGTTGAAGGCGCAGATGAGTTCCACGAGCGGGTTTTCCGCGAGGTAGGTCGCCGAGTTGGTGCCCGTGGGGATGTTGCGTTTGTTGAAGAGCGGTTGTTTCTTCGTCCATTCGGCGACGAAGGCGGTGGGCGTCGCTTTGTTGAAGGTGGCCTTCAAGCTGGCGCTCCGCGTCGCGCCGGAGAGCGGATCGATGAACGTGACCGAGGGGGAGGGTTTGCCGCCGAAAGCGACCCCTTCGAAACCGGTCAGGTTGGCGACGCCGACGTTGGTGATCGATCCTAGCGTCATGTAGGGGAGGGGGGAGAAGACGGCGGTGGCGGTGGTGGCGGAGCCCATCAGCAACGTTGTCGTGGGGGATTCGGTGTTGTAGCCTCGACCGTTCGCCGAGATGGTCCAGCCCACGAATTGGTAACCGGTGGCGGCCGTCGCGGAGAGGACCAGCGGCGCGTAGGCGTTGGCGGTCCCGGAGACCGGGACGGTAACGCCCCCCGGTGCGGGGCTGGAGGCGAGGGTGAGGGCGTAGGTCGAGGCCGTCCCCGCGAACCTGGCGTGGACGAGGTCGAGGAAGTTCGGGGCCCCGGAGGCGAAGAGCGTGGTGGAGGCCTGGTTCGCCGCGGTGTTGGGGTGCGAGTCGCCGCTGGTGCCGCCGTTGTCGGCCTTGAGCATGTTGGCGTGGGCGGAGCCGGTGTCGGGGTTGGCCAGGAAGTCGAACCAGTCGAAGATGACGACATTGTTCAAGCCGGGATGCAGAGCGTTGTAGCTGGGGAGCCAAGTGGTCTTCAGCCAGTCGTTGAAGGTCCGGGCGTTGTCGCCGGTGGTGGGGGTGGCGTCGGCGTAGCATTCCGGGGGGGAGGTCACGTAGATGAAAAGGGTGTCCGGATGGGCGGCGAAGACGTCCTCCAGCGCATGGTAGTTGTAGCCGCCGTTGGAGTAGGGGACGCCGGGCCCGGCGGCGTTCCTGAACACGGCTTGATGGTTGACCACGCTGTGGGCGGCGTCGAAGGGGTCGCCGGGCAGCGCGCCCACCTCGTCGACGTGGCTGTTGGGGAAGCAGCTCTTGAACATGATGACGCCGTTGGAACCGGAGTCGCAGCGGTAGGTCTGGACACTGCCGAGGTAGTCGTTGAACCAGAAGAGCCAGGAGTTCATGTCGGTGCTGTCGCCGGCGATGTCCCCGAGGGAGGCGGGGCGTCCGACGTCGGGGGTCACGGCGTCGCCGTAGGTGATCTCGTTGACCTCGTCGATGTAGTCCTTGGCCTCGAGGGCGGTTTGGAGCCCGCCGTTGTCGGACGCGAGCCAGTTGGCGCCGCAGGAGTGGTGGATGAAGAGCAGGTTGTTGGCGCCGCCTTCAGGAGTGAAGTTTGCGGTGGCTGTGCCGTCGCGGTCGAAGGTCAGGGTGGTGGCGAGGGAGCCGGGGGCGGCGGCGGTCAAGCCGTCGGTGACCGTCCAGCCCGCGAAGCTGTAGCCGTCCGCGGGGACGGCGGTGATGATGGTGGGGGAGCTCAACGAATGGGCGCCGGCCGCGGGGATGGTCGTGCCCCCGCCGGAGGGGGAGACGGCGAGGGTTATGGAATGGGTGGTCGTCGCCGTGAAGTTTGCGGTGGCTGTGCCGTCGCGGTCGAAGGTCAGGGTGGTGGCGAGGGAGCCGGGGGCGGCGGCGGTCAAGCCGTCGGTGACCGTCCAGCCCGCGAAGCTGTAGCCGTCCGCGGGGACGGCGGTGATGATGGTGGGGGAGCTCAACGAATGGGCGCCGGCCGCGGGGATGGTCGTGCCCCCGCCGGAGGGGGAGACGGCGAGGGTTATGGAATGGGTGGTCGGGGTGCTGGCCTGGCCCTCATAGGCGCCCATGTCGACGGCGCCGCCCTGGACGCGGAGTTGCCCGGCGAGGTCGGTGAGCAAGGATGGGGGGACGGCTGCGGTGGAACCGGTGTTGGAGGAGGGGCTCAACGCCGTGAGGTGCAAGCCGTCGTCGACGGTGGCGTAGACGCCGTCCGCTCCAGGCGGGTTGGTGGCGTTGAAGAAGAGCGGGGCGGCGTCGATGCAGCCCGCGCCGAAATAAGGTTGTCCCGAGCCGCCCTGGATGTTGGAGTAGGTGGCGGCGATGGTGCCGACGCCGAGGTTGCCGATGGCGTCGGGGGTGTTGCCCCTGTACATGTCATTGGCGATGCTCAAGGCGTTGCCGGCGCCTTCGCTGTAGAAGCCCAGTCCGCCTGCCCCCGCGGCGCTGTTGCCGTGGAACGTGTTGTTGGCCATGGTGACGTCGCACTCGGCGTTGAGTATGAGGCCGCCGCCGGAGCCGTCCGTCGTCCCGGCCTGGTTGTTGACGAAAAGGTTGCCGGCGACGATGGCCTGGGTCAGGCCCGGTCCGGCGTTGAGCGAGAGGCCGCCGCCGTGCTGCTGGGCGGAATTGCCCGCGAAGACGTTGTTGAGGAGTCGGCAGGAGCCGGTGGCGCTGACCTCGAAGTCGAAGCCGCCGCCGTTGGCGTAGGGGCCGATGGCCCGGTTGTCGAGGAAGAGGTTGTTGGTGATGGCCGCCGTCCCGCGTTCGAGCTGGACGTGCGCTCCGCCGCCGGAGGCGCCGACCGCCGTCCGTCCGGCGTTGTTGCCGCTGAGGGTGTTCCCGTTGAAGACCAAGTTGGCGTCAAGCGTGGCGCGGAGGTAGAGGCCCGCCGGGCCGCCCAGGGCGGTGTTGTTGGAGATGGTGTTGCTCGACACGGTGATGGTGGATCCCGAGCCGAGATGGTACATGAACACTCCGGCTCCGTCGGGGCTGCCGACGGCGCTGGGGCATTCCCCGACGCTGTTGTTAGTGATGGTGGAGTTCAGGAGGGAGATGTCGGCGGTGCCGCCGACGTCGACGTAGATGTCCAGCCCGCCGCCGTCGTCGCCGGTGACCGGGTCGACGCTGTTGCCGTCGACCACGCAGTTGGCGACCCTGATGTCGCCGTTCAAGCCGCCTAGGTAGGCGCCGCCTGCGGAGCGGGCGGAGACGTTGTCCCTGATCTCGCAGTTGAGCAGGGAGATGGCGCCGTTGTTGGTGTTGATGGCCAGCCCGCCTCCCAGGTTGGCGGCGCGGCCGTTCCGGCAGGTGATGCCTGAAACGGAGATGGCGCCGGAGCCGTTGTTGGTCAAGGTCAGGCACTGCCGCGTCCCGCCCCCGTCGAGGAGAGTGGTGGAGGAGCTGGCGCCCGCGACGCTCAAGGAGTAGTTCTCGTCGGCGCTGTAGGTGAGCGTTGAACCCAGGTTGTAAGTCCCGGCGGCGACGTTGATGGTGTCGTTCTGGCCGTTCGCCTGGGCTTGGGTCAGGGCCGTCTGGAATCCCGTGGCGTCCGTGACGTCGAAGGTGGCGCATTCCGCGGAGCGCGCGAGGAGCAACGCAAAAATCGCAGTCAACAACCTTACTGGCATTGTGTTCATCGTTCTCTCCCTCTCTGTTTTATCTTTAAGCACTATTTTAGCGTTAAATGCGGAGGTTTTAAAGGGGGGGAGTGGATATTTGCGGATTTATTGTGTGGATGGTTTGGCTGCTGGCCGCTATAGGTTCAGTATCGTGTTTTTTACGTAGTCGACGACGCTTTGAGGTTTGGCTTCCGGAGCGGGCTCGTGGTCGACATAGTCATATTCGACGTGGGTGAAGCTGTAGTTGTCCATCAAGAATTTCTGGAATAGCATCTTCATTTGTGTCGCGTCGGCGATCCCCGCGGAGTGGTAGCAGATGATCCCGGCGCGTTTGCCTTTGAGCGGTCGTTCCAGTTTGCCGATCTCGCTCCCGAAATAGGAGACGCTCAAGAGCCGTTCGAACAACGCCGTCAGCCGGGAGGGGATGGGGGCGTAGACGGGGCTGACGACCAGGATGGCGTCGGCGGCCACCAGCCTGGACAGCGCTTCCTCGAACCTGTCGTCCGGGCCGGACGGCAAGACGCAGCGGCCAGTATGGGCGCAGCCCTCGCAGGCGACGCAGCCTTCGATCCGCGTCTCGGCCATGCGGATGAAATCGAACTCATGGGGAAGTCCCAGGTCGAGAAGCTCCTCCTCGATTTTTCCATGGGTTCCGCCCTGCCGCTGCGAACCGAAAACCACCGCTATTCTCATCGTTTCCGTCTCCATTGCGAGGGGGCCTCGCCCACCGGGGACGCTCCGGCCACTTCTTCAACTCCGAACTCCGAACTCCGAACTCACTGAGCGGTCAGCCAGAGGTGCGAGAAGAGGCCGGGGGCGCCTTGCTCCGCCACCCAGTCGTGGAGCTTCATCTTCTCCAAGGGCGTGATCCAGACGCCGATCGACTGCCACGTGAAACAGACAGCCGGGACCGGGATCGAGCACAACGCCCCCGACTCCCAACGGCCTTCCAAGCCTTTGGGCAAGTCCCAGGACTTCATCACGCACAAGTCCGGGGCGTCGGGCTGGTCCGGGTCGAAGAAATGCACCCGCTGGCTGATGGCGCGGCATTCCGGGTCGAAAGCGTGCAGATGCAAGGTGTGCGGCGCCACGCGGCCGCGCAATCCGTCGAGCCGCAGTTTCAAATGGCGCCATTGCACCCAGGCCGCCACGCCCCAGTCCCAGCCTTGCGGGTAGTCGGCGCAGAGCTCTTTGAAGCCGTAGCCCTCGGAACAGCGCTCCACGTCGAACTCGTGGCCCAGCACTTTGGTGATCGAGCCCCGCGGCAGAAACAAGCCAGGATGCACCTCCACCACCACCGCGCCCGCGTCGGGCCGCTGTTGGCGGAACCATTTGTCCATGCGGCGCATCTCGGCCAAACCGGCGGTCCGGGCCGCGCCCCGGTCCCAACGGGACTGGTCGCGGATGTTGCCGAAGAGCTGGTAGCCAGGCTCCGGGATCGGGGTTTTCAAGAGTCCGGCGCAACGGCGGCGCAGCAGCGTCTCGGCCTCCTCCACGCCTTCGATCTCCAGCTCGTCGGCGCGGACGCCCCAGAAACGGTGCCAGCAGGCCAGACGGGTGGCGTCGAACTGCAAGGGCAGGCCGTTGGGCGGTAGGGGACGACGCTGGTGGTCCAGGCCGCATAGACTTTCCACCTCGACGCCCGTCGCCTCGACGCCTGGGCGCAACCGCGCCGTCACCACGAAGCGCTCCGGCGCCTGGGACGCCACCACGGTGTAGGGCTGGCGGCGGAACTCGAAGGTTTGCGCCTCCAGCAACGCGCCCCACTTCTGGAGGTGCCGCCGCTCGGCCGCCCCGCCGTGGCGGAGCGTCAGGACGATTTTGTTAGTGCCGGACGGGCATTGGCCCTCCAGCAATATCGCTCCGTCCGCGCCCATGGGGTGGGAAAGGGCGGTGGCCGTCCAGCCCGCCGGGGCCTCGATGGTGAAGGGGCCATGGCAACGTTCCAGCGCATGCCATAAGCAGAGCGGCGCGGCTTGCGGCGCGCCGGAGTTGTCCAGGGAGACCTCGATCTGGCGGACGTCGGGGGCGGTGTCGGTGATGGCGACGGTCACCTTGAGCTTGTCGAAGAGGTCGGAGGCGGGGGCGAGTCCGGTGGGTTCGAAGGGGGGATAGTTCCACGGTCTTTGGTAGTCGTAGCGGCGGCGGGGGAGGGGGGCCGGCTCTTGCCAGACGGTTTGGGCGGCGAGGCCCTCGTCCACGACGACGTCGGCGACGGAGCCGGGGCGGTGGCCGACATGCATGCCCATCATCTCGCCGCGCCAGTAAGTCCGCTGCCGGACGAAGCCGCCCGCCGCCTTCATGCGCTCGGCCCAGGGGGCGATGCCGCCGATCTCCAGACGGTTGCGGTCGCGCTGTTCGGCGAGCCATTCGAGGGCGCGGTGGTTGTGCTCGCGGCAGCGGCCTGCGAAGAAGTATTGCAGGTTGATGTGGAAGAAACGGGGGGCGTCGTCGGCCTCGGTCTGGCGGAGCCAATCCTCGGCGATGGCGATGAAGGGGAGGGGCTCGGCGGTGGGTTCTAGCCAGCGGTCGGCGGCCAGGGCGTTGAGGGGGCACCAGGGGCCTTCGCTCCAGTGGTTGAGGCAGGTGAGGGGGTTGCGCAGCTCCATGGAGAGCATCATCAGCGGGTCGGGGCGCGCGCCGGGGGGCTCGGGTTTGCGGTAGTCCTCGTCGCCGATGAAGTAGGGGGAGAGGGGGGAGCCGTAATGGGCGATGCTCCAGCCGCCGTCCTCGATGACGGTGGGGGCGCAGAAGCCGAGGATCTGCCGGACGCCCAGTTTGCGGCAGGCGGCGACGAAGCTGTTGCCTGGAGTGTAGGTGTTGACGGCGGTCATGGGGCCGAGGTCGAGATCGGCGAAGCGGGTTTGGGCGAGGCCCAGGAGGCGGAGGCACTCGTCCTCGGAGTATTTCCACCAGTTGGAGTCGACGCAGGCGGGGTCGAGGGACGCGGGATAGATGGTGGGGGCGGTCAGGCCGCCGCGGCGGCGGAGCTCGGCGAGGCCGGCGAGGTTGCGGCGGCCCTGCTCGAAGCCGAAGGTGGTGTCGCAGACCAAGCCGAGGTTGAACAGGAAATCGAGCTCCTCCTGGAAACGGTCGCCAGTCTGGTCGAGCTGGCCGTAGATGTGGCAATAGGATTTCATGGGTGTCCTCATGTGGGTCGGGGCTGGGCGTGCCTCTGGATTTTTTAGGAAGATAACCTTGGGGGGCGCGCTTTTCAAGCGCCGTCTGCGACCAGATCCGGCGAAGCCGGGGAAGACGTTAAGCATCTGCGTTAGGCTTGTCGCCTCCACCGGCGACAGCGGTGGCCAAGTCTCCGACGCGGACCGTTGGACGCGTCGCCTTTTTGAAACTATGGTGCGCCGTGCATGCGGCGTACTATCGGTTCGAATGCCCTTTTTGTCTATTTGATGTTCAGCACCTTCCTGGCGGCCGCGTTTATCGCTTCCGCCTGCGCGTCGATTCCCGGCTTGTCGAAATGGACGCCGTCGCACCACCGCTTCTTGCTGTCGATCTTTTCCGAAACCTCATACAGGTCGATGACCGGCAGTCTCTCGTCTTCGGCGACTTTTTGGACGATCGCGTTGAGCCGTTTGACCGTTTCGTTGCGCTTCTCATTGGCGATCGGAGTGCTGGTCGCCAAGGATAGTTTCGCGCCGGGGCATTTGGCGCGGATGAATTTGACCGCCGCGAAGTACGCGGCTTCCCATTCTCCAGGGTTCGTCCCCTCGAGGCTGTGCAGGCCGTTGTTGAAGCTGATGAACGCGTAGTTGTTCGCTCCGAGAATGAGGTCGAGCTCACGGAAATAATCCGGGTCAGTCACGCATTTCGAAGACGCCCAGTATGTGACGTTGGCCTTGCCTTTCAGCTTGGGGCCGAGCATTCCCTGATAGGCATTGCAAATCGAATCGCCGATGACCAGCACGCGCGGCAGGGACGAGTTGGTCACGCCGTAAGAGTAGGTCATGCTCCATTCGGTGCCCTCCCGGATTCGGCTCGTTTGCTTCGGTTGGAATTGCGCGTAAAGGTCGTCAGCGGATGCCTGCGAGACGGCTGTGACCGAAAGAATCAGGAAAAATATGCCGAATGGAGCCCGTTTCATTTCTTCTCCTTAGGTAAAGATTTAAAATGTTAGTGCGCCGTTGATTTGACGTGGTTAAGGCTTCGCCGCGAACTCGTAATGTATGGCGTCCCCGAGTTTCACGGAGAGGAGGTCGCCGTCGCGTCTCGTCTCAAGCTTCTTGACGCGTTTACCCGCGAAGTCCAGAGCGTGGACTTCGAGCTCGCGCTTCGTCTTCAAGGATACCGTCCCTTCAACAGGCTGGAAGACCACCGGAGTCGTCCCCTGAGCCGCGAAGCGGTTGCGTAGACGGTTGTAGCGCATGCCGGTGTTCATGCAGCGGGCGGTGGCTGTGAGCAGTATCGAGCCCGACTTGTCTAGATCCAGATTGTCTCGGCTGGTCATGAGCATCGCGGCGAAATCGGTTGAGATGTCGAACCCGGCCGCGCGGCAGGCGATCTTTTTGCCCTTGGCGAATCCCGTGTAGCCTTGCGACTTGGGCGTGTCGATGCGGCAGAGCCCCGATTCCGTGTCCCAGAAGAGCTCGCCCGTCACGGACTCGATGATTTTGTCGTCGTCTTTTGGAACCAGCGACTCGTCGCAGGGGATCTTGTAATCGGGGTTGAAGTTGAGTCCGGAAATCCCTCTCAGTCCGGCGCGGACGATCTTGTTGAGGTTCTTCGGGGAGGCTCCCTCAAGCGCGGTTTCATAAGAGACCGTTTCATAGTAGACCTTGTCGGCCTTTTTCACGTCGCCGCGCAGGAACATCTGGGCGCCGGCGGGCCACATGGCGAGCTGCAACGGGTCGGACGAGACGCAGAGAGGGCAATCCAGAAACGGCTTGCGGGCCCTGTCCATGACCGTTTCCGGCGTATATTCAAAGTGGAACAGCGTCCAGTCGTGCAGGGAAGCGTAGGCGGGCAGGAATATCTGCGCGTCGGCGCGGAATTCATTGGTCGAACCGACATCCCATTCGGTCTGCGCGTATGGCATGCCGACGATGCGCCTTGAAATGAATTGATGCAGGAATCCTCCGTCCGCGGCTCCGGCCGAAGGCTCGTTGGTGAAAAGGACGTCGGCCATGCTCCAGGAATTCTCGATGACCGGATGAGACCAGTAGGAATGCCGGTCGAAATAGTCGACGTTCTTGGCATGTTCGTAGAAGTCGAGCATATCGAGCGTCCAGTGGTTGTTGCCGGTGATCGGAGCTGCGCATCCGGCGGCGCGTATCGCGGCCGTCTCCTCCCTGAAATAGCGGCCCTCAGCTTCGGCGAGGTACGCGCGGATGTCGCGGTTGCGCTCGCTGGAGTAACCGGCCTTCTTGTAGTTCATGGGCAGTTCGACGGTGTTTGAAACGGGGTCTTCGCTTGCCTTCAGCGAGCCCTTCCACGCGGCCGCGAGCGCGGCGCGGTGGCGGTGCTTCTCGCGCAGCCAGCCGTTGAAGCCGTCGCGGAACTCCTTCAGCGCGACCGGATTAGTGATGTTGTCCAGACACTCCTGGTACAGGAGGGACTGTTCGTTCACCAGCATCAGCATCGCGAGTTCTGGGTCTTCTCCGAACGTCATGCCCGTGTAGGGGTTGCGGTATGTCAGGATCAGCTTGATGTAGTCCTTCTGAAGTTTCTGGACCGAGGTGGAGGCGAGAAGGTTCTTGTCCCAGTTGCCGCCGCCCATCCCGGGGATTTCGTCCTCGTTTATGATGAAGCCGTTGAAGAGATCCAGCTGCACATAGACGCCGTTTTTCTTCAGTTCGTTCCAGAAGAAACAGGCCTTGTCGATTTTCTCGGGGTCGAACTCCTTATAGGTGCCGTTCTTGAAGCAAACTAATCCGCCTGAGAGGCGTATGATGTTGCAGCCCAACTGACGAAGCGTCTTCGCGGTTTCGGCGAGTTTCTCTTTTGAGAGCTGCGTCCAGCGGCCGTTGCTGTCTGAAACGACGACGCCCGAGAAATGGGCGTCCGTGCCGTCGGCGAAACGGAACGCCCCGTTTTCGACGCGGACGCCACCATGCTTTCCGGCCGGCGCTTCGACCGCGGCTGACACGTCGAGCGCAGTCCCTGCAATCTCCGCGGCCGTCGGATACTTGATGAAGGGAATCCATTTCGAGAAGTCGAACGGAGCGGGCTCCTCCGGCTCCGGGAGAAACGGCTTGCCGTCCACCGCGGTGAGGGCGAGCAGGAGAAGAATCGTCCTGTCCGCGTCCGGCGCGACTTTTATTGTGATGGATTCGATAGGCTTCCGTGGTTCCGGATTGGTCCATGGGAACACCGCGAACCCGAACATCGCGCCTGGCTTTTTCCAGCCGATCTCGGCTTGTGCGCTGGAGCCGCAAGTATACCAATCGAAGACGCTTTCGTTTTTTTTCAGCGGGATTTCCGTGTTCGAGCCGTCGGTGTAGTTGACGATATACGAGCCGGGACGGCCGCTCAGCCAGGAGCCGGCGTGGAGGAAATAGAGGCCGCCGGCTTTGACCCCGCTCATCGGGATGTCGATGGCGTCGGGCAAATTGAGCTTGAGCGCTTTGTGGCTGACGCCGACCACGTTTTTGCCCTTGGCCATGTCGAGAATGTCGAACGGGATTCCGGCGAGCGCGTTCCTGCCTTTGAGGTTGAACGCGGCGGGGCAATCGCTCGGCCCTTTGTCGGTCCAGCCGCAGACGCCGTCGTCGGCCTTGTCGTCGACGGTCGTGTTGTTGGCCACGGCGTCGAGAGGGATTGGCGTGAAGGCTTTGGGCATAGCGTCGAAGGCGGCCTTTGATATCTTCACGCCGTTGTATTTGATGTCGAACGAGAGTTCGGACTTCGTCCAGTTCGGAGCCATCCGCTTCATGTGGAGAGCGAGGATCACCCCCATGGCGCCATAACGCCGCAGGTCATCGAAACTGACCTCCAGATCTCCGGATATCTCAAGCTCGGCGCACTCCGTCGGGATGCTGATCCGCGAGCATTTGCCATCGAATTGAAGATCCTTGTCGTATTGCTTGCCGATATGGAACGGCTTGCCGTCTATCAGCACGAGCGTTTCCGCGGGGGGAAGGACGAGCGAGATGTGGGTTCCGATGACTTTCCGCATGTCGGGCGCCTCGTAGGAGAACTTCCAGTTGACCGTGCCGTTGGAGAGCACGGAAAGCTTGCGGTCGAGGCGCGCCACGAAATCCGGCGCGTTCCTGAAGGGCCTGACTTCATCGTGCCAGATCCGGCAGTCTAGTTCGATCGTCGGAACCATTGAAACGAAACGGCAGCGGCCGTTGCTGTCGCCTCCGCCGGTCTCTCCGTCCGTCACTTCGAAATTGATCCTCATCTCTCCGATCTGGCAGCGGCCCGTGTCGTCCAGCTTCAGCCATGGCGGGATTTTAATGTTCTCGTTAGCCCAGGACAAACATGCGGTCAGGGACAGCAAGGCTGCGCATGATGTTTTCGCGACAAAACCGTGGAAATTCTTCATTTTCTTCCTCTCCATGAAGTTATACTTTTTGGTGGTAATGGACGTCGCTCCTGGCGGCGCGCGTTCAGGATTCCGTAAATCAATCTAGGTAGTAGCCGGTGAGCGCGGACGCCTCCGCGTTGTAGCTCCCGGCGTTATAGGAGGCCACGTGCAAATCGGCGTGGAGGATGTTCCCCGTGCCGTGGAGCGTTCCGGTGAATGGCCTCGAACTCCAAATGTTGAAGAACGCGGACTGCTGGTAGCGGGACATCGTGCTTCCGTGTTTCAGATATATCCGGGCGGATCCGCCTTGGTTCGCACAGATGAAAGCTCCGCAGGCACCGTCCTCGGGCGAAGACGGAGACTCCGAGACCAGCAGCTTTTGCGACGGCTGTTTGACGTGCCCTGTCTTCAATGATCTGTTGCCAGGGTATTTCCAGCCGTTGGCCGCGCTGTTCTGGCAGTAGACGTAGCCGTAGGAGAACTGGCAGTTGTAGGGATAATAGGTGTTGCCGCAGCTTTTGACGTCCACGGGCTGGCACGTGTAGATGCTCATCCATTCCTGGAGCGGCATGGTGCCGTATTGCGTGTATTGAGGGTTGTATTGACCGTTGATGTATGGGCCGATCAGCGCGTACCAGTATATTTGGAGGTCGTTGGCCGCGTCGGACACGATGGTGGCGGCCGGGTAGTAGTCGCCGCCGTCGCAGCTGTATTGCGTCATCGCCATCCCGATCTGTCTCTGATTCCCCATGCACAGGATGGACTGGGCTTTGGCTTTGACCTTGGAAAGCGCGGGGAAGAGGATGCTGGACAGGATGGAGACGATAGCGATAACTATCAACAGTTCCACCAATGTGAAAGGTGAGCCGCCGCCCTGCGCTTGTCTTGAGTCCGAACACTTCATAGTTACCACCTAAATAGATAGGTTAATTTGATTTTGCTACAGTCAAAATATATGATTAATGTCTGTTGTCAACAGGAAAACGGGCTGGATGTCTGAAAAACTTGACCCGGTCAATTTGTTTTGCCTCTTGAAAAAAAATGATATTTCCGCTATATTCATCGTCGTCATAGTGGCGATCAGGCTAGGGGAGTTTTTTATGGATTCGGTGGCGAGCAAGCGGAAAACGATAAGCGAATGGATTTTGAAGGAAATCCAAGGCGGGCGTATCCCGGAAGGGAAGCGGATCCCTTCCGAATATGATCTGGCGGTACGTTTCAACGTCAACAAACTAACCGCCAACTCGGCGGTGGAGGAGCTCGTCATCCGGGGATATCTGGAACGGCGCCCTGGCGGTGGCGGAACGGTTGTCCGCTTCCCCGCGTCACATTTCAAGGGGACGCTCGCCGTCATCATGGGGGCGCTCGAAGTCTCGTATTACAGCCGGCTGCTTTGCGGCATTCAACAAGGCGCCGCGGCATACGGCTACAACACGCTGCTCTGCACGTCGTTGGTAAATGACGATCCGGAAATGACGAAGGGTTTTTTGCGCATGGCGCGGGTGGACGGCGCCATCATCACTAATTTTTATCGGATTCACGAGTTGGACATCCCGGTTTTATGGGTCGACAAGAACCGCATCCCGCAAATCCCGCCGGGGTTCAACCACCTTCGCCACAACAATGAAGCTGGCGGACGAATGTTGGCGCGTCACTTGTTGAACCTCGGGCACCGCAAGATCATCTATGTCTGCCAGTACGGCAACGTTTTGCTAGAACGGGCGCAAGGATTCATTGACGCGCTCGCCGAAGATTCCCTGGCGTTGCTCGCGAAGGAACAATATTTCAACAGCGGGCTCTCGGCGCGAGACTATGTCAGGCATTTGCTGAAACGTTTTCCCGAGGTGACGGCAATCGCTTGCGACGGTGACAATGTGGCTTTCGACTTCTATTGGACCCTGCAAAACATGGGGATCAAAGTGCCGCGAGATTTGTCGCTCAGCGGGTTCAGTTCCCTTCCGGAAGCGCAGCGCGTGGTCAAGCTGACGACCGTGGATGAAAAGCCGTCCCATATCGGCTTCCGCGCCGCCGAACTTCTCGCCGCAGTTGTCGAGAAGCGCGTCCCCACGCCCATTGACGAGATTTTCGCCGTCGAGTTCGTTCACGGCGACACCACTGGAATCGTCCGGGAGAAAGATTCCCTGGCTATCCCGTGAGCCCTGGCGTTGCCACTATTCCCTAAACAGGGGTTTTTCCTGGTGAAAGGCTGTTGAAGTTGTCCGCCGGAGGCGGTAACTTACCATTCACCGTCACAACGCCAGGAGTATTCGACCATGAGCAGGTGCCTTTATATTGAACCGATCTCCGGGATCGCTGGCGACATGTTCGTCGCCGCCGCCTTCGAGTTGCTTGACAACAAGGAGGAGTTCCTCGCCAAACTCAACCGCTTGCCGCTGCCGGAGAAAGTCTCCGTCCGCGTGGAGAAAACCATCCGCAACGGCATCAAGGCCAACCGTTTCGTGGTGACTGTGGACGGCGAGGAGGCCCACGGGGAGCACCACCATGGCGGCTCGCATGGGCATGGCAGGACGTTGGAGGACATCGAGAAGATTATTAGCGCCGCGACGGAGTTCTCCGAGCAATGCCGCGAGCGGGCCAAGAAGGTGTTCCGCAAGCTCGCCGCCGCCGAGGCCACCGTCCACGGCGCCGAATACGACAAAGTGCATTTCCACGAGGTGGGGGCGGTGGACGCCATCGTGGACGTGATGGCGGCGGTCTACGCCGTGGAGTCTCTGGGGGTGCGCAAGGTGATCTCGGCCGCCCCCGCCGTGGGCAACGGGGTGATGCTCAGCGCCCACGGGGCGATCCCCATCCCGGCCCCGGCCACGGTCGAGTTGCTCAAGGGGGTGCAAGCCCGCGGCACCACCGTCCAGCAGGAGCTTACCACGCCCACCGGGGCGGCGCTGTTGCGGACCTTCGTCGACGAGTGGAGCAACGGCTTTTCCGGCACCATCCTCAACGCCGGCTACGGCGCCGGCAGCCGCGAGATCCCTGGTATGGTCAACGCCTTGCGCATGTTGCTGATCAACACCAAGACGGGCGGCTCGGACGACTGGGACAAGATCGGCGTGGTCGAATGCAGCATGGACGACTTCGGCGGCGAGGCCTTCACCTACATCGGCGAGCGGCTCCTGGAGGCCGGGGCTCTGGACTTCGCCATCATCCCCGCCACCATGAAGAAGGGACGGCCCGGGGTGATCGTGAGCGTCATCTGCGATCCGGAGCACATCCCGGCGCTCGCCCGGATACTGCTGCGCGAGACCACCACCCTCGGGGTGCGCTGGCGCGTCGAGAAACGCCACATCCTCAACCGCGTCATCGTCGATATCGACACCCCCTACGGCAAGGTGCCGCTCAAGGTGGCCTTCGACGGCGACGGCGTCGTGCTCAAGGCCAAGCCGGAGCAGCGCAAGATCGAGGAGCTCGCCCGCGAGCGTAATTTGGACTATTTCATCATCGAGCGCGAGGTCAGCTCCAGCGCCCGCAAATGGATGGAGGAGCGCGATGGAAAGAAAATCGGCAAGTGAACGTTTGATGGAAGTGTTGGTCTGCCCGGTCGACAAGAGCCGGCTGGACTTGCTCGACGGCGCGCGGGGTTTCCGTTGCCAGCGTTGCAATAAAGTGTATCCCGTGCGCGACGGCGTCCCCGTGATGCTGGCCGAGCCCAAGGAAGCTCCGACGGGAAAGAAGTGAACCGCAGATGACGGAGGGACACGGGATGGACGAGAAGCTCGACGAGCCCAATGACAAGCCAGCCGCCGCGGCTCCGGGCAAGGCCGCGGGGCAGGAAACCGCTCCGCCCCCGCAGAAATTCCGGGGGGCCAGGCAGCCGAAGATCAACCCCACCATGACCACCATACTTAACCACGAGCGGAGCAAGATCCGGATCTTGAAGCTCGCCGTGGGCATTGGCGTGGTGGTGTCCGCCATCATGGCCTTGATGGTTTTCCTGGACGGCTGGCGGAAGCGCCAGGCCTCGCTGGACTACCTCGGCGGCATTGAGAAACGCCTCAAGGGCATCGACGCCAAGATCTCCGGGACCTCCGGCTACGAGAAGTGGAAGCTGGCGCGGGGCGCGGTCTATTGGGCCGAGCTGGCCATGAGGCACGACCCGTCCGGCACCAGCAAATGGGACGACCTCAAGCGCGGCTATGTCGGCATGATCGAGAAGGAGAGCCGCCCCGTCACCGACGCCGGCTTCATCGTCCCCTATTCCCTGGTGGACATGGTCTACGTCCCGCCGGGCAGCTTCCAGATGGGGGCGAGGGCCGCGGTCCGTTCGGCCGACTGCGAGCGCCCGGTGCGCCAGGTGGTGTTGAACCAGTGTTTCTGGATGGGGCGGACCGAGGTGACCAACGCCCAGTTCAAGGTGATCTACGCCAACCACATCACCATCCCCTGGCGTGACCTGGAGCTTAACGACTACAACCAGCCGGCCGCCTTGGTCGACTGGCATCAGGCCAAGGAGTATTGTCGGATCTTGACTTACCAGGAGAGCAAGTTCGGCCGCGTCCCCAAGGGCTACGAATACCGCCTGCCCACCGAGGCCGAATGGGAATACGCCTGCCGCGCCGGCACCCAATACCATTACTTCTGGGGCGACGAGTTCGGTGCCGCCGGAGCCCAGTACGCCAATTCCCTCGACTTGAGGGCCGCCGCCTTCTTGGGCTACAACATCGCCGCCGAGCGCGCCTACATGGCCCCCGCCGACGGCTATGTCGTCTCCGCCCCGGTGGGCAGCTACAAGCCCAACGCCTTCGGTTTGCAGGACATGATCGGCAACGTTTGGGAATGGTGCTTCGATTGGTACAACCCCAACGCCTACAAGGATCTCCCCTCGGTCAACCCCGTGCAGGACATGCCCGTGGTGGTGCCCATCGAGAAAGCCGAGCGCTTCGATCAACGCTACACCAAGGAAGTCCCCTGCAAGGTCATCCGCGGCGGCTCCTGGGGCAACCTCCCCAGCCAGTTGCGCTGCGCCAAGCGCGACTGGGACGAGCCCAGCGAGAAAAACAACGGCATCGGCTTCCGTATCGTCCTGGCCCCGGCGATCAAATAAGAAGTTCGGAGTTCGGAGTTCGGAGTTCGGAGTTGATGAAGAAGTTCGGAGTTCGGAGTTCGGAGTTGATGAAGAAGTTCGGAGTTCGGAGTTCGGAGTTGATGAAGAAGTTCGGAGTTCGGAGTTGATGAAGAAGTTCGGAGTTCGGAGTTGTTGAAGAAGTTCGGAGTTGATGAAGAAGGGGGGGGGCTATTTGAACTTTGCGCCCTTATATTCATGATGTTGTAGGTAGCTGATGAAGCCGGTTATCATTCTTGCGATCTCGTCAGCCATTCCATTGTGGCGCTTCAGACGGAATCCGAAAAACTGGTGTCCGCAAATAAGTTGGTGTAGTGTATGCCAACGACGCAAAAGGAGGCATGGTTGTGGACAAGCGGACAAGACGTCGCTTCACGGCGGAGGAGA
>Ga0209467_1000037_pt1 | contig 258219 bp, 232 predicted proteins | sample Higcelwee11metaG_FD_187175 | JGI IMG/M metagenome (GOLD analysis project Ga0209467, IMG submission 187175) | Freshwater pond sediment microbial communities from the University of Edinburgh, under environmental carbon perturbations - High... | ecosystem: Environmental > Aquatic > Freshwater >...
GTCGGAAAAGGGAGTAACGGTATGACTATCAATGCGGGAGTAGACCTTCACAAGACGCAGTTTACTGTGTTTGTGAAACAGAGCGGGAATCAGTTTGAGCAGTATTCAACGGACGAGGAAGGATACAAGCGCTTTCTGGGGCGAATACAACGATGGAGAAAGAACGGAATGACTGTTCGCATCGGTGTTGAATCGACCGGTAATACGCGGTACTTCAAATACCGAATGGAACAGGCCGGAGCGGAGGTCGTGGTAATCAACACGCTGAAGTTCAAGGTGGTCAATGAATCGGTCAAGAAAACCGACCGGCATGACGCCGCGACGATTGCCGAGTTCCTTGAAAAGGATATGTTGCCGGAATCTCGCTTGTGTTCGGAAGAAAGCGAGCAAATCAGGCGATTACTGAAAGTCAGAACGACGTTGGTTCGAACCATGGTAACGGTGAAGAACCAGATTCACGCGTTATTGACCGGCCTCGGGATGAAAGATTCCCGGGCAACGCTACAAAGTAAGAGAGGGCGCCAGAAAATTCTGGACACCCTCAGAAAAGCGGATAACGAACTCGTAGTTCAACCGCTTTTCGAAACGATAGAACAGCTTGAAAAAAGCGTCAAGAGCATCGAAGCGGAACTTGAGAAATTGACCGAAGGCGATCGCACGGTTGAGTTGTTGATGACGATACCCGGATGCGGAAAGATCGGCGCCTGGACGATTAGGGCGTTTACGGATGATATCAGCCGATTCGCATCGGCCAAGAAATATTCGGCGTATGCCGGGTTGGTTCCATGGGTACAGAACTCGAATGAGACGATACACCATGGGAAAATAACCAAGCGAGGGCCGGAAGAGTTGCGGACAGCGTTGGTTCAACTTGTTATGGGAATGAGACGTTGCCGGGCGACAGCTTCATGGCGGCTTATGGAACACTATACGGAATTGAAGAGGAACAAGGGTAGCGGGAAGTCGATCATTGCAACGGCCAGGAAACTGTCGAAGATCATTTGGTGCATGCTGAGTGCGAAAGAGGAGTTTAATCCCGCCCTGATGATCGACAAGAAGCTGGTCAGGAAAGCAGAATCGATGCGGAATACCGCAGTAAAGAGTGCTTAAGTCCGACGTTGTCGGCTTGAAATATTGAATTGGTCAACCTCCCGGTTGACTTTTTATAGGAGTATCCCATGTCAATAAAGTATACAATTCTTGATTACGCAGAAGACGTTCTTAAAGAAGCGAAAACTCCTCTCCTGTATCAAGAAGTATGGCAAGCCGGTGTCGATAAGCCTTTCTTTACAAAACTGAACCTGAAAGGAAAAACCCCTTGGGCTACATTGGGGGCGCGACTGTTTGTTGATGTACGGGATAATCCGGATACGAAATTCGCGAAAATCGGAAAGAATCCGGCACGGTTCTTTTTGGCAAACAGGACAGGTGAAATCAAAGACCTGAAAACTACAATTGATAAACTTGAAAATGAACCGATACCGGTAAAAGTAAAAGAAACCTATACGGAAAGAGAAATACACCCGCTATTGGCGTATTATGCCTATACCAATACAGACTTCAACAAAGGCAAAGCCATATACACGAAAACGATCATGCACGAAAAATCGAAAAAACAGGGATACAACGAATGGGTACATCCGGACATGGTCGGATTCTACATACCCATAGATGACTGGAACGACAAACTGCTTGAATTGAATGATATCTCGGACTCAAACTCGATACGACTGTTTTCATTTGAACTGAAAAAGAGAATTGATAAATCAAACTACAGAGAATACTTCTTCCAGGCAGTATCCAACTCATCATGGTCGAACGAAGGATACCTCGTGGCCGCCGAAATAAAAGAGGATGACGACCTGTATTCGGAACTGGAACGACTGTCGGGATCATTTGGAATAGGAATCATACGCCTGGATATAGAAGACATCGACAGCTCCCGCGTCGTGTTTCCGGCAAAACAGAAAACATCACTCGATTGGGAATTGATGAACAAACTGTGCGAACAGAACCCCGACTTCGAACGATTCATCGATGACGTCACCAAAGATTTTAAAGTTAAAACGATACACAAGAACCAGTATGATAAAATAATGGAAGACCCCACGGAATACGTCGAGAAACTGACCGGGAAATAAACACCACGAAGGAGGCCAACACAATGAACGCATGGATGGTACGGGCGGGGGATGACAACGCCTTGATCGACTTCTTTAAAGAGGTAGGCGTCGTGGCAATAGGGTGGAAACAGTTACCGGATACGACATACTTGGCTGAACGGAATCAATACAAGGAAGCCTATACCGCGGCATACCCTTCGCATTCAGGCGGAAGAATGGCGGTTAACTCGGGACAGATATACCGGTTCGAGAAAATCATGAACGAAGGCGACTACATACTCACCTTTGATAAAATCAAACGGGAATACCTCGTCGGGAAATGCGCCTCGAAAGCGTACTTTGACACTAGCCTCAACGAAGACTACCCGCGCATCAGAAGAGTCACGTGGATAGGATCATTCTCGAGGAACACCCTGAGCTCGACGGCGCAAAACAGCTTTGGAAGCGTATTGACCGTATTCTCCGTCAGCGAATACATACCGGAAATTGAAGCCTGTGTAAACGGAAAACGGGTTGAACAAACACCCCTCGCCATAGAACCAGAAGAAACCGTATCCCTCTATGAAGACATCAAAACCAAAGCGGACGAAAAAATCGCCGACATCGCGAACCAGCTTGACCCCTACGACTTCCAGTACCTCGTCGGCGCCATATTCAGGGCAATGGGATTCAAGACCATAGAAAAAGACCCCGGACGCGACAGAGGCATCGACATCATCGCCTTCAAAGACGAATTCGGCTTCGAAAAGCCCCGCATCAAAGTACAAGTAAAACATAGAACGAGCGCGGCCGGAGGACCGGACGTGCGGAACTTCATCGGAACCCTCGACGAAGGAGAATCCGGCGTATTTATCTCCACGGGAGGCTACAAAGGCGACGCCCTCAAAGAAGCAGAGCGCTTCAGCGTAAAAATCGCCCTGTATACCCTGGACGACGTCATCGACCTCCTGTTAAAACACTATGACCGCATTGAGCCCGAATACCGGAACCTCGTCCCGCTCGCCCAGGTGTGGGTGCCGTTGAAATAAAAAGGGAGGACGCGAAATGAGCATAGATACCGCACTTACCGTATTTGAGAATTATAAGATACGCCGCGTCTATGACGAGGAAACTGAAACTTGGCTGTTTTCCGTTGTAGACATACTCGCGGTCCTTATTGGACAAACCGATTTCCAGACAGCAAGAAAATACTGGAACAAACTGAAAGAACGACTTGGCAAAGAGGGTAGCCAGTCGGTGACAAATTGTCACCGACTGAAACTTGAAGCGGCTGATGGTAAAAAATACCTGACCGACGTTGCCGATCCTGAGACACTTTTACGGCTTATCCAGTCTGTACCCAGCCCCAAGGCAGAGCCTGTAAAACTCTGGTTGGCTAAAGTAGGGTATGAGCGAATTCAGGACATGAGCGATCCGGCCCGGTCCCTTGACCGCGCGCGGGAATACTGGCAACAACATGGCAGAAGCGAAAAGTGGATTCAACAGCGGATGATGGGACAGGAAACCCGCAATAAACTTACCGATTACTGGAAAGAGCATGAGATAAAAGGCGAACAGGAATACGCGATACTCACTAATATCATCCATCAGGAATGGACGGGCGTATCAGTTAAAGACCACAAAGAACTAAAAGGTATTAAAACGCAAAACCTTCGAGATCACATGAGCGAGGCGGAGTTGATTTTTACGGCGCTTGCCGAACTTTCTACCCGGCAGATTGCCGAGAGCGTCGACGCCACCGGCATGATAGAAAACGCCGATGCAGGAAAGAAAGGCGGAAAGATAGCAAAGCGGGCACGTCTGGAACTGGAACATAAAACCGGAAAAAGCGTAGTGACCGGCGAAAACTTTCTGCCTCCAAAAAAAATAGACAAACGAAAAGGATTACACAAGGCTGGCGGGAGTAAGGATGAATAGCGGGCGATATACTGCGAAATCCTGATTGACTGAAATAAGGGTTTTCTTTGCAATGAACGGACATTTAGACTTTGAGTATTCCGACATCAATCCTCCCGTAACTTATCGATAATCCTTTCGATATCCTCTTTCGTCGGACGAACGCTCCCTACCGTGCGAAAAAAGGCAGGAAGAACCTCGAGCACTTCCTTGTCATTCATTATGTATTTCGGAATCGTCGCCGAATCGACAGACGCGTAGTCCTCAAGCTTATTCCATTCCTCAGAGCCTTCCGGTATACCCAGAACAGTTGCAATTACCAACAATCTGGAATGCTCCTTTGGAGCGGGAAGAATACCTCGTTCAATCTTGCTCCAATTACTCGGGTCTTCCTCTATCCTGCGCGAGAATTCCCGTAAACTGAGCCCCTTCGCCAAGCGCAACCCCTTGATATAATCTCCATACATCCTTCCTTCCCCCTGCTGTGGTTAAAATACAACCACATGGTAAATATACTACCACATGCTTAATTTGTCAAAACCGTACTACCATAAACGAAGTAACGTCCCTGCTACGACCTTCGCTCGCGGCGGCTCCGCGCGTTGACCCTCGCCAATCGTGACGCCATCTGCCAAATAGACAAAAAAGACTGATTATTGTAATAATGTCGCTAAATAATTGACAAAATGGTATTAAAGACTGATACTGTCAACAGGAGACATAACTAATGATTGGAGAACGAATACGGCAAAAAAGAATCATGTGCGGCATGTCACTCCAAGATTTGGCTGATGAATTAGGTAAAAACGGGCGAAAACTGACCCGCGCCATTCTCTCAAAATATGAACTTGGTCAAACAACCCCTAACGCACTTGTTTTACGCGATCTTGCGAGAATTTTAGACGTCAAAACGGACTATTTTTTTACAGAGTCAACGGTAACCATCGCTTGGCAAGCTTTCAGGAAAAAAGCTTCTGTAAGCCAAACCACGCAGGAAAAGGTCAAGATTATGGCCGCAAGTAACATAGAACGTTTTATAACCATCGAAAACGCGTGCGGGATTGATCCCGAACCGTCAGATTTGCCGGCGTACAGGAGCCTTTCAACCCCGGAACAAGCCGAGTCCATTGCGGAAGAATTACGCTCGTATTGGAACCTTGATGATTTCCCGATAAAAAGCCTCGCTGAACTGCTTGAAAGTAAAGGCATCGTCCTCGTTCCCCTGTCTTCGGACGTAGCCGGAATCGACGGCCTCGTCGGCAGCTTGTCCGGAAACAGAAAAATCATCGTCTATGAAGAAGATAAAAGCGTAGAGCGAACGCGATTGACGATGGCGCATGAACTGGGACATTTACTTATGGGTAACGATGATCCAAAAATAAACGAGAAACTCGCAAACCGTTTTGCGGGCGCCTTTCTCGCCCCGGCAAAAAAATTGCGCCGCGATATGGGAAATTGCAGGATGTCTTTTTCAATTACTGAATTGTGCCTGCTCAAAGAGAAGTATGGCATGAGTATTCAGTCGCTTACATTCCGGGCAAAGGACCTTGGGATTTTGAACGAAGCAGCTTATAGATCCATGTTCATATATTTCCGTAGCAGGGGAATAGGGACAAACGAGCCTGGTTTTTGGGCATGCCCCGAAGAACCATTGTTGGCTAAACAGTACCTGTTTAGAGCGGTTGCCGAAGGACGTTTATCCGAAACGAAGGCACAAGAGATATATCCGGAATATTTTGAGGTTAAAACGGATATGGAAACGCTTCCCCAAAAAACGATTCAATCTTTTCTTGGGCTCAGCCCCGAGGCGCGAAATAAATGGCTTTATAATGCCGCTGATTCCGCAGCGGGTCTCTATGAACGCGGCGAACTGATTAAGGACGCACAGGTCATCGATGACCTTGAGGAATATGAGTAAACCTCTTCGGGGTGAGGTATGGTGGGTTAATTTCGATCCTACCGTCGGTGCCGAGATCAAGAAAGTCCGCACGGCGGTAGTGGTCTCGCTTGATTCAATTGGTCGCCTGCCATTGCGCATTGTCGTTCCGATAACGGAGTGGGATGTAAAATATCGTGAATTTCCCTGGATGGTGCATCTATCTCAATGTTTGAAGAATGGTTTATCAAAGGAATCAACCGCCGATTGCTTTCAACTCAAATCAGTATCAGTAGACAGATTCTATAAGAAGCTTGGTAGTCTTACGCAGTCGGATATGGATGAAATTTGCGCCGCAATACAGATATGCATAGGCGCAATCTGAGATAATATAATGCTATAACGACATATAGATCCTGTAAAGACCAGGATTTGTAGCGGTCAGCGACCTGCCCCCCTCGGTTTCACCGGAGGCTCTTTTACGTAAGTCCCACTGTCATAGGTAGACTGTATATCAATCTTGGTTTTTACAATTTGAGAATACAATTGACAAATTGTAAAACCGCGCGTACGATGGACCTATGATCCAAAGAACCGCCGAAGCGACCCTCCATCGCCTTGCCAAGGGTTTTCCCGTCATTTGCGTAACCGGCCCGCGCCAATCGGGCAAGACAACACTTGCCAAAAAAGCCTTTCCTGATAAAGCGTATATCTCGCTCGAAGATCCCGATATCGCGCGTATTGCCCGTGAAGATCCCAGAGGACTTCTTGACGGTTATAAGGACGGCCTCATACTCGACGAGGTACAGGCTGTCCCTGAAATCTTTCAATATCTGAAAACGGCAATTGATAAAGATCCTGTTCCCGGTCGCTATATCGTTACCGGCTCCCACCAGTTCAATCTGATTGAGGGCGTGACTGAATCACTGGCGGGCAGGGCCGCTTTCGTGACGCTCTACCCGTTTTCCGTGCAGGAACTCAAAGGCGCCGGTATACCGCTTGCCGAGACATTTGAAACGCTTCTGAAGGGGTTTTATCCCCCTGTCTATGATCGTGACGTGACGGTATATGATTGGTATACGAATTATATCTCGTCCTATATCGAGCGCGATGTCCGCTCGGTAGTCAACGTGAAGGATTTGGGACAATTCCAGACCTTCGTAAAGATGTGCGCCTCAAGGGTAGGACAGCTGGTAAACCTGAGCGCATTGGCCCAGGACTGCGGAATTACGCATAATACCGCCAAATCATGGATATCGGTTCTGGAATCGAGCGGCATAGTCTACCTTCTGAAACCGTACCATAACAATTACGGGAAACGACTGGTGAAAAGCCCGAAGCTTTATTTTGTCGATACGGGGGTCGCGTGCAGGCTTCTTGGAATAAGGGATGCCGAGCAGCTGTTCATGCATCCAAACCGGGGAAGCATCTTTGAAAGTTTTGTCGTCGCGGAGATGTTGAAGAATCGACTTAACAAGGGACTCACTCCCGAGTTGTATTTCTGGCGCGACAATACCGGAAACGAAGTCGATATCGTATACGAAGATGGAAAGGTAATCCGGTCTGTCGAGATCAAGTCAGGGAAGACGTTCTCGACTGACTATACCTCAGGTCTCGAAACCTGGATGAGGTTTTCCGGCGAGGCTCCGGCTTCCTGTACCATCGTGTATGCAGGTGACATGGAAATGAAGATAAAGGGTATTGCGGTGAAAAAGTGGGTTTCCGTGGAATAGATTTCCTATTGAATAAAACCTGGAGGTAACAAACATGGTATTGGGAGCGACACTCTACGTTAAAGACAGCATCGGGGCCGTGGCCTTTTATTGCCACGCGTTCAACATGACCATCGGGTACAACGCGAAGCACCCTGACGGGACCTATCTTCACGCCGAGCTTGAGCGGGACGGTAACAGTATATTCGCGGTGAGCGAATCTGATGACCGGGGGATAACGGAGGCCATGATCGCCGCAAGGCAGCCGACGATAAGCCTGGGGGTCAACCTCGCGGATAACGAGGAGCTGTACCATGCCTTCGCCATGCTGGAACGGGGAGGACACGTCTTGCGGCCGATCGGGGAACTTCCCTGGTCGCCCTGCTCGGCGGACGTCGTCGACAAATTCGGCGTGTGCTGGTATCTCTTCGTTTCCCAGCATAAACCGGACTGACGCGGCTTGGAGCCCGCCCTTGTTTCAAGCCTCTCACGCAAGCGATGGAACATCGTCGGGCTCCGTTTTTATTCTTTGAAAATGGAGAATTTCTTGCGTATATAGAAATACGGGTGTACACTAGTAAAAAAATGAGGAGCGTAGTATGTCGCTTTTCTGGAATGAAATAAAAAAATCGCGTAGCCGCATTCGTGAACTGATGAAAAGATATCCCCTCCACCGCCAAACAAGAAGCAGACGCACAGAAAATCCATGATCTCGATCTTCCATAGCCAGAACTGATAAGGAAACCTGTTATCCTTGATCATTCGGGTGAAAAGGTAGACGAGATGAATAGGTATGAAAGGGATTAATTAGGTATGGAAAAAAAATACGCGTTTATTGTGAGATTGCTTACCAGATATTTATTATATGCGTACTTGTGCTTGATTGCATCGATATGTTTATCGTTCAGTATTTATCTTATTTACAAATACATCGACTTTCCATTTTCATTACTTCTAATAATCCCGTCAGTAGTGCTGCTACCGGTTATCGCGCAATTTCTAAGGATAATCTTATCCATTAAACATAAATACCGGTATTACAAAATCAGCTTATATAGATTAAAGACGAGAGGGTATAAGGACGAATACTTCGAGTGTGAAATGCACGAAGCGTGTTATAGATTAATGATACGGGACATTTTATTGGCTCATGGGTATCAAAATGAATATCGTCAGTTAAAAAATAAGTGCATTGGCAGAAACGTACGAGTTGAAAGGGCTAAAGAGCGATTACTGGAAAAGGTAAAAAGAGGGCATGACAAAAAGCGATTGGTAATTAACGCATAAGCGTTAAAATATTTTTTCCAAGGAGTTTTGTATGGAGTACAAGGTAGAAGAAGTAAGTGCCGGACTTTGCACGGGAACTTTGCGCGCTGGCGCGATCGAGGCAAAAATCAACATGATGGCCAAGCAGGGCTGGAAGTTCGAACAGTTCGAAACGATTATCGGACGGTGCTGTTTGATATTTCCCCGCTATAAAGCCGTTATTTGTTTCTCTAAATAATTAAAAAAGGAGAAAGGAAGTATTTACTTGCGATGAGTAAATGCTTCCGAATAGAATTATGTATTCTGCTGGCTTCTTTATAAGCTTAATCGTTAGCGTCGCTATGTATATAGTCTGGAAAAAGAAATTCGGCAAATATCTGCCATATGAAGACGCGATGCTATTAAAACTGGTTGTATGTTCTGTCATTTGTATTGGCACGATAGTTTCAGGGTTATGCATCTCATCAGGGAATAAATACGCTATTATCGTCGGGATTATTATTTTTTGTATTACATTGCTTACGCTGTCAATATTCACTCTGTATTATAAAACCATTGCGACAAAAAAATGGTGAGAACCAATCTTGCAACTGCCTCAACCTGACATTGCCATTGTCGCAAAACTTGTTGGTCGCTTTGCCCGGCAAGTTTTGCGACAATGCACGCAATGCAAGATAAAAGGGTGTTGACAATATAACCGTTTTCATATCAGATTACCTCAAATTAATGGTTAAAATATAAAAAAGATCTATAGTCGTTTTCTGATAGAATTAATCATTAACAACTTACAAATATCTCATTTTCCTTTTTAGAATAGTTTGGCAAACTATCCAATCTCGAGCGCTATTCGGACATAGGTGGGCAGGAGGTACGTATTCTGGATTTGCTTCGGTTTTTTCTGATTAACGCATAACGACATACATAAAGGAAAACGAAAAATGAAACCACTACGCATACTGCTTCTTGCCTTCTTGAGTCTCCTCCTCTGCGCGGGATGCGATAGCGGGGGATCGTCATCGGACGATCCGGACACTCCGGCCGAAAAAAGCGCCATTGCCTTGATTTCCGGTTCGGGAAGTCCCGATGCGGTACAACCCCTCGCCGTAATCACGGAGAGCAGTGGGCAAAAAACGACCGTACTCGGTTCCTATAATAGCGCGGGAGAGGTAGCCTCCGTTTCCGGAGCCATGGTTAGCCGCGGCGATGGTGGGGCTTGGGTGTACATTTTCTCCGCTGATGGCGATACCGGGTATTTTTACGGAATCGATACCTCTGGCGGTAAAGAACCTCTCGTTCTCGGATTCGATTATTCCGTCACCGATAGCCTTTCCCTTCAGCTCTGGGACAATGATTGGGTTGCCGGCACGGCCGTTAGCCTGGGGTCGTCGGTTGTCAGTTTGTCGGGCGCTTCTTCGTCACTAACGCCCAAGCTTGTCCTCCGCGCCGCTCGCGCAACCGACGGGGACAACAAAGAAGTTGAAACATCCCTGTTTGAGGCTTTCAAGACATTCATCGAGCATCGAACCCATTATATCGTCAACAAGACCCTTGGCATCTACGATAAAATAAAGGAGATGTCATCCGATGGCCGGCTCTCTGCATTCGTTGAAGGACTCAGCACGACGGTGGAAACGCTCGACACGATTAACGAATCGGACAAAACCGATGGATACGAGGAGCCAACCGTCCTTCCCGAAGCCGAAGCGACGGCCATCGAGGAAGAGGTCAGCGACGCGATTACCGACGAAACGGGAGCCTCGGTCATCGCCGAAGAAAGCGCGGGGCTTATTCTCGTGTCCGGCAACAATCAGGTTGGTTCGCCGAATACGAACCTTGTGGATCCCATCGTCGTCAAACTGGTCAACGCCAATAACGAAGGACGCGCCGGCATTGAACTCGAGCTCTACACCGCCGCCGGGGTTATGCAAACGCTGATGACGGGCGCTGACGGAACGGCGAGCTTTACCTGGAAACTGTCGGCCGGTGTTGGAGAAAAGTATGCGGGAATACGCCTGAAAAACCCCGTACCGTTTAAGGGCATGGTCTATCTTAACCTTAAAGCCGAAGCTAAAGCCGATTCTGATTGGGTCTCCTGTACGATCGGCGGAATTGCATTCAAGGAATACGGTACGGCGTACGTTGATTCTGTCACTCTAACTATTGGTACGAGGATAAGGCTTACTTATAAAATGACCTGTACGCCCTCCGGTAGTCCGTCCAAGATATACATCAGTTTCCAGGAAGCCGCAAACGGCACGTATACTTGGGATGCAAGTACTGGAGGCTATTTTCCAAACCTGGAATTTTGGCCGTATGACAACTCTGCATTATTGGGACTGACAATGGAAAACTATTGGGAACTGCACACCGGCGGCTGTAAATATCCCGAAACTCCCGATGTAACCATTACGGTTCATCAGGACGCCACAAAGTACTGGGGAACCTTCTCCGGCAAGATATACTCAGGCACTGGAGAAAGCCTGACTGTCACCGACGGAAAATTCATGAAACTGAAGTAACGGGTTTTTAGGGGCATTGTGCAACCATTTGCCGGAACAGGGAGGCCGCGTCTTACGGCCGATCGGGGAGCTTCCCTGGTCGCCCTGTTCGGCGTACGGCGTCGACAAATATGGCGTATGTTGGGGCCTCTACGTTTCCCGGCATGCGCCGGACTGACGGCTGACGGATGAATCAATTGAATACGATGGAGAAACACGTGAACGATGTAACGGCATCCATGAAATCAAAGGGACTAAATTCAAACCAACTGAAACTAATCGCATTGCTTGCAATGACAATTGATCATACAACAAGCGTGCTATGGCCTGGATATGAGAAAGTTTGGTGGCTTCTTGTACTTCACCTGATTGGACGACTTGCCGCTCCCATATTCTGGTTTATGGTTGTTGAAGGATATACGCATACACACAATATCAAGAAATACATCTCAAGGCTTTTTATCTTCGCGGTTATTTCGCACTTTGCCTATAACTTCGGTTTTGGAATTCCATTTGTACCTTTTAAGACGACGGTTTTCAATCAGACAAGCGTTATGTGGCCTTTGGCATGGGGAGTTGTCGCGATAGTAATTACTGATTCCGGATTTAAACAATGGCAAAAAACAGTATTGATAACCATAATCGCGGCACTTACATTTTGCGCCGATTGGAGCAGTATCGCCGTTTTGGCAATACTGCAAATCTATACGAATCGTGGGAATTTGAAAAAACAAATTACCGGAATGATGTTTTATGTGCTGTTCTATGCCGTTGTGTATTTTTTATGCATTGATAAAGCGTATGGCTTGTTACAGCTCGGGGTCCTATGCATGTATCCGCTAATCAGGAGATATAACGGTGAACGGGGAAAATGGAAAGGCATGAAATGGTTCTTCTACATATACTACCCGCTTCACCTCATTATTCTGGGAATCATCAGAATTGCTCTTCATGGAAATGTCGGAGTGATCATTGGCGGACAATAGGATAGATCAATGATCCCGGTTGATGCATACATGGTGATTCCAGGCGATAAGTAATTGAGGAATCGCACCTTCATGCATGAGGCGAATAAACCAATTCATTGACGATACTGCTTTAAATTATGGGCAAAAAGCAAGATTCGAAACGATAAGTAGGTAACGGAATATCATTCCGGGATAGTTGTTGAATAGTCTCTGTTGAGGAGTCAAGAAATGGAAAATGACGTGATTACCTCGCTGACTGAAACTTTTGAGTGGCATGCTCAAGTTACTGATAATGGCGTTGAATATTGGCTTGCACGGGATTTGCAATACCTGCTGGGTTATTCAAAATGGGATAATTTTCTGAACGTTGTCAATAAAGCTAAAACGGCTTGTGAGACTTCAAATTATGAGGTCAAGGACCATTTTGCCGATGTCGGGAAAATGGTCGAGTTGGGGTCAGGCAGCAAACGGGAAATCCAGGATATTATGATGACCCGATACGCCTGTTATTTGATTGCCCAAAACGGGGATCCCGCCAAACAAGAAATTGCCTTCGCCCAAACGTATTTTGCCATGCAAACGCGTAAGGCTGAACTTATCGAAAAGCGTTTGCTTGAAGCCGAGCGTGTTTCCGCGCGAAAAAAGCTGTCAGTATCGGAGAAAGAGTTGTCAGGGTTAATATATGAGCAAACGGGTGGAAATCAGGATTTTGCCGTGATCCGCAGTAAGGGTGATTTTGCGTTATTCGGAAAGAATACGCAATCCATGAAGGCCCAGTGGAAGGTTCCCGACAATCGTCCCTTGGCTGATTTTGCCCCGACCATTATTCTGAAAGCGAAGGACTTCGCCACCGAGATTACAATTCATAATACCCGCAAGAATGAGATGCAACGCGAGTCAGATATTTCTGCAGAGCATATAACTAATAATAAAGCGGTGCGAGATACTCTGCTGAGTCGGGGCATCCGCCCGGAAAGCCTCCCTCCCGACGAAGACATCAAAAAAGTTGAACGCCGCTTGACCTCCGAAGATAAAAAAGCCATCGGAACCCCTGATCGTCTGGCCGGAGCAAAAAAATAACCAAGAGCACACTAAGGTTTCGATTTGATGGAGTCGTCAAGGAAAGCCTGACCAACGGTAATCAATAGGTTTTTCGCCCCTACGACGACTCCCGCTCGCGGCGGCTCCGCGGGAGGAACAGGCGCAACCGCAGGTTGCGCTCGCCTCTCGTGACTCCTTCTGCCTCAATCTTGTTCTTACTCAACCGACAGACGTAGCACGTTCCACGAATAGGGCTCGATCGTCGCCTTCAGGAGGTCGCGGTCGACGAGGGCTCCTTGCGCCTTGCGGGGGATGACGAGCTCGGGGTGGGCCTTGTCGTTGACGGCAAGGGGGTCGGGATGCGAGAGGACGAGGTGCTCGAGTACCGAGATCTTCGAAAAACCGCCAAGGCGGAGTTCGAGGGCGGCCTTTGAGTCGGGGGAGCGGTTGACGCAGAAGACGGTTACCTCGCGGCCGTTGGGAGAGAGGACCGACATGGCGTCGAGGTAGGGCACCTGCCCGTGCTTGGCGTTTTCGTACGCGGGGGAGGCGACCGAGGTGGGGAGTGCGCGACCGCGGCCGTAGAGAGAGGCGTGAAGGAAGGGATAGAAGATCGTCTGGCGCCAGGCGGGACCGCCCGGTTCCGTCATGATCGGGGCGATGGTGTTGACGAGTTGTGCGAGGCAGGCCATGCGCACCGAGTCCGCGTGGCGGAGGAGGACGATGAGGAAGGCTCCCACGACGAGGGCGTCCTCGAGGGTGTAGACGTCTTCGAGCAGACGGGGTCCGACCGACCAGGGCTCTACCTTGGCGGCGGCCGCGTCGGAATGATACCAGACGTTCCACTCGTCGACCGAGAGCTTGATGCGCTTTTTCGATCGCGCGCGGGCGCGGGCGAATTCGACGGTGCTTTCCACCGTCTTGATGAAGGCCTCGAACTGGGTCGTCTCGCCGAGGAAGGTGGCGGAATCGTCTCCCACTTTTTTTGCGTATGTATGGAGCGAGAGGAAATCGGCCTGCTCCTGGCAGAGGTCGAGGACGGTCGCCTCCCATTGGGGGAAGGTGGGCATGCCGGGGCCCGAGGAGCCGCACACGACGAGCTGGAGGGAGGGGTCGAAGAGTTTGAGGGCCTTGCCCACCTCGCGGGCGAGTTTGCCGTACTCCTCGGCGGTCTTGCATCCGACCTGCCAGGGCCCGTCCATCTCGTTGCCGAGGCACCACACCTTAAAGTTATAGGGTTCGGGGTTTCCGTGGGAATGGCGGAGGTCGGAGAAATACGTTCCGCCGGGGTGGTTGCAGTATTCGACCTGGTTGCGGGTTTCTTCGATGCCGCGGGTGCCGAGGTTGAGGGCCATCATGACCTCGCTTCCGGCCTTCTTCGCCCAGCGGGCGAATTCGCCGATGCCTACGAGGTTCGGCTCGCCTGCGCGCCAGGCGAGGTCGAGTCGCGCGCGGCGCGAGGCCTTTGGCCCGACGCCGTCCTCCCAGTTGTAGGCGGAGGCGTAGTTGCCGCCGGGGTAGCGGACGATGGGCACGCGCAGTTCCCGCACCAGTTCGAGGACGTCGGTCCTGAAGCCGTCCGCGTCCGCGCCCGGGTGAGAGGGTTCGTAGATCCCGGTGTATATCGCGCGGCCAAGATGCTCGATAAACGAACCATAGAGTCTGTCGTCGATCTCGCAGACGGGGAAGCCGCCGTCGACCGTTGCCTTGACTTGCATCATCCGTATATCCTCCCGCTTCTTCGCTCGCCCGTCGGCTCGTCAGCCAGTTAGCCCTTGAGGGCGCCGCCCGTAAGGCCGGCGACTATGTACTTCTGGCCGAGGATGAAGAGGATGATCGCCGGGATCATCGCAAGGGTCAAGTAGGCGAGTATCAGGTTCCACTGGGAGGCGTGCTGGCCCTGGAAGTACATGACGCCCATGGGCAGGGTATAAAGCTTCTGGTCGTTGAACGCGATCAGGGGGAGGAAGAAGTTGTTCCAGCTCGCGACGAGGGTAAGGATGGCCGAGGTTGCCAGGATCGGGGTGGACAGGGGCATGACGATGTGCCAGAGGAAGCCCAGGGGCCCGTAGCCGTCGATAGTGCAGGCGTCCTCGAGTTCGTTCGGTATGGCCCGGAAGAATCCGCGGAGGAGGAGGATCTGCGCGGGCAGCTGGAAGGCTACTTGTGGAAGGATGACGCCCAGGAAGTTGTCGATCAGCTTGAGGTTGCGGATCTGGATGTAGATGGGCAGGATGGCCACGGTCAGCGGAAAGAGGAGGCCGAGGAGGAAGTATCCGTACATGAGGCCCTTTATCTTGAAATGCATGCGCGCGAGGGCGAACGCGGCCGAGCAGCAGAGAACGAGGGCCAGCGATACCGTGCAGCACGCGACGAAGAGGGAATTCCCGAAGAGCTGCCAGAGTACGCCCTGCTTTCCCGTCAGCATGTCCCCGTACTGTTCGGGCAGGCAGGGACTGGGGATGGCGAGGGGCGCGGTCATGAGCTGGCCCATGGACTTGAAGCCGCCCATAACCGCGATGTAGAGGGGTACGAGGACGATGAGGGCCATGGTGACGCAGAGCAGGTAGGCGGATGCCTTCCACGCTATTTGCCTGTCGATGTATGTCTTTCCGGTCATTTTATTTTTCCTCCCGGACGATGAGCTTCAGGTAGACTATCGAGAATACGAGGCATATCAGGAAGATGATCACGGCGACGGCGCTGCCGTATCCGAGCTGGAAGCGCTGTAAGCCGAATTTGTAGAGATAGGTGACCATGGTTTCGGCCGAGTTGACCGGGTCTCCCTTTCCCATCGCCCAGACAGTGTCGAATATCTGTATGGATCCGAGTATGGAAAAGAGGATGGAGACCGAGAGGACGCCCTTGAGAAGGGGGAGTGTTATGTTACTGAAGACCTGGACGGGGTTGGCGCCGTCTATGCGCGCCGCTTCCTTGAGTTCCAGGGGGATGTCCTGTATGCCAGCGATGTACAAGGTCATATGCAGGCCAAAATACTTCCAAATTATAACGCCCATGATCGCCCAGAGGACGGTGTCGGGATTCGCCAGGACGGCGGGCGAGGTGGATTCCGGCGCGAAGAACAGCCAGATCGAGCGTACGAGGCCGTATTGCGGGTGGTAGATAAACTGCCAGAGGATTCCGGTGATTACTTCCGAGATGACGTAGGGCAGGAAAAAAACGGTGCGGAAAAAAACAGCGCCCTTGAATTTGTTGTCGCCGATGATGAGGGCGAAGCCGAGGGCGATGGGGAGCTCCACGGCAAGGGAGATGATCACGATCATCAAGGTATGGATCATGGCCTTGGTGAAGACGGGGTCCTTGAACAGGATGGAAAAGTTATTGAGCCCGCGGAATTTGTTGAGCGGACCGAGACCGTTCCATTTATAGAGGCTGAAGAGGATGGACTGGAATACCGGTATTATAATGAACGCGGTAAATATTACGAGGGCGGGAACCGTGAGCAGGAGAAACGTCGATACCGGCTTTCTCATGGGCCTGTGGTGAATGGCAAGCTGTTGCATATTTTTCCTTTTCGATGAGGAGAAAAATACGGTCGCCCCCGTAAAGAGGGGGCGACCGCTCCGGATCTGGACTTTACTTGCTGGCTTCGTACGCTGCCTGGATGGCGGCGCAAGCCTGTGCCGGGGTAGCGGTACCCGCGAGCATGGTCTGAACGGCGTCGTTCACGGCTCCGCCGGCGGCGGGGGCCAAGAACTGATCAAGGTAGAGCTGATAGAAGGTGCACTGGTCGACGATCGCCTTTACGAGCTTGGCGTTCGGGTCCTTTACGCCCTTCTCTGCCCCGACGACGGTCGGGATGATGCCCGCGATAGTCGCGTACTTGGCGTTGTTCTCAACATTGTCGAGGAACTTGAGGAACTCGACGGCCGCGTCAGGCGCGTTCTTTCCGACGGCCATTCCGTTTCCGCCGCCGATAACCTCGGTGACCTTACCCTTTCCGCCCTTGATTGCCGGGAAGGCGGCGGCGGCAAGCTTGTCGCCAATGCCCTTCTTGGTCGTGGAGGAGTCGGTCTGGACGTTGGGCGCCCACTGTCCCATAAGCTCCATGGCGGCCTGTCCGTTGCCCATCAGGGCTCCCTCGTCCGGATAGGTGGCTCCGAGGAATCCTTCCTGGAAGGCGCCCATCTTGGCGAGATCGGAGATCATCTGCGCGGCCTTTACGAAGGTAGGATCGCTGAATCCTTTCTTGTTCTTGCCGGAGAAGGTGTCCTGGAAGAGCTGGGGTCCGCCGAGGCGGAGGGCCATGTATGACCACATGTGCATGGCGGGCCACTTGTCTCCGCCGCCCATGGCGATCGGGTTGATCCCCGCCGCCCTGAGTTTCTTGACCAGGTTGAGGAAATCGTCGTAGTCGGTCGGGAAGGACTTGTATCCTACTTTGGCGAGAAGGTCCTTGTTGTACCAGAAGGTGATCGCGCCCATGTCGTGGGGAGCGCCGTACTGCTTGCCGTTGGCTGCGTATACGCCCCAAACACCGGCGGCCATGGACTTGCCGAAGGGAGTGCCCTTGGTGAATTTGGAGATGTCGCGAAGAAGTCCCGCGTCGGCGTATTCCGCAAGAACCCCGCCGCCCCAGCTGTGGAAGATGTCGGGGGGATTGCCGGACTGCATCACCGTGGAGAGCTTGGTCTTGAAGGCCTCGTTCTCGAGAATGGTGACGTCAACGGTCACGCCGGGATTCTTTTTCATGAACTCGTCGACGACGCCCTGGAAGAACGCCTTATCTGTATCGGCGGTGCCGATATGCCAGAAGCTGAATTTCGTCTCCGCTGAGAGGAGAGAGAGTCCGGCCAGAAGAACGAGCAACACAACTAAGATTGTTTGCTTACGCATCCTGATTCCTTCGCGCTGTCCAGTTTTTGGACAGGCTTTTTTAGATAGTATTGCCGGACTATGCCGGCAAGGTGGGACAACGCCCTGTGATCAGTGTAAGAGCGGTTTTTTTTTATTTTGTCAACGTTAATTCCTGATCCTGTAAATAGTTGCTGGATTCACACAATGAATTGAGCCGTAGGTCGAGCGGTGTCGCGTTTGCATTGAATGGCATCGCCGCAAACAAGCCGGGGTGGAAATGTCCGCGTTTGACATGGTTCCGTTTTAGCCGGATACTATGAGGCAACACATGAAAGGAGAAATGCCGATGAGAAACGCTTTACGTATACTGTTCGCGTGTATGGCCGCAGTAATGGCCGTTTCATGCGCGAGCGCGCCGAAAGCCGCCGACTCGATAGAGACGGCCCGAAAGGCCGCCGAGGATTCGCGGGCGAAGGCCGTGGGGATCAAGGCAGACGTAGCCTCAAAGGCCCTCTTCGGGCAAGCCGACGCCGTTTTCAGCGAGGCGAAGACCGTCGAGGCCGCGCCGGACCTGAAGAACGCCGCCGTAAAATACGGCGAGGCGTCGGGACTTTTCATGAAGGCGTACGACGACGCGCTCGCGAAGAAGGAAGCGGCGCAGAAGTCGCTCGATCAGGCGGCTCAGGAGAGAAAGACCGCCGAGGATACCTTCGCCGAGGCAGAGAAGGAAAAACTCGCCGCGGGAAAGGAGGAGTGAGATGAAAAAATACCTGCTTGTCCTTGCGATCGGCATTCTGTGCCTCGCGTACTCGAGCGCGCAGAATCTCGGCGACAATGAATTCCAGAGGGCGGGACGCGCCTATGAGAAACAGGCTACCGAGGCCATGGACTCGGGGGATTACGAGGGCGCCACGAAGCTCGCCGACCTTGCCGCGATCGAGTACCGCAAGAGCCGCGAGTTCGCCGAGGCCCAGCTCCTGAGGTTCCGCGCCGCGAGCGCGATCAATCTTGCCCAGATCACCATCAAGGACCTTGAGAACGTCCAGCGGATCCGTAAGGAATACCCGACCGAGCTCGCGAACGCGAACGCCCTTCTCGCCGAGGCGCGAGCCCTCTACGCGGAGGGAAAATGGGTCGAGAGCCGCGAGAAGGCGCTTGCGTCCATCGACGCGCTAAAGGGCATCTCGGGCGTGAAGGCTCCCGTGGCTAATTCCTCGGGCAAGGCCTTGCCCCGGTACTACGTCGTCGTCAGCCGCCCGCAGAACACCGACTGTTACTGGAATATCGCGGGGATGTCCGCCGTGTACGGCAATCCGCTCTTCTGGCCCAAACTGTGGAAGGCGAACCTCGAGGCGATGCGGGACCCGGAAAACCCGGACCTGATCTTCCCCGGGATGATCGTGGAGATTCCCTCGATTGACGGTGAAACGAGGGAAGGCACCTATGATCCCTCCGTATCGTATCCTTCGCTCGATAAATAGAAAGAAATAACAGGCCGCGCGCGCCCATAGCGCGCGCGGTAGCCTGCCGCGTGTCCCGGCGGGCAAGATGCCGGGAAACTCCCGATGCCGGGTAAAATACTGACGGAATAAAAAATACTGTGTGTTTTCCCGCAATGGATCTATACTCCCAATAAAAGGAGTATATAAAAAGTGGGTACTCTTCTTGGTTTTGTGATTCCGGGATATTCTGACGAGAGCATTGAATTCAGGTTGCGCAGCCAGTTGCCGTATATCGCGATGACCGGCCTGTCCCTGTTTATTGTCTTTGCCCTTCTCGTCCCGGTTACGTATGTCCGGTATGGCGTCAATTTGTTCTTCACGTGCATAATCGCGGTTTTGTTCGTCGTCGCCGCGGCGCTCGCGTGTCTGCGATCCGCCAAGTACCAGATCGGCAGTAGCCTGATTACTATCTCCTTCCTCGGCTCGTCCCTCTGCGTGCTGTTCTTCATGCCGTATGGGGGAGCCCCCCAGGAAATCTACCGGCCGCTCGCCTTCGTGTTTGCCATGCTCGCGGCGAATTCCCTTATCGCAGTCTCGGCCCGCCAAATCACGATGTATATCGTGCCCTACTCGATAGCCTGGTTCGTGTCCTTCGCGACGGTATTCAAGCCGATGCTTGAGGCGGACAGAAAGACGACGCTCGTGATACTGGTCGTCGGCGTTATCGGCCTTGCATGGGAAAGCGTGTCCCTGTTCCAGATACGCTCGCTCTCCCTCAGGCTTCTCGCGAACGCCGAGGAGCAGTCGAGCAAATCGCGCATAACCCTTGAGCGCCTGACGCGCGTCCTTTCTGACGCGCGGGACGGCATGAATATCGGCGACCGAATCATCGACGCGACGGAGAGCGTGAAGCGCGCGGTCGGTACCGTATCCACGCTTCAGTCGTATCTCGAGGAAGAGTCCCGTAAGCTGCTCGAGGAGGCCGACGCGCTTCGCGATTCGGGTTCCAGGGTGATTTCGAGCACGAAGCGGATGGAAGAGGGCAGCATATCCCAGACCGCGGCCATCACGGAAACCTCCGCGTCGCTCGAGCAGATCACGCGGAATATCGCCAGCATCAACACCGTAGCGGATCAGCGACGCAGCATGCTTGGGGTGGCGAGCAGGGCCGCGAGGGAGCAAAAGGAACTGATCCGAAAACTTGAAACGGCCTTTCAGTCCGTGCGCTCGTCGTCCGAGGGCATCAACGCGTTCGTGGCGACGATTCAGGATATCGCGAGCAGAACCGCGCTCCTTTCGATGAACGCATCCATCGAGGCCGCGCGGGCCGGCTCGTCCGGAAGGGGGTTTGCCGTCGTCGCGCAGGAGATACGCGGGCTGTCGGGGGAGACTCAAAAGCAGTCCGACGTGATACGGCAGATGATCGATCGCAACGACATGACGGTTCAGGAAACGGGCAGCCTGATAGAAAGCTTCGGGGCATTCGTCGGGAAGAATATCGAAAACACCCAAGTCCTGCTCGAATCGATGGACGAGATCCTCGGTGGCCTTTCCGAGATGAATGCCGGAACGGCGGAGGTCATGACGGCGATTAACGATATAGTGGCCGGCACGCGCCTTTCCGACGAGATGGTCAAGGATGTCGTGACGCAGATAGACGGCCAGCAATCCCGGTATGACCATCTTTCCGATTTCGCGACTGAGCTTGACGGAAGGATTGCCGAGATCAGGTCCACCGTCGCGGAGATACGTTCGTCTACCGATCTTGTTCTGGAAGCGGGGCGACTTAATATCGAACAGACGAAAAAACTGCAAGAGAATACATAAGGGGGGGGACGCCGTCCGCCCCGTGCCTTGCGCGGGTCCCGTCTGCGTACCGCGGTCTCGACGCGGTCCCCCCTGGCGCCGGAGCCTTCGGGCTCCTCTGCCACCCCCCTTTCGGATCCCATGAAAATCCGTGGAACAGGTAGTATAATCAAACCAACATGCGAAATGGTCGCACAAGGAGAAGGTAATGGCAAGAATGTCAAAAATGACGGCGCTCGTCGCGCTCACTCTCGTGGCACTTACGTGTTTTGTCACTGTTCCGCTCTCGGCGCAGGACAAGTCTCCCCTCGCCAAGTATTGGAAAGAGAGCGGGAAATCGTTCCCGGCGGGAAAGAATTTCGTCAAGCCGGAGAAATGGGCCGCGGGTCAGTATTTTCTGATGGGGACGAAGACAAAGGGAAAATACGAGTCCGTTTCGAGGACCCTCGTGGTGGGCAAGGAAGCCGGCGGCTGGGTTATCGAAGTCAATAATATCGACAAAAAGGGAAAGGAAACCGCGAGCCAGATGCTCCTCAAGGGATATGAGGAAGCGGTCGACGCGAACGACTACAAGAAGGTCGGCATTGGCTGGATGAAGATGAAGGACGAAAAGGGCGTCGTTCAGGAAATCGGCGAGGATCAGATGGCGCTGTTCAACATGTTCGCCAAGGCCTCATACGAGAATCTCGTTGTGAACATCTCGAAGTTTACCGACGGCGGCGCGGTAAGCGTGCCGGGAGGTTCATTCGCGGGCACGAACATGTATACGACGAGCACTAAGATTATGGGCATGACGATCGAGACCGATGGCTGGTTCAACTCGGCGGTCCCCGTAAACGGGATGGTGAAAAGCCAGTCGAAGGACGGGAAGACCGTTACAGAACTCCTCGATTTCGGGTTTGACGGTAAGTCGCAGTTCTAGACCCTTTTATATAGAGCTGTTTTTCCGCGAAGGAACGCCCCCAACAACCTAATGCGATTTGTTGGGGGCGTTTTTTCTTCATAAATCAGGAAACTCACGTACATACGAGCAAACAGGTGTACAATAGAAACGGTCAGAAGGCGTGGTTCCCCATCGGTGCAAGTCTGGTCACAAAGGAAATTCCTTGAAAAAACTAAGTTTCTATTTGTCCGGATATAAGAAGAATATGTATAATATTTTCTCTTATTTCCTCATTTGCGGATTTGTCGGGTGGGTTTTTGAAACGACCTATGTTTTTATTCGTACCGGAAAAATGACCGAACGCGGGATTTTTTTCGTAAACCACAATCCTGGTTTCTATTTCCCTGTTTTACATTCGATACCGGTTATCAACAGTATTCCAATCATTTGGGGATTGCCGATTATATCAATCTATGGAATTGGCGGCTGCCTGATCGTATTGACTTTTGGAAAAATTTAAAAGCATCCCGTCATATTATTCATTATTGGATTGGTTACGATGACGATTTTTGAGTTGATTTCAAGTTATTTTGGCGAATTCGTTCTTCACAAAGTGTACTGGGATTACACTGCGGACATATTGAATTTCCAGGGAAGAATATGCCTGCGTTCATCGATGGCCTGGGGAATTCTTTCTGTTTTGGCCGTTGAATTTCTCAAGCCGAAATTGGAATTGATATACACGAAAGAAAAGCACATAAAAAACTACAAAGTATTAATCCGGGTTTTGATGGCCTATACTCTTTTTTGTCTTTGCATAAAACAGTTTGCCTGAAGTTGCTTACCGGGGCTTCGTACCTCGCGCGGAGCGAACTCTGCCTCGACCGCGGCGGCTTGTTATGCCTCCTCCGGTTCGAAGGGATACTTTATGGACGGCCCAAGGACCTCCATCCCGGCAAGGAAGGTATCCGTCAAGGCGGGATCGAAGCTGATTCCGCGTTCATTTCTGATTATCGCCAGCGCTTCCCAAGCGGAAAGCGACGGCTTGTAAACCCGCTCGCTTACGAGGGCGTCATAGACGTCGGCTATGGACACGATACGGGCCTCGAGCGGTATATCCTCCCCGGAAAGGCCCTCCGGATACCCGCCGCCAGCCCATTTTTCATGGTGATACAGGACGATGTTCTTCGCCATCGGGTCAATCGCCCCCGAGTTCAGGATGCGGTAGCCGATGCGGACATGTTCCTTGACCTGCTCGAATTCCTCGCTCGTCAGCTTGTCCGGCTTCAGGAGGATCGCCTTTTCCACGCCGACCTTGCCGATGTCGTGGAGCGGGGAGTACAGCTTAACCGCCTTGACGAAGGCTTCGTCATAACCCGCGCCGCGCGCGATGTACTCCGACAGGAGCGATATGCGCATGATATGGTTTCCCGTTTCCTCGTCGAAGTAAAAATTCGCGCTCTCGAGGGCGGTTACCATGGCCATCGTCAAATGCTCGATTTTCTGCCCTTGTTCCTCGATTACCCGCTCGCGCTTCCAGGCGCGGAACGCTTCCTTCACCGTCATGATGAGGTCGTTTCTGTCCCAGGGCTTGGAAAGGTACCGGTACAGGGCGTTTTGGTTTACGAGGTTGACGACCGCGCTCAGGTCCGCGAAACCGGTCAGGAGGACGCAGAGGGTGTCCGGGCAACGGCGGCGCGCCTCGATGAGGAACGCGTCCCCGCTCATGGCGGGCATGCGTTGGTCCGAAAGGACCACCGGAATGGCGTCTCCCTCGGAGACGATCTCGTCGATGAGCGAAAGTGCCTTTTCCCCGGAGTCCGCGACGTCTACGGCGAATTCGGCGAAGAACGGGTCTTGCTTGAGCTCGCGGCGGAGACTTTGAAGGACGATAGGCTCGTCGTCCACGCAAATGATGTGATTCTTTCTCATCTAGTGTCCTGTCGATCCGCGCAGCATTTTTTTACGGCCTCAATGAGCCGCTCGGGCTTCCATGGCTTTTCGATGACGTCGGTAACGCATCCGCTCTTCTGCAGGCGTTTGATGATCTCCTCGTCCGCTTGGCCGGTTATCATGACCGCCTTGATGTGCGGATTCTTTCGTCTGACGGTTTCCAGAAACTCGTCGCCCTTGATGCCCGGCATGAGCCAGTCCGAGATGATCAGTATCAGCTCAATGCCGTCGCGCGCGAGTTCGTCTATTACCTCAAGGGCCCGATACGCGTCAGTGGCCTTTTCGTAGATAAACTCGTTTCCGAAAGAGTTCTTGAGTTCCTGTATCAGTGATAAAAGAATCAGCTTCTCGTCATCGACGCAGAGAATCGCTTTTTTTGGTTCAGACATACCCATAGTTTTACCGATGAGGGGAAGGTTGTCAAATCGCCGGAAGGCTTATCCTGAATTCGGTCCTTCCGGGTCGCGTATCCACCTCGATCGAGCCCTTGTGAGCCTCGACTATTCGCCGGCAGATATCGAGGCCCAACCCCATTCCCTCCCCCTGTTTTTTTGTCGTGAAAAAAGGCTCAAATATCCTCGGAAGGACGGTATCCGGTATTCCGGGGCCCGAATCGATGAATGAAACGACGGCCCTTGAGGACGCGGTCCGGGTTTGAATGACGAGCTCTCCCCTGAAATCCATCGCCTGGGCTGCGTTCCGGATGATGTTCATCCAAACCTGGCCGAGCTTATCCGACGACCCTCTCGTCCGGGCGCCGGAGAACTCCCGCCTGACGGTTACGCCGTGCTTGAGCATGTTATGCATGAGCGTCAGGATTTTGTCTATGTCTTCCTCGATATCGACCGTTGCCTCCATGTCCTCGCCGTCCGTTGAAAGATAGTAGCGGAGCGCCGAAACGACGGTAGAGGCCTTTCTGCCGGCGACGTCCACGATCTCGGCCATTCTCCTGGTCAACAATATGTCCGAGACCGCCTGGAAGACCAGGATTGCCCGGGGCTCCGCGAGCAGGGGCCGCAACGCTTCGTCCCCGGGATCGAGTCCCAGATCGATAAGGTAGTCCGTAATCCCGTATGGGTCCGCCGCCCCGAGCGCCTCAAGGTCTGCCCGGATTTCCCGCTGGCGGGACCTGGTCGTCTCCGGCAGGTCGAGGCTCTTGCTCCGGGGCGTGCCCAGCTCGAGGGCCCGGTTGTACAGGTCGAATTCGCGATCGGTCAGCGAGAGGATGAAGTCCCGCATCTTGACTATCTTGGAGTCGAAGAAATCGATGACGTTCCGGTTGGACGAAAGGATCGCGCCGAGCGGGGTGTTGAGCTCGTGCGCCATGCCCGCGGCCAGAAGGCCGAGCGCCGAGAGTTTCCCGGACTCGACGAGCCGGTTCTGGGCCTGGTGCAATTCGTCGAGTGACCGGCTCAGCTCCACGGTTCTATCCGCCACGCGGCGCTCGAGCAGGGCGTTCGCGTCGACCAATTCCGAGTTCTTGGCCAGGATGCTCGCGGACATCTCGTTGATGAGGTTGACGAGGATGTTTACGTCGGCGTATTTGGAGGTCTCGATCCTGGTCGTGTAGTCTCCCGTGCGGATCGACCCGATGCCCCGGAGTATCGGCCGGAGCGCGCTTTCCATCCGCCTGCTCAGCAACAGGCGGTTTACGAACAGGCTGACCGCGAACACGGCCAGCATGATCAGTGCTCCCAGGATGAGAAAGCGGTCTCGCGTCTCGTCGATGTCCTTATCGTTATAATAAAGGGTGACCGAACCGAGGAACAGATCGCCGTAGTAGACGTAGCGGGTTATCGGCTTGATATAGCGCGAATCCCCGTCCTTTGTTTCTGATATAAGCGTCCCGCTCGCCGTCGAGACGAGCTCGATTCCCGAAAGCCTTCCCGAGGTAAGCATCGACTTGGCGATCCGGACCGTCTGTTCGTCGTCCACGTTGTACATCGGCTCGGAAAGGTGCATCGCGAGCTCGTCCGCGACGCGCGATGCGTCCTGCCTGAGGTTTTTCCCCATGGAATACGAGAGTACGAGCATGGACGCGACCTGTACCGCCAGGATGATGGCTGTAGAGAGCACGATCGTGACAATTTGTATCTCGCTGACGAGCTTGGGCCCGCGGGGCACTTCCAGCCTTTCTCTCATACGGAAATCATAGGGGAAGACCCCGGTACTGTCAAACAAAGTTAAAAGACGCTACACTTCGCTTCTTGAAAAAAGGCATCGCCGCAACGAGCGGAAGGAAACACCAATGACAAAAGACAATGAAGCGTTGCTTGAGCGCATCCTCGCGGCGGGCCGCGCCGACGCCGGAATCCGCGCCCTTGCCCTCATCGGGTCGAGCGTGGGCGGGGAGGGGCGCAACGACGAATACTCGGATATCGACCTCATTCTCGTAACCGGGGAGCCCCGGCGGTATCTCGATTCCGCGTCCTGGGCCGCACCGATCGGCGAGGTGTGGTTCTCGTTCTCCGAGGCCGTGCCGGAGGCGAATCACCAGGAGAGGCGATTCCTCCTTGAGGGCGGGCTCGACCTGGACGTCGTCGTGATAGACGCGGGGATCCTCGCTACCACGCCCGAATCCCTCGTCATCGCGCGCGAGATCTGCTCGGGCGGTGTGCGCGTCATCCTGGACAAGGAGGAGCTGTCCCCTCGGATCATGGGTCTCGCCGGCGCCCGGCCGGAATTCCGCTTCCCCGACGAAGCCGCCTTTCTCAATCTGGTGAATGATTTTTATTTTCATTGCCTGTGGGCCGAGAAGAAAAACCTTCGGGGCGAGCGATGGGTCGCCCTGCAGAGCGTCGACGGCTACCTCAAGCAAAAAACCCTCGCGATGCTCGAATGGCGCGAGCGCGCCCTCCGGGGACGCGAATACGATACCCGCTATTGCGGCCGCTTCCTTGAGCGATGGGTCGACCCGGCATTCCTTCCCGGCATCGCCGAATCCTTCGGCGGGTACGACAAGGACGGGGTTTCGCGCGCCATCGACGCGGGATTGGGCCTTTTTACCGCGATCGGCCGCGAAACGGCCCGTGCTCTCGGTTTCCGCTTCCCCGACGCCGAGGTCGCCCGTCTTGTCGATCATCTGCGCGCCCTTCGCGGGCGGTAAAAGCCCCAACAATATTGTGAGCACTCCCATTTATTGACGAAACGGGCGATTTTGTCGTAAAGTCACCTCGCGACGCCGTGCTAAACCCCGCCCGGCGCGACCGCCGGGAGGCTAAGGATTCTCGAGGCGATTGCACGGGGAAGAACAATTCTTTGGGGGAATCGCCATGCGCGCAGTCTCATTTGAAACTGCGCTGGAACGCGTCGGATACGGCCGTTTCCAGCGTCGGCTCCTCGTCGTTTGCGGTCTTGGTTGGGCCGCTGACGCGATGGAGGTATTACTCGTTTCCTTTGCCCTTCCGGCCATGTCCGCCGAGTGGGGTCTTTCCACGGGCCAAAAGGGCCTTCTCGCCACCGCGATATTCCTGGGAATGCTCGCGGGATCGGTCTTCTGGGGAAGGCTTTCCGACAAGGTCGGCCGCAGGCTCGGCTTTATCCTGACCATCGCCTTCGACTCCCTGTTCGGGCTCCTGTCCGCCTTTGCCCCCAGTTTTAGCGTCTTTCTCTTTCTGCGCGTCCTGACGGGATTCGGCGTCGGCGGGACGCTCCCGGTCGATTACGGGATGTTCTCGGAATACCTTCCCGAAAAGAAGCGCGCCTCGCGCCTCGTCATCCTCGAGTCTTTTTGGGCCCTCGGCACGCTCGCGGCGGCGGCCCTCGCCTGGCTTATCGTCCCGCGACTGGGATGGCGGGCGCTCTTCGCCGTCTCGGCCCTTCCGGGGCTCATCCTGTTCGCCTTCAGGCGCGGGGTTCCCGAATCCCCCCGCTATCTGTTTTCCAGGGGCCGGGCAAAGGAAGCCTGGGACGTGCTCGCCCGCGTGGCGAGGGAGAACGGTACCGCACTACCCGAGGGGGAGCTCGAGATGTCAGCCCCCACCCGGGCATGGAGGATGCGCGATCTCTTTTCCCCGGAGCTGAGGCGGACGACGGTTCTTCTGTGGATTGTCTGGTTCCTGATCTCGATCGGCTATTACGGCGCCTTTACCTGGCTTCCGAGCTGGTTCAGGGTAAAGGGCTTCGCCCTGCCGTCGGTGTATCCCAATACGGTTATCATGGCGCTTGCGCAGATTCCCGGGTACTTCTCCGCGGCCGCCCTCGTGTCCCGCTGGGGAAAGAAGACGACCCTCGGCGTCTACCTCATCGCGAGCGGGGCTTGCGCCTGGCTCTTCGCCCTGGCTTCGACCCCGTTGACGGTAGTCCTTTCGGCCGTTGCCCTGTCTTTCTTCGCGCTTGGCGCCTGGGGCGCCCTGTACGCCTGTACCCCGGAGTCCTACCCCACCGGGATCAGGACGACCGGGATCGGGGCGGCCAGCGGTTGGACCCGGATCGCCGGGGTTATCGCGCCGACGATAGGCGCTCTGGTCGCGGGTCAGTCTCTCGCCGTCCCGCTCGCCGTGTTCGCCCTCGCGTATCTCCTCGCGGGCCTTTCGAGCTTTCTTTTGAGGGAGTCGGGCTCGGCGCAGAACGTATGAACTGCTGACAAAATTGTGTAATTCAGGTTTGTCGAGGCAGGGGGCTCAAAGCGGGGCGAACGCCCAACTTCGGAGCCCCCTCAAGAGCGGGCTTAACGTTCGGCGTACTCCGATTCCGTCAGAAGCCGAATTTGTTCAGGTCCTCGTAGTTGAACCAGTCGATCATCTTGTCCGACATCGCCTTCATGGACTTCGCCCAGCCCTGGATGAAGAGGAGGGGGAAGAGGATCATGAAGAGGAAGGACAGGGGTCCGAAGAGCATGGCGCCGAAGATCCGGTTGAGGATGTTTCCGGTCGAGCGGTGCCTGGCTGGCAGGATCGGGATGACGTTGAGGATAGAGACCAGTAGCGTTCCCATCCAGAACAACTTGGTGCTGACGCCGAACAGGGTCAGAAGCCGGAGGAAGGCCTCCCCGGGCTTTACGGGTTCGTCCGCCGGCGCTTGCGCCGTTTTCTTTTCGTCCATTATGAACTCCTTTTGGTTTACATTGCGTCCGCGGGTCCGTGCCCGCAAGGCGATGGGTGTAATGATAGCACGGGATTCGCGAAAACCGTGAGTAATCCTGACTGCTGACAAAAGTGTGTAAAAAACAGGATCACAGTCGAGCTAAAGTTCGCCCGACGTGATTCGTCGCCTGAGGGGGCTCCGAAGAGGGTCGTTCGACCCACATGAAGCCCCCTGCCTCAATCCTTAAAATGGCTCTGTATTATTCGGGATATATTGGCGCTTTTCGGGGCCACTTCCGGGAGGTATGTTTGTCTCATCATGAACGATGGAGGTTCACTATGAAGATGACAACATTCGCCGATACTGCCGAGAAGGTAAGCGTGATGGCCCTGGGGTGTCTGCCGTTCGGAACAAAGCTTGACGAGGCGCAGTCCTTTGGACTGCTCGATTATTACCGGGAACAGGGAGGCAATTTCCTCGATACGGCCAATAACTATTCCTTTTGGGAAGCTAACGGGAAGGGCGGGGAGAGCGAGGCAGTGCTCGGTAAGTGGCTGCGCGACCGCAAGGCGCGGGATTCCGTGTTCCTCGCGACGAAACTCGGCGCGTTCCCGACGGTAAGCCGGGACGAGTTCTATGCCTACAAGGGGAATCCCTGGGCCGATAAAACCGAGGGTCTTTCGAGAAAGGCGATTCTTTCCGCAGTCGATCGGAGTCTCGAGCGCCTTGGCACCGATCACATTGACCTTCTGTACGCGCACGTCGACGACTATACGGTCGACCAGGAGGAGACGCTCGGGGCCCTTGACGAGGTCGTGAAGTCCGGCAAGGCCCGGTACATAGGGTGCTCGAATTTCAAGGTGTGGCGCTTGGCCCGCGCGCGCGCCCTGTCGGCGGCGCACGGGTGGAGCGAGTACAAGGCAGTGCAGATGTTCCATACCTTCTTCCAGAGCGAGAAGGGCGCGAGCACCGGGATGTCCGACCAGATGGGCGACGAGCTCTTCTCGTACGTGAACGCGGGGAATCGCGTCAGTCTCCTCGGATACACGCCGCTCCTGTGGGGCTCGTACACCCAGGCCCAGAAGTACCGCGAGATCGACAGGCTCAAGGCCTTCGTTCGCTCGCAAAACGACGAGCGGCGCAAACGCCTCGAGCGCGTCGCCGCCGAGAACGCCTGGACGATCAATCAGGTTATCTACGCCTGGATGATCAACTCGACCCCGGCCGTTATCCCGCTCGTGGCCGTCTCGAAGCTCGAGCACCTTAAGGAAGATCTCGCGTCGTCGAGCCTCGTGTTGACCCGCGACCAGATGGACGCGCTCAACGCCCCGCTCAACTAAAGTAAAATCGCCCGAAAATCATCCCGAATTCATTGTTTCTTCATGTGCGATTACAATATACTACTCCCGCCACCGCGTACGCGCGTAAGGTACGCGGTGGTTTGAATTAAAAAAAACATACGTGGAGAAATACATGAGAAACGCACTACAAACCGCAATCGCGTCCGCCATCATCGCGGCCGCGACCCTTGCCGTAACCACTTCCTGTTCGATAGACGACGACAACAGGTATTTCATGATCGGGATTATCCAGCCTTCTGCCTCGGATGGGCAGATCCTGCAAAGCCCTTCCGGCGAGAAATTCAAGGAAGGAACCAAGGTCACCTTTACTGCGGTACCCGCCACGGGTAAAAACTTCCTGTTCTGGACGGATGAACAGGTCGGGGAAACCGCGAATCCCCTGACGGTTACCGTCACCGAAAACTTTAGCGTCGGGGCCGCCTTCGGCGATATGTACCGGCTTACGGCGGTACCGGTAACGGACGGTACGGGGACCGTCGAGATCAGCCCCGGGGGACTGGAGTTTTATACCCCGTCGACGAGCGTGACCCTTGAGGCGATTCCCTCGCCCGGTTACGCGTTTATCCAGTGGCAGGGCGACCTCTCCGGAACCGTGAATTCCCGGACGTTTTCCATAAAGGAAGATACCGACGTCAAGGCACTCTTCGGTCCGATAGGGGCCACGCATCAGGTGACGGTCGAGATCGCGCCCAAGGACTCAGGAACGATTAATCTCGAGCCGGCCGCGTACCCCGAGGGAACCATCTTCGAGTTCGTCGCCACGCCGAAAGAGGGTTATTCCCTTTCCGGTATTTCGTTCGACGGGATGAGCGCCACCGAGTCGCCGGCGAAGATGACCATGCCCGCTCACGACGCCAGTCTCGTCGTTACCTTCAGGGACGTGTCCCGCAGTTTTAACGCGCAGAGGGCGACCGATGGCTCCTGGTACGTCGTTTCGTCCACTCTTGTCGCCGAAGGCGACTATTGCAATGTGTACGTGGAGAACGGCGCCGCGGTTACCGTCGAGACGGCGAAGGCGGTTGCCACGGAGTTTGACGATAACATTTTCGGGAATATCACGACCAATTTCGGGGAGCGCGAGGATATCGACGGCGACGGCAAGGTAACGCTCCTCCTCCTCGATATCGTCGACGGGTACACCCCGTCCGTCGGCTCCTATATCGCCGGGTATTTCGACCCGTCCCACATGCTCGACAAGGACAGCAACGCCTGGTCGAACGAGTGCGACATGATCTTCGTCGACGTGAATCCCCTCAAGGCCGGGTCGGAGGCCTTTCTCACGACCATCTCCCACGAGTTCCAGCACCTGATCAACTACTCCCGAACGTTCATGGTAAACGGGCAGGAGCAGGACCTGTGGGTTAACGAGGGCCTTTCCTCGGCGGCGGAATACGTCTACAGCGGAAAGGTCAGCGCCGACCGGATTGGCTGGTTTAACAAGGACCCCGTTGGCTCCATAGCCGAGGGCAATAACTTCTTCGTGTGGTATGGACGCTGGGAGGACAGTTCCCCCAACAGCGTCCTGGACAATTACGCGACGGTAAGTCTTTTCTTCCAGTGGCTCAGGATTCACGCATCGAACGGGTCCGCGATCTACAAGGAGATACTCGACTCGGCGAATCGGGACTACCGGGCGGTAACCGCGGCCGCGGGAAACCGGATCGACTCGGCGTATTCGTCATGGGATCGTCTCCTTGAAACCTGGTATATCGCCTCCTTCCGCTGTCAACCCTCCGGCGTGTACGGATACAAGGGGCAGATCTCAACGAATCCCGTCTATCTGCAGCATCAGGGGAATGTCGCCTACACCGGCCTTGAGGCGGGTGAGGGGATTATCTCGGCCATTGGCTCAAGCTTTGGCGTCGCGGGTTCGTTCGCTCCCTCCGCTACCTCGACCGGCGCGCACGTGCAATACGCCGCGTTCAAGTATGAAACCCCGGACATCGACAGGGTGTCCCCGTATGCGGGGGAATTCTCGCTCGCGTTGAACGCGAACCCCGATAATACCCCCTTCCATTACGAAAACGCGGTTCTAGCGAACGTTGCCTTTGCGCCAAGTAACGGCCGCGTGGCGCGATCCATTCAGGCTCGTAAAGACGCCGTTGCCGATGAGCTGCCCGGTCTTCTGAGGGTCGGTTTCCATCCCGGGTATGCGCTCTCTCGCGAGACGGCCGAACAGAAGGCGCTCAAGAACAAGGCCAGGGTCTTCGACTCGGCCGCGTCGACGCGGGGAAGGGGTGGCCGATGATGAGGCGAGGCGCGTTGGGTATCGCCATTCTTTGCGCGATGATCGCGGCCGGTTTGCCGGCCTTCGCCTTCGGAAGCAGGGAGAGCGATCGCAAGGAGATCGAGCGCAAGGAGAATGAGTCCGCCTCTTCCGTCGAGACGACGGCGCCCGCTCCCGGGACAGGCGCGCCCGCGCAAGTCGGGCCTGACTGGAATGCCGTTCGGGAGGGAGACCGGGTCGAGCTTGCCGGAAAGATCCGCCTCGTCGGAAGCGAGGCCGCGAGCAATCTCGTGCTGACGGACGCGGCCGGCAAGGACTGGTACGTCGATGGCCCCGAGCGGGGGGTTCTCGCCGGGAAGGAACAGCGGGACGTAAGGCTTTCCGCCGTCGTCCGTCTCGACATGGTGAAGTTCGCCAACGGAAAGCGTCTTGAGGACAAACGGGTACTGACCGGTATCAGGGTGCTCGAGTAGGGGTACCCCCGGGATTCCGTTGACAGGGGATTGTGTCGGGGAGTATCCTGAGGTTGCGCGCCTTGTAACGCGCGATATTTCAAATCATGTTTTTTAATAATGAGGTAGATCATGAAAAAGACGATTCTCTTCATGCTGGCGCTTGCATGCCTGTTTTGCGCGACGGCTTGCAACACGGGTTCGGGCGGGAATGATGATCCAGCCGGCGGCGGCGACCCTTCGGCGATTACCGCCACGACGCTCACCGTAAGCCTCGATACGGCCTCCGGCTCTCCGATACCCGAGAAGTTTAACGCAACCTATTCCTGGAAGATCAAGGATTCTGACTGGAATCCGGTGGAGCCGTACAGCGTTCAGGCGTATTTCGCGGGAACGGACGGCAAGCCTGTCGCCGTCGGCGGGCTATGTCCCCTGATAAATAAAAAACAGGAAGGGTCGGTTGCCTATTCCTTCCAGATTCCCGCCGGGTGGCTTCCGGAGACCGTCAAGAGGCCATACGAGCTGTCCTTCGTCCTGAAGATGGTCGAGACCGAGATCATTAAGTCTGAAACATTCACATATACGGACGGCAAGATTTCCGGCGTGTACACGGGGTCCATCTATTACTATACGGAGGTCGACGCAAGCGGAACCCCGACCAACGCGGAGGAGTATGCCTACAAGGCGACTCTGGTCCAGTACGGCGATCGCGTCGCTGCGCACGACATCTATTACCTCCAGGACCTTGACGGCGACGGTATCAAGGAGAGGGAAACCATTCAGCCATGCGACGTGCTTATGACCGCGTCCGTTGAGAACGGAAAGACCAAGCTGACAGGATATGGCTCCTATACGAATAGCAGCAACGGGCTGACGAATCAATACTCGGGCGAGGCATACGTCTTCGGGGACGGGCGCTCCATATCCTGCGACAGTTATTGGTTCACGAACGACCCCGCCAAGAAATCGTGCGGCACCTTCGACTGCACCAAGATGGGCACCTCATCCATCAAGGGGACGGTTACTATCTCCGGAACCGACGGAAGGTCGGATCTCAAGTTTACCGAGGGTGAAGGGACCTGCGTCGCCGCCGTCCTCTTCGGGTTTGACGGAGACGACATGGAAGATAATGCCGGCGCGATGACGATGGGAAAAGTCGCCGTCGACGGAGGCATCTATACATTCGCCTACGAGATCAAGGATATCCCCGCGGGCGAGTACTACATCTTCTTCGGCGGACTTGATCAGGGCGATGACGTCGCGGAAGGCGATCGCCTGCCGGACAAGACCGGCGAGGCAGTCGGGGTTCGCGGGACAGACTATATCAAGGATGTCGCCGTCCTGACGGACTGGATCGACGGCAATCCCTCCGACGCGACGAAGGCGGCGATCGCCGCCCTGAAGCCCATCGTCGTCAAGGAAGGGGAGCCCGTCCTTAACGTCGACTTTACCGCATACGTCCGCTCTACCGACGCGCCGACACCGTAAGCGATATTTCCTGAATCCGTGGCCGTCCGCCGATCGATCGGCGGACGGCCTTTTTTTAATATACGGGACGCGCTGACGTACGTATCCCGTGCTATACTGTAACCAAGGGTATCTCCGACGTCAGTACCGTCAAGTTTGTCTGGCGGCTGTAAGCGGCCCGAGGTTACACGCGTATCCTCCTGGCGCTTGCCAGTGCGAACGAAACGGAAAGGATCGAGGTCGCGCTGAAGATGGCGATGGCCGCGCGGAAATACCATTCCGGGGATGTGCCCGCGAGCAGAAACCTGATTCCCTCGAGGATATAGGTTACGGGATTCCCCCATGATACGGTCGCCAACCACCGCGATGTTATCAGTTCCCTCGGGAGGAAGGTCGTGCTCAGGAAGAGGAGCGGGAAGACGGCGTTCGTGACGATAGCGGCGCTTTGGTATTGCCCCGTCCGGAGCATGATGCCCGCCGAGAAGCCGCACAGGGTGAGAGACCACAGGAACGACAGAAGCAGAACCCCAAGATACGACGCGATTCCAAACTGGAAACTGACGCCGAAGACGGCGCCTATGGCCAGGAGTAGCAAGGTAAATACCAGCGATGACAGAGTGTCAGCGATCATGGGCGCGATGACCAGGGTCCATCGCGGAATCGGGCTCAGGTAAAGGCGCTTGAAATATCCCGATTGCATGTCCGCGTTAAGGGTTTGACCCGCTCCCGCGGATGAGCCCATCGCCAAGGAGATGATCGTAATGGGAAATACGAAAGAGAGATATCCCGCGGAACCGAATGCCTCCATCGATCCGATTCCGCCTATGCCCGCGTTGTATACGATCAGGAAAAAAAGGCTCATGCAAAATCCCATGATCGGTGCCGCCGGCTGTTTGACGAGTTTCATGATAGCCCTTCCGATTATCAGCGTGTATGCGCCGTTCATGCTTTCATCCTCCCTTCATTCCCGGAATCGGCGCGATCTGTAAGCGCCTTCAGGTATTCGACGTAGCTTTCCTCGAGCGAGGCGCCGTCCCCGGCACGAACCATCCGCTTGAAACCGGAGATCGGGCCCGAATGGCGGATCGTCCCGTCGATGAGGAGGGCCATCTCCGTCGCGTGCCTGTCCGCCTCCTCGAGATACTGGGTGGTCAGGAGAACGGTCACGCCCTCGTCTTTGTTCAGCCGGGTAATCACCTCCCAGAAGTCCGCCCGGGCTATAGGGTCCATTCCAACGGTTGGCTCGTCCAGGAAGATGATCCCGGGCGCGTGAACGAGGGCAAGCGCGCAGTGCAATCGGCGCCTGTTCCCGCCTGAAAGCGCGCTAGAGGCTTTCTTCCTTTCGTCGCCCAGGCGGAATAATCCGATAAGCTCGTCGGCCCTTCGCGCGGCGGCCCTTTTGGGCATTCCGAACAGGCGTCCCTGGAAGGCAAGTAGCCCTTCCGTCGTCTCGCCGGGGTCGAGTTCGTTCTCCTGGGAAGCGACCCCGATAATGCCCTGTATTCGCGCGAAATCCCTTTTGGGGTCGAGATCGCGGATGCGAAACTCACCGGAGTCTTGGGCGATCAGTGTCGTGAGTATCTTGACCAGGGTTGATTTGCCCGCCCCGTTCGGCCCGAGCAGCGTCAGGAATTGTCCCCGCGGAATTCCGAGATCCACCCCGGAGAGGGCCTTCGCGCCGTTCGGGTACTCCTTGCGCAAGCCTTTCGCCATTATATCCAGTGTCATCAATGCGCCTCCTTGGTATATGGACGCGATTGTAGGGCGAGGGCGCGGCGCGGGGATTGTAAAAAAGGGACAATCGTCGCCCTAGCTGCGGGATGCCTCTTCGGCCTCGCAGGTCGGGTATTTTGAAAGGAAGTCGCCGGGGGTATATCCGGTATAGCACTTGAAGTCCCTGATGAAATGCGGCTGGTCGTAATAACCGTACTTTTGGGCCAGGTCGGTAAGGTTGGTGGGGCCGCCGCGGTACATATCGACCATGATGCCCTGGAAGCGTATCAACTGCATGTATTGCTTGGGCGCCTTGCCGACGTATCGGGAGAATTTCCGCTCGAGGCTTTTCTCCGTCGTGTACAGCCTGTCGGCCAGGCCGCGTACCGTGATCCTGCCGCCGCACTGTTTGACGAGGCGTATCCCCTCCCGCACGAGCAAGCCGTCGTACGCAGGGATATCGGAGAACCTGCCCATGAGATACCGCTCCAGTATCGCCGTCCTTTCGGCCGTCGTTCGCGCCAGAAACATGCGCTCCTCGATGAGCCGAATCTCGTTCCCGAAAAGATCCGTCATGTCCAGGCTCCGGTTCTCTATCTCGGAGAGGGGAATGCCGAGAAAACGGCAGGCCCCCGCGCTCTCGAAGGCGACGAAGACGACGCCAGTCGCGCCGTCGGTGGACACGTCTGAAAAGGAATCGGTAAGCCCGCTGACGAGGGCCCTCGGCTGGAGGGAGACCTCCTTGTCCGGGCCGTGTACGGCGAAGGGCCGACCATAATGGAACATGAGCTGAACGTTCTCCGTCGGGATAACCCGTTCGACGACGTCGGGCTCCCCGGAATCGGACTCCATAAAACAATAGTACTTGATGTAGTCCCGCAGGATTTCGTTTGGCCGTACCATGTGAAACCGCATGATCGTTCCCCGCTTTTACGATTGACGTTACGACCGGCCGGGAGAGGGCCGCGTATCGCGATCCAAACCCCGGTTATCCGCAGTGTATCATGATACGGTTTTTTTGATTATCCGGATTGTAAAAAACCGACATAGTGTACCATGGTGTCCTGCCGCCCGGGCGTATCGCATTATTGCCCGATAGACGCAACCTTTCTGATGATAAAAAAGCCGAAAAGGTATAAAATCGTCAATAGCTGAACGTAAAGCCGGAGGATTCGGTGTCACGAATGCATTTTACGCTATTTAAGTCCCGCAAGGTTCGCAGACCGATGTTTTCGCGGGTTTTCTTTACGATTATCTCCATACCGCTCGTCTTGCTTGCCGTAACGGCGTTTCAGGGGCCGACGGTTCCGGATGCCTTCCATAAATCCCTGTCGATACTGACGACCTTCCCGCATATCGGGATGATCCTGTTCAGCCTCACCCTTATGTCCCTTATCATGTGGAAGCACATGCATCCGATGATGCATGTGTGGATAAAGAGGGAACGGGGCATTCCGTGCGACATCCACGAGCGGAACCGGGCCATGAAGCGCCTCAATTCCACCGACCGTCTGATTACCGTGCTCTGTATCGGCGGCTTCGTGATTGGCCGGATGGGCGAACTGCGGGCGCTTATAAGCCTGAACCCGCAGAGCGCCCAGCCGATATTCATGTTCGGTCTGGCGCAATCCCTGTCCCTCGGGCTCTTTGCCGCCGTCCTGATCAACCTTTCGCTGTCAAATATCCTCTTTCCCCTGCGCCGCGCAATCCTTCTTCAGGGTACCGACGTATGCCTCAGGCGGTATTCGTACATCAAGAAGATATTCCTCTCCATCTTCTCCCTGCTTTTCTTCATCTTCACGCAAATGGCCTCGACCTCGTTCGAGCTCGTGCAGAGCGGCGCCCAGTTGGCGGACTGCCTGCCCAAGGTTTCGATTCCGGATGGCCCGCCCTCGCCCCCCGGTTTCCCGGAAGGGGAAATCTCCCCCGAAAGCGCCGGTATCGCGGCGCCATCCGACCACGAGGACGATGCCCGGGAGATCGAGAAGAAGATCAAGGGACATATCAGCCGCGAGCGAATCTTCGAGAACGAGTCGGTACGAAAGAGCGTCAGCGTGTTCGTGCTTCGCATCCTCTTCTGTTTTATCTATGCGATGCATCTATTGTCGCTTCTCAAGAAGGAACTGGAAAACCCGCTTCAAACGGTCGGGACGAAGCTGGAGATGCTTACCTCGTCGGGGACGCAGGACGCCGAGTTGATCGATATCCTGTCCAATGACGAGTTTACCGGGATATTCCGGTCGATCAACAAGCTCATCGCGCAAAAGAGCGAACAGGTCGAGTCCAGCACGAGCCGGCTCGAGAAGATCATCGAGTATGCGGCCGACCCGATCGTGTCGTTCAACCCGGACGGGGTCATCCTGATCTTCAACCCGGCCGCCGAGAATTTTTTCGGTATGTCGAGGGGCGAGGCATCGGGCAAAAGCCTCAAGGACCTCTTTACGCAGGACGAGATTGAGTCCTGCGGGTGCGGGGACGACAACCAGGCGTTCATCAATTTCCTCATCGACAACCGGGACGGCCTGCGCCGCTTCTCGGGGAAGGGTAAAAACGGCGCGGTGCATTTCGAGGCGAACGTCAGCGGGATCACCACCTCGGCCGGCACGGTATACACGGCGATACTCCGGGACATAAGCGCCCATATCGAGGTCGAGGAGACGCTCAAGAGGGCGAAGGTCTCGGCCGAAAACGCGAACAGGCTCAAGAGCGAGTTTCTCGCGAACATGAGCCACGAGCTGCGCACCCCGCTCAACGCGGTTCTGGGCTTTACCCAGCTCCTGCTTGGCGACGGGACGCTCTCCGTCGATCAGCGGGACAAGATACGCATCATATCGAGGAGCGGCGAGCACCTGCTCGGTCTCATCAACGACATCCTCGACATCTCCAAGATAGAGTCCGGCAAGGCCGAGCTGAACGACACGGTATGCAACCTTCCCCAGTTCCTCAAGGAAATCTACGAGATGTTCAGCGTCCGGTGCGAGAAGAAGGCCCTGAACTTCGAGCTCGAGATACTCGACGACCTGCCCGAGTACGTGGAGGTCGACATCGGGAAACTGCGCCAGATACTGATCAACCTGATCGGCAACTCGGTGAAGTTCACGAAGGACGGCGGGGTAGCCATCCTGGCCGGGATCGAGGGGGACAAACTCAGGTTCGCCGTGACCGACACAGGGTGCGGGATAGAGAGCGCGGACCTCGAGCGTATCCTGGAGCCCTTCGTCCAGTCTTCCGCGGGCGAGCACGAGGGCGGCACCGGGCTTGGGCTCGCGATATCCAGCAGGTACATCAAGATGATGGGGGGCGAGCTGTCCATCAAGAGCGAGATCGGCAAGGGCTCCACCTTCAGCTTCACCATCGCGTACAGGAAGAGCGACAGGGTCCCGCAGGAAGGCCAGGGCGCGAGCTCGGCCCTTTCCGTCGTGAACGGCGAGTCCCCGCGCGTGCTCATCGTTGACGACAAGGTCCTGAACCGGGACATCCTGCGCCAGATGCTCGAGAAGTCGGGCTTTACGGTTTCGGAGGCGGCCGACGGGCGGGAGGCCGTGGAGAAGAACAGGTTGGGTAAACCCGACATCATCTTCATGGATATCCGGATGCCCGTCATGGACGGGTACGAGGCCGTGGCCGCGATCAGGGCCGAGGTCGGGGGGAGATCTCCCGTCATCTTCGCGCTGACGGCGAGCGCCTTTATCCACGACGAGCAAAAGATCATGAGCTCGGGCTTTGACGGATACCTGGCGAAGCCCTTCAAGATATCCTCGCTCTATGCCCTCATAGAGGCGAAGACCGGGATCACCTTCTCGCTCTCCGGCGCGGAGGCGGCCCCGGCCTCCGGGGAAAGCGCGGTTGAGATCGATTTCGCCGCGGCCTCGGCCGCGTTCACGGAGGGCATTCGCTCTTCCCTGCGCGACGCCCTCGACATAAACGATTTTTCCGCCGTCAGGACGGCGCTTGAGGCGATCCCGCCCGATTCGCCTGGGGCGACGGCCGTGGAGGCCCTCAGGCGGGCCGCCGCGCGCTTTGACGATCGGGAGGCCAGGCGAATCCTGGACGAGATTTCACGGGTGAGGAGCTGAGCATGGCGGATTATAGTAAACGAATCCTTATCGTCGATGACATAGAGGAGAACCTAGCGGTCCTGACCGAAACCCTTAACGCCGGGGGATTCTCCCCCCTGCAGGCGAAGAGCGGCGAGAGGGCGATCGAGATCGCGAGAAAGGCCCACCCGGACCTGATACTGCTCGACATCAGGATGCCCGGCATGGACGGCTACGAGACCATCAAGGCCCTCAAGGCCGATCCCGCGACGGCCGATATCCCCGTGATTTTCCTTTCCGCCCTGAACCAGATCGAGGACAAGGTGAGGGGATTCCAGTGCGGCGCCGTCGACTACGTGTCCAAGCCCTTCCAGAAGGAGGAGGTGATAGCCCGCGTCACGACGCACATCCATCTCCGCGAGGCGCAGCGCGCGATCGAGACCGAGCGGCAGAAGTCGGAACGGCTCCTGCACACGATCCTTCCCAAGCGCGTGGCCGACGAGCTGAAGAACGGGCGAACGTCGGAGCCCGAGCTGTTCGACGACGTTTCCATATTCTTCTCCGACTTCGTCAACTTTACCGAGAATGCCCGATCCCTTTCCGCCAAGGAACTGATCGGCGAGCTGAACGACATGTACACGGCCCTTGACGATATCATGGAAGCCAACGGGTGCGAGAGGATCAAGACGATCGGCGACGCCTATCTCGCCGTGTGCTCGATTTCGAACGTGACGAGGGATCACGCCGCGCGCATCGCACGGGCCGCGGGCGGCGCGTTGCGGTACCTCGAGGGGAGAAACGCCCGATCGAAGATCCAATGGCGGATGCGCATCGGTCTCCATTGCGGGCCCATCGTCGGCGGGATCGTGGGGACGAAGAAATACCTTTACGACATTTTCGGGGATACCGTCAATATCGCCTCGCGCATGGAGTCGCACGCGGAGCCCATGACCGTGTGCTGCACGCGCGCCTTCGCCGACGCCGCCGGCCCGGAGTTTGATTTCTGCGGCGACCGTCAGGCTCAGATAAAGGGCGTCGGCGAGATGGTTATTTGCAATCTTTCCGTGATTACATGATATAATTGCGCGAGCTTCGACGGAGGATTCGGCCTTGATACCGCTTTATGCCATCGTTTCCGCGCTTTTATTCGCGTGCTCCGCGTACGCCGTCATTCTCGCCGTTTATACATCACGTAAAATCCGCAACCATGGTGGAGGCTTGCCCCTTTTCCTGTTGATGGCGGCCTCCGCCGTCTACTCCGCGGGATACGCCCTTGAGCTTTGCTCCGGCGATCCCGAGTGGACGTTCGCGTGCCTGAGGGTGCAATACCTCGGGCTTGCCTTCATGCCGTACTTGATCCTCAGGATATCGGTCGGGTTTACCTGCCAGTCCCGATTGTGCAGGAAGTTGGCCCTTATCCCGCTCGCCATCGGGATAGTCTCATTCTTGGCGATCCAGACGAATCCCCTTCACGGCCTTTTTTACCCGTCCATCGGGACCGACGCCTCGGGCCCGTTCCCGACCTCGCTTCTCGGAAAGGGCCCCCTCTATGCCTTCCACATGACCTCGTTCATCGTGTCATGCCTGGCCGCGTTTCTCCTCTACGCGCGGAGGGTCTACGCCTCGAGGGGAATGGAAAAGCAGAGGCTGATCGTGCTCGCATCGACCTCGGTCTTTCCCCTGATAAGCATCGTCCTCTACCTGACGAAGGTAGTCCCCTGGAATATCGACCCGAGCCCGGTTTCCGCTCTGATTTGCTGTAATCTCATGGTATACGGGATACGGAAAACCGGCCTTCTCGAGCTGGGCCGACTCGCCCGGGACCTGGTCTTCTCGTCCATGCACGAGGGTGTTATCGTGACGAGCAAGCCGGACATCGTCGCGGACTATAACGGGTCGGTGGTCAAGCTGTTCCCGGAATTCGCCCGCGACGTGAGGGGCAAGCGCCTTTCCGACGTGATCCCCTATTACCTGGCCTTTCTTCCCGAGGAGGGCGACAGCGCCGATTACCGTCCCGGATCGCCCTCGGGGGATGCCCCGGGGCCCGATAGCGCGGCCGTCGGCATTCCCGACCGGCGAAAGGGCAGATCCGGGGTCGCGCGGGTGAAGAGGGCGCCCGCGGCCTCCCTGTCCCGCGAATCGTGCTATGAGGTAAAGAATATCCCGGTCCTTAACGGGAAGAGCCAGATACTCGGCAACGCCTTCATCTTCCGGGACGTGACGAGGGAACGGGAATACCTCGAGAGCCTGAAGAAGCGGGCCCTCATCGACGGGGTAACCGAGCTGTATAACCGGATATACTGGGACGAGCTTGCGTCCCAGGCCCTGCAGGCGTCCCTTGAAGCCGGCGCGAAATGCGCCTTTTTGATGTTCGACCTCGATAACTTCAAGGCCGTCAACGATTCGTACGGGCATGAGTTCGGCGACAGAATCCTTCGTTCCGTGTCGAAGCGGGTGCTCGCGACGTTGCGGGAACACGATCTGGCGGGACGGTACGGCGGCGACGAATTCTGCGTGTGCCTCCCGAATACGGGACGGGAGGAGAGCATCTCCTTCTCCGAGCGCCTGCGAAGAGAGATTTCCTGCATAAGCGCGAGCTTTGGCAACGTCATCAAGCCGGTCACGATCAGCATCGGGATTTCGGTCGCGTCGGGCCAAAGCCGGATGAACGTGTCGAGGTATCTCGCGCAGGCCGATCAGGCCCTCTACAGCGCCAAGCGAAACGGCAGGGACAGGGTGGAGTTCTTCGGCGAGGAATAGGCGCCCGGAAGGCCGATTCGCGCCCCCGCCCTGACGCCCGCTTCGAGGGGGCTCCGAGGTTCGCGCCCCCGCCCCGCGTCGCGCCCCCTGCCTCGATCCCGATTATCCCCCCGGCGATTTGCCGAAAATATCAAGAAAGAATTCCAGGCCCACGGTACAGTGAAAGAGTCATGACGATTTACGAGCAGATACAGAGAGCTCTCGATTACATCGAGGATAACCTGTGCGCGGGCATCCGGAAGGAAGGCGTCGCGCGGGAGGCGGGGATGTCGGCGCGCGGCCTGCAGAATTATTTCCAGGCGGTTACGGGACACTCCTACAAGGAATACGTGATGAGGCGGCGGCTCGCGACGGCGGCCCGATACCTCGCGTCCTCCGACCGGAAGATCCTCGAGATAGCACTGGATATCGGATATCAAAACCATGAGTCCTTTACCCGTGCCTTTAAAAGCGAGTTCGACGTGTCTCCTCTCGAGTTCAGGCAACGCCGGTTGAGCCTGAATGGCCTTGAACGACTGAAGCTATACAAGGAGATTTTCATGGGTATCGTAGTTAAGGAATTGCCGGAGATGTTGACCGTTACCTTCAAGGGGTTCGCCCCCGAAAGCGAGCGCAAGGCGAAGGAAGCCCTCGAGCGGTGGATGGGCAAGGACGCGAAAGGCTCGGGGCGCCGCAGGATATTCGGCCACAATATCGACGCCGGCGGAAAGGTCGAGAACAACCCCGACAATACCGGCTACAAATTCTATGCCGTCATACGCGACCTTGCGGAGGCTCGAGGCTCCGAGGTCGAGGCCGTCCCCGCGGGGAAATTCCTGGTGACGGGTATCGAGGGAAACTTCGACGACGACCCGGCCGGGGACTTTATCCGGCGCGGCTGGGAGCGGATGAGCGCAATGGTCAAGGAAAAGGGTTACTCCCTGAAGACGAACGGCAGGTGGTTCGAGGAGGAGCTGGAGCCGCAAAAGCCCGGTAACCTCAGGCTCGACCTGTACGCCGAGATAAGCTGAAAGGCGCGGGCCGGCTGGCGCCGTTGCGCCGGTCGACCCGCGTTAACTGGATGTTGGCTGGATGTTGGCTGGATGTTGGCTGGAAAGGCCGCCAGACTGGCCCGCTATCCGCGCGAGTCGATGACCCGCTTGCCCATCCAGCGCCCGCTTTTCCATCTCCAGATATTGATCGCGGCTCGCGTCGTCTCGTCGGCGAGGAGGCAGAGCCACAGCCCAAGTATCCCGCCGCCGAGCGAGACGCATAGTACGATGACCGGCACGAGCCCCCACATAAAGATGAGTCCCATCACGACGGAGAATTTGCCGTCGCCTACCGTCTTGAGCGCGACCCCGCCGAGTATGTTGATCGAGCGGATCGGCTCCATGGCGAGGGCGACGATAAGGAGCGGGAAGGCGAGAGAGAGAATCGCCGGGTCCTTCGTGAAGAAGGAGAGGAAGAATCCGGGAAAGAGGACGACGGCCAGGTATACCGCGAAGGCGAACGAGGTGACGATTCCCGCGATCTTCCAGTACGTCCTTTTCACCCGATCGACGTTTCCCTCGCCGAGATAGTAGCTCATGATGATCTGCCCGCCCATGGTGAGCGACCAGGAAGCCGCCATGTCGAGGAAGTTGAACCGGTTGACGTAGGTATTGGCGCTCATGGCCTCGGCGCCGAGCTTGATGATGACGACCGAGACGACGAGGCTCTGGATGGTGTAGCTGAACGGCTCGAGGGCGGCGGGGATCCCGATTCGCAGGATCGGCACGACGACCTCCCGCGTCTTCCGCGCGAGTCCCTTGACGGCGAAGGAAATCCCGAGGCCGAAATGCACCATGACGAAGAGGATGGCGAAGCCGACCGCGTACGACAGAACGGTCGCGAGGGCGATGCCTCGGATGCCCATCTCGGGGAAGATCCAGAAGCCCGTCATGAGCGCCCAGTTGAGCGGGATGTTGATCAGGTTGGTGACGACGGAGCTGACCATGTTCCAGCGGGTGAGCGTCTTGGAGGCGAGTATGGAGCCGTATGAGGTGCGCAGGCCCACCATGACGAAATTGAAGGCGATGACCGAAAGGTATTCCGAGGCCCAGGAATTCTGGGCCCCGTCCATGCCGAGCCAAAGCCCGATATGAGCGGACATGGCGAACAGGGAGACCGAGAGGATGGCGCCCATCGCGGTCGATATCATGATGTTGGCGAACCAGGTGGGGATGACGTGATCGTCCTGTTTGGCCCCCATGTACTGGGCCGCTACGCTCGTTCCGGCCGAGGTGAACTGCGGCATGATGAAATAGCCGAGCATGAGGACGGGCCCGAGCATGCCGACCGAGCCCGCGGCCCCGTCCGAGATCATGCTGAGGAAGAGGATATCCGTAAAGGCCGTGATGCCCCCGGTGATCTCCTCGATGAACATGGGCCACGAGAGCTTGAGCAGGCCGAGTTGCGGGACGTTTTTAGTATGACTCATGACAGCGAGTATAGCGTAACAGGGCCCCGTCGTGTCCAGAGCGGCTTGTTATATCTTGAGGCCGGAAAGAACCTTTTCCAGGGCGTTCGTCGCCGCGAGGTTTTTGTCGACCCCGCTTCGCACCGCCTGGAAGGTTGCCGCCATGCGGCGCATGGCCTCCGCCTCGGCCATCGAGGACTGGGCGAGGGCGGATAGGCGGGTCAGGGTGCTTGCCAGCTTTTCGCCCATGGCCTGCGTCCTCGCGTCCTGGTCGTCCATGCGCGCCCGTATCTGTTCCGTCGCCTCGACGACGTGCGTGACGGAGAGCTCGACCTCGGCCGTTCCCTTCGCCTGCTCGCGCATCGCCTCGGCGATCTCCCTCGATATCGCGGCGGCCTGGGCTATGCCGTCAGCGAGCCGTGCGAGGGACGTTCCCGAGGTATTCGAGCTTTCCACGCCCAGCTTGACGCGGCCGTTCATCGCCGCGAGAAGATCCTTGATTGATTTCGTCTCCCTGGAGGCGTTGTTGGCGAGCTTGCGGACCTCGTCGGCGACGACCGCGAATCCCGCGCCGGAAGAGCCCGCGTGCGCGGCCTCGATGGCCGCGTTCATGGCGAGCAGGTTCGTGTCGCCCGAGATCTTGGAAAGCGAGTGCAGAACCTGAAGGACGTTCGTCGCGGACGCCTCGATCTCCTTGATTGCTGCGCCCGTCTCGGTCACGGCGCTCGATCCCTCCACGCCCCGCTTGGCCAGGTCCTCGGTGAGGGACCCCGAGCGCCCCGTCATCACCTCGACCGACCTGATGTTCGCCGCCATTTCCTCCATGGCCGCGGCAGTGCTGTCCGCGAAGCGGTATTGCTCGTCTATCGCGTGGCCCACGGCCCCCGCCGCGTCCTTGAAGGACTGAAGCGCCTCGGTGAGGGCCCGGGAGGACGCCGTTTCCGACACGATGGATTCCGCGAGGTTGACGACGTTTTTTTCGGCCTCGTTCGCGGCCGTTTCGGCGTCGTGGAGCGATACGTCTATAAGACTAGCCACCTCGCGCGTCTCCGTCGCCGCCGCCGTGATGCGTACGGCCATATCATGAAACCGCGAGAGAAGGCGGTTTATCAATTCGGCCTGTTCGCCATATTCATCCATCGATCTGAGGGTCAATCTTTTGCGAAGATCGCCCTCGCCGTCGAGGACGTCCTTGAGGCGTTCGCTCATGGCGCCCATCTGATCCCGGGTTTCTAGCGCCGTCGTTACGTGGATCAATATCGCGATGAAGATCATGAAAAGGGAGTGGAGGAGGAAAACTGTAGCGGTTTTCCCCTCAATGTCCTCAAGGCGATTCCATGGAAGAGGGATCGATTCGATGTCCAAACCGGGCCTCGAGAGCACGCCCGGGATTACGTTCTTGACCTCTTCGCGGAACAGGCGAGTAGCTTCCTCCTCGGAATTGGTGCCGTCCCTGACAGAAACGATCGTTTTGAGGGCAAGGTTGTCGTACTTTTCGAGCATTTGGCCGTTGAATTCGATAAACGTGAAGGCGTAGATTACGAGTAACGAACCGACGAGTATATTCCGGGTAGAGCTGTGGATCTCGTGGCTTCGGAACCCGATTTCGTGGATCTGGAGCCGGTCGCGCAGTTCACCGAAGGCGATGTTCGCGAGTGACGACTGGGAGGCGGCGTACACGCAACTCGCGGAGATATTCGATACGAGGATGAGTATGCGGTACAGGGAAAAAAAGCCGGTAGCCCCGTCCTCCGCGATGACCAGTATGACGTACCCAAGGACGAAACCGACCATGTTGAGCACGTAGAGAGCCTTCGAAAAACTCAACATCCTGACGCGAACCCGTTCAGCCTCGTCGGGCATAAGCCGTCCGCCGGAGCGGAGGCGCGCGAGGATTTTGTCAAACGGTCGGGCGTACAGGTATAAAAGGCCGCCCGAGATAACCATTGGCGGCACAAGATAAAGGGCGATGAAATTGATTACGTACGCGGGAAGATCCGCGACGCTGGATATACCGAGGATCGCGTTATCGCGGAAATAGGCGATAACCTGCATGACGATATATACGGCGAGAATCATTCCGATGGGTGTAAGGGTAAGCCGGAGGGCAAGATGGTTTTTTTTCATGTTGTATGTCCTTGCGCGCGTTCTGTTATCATTGTAAATCGAACATGAGTATACCATGAATTCGGGTCTTTTTACCATCAGAAATCGGCCGGATTACCGTTTCGTGATATTCTTTTGGGTGTGTGTGTTTTTATACTGTCGTGCCAGGAACGATAACTCAGTCCACGATCCCTTTAGAATAATAGAGGAAGATATAGTCTCCGTCAGCTTCCTTGTTCAAATCGGCGTGATCTTGCGTTCCGCCGTCAACGTACCGTTTGGTCTCTTCATACCCAATATTCTTATACGTTTCTGAATCGTGCGATCCCGGGTACGTTCTTGTACCATCCGTTTGATCGTGTACGTAAACGTTGGTAATGGGCAGTTCGTTCGTGGATCGATAAAAAATAAGATTGATATAATCGCCGCTGGCCCCCGAGTTCAGGTCGGCGTATCTGCGAATCCAGCCGGCCGGAAGGTCTCCCGCCGCGTCGTCCGCATCATCGTCCAGCACGATGCCAATCTGAGAAATAGGGTCCATACCGCTCGACCCGTCGCTTTTCCCGTAACACGCGTAGAGGTAGACATAGTTGCCGCCCGCGCCTTCGTTGAGATCCTGGTCGATGAGGAAGTACTTACGTCCCTCATAATCCTTAACGGCGCCATCGTTGCCGCTTTCGAGAGTAGACACGTAAAAGTCTATGATGCAGGTATACGCCGAGTCGGCATCGATCTTGATTTCTTTGCCCTTCGCGTACGCTTCGTATTTCCCCTTCAGGAATTCGCGGCGGGCCGCGTCTTTAGCCAACTCGTAGATGGGCACGACTCCGCCGGTGGTCGATACGTTGCAGAAAACCGGATTGTCGGCGACGGTTTCGATCCACGCCATATACGATGCGTTATCTTTCGGATTGCTCGTTCCGTATTCGCTGGCCCCGCCAAGGACGTACGTCTTCGTAGCCGTATCCGAATAATCCTTTTTTGCGGATTCCTGCTCTGACTCGCTGAGGGAGGCAGAAACGCTAGCCGAGGAAAAAAGCGTTTTATACTCGTACTTCGCGTATGCGTCTATTCCCACGGAACTCGTTGAGTATGAAGAGGTTTTTTTTGCTTCCATACTCCAATCCATTCTCGCCCCGAGGATGATGCCCGTAAGCACGTGCGTTCCATAATTGGTGAAGATATAATCGGCGTTATCATCATTCGGGTCAGCGGTGTTCAAGTATGCGTCAAAATCCCCGGTAATATAGTCCCGCAGGGAGGCGTAATCCGCGCCGTTGGTCAGGTATAATTTTGACTTATTTATATCCGTGGATATAGTCCCGTACGAGTAGTACTTGGAACTGAGGGAGCTGCTGCTGAAGTTGTATTTGATCGAGGCGGAATAATAGGAATATGAGCCGCTTATACCGCCCTTTGTGGCATAGGAGTCGCTATACTCCTCGAACGAGGAACCGAAACTTTCGCTGCAGGTGCTGTTGTCAAGGACGCGCTTGTAAATCTTCTTATCGGTAAGCAGCTTTTCGACATCCAATACCTCATATTTGACGGCATCGGGGTTCGGATAGTATAAAAAGACATCGTACCCGTATCCTATGCAATCCAGGCCTGGGCTTGAGGCGGAAATGACTTCATCCTCAGCCTCCTCTGTTTCATCATCCTCTTGGTTGAACAGGCCCGTGATGCTGTCGCACCCGCATACTACAAATACCGCTGACATTATAATGAGCCAGGGCAGACAAAGAAACGCACTCTTGTTTTTCACGATTTCCACTCCCGTTTGCGTTTCCCGATCCTTTTGTGTACATGAACCTTTCAATAAAAGAGTGAAGAAAAGCAAACTATATCTGTTTATAAGTGGATAGTATCACTGTCGATACAAGGAGGCCTCCCGATATATATATCGGGAGACGATTTATTCGATCCCGGCTATGGAATTCTGCGCCACATAGTTGTCGCGGTAGTTCGTCGGTGTCATACCTGTGTGTTTTTTGAATGAGCTATAGAAGGTAGAGGATGAGTTGAAACCTACCTCGAAGGCGATATCTATCATTTTCCGATCAGTGCCCTCGAGTACAAGACGCGTAGCTTCTTTGACCCGGTAGTCATTGACGAATTCAAGAAATGTTTTTGTAAGTTTTGAATTTAATAGCTCCGAGAGTTGATGGGGGCTAAGGTTAGCCCGCTTTGCAAACGACTCGAGGCTCAGTTCGGGATCATGGTACAGTTTCTCGTTTACCATAAGCGCATAAACCCTTCCAAGGACTTTTCCCGTATCGACTCCCACCAGCAGGGAGCGCATATATTTAGTTTGGTTGGCCTGTTTGTTGATTTGTAAAAAATAATCAGGATATCTGGTGCTATCAAGAATTATCAGAATGAGTATGATATTGAAAGCGATAATAATATAATCGACCCCGCCGAGGAAGAAAATCAGATCGATTAACCATACGATAAACAATAGAAAGTTGACTATTATGAAAATTGAGGTCGTTAGCAAGTGTTTGCGATTTTTCTTTTCGGTACTACAGAGTAGTCTGATTGACTTTACGCACAGGATACAAAAATACCAAAGGCTTATGATAATGAACCCAAGAAACATCGCTTGAAACGTTTTAGTGCTCATCAATGTATGCAGGTCAACGGGGCGGGCGATGCCGGGAAGGAGCAGCAGAAAAGAGAAGAGGGGCATGGTTGCGTGTATTGCATCGCGCCGGCGCAACACGGGATTTGCATCAAGAATTCTGCGACACAGGAGATAAAACGTGGAAATGGACACGCCAAAAGAAGGAAAGATGATGATATAAATATTGAACGGAAAAATCGCGTACTGACAGAATTTATTGAACCCGCCGAGAGTTTCCCATATGGCAAGGGAAAGCAGGCAGAGGACAAAGAGCCCTTTGCCGGGGTACTTGCGTTGTCCCAGTAACTGGCTTAATGCCGCGATAAAGCAGAACCCGCCGCCAAAAAGAACCAGGTAAGCCTTGAGCAGAATGCCTAACTCCATGAAAGTCCCCTTCGAGAGCCGTATAAACCAATGCATTCTGATGAATAGCCAAAACGGAAGAAGAACTGAGGACGCCATACATGCGGCGCCCTGCTCATGGGCTAGATCGCGCGGATCGACTCGTCCAGGCCCCTGATAACCTCGTCGCTCTGCTGTCCGAGGGTGCGTACATTGGCCGACCGGGACTGGATATCCCTGAAGCCGACGGTAATCTCGTCGAGCCTGGAAAGGGTGCGCGATGTTTTCTCGCGAATGCCCTCGATTGAATTCGAGTTCTCGGCGATCATGCCGTTCATCGACTTTATGGAATCGGTCATCTCGCGGGATGAGGTGACGACGTCGGTAACGGATTTATTGATATCCTTCGTGCCGACCGAAAGTTCCCTCATCGCCGAGATGATCTCCTCGAAGGCGTTTTGGGTGTCCGCCACACCCGAGCCGATTTCCTTGAATGAACTCTCCATTTGACGGTTGGCGCCCTGGGCCTTGCCGATTTCCCCGAAGAAGGCGGTCAGGCCCTTTGCGATGGTTTGGCTGTTCTGGGCCGTTTGCTCCGCGAGGCGCCTGATCTCGTCGGCGACGACCGCGAATCCCTTTCCGCTGGCCCCCGCGTGGGCCGCCTCGATAGCGGCGTTCATCGCCAACAGGTTCGTCTGACTCGAGATGTTGCTTATTACCCCGACGACGTCCTGCAGGGACTTGCTGCTGCCGGAGAGGGACTCGATGGCCCGCGCCGCGGTGTCCGCCGTGGAGATGCCGTTAGAGATGCTTGTCGCGAGGGACTCAACGCTGTCCCTGTTCCTGGTCGAGATCGAGGTAATGCTCTCGATGGACGCCGTCATCTCCTCGACGGCCGAGGATGCCTGTTGGGTCATCGAAAGGTACGCGTCGGTCGAGCGGGCGAGCGTCGCCGTCGACTCGACGATCCCCGCGTTGGCTCCCGCAGTTTGGTCGACGTTGCCGTTAAGCGACACGACCTCCTTCCGGATGTCGTCGATCCCGCGCCCGATCGACTCGGCGGCCGATTCCATCGACGCGGACTCGGAAACGAGTGAGGAGCCGACGTTAAGCCCGTCATGGGCGACGTCCATGGCGTTGCGGATTCTGGTCACCTTGTCCGCGGCCGCCTGAGCCTCCCTTTTGAGGCTGAAGACGTATTTGTCCATGATGCCGAGCAGCGAGTAGGAAATAATCCCGGTCGTCAGTATGCCCATGGTGCTGTTGATAACGCCGGTGGTGATCATGGTGCCGATTTCTCCGCCGACGTTCCTGATGAGAAGCCAAATCCCCCAGTTCGCGACGAAGAAGTACGCCGTTACGGCGATAACCTGCCACCGCTTCCCGAAGACCGCGACATAGACGATCAGGTAGGGCATGTAAAAGATATAGGTGCTGAAGGAGGTCTCCGGCGCCGCGGGCGAGTTGATGATTCGAAGTCCGACGACCGCGATGAGGGTCGGCAGGGCGTAGTCCCAAACCGCCAGGCCCAGGCGCCCGGTACGGAGCATGAGCACGCTGACCAATACCAGTAATATGATGGCGGCGGCACCCGCGATGCCCTTTTTCGCGATAGTCGGGGAGATTGGCATGACCGTATACAGGACAATGAGGAGACCGAGATTCAGGAGGAGAAAAAGGCTGTAGTAGAAAAAGATGCGAGCCTTGTTTCGCTCAATAAAGGGGTGATTCTCGAAAGAACCGGTGAAGAAGCGTTCGATGTTCATACAGTACCGCCGTTATTACTTAATGTATGACGTTGAGTATAGTGCACGGTTCCGGTATTGTCAAAAAATAAACACCCCGCGAAGCCGGGTATGCCAGCAACGCGGGGTGGGCCAGAATAGCTAGAACTTGCCCGCTTTTTTGTCCTTTTTAAATGCCTTGGTCATCTTCCCGAAATCCTTGTCATGTTTGCGTCGCTCGGAGACGGTGGCCGCGAAGTACCTGCGTTCCCGCTCCATCCTGAGGAAATTCTCGTAGATGGCGGAATCAAGTTCGCCGCTTTGCAGGGCCGCGAGCACGGCGCAACCAGCCTCGCGGGTATGCGTGCAGTCGGAAAACCTGCATGAGCGCGAAAGCCCGGCGATGGCGGGGAAGGCCTTGTCGATGGCCGACTCGTCGTCCGTCATGCCGACTTCCCTCATGCCGGGGTTATCGATGAGGACGCCGCCTCCCTCGAGGACCACAAGCTCGCGATGGCTGGTCGTGTGCCGACCCTTGTTCGTGGATTCGCTCAGCTCTCCGGTTTTCATGACGCTCGCGCCGCTCAGGTTGTTCAATAGTGTCGATTTGCCGACGCCGGAAGAACCGAGGAGGCAATAGGTCTTGCCCCTGACGATCCGTTCCCTCAGCGAATCGAGCCCGAGGAGGCTTTTATTGCTGAGGGCATAGACCGGGGAGCCTGCGGACCTGTTCCGGGCCTGCGCGAGCATGTCTCCCAGAAGGGATTCCTCGCAGAGATCGGCCTTCGTTATGACGACGATCGGCTGGATCCTCGAGTCGGCGCAGATGGACAGATACCGTTCGAGCCTGTTGAGGTTGAAGTCGCGGTCGGCGGCCTGAACGATCAGGGCGCAATCGATGTTCGCCGCGATGATCTGTATCCCGCCGTCCGTGTCCGGCGTTTTTCGCCTGATCATGGAGTATCTCGGCAGGACCGCGTGGATGACGACGAAGCCTTCGTCTACCGGGGAGACGAGGACCCAGTCGCCGACGGCGGGAAGGTCTTCCCTTCCGGAGGCCGTGTAGCGCAGGCGCCCCGTTATCTCGGCGTCGTATTCGCCCGAAGCGGCGCGCACGCAATACCGCTCCCTTTGCTCCAGGACTACCCGCGCGGGTTGAAGCGCGTGCGCCGCTTGATCTCCCGCATGGGCGGCATAGAGCTCCGTTTGTTCTGCGGCGCATGCCTTGATCGATTCGTCCCAGCCGATGTCCTCGAGCGATATGTGCGCGCCCGTATCGGCGTCGATCTGATATATTTCATCGTTATCCATGTCAATGCTTCCTTCGGGACGGGCGCGATGCCCTCCCTGCGATGATGGAGAAATCTGTCGCCGAGATAAACTCGGCTCATGTCGCGGATATGTGAATGGATGTGACGGGATGTTCTATGGAAAAGGCCGGGGTTCGGGAGTATCGCGTAATCGGAAGGAGCCTTACCGGAACATCCTCGTCATGCGGGCAATTGCGTTCATACAGACCTCCATCTCGGCGCGGGATACTTAAGACAATACGGCCTTGGCGCCGGGCTGTCAAGCTCCCGTGCCGACGCTCGGCGGAACAAAGAAAACTTGACAGGACGGGAAGTGAGGTTCAGAATCGACGCAGAAACCATGCTGAAGAAAACCCGCTTTGACGGAACCCTGCTGACGGACATGCCTCCCTTCTCCGTCCTGATGCCCCTGATGATGCCGAGCAAGTGCGACTCGACGGTATTCTACGAGCAGAGGCTCGACGTTACCGGGACCCTTGCGTACCTCAAGTCCATAAACCGCGAGCTTATCAAGGAGCGCGAGATCGTCACCCTGTTCGAGGTGATCCTCGCGGCGGCCCTGCGGTCCTTCGCCCTCAGGCCCAAGATCAATCGATTCATCTCGAATGGGCGCTTTTGGCAGAGAAACGCGATCGTCTTCAACTTCGTCGCGAAGAAGGAACTGACCGACGAAGGCCAGGAGGTGAACGTCAAGATTCCGTTCGAGCCGGGGGAAACCCTCGTCGAGGTCGCGAGAAAGGTCATGCAAAACATCAAGGCATCCATATCCGGCGCGGGCGAGGAAAACGAGAAGATCGTCAACTTCGCGGGGAAGCTACCCGTACCGATATTGAGTCTCGCCCTGAAGGTTTATAATTGGCTGGACCGGCACAATCTTCTCGGGGAGTCGGTGCTCGGAAGCGACCTCATGTGGTGTTCGCTCTTCCTTACCAACGTCGGCTCCTTCGGCCTCGACGCCCCCTTCCATCATCTCTTCGAGCGCGGCAACTGCCACATCTTCCTCGCCGTCGGCAAGGTCGTCGACGAGCGCGAGATTGCCCCCGACGGCACCGTCGAGACCCGAAAGCGGCTCGTCCTCAGGTACAGCTACGATGACCGCATCGCCGACGGGATATACATGGGAAAGGCCCTGGAATTCGTCAAGGATTTCGCGGAGCATCCCGAAAAACTCGCCGAACCCCTCGTGCTGACCCCGGAACTGCGGGCCGAGCACAGATTGAAGGGATGATTCTTTAAATAGTTTGATTTTTCCATTCTTCGGGTATACAGTGATACCACGATCACAAATATATATATGTAGAAATGAACGGAGTGTGTAATGACGTCTGCCCGACCGCTTTCCGTCTTCCGTTATTTATTTCTCCTTATCTCCATGGCCTTAATCTCGTGTTCCATCGAAATGCTTGAAGAGGATGAGTACTATGTGGAGATTGGGGTTCCGACCGGTATCGTTTTGGGTTCCAAAAATATCAATATGGGGTTGGATGACCCTCCCGTTCAGCTCACATTCAAGCTTGAACCCGCGGGCGTGGAGAATGACTCCGTTGTCTGGTCAATCTCCGACCCTTCGATCGCAACTGTCAGTAAAGATGGAGTATTGACGCCCTTGTCCGTGGGTAGCGCGACGGTTACCGTGCGCTCCGATTCGATATCGGGGGAGCAGGCCCAGGCTTCCAGCGCCCTGAAGGTTGTACCAACGATTTCGACCTTTATTGAGGGCTCCAAGGTCGCACGGTTCAGGGACCCTCAAGGTATTGTCTCGGATAATGACGGAAACCTGTATGTGGCGGATTCCAACAATCATGTTATACGAAAGATAACTTCAGACGGTACAGTAAGTACTTTTGCAGGAAACGGTGGCAATTCAGGATGGACAGATGGAACAGGCTCTGCCGCCCGTTTTTTTTATCCGTCCCGAATTGTGAAAGATTCATCTGGTAACCTCTATGTTGCCGATGGGTATAATTGTAGGATACGAAAGATAACACCATCCGGCGAGGTGACAACCCTTGCCGGGTCGACCTCTGGCCATGTTGACGGGCTCGGATCGGATGCCCAGTTTGGCAGCCTTACTGATCTTGCCATTGACGGTTCAGGCAATGTGTATGTAACCGATTATGATACAATCAGGAAGATAACGCCCGACGGCACGGTAACAACCCTTGCCGGAGACACGATGGATTCAGGTTCAACAGATGGCATCGGTAGTAATGCACGTTTTTATCATCCTAGGGGTATTGCGGTTGACGCTTCGGGGAACCTGTATGTGGCAGATCTCGGAAATCACACAATACGGAAGATTACACCCGCCGGAGACGTAAGCACTCTCGCTGGGAAGGCTGGTTTCTTCGGTTCTACTGATGGCTCCGGAGCTTCTGCGCGTCTGGATGGTCCTTCCTGCATCGTATTTGGTAAATCGGGTAATCTGTACATAACAGAGGATTCAGGCTCTCGTATTCGTATAATGACACCCGATGGTACGGTCAGTACGTATTTATCAGATAACGGCCTGAACATATCATGTATGACGATCAATGATTCCGGCGTTTTCTTCTATACTCCTGGAGGAAACGATGATTCAATTTATACAATAACACCTGATGGGCAGAGTATCCGAATCTCCGGAGACGGTTCCAGCGGATATATCGACGGAAGGCCCGAAATATATGGCCTTACCTCTCTTGGTGGATGTACCATGGATAACGCCGGCAATTTCCTGGTACTTAATTCCGGCTTCTTGATGAAGATAACCCCTGAAGGTGCGATGACATCCCTGGCGAAAGTTGGAGGGGCTTCGACTCATTCTCTTGATTATGATCCATACATAGCGGTCGACAAGGGCGGTAATGTATATGTTGTTGATCAGGATGAAACCGTCGTCAAGAAGGTAACCCCCGACGGAAGTGTAACTGTTTTTGTCGGAGTAGCGGGGACATCCGGCACAAGCGACGGGACGGGCTCTACTGCCCGTTTCACCGAACCGAGCGGGGTTGCGGTTGACGGCGCCGGGAACGTTTATGTTTCGGATTGCGGGGCGCGTACGATCCGGAAGATTACCCCCGATGGCACGGTGAGTACCCTTGCGGGGAATCCCGGTAATAGCGGGAACAATGATGGGGCAGGGACGGGCGCGAGGTTCAATTGTCCTTGCGGACTTGCCGTTGACGGAAATGGGAATGTATATGTCATGGATGTCGGCAATGATAATATCAGGAAGATATCGCCTGAGGGAGTCGTAAGCACGATTTTTCCTCTGTCGGGCCAGTCTAGCCCCTATTCCTGGACGCCTAATCGAATTGCGGTGGACGGTACGGGAAAACCCTTTTTCTCATACGGTTGGGATATCAATACCCTGGATAGTAATGGTGATTTAATATCACTCGTTTCAGTTTCCAATGTTAGTGATATCTATGTGACTGCCTCCGGCAAGGTGTATATCGTCAATTATGGAAAAAAGTCGATCGAGACGTTTGAAACACGGAGACAACAGTGATGAAGCAGCAAGGCGTTGATTGGCACAAGCATGTCGTTCTGATTCTGGCATTCGTCGTACTCACCTCGGCCTTGCATTCCCAGGAGGGGACGGAACTTTACTCCAGGGTCTCGCCCAAGGTTGTCTACCTGAGGCATGAGTTCTATCTGGCGCCCGAGAAGGTCCGTTCGCAGGCGTCCTGGACAAAGCTCGAGGAGCTCATGAAGACCAAGCTACTTTCAGGGTATTTACCCATCGTGACCGGATCGGGATTCTTCGTGGACGGTCGCGGGAGAATCGTCACTAACCGACACGTCGCCCATGCAGACAGCGTAGAAGGCCTGCGCAAGTCGGCCATGCAATACCTGGAAAGGACCATGCAGGATTATTCCAATTCATTCACCTCGGCCGAAATGGCGTCGATGAAGCGGGACTTGAAAAACCTTTTTGCGAACAATGAATACCGGCTGGGCGCCTCGATCGGCAACGAGTTTATCGGATCCGTCACGGTCCTGTCGGTAGCGGAGGATAATGCTCCGGATCTCGCCCTCGTGGAGCTTCCGGCCTACAGGAGCTCCCCGTTAATCCTCGAGGAGGCGGAGGCGGTCGCCCCGTCGGTTGTCGGGTCCGACGTATTCAGCTTCGGCTATCCCCTGGGTACTACCATCGACAGCTCGTTCAAGGAACGGGTCGTTACCATGAATCGGGGAAATATCTCGGGATACCGAAGTTCCGAACTTCTCGATATACAGCACTCGGCCCCGATAAGCCCGGGTAATTCGGGCGGGCCGCTCCTGAACGCGCGGGGACTCGTCGTCGGCGTCAATACGGCGAGCTACGACGAGAAAAGGGGAAACAACATCTATTTCGCGGTCAGCGCGAAGAAGGTTCGGGCGTTTCTTGCCGACGAGGGTTATAACGACATACTCCTCTGGAACTCCCGCTACGGCGAGATGGCGAAGGCCGAATACGGCGATATGCCCGTCAACGCCGAGGGAGAGGTCGAATGCCCGTCGGTCGTCGTCGTTTCGGTGCCCAAGGGCATCTCGGTATCCCTTGACGCAGCGAAGATCGGCGCAGGTCAGCAGGCGGTGACCCTGACGAAGCCTCTATCGGTTCTCGAGTTGTCCGGGAAGGGCTATGAAAAGAAGTACCGGCTTCGTCTGGTCCCGTCGCTGAAAGGGCCCTCCATGATCTCCCCGCCCGTTGAGAGTAAACTCTCTTCAATCGAATTTGTCTCCGATCCACCGGCCGCTTCAGTTATGGTGGACGGCAATTTCTTCGGGGAAACCCCTCTCGGTATTTCCCTGACGGCGGGCACCTATATCGTGCAGTTCGAGCTCGAGGGTGTGGCATTCCCAAGCGAAAGGGTGGAGATCTCCGACGGCAAGGCGCGTTCGATAAAGGCGTCGGGAAAGTCCGGGTATCCCGTCACGTTTACGGGTATTTCGCCGGGAAAGACGGCGCAATGCGTTTTCCGGGAAGGGAAGCGCGAGTATATCCAGAATATCTCGCAGGGCTTGTCCGTGCCGGCCGGTTCATACGAGGTTGAGTTCGTCGGTGTCGCCGGGCTTGAAGGGATGACGATTCCCGTTGAAGTTCCCTCAGGGCCACTGAATCTTGATGTGTCGTCATACAAAAAAAACGCGCCCCTGGAGATTCGCGGATTGACCGATACCGCGGACGTTTGGGTAGACGGCGTACAACTTCCACCTGGACAGATGAGTCCCCTGATGTTGCCGATGGGAGCCCATACGGTAAGCATGTGGGAGAAAGGGATACAGCCGATTATCGCGCAAAAGATCACGATTACCGACAAGGGAGACTCTTTTATTAACTGGACAAGGAAAACAGGATACGACAGAATGCGAAATACTTCCGCATGGACAAGCGTAGCCCTTGCGGCTGTGGGCCTTGTCACCGTTGGATGTACGACGTATATGGGATCCGACGACTTTGCCATCGATCATACAGATTCCTACGATGAGTATTCGGACTGGATCGACAAGATGGATAGTATCAGAATAGCCGGTATTACCCTGAGTGTCACCGCAATTATCCCGGCAATTTTGGCTATTCGAAACCACAATAAATACATAGGACAAATGAAGGAGTTGAAAAAATGATGCGTTGTATCAAGACCTTATCGGTGTCCCTGTTTTGTATTTCCCTTGCCCTCATGGTCGCGTCCTGCGCCTCGCAGGAGTCCTACGAGCGGGTGACGAGCGAGGATTGCCTCGTTCTGATCCCAACCGAAATCATTAGTACGGATGGGTTGCAAATTGCCCGCGATTACTACCTGCATTTCAGCGATGGGCAGAAGAAGCGGAAGATCAGCAAGGTAAAGAACGAGTTGCTTCCCATCATAGTCAGGAGCGAAGGCGTCTCCATCTCTTCCATCTCGTCCTCGGTATCCTCGGGAGGACAGCACAATGTGGTCGGGGGAACAAGCGAGTTCCCGCTCGATCTCGCGCTTCCGTACGTTCCGGGTAAGGTTGTCGTGTATGAGTATACATTCGTGCAGAGTTACACCAAAGTCGACGGGACGAGTTTTCAGAGCAGATGGGGATTCAATAATACACAGGAATTAAAGAAACAGGATTATTTGGCGGATTTCATTAAACGGCCCGAGTCAAGCAGTTGGAGGAACTAAATGTCCTTGTCGTCTCCCCGCGGCGGGAGGCGACGAGCATGAGTCCTCGTCTCCCGCGCGTACCCGGATTATTCAGGGCAGGGAGAATCCGTATAATTCATCGGTACCCGTGTCGCGTACCCAGAGCAGTTCCCCGTCCCACGCTACTCCGCCCGGCGACGAGTAATATTCGCCTTCGCCCAAGGGATCATAGATAATCCGCTTCATGACCTTGCCGTCGCTCGTTCGAATCATGTAGAGACATTCTCGATCCGAGATGCAGAGCATTGAACCGACGGCGCCAATGCCCCCGGCCCACACGGACATCCCGTCGCTGTCCTTTGGCGCCGGAATGCTGTCCTGGACCGATCCGTCCGAGCGGTCGATTCGGTAGATGGTCTGTGCGTCATAATCGATATACTTGTAGCACCAGAGGGATGATCCGTCCCAGGCAAGGCCGATCCCGATGGGGCCCGCAATGCCGGAGGATGAGCCGTCCGGCGGCGCCGGGATCGTCGCGGAGATCGAGCCCGTGGACGGGTCGATGGAACTGAGCTGGGCCAGGGCCCAATCGAGCTCAATCCCGTCCTCCGTCACCCAAAGCGATTCGCCGTCCCAGGCGATACAGGTGAAATCGTGCAACGGGAATTCGTCCATGTTGTACATATGGGTGTCCAGGAGCTCTCCGCCGGTCGAGACCCGGTGAAGTATCTGGCCGTTCGCGAGCCAAAAGGCCTCTCCGTCCCACGCGAGTCCCGAATACGTTCCGCCCGCTCCCTCGGGAAGGGAAATCGTCTTCTCCAGCGTGGGTATCCTGTAGCACGTGGCCGACCAGTTTCCCTTTATCGTCTCGCCATTGTACTCGAGAACGTAGGTTCCCTTGGCTGTATCGTCCTCGGCGGCTGTACCTTTGAGCGTGATAACCTTGCCTATGTCGCCGAAGGTGAGGGTTCTTCCCTCGACGGTTCCGGTAATTTCCGTCCCGCTCAGATCGATAAGGGAAATCGATATCTCGCCGGTTATACGGCCGCCGTCCTGGGATATCTCCGCCGAAAACGTATGGTTGGACGAACTGCCGGGGATCGTATAGTTTCCCTTCCATTCGCCCACCGCGTTGAATTCGGCTTCCGATCCGCCTCCCCCGTCCGACGAAGAGTCGCACCCCGAAAGCGTCGCGGCAAAGGCAGCGGCCGCCAGCAGTGCGGCGGTCAGTATCGTCCTTGTCGATGTATGGCGTCTCATTGTTTCCTCCTTGGTTTCATCGTGTCCCGGGAAATGATACCCCGAAAAACCCCATTGTCATGTCGGGAGAAAGGTTGATTCTGTGAATGAGAGCCCTGTTAAGCGGGACGCGTACCGGTCCGGACGGCAATCTCAAGCCTCAGCGAAGCAGTTTCGCGAGCTCCATCTTGTTCCCCGCCCCCGTCTTTTTGTAGATGCGATCAACGTGCGTCTTGACCGTGGCGAGGGAGATGAAGAGGCGCTCGCCGATTTCGTGATAGGTGAGGCCGTCGAGAAGAAGCCCGGCGACCTCGCGTTCGCGGGGGGAAAGGGGGATATTCGCGAAACGATCCGGCGAATCGGCCGTGCTTTCGGAGTGGACGCCGGCATCCGGGGCTACCCCCGAACCAGAAAAGCAACGGACGTATTCAAGGCAACTCAGGTTCGTGCAGGCGAAAAACAGCGGGAGGACGAAGCCATCGTCCCGGGGATAGAGGGACCAAAGGCTCGGCAGGAGGAATCGAAGCTCGTCGATGGCGATCATGGGGAGCACGAATACCGCCACGACGATGGATATATGGCGAAGCGCCCGGCGTTCCCGCGCGGGGAGCGTGTCCCTCGCGGAATAAAACGCGAACGCCACGTACAGACTCGCGAGACTGACGAGGGCGAAGACGATGAGCGCCGGCAGGACCCGGTGCCCGTCGAAGTACAGCGCCCGTCCGCCGTCGTACTCCTTCGCGTAAAACCATGCCCCCGAGAGGAGGTATTGGGCGAACATCGCCAGCCCCGACCATTTGAAAAGCGGCGTCAGCCTGATCCCGAGGGACAGTTCGGGCCGACTGTCGACGACCATGGGCGCGAACACCGGGATGAGGCACAGGGCCGTCATGGTGGCGATCCGGCTTAAATTGTCGCCGATGGGCCCCACCCTGCTTTGCTCGGTCAAGGCGGCGCCGAGGACGACGAGAAAGAACGTGCCCATAAGGAAGAAAACGCCCCAGAGATGCGCGTTTCGCGTTTTTTGCGCGGTAACGGCAACCTTCGCGCAAACCAAAGCGCCGAGAATCAGGGATATGAGCCAATAGAGTTGATAGGGTAGCCACAGGGCGATCTCGAACTGCATGGGTATCGCGGGCGGCGGCAGGGCGGCCAGGGGCATGCCCGTGAGCAAAAGAGCCAGCGACGCGTATCTTTTATCCATTCCCGTTTCCTGCCTTCGCGCGCATGAAAGCCCTGCCGATCGAAGAAATCAACTGAATGGTGTCGTAACGGGCGCCCGCAATCCTGTACGCGTATTATCCCCGAGCTTCACCCGATTTGGCAAGTATCCGGAACGGCTGAACGACTCGCGATCGGCGTACCCGGAAGGCCCGCGCGGAGGTTGCCCGCGCAGGCCCGGGATATCGATCTACGGGCGTCAGCCGAGGATATTCTTGAGGTCGGCCTCTGCCGTGGAGATCGGGGTTACGTTCCACTTGTCCACCAGGACCTTGAGCACGTTCGACGAGACGAAGGCGGGAAGGGTCGGGCCCAGGTAGATGTTCTTGATGCCGAGCGAGAGGAGCGTGAGCAGGATGCAAACCGCCTTTTGCTCGTACCAGGAAAGGACGAGGGTGAGCGGAAGCTCGTTGACCCCGCACTTGAAGGCGTCGGCGAGGGCCAAGGCCACCCTGATCGCGCTGTAGGCGTCGTTGCACTGGCCCATGTCCATGATGCGGGGGAGGCCCCCGATCGTGCCGAGGTCGAGGTCGTTGAAGCGGTATTTGCCGCACGCCAGGGTCAGGATGACCGTGTCCTTCGGCGACTTCTGCACGAACTCGGTGTAGTAGTTGCGGCCGGGTTTCGCGCCGTCGCAGCCGCCGACGAGGAAGAAGTGCTTGATCGCCCCCTTCTTGACCGCGTCGATAACCTTGTCCGCGACCGACAGGACGGTGCCGTGGCCGTATCCCGTCGTCAGGACCGAGCCTCCGTTGATACCCGTCATCTTCCGTTCTTCCGCGTATCCCCCGAGTTCCTTCGCCTTCCCGATGACGGGCGAGAAGTCCTTCTTGCCGTTCACCGGGGGGATATGGACGAGTTCGGGATAGGCGACGACCGAGGTGGTAAAGACGCGATCGGCGTACGACGGGCGTACGGGCATCAGGCAGTTGGTGGTGAAGAGGAAGGCCCCTGGTACGCCGTCGAATTCCTTCTGCTGGTTTTGCCAGGCTGTGCCGAAGTTGCCCTTGAGTTCCGGGTACTTCTTGAGTTCGGGATAGGCGTGGCAGGGGAGCATCTCGCCGTGGGTATAGACGCTGACGCCCGTACCCTTGACCTGGTCGAGAAGTTCCGCGAGGTCATGGAGATCGTGTCCCGTAACGACGATGAAGGGCCCTGGCGCGACGTTCGTCGTTACGTTCGTCGGGACGGGAACCCTGTATGCGCCGGTATTCGCCGCGTCGAGGAGCTCCATGCACTTGAGGTTGACGCCCCCTGCTTCCATGTTGAGCTCGAGAAGCTCCGGCACGGTATGGTCGGCCCCGATGGCCGCGAGACCCTTATAGAAGAAGTCGTTGACCTCGCGGCTCTTCTTGCCGATCGCGGCCGCGTGGTGCGCGTAGGCCGCCATTCCCCTGAGCCCGAAGAGGAGGAGGCTTTTAAGGCTTCGCACGTCCTCGTCGCCCGAATGCCACAGGGAGTTCATGTCCAGGCCTTCGGTCGAGCCGCCCTTTGAGGTTATGTAGGAATCCACGGACTTTTCAAGCGCCTCGATGCGCCTGTCGTCGAAGCTGACGTTGGTAATCGTGGTGAACAGGCAATCGATGACCAGGGCGTCGCTTTCCTCCGTGGCGCCCTTTTTCGAAACGAAGCGGGAGAGCGCGATGAGTTTCCCCGTCAGTTTATCCTGAAGGTTTGCGGTATTTTCCTTCTTTCCGCATACCCCGTTGACCGTACAGCCCTTGCCCCCGGCGGTCTGTTCGCATTGAAAACAAAACATTGACATCATATGCCTCCTTTGGCGTTCTACGGAAAGTGTAATTCACCCTGTCGCTGATTGTATGTTGCATATGCAACATACACTGAAGGTAGTGTACTGCTTGATTCATTGGCAAGAAATGTATGATGTAGTATATTTATGCCATGAAGGATCATACTGTTTTGATCATCGCGCCTAACGACGGGCTTTTGTTCGTGCCGGCGGGAATTATCGATATCTTCACGCAGGCAAATCGTTACGCGGGTGAAGGGCTTAGGCGGTACCGGACGACCGTCGCGACTACCGCTCGCTCGCGCGTCATACACGGACGGTCGGGCCTGAACCTGCTGGCCGACGAGTGCCTTGACGACCTTGATCCCGATCGTTCATGGGACACGGTCGTCGTCACGAACCGCGCGGATGATCTGGCGGAGAGCGAGATCATCGCGCGTCGCGTTTCACGCCTCTCCACCCGTTGCGGCCGGATGGTGTCGATGTGCGGGGGCGCGCTGATTTTCGCGAAGGCCGGCCTGCTCGAGGGCCGAAGGGCGACGACGCACTGGCGGAGCCTCGACGAGCTGGCCGCCCTGTCGCCGACGACCGAGATCGACCGCGACTCGATCTACGTTCGGGACGGCAGGGTGTGGACGTCCGCCGGCGCGAGTTCCGGCTTCGACCTGACGCTCGCCCTCGTGGCCGAGGACATGGGGGCCGCCGTCGCGCGGGAAGTCGCGCGCGACCTCGTGCTTTTCCTCAGGCGCCCCGGCGGGCAGGCGCAGTTCAGTCGCTTTCTCGCCTCGCAGGCCGATCCCGACACGCCCGTCGGCCGGGTGCAGGTTTGGGCGCTCGAGCATCTCGACGCCGACTTGAGCGTGGGTCGTCTCGCGGACGAGGCCGCGATGAGCCAGCGAAACTTTTGCCGGGTGTTCGCGAGGGAGACGGGCACGACGCCAGCGCGCTTTATCGAGGACATCAGGCTGGAGTCGGCACGTGGTCGGCTCGAGCAGGGGCACGAGTCGCTGGACGAGGTCGCGTCCGCGTGCGGCCTCGGCTCGGCGCTCAACCTGCGGCGCCTCTTCGAGCGAAACCTCGGGGTGAACCCTTCGGATTATCGAATACGGTTTGGCATGAATTGATCGTTGATTGTCATTTATGCCATGCCCCCGAAATCGTATACTTGGAGTGTCAGGAGGAAGAAACCATGATAACCATAGGGATCAACGGATTTGGAAGGATAGGGCGAAACTTTCTGAGGGCCGCCTGGGGCAGGACGGACATGAGGATCGCGGCCGTGAACGACCTTACCGACGGCGCGACGCTGGCGCACCTTTTGAAGCATGATTCGATACTCGGCGCCTTTCCCCATGAGGTCGTCGCGACGCCCGCGGGCAACGGTACCGCCGGAGTGATTGCGATAGACGGAACGCCGGTTCGCGTGTTCGCCGAAAAGGATCCCGCGCGCATTCCATGGGCGGAAGCGGGCGTGGACGTCGTCATCGAGTCGACGGGCCGTTTTACCGACCGCGCGTCGGCCGAGTTGCATCTGGGCCCGGCCGGGGCGAAGCGCGTCATCGTTTCGGCGCCGGCGAAGGGCGACGACCTTACGGTGGTGATGGGCGTCAACGATTCCCGGTATGACCCGGCCGCGCACCGCGTAATCAGCAACGGGTCGTGCACGACCAACGCGCTCGCCCCGGTCGCTCTCGTTCTGCACGAGGCGTTCGGCATCGAGCATGGGCTCATGAACACGACGCACGCGTACACGAACAGCCAGGTTCTCCACGACCAGCCCGAGAAGGACCTGCGCGGCGCGCGCGCCGCGGCTCTGTCGATCGTGCCATACTCGAGCGGGGCGGCGAAGGCGATCGGGAAGGTGATACCGGCGCTCGACGGAAAGCTGACCGGCTACTCGCTTCGCGTGCCGGTTCCCGTCGTGTCGATCGTCGACTTGACGGTAAACCTCGCGCGGGACGTGACGGCCGAGGAAGTGAATGCCGCGTTCAAGGCTGCCTCCGAGGGCGCGCTTCGGGGTATATTGGGGTACAGCGAGGAGCCCTTGGTGTCGAGCGACTACCAGGGAGACCCGCGTTCCTCGATCGTCGACGCGAGGTCGACGGTCGTTATCGGAAAGCGGATGGTGAAGGTTTTGTCCTGGTACGACAACGAATGGGGGTTCTCGAACCGCCTCGTCGACCTCGTGGCCCTGATCGGCCGCAAGGGGGCATAGACCGCCGCGGCGTCCATGATCACTGCCGTCACGGAAAGGCATGCGACCAGAATGCCCTTGATGTCATTCAGCGGGTTGTCGATTGAAGACTTGAAGGCTGAGTGAAGATTTTCAAGAATTTCCCCGGGGCCGTATTCGGCGTTCCGCGCGCGATCGTCGATCAGCCTGAGGGTGGATTGAATGGTCTTCGAGTCGACGAGCCGGAGAAACTCTTCGTGGAGTCGATCCTCGAACTCGAGATGGGCCCGGAACCCCAGGGATTTTGAGTTGTGCGCCGAGGTAAAGAAGTCCGCGACATAGTGAAGGATAATGCCGAGGTTTTCGCTGAATCGTTTGTTTTTCCCGCCGGGCTTCAGGGTCTTTTGGGCCAGTTTCGCGATTTTTCGCGCTATGTACTTTCGAGAATGCCGCCAGAAGTGGGGATGCCTGATGAAAAGGGTGTTCATGTCCGGTAGAACGCAGCCCCTCACGAAGCGCTTTCTGCTCAGCTTGACTCCCCAGGTTTCGCAGATCACCGGGAAGATCGACTCGCCAAGATACGCGTGCGTTTGGTATGTCATACGAAAAGGGTATGGCGCGAGTGTTTGAATACGATGAGGAGAGCGACAAAAAACCGTCAGTTGTGCTTGTAATGGAAGATCATCATGCTGACGTCGTCGTGCTGGGGCATTTCCTTCTTGAAATCGAAAAAAGCCTCGAATATCCTGATCTTGGCCCGAATCGGGTCTTCTTCGCTTTTTTTGCCGTCCCTGAAGATGCGGCCAATCTCGTCGATATGGAAGGTCTGGCCGGAACGGTTTTCCTGCTCGATGATTCCGTCGCTCAGCAAAACCAGGACGGTATCGGGCGCGAGGCGAAGGGTTTTGACCGTTGGCTCTATGTTCGCAACGAGGCCTACCGGGACGTTGTCGGACGATTCGGCCAGTTGTTGTACCGAGACTCCCGCTATGACGAACAGATATGAGTGTCCCATGTCGCAATACTCGAGCTCTCCCGTCGTTTCCGAGAATTTCATGAAGACTCCCGTCAGATACTTCTTCAGCTTGAACGTATCAAGGATGATCGCGTTGAGGCTCTTGACCGTTCTCTCGAGCGGGAGGTCGAAGTCGGCGTTGTACATGAAACCAGCCAGGACGGCGGTTATGATCGCCGCGGATATGCCCTTCCCGGAGATGTCGCACAGGCAAAAAAACCATTTTCCCGGTGCGTATTCCCTGACGTAATAGTAGTCGCCCCCAACGCCCTGCGCCATGACCGATGAGCAGGTAATCGAAATGCGCCGGTTCATGACCCTGAGGCAGGGCGGCACCAATCGTCCCTGGATGGTGATCGCCGTATCCAGTTCCCGCCGGTAATCGAGCATGACGTGCATGATGATGTCCTGCGAGGTGACGTGCCCGCGAAAGGATCCCCGCTCGTCGACAAGGATGTAATGGCTATTGGCGTCGGTTTCAATATCGCCCGAAACCCTGTCCCGAATTTCCTGGATGTATTCGTCGTACCTGAAGGTGACGGCGGGCCTCATTATGTCCTCGACGCTTTGGCGCTTGAGTAGATCCCTCCCGAACGGCTTGCCGAGGATCTCGACGAGATCCTGCGGAACTATCATGCCAAGAACCTTGAGCCCGTCGCCGACGACGGCGATCGCGTGCTGGTATGGTTCCTTCAATTCCGACAGGAGCCCGTACACGCTCGCGCCTCCGTCGACGAAAGACCATGAACTGGCGATTCTGACGATCCTGTCGCCAGCCGAGGTGCTCCGTTCCGCTTCCTTGAGGATCATTCATCTTCCCCCATATCCATGAAGTCGTCCGTGAATCCCTTTCCTACCGCGACCGTGTTGCGCCTCTGCGTGTAAACCACGCCGAGATCCCAATACTCCAGCGCCGCGAACATCGCGTTTCCCCCGTCATACTTGTCGCTCGACTTGGTTCTCCATGAGGCATAGCTCATGAGAGCGATAAAGTCCTCTTTGTCGATGTACTCTTGGCGTTTCTTGTTGAACAGATTCCATTTTTCTATGTCTTTGAAGCCGGGGCCCTCGTCCTCGACGATTAACCGCGCCTCCGTGGCGTTGAATCGGTACCACACCTTGATTTCTTTCGCGGGATCGCACCCGTTCCCGTGCTTGATCGCGTTCTTGAGTATCTCGCTTACCTGTTGCTCGAGGAGAAGACGTTCATCCGATTTCGGCCGCGTTCTCTGGACGAGCATCAGGGTGAAATACCGTATCTGACGATAGTCGCTCGGCAATACGGTGAAGTTCATGCCCTCGCGGGACATCAGACCATGATCGTCGTTTATCAGTATTTCAGCGTTCATGCGTGACTCCTTGCGTGTTGTATCGCCGACATAAGCGTTTTTTCGACCGGGAGTATCGAGGACATCTTGCTGAGCCTGAGGAGTTTGTCGACCATTCCCGACGCCCCGCAAATGCAGAATCCCGCACGTCTTGCCTTGGCGTCGGTGAATATCTGGAACAGCACGCCGATCCCGCTTGAGTCGATGTACGACGTTTTCCCCAGATCGATCACGAAGGCGCATTCAGTCTCCCGCGCCGCCATGCCGTCGTACTTGGCATGGAAGTCCGGCGCCTCGTACATGTCCAATTCGCCGTAAATGGAGCAGATGACGACCCCCTGACTCTTGTCGAAACTGACGTTCATGCTTCCTCCCTAGACGATCTTGAGTACTTGAATGGTTCGGTCGTCGAGGTTGACGCCGTTCTCGCTTTTGTCCCTCACGGCCGAGATGATCTTGGTGGCGAGCTCTTCCGCCGAGAGATAGTAGTGCCTCTCGATGATTTCCCCGACGGCAAGGCTTCCGAACAGTTCGCCGTTCCGTTTCCTCGTCCCGCTCACCCCGTCGGTGAATACGCATACGATGTCGCCGCACTTTACGGGGATATCGCGCGATTTTATATTGAGTTCTTTCGCGACTCCGGCCGCGACGCCGAAATCGATCGCCTTCGCGCTCATCGTTTCATGGCTGAAGCAGAGGGTCGAGATGTTGCCGCAACCGGCGATTTCGACTTTCTCCTTGTTGCGCATGTACCGTACAAGGGCAATGGACGCATAGCATTCGACCTTCCTGCGCAGCATGTCGCCGTTAAGCCTGTTGAGCATTCCCGCCGGATCGAGCGAGGTCTGCGAGAGAATCGTAAGCCAGGCGTCGAGATAGATGAGGCCGGTTTGCCGCTCTGTATTGTCGGCCGTGATGTCAATCGTTGAAAGCAGGATGCCGTCATCCCCCTGGATATACGCCTTCGCCGCATCGCTTCCGATCCCGGCACCATAATCGACCGTCGCCGCGTATCCGTCCCATTCCACGCCGTTCCGGGTTATGGACGACTGGGTGTTAAGGAGGATTCCCCGGCGAATATCCTCGGAGAGCGTTTTGACCTTTTTGTTCCGTATGCGGATACCGTGGAGAATCTGGGTGTAGAAGGTACCGAGAAAATTGACCGCCTGAAGTTCGGCTGCGTGGAAACGGCCCTTCTTCCTCGCCATGACGATCGAGAGTATCGATTCCTTGCGGGCCATAACCGGAACGACTATCCATGAGCGGTATTTTCCGTTGACCATCGAGCCGTCATTGCGCTCGACGCAGTCAATCTTCTTCCGGTCAAGGAAACCCCCTCGGTCGGAGCTGTCGCCCGGGGCGAACACATCCGTATCGCTTTCATCAATCGTCAGGATGTCGCGCGCCGAATCCTTTTGCCGGTGAATGACCGCAAGGGCGTCCTCCCCGGCGAAATGCCTGCATGATCGCAATACTGCCTCCGCGAAGGACTTCCCGCTCATCGATACGGAGCCCTCGATCTCATTTTCCATGTGCGTTATCGCCTTCAGCGCCCGATCGTACGCGTTTTGGTGTTTCATGCCTGCGAGGATACGGCCCGTATATTCGGCGACGATGAGGAGGGCGCTAAAAAGCGATGAGCGAATGAATAAAAAAAGGCGATCAAGCGGGAATAACGGATACCTTACGGTGTCCTGACCGCCGCTTCATCTTGGCGCGCCATTATTCATTCAGGAGCGGAGATGAAAATAACAATCGCGATCAATGGTGAAGGGCGTGGGCATTTCTCGCGGGCGCGGGCAATCGCGGAGATCGTCGGCAAAAGTCACGACATCACCTTCAGGGCCCCCGGGCATCTTGCCGACGAACTGTCGGAGCTGTTTCCGGATAACGACATCCGGCGCATACCGTACTTCTCGTTCGCGCAACGCGGATTCCGGATTGACTATCGAAAGACGATTTCGTCCAACGCGAGACTGTTCCTCGAGGCCCCCGCGATTCACCGGAAGCTGGCCGACGAGCTTCTTTCCGAGGGCTGCGGGATGGTCCTTTCCGACTTCGAGCCATTCACCTCGAGGGCCGCAAGGATCGCGGGCATCCCGGTTCTGCAGTTGAATCACCCCGGGATTGTGTCCCGGACGGCGGACCTCAGCCCCGCCGGCCTCGCCGCGAAAATCGTCGCGATCTACATGATGGCCGGCGCAAAAAAGACGATCATCTGTTCCTTCTTTGACGGTGACGTGGGCCCGATAATCAGGCGGTCTCTCAGGGACAGGAAGGTAGCCCGCGGGGACTATTTCGTCGTCTATCAAAAATCCTTGTACCGGGAAATGCTGGCTCCGGTACTGGGGCGAATAGGCGAGGGGATGTTCAGGGTCTTTCCCGATTCACGGGAATGCTACGAAGACGCCCTTGCCGGATGCGCCGGGCTTGTGGCGCCCGCGGGACATCAAAGCATCTCCGAGGCGCTCGCGCTCGGGAAGCCGGCGTTCGTGATTCCAGTGAAGGGACAATATGAGCAGGAATTGAACGCCCGCAGGCTTCGCGAGTCCGGATTCGGGGATTATGCGTACATCGACGGGCTTGAGAGCGGCTTGCCCCGGTTTATTTCCGATATTACCCGATTTGAAACCGCTATCGCGAAGTGGAAGGACGCGGATGACGGCAAGGCCAAGGGCCGATGGCTTTGTAGGGACGATACCCTGCGCGCCGTCGAGATCGTCGAGCGGTTTATCGCCTCCTGCGAATGGGACCGGGGAAGAAGGATGGATGCGCTGTCCGCGCCATTGCTCGCCTCTCTTGTGCCGTGATCCGGGACGGCGCATTTCTGACGGAAGAATTACCGACGGCAAACGGGGACCTCACCGTTTCCGAACATGTCGTTGATAGCCTTCGTCTGACAGGCATGGACCGCGCCCGCTTGCGCGGACCCTGCCTGCCGGGCACAGTCTGTGCCGTATAAAATTCCGGGAGGAAAACATGAAAAGGATTATTGTTTCCGCGCTGTTGATGGTAACGGCAATCTGCGTGGCGCTTGCCGAGGGCAAAAAGATCGATTTTACCGCGATTACCGGGGGAAGCCTTTCGACGTTCGATTTCGAGGAGAGCGGCAACGACAAGGGTTATACGACGGGAGGACTCGACAAGTTCACGCTCGAGTATTCGGACGGCTCGGCCGGGGCGAAGGTTCAGATGAAGGCGTACCTTCCCGATTACGCCCTGACGATGGACGAGTACTACGGCTGGATGAGTTTCGGATCAGTCAAGTTTACCGCGGGCGAGTTTGACAGCCGCTATAGTAACCGGGTGAAGAACGAGGAAAGCGCCTGGGGCGTCTGGGAGAAGTTCAAATACGGGGCCCTTAAAAACGGCTCGCAGGTCAAGGAGTCGGAGAACATCGCCCTGTGGGGCCGCGGCGACATGGTCGCCGAGATTAAGTTCGGAAACGCCTCGTTCGCCGTCGGTACCGGGACGAACAGCGTCGACGACACCTTCTCGGTAGCCGAGTCGCTCGCCGCCCGAGGCGCGTTCGCCATCGGCGAGACCGCGAAGGTCTCGGCGACGTTCAGCCGCTATGCAGAGGATTTCGCGACCGCCGGCCTTTTCTGCGAGGTGCTTTCGATAGAGAACCTGAACCTTGTGGTCGGCTATTCAGGGGCCTTTGACCTCGAGGAATCGGACAACACCGTTCACGCGGGCGAGCTTCGGGCGCGGTACGCGTTCGGCAAGTACGCCTTGACCTCGCACAATAACGTTTCGATCGGCACCGACACGATGACCGTCTACAACATGGCGAACGTCGCCATGAAGGTCGACGACAGGATCACCGCCCTCTTGTACGCGAACAACATCAACGTCTCGGGATCGGCCGCGGAAGACGCGGGCGCCGACGGCAATCGCCTGACGGTCAGGCCCGGCGTTACCCTCACCGCGCAAAAGGGCGTCACGGTCGACGCCGGTCTCGAGTTTTGCGTAGCCGACGTCGGCGGGACGAAAACCAACGCGATGAGCGTCCCGGTCGTCGTCCGGGTAAAGCTGTAAGGGGAAATGACGGAACCGCCGGGAAAGGCGCGCGCGCCGGATTGTCGCAATTCGCGTATACGGTACGCGCGCCGGCAGGGTTTCGGATTCCCCTCAGGGCGCAACGCCCTCGGTTTCGGCGCTGAACAGCCTTTCCTGGTCTCTCCGCAGTTGGGGAAGGGCGTCGGCCGGGAAGCGAAAGAGGGGCGAGAAAAGCCGGTCCAGCAGGGAAAGGAGCTGGCGGCATTTGTAGGCGTCGTGATGGGCCTCGCCGCTCAGCTCGGACCGCTCCCAGCTTTCAACGTCGGAAATCCGGAGTTCGACCGGCAGGGTGTGCTGGCGGGTGAAGACGCCGGGAAAGGCGGGGTCGCCCGGCAGGAGGATACGGCCGGTGTCCCCGTCGTGCCGCACGGGAACGGAGAAGTTCAGCTTGCATTGAAACTTTCGGTGATGGTCGGAGGAATGGGGATTCGCCCGCGCGTTGATGCCGAGGGCCCGGTAGAAGGATTCGGCGTTGGCGGATACCTCTCCCTCGTCCGGTTCCGCGGTGATACCCTCCCGCCTACGGAGGTTGCGCATCAGTGAGCGGACCGCGCCCCGCATGTCGTCGGGGCCGTCGAAGAGGGTTTGCGTGATCGAGGCCGACGAGGTGTTCTCCTGGAGGATGACGCCCTGTTTCTGAAGGGCGTGAAAGAGGGTAAGTGAGTCGTCGCGGTCCTTCAGAATGAATGTGACGGCCACTATGTCGCGGATGTCGTACACTTCCTCGGCGGCATCCTTGCCCAGCTTGGCGAACATGCTTTCGGGACTCTTGAGGCGGGCCTTTATCTCGACGAGATCGACGTTGATCCCGTCGCCGCTCCCGAAGACGAGGACGTTGCGCGCAGCGTCCACCGTGACTGAGGCGCAGAGTTTGTTGAAGAAGGCGGAGACCTTGACGAAGGCGCGCCTCGCGTTCTCGTCCTCCGGCATGACGGCCGGGTCATGCCAGGGAAAGCGGTATAGATTCGAGAGAGATATCCTTCGCGACCTGAGGAAGAGCCCGAGGCTCGCGTAATCGAAGATGTCCTGGCTGTCTTCCTCTATCGCCTTGATGAGGTGGCACAGCTTCAGGATCGAGCAGGCGGCGAGCCTCCAGCGCGGCGGCACGTGTTCCGGCGCACCCGTATATCCTCTGAAGATGTGCGGGTACTTTCCCGACGAGGCGAGAAGGAAAAGATGTCGGGGGTCTTCCCGAATCAGGCAGGCAAGGGCACCCGAGTCGACGAGAGCCCTTATATCGTCGAGTGATTCGATCGCGTCTCTGTAGAGTCCCGCTTGCCGGGACTGGAGGCCGCAAAGGTCCCCGAGTTGACCCGAGACCGAGGGGATGAGGTAGCCACGGAGATAGTCGATCGCACGCTCGACGTATTTCGCGGCCCGCTCAAGTTCCCCGTGCGCCGGTTCGCGGTCGGCTATGGCAAATCCCCTGTTTGCCATCATCAGCGTCGCGCGTCCGATGGCCGTGCGGTAATCGGCGCAGTCCCGCAGGAGATAGGGCGTCAGCTCGCTCCGGTCAAGGACCGAGCCGAAGATCTCGTGGTAGAGTTCATGCCGTTCTGATTCAGTCTTCAAGGATTTCCTCCTGTACCAATGCGTACCATCCCGATCGATAGGTTTCGAAGCCCTTAGACGCCGCAAAGCCGACTATCTTGCCCCGGCTTGCGCGGTTATCGGGGAGCAAAAACCCCCGCGTCGCCTGTCTGACGGAATCGAAGATGGCCGTTTCCAGCGTATCCGTCGCGGACGAGGCGCTCGACGCGCTCGACGCGCTCGATGTCCCGCTTTCGGCGATGATCCTTCCGTCCCCGTTCGCGAGGAGGGCCCTGAGGGGACGGCCCGTCTCGGGAGCGAGCATCTCGTTCGCGCGGGAGGCGACGACGTCGCCGAGGCCGGCCCAGTTGAAGACGACGCCCAATGCCCCGACGAGAGCGCCCGTCGCGACGCCGCCCCTGCGAATCCCGCAGGAATATACCAGGGCGGGCTTGCCGCCGGCCAAAGGCCCCCGGTGTACGCCCTCGAATCCGTATTCGTCGCCGTTCGCCGCGCGCATGGCTTCCGTAAACCATTTCGTCCCCGCCATGGCGCGCCCGACGCTCGCGAAGCGATCGGGCCGTCCGTTCGCGACGACCGTCCCGGCAAGGTCGCAGACGACGATGTCGAGATAGACGGTATAGGAGTCGAGGATGATCCCCAACCTCTCGGCGCATCTCGCGGCCGTTACCGGCCCCGGGTTTTCCAGCGCCTCGACGAGGGAGGCCTCCGTCGACCACCAGCGGACGTCGCACGAGCGCTCATAGAGATTCCGGTCGACGATGTCGATCATGTTTTCGGCGACCTGCGACAGCCGCTCGGCCCTGACCTTCGTCCCGAGGAAATCGTTGATCTCCATCAGCTCGCGCACCGTGGAGTCGATGCTTACCCGGAGCGCGTCCGTGATCCTCTGCGTCCGGCTTACCATCGCGCGCACGGCGTCCGCGACGACCGCGAAGCCCCTTCCCCCCGCGCCGGCCTTCGCGGCCAGGATCTTCGCGTTGATCGAAAGCACGTGTATGTCGTCATTGACCGACTGGATATCCTTGATCGATTCCCTGAGCCGCTCCGTGATGTCGCTCGCGAGCTGCGAGATGCGGTTCTGCGTTATCTCCCCTTTCTTCGTTGTCATGCGTCCTTCCCTTCAGGTTGCAGGTTTTTCGGTACGCCTTCAATACAGCAAGGGGCATGCCAATTGAACGGTGGATTGCCATTCCTTTATCCCGCAGGAAGTTACGAGGGATGGCATGATCTGATATTTTTCGCATCCCGATAAATAGCAGGCAATGACCGGTAATTGCCCGATTTTCTCGCATCAACGATGGTCCCTCGCCTGAGGGGGCTCCGAACGACGACGTTCGCGCGGCGTGGCGCCCCCTGCCTCATTTGACTTCCTGAAACGCTTGAAGTATGTTTGTAAGAGGAGGATAACAATGCTTGATTCAAAATTGAAGGACGCGATCAACGCGCAGATCAACAAGGAATTTTATTCATCGTATCTGTATCTTGCCATGGCCGCGCATTTCGACGCGAACGGGCTGCCCGGTTTCGCGAAATGGATGAAGGTGCAGGCCGCCGAGGAGTGGGGTCACGGGATGCGTTTCTACGAGTACCTGACCGAGGTCGGTTCGGAGGTAGTGCTCGCGGCCATTGCCCTGCCGCCGCTCAAATTCGGGACGCCGAAAGAGGTGTTCACGCAGGTGTACGAGCACGAGCAGTCGGTGACGGCCTCGATCAACGCGATCTATGACCTCGCGAAGAAGGTGGGCGACCCCAAGACCGAGCTTATGCTGCATTGGTTCATCAACGAGCAGATCGAGGAGGAGAAGAACGATCGCGACATTCTCGACCAGCTCGAGATGTCCGGCGGTACCTCGTTCGGCCTGATGTTCCTCGACCACAACGTGCTCGGAAAGCGAAAGGAGGATTAGAAGAGTCCGTAGGGGCAACTTTTTCCTGTGCTGCGCACTTGCCACTGGCGGCGGGTTGGTCCAACCCGCTGCCATCGAGGCATACAGTTTTTGTTGAATTGTTACCGGTTCGCCTTCAGCCCGAGAAGGAGCTCCATACGCGATTTGAATCCCGTCTTTTCGTAGATGTTGTGGGTATGGCGCTTGATGGTCGATTCGTCGACGCCGAGCGTCTGCGCGATGATCTTGTTGCTCAAGCCACGGGATAGTTCCCGCACGACCTGCGTTTCGCGGGGCGTCAGGTTGAAATTGCCGAGGATGATATCCGCGGAAAGTTCGCGCGGACCCGGGTCTTCCAGACAGGTTATCTCTACTGAGGCGAACGGTACGTCGGGGGCTTTCGGCCGGAGTTCCGCGCAGGGCAGGAGACGGAAGCGGAACGAGCGTCTCTTCCCGCCGGATTCCAGGACGATCCTGTCCATCCCCGGCGCCAGCGGGCCGTGGAGAAAACGCCGATAGGCACGGCGTAATGAAGGTAGGGATTCCCTCTCCCATGACGGGGAATCGTCGATGGCCGCAAGGAATCGCGGGTTCGCAAGCACGACGTTGCCCCGATAGTCGAGCCAGGCGGCGGATTCGGGAGGGTCCCCGATCATGAGGGAGTTCTTGAGGGCGTCGTTGAAAAAGGGGGCGACGAAGTTGAAGAGGTCGACCTCGGTACTCGAATAGTACGGGCTGGAAAGCCCCGCGCGGGCGATCGCCCAATACCCGTTGAAATAGCTGTCGATGAGCGTGGGCATGTATATGATGTCGGATATCGGGCGGAATCCCTGGACTGTCTCGATGAACTGCTGGTGCTCGGGGATGTCCATCCAGGGGTCCTGCCGCATGACGTAGGAGCCCCTGTTCTCGAGCATTGACTTGAGCAGGAAATCCTCGTGAACGACCGACAGGTAAAGGTCGTTGAATCCGGGAGGGTTGTTCGACAGGAATATCGAGGTTCGCCGCTTGCCGGCCGGTTGGAGCAGGACCGTGCCATAATCCGCGTTGACGAGCGAGACGATCATGCCCAGCGCGTGGTCCAGCGACTTGGACGTGCATGGGTGGGTATACAGGGTGCGGATGATCTCCCGCACGGGGACTATTTTGTTCTCCGGTATGTTCATCTATTCCTCTCGTCAGGGGTAAAACGAAGATGCAATAGAAGACGCTCGTTTCAGTGTATGCCTGCCCCCGTCAAAAGGCAAGTCCCGTGGAATGGATTCGGCTCGCGTACCGTCGTTAATCCTCACGGGCAAAGCGACCGCAGAGGCACGCGCCCCTGCGGATGTCCGAGCGAAAGACGATCCCCTCGGGTTCGTATACCCGAACGAGTCCCGGCGGCAATGAGCCGTCCGGGATTTTTTCTTTCATGAGGTCGAGTTCGCGGCCGAGGAAGGAGGGGTTGAACAGAGAGGGTGGATCGTCCTCGGGCACGGCGGCGTAGAAGATGCCGGACTCGACGAGGTCCTGGAAGAAGTGACTGCCGAAGGAAAGCTCGGGACGGTAACCGCCTTTGGTATAGGCTACCTCGCACAGGATCCTGAAGTTGTCGATCTCGGCGAAGGAGACCGGCAGGCCCAGCTCGGGAGAGGAGGTTCCGATGCGCCCCGGCGAAAGCAGGATGGCGGTCTTGCCCTCCTCGCCGTAGAGGGCATTGAGGAGGCCAACCGTCCGGGCGACCGTCGGCTTGTCGCGGTAGGGAAGGGCGCAGTAGGCCTCGCTGTCGACGACCACGATCGCGTCGATCGGGCATTCAAGCTGCGGGCCCATCGTGTTCCGCCAGAGAGCAAAGTAGATGTCCACGCGCGGGATGGACGAGATCGCCTCGGGGTCGAGGCGGGCCGCGCTGCCCGGCGCGATAATTCCCGGGACCGTCGGGGTTTGCAAGGGTCGGCACTGCAGGAGGTTTATCATGTATTCCTCCCGCGAGGACCAGTTGACCGTGAACTCGACGTCGACCGGATTGCCGTACGCCTCCTGCAGGCGCCGCATGACGGAGCGAAGATCGCCCATCAGGGAGGCTTGCTCGACGACGCCCGGGCAGGTGCCGATGTCGACCCTTCGCGGGCGCCCGGCCTCGGCGAGCCGCCGCTCCGTCTCGAGGTCGCGTTCCGCCACGAGTTCCGCGAGCCAGGGAGGCAGGAGAGGAAGCACTTCGTCGAGGGATCGGGTGGAAAGGCGCCGAGCCGAGAGGTCGAGTCCGTCGACCGAGCGCTGGCAATACTGCGAGTGGTCCGAGCCGCCTGAGGGATCGAGGCTTGGCCGGTCAAGGCTGACGAGGCGGGGATAGTCGCTGTCGGTTCTGTCCACCGCGCGCGTACCGAGGCCGATGACGAGGCGGACCATTCCCGCCTCAGGGTCGATATCGGGATGCCAGCGCCATGCGTTGAAGGAATGCCCGACTCCGGCGACGGCCGGCATGAAGAAGTCCCCGTAGAGGGAGCCGGATACCCGCTGTACCAGGATCGCCATTTGTTCGTCCTTGTCCTGAAGTCCCCGCTGACGGCGATAGGCGAGGGCCGATGGGTCCATGGTGCTGGCGTATACCGAGCGCATCGCGTCCTCGAAGGCCCCGAGCCGGTCCTCGGGACTTCCGGTATTGGCGCAGAACACCGATTCGTACTTGCCGGCGAACGCGTGGCCGAAGCTGTCCTCGAGGAGACTGCTCGACCTGACGATGATGGGGGACTGGCCGAAATACTCGAGGGTGCGGAGAAACTGCTCGCGGATGCGGTCGGGGAAGGCGCCCGCGAGTATGCCCTCGCGGAGGGCCGGGGCGTCGCGGAAGTAGCCGTCGCCCGTGCGCTGGAGGATTCTCAGCTTCCAGAGGCGGTTATGCACGAGGTACGTATAGAAGACGTCCGAGCCGACGAAGAAGGAGTCGTGCGGCTCCATGCGGGTCGCCAGCGCCGGAAGCGAGCTTTTGACGATCTTGCGCGAGAGGATGAGGCCCGCGGCCTTTCCGCCGATCTTGCCCGAGCCGATCATGCGGTCCTTGACCTCGAGGAGGTCGCGCGGCGCGCAGTTCTCGAGCACAAGACCGGTGAATCGGCCCTCGCTCCCGATGAGCCGCTCGGCCATAGACAGGACGAGGTCCCGCGAGGCGACGGTTTTCCCGGCTCCGTCATCCAGGGCGGTGGCCGCCTTGCGCGCCTCGATGAAAAAGCGCTCCCAGCTGTCGAGGTCGCGCTCCGCCCCGGCGTCGTCCCGGGCCCCGGCGAGTTGGTAGAAGCGGCTTACCGAGACCCCGTCCGTTACGGGTTGGGCGTCGCCGGGATTCGCGGGGTCGAGGCGGTGGGGGAAGAACATCGTCGGGGAATACCGGTTCCAGACTTTGATCGGGTGGACGTAGCAGATGTCGCCGTCCGGGTAGAGGTCGAGCAGGAGTTGCGTCGTTTCCCTGATTCGGGCTATCGCGTCGTGACTGTGGCGGTGGCGCAGGACGCAAAACCACGCGACGGTGTCGAGTTCGAAGAGGTAGGGGCAGGTAACCGTGAAGAAGTTTCCCATCATGAGGTCCGCGGCCCAGGCGGTCTGGAGCTCGGACAGGCAGTCGAAGACGTAAAAGGCGCCGACGCCGGCCTCTTCGACAATCCGGTGAACCTCGCCGGTGAAACGCTCGAAGCCCAGGAAGGGATCGAGGCGGTGGATGACGAGGCCCTCCCGTTCCTCGAGTATCGCGTCGTGCGGTGCGAAGCGTATGTATACGAGGAAGCGGCCGTCCCGGATCGCCTGGTCGGCGAAGATCCGCGCGACGACGCGGTAATCCTCGACGGACCCGACTTGCCAGACGACGTTGTCGCCGATCCTGATCCCGTCGAGTATCCGGTCGAGTCCCGCGAGTCCGGAATGTATCCTTTCAAAGGCGGCCATAGTTCGATCATCGACGCGCCGGCGGCCCCTGTCAATGTCAAATTTTGGGCATGTCGGGTACCCCGGCGGCCTCATCGAATTTTAACAATTCCCTCACGGGCGGAAAATACGCGCATTCTATATTTACGCCGGGAGCGTGAAGCATGATCGAATTCAAATATGCCACGGAGCTCGTGAACGCGTTTTCGGGCGAATACAGCGTGAACATCATGATGAATCTCCATGGTCGCGAGATTTCCTTTGAGCGACTCGGAGAGCTCTCCCATGTGAGCCTTGACGACTTGTCGGAACAACTTGACGCCTTCGCGCACGCGGGAATCGTCATAAGGGAAAACAGAGGGCGCGTGGAATACGTCAGCGTCAATCCGAAGATGGGTTTGTTAGTCGGTAATTTTCTCCGGAACAAGGGTTGTTTCGGCGATGATTCCGGCAATAATTGATATGGAGGATACACGAATGAAAAGAACTCTTGCAGTAACCTGTATGGTTTTGGCCGCCGGCCTCGTCCTTGCCCAGAATTCGGGCGCGAAATTCGGTTGGATCGACAAGACGAGCGACGATCCTGACAAGATGCTTCCCGGGGTCGATCCGACTAAAGTGACCGGGCCGATCGTCTCGTCGGGTTCTTCGACCGTGTACCCTCTCTCCGAGGCTATCGCCGAGCTCTTCGTGAAGCAAGGTTACGGCGGGCAGGTTAGCATAGACTCGATCGGCTCCGGCGGCGGCTTTGAGCGGTTCGGCAAGGGCGAGATCGACATCGCAAACGCCTCGCGCGGCATCAAGGCCTCCGAGGCCGAAAAGGCGAAGGCCGCCTACGGCTCCGAGGTGATCGAGTTCCGGGTCGGGACCGACGCGATCGCGGTATGCGTCTCTTCGGCGAACAAGTTCGCCAAGGACCTGAGCATGGAGGAGCTTGCGAAGCTCTTTTCCGACGCCGCCTACTGGTCGGACGTCCGCGCCTCCTGGCCAAAGAAGGAAATAAAGCGGTATACCCCGGGAACGGATTCGGGAACCTTCGACTACTTTGTCGAGACCGTGTTCGCCAAGAAGAAGGAACCGCTCCTCAACGCCAAAAACCTGCAGATGTCCGAGGATGACAACGTGCTCGTCCAGGGAATCGAGGGATCGGAGTACGCGGTAGGTTTCTTCGGGTACGCCTACTACGCGGAGAATCGCGGGAAGCTCTCGGCGCTGTCGCTCAAGGGAGTCGTCCCCAACCAGGCCGCGATCGACGCGGGAACCTACGCCCTCTCGAGACCCCTATTCCTCTACGCGGCGGCGAGGACCCTGAACGAGAAACCGCAGGTCGCGGCCTTCGTCGATTTCTACCTGAGCAACGTAAACCGCGTGATCAAGAAGGTCGGGTACTTCCCCGCTCCGGGCGCCGAGATGAAGAAGTCAAAGCAGGGCTTCCTCTCCGCGGTCAAGGGACGGTACTGAGATGACGCGCGGGGCGACGCTCGCCGGCAGGAAGCGCCCGGGAGAGGCGCTTGTGTACGGGTTTCTCCTTTTCGCCGCGGGGGTATCGGTCCTGACTACAGTCGGGATCGTCGTAACCCTGGGCAAGGAGTCGTTCCCGTTCTTCCTCGAGGTGAGTCCGTGGGAGTTCCTGACGAGCGGGAGATGGCAACCGCAGATCGGGGATTTCGGGATACTGCCGCTCTTCACGGCGACGGTCCTGACGAGTCTCGTGGCGATGGCGATCGCCATCCCGGCCGGCCTCGCCTCCGCGATCTATCTTTCCGAGTACGCGTCGGCGGGGGTACGCAACGTGCTGAAGCCGGCGCTCGAGGTACTCGCCGGAGTGCCGTCGGTGGTATACGGCTTTTTCGCCCTGCAGACGGTCACGCCGGCTCTCCGCTGGGTATTCGGGATCGAGCGGGTGGACGTTTACAATACCCTCTCGGCCGGCCTCGTCATGGGCGTTCTGATTCTCCCCCTGATCTCCTCGATGTGCGAGGATGCCCTTTCAGCGGTGCCGAATTCCCTGCGCGAGGGCGCCTACGCCCTCGGCGCGACCAAGATCGAGGTTTCGCTGAAGGTCGTCATGCCGACGGCCTTCTCGGGCCTCGCGGCCGCGTTCATCGTGGGCCTTTCGCGGGCGGTGGGCGAGACGATGATCGTCGCGCTCGCCGCCGGATCGGGTCCCGCGCTGACGCTGAATCCCTTCAGGGCAGCCGAGACGATGACCGGCCATATAGTCCGGATCTCGGGCGGCGACCTGTCGTACGACTCTATCGATTACAATTCCCTTTTCGCGATTGGGCTCGTGCTCTTCGCGATTACCCTGACGCTTAACGTCGTTTCCAACCGGCTCGTGCGGAAATACCGGGAGGTATACTGATGAGAACGCGCAAACCTTTCCGCGCGGCAACACTCGCCGAGCGGCACCGTAAGGGACAGGCCATGGCGGCCGTGTTTCTCGGCGCTACGGTCTTCGCGGTGCTTTCCCTCTTGATCCTGCTCGCATCGGTGATCGACCAGACCGCCGGTTACGTGCTGGTTGAGTACGGCACGAGCGAGGCCGACGTCTTCCCCCCGGGAGAGGACGGTTCCGTTCCGCCCATCGGATCCCTTTCGTCCCCGGAGCTTATCGCGGTTCTGTCGGATAACCTGGGGCCCCGGCGCCTCAAGGCCCTCGAGTTGGAGAGTCCACTCGAGGAGCGGTCGCGCGGGGACCTCGCCGATCTCGTACTGGCCGAGGTTCTCGAGCCGGAGATCGTGAGGACCTGGACCCTGTTCGAGTCGCTCTCGTCGCGGTCCGATATCCTCGCGTGGTCCGCCGCGAACGTCCCCGACGGCGCGCTCATGTTCCGGTTCTGGCTGAGCCCCGATTTCCTTTCGCGGTCGCAGTCGTCCGACGCCCTTTTCGCCGGCGTCAGGAGCGCGATAATCGGCTCGCTCATGACCATCGTCCTTACCGTGCTGATCGCCTTTCCCCTCGGTCTCGGCGCGGCGATATACCTCGAGGAATATTCCCGCGACAACGCGGTCAACCGTTTTATAAAGACGAATATCTATAACCTGTCCGGCGTCCCCTCGATCATCTACGGGATGCTGGGCCTCGGTATCTTCGTGAGGTTCCTCGGTCCCCTTACCTCGGGCGCGGCCTTCGGCCTCGCCGGCGGGGTTGCGGGGGACGCCGGGCCGGGCGGTAGCGCCGCCGGCGGGGTTGTCGACGCCGCGGTGTCGGCGATCGTCGACGGAAGGACCGTGCTCTCCGCCTCGTTGACCCTGGCCCTTCTCATCCTGCCCACGATCATCATCAACGCGCAGGAGGCGATCAGGGCGATCCCCCGGGGCCTGCGCGAGTCGGGATACGCCCTCGGCGCGACGAAATGGCAGGTCATCTCGGGCCACGTGCTTCCCGCCTCCATGGACCGTATCCTGACGGGAACCGTGCTCGCAGTCTCGCGCGGGATCGGCGAGACGGCCCCCCTCGTGCTCGTGGGGGCTTCTACCTTCCTTACGAAGGACCCGACGGGCATCTTTTCCAAGTTCACGACCTTACCCATTCAGATTTACCAGTGGACCGCCCGGCCCCAGGCGGAGTTCCGCAACATAGCCGCGGCCGCGATCGTCGTCCTGATGGTCCTTCTCATGTCGCTCAACGCGACGGCCATCCTGTTAAGGAATAAATACCGCTCGGAAAGGAGAGGCTGATGTATATGGATATCAATGCCCCGGGGATCGACGCGCCGGCCATAGAGACGAGGGCCATGAATTTCTGGTATGGGTCGTCGCAGGCCGTATACGACGTCGATATGAAAATAAGGAAAAACCGGGTAACGGCGATCATCGGGCCGTCCGGCTGCGGCAAATCGACGGCGCTGCGCACCTTTAACCGGATGAACGACCTTATCCCGGGAACGCGCGTCGAGGGGCAGATACTGTTCAACGGGGACGACATCTACGATTCCTCGGTCGATCCCGTCGCCCTCCGAAGCCGCATCGGCATGGTCTTCCAGAAGCCGAATCCCTTTCCGAAGAGCATCCGGGAAAATATCCTCTGGGGCGCCCGGATCAACGGTTTTGAGGGAGACCCCGACGAGCTCGTCGAGACCAGCCTCAGGCGCGTGTATCTCTGGGAGGAGGTCAAGGACAAGCTCAAGAAAAACGCCTTCGACCTTTCCGGCGGCCAGCAGCAGCGCCTGTGCATCGCGCGCGCGATCGCGGTCGGGCCCGAGATCCTCCTCATGGACGAGCCAACCTCGGCCCTCGACCCGATCTCGTCGGGCAAGATCGAGGACCTGATGACCGAGTTCAAGGAGAGGTTCACGATAATCATCGTGACGCATAATATGCAGCAGGCCGGGCGCATCTCGGACGAGACGGCCTTCTTCCTGAACGGCATACTCGTGGAGATGGGACCGACGAGGGATCTCTTCTTCAACCCGAGGGACAAGCGGACCGAGAGTTACATCTCGGGTCGTTTTGGCTGACATATCGATGAAGATGCCGTATACTGCCCCCATGGGGCCAAGGAGCCGCAAGTGACAATGGCGAGATCGAACTTCAACGTGCAACTCGAGCGGGTACGCTCCGAGATACTTTCCATGGCGACGCGCGTGGAGGAGGACCTCCTCAAGGCGATACAGTCCCTGCGCGACCGCGACGAGGCCCTCGCCGCCTGGGTCAAGGCCGACGACCGAACCGTAAACGCGATGCAGGAGCGCGTGCAGTACCTCGCGGCGATCCTCATGGCGACCCAACAGCCCGTTGCCCAGGACCTGCGGGAGCTTGTCTCCGCGATCCGCCTCGCCGATAACCTCGAGCGCATGGGCGACTACGCCGTCCATCTCGCGAAGACCGCGATCAAGATGAAGGATTCCTCCTGGCCGCGGCAGTTCGAGATGCTCGGGGAGATGGCCGAGATAGGGAGTTCCATGGTCCGCGCGATGATCGACGCCTACATGCGTAAGGACGTCGACGCCGCCGCCGCGTGCGCCGGCATGGACGCGCGGGTCGACGAGCTCCATCACCGACTCATGGCGTTGACCATGGACGGGCTTAAAAGCGATTCCGCCCAGGCGGACGAGGCGATCAAGCTCATACGGACGTCGGGATTCCTCGAGCGTTTCGCGGACCACGTGACCAACTCCTGCGAGCTCGTCGAGTATATGGTTTCCGGCACCCATGCCGAGATGAACGAATAGGAAGGACAGATGGACAAGGCCCTGATTCTGGTGATCGAGGACGAGCGCGACATACAGGAGTTGATATCGTACAACCTCGAGCGCGAGGGGTATACCGTCATGAAGGCCGATACCGCCGAGAGGGGGCTTGAGATGATCAAGGCCGCGCGCCCGGATATCGTCCTTCTCGACATGATGCTTCCTGGCATCGACGGGTTCGAGGCGCTCAAGCGCATCCGTTCCGACCCCGATACGGCCGGCATCGCGGTGTTCATGGTTACGGCGAAGAGCGAGGACTCGGACATCGTCGCCGGCTTCGAGCTGGGCGCCGACGATTACATCTGCAAGCCTTTTTCCCCGAGGGTTCTCGTCGCGCGCATCCGCGCCCGCCTGCGGGAGCTTCGCAAGGAGGCCGGGGTGCGCGAAGGGCCGAAGAAGCAGCTTTCCTCGCGCGGGATCACGCTCGATCCTGACCGCCACGAGGTCTCGGTCAACGGGGAACCGGTCGGCCTTTCGGTGACCGAGTTCGACCTCCTCGAGTTCTTCATGTCGAATCCCGGCCACGTTTTCTCGCGCCAACGTCTCATAGACGCCGTGCGGGGGCAGGGCTACCAGGTTACGGACCGGGCCGTCGACGTGCAGATCCTTGGCCTGCGCAAGAAACTCGGCGACTCCGGCGAGGTGATCGAGACCGTGCGCGGGGTCGGGTACCGCTTCCGCGAGGGGGATCGTCCATGACCCGCAGACCCCGGCTTTTCTTCTGGACCTATCCGCCCTATCTGATAACCGCGCTCGTCTCCGTCATCGCGTTCACCGCCTTCACGGCCAGAAGTGCCTCGGACTATTACCTCGAGCTTTCCTCGCTCCAGTTACGGGAGACCACGGCGGTAACCGCGAACGCGGTACGCCCTCTCGTCGCCCGAGGGGCCGGCAGGGACGAGATACAGGCGCTCTGTTCCGCGCTCGCCGCGGGCTCCCGGATTCGCTTGACCGTCATCGACCCGGACGGGCGCGTAGTCGCGGACACCGACGCCACGTCGGAGCGGATGGACTTTCACCTTGACCGCGAGGAGGTACGGGAGGCCTGGGAAACGGGCTCCGGTTCCGCCGTACGCCGGTCGGTTTCGACCGGGATTACCACTACCTACGAGGCGATCCGACTGAGGGACTCGGACGGGAGGGATCTCGCCCTCCTTCGCGCGGCCATGCCCTTCGATATCGTCGGCTCGCGGAGCGATGGCCTTCTGCGCGGGCTCCTTGCCTTCGGTGTCTGCCTTTCCGCGGCGGTCTCCCTGCTCGCGCTTTTCGTATCGCGGCGCATCGCGCGGCCGATTCTGCGGATTCACGCGGGAGCCCTGCTTTTCGCGGAAGGGCGGCTTGACGAGCGGATTCCGGAGGACGGTCCCCTGGAGGTCGCCGAGCTCGCCGCGGTGATGAACCGCATGGCCCGGGATCTCGACGACCGGATCAGGACGGTGGCCCTCCAGAAAAGCGAGGTTGACTCCATCCTTAACGGTATGTCCGAGGCGGTCGCCGTCGTCGACGCGCGAATGACGGTATTGACGGGGAACCCCGCGTTCCGGAGGATGTTCCCCGGCGAGGCGCTCGCGGGGGTGGACGAATCCCCCGCGGACGATGCGTCCCCGGCGCCGGGCACGGGCGAAGTGCGGCCAGGCCGCGACGGCTTGCTTTCCCTCACGCGCAATACCGACATCTGCGATTTCATGGAACTGGCCCTACGCGCGAACGGCCCCCTTGAGACCGCCGTCTCCACGTACGGCGACAATCCGAGACAGCTCCGCCTGACGTCGGCCTCTCTCGGCGATGGCAAGGCCGTTCTGGTAATCAACGATCTGACGCACATGAACAGACTCGAGACGGTCAGGCGCGACTTTACGACGAACGTGTCGCACGAGCTGAAAACCCCGATCACGTCCATCAAGGCGGCCCTCGAGACCCTGCAGGACGCGGGATTCTCCGACCGTGAGCGGGCCGAATCCTTCCTCGAGATCGCCGTCAGGGGGACCGAGCGCCTTGAGGCGATACTTTCGGACTTGTTCGACCTTGCCCGCGTCGAGGAAGACGAGAAGCGGGGCATCGACAAAGAGCGCGTCGAGATCGACTCGATAATCAATTCCGTGCTCGGGGACGTCGCCGGGAGACTGAGGGATGGTTCCATACGGATACAGCGCGAGGGCGAGAGCGGGCTCGCGGTTCTCGGAAACGCGGGACTGCTGAGGCAGGCCCTGCATAACCTTGTGGACAACGCGATCAAGTACGCCCCGAACGGCGGCGCGATCGAGATCCTGACCGCGGAAGAGGCGGGATGCGCGCGCCTGTCCGTCCGCGATCATGGCCCCGGGATACCGGCGCGCGACCGCGACCGGGTATTCGAGCGCTTTTACCGCGTCGACCGGGCGCGTTCCCGAGACTCGGGCGGCACCGGACTTGGCCTTGCCATCGTCAAGCATATCGCGCAGATCCATTCGGGTTCCGTGCGACTTGAAAGCTCCGAGGGAACCGGCTCGACATTCAGTATCCTCGTTCCCCTCGCCCCCGGCGACGACGTGGCCTAGTCTTGCGGACTTGCCGATTACCTGTTACTTTCTCATTGAGCCTTCCCCAAGGCGCATGGGAGTTGATAATGGAAGTATTGCATACGTTAAGCAGAAAAAAGTTGATCACCCTTCTCGTCCTGCTTGGACTTTTGGTCCTGCTTGCCTACATGAGCATTGGCGCGCTTCGGGGACAGAAGGATTATATCTTTCTGTTGATCGGAGGTATCCATCTCGTTTTTGCCGCCGATTATATCAGGTCCTATCTCTCGGCTTATCACGACGTTCTCTTCTCCGGCTCGTCCATGGAGCTTGTCAGGAACAAGAAATGCTCTGTCGTCGAATACGCGAAGATCGTGCGCCTCGAGGAGAAGCGGAATAACTATATCGAGATTTTCGTCGAAGGAAGCAGACCTTTCCTGATCCACGGAGAGTTCGCTCCCTCCATGGACGTCTATGCCGAGGCGCGGACCGTGAATATCCTCCGGAAAGAGATTAAGAGCAGATCCGGTAAAGAGGTCGAGACCCTATACAAGCGCCGCTAGCGTCGTTCCCTTTTACCGTTCCCAGTAGCGGAAGAACAGGCCGAGCAGGCGGGGCAGGGCCGCGAGGCTCTTGAGCGGATTTCCCGAATACAGAAACTGGATGATAGCCCTCAGCCCCGAGTAAACCCTGGCCGAGTAAGGGTGCCACCAGATGTTCTTCACCGCGAGGGGAAGCGTCTCGTCGACGAGTACGGTGGGCTGTACCATCTCCATAAAACCGATCTCCCCATGCGACCGTCCGATCCCGGACGCGCCGAAGCCTCCCCAGGGCGTTTCCGCGAGGCCGTGGGACATGAGGTGGTCGTTGATCATGACCGCGCCGGCCATCAGCCTGCGGGCCACGCCCCATGCCTCCCCCTTATCCCTCGACCATACGCTCGCCGTAAGCCCGTAGACCGAGTCGTTCGCGAGCGAAACGGCCTCCTCGTTCGAGTCGAAGGGAATGACCGCGACGACGGGACCGAATATCTCCTCGGAGATTACCGGCATATCCGGGGTCGCGCTCGTGAGGACCATGGCCCGGACGTAGTTGCCCCGTTCGAGCTCGGCGTCTAGAGGGCTCGTCGCCGCGACCCGCGCGCCGAGGTCGAGACACTTCTTGATCTGGGCCTCGACCGTCTCTTTTTGCTTTCGGTTCGCCATGCAGCCTATGTCGGAGTCTGGGCTGTCCGGTTTCCCGACGCGGAGGGCCTTGACGGCCGCGCAGAGCTTTTTGAGGAACGGCTCATAGATCGAGCGTTCCGCGTACACGCGCTGTATCCCGCCGCACGATTGGCCGGCGTTCGCGAATCCCGCCCAGAGCACGCCCCAGACCGCGCGGTCGAGGTCGGCGCTTTTGCAGATCACCGCCGCGTCGTTGCCGCCGAGTTCCAGCACGACCGGGGTAAGGGTCTTCGCGGCGCGTTCCATCAGAACCTTGCCGACCTCGGTCGAGCCGGTAAAGAAGAGTTTGTCCACGCCGCCCGAGATAAAGGCCTCGCCCGCCTCCTTCCCCGGAAGGTTGACGTAAGCGAAGAGCCCGGGGGGCAAGCCGGCCGCGCCGAAGAGGCCGTCGATCGCCTTGCCGACCGCCAGGCTGTCGCTCGCGACCTTCAATATGACGCCGTTCCCGGCGAGAAGTCCCATCACGATCTCGGAGAACGGTATCGCGAATGGATAATTCCAGGGAGAGATGATCCCGACGACCCCGTAGGGACGGTACGTTATCCTGGCGGGCTTGTTGAACATGAGGATATTCCCGCCCGACAGCCTTCGCTCCCGAAGGAAGCCCCTGGCGCGCGAGCGGTAATACCTCACCGCCATCAGGGCCGGAAGAACCTCCGTCGCGAGGGCGTCTACCCTCGTCTTGCCGCTGTTTGCGCTGATTATCGACGCGATCTCATCCGACCGCGCGTAGAGCTCGCGATGCATCCTGTCGATGGCCGCCCTCCGGCGGGCGAAGGGAAGGGCTGCCCAGACTCGCTGGGCCTCGCGGGATCGGGCGATGGCCTCGCGCACGTGCGCCGCGTCATGCAGGGGGTATGTCCCGATTACCTCGCCCGTTGCCGGGTTTCGAGCCTCTGAAAAGTTTTTATCGGTTGCCATTATCTCTCCCCTTGAATTCGTCCATGGATGAGCTGACCCCGAGGAACCCCGCGACGAAATCGAGTACCCCGACGGGAAACATTCGCAAGATGGGAAGCGTATACACGATGGGCGGGGTTATGACGGCCTGACGCCCCCTCAGTATGGCACGGACAATCTTCCGCACCACGCGATCCGGTTCCAGGATCGGGAGCAGGAGGGGAAAACGCGTTTTGACTCCCGCGAAAAGCCCGGTGTTGATATAGAAGGGGCAGACGATGGTCGTCCTTACGGAGCTCTTGAGTCTTCGTAGCTCCATCCGAAGGGATTCGTTGAAACCGAAGGCTGCGAATTTCGTCGCGGAATAATCCGCAAGGCCGCAGACCCCGATCATCCCCGCCGCGGAGGATATGGTCACGATGTGGCCCGAATCGTTCTTCAGCATTGAGGGTAGGAAGGCCTTCGTGGTCCAGAAGTGGGACAGGATATTCACCTGAAACGTTTTCTCGATTTTCTCGTCCGGGATATCCAGAAGTTTCTTGCCGGAAACGACCCCTGCGTTGTTGATCAGGATCTCGACGTTCCCGCGCTCCGCCAGGATCTTGTCGGCGGCCGCGTACACGGCCTTGCGGTCGGAGACGTCGACGACCATGGGCACTATCTCGCCGCAGGGGTTCCCCTTGCCGGAGGAGGCGTTCGCCCTTGCCTCTGCCGCTACCCCGTCGAGGGCCTCGCGATCGAGATCCCATGCGATTACCCTGACGCCGCGTCCCGCGAGGTCGAGGGAAACCAGCCTGCCAAGCCCGCTGGCGCCGCCTGTAATGACGGCGGTCTTTCCCGATACTTTTTGTTTCATAGGGAAAGTATAGACGTTATCACGGAAATTGTCATTACGTTTCTTTGAGCTGAACCAGGCGGGGACGCCGGCGACGAGGTTTATACGTTGAACGATAAAAAAGCCCCCGGGTTTTCCCGGGGGCAGAGCCTCGCCGGGGAATACCCGGTCGGCCTTTCAGTTTATTCCTTTTCTACATAGACCCAGAGGATCTCTTCCTTCGGATCGGGCGTGACGCCCTTTCGGCGGAAGAGCTCGCTGACGGTGACGAACTCGTAGCCCTGCTTTTGCAGTTCAGGGATCAGTATGTCGAGGGCATCGGGCGTCGGGTGCGGATCGGGCTGGACATCGTGGAGGAGTATGATGGAGCCGTCCTTTATCGCGTTGAGGACGTTCTGCGCGCGGTCCTCCGCGGAGGTCCCGCAACCTGCCCAGTCCATCCCGAGCACGCCCGAGGTGAACGGAAGGCCGACCGTCGCGTGCAGGAGCTCGCTGGTCGCGAGGTTCGGCGGGCGGAAGAACGCGGGTTCCTTGCCCGCGTACTTCTTGATGGCCGCGCTCGTCATGGAGACGGACTCCGTGATCTCCTCGGCGGACATCTCGTTCATGCTTGCCCAGCCCCAGGAATGGTTGTTTATCTCGCAGCCCATCTTCACGATACGCTTTATCACCGGCTCGGTGTCCTCGTTGATCAACTGTCCGACCATGAAGAACGAGGCGACGACGCCGTATTTCTCGAGCCTGTCGAGCACGAGCGGCGTCAGGTCGGCGTCAGGCCCGTCGTCGAAGGTCAGGGCTACCAGTTTCTTTGCCTCCCCCGTCTTGTCGTCGGACGCCTGGGCCCCGCCGGTCGTTTTGCACGAGGCGGCAAGGACGAGAAGCGCCAAAATCGCGATGCAGATTCTCTTCATACCTTTCTCCCTTCCGGGCGCTTACTTCGCGACCGCTATGTAGTAATCAAAGCTGACGGTATAGTCTTCTTTCGAGAAATCCCAGCCCGGGCCGCCTTCGCCCTCGAATTCGGGGAGGGTCCACTGAACCTCGACGCCGTTATAGCCATAGAGGTTCTGCGAGTTCATGTTGAGGAGGAAGCACTTCTTGCCGGCCATGTCGACGACAGTCCCGTTGCCGGGCAGGGCCTTTCCCTGCGATACGTAGAGGCCGCCGTTCGTGCCGTCCTCGAAGTCCCCGAGGAAGATCGTCTTGCCGGAGCCGTCCTTGACCGTGATGTTGTCGAGATAGATGGTTACCGGTTCCTTGGATTTCTTGGTATTGGACTTGATCCGGATCACGTTCAGCTTCTTGAACTTCCCGCCTATCCCGTCATAGTCGATGTTGGCCTTGGCGATCTTCGCCTCGTAGGTATTCCATGCGTTCGGGGTATCCTTCATGCCGAGTTTGTCGCTTCCCTTCATATAAAAACACTGATACGTAGGGGTATAGAACGCGGCCTGGACCAACAGGGGCTGAATCCCATTCGGCGCCGCGTCCTCGGCGTATACGCTAACGCAAAGCGCCACAAACGCAACCAGAACAAACAGAGTCTTTTTCATCGCTTTCTCCTTCTTCCTTTCAATTCTCAAGACGAACTCGCCGTCTTAGTGCCGATCCGTATTTGGACCGACTTTCTGCATTATATACCATTCTGTTCCGTTCTGCTATTAAAATAATTGAAGTTTGTGGTACAATGAGATATAAAAAAATCACGATTAAAGGGGATGTACGTGAAATTAACGCCAGAGGAACTGGGCCGGATCAACGATTCCGGCGGCCAGCCCAAGTTTCTCCAGATAGCCGAACGCATCCGTGAGTTGATCGACAGCGGAAGGCTGGGCCTCGGGGACCGTCTCCCCTCGGTAAACGAGGTAATAGCCCACTTTTCCGTGTCCCGGGACACAGCGGTCAAGGCCTACCAGGAACTGAAGGACAAGGGGATCATCGAGTCGACCCCGAGCAAGGCCTGCTTCGTCAGCAACGTTCTCCTCCACGACGACGTTCAGCGGATTCTGTTCCTGTCAGACTCGCTGACGTCCTACAAGGAGCGGATGTATCACGGGCTCATCGATACCCTCGCCCCCGGATACTACGTCGACATCGTGATTCACGGGGACAACTTCGATATCCTCAAGGCGGTGTACGAAAAGTACAAGGCGATGCGGAACTGCTCGGCCCTGCTCGTGATCCCGACGGCGGCCCAAAGCCGTGAACAGGATTACTTCAAATATATAAACCCCGGGAATCTCTGCTTTCTGGACCGGCGGCTTCCCGGTTTGAGCCATCCCGCCATCTGGCAGGATTTCAAGAACGGCTTTTACGGCGCCCTGACCTCCAAGGCCTCGGTGCTTGCGCGATACCGCAGGGTTATCTTCCTGACCAAGTTCTACACGAACCCCATAATTGAAGAGATGAAAGAGGGTATCGAGAGGTTCGCCGAGTCGCAGGGCCTGCCCTTCGTTCATCAGCACACGCTTTTTACGGATCGGGACATTGCGGGAAAGATCGAACCCGTTGTGGGCGACCTCTATCTCATCCTGGACGACCACCTCCTCGTGGCGATGATGGACGCCTGCGCGGCCAGGGGTCTCGTTCCCGGCAGGGACGTCGGTCTTATCGCGATCAATGACGGGCTCTTTTATGACCATCTGCCCGTTCCTGTCAGCGTGCTTACCGCCGATTTCTACGGTATCGGAGTCGCCGCCGCCCGCTTTGTCATGACCGGCTCTGTCCCCGCAGGTCCGGTCGATACCCGCCTGATCGTTCGCCAGTCCCTTCAGTCCGAGGTGTAAAAAACTAGGGGCAGAACAGTACAGAACGGATAAAGTATGGTATACTCCTCCGAAACTGGAGGAATGCATGAAGCGAACGACCATTCTGTTTTTATCGATACTTCTGGGAATTATCTCCTTGACGGGTTGTCCCGGCTCGAGGAGCGTACGCGAAAGGGCCGATAAAAGGAACCTGACGTACGGGATGTCGGTGCAGGCGGGCGATGTCCTCGATCCGGATACCATCTCGATTCTCGAGGATAACTTCAACCTGCTCGTCCCCGAGAATACCATGAAGTGGGTCAATATCCGGCCGACGAAGGGGTTCTGGAACTGGTCCGACATGGACAATATGGTGGCGTTCGCCCAAAAGCGAAAAATGAGGATGAAGGGGCATACCTTCGTCTGGCATCAGCAAAATCCCCCCTACGTATACAGTCTCAAGACCCGCGAGGAGGCGATAGCCCTGCTGACGGACCAGATAACCTCCGTCATGACGCGGTACAAGGGAAAGATCTACGAATATGACGTGTGCAACGAGGTCCTGAACGAGGACGGCACGATGCGCGACACGATCTGGTACAAGACGATAGGGCCCGATTACCTCGACATAGCCTTCCGGACCGCGCGCGCCGCCGATCCCGACGCCCGCCTTATCCTTAACGACTACAGCAACGAGTACGCGGGCACTCCGAAGGCCGACGGCTTTTACGCCCTCGCGAAGGACCTGAAGGACCGGGGCGTCCCGATCGACGGCGTCGGGCTCCAGATGCACCTCATGGCGCAGGATCCCGTCAGCGAGGAGGCCCTGCTCGAGAACGTCCGCCGTTTCGGGGACCTTGGGCTGTTCGTCTCCTTCACCGAGATCGACGTCAGGGTCGCGAACCCGCTGACGGCCGAGAAGGAGGCCGAGCAGATCGACGCGTACTCCAAACTGATGGAGATCGCGCTTGGGGAGAAGAACGCGGGCAGTTTCATCATGTGGGGCTTCTCGGACAAGCGAAGCTGGATACCGCGCGCCTTCCCCGGTTTCGGGTTCGCGCATCTCTATGACCAAAACGACAAACCGAAGCCGGTCTATTTCAGGCTTAAGGATATCATCTCGGGGAAGAAGGCGAAGTAGCCTTTACCCCTCCCGGCTCCGGGCTATAGCCTCGACCCTGCGGTCGAATTCGGGATACTTCGAGCGGAGTACGTTGAAGTCGTTCTTGTCGAGGCGATAGCCGGTGCCGTAGGAATCGGAGATCACGCTCGCGTTCCGGAACTGGTTGTTGATGAGCGCGGTCTCGCCGAAGGGAGAGCCCGGACCGAGGCGCGCGACCTCGTTCCCGTCCACGACGATGCGCACGTCGCCGCTCGCGAGGAAGTACATGCAATCGGCGAATTCACCCTGGCGGATGATATGCTCGCCGGGCAGGAATACCTGCGGCCGCATGAGCCGTACCGATTCCCGCAGAAACAGCTCGTCCGCGCCCTTGAATATCCCGACCTTGGCGAGGACGTCCCTGTTAAGGAACATGAGAATCTCCTGGGAAAGCCCGTTCGGGACGTCCGACAGGGCGTCTCTCGCGTTGACGCCCTTTTGCTGGGACCAGAGGTACGAGAAGTAGTCCCGCACGCGCCCCTGCATTTCGGCCGGAATCCTCTGCGAGCGCATGAAGGAGTTGATCTCGTCGAGCCTCTCCTGCCAGGCGCGCCGCGCGAGGTCAAGGTTGGAAACGAGGTTCGACACGTTCGCTATCACGTACGAGAACATGCCGACCCCGAAGATCTCGACGCCCATCGCGTAAATCAACTGAACGTTGCTCTCGTGGTCCGGGGTATAGTCCCCGTACCCGATGGTGGCGATCGTCGTGATGATCCAATAGAGGGCCCGGATGTATTGATCGACGGGTTCCCGCGCCTGCTCCGTTCCGCCGATCATGATCCAGCCCAGGACCATGGCGTGGAGCCAGGCGGCGACCCAGTACCCGAAGAGAATCAGGCGACGGAGGGCCGGGATGATGTCGAGGGCCTCCTGAAGTTCCTTGAATATCCTGCCGACCTTGAGGAGCTTGAGCAGGGTGAGCAATTGGAGGAGGCGATACGCCGCCTGGGCCCAGTGGCCTTCCGGCATGGACCCGCCGAAGGCCGCGACCAGGATCAGCTCGAAGGGGATGGCCGATACGGCGTCCACGACGAACCAGCCGCGAAGATAGCGCCGGGCGATCTCGCGGGGCTCCTCCACGCGGACGTGCCCGAGTTTGACCTTCGTCACGAAATTGAGGGCGATGTCCGCGACAAAGAGGGCGTTAAGGAACGAATAAAACAATCCGCCCGCGAATATCCCGAAGACCACGCGATAGGTAATTATAAAAAGAAAGGCAAGGATGGCGCAGAGGATCAGGATGTTCCACGCTACGCGGAACGGGTGGTTATGGGCTATCGGGCGCATACGGTTCCTTCGGGAATCTCGCGGGCCTTCGGTATCCGGCGGCGGCTCCCGGGGATATAGTACACCCTTTCGGGGGAATATCCAAACCGAAAGCCGCGCTCCCCGCACTTCCCCTGGCGGGGATAATGCGGTATCATTGGCCACGTTCGCGCGACGATCACGCAACGGGAGTCACTACGATACAATCCGGATCGAGAGAAGCCATCTTCGCGAACGCGCCCGTCCCGAGGGCCGTCGCCAGCCTTGCCGTACCGACGATTATCAGTCAGCTCGTCACCATGATCTATAATCTCGCGGACACCTTCTTCGTGGGCCAGACCGGGGACCCGAACCAGGTTGCCGCGGTAACCCTTTCCTTTCCGGCATTCTGGACGCTTACGGCACTGGCCAACCTGTTCGGCGTGGGAGGGTGCAGTCTCATCGCCCGATCCCTCGGGGCCGGCAAGATCGACCGCGCGCGCAAGACGGCGGCCTTTTGCGTATACGCCTCCGTCGGGTCGACTCTGGCGTATTGCTTGCTCGTTTTGCTTCTCAAGCGGCCCTTCCTCGCCCTGCTCGGCGCCGGTCCGACGACGGAGGAATTCACGATCAACTATCTGATGTGGGTTCTTGTCCTGGGCGGGGTCCCGACCGTGCTCTCCCTGGTCCTCGCGAACCTTGTCCGTGCCGAGGGCGGCGCCCGGGTGGCCAGCGTCGGTCTTTCGATCGGGGGAATCCTGAATATCGTCCTCGACCCGATTTTTATCCTGACCCTGGGAATGGGCGTAAAGGGCGCCGCGATAGCGACCATGCTCTCGAACCTAGCGGCCGCCTGCTTTTTTCTCGCGCATCTGTACCGTATGCGGGGGCATACGGTCATCTCCCTGAATCCCGCGAATTTTACCCTTGAGCGCAGGCTCGCCGCGTCAGTCGTTTCCGTCGGGCTTCCCGCGTCCATCCAGACTTGCCTGTCAATCGTGTCGAACACGACGCTGAACAAACTCGCCTCCGGGTATGGCGAGGCGGCCATCGCGGCGGTGGGCATCGTCAAAAAGCTCGACATGATCCCGATGAACGTGACGGTGGGCATTTCCCAGGGCGTCCTTCCCCTGATCGGCTACAACTACGCCGCGAACAACTACGACAGGATGAAGAAGGTCACCGTCTTTACCCGCGCCGTCGCCGTCGGTTTTTCCCTTCTCTGCGTCGTCGTATTCGAGATCTTCGCGCGGCAGATCGTGGGCTTTTTCATCCCGGACGCCGAAACGGTCGCCCTGGGAACGACCTTCCTCCGGATACTCTGCCTCACGACCCCGATGATGGCGATCGGTTTCTTGATGACGACGATGTTCCAGGCGGTCGGGAAGGGGAGACTCGCCCTTTCCATCTCGCTATTCAGGAAGGGAACCCTCGACGTGCCCATGATGTTCCTGATGAATTTCCTCGTGCCGATGTACGGGCTTCTGTGGACTCAGCCGATCGTGGATACCTTCGCCGCCATCTTCGCGTTCGCCCTGTACTCGGGCTTCCTCAGGAAGCTGAGGGAGAGAGCCCCTACGGGGCTTACGCGCCCCTGAACAGATTGAAAATCGCCTCTCCCCCGTTTCCGAAAAGCGCGCCAAGGATGATCGCGAGCGCGGCCAGCAGGGCGACGGCAACGCCGGTCTTGACGACGGTTCCCCAGGTCTTGCGCCTCAAGTCTATGTCGCAGGCTTCGGCATCCTTCCAGGCTGAAACCTCGGCGTCGGTCGCCTTGAAGAAGGCGTAGTCGGAGGCGGAAAGCGGGTAGCAGACGCTGTTGACCTTGTATTCCCGGCTTATTCGCTTGTAGCCCTCCGACTCGTATTGCCGGTTTTTATCGTCGAAAAGGCTCGCGATAAAGGCCTCGCGGGCGGTCACGCCCTTGATTCCCCTCGATTCGAGCAGTTCCGACAGGTGCTTCGCCCCGTCGTCGACGTTCTTCACGTCGAGGGAAGGCTCGTCCCGTTTCAGGAAGGCAGCAAGGTATTTACCCGCGTCGACGCGTCGTTCCTCCTTTTCGAATAAAGCGAGGACAAAGCCAATGGTCAAGATGGGAACGAAGGCCACGGCGGCTGCCCCGAACGCCAGTATGACGGCTTGAACCGCGAAAAGGACCGCTTTCAGGCAGGAGGTAAAGAAGCCGTCAGGGCTGATGAGGGAACCCAAAAAACCGGGGCTGTGCCACAGATACATAAAGCACATGAAGAATGAAGCTATCATTATCAGCATTCCGTGCTCTCTCGCGATCAGTTCGTTATTATGGTAGAGATCGTGGCACGCGTCGCACATCCTGCCCGAGGCCTTTGCCGTGAGCAAGACGCTCGTCTGCGTCTCGGTCTTTACCGTGTATTTTTTGGAGCCGTCAGGCCCCGCGAGAACGGTGCTTTCATTGCTGAATTTCGTTTCCTGCACGTACTTGTTGCCGATAGCGATATAGTCCTCGCCCTTGCCATCCGGTCCCAGTTCCGTCCCGCAGGCGAAACATTTTCCGGCGCCATGGTCCTTAACGATCATACCGTTTCTCCTTGAACCAACTTTGTAACGATAGGGTAAACCCTACGGGACGCTTCCGCAACACAAAAAGTATGCCTGATAAATAGGCACTATTAGGCCTGCTGATCGAAAATCGGGCTGACGCAGCGCCAACAAAAGCGGCAAGTCGGCGATAAATGCTTGGTATACAGGTAATTATGCGCATTTCGGGGTTTGGCACGCCTTTTGCAAGATATCCGTGACTGTCAACGGAGCAGACTATGCAAGAGGAGTACCAGCGTGTCTTTTAATCAAATACCCGGCCGGCAAGGCTTATACGATCCCGCCTTCGAGCACGATAGCTGCGGCGTCGGCTTTATCTGCGATATCAAGGGACGACGTTCGCATCAAACGGTGAAGGACGGTCTCGAGATGCTTACCCGGATGAGCCATCGCGGGGCCTCCGGGGCCGATCCCGACTCGGGAGACGGTTCCGGTATTCTGATTCAGATGCCCCACGGATTTCTCGCGCGCGTCGCCGAGGCAGAGGGCTTTGTCCTTCCCCCCGCCGGGGAATACGGATGCGGGCTCGTGTTCCTGCCCCAGGACGGAGCGCTCCGGGACGAATGCCGGGAAGCCTTCGAGGCCTCGTTCCGCCAGTCCGCCCTCAAATCCACGGCCTGGAGGGTCGTCCCCGTTCGCCCGGAGCTTATCGGGCGCTCGGCTCGCGATTCCATGCCTCATATAGAAATGGTTTTCGCCGTTCCCGATCCGGATTCCCGGGGGGACAGGATCCCCGGCGACAAGCCGGCGGCCGTGCCGGGAGTTTCCTCCCTGTCTCTCGAAGAGCGACTGTACCTTGCCCGACGCAGGGCTGAGTATCGGATAATCCAGAAACGCAAGTTGGACAAGGGCCAGTTTTACGTCGTGAGCCTCTCGTCCCGGACCCTGATCTACAAGGGAATGCTGACGCAAGCCCAACTTGGCGCCTTCTTCCCCGACCTTCAGGACGAGTCGGTGGAGTCGGCGATCTCGCTCGTTCACTCGCGGTATTCCACGAATACCTTCCCGTCATGGGATCGCGCCCAGCCATTCAGGTACAGCGCCCATAACGGCGAGATCAATACCCTCAAGGGAAACTCAACCTGGATGCGCTCCCGGGAAGCCGCCCTGGTAAAGGACGAGTGGGGGAAGAACCTTTCGGAGCTCTTCCCGGTGATACAGGAAGGCGGCTCGGACTCGCAGGCCCTGGACAACGTCCTTGAGCTTCTCCATCAGGCGGGCAGGAGCCTTCCCCACGCGATCAACATGCTCGTGCCCGCGGCATGGGAGGCCGACGGCAGGATGTCCCCCGAGCTTCGCGACTTTTACCGCTATCAACGGTGCCTCACGGAAAGCTGGGACGGTCCCGCCGCCCTCGCCTATACCGACGGGTCGATCGTCGCGGCCTCGCTGGACCGCAACGGCCTGCGCCCTGGTCGCTACCTCGTGACGAACGATGGCCGGGTGCTGATGGCCTCCGAGCTTGGGGTTCTCGATATCGAGCCCTCGCTGATAGAGTCGGCCGGAAGGCTCGAGCCGGGCCGTACCCTGTTCGTCGACACCGTCCACGGCCGGATAGTCCCGGACGCCGAGCTCAAGGGCTCCCTCGCCGCCGGCGCGTCCTACGGAAAGTGGCTCTCGGACGGGCTCGAGACCCTGGGACAGGCGGAGATCGGCTCCGTTCCCTTCCATGACGATTCCCTCCTGCGCGCCCTGGCCTGGACCCGCGAGGAACTCGAGCTGATCGTCGCGCCCATGGCCGAGACGGGCGCGGAGCCCGTCGGATCGATGGGCAACGACGCGCCCCACGCCGTCCTTTCGGATAAGTCCGTGCCCCTCTTCTCGTATTTCAGGCAGCTCTTCGCCCAGGTCACGAACCCGCCGATCGATTCCCTTCGCGAGGGGTGCGTGATGAGCCTCGAGACCGTGATCGGACCCCAGGGACAGCTTCTGTCCGAGGGGCCCGAACAGGCGCGCCGCGTGGTCCTGGAACATCCGGTGCTTACGGAAGAGACCCTCGACGCCTTCAGGCGGCGCGAGGGAGACTCGTTCCGCGTCCTGAGCCTTCTGTTCCGCATCGACGACGGCCCGGACTCCTTCGCCAGGGCCCTCGACAGGATCTGCCGGGACGCCGAGACCGCGGTCGCCTCTGGCAAGCGATACATCCTTCTTTCGGACAGGGGGATAGACCGCTATTCCGCGGCCCTTCCGTGCCTCCTTGCCCTGGGCGCCGTGCATCAGTACCTGACCCGCAAGCGCGTCAGGAGCCGCGTGTCCCTCTTCGTGGAAAGCGGCGAGCCCCGCGAGGTTCACCATTTCTGCGTGCTCTTCGGCTACGGGGCCGACGCCGTGATCCCGTACGGCGCCTACTCGGCCATCGCCAAGATTATCTCGGAGGGCGACCTCAAACTTACGTACGCGTCCGCCGCGGTAAATTACCTTCACGCGGTCGAGCACGGCATCATGAAGGTCCTTTCGAAGATGGGCATCTCGACCCTCATGAGCTACAAGGGAGCGCAGATATTCGAGGCGGTCGGCATCGGAAGCGAGCTCGTCGAGCGTTGCTTCACCGGGACCCCCTCCCGCGTCGGCGGCATCGGGATCGCCGACCTCGCGCGCAGGACTCTCGAAGCGCACGCCGAGGCGTACGCCCGGGACCATCAGCTCCCCCACATCCTCGACGCTGGCGGCTTTTACCGCTGGCGCCGTACCGGGGAGACCCACGCATGGAACCCGGACACGGTGTCGACCCTACAGCAGGCGGTGCGCACGGGCGACTACTCCCTCTACCGGAAGTACGTCGATCTCATGGACTCGCCCACCTCGTCGGTTACCCTGCGCTCGCGCCTGCGGTTCCGCGACGCCGTCCCCGTTCCCCTCGACGAGGTCGAGGGCGAAGACGCGATATTGAGGCGATTCGCGACCGGCGCGATGAGCTACGGCTCCATCAGCGCCCAGGCGCACGAGACGATAGCCCGCGCCATGAACCGGCTCGGCGGTATGTCGAACACCGGTGAGGGAGGCGAGGACCCCGCGCGGTTCGCGCCCCTTCCCGACGGGGACTCCCTGTGCTCGAAGGTCAAGCAGGTCGCCTCGGGCCGCTTCGGGGTGACGACATGGTACCTCACCAACGCGACCGAGATTCAGATCAAGATCGCGCAGGGGGCGAAGCCCGGGGAGGGCGGTCAGCTTCCGGGGCACAAGGTTTCGGCCATGATCGCGAAGACCCGGTACACGACCGAGGGCGTCACCCTGATCTCGCCGCCGCCCCACCACGACATCTACTCCATCGAGGATCTGGCACAGCTGATCCTGGACCTCAAGAACGTTAACCCGCGCGCGCGCATCAGCGTAAAGCTCGTCTCGGAGATGGGCGTCGGAACCGTCGCCGCGGGGGTCGCGAAGGCGCAGGCCGACATGATCCTGATATCGGGCGGCGACGGGGGTACGGGCGCGAGCCCCCTCTCGTCGATCAAGCACGCGGGCCTTCCCTGGGAGCTCGGCCTCTCGGAGGCGAACCAGACCCTCGTGATGAACGGACTGAGGGACCGCGTCCGCCTGCAATGCGACGGCGGGATGAGGACGGGGCGCGACCTCGCGATCGCCTGCCTCCTGGGCGCGGACGAGTTCGGTTTCGCCACGGGAGCCCTCATATCGATGGGATGCACGATGCTCCGGCATTGCCACCTCAATAACTGCTCGATGGGCGTCGCCACCCAGGACGAGCGCTGCGCCGCGCGCTTCCGGGGCAAGGCCGAGCACGTCGAGAACTTTATGCGATTCACCGCGCGCCATCTCCGCGAGATCATGGCAAGCCTCGGGTTCCGCACCCTGGACGAGATGCGCGGGCACAGCGAGCTCCTCGAGGGCGCGCCCGATTCCGGCCTCGATTTCTCCGGGATACTCGCGAAGCCCGCGATCAGCGGGTCCCTCGTCGGCATTGCGCCCGGCGAGCGGGCCGACCTGACGCAGGCCTTCGACCGCCGGCTCATACACATGACGGAGGACGCCGTCCTTACGGGAATGCCGGTCACCCTGAGCCTGCCGATCGGGAACACCGATCGCGCGGCCGGGGCCATGCTCTCCGGCCAGATCATGAAGACGAGGGGAGAGGAAGCGCTTCCCGCCGGGACGATCAAGTGCGAGCTTACCGGGACGGCCGGCCAGAGTTTCGGCGCGTGGCTTTGCCGGGGCGTTCAACTGAGGCTCGACGGCTTCGCGAACGATTACGTCGGCAAGGGCCTTTTCGGCGGGGTGATCGCGATCAGGCCGCCGGAAGGGTCTGCCTTCGCCGCCTCGTCTAACGTCCTCGTCGGCAACACGGCGCTCTACGGCGCAATCTCGGGCGAGGTATACGTGAACGGCCGCGCGGGCGAGCGCTTCTGCGTGAGGAACTCGGGAGCGACGGCCGTCGTCGAGGGCGTGGGCGACCACGGATGCGAGTACATGACCGGCGGGATCGCCGTGATACTGGGCCCCGTGGGCAGGAACTTCGCGGCGGGTATGTCGGGAGGCATCGCCTACGTCCTCGACGAGGACGGCTCATTCGCCGCCAACTTCAACCCGGAATTCGCGGACATCGAGGAGCTCGGCGGCAAGGACGCCGACCGACTCCGCGCGGCCCTCGAGCGCCACGTCGAGTTGACGGGGAGTCCGAAGGCCCAATCGATACTGAACGTCTTTTCAGGCTCGCTCGCCGGCTTCCGCAAGGTAATGCCGCGCGACTACCGTAAATATCTCGAGAGGAAGGGGGAACTATGATGACGAACGTCTTTACCTATATCGAAACCAGGCGCGCGAAGGTGCGCTATCGCCCGCTTGAGGAGCGACTGCGCGATTACCGCGAGGTCGAGCTTCCGAGGCAGGACGAGGAGTCGATGGAACAGTCGAGCCGCTGCATGAACTGCGGCACGCCGTTTTGCATCAATAACTGCCCGCTCGGGAACTTCATACCCGAATGGAACGCCCTCGCGAAGGAAGGCCGATGGCATGAGGCGTGGGAACGCCTTTCATTGACCGCGACCTTTCCCGAGATCACGGGGCGTCTTTGCCCGGCCCTTTGCGAGGGCGGTTGCGTCCTCGCGTTCAACGACGAGCCGGTTACGATCCGCCAGAACGAACTCGACATCATCGAGCGCGCCTTCTCCAATGGCTGGGTAAAGCCCCGGCAGCCGAAGGCGCGTACCGGCTTGAGCGTCGCGATCATCGGCTCTGGCCCGACGGCCCTTTCGTGCGCCCAGGGACTCAACCGCCGGGGGCACAGCGTCCATGTCTTCGAGCGAGACGCCCGTATCGGCGGTTTCCTTCGCTATGGCATCCCCGACTTCAAGCTGGACAAGCGGGTGCTCGACAGACGGCTCGACTTGATGGAGAAGGAAGGGGTCGTCTTCGAGTGCGGGCACGAGGTAGGGCGCGACAGGGACGCCCGCCAGCTCAAGGGCGATTTCGACGCGATCGTGCTCTCGGGCGGGACCAGGAACTGCCGCGACCTCGACGTTCCCGGCCGCGGACTCTCCGGGGTCATGCTCGCCGTCGACTACCTCGGCAAGAACAACCGCGCCGTTTCCGGGGAGGGATCGTTCGATCCAGCCTTTAACGCGCGGGGCAAGAGGGTCGTCGTCATCGGCGGCGGGGATACCGGATCGGATTGCGTGGGCACGGCGAACCGGCAGGGCGCGGCCTCCGTGCACCAGATAGAGTTGATGCCGAGGCCTCCGGACTCGAGGCCGCCGAATCAGCCCTGGCCCCAGTTCCCGCGCGTCTACAAGCGAACCTCCAGCCACGAGGAGGGCGTAACCCAGGATTATCTCGTGCAGACGAAGGCTTTCGTCGGCTCCGGCTCCTCGCTCGAGCGGCTCGATTGCGTGCGCGTCGAGTGGGACATGTCGTCGGGGAAGCCCGTCTTGAAGGAAATTCCCGGAACGGAGTTCTCGATCGACGCCGACATGGCGATACTCGCCCTCGGGTTCGTCGGGGCGGAACGATCCCCCCTGCTCGAGCAGTTGGGCGTCGAGCTTTCGCCCCAGGGCCTTGTCCCTACGGACGGAGAGTTCATGACCAGGGTTCCCGGCGTATTCGCCGCGGGCGACATGCGGCGGGGCCAGTCCCTGATCGTGTGGGCCTTCCAGGAAGGCCAGCGCGTCGCGGAAAGCGTCGATCGTTGGCTCGCGGCGGGCTCGCGGGAAAAGGACGGTAAGTGATGGACCATGCCGAGCTGATGCTGACCGCGGAACTCGCCGCGATCCGGCTTAAGGACGGGGAGCTTGAGCGTTTGGGGGTCGAGGTAGACAGAATGCTCGAGTACTTCGACGTTATGGACTCCGTCGACGTCTCGTCGTTCGAGCCGACGACCCACGCGAGCGGACAATGCGTCTCCCTTCGGCCCGACGTCCCCTCGGAGGGAGACGTCGCCCTTGCCGCCGGGGGCCGCGACGCCGCGTCCATCGAGTCGATGCTGGATCAGGCCGGGGACCTTGAGGGCCGCCTGATCGTCATACCAAACGTGCTTTAGGAACATCATGACAGCAGACATGCAACGATGGCGGGAACTGCTCGCGAGTCCCGCGGAATACACCGAATACCTGAAGGCTCGCGACCGCGACGTCGGCGCCTGCCTCGAGATACGCGTAAGCGGCCATGAAGGCCCGCTCGTCGACGCCGGCAGTCCCCCTTCGGGGTCTCTGGCCGGCTTGCCCTTCGCGGTCAAGAACAATATCGCGGTCAAGGGTTGGCGCCTGACCTGCGGCTCGAAACTCCTCTCGGAGGTCGTGGCCCCCTATACGGCGACCGCCGTCGGGCGGCTTGTCGATGCGGGCGCGGTCGTCGTGGCGACGACGAATCTCGACGAGTTCGGGATGGGATCGTCCACCGACAACTCCGCCCTCGCAAGGACGAATAACCCGCGCGATCTCTCGCGCGTCGCCGGGGGATCTTCGGGAGGGTCCGCGGCCGCCGTCGCGGCGGGCGAGGTTCCCTTCGCCCTCGGCACGGATACAGGGGGCTCGGTGCGCCAGCCCGCGGCCTTTTGCGGGGTGTACGGCCTCAAGCCGACCTACGGCGCGGTCTCCCGCTTCGGGCTGACCGCCTATGCCTCGAGCCTCGAGACGATAGGAGTCCTCGCCTCTTCGCCGGATCTCGCGGAACGGGTCTTCGAGACCATGCGCGCTCGGGATCCCCGCGACCAGACCTCGGTCGAGCGACCGGCGGAGGAGTCCGGCGACGCGCGATCCGACGCGTTCGGCGGAACGTCCGTCCGCCGCGTCGCCGCCCTTCGCGTCGGGGAGGGTCTCTCGCCCGAGGTGTCCGATGTGTATCGGGATTCGATCAGGGCCATGCGCGAGTGCGGGATAGAGGTCGACGAGATCGACATCCCGAGCCTCGAGTACGCGGTGCCCGCCTACTACACCATAGCGGCCGCCGAGGCCTCGGCGAACCTCGCCCGTTTCAACGGTATCAGATACGGGATCAGGCCCTTCCACTCTGACAGCCCGCAGGACCTGATCATGGACGCCCGGAGCGACGGGCTCGGCGCCGAGGTTAAGCTCAGGATCATGCTCGGGACCTTCGTACTGCGTTCCGGCTTTCAGGAGCAGTACTACGAGAAGGCCCAGCGGATACGCACGCGAATCGGGCGGGACATGGATTCCGTCTTCGCCGCGTACGGCGCCCTTCTGTCGCCGGTTTTCCCGACCCCCGCGTTCGTTCACGGAGACTCTTCCATGGACGCCTTCGCCCAGCGGCTCGCGGACAAGTTCACGGTGACCGCGAACCTCGCGGGAATCCCCGCCCTGAGTTTCCCGGCCGGCGTCAGGGGAGGCCTGCCCGTCGGGCTTCAACTGCACGCGCCCGCCTTCGCCGAGCGCCGACTCTTCGACCTGATGCGGAGCCTCGCCGAACGGTTTCCCGCCCTTCCGTGCGGCGGTCCCGTCGATAAAGGAGGCGCGCTATGAGTACCTACGAAACCTTCGTCGGGCTGGAGATCCACATCCACCTCAGCACCAAAAGCAAGATGTTTTGCTCATGTCCCGCGCATTTCGGCGAGGAGCCGAACAGCAACGTCTGCCCCGTCTGCATGGGATGGCCCGGGGTCCTGCCGCAGGTTAACGGCCGCGCGATGGAGATGGGCTATCTCGTCTCCCGCGCCCTCGGCTGCGAGCTGAGCGGGAAGACCCTCTTCGCGCGCAAGAACTACTTCTATCCCGATATGCCCAAGAACTATCAGATCTCGCAATTCGCCGATCCCGTCGGCGTGAACGGGAGGATCGAGTTCCCCCTGTCGTCCGGCGGAACCAAGAGCGTACGCATCCACGACTGCCACCTCGAGGAGGACGCGGGAAAGATGATCCACGCGGGGGACCTGACCCTTCTCGACTATAACCGCGCCGGGGTTCCCCTCCTCGAGATCGTGACCGAGCCGGACCTGTGCTCGGGCGAGGAGGCGGAGGATTTTCTCCGCTACTTCCAGCGGCTCGTGCGCTATCTCGACGTGTGCGACGGGAACATGGAAGAGGGCTCGCTCCGTTGCGACGCCAACGTCTCGATAAACGTTCCCGGCGCGGGGCTCGGCAGGAAGGTAGAGGTGAAAAACCTCAACTCCAGCCGTTTCGTCCGGCTCGCCCTCGAGTATGAGGTCGAGCGGCACGCGAAGGTCCTCGACTCGGGCGGGACGATAATCCAGGAGACCCGCCTGTGGAACGAGAACAGGGACATGACGATCGCGATGCGCTCGAAGGAAAACAGCCACGACTATCGGTACTTCCCGGAGCCGGACCTGCCGCCCTTCATGCCGGACAAGGCCTTTCTTTCCCGCGTCGAGGCCGAGCTCGTGGAGCTTCCCCTCGCGCGCAAGACGCGCTTCACCGGCGAATGGGGCCTCGCGGAAGACCAGGCGGAGGCGATGCACGAAAGCCGCGAGAAAGCCGACTACTTCGAGCGCGCCGCTGGCCTCGCCCTTGAACGGGCGCCGGACGCGAAGGTCACGGGTGGGACCGCGCCTGAAGCTGCCGTCGCCAACGCCTCTACCGCCGCCAGCGTGGCCACCGCCGTGGCGGCCTGGATCTCGGGCGACCTTACCAAGGAATGCCGGCGGCGGGGGATGGAGGTTTGGTCCTGCCCGATGACCCCCAATCGCCTCGCGGAACTCGTGACCCTCCTCGCCGAGGAGCGCATACACAGCAAGATCGCGAAACAGCTGGTCGGCGCGGTACTCGACCGGGACGAGGGGCCCGAATCGATCATCAAGGCCGAGGGCCTCGAGCAGATATCGACGAGGGAGGCCCTCGAGCCGATCGTACGGCGCGTTCTCGAGGCTAATGGCGAAATCGCCGAGCGCGTCCGGTCGGGCGACTCTGGCAAGAAAGAATACCTCATCGGGCGCGTCATGGCGGAAACCTCAGGGCGCGCGTCACCCGCCCTTCTTCGAACATTAATGGATGAACTTCTATGAGAGTGCTTGCGAGCGATATCGCCGAACATATCGGCGCCGAGATCAGTCTTTCCGGCTGGGTGCACCGGATCAGGGACATGGGCAAGATAACCTTCGTCGTGCTTCGCGACCGCAGCGGGATGGCCCAGCTCGTGTATCAAACCGACTCCATGCCCCAGCTTGGCCTCGAGTACGTCATCGGGGTCTCGGGCAGGGTCGTGGCGAACGAACGCTCTCCCGGCGGCGCCGAGCTCGAGGCTTCCGTGACCGACGTGCTTTCGGTCGCCGATCAGGAACTCCCATTTCCGATTAACCGCGACCCGTCGGAATGCAGCCTCGAGATGATCCTGGACAACCGTATCCTCTCCCTGCGCAACCCGAAGCTCCGCTCGATCTTCGAGCTGCAGAGCTCGATCCTCGGCTGCGTGTCGAACTACATGCACGCCCAGGAATTCTGCGAGATGAAGACGAGCAAGCTGATTGGCTCCGGGACCGAGGGGGGAACGGGCCTCTTTACTGTCGACTACTTCGACCGCAAGGTGTTCCTCGCCCAGTCCCCGCAGTTTTACAAACAGGCGATGATCTCGACGGGACTCGAGCGGGTCTTCGAGATATCGCACGCGTACCGCGCGGAGAAGCACGACACCCCGAGGCATCTCAACGAGTACGTCTCATTCGACGTGGAGATGGCCTTTATCGAGTCGGAGCTCGACCTCATCAAGTTCGAGCAGGGCGTTCTCGCCGACCTCTTCGAGCGACTCTCCGCGGGCGAGTCCGAGATCCTGGCCCTCTGGGGCGCGTCGGTGCCGGACCCCGAGTCCGTCGGGAGAATCCCCGTGCTTTCCTGCGACGAGGTCAAGAAGATCGTCTCCGCCGCGTCCGGCCATCCCGTGTATGACATTACGCCCGAGGCCGAACGCCTGATCTGCGATTGGGCCGAGGGCCAGTACGGGATATCCGCCTGCTTTATCAACGACTGGCCGAGGAGGTCCCGCCCCTTCTATACGCATCCCAAGTCGAACCGGACGACCATGAGCTTCGACCTCATCTTTCGGGGACTCGAGATCACGACGGGGGGGCGGCGCATCAACGACTACCGCATGCTGAAAGAGGCCCTGCCGAGATTCGGGCTCACGGAAGCTGGCCTCGGGGAGTATCCCAAGATTTTCAAGTATGGATGCCCGCCCCACGGCGGCTTCGCCATCGGTATCGAGCGCCTCACGCAGAAGATACTGGGGCTCACGAACGTAAAGGAAGCGAGCCCCTTCCCGAGAGACCGAAAGAGGGTGTCGCCCTAAAGCGTATATACCGACGGAAGATTGAGGCAGAAGGCGTCACGGCTCGCCTTTATACGATACTATAACGCTCCATCTTCGCGTGAAGGGTGTTCCGGTTGATGCCGAGGAACTCGGCCGTCCTCACCTTGTTCCGGTTGTGCCGCAGGAGGGACTGCTGAATCAGTTCCTTCTCGACCGTGCCGATTATCTCGTCCCAGACGAAACCCCGGGACGGAAGCTTCTTGAAGAAGTTCGCGACCCAGCGGGAGATGAACTGGCTGTCGACGCTGGTATCCTGGCCCTCGGTCAGGAACGAGGGCAGGTGAGCCGACTCGATCTGGTTTCCCCTGCAGACGAGGACAGCCCGCTCCATGACGTTCTCAAGCTCGCGCACGTTTCCCGGCCAGCGGTAATTCTGCAGGAGCCTGAGCGCTATCGGGTTGATCCCCTCGATCTCGCGGTTGTTCTCCCGGGAGAACTTCTCTATGAAATGGCTTGAGAGGAACGGGATGTCGTCGGGCCTCTCCCTCAGGGGCGGAACCTGCAGTTCCACCACGTTTAGGCGGTAATACAGATCCTCGCGGAATTTCTTCTCGGCGATCATCTTCGACAGGTCGCGGTTGGTCGCGGCCAGGATGCGGATATCCACCTTCTCGCGCCTCTCGCTACCCACGGGCTCGACCTCGCGTTCCTGTATGGCCCTGAGGAGCTTGACCTGCAGCTGCATGGGCATATCCCCGATCTCGTCGAGGAACAGCGTTCCGCCGTTCGCCAGCTGGAACTTCCCGCGCTTGTCCTGGATGGCCCCGGTGAATGCTCCCTTCTTGTAGCCGAAGAGCTCGGACTCGAGGAGGTTCTCCGGGATCGCCGCGCAGTTGACCGTGATGAACGGCCCCTCCTTGCGGGGGGACTGGCGGTGAACCTCGCGCGCGATTAGTTCCTTGCCGGTGCCGCTTTCCCCGAGGATCATTATCGACGAGCCCGAATTCGCGACGAGGTGGACGAGCTCGAGAAGCTCGTGCATCTTCCGGTTCTTGCATACGATCGAGGAATCCTCGAAGCGCTTTTTAAGTTCTTGTTTGAGGGTCGAGTTCTCCTCGATGAGGCGTTCGTGCTCCCCCGATATCCGGTTGTATACCGTGATCTTGGTGACGAGCAGGGTCGAGACGAGGGTCATCAGCTCCCGCTCCTCCTTGAGGTTTTCAAGAGACTCGAATTCCTTCTCGATCGCGATGACCCCGGCGACCTGCCCCTCGATGCGGAAGGGCACGGCGGTGAAGGAAATCTGCACGTCCTTGCGCCTCTTTACCTTCATCCTGTTAAGGAATGTCTTGTCCTTGTTTATGTCCGGGATCGATATCGCCTCGCCGCTCTCGACGACCTTGCCGATGATTCCTTCCCCGACGGTGTAGTTCCCGCGCGACATCTCCTCCTCCGTGAGGTTGAAGGCCGAGTGCACCGAAAGGGCGTTCGGGTTGTCCATATCGAAGAGGACGAGCATCCCGCGCATGATATTGAAGTTCTCGGCGAGTTGGCGCATCACGGTGCCGAAGACGTCGTTAATGTCGAAATGCTTCGCCACGTTTCGGGAGATGTCGATCAGTATTTCCTTTTGCCGGATTCTCTGCTCGAGGGAGTTCTTCATCTCGAAATGCTGGAGGAGCTGGGCGGCATGGGCGGTCACGGGGGCGTAGAGCTGGGTATCAAGGTCGGTATAGGCGTTCTGGTTCCCGGACTCCAGCCTGAGGACGCCGAGGGTCTTCCCCGCGCAGGTAAGGGGAAGTACCATCTCCGAGCTCTGTCCCTCGACGAGGGGGACGTACTCCGGGTCCTGGGCCGTGTTGCCCGAAACCTTCGGGATTCCGTCGATGAATGCCCTACCCGGGAGGCCCACGCCGAGGCGGATACGGTCGTTCAGGAGGACGGCGCCCTTGGGGGACTCGCGTACCGCGAGATATTCCGCCGAGTCGGGCAGGAGGATGGCCCCGAAGGAGGAATCGGTCTGGCTCATGCACTGGGCGAGAAGAAGGCGCAGCAACTCGTCCACGCTCTCGACCGCGTTCATCGAAGAGATCAGATAATGCGCCGCCTTGTAACGGCGAACGAGATCGTCCGGGGTAGTACTGTCGCTCATGGTCGCTCCCTTTGTTTTTGACTAAAAAGTAAGCTCTACCCAATTATTAAGCAATTTGCATGCCAAAAAAACAAATCATTGCAAGATAAAGAAATGATTCCTCATGTCCGGCGCTCAAATGCCCAATAAACAGGCACTATACAACCGGATGCTTAAAGTATAAGCATTTGCACTCTCCGGGGCAATATCCGCAGGAACACTCATCTTCTTGTAATTAAAGGACTTACAGTACAGGCCGAACCGTGGCACGCTTTTTGCAAAGTAATGGCAAGATAACAAGACTCTGGAGGTTTAAGGTGAGTATCAACGAGATGTACGGATCAGCGTCATTCGGCGACGCAGCCATGAGAGAGCGCCTGCCCAAGGCCGTGTATAAACAGCTGAAGAGCGTTCAGGCCGGCGAGGCCGAGCTGACCATGGAGATCGCGGAGGCCGTCGCCAACGCGATGAAGGAGTGGGCCATCGAGAAAGGGGCTACCCATTATACCCACTGGTTCCAGCCGATGACGGGGCTGACCGCCGAGAAGCACGACGCCTTCATCTCCCCGACGAGCGATGGCCGCGCCAACCTCGAGTTCTCCGGCAAGGAACTGGTGCAGGGCGAGCCTGACGCGTCGAGCTTTCCCTCCGGCGGCCTGCGCGCCACCTTCGAGGCCCGAGGCTACACGGCCTGGGACGTGACCAGCCCCGCCTTCATCAACGACGAGGAGGGCGGCTGCAAGACCCTGGTCATACCGACCGCCTTCATCTCGTACCATGGCGAGGCCCTGGACAAGAAGACCCCGCTTCTCCGCTCCATGCAGGCCATCAATACCCAGGCCATGCGCGTCATTCGCGCGCTCGGGAACACGACCTCGACCCGCGTCCTCACGACGGTTGGCCCCGAGCAGGAGTATTTCCTCGTCGACGAAAAGTACTTCAAGGCCCGCCAGGACCTGCTCCTTACCGGGCGTACCCTCTTCGGCGCGATGCCCCCCAAGGGACAGGAACTGGAGGACCACTACTTCGGCGCCATCCCGGCGAAGGCCTCGGCCTTCATGGCAGACCTCAACACCGAGCTTTGGAAGCTCGGCATCTCGGCCAAGACCCAGCACAACGAGGTCGCGCCGAACCAGTTCGAGCTCGCGCCGATCTTCACCTACTCCAACGTGGCCTGCGATCATAACCAGCTGATCATGCAGACGATGAAGAAGGTCGCGAGGAAGCATGGCCTCGTGTGCCTGCTCCACGAAAAACCCTTCCGCGGCGTGAACGGCTCCGGCAAGCACAATAACTGGTCGATCTCCACCGACGACGGCATCAACCTTCTCGAACCCGGAAAGACCCCGGGCGACAACATCCAGTTCCTGGTGTTCGTCTGCGCCGTCATCGCGGCCGTCGACCGCTACGCCCCGCTCCTGAGGCTTTCCGCCGCGAATACCGGCAACGACCACCGGCTCGGCGCGAACGAGGCTCCTCCCGCCGTCATATCGATCTTCCTCGGCGAGCAGCTCCAGGCCATTCTCGAGGGACTCGCGAACGGCAAGGGCGCCGTCACCGTCGCAGGCACGAAACTCGAGCTCGGCGTGACGAGCTTGCCGAAGCTCCCCAAGGACCTTACCGACCGCAACCGCACGAGCCCCTTCGCCTTCACGGGCAACAAGTTCGAGTTCCGCATGGTTCCGTCCTCCGACTCGATCGCGGGACCGAACTTCGTCCTCAACACTGTCGTCGCCGAGGTCCTGAGCGAGATCGCCGATACCTTCGAAAAGGCCAAGGACACCAAAAAGGCCGTACAGACCCTGATCTCGGACACCTGGAAGGATCATGGACGCATCGTGTTCAACGGTAATGGCTATACCGACGAGTGGATCAAGGAAGCCGAGAGGAGAGGACTTCCGAACCTCAAGAGCTCGGTCGAGGCCTGGCCGTATTTCGCCGCGCCCGAGTCGATCGCGATCTTCGAAAAGCACAAGGTACTCGGGAAGGAAGAGATTCACGCCCGACTCGACATCGTGCTCGAGAAGTACTCGAAGCAGATCAACATCGAGGCCGGGGTTGCACTCGAGATGGCCGGGCGCGAGATCCTGCCCGCGTGCTCCGAGTACGCGGCAACCCTCGCCGCGGAGATCGAGCAGCTTTCCGCGAAGAAACTGCCGGTCGGCCAGATGGAGTCTCTCCTGGCGCGGATGGCCGCGCTCATAGAGGACGCGTACAAGAGGATGAAGGACCTCGAGGACGCGAAGGCCTTCGCGAAGTCGGTTCCCGACGTACTCAAGCAGGCCCAGGCCTATAGGGACAAGGTGTTTACCGCCATGGAAGGGCTGCGCTCCCCGATAGACGAGCTCGAGAAGCTCGTCCCGATGGACGTATGGCCCATGCCTGGTTACGAAGACCTGCTGTTCAGGCTGTAATTCATGTTATAGAACAAAAAGCGCCGGGAACAAAGTTCCCGGCGCTTTTTTTATTCCCGCCGACAACCGTCGGCGCGTAAAGGTTACTTTTGCCCCTGGCCCCTTGCCTTCGCCGCCTTGATGAAGGCCGCGAAGAGCGGATGGGGCCCGATCGGGCTCGACTTGAATTCCGGGTGGAACTGCACCCCGACGCCCCAGGGATGGTCGGGCCACTGCACGGATTCGACGAGCTCCCCGTTCTCGGTGAGCGCGGTAACCAGAAGTCCCGCCCCCTCAAGCTCGGCCCTGTATTGATTCGAGAATTCATAGCGGTGCCGGTGCCGTTCCAAAACGGTCTCCGCGCCGTATGCCTCGCGGATCTTCGTGCCGGGCTTCAACACCGAAACGCTTTTCCCGAGCCTCATCGTGCCTCCGTAATTCGACACCCCCCGCTGCTCCTCGAGGAGCGAGATAACCGGGTGCCCGGCGTTCGCGTCGAACTCGGTCGAATGCGCGTCCTTCCATCCCAATACGGTCCGCGCGTACTCTATCACCATAATCTGCATCCCGAGGCAGATGCCGAAGAGGGGAATGCCCCGCTCCCGCGCCTCGCGAGCCGCGTGTACCATCCCCTCGATCCCGCGCTCGCCGAAGCCTCCCGGCACGAGCACGCCGTCCACCCCGGCGAGAGGCGTCGCGTCGGCGTCCGGACCCTCGAATAGCGAGGAATCTAGCTTGACGATCTCGACCGAGACGTCGTTCGCTATCCCACCGTGGAGGAGGGCGTCGTAGACGGATTTATAGGCGTCGTTCAGGTCCATGTACTTGCCGACGACCCCGATCCTCACCGCGCCGGAGGGATTCTTCACGCGATCGACCATCTTCTTCCATGACTTGAGGTCCGCGTGCCGGCTCTCTATCCCGAGCTTCTCGAGGATTATCTCGTCGAGGCCCTGGGCGTGGAAAACGAGCGGAAGCTCGTATACGGAGGGCGACACGTCGTAGGCCGAGATGACCGCCGAGAACTCGACGTTGGTAAAGCTCGAGATCTTCTTGCGCATCGCCTCGTCCATGGGCGCGGAGGATCGGCAGAGCAGGATGTCCGGCTGGATACCCATCTCCTGCAATTCCTTCACCGAGTGCTGGGTCGGTTTCGTCTTGAGTTCCCCGCCCGAGACCTGCGGGATCAGGGTAAGGTGCGCCGAGATGCAATCGCGGTGTCCCAGCTCGTGGATCATCTGGCGCGCCGCCTCGAGGAAGGGGATCGACTCGATGTCGCCGACCGTGCCCCCAACCTCGACGATGGTGACGTCGGCGTCGGGATCAAGGAAGATCGCCCGGATGCGTTCCTTGATGTTGTCCGTGATGTGCGGGATTACCTGCACGGTGTGGCCGAGATATCGGCCCTCGCGTTCCCTGGTGATCACGTCGCGGTAGATTTGTCCGGTGGTTATGGAGTTGGCTCGCGAGAGCGGCGAGTGGGTAAAGCGGGCGTAGTTCCCGAGATCAAGGTCCGTCTCGGCCCCGTCGTCTGTGACGTACACCTCGCCGTGTTGGTACGGGCTCATCGTGCCCGCGTCTACGTTTATGTACGGATCGACCTTGATCATCCGCACGTTCAGGCCCCGCGCTTCCAGCAGGGTCCCCATGGAGGAGGCCGCGACTCCCTTCCCGAGGGAAGAGCACACGCCGCCCGTGACGAATATCAGCTTCTTCATGGGATTACATTGTCCCGAAAACGCCCCTCTTCCGCAAGTGTCCGCCCCCGAAAATGGTGACGAACTTTTACGCAGTCAGGTAAAAAAAAGCGCGCAGGACAGATTGTGCCCTGAGGGGAAAATAAAAGCCGTCCGGCGGTTTCCCGCAGGACGGCCCCAAGCCCTCACGGCTCCAGTGTATTGTATCAGCCGATAGCGGACTTTCCCGTTTCGCCCGTTCGGATGCGGATGCAATCGTCGAGGGTCGTCACGAAGATCTTGCCGTCGCCGATGTTTCCCGTGCGGGCGCCCTCGATGATCGCGTCGACGGTCGGCTTGACGAAGTCGTCGTTAACCGCGATCTCGATGCGGACCTTCTTGAGGAGGTTAACCTCCTCGACGAGGCCGCGGTAGTTTTCCTGGTAACCGAGCTGCTGCCCGCAGCCCATCGCCGTCGTTACGGACATCTTGTAGACCGCCTTCCGGAACAGCTCCTGCTTCACGTCGTTGAGCTTGGCGGGCTGGATATACGCCACAATTAATTTCACTGTCGTCTCCTTATGGTCTGCGGCCTAGATATTGTTGAATATCTGGAAGCCCGAGTAAGCCTCCATCCCGTGCTCGCCGATGTCGAGTCCCGCGAGTTCCTCTTCCTTCGTCACCCGGACTCCCATAGCCTGCTTGATGGCGAACCACACGAGGAGCGATACCGCGAAGACGAATGCCCCGACCGTAACCGCCCCGAGGGCCTGGACCGCGAGCTGGGCAACGCTCCCGTCGATCAGGAGGCCGTTCGAAACGAGGGTCCCTGTCCCGATCTTCGCCGCGAGGTCAGCGTCGCCAAAGAGACCGACGCAGAGCGTGCCGAAGATACCGTTGACGAGGTGTACCGAAAGCGCACCGACGGGATCGTCGATCTTGAGCTTGTCCCAGAAGAAGACCGCGAACACCACGAGAACGCCCGCTATCGCGCCGATGACGGCCGAGCTGGGGGCGGAGACGAAGGCGCAGGGAGCCGTGATCGCGACGAGGCCCGCGAGACAGCCGTTGATGATCATCGAAAGGTCGGGCTTCCCCTGGATCACCCAGGAGGTCACCGTCGAGGTAAGGAGCCCGGCCGCAGCCGCGATGCAGGTCGTCATCGCTATGTGCGAGATCGCCGCGGGGTTGGCCGCGAGGGTCGACCCCGGGTTGAAGCCGAACCAGCCGAACCACAGGATCAGGGCGCCGATGGTCGCGCTCGTCATGTTATGGCCGTAGATCGGCTTCGCTGTCCCGTCCATCTTGTACTTGCCGAGCCGGGGCCCGAGCACGATGATTCCCGCGAGCGCCGCCCAACCGCCGGCCGAGTGGATGACCGTAGAACCGGAGAAGTCGAACATCCCGAGTCCCGCGAGCCAGCCGCCGCCCCATATCCAGTGACCGATCAGCGGATAGATGACCGCGCAGATCACGAAGGAGAAAGCGAGGAACGAGCCGAACTTGATCCGCTCGGCCACGGCCCCCGACACGATCGTCGCGCAGGTTCCGCAGAACACGAGCTGGAAGATGAACTTCGCCGCGAGGGGTACGCCGGCCCAGCCGAGCGAGGTGTAGACACCCGCGTAGGCCGCTCCGGTCGCCGGCGAGTTGTCGGCGCCCGAGGAGAAGAATATCCCCTTGAGCCCGACGAGGGGATTCCCGTCGCCGAACATGAGGCCGAACCCGACGAACCAGAAGGCCATCGTCGATATGGCGAAGACGATGAAGTTTTTCGCCAGGATGTTGACCGTGTTTTTCGCACGGCACAGACCGGACTCGACCATAGCGAATCCGAGGTTCATGAAAAAGACCAGAAAGGCCGCGAACAACACCCATACGGTGTCGAGGGCAACTTTAAGGTCGCCGACTGCAATGCTCAGTTCAGGCATAGGATCCTCCTGCAAATAAGTATGCGTATATATTGCAAGGGGCGTGCCAAACGGGAGAATCGCCGCGAAATTCGCGAAACAGGCGCAGTCAGTGCCCGTTCTGCACAAGCCTTGGGCCGTTTCCCGGACGGTGATTACATCGCGGGCATATTCCTTGAAAATGAAATGTGCGCAAATCGGGCAACGTATGGCGGGGTGTCGGAAAAAGACGCAGAACGTCCGTCTCCCGGCTCTATCGCTTTGCCGCGTTTTCCGGTAGGATGCGGTCATGATACCGGAATACGAGGCGATCCTCGCGCGAAGCGCGGCGGGTCACGAAGAGATACTGAAGAAGATGCGCCACCTCTCGAAGCTCAACAAGAGCGGCTTCGACAAGATGATCCACGGGTTTCACGACGAGGCCTTCGCGGAGATCGACTGCACCAAGTGCGCGAACTGCTGCCGCAACCTCGGGCCGCGTTTCCGCGAGACGGACGTCAAGCTTCTCTGCAAGGCGACCGGGGAAAATCCCAAGGTCTTCAAGGCGAAGTATCTCAAGGCCGACGAAGAGGGGATCGGTTACGTCCTGAAAACGCTTCCCTGTCCCTTCCAGAACGACGACCTCACGTGTTCCGAGTACGAATTGCGAACCCTCTCGTGCGTGGAATTCCCGCATACTCGGGAGAAGAACGTCCAGAAGCACCTCGTCCGGCTCGCGCATAACAGCCTCGTCTGCCCGGCGGCCTTCCTTATTATTGAACGGATCATGAAGGCGCAATAGCCATTCCGTTTTAGGTGCCAACAAGATCGAGAGCGGTTCCCATCAATTGACTGCCCGCTTGCCGTACCGTACACTTGGTATATGGAATCAATAATCGGCGGCTTCTCGGCCGCGCTTTCGACGTTTTTCAGCTTCAAGGCCTACGTGATCCTTCCTGTTTTCATGCTGGCCCTCGCCCTTTTGGCCCGGATGCGAGTCAAGGACGCCGTCCTCTCAGCCGTCAGGATCGGCGCCGGCTTCGCCGGCATCTTCGTCGTCTTCTCCTTCTTCGTTTCGCAGATCAGTCCGGCGATCGAGTCGATCATCGCCCTTCGTGGCCTCGACTATCCCGTGATCGACATCGGCTGGCCCCCGCTCGCGGCGATCACCTGGTCGTCTGCCCTGACGCCGGCCGTTATCTTCCTTATTATGATCCTCAACCTCGTCATGATTCTGACGGGCATGACGAAGAACCTCTATCTGGACCTGTGGAACTATTGGCACTTCGCGTTTATGGGCGTCATGCTCCATAATGTCACGGGTAATGTCTTCATCGCCCTGGCCGCGACGGTGCTTATCGCGGTGTATACGATAAAAACCGCCGAATGGTCGGCGCCTCACGTCAAGCGGGAGATGGGGCTCGACGGGATAGCAGTCAGCCCCCTTTCGGTGACCGGATTTCTGCCCTACTCGGTCGCCATGAACGCCCTCTTCGACGCCGTCCCGGGAATCAGGCGGCTGGACTGGAATCCGTCGAAGGGCAAGTCAGATTCCTCCGGGACGCACCTCCTGCGCGAGCCGATGGTCATCGGTTTCCTCGTCGGCGTCTTCCTGTCGCTGTTGGCGGGCTACGGCCTCAAGGCGACCCTCGAGACCTCGGTCAACATAGCCGCCGTTATGTTCCTCCTGCCGAGATGCGGCGCTCTCATAGGCGAGGGGATGGGAGCCGTTTCGGTCGCCTTCAAGGAACTTATGGAGCGCAAGTTCAGCTCGATGCGGGGTCTGTCCATCGCCATGGATACCGGCTTTCTCCTGACCAATCCCTCGGTCATGGCGACCGGCCTTATCCTGATCGTGCTCTCCCTCCTGATCGCCTTCGTCCTCCCGGGAAACCGTGTCATCCCGGTCGGTGACCTTCCCAACCTTATCTCGGTCATCTCCCTGACGGTGCTCGTCATGCGCGGGAACGTGGTCAGGTCAGTCCTCGCCGGCATCCCGATCATCGCCTCCTTTCTCCTGATATCCTCGAGGATGGCGCCCGTCTTTACCGCCCAGGCAGCCGCGGCGGGGATGGACAGCGGCGCGGGCGCGCGGGAGATCACGGCTTTTACCGACGGGGGAAACCAGATTCGCTTCTGGCTGTTCCATCTCTTCCAGGGAAACCTCGTCGCCGTAGCGGTGATTCCCGTCATCCTTGCCCTGATCTTTTTCTCCTGGCGAAGGTATAAGGCCGGGATATAAGGTCGATCCCGCGCTCCGGGTATGGGCCCTGTTTTTTTGTCCTTGAAATCTCCCCCATCCTGATGAATAATGGGTTATCTGCGCGTCCGGGACCCGTTCCCGGGGGGCGGCCTTGGTCGACCGCGCAGAACAGACGTGAGGAGTTGTATTTATGGACAAGTTCTTCGAGTTCAAGGCAAAGGGCACCAACATGAGGACGGAGATCGCGGCCGGTTTCACGACCTTCTTCACCATGGCCTATATCGTCTTCGTCAATCCCGGGATGCTTTCGCAGACCGGGATGAGCTGGGGCGGGGTGTTCTTCGCCACCTGTCTCGCCGCCGCGGTAGGCACCCTGATAATGGCCCTGGTCGCCAACGTTCCGTACGCCGTAGCGCCGGGAATGGGGCTCAATGCCATTTTTACGTATACCGTGTGCCTCGGGGCCGGCTTCAAATGGCAGGAAGCCCTTGCCATGGTCTTTATCTGTGGCCTCATCAACGTCGTTATTACGGTTACCAGGATCAGGAAGGCCCTCATCAAGGCCATTCCGGAAAACCTCCAAAACGCGATCGGCGGCGGTATCGGCCTTTTCATCGCCTACCTCGGCTTCAATAACGCCGGATGGATAACCTTTGGCGTAACCCCCGGATGGGCCGCCTTCGGCACCCCGACCATCATCCTGTCCCTTATCGGCCTTCTTGTCATGATCGTCCTTATGGTCATGAAGGTTCGCGGCGCGATCCTTATCGGCATCGCGGCGGCGACCGTCATCGGCATCCCGATGGGCGTCACCAAACTCCCCGAGACCATCTTCTCCGGGGCTGGTACCGTCTCCGGGTTCCGCGAGGTCGCCTTCTCCTTCTTCGGCAATCCCGGGCTCGGCAGCCTCTTCTCCGATCCCGCCAAGCTTCCCTTCGTGCTGATCACCATCTTCAGCATGAGCCTCTCCGACACCTTCGACTCGATCGGCACCTTCATCGGCACCGGCCGCAAGTCGGGCATCTTCGACGAGGCCGACGAGAAGAATCTCGAGAGCGGCACCGGGTTCAAGAGCCGCCTCGACAAGGCCCTGTTCGCCGACTCGACGGCCACCTCCATCGGCGCCCTGTTCGGAACCTCGAACGCGACGACCTACGTCGAAAGCGCCGCGGGCATCGCCGCCGGCGGGCGCACCGGGATGACGAGCCTCACCGTCGCGGCCCTCTTTGTCCTCTGCATGCCCTTCGCCGGGCTCTTCGGCATGGTGCCGGCCGCCGCGACGGCGCCCGCCCTGATCGTCGTCGGTATCCTGATGTGCGAGCCTTTCGCCAAGATCAAATGGGGAGAGATCGAGGCCGCCGTGCCCGCGTTCTTCACGGTCATCATCATGGCCCTGACCTACGGGATCACCAACGGTATCGCCGCCGGTTTCATCATGTTCTGCGTGGTAAAGCTCGCGACGAAGAAGTTCAGGGACATCCACCCGATCATCGCAGTCGCTTCCGTTCTCTTCATCATCGACTTCGTGATAAAGGCCATGCCGGCCAAATAATCCGCCGTCGCGTCAAGCGAAAAAAAACCCGGGGCGCGCGCTCCGGGTTTTTTTTATCGGCCTGCGTCGGCAGGCTGCGCGACGGGCAGTTCCATCCTGAATACGACGGGGTTCGCGGACGCGAGGAAGAGCTTGCCGTGGTGATGGTGCTCCACGATGTCCCTGCAAAGGTTAAGGCCGAGACCTGTTCCCCATTTCTCCGCCTTGGTGGTAAAGAAAAGCTCGAAGACCTTCGAGCGGTGCTCTTCCGGGATCGGCGGGCCGTCGTTCTCGATCTCGCACCATACGCGCTCGCCCTCGATCCCGGTCCTGACCGTGATTCGGCCCCTGGGGGAGTCGTCGGTAGACCGATCGTCCCGTTCATCGGCAAGCCCGAGAACGTCATCCTCCAGGGCGTTTCCGTCCCGCCCGTCCAGCCCCCGTATGGCATGGATCGCGTTCGTGAGGATGTTGAACAGTACCTGGTTAACCTCGTTCTTGCACGCGACGATGCGCGGTATATCCGAATAGTCCCGTTCGACGTCGATCGCGCCGCGCAGCTCGTAGCGTATGAACTCGAGCGTCGCGTCGATCCCGGCATGGAGGTCGTACTCGGAGAATTCGATGTCTATGGTCCCCTGGCGCGAAAAGGAAAGAAGGGAGCTTACCACGTTGCCGATGCGGTCGATTCCGGCCACTATGTCCTTCGTGATCTCGAGCATCTCGCCCTTGTCCGGCGATACGCCCGACTCGACCGATTGTTCCATCATCCGGTGGAGAGACCTGACGTTCGAGGCCGTGTAGGCGAGGGGATTGTTTATCTCGTGCGCGAGGCCGGCCGTCAGGCGGCCGATCGTGGCGAGTTTCTCCCGCTTGATGAACTCGTTTTTCATCATCGACATCTCGTTCTGCAGGGCGACCTGTTCCGAGACGTCCTTGGCCGCGATAATAGTCCCGTGCGCAAGATCGTGCGTCGCCTGCCTGGTCCAGGATATAGACTTGCCGTCCCATTCGATGACGCCCGAGTCGGGCCCTTCACCCGCCCGTTCCGGCTCAAGGCCGCAGAGTCCGAAGAACCTCCGGAGTTCGGGGAAGGCGAGGGCTTGCTTCCCGACCGCGACCATCGGCAGTCCGAGGAGGCGGTCGACGCTGTGGTTGTGGTCGGTGATGAAGCCCTTCCGGTCAAGGACCAATATCCCGATATCGAGGTCTTGCAGGATAACGCTTCGCGCCACCGGCATGACCCAGAAGAGTTTGTGAAAGTACATGCCGGTAAGGAAGCATATCCCGGACAGGGCATGCCCGATGGGGGTAAAATCCTTGTCCAGTCCTGGGATGACGTTCGCGAGGTTAATGAGATTGAGGATTCCCGGAAAGAACATCCCGGCGAGAATCCAGAGCGACTGCCGGTAGTAAAGGCGCTGGCCGAAGAAAAACGACCTGACCACTATCAGGGTACCGCCGGCGATACAGGCCCAGTTGTACGAGACCAGGCACCAGAAAATCGGGCCGTGGGACGGACGAAGGACGGAAAGCCCGTTAGCCTCGACGAAGGCTATCTCCCTCCAGAGGAGAGAGTGCCATTCGTTGGTCATGACTACGGAAAAGAGCGGGATACCGGCGAAGAACGAGATCTCCCAGAGATGCCTGTTCGTCCATCCGAACCAGCCGGTAAAGCGAAAGCAGAACGAAAGCCAGGCGAGCGGGATGAAGATGTAAGCGATATACTCGAGCTTGGCGAAGAAGACGGTTTCGGGGCCAGGCGGGGCCAAAAGCTCGAGGACGCTCGTGACCAGCAGCCAGGCTATGAGGACGAGATACCCGATGAGCGACCGCGCCGCCGGTTCCCTGCGGTACGAGACGAGGGCCGCCGTCCCCGCCAGCATGGCCAGAAAGGCGACGGCGGCCATGTCGATGAAAAGCCAAAAGCCGTTGCCCTGCAAGGCCTATCTCCTGATTTCCATCGAGATGATCGTCACGTCGTCGGTAAACCTTCCCTCCGGCAGGATCTTGACGAACGCCGAGCGGAGGGCCTCGGCCGAGTAGTCTTTCCGGTTCGTGCAGAGCTCGAGCACGCCTGATTCCCCGAGGGCGAAAAAGGTCGGGGCCGATTCGGCGAGTCCGTCCGTAAACATGATGATGCGGTCTCCCGGCAGGATTACCCGCTCCGTCTTGTAATACTTGGAGTCGGGAAAGGCGCCGGGCACGGGATTCGGGGTGCTCAACGCCTCGGGAACTCCCTGCCGTACCTGAAGTACCGGCGGGATGCCCGCCGTCGCGAGCGACAGGGTTCTGTTCTTGATGTCTATGCAGGCGGCCGCGAGGGCGATGAGGATATCGGGGGAGCTCGTGAAGAGGTTGCAAAAGCGGTCGTTCAGGGCTGACAGCAGGCGATCCGGGGCCATGTACAGCTCCGGGTTCTCGTCAAGCACCGTCTTGAGGGCCACCTTGATCATGCAGGCTATCGCCATCGGCTTGGGGCCATGCCCCGTCACGTCCCCGAGGAGGACGAGGAGCCTGTCCTCGCCGATATCGTATATGTCGTAGAAGTCCCCGCCGCAGTGGTACTCGTCAAGGGGATTGAAGGATATGGAGATGTCGACGTGCTTGTTTTGCGGCACCCCGAGGGAAAAAAGGGTTTGCTGAAAGTCCCCGGCCGACTGGAGCATGCCGTCGATCCTGTTCCTGAGTTGCTCGTTTTCGCGCGCGAGCTTTCTCAGTCGGAGCGCGCGGTCTATCTCGGTTACGAGATGCTCCCGCTTCCATGGCTTGAACATGAGGCTCATGATCGAGGCGGATACCGCTCGCTGGATACTGTCCATATCGGAGAAGGCCGTCAGGAGTATCGTCTGAACGTCCCTGGTTTGCGCGCGCAGGCGTTCGAGGAATTCGCTTCCGTTCATCTCCGGCATGCGGAGGTCGGCGATGACCAGGAACACCGTATCCTTGTGCTCCACTATCCAGGGAAGGGCCTCCAGGGGGTTGTTGAAGGTCACGATCTCGAATACGCCGGTTCCGAATTCCAGGCGTATCTCGCGTTCCAGGGAACAGGTGATCCCCGGTTCGTCGTCCACGATGACCAATACGAACAGGTCTTCCATTCGCGATTCCTTTCAACCCCGGAAAGAGCCTATCCCGCGCGAATCGCGGTTGCGCTCCCAGGCGTTGGCGTGTACATTCTACCACAGGAGCCGTCATGTTTCACTATTGTTACAATACTTCCATTGGGCCTATAACCCTGGTCTCCGACGGATCGTCGATAGTCCGGCTCGACTTCGGGCTACCTTCGGCATCCCCGTGCCACGAGACCCCGCTACTCGCCCGGGCGGCCGCCGAGCTGCTGTCCTACCTCGCGGGCGACCTGCGCGCCTTTACCGTCCCCGTCGCGCCGGTCGGAACCCCCTTCATGCGTTCCGTATGGGACGCCGTCCGGGAAATCCCGTATGGGCGCACGGCGAGCTACGGAGAAATCGCCGCGGCGATCGGCAATCCCCGCGCCTCCCGGGCCGTCGGGATGGCTAACCACAGAAACCCGGTTCCAATCATCATCCCCTGTCACCGGGTCATTGGCGGGGACGGCTCGCTTACCGGTTACGGCGGAGGCCTCCCGCTCAAGGAACGCCTGTTGGCCCTCGAAAGGGGAGGCATCTCCGCCGATCAGGGCCTGTTATCGCTTTAGTAGGTTTGGTCCGTTACTTTCTCAAGCCGGCCAGGGCCTCAAGGGCGGCTTTGTAATCGGGTTCCTGGCCTATCTCCGGCACCTGCTCGACGTAACGCACGGTGTCGGTCTTGTCCAGGATGACCACGGCGCGGGACAGGAGCCCGGCCATCGGTCCCGTAATGATCTCGACGCCCCAGTCGGCGCCGAAACGCCTGTCCCGGAGCTGGGACAGGGCGACGATATTCGTCAGCCCCTCGGCCTTGCAGAAACGGGCCATCGCGAACGGCAGGTCGTTCGATACGTTCAGAAGGACCGCGTCGCCCATGGCGTCTACCTCGTGGTCGAATCTCCTGGCGCTCGTGGCGCATACGCCCGTGTCGAGGCTCGGCACTATGTTGATCACCTTGATCTTGCCCGCGAAATCGGCGAGCGATACATCCGAAAGATTCTCCCGCGTCAGGCGGAAATCGGGGGCCTTCGTGCCCAAAGCGGGCAGTTTGCCCGAGGTGTCGATCGGCGCGCCTTTCAAAGTTATTCTTGCCATAATTCCCTCCGTTTATTGTTAGCCTAAGTATACTTCAGGCGTGGGAAGAAGGCAATTTTTTTGAACTGCTGTCAATATTGAGTAAACGCGCGCGATTTGAATGAGCCGTCAGAGGACCGAGATCTTGTTGCGCCCGGTTTTCTTGGCTTGATAGAGGGCAGCGTCCGCCCGGAGAAACAGGCCGTCGAATGAATCGTCGAGCCGGTTTTCCGATATACCGATGCTGACCGTTATGTGGATCTCCTCGCCCTCTTCGGAGTAGGAGAAATCGCCGAGGATGTCGCTGCGGATCGCCTCGGCTATCCCGTGGGCCGCGACCTCGTTCGCCCCCGGAAGGAAGACGAGGAACTCGTCGCCGCCGTACCTGCAGGCTATGTCGGTCTTGCGGATGTGCTTCTTTATCTTGGAACCCGTTTTGGTCAGGATCATGTCCCCGGCGAGGTGTCCGTGCGTGTCGTTTATCACCTTGAAGTTGTCGAGGTCGATCATGATCATGGCCGAGTCGGTCGGCAATTCCCCGTCCGCCTCGAGGCGCTTGATCAGTTCGTTGAGGTATCGCCTGTTATACAGCCCGGTAAGGGGATCCGTGCGCGAAAGGTTGATATAGTACTTCTCGCGCTCGACCATCACGTCCTTCTCGCTGAGTTCCTTGCGGAGCAGGTCGAATATCGCGAGGGTAAACAGGAGGGAATTCATGGACGTGCCGATGAGGAAGAAGTAGTTCGCCGGGATTTGCGCCTCGGCGTAAGCGGCGGTCGACCAGATGAGCGTGGCGGCGAAGAGGGCGAACCACGCGATGAGGTAAAACCTGACTTCCTGGTAACCTGAAAAATACAGCTTGATCGTGGTGGCTATGATGATGAGGGGCGTTACGAACCCGGTTACGTACGCGATCTGGTTGGCGAGAATCGACAGCCCAAGGATTCCGATAATGGTTTGCACGGCGAAAAGGCCGAGTATGACGTCAAGGACGATATTGACGAAGGGAAGGCGGTCTTTGAGGTCGAGGAATCTTTTCGCGAAAAGCGACATGAAGACCCCGACGCCGGCGAGGCTGACCCACAGCAATATATCGAGGGTCTTGAAGGGTATGGGCAACAGATGCAGGAATCCGTGAACCGTCAGGTGGTACACGAGGATGGCCAGGAGATAGCTCATGTATATGAGGAAATGGCGGTTCTTCATGACCATGTACGAGAACAGGTTCACGAAGAACACGGCTATCAATACGCCGAAGAAGACCCCGAAAAGCAGGTTCTCCCTGAAGGACTGATTGAGGATTTGGCTCGAGGTCAGGATCTTGACGGGAACCCACATGATGGTCGGCGACTTGACCCTCAGGTATACGTAATCGCCCTCCCGCACCGACGCTGGCACCGGAATGTTCCAGACCCTGGTTTTGATCTGTATCGAGCGGATATCGACCCGCTTGCCGACGCGCACGCAGGTGCCGTCGGGAAACCAGGCGTCCACGTTCTCGAGGCTCGCGTTATGGATCATGATAAACCGCTCATCGCCCGGGTTCTGCGGGGCCCTGATCCTGAGGCGAATCCAGAAGGCGGAATTCGAGCGACTCCTGAAAAGTACCGGCCTGTCCTGCTGGACGAAGGCGGTCGGGTTTTCGGTTATAAAATCGATGTCGGCTTCGGCGGTATGGTCTTCGTAGAGGGAGAAGTCGATGATGCCGTCAGATCCTTCCTTGTCCGGATGGCGAGGTATATACGCCAACAGGAAGCTGCAGAGAATGCAGACTCCGGCAAACGAGAAGATCATGATATCGACACTGGATTTTTTCATCTTTATTTCAGCTATAGTATAGCGCATTATCAGGTCTTGACAGACTTTTGTCAAATAACTCCTTGATATCTTCGAGATTTACGCTGTGCAGGAAATGCGCGTTTTACTGAGTAAAAAAATCCCTTGTGGCCATGGAGAACCACCGATATTGCGCGGAAACATACCCTGGTACCCTGAAATATGGCTTGTATTGACCGTATTCCGCCTGGCACGGTTGTTGCTGATAGGTGGCAGGCGCATTGAAGCGCCGAAGGAGACTTGCATGAACAAGAAATTGATCGGTATAGCCCTGATTCTCATCGCCGCCGGCGTTTTCGCCATGGGGGCGTTCGCCGCCGGAGGACAGGAACAGGTTACCGTTGAGGGAACGTTGACTATGAACGAGGGCTTTCCGGCGATTGAATCAGCCGGTAAGACCTGGCTCCTCCCTCCCGGCCCCTTTTACCAGATAGCCTGGGAAAACGGAATCAAGGTTGGCGACCGCATCAAGGCTGAAGGCTTCAGCCGCGAAGGTCCACTTGGGGATGGGGATGGAGAGCGGGACAAGGCAGGCGAAGCCTCCGTGTCCGGCTTTCTTATGCCTACCCGGGTATGGTTGAACGGAAAAGCCCTGGACCTTTCCACCCTGCGCAGGGGATTCCGGGGTAATGGCTCCCGTTGCGGGGGGCCTTGGGGCTCTGATGACCCGGACGACTCGCGCCGCGGAAGGCGGGGAATGGGCCGCGGTATGGGCCGGGGCGACGGGAGCGACTGCAGGTAAACAGCTGTAGCCGATCGTGCCCCGACCCGCGTGGGCCGGGGCACGGTTCCTTCCGGCCGCAGTCGCCGATCGGTCAGACCCTTAGTGCCTTGAGATTCTTCTCGGCCTCGGGGGCCTGGGCGAAAAAGGCGCTAAGCGTCTTGCAGGGGTAGTCCGCGCAGGCGCCGCAGTGAGCTACCTTCTTTTCAAGGGCGCATTTCCGGATCTCGCACATCGAGCAGTACCCGGCCTGCACCCCGTCGGTGGCGAAACACCCGTGGCAGTTGATCATCTCGGGAGTAAACGCGAAGCTGAAGGCCTTGGTCCATTCCTCGGCGGTTTTCTTCCTGAGTTCGTTGTCGTTGGTTTTCGAGGCGATAAAGGCTGGGCATTGCGCGCAGTCAAGACCGCACGCGGCAATAAGTTTTTCCATTCTGCAATCCTCCACTTGTACAAGAATACGCGAAGTATCGCATGGCAATCCTGACATCTTGTGTCAGGTATATTTATTTTTCCGCAAGAAAGGATTGGGCCCGCTCCCGGATTATCGACCTGAGTCTCTCTGGTTCGAGGACCGTCGTCCTGCCCGGAAGTCCCATTATCCAGGAAACGAACCAGTCCTCGAGGGGAAAGTCGGCGGACACGAGCAGGGATCCGTCGTCGCGCTCACGGATGTTTTCCTCGTCGAAGTACTCGAGCAGGCGCCCGAGCGCGGCCTTTTCCGCGGTGAAGGAGATGCGCTCGCACCGTTCCGATTCCCACTCGCGCGTCCAGGGGCGCTCGGAAAGGTCGACCGGCGGCGCCATGCGGGGTTTTTTTACCTCGACCGCGTTCGTTATGCGCGAGACGCGGAAGATCCTGAAGTCGCCCCTCAGGCGGCACCATGCCCAGGTAAACCAGGACTGCCAGACAAAGACAAGGGCAAGGGGCTCGATCTCCCTGTCGGTTCCCTCGCTGTTCAATCCATTATAGTGGATCGAAAGGATGGACTCGTTCTTGATAGATTCGTTGATGAGGTCGATGATGCGCTTTTCACGATGAGAGGGTGTCAATTCAATGAATATCCGGTTTTCCGGGCAGGGGATCCCGTGTCTCCCGGACCGGGCGAGGAGGAGCCGGAATTTCTCCGTGACCGAATCGAGGGCCGGACCCGAGAAAACCCCCGCGAGGCCGTTAAGCCCCTCGATGATGTGCTGGATCTCCCCGGTCTCGAGTACCTGGCCGTCCATCCGGAAACCTTCCACGAGCTCGAAGCCCCCGTCCCTGCCATTGGTCGCGAAAACCGGTATCCCCGCGGCGGCGAGGGCGTCGATGTCCCGGTAGATGGTCCTGATCGATACCTCGAGTTTTTTCGAGAGAACCGATGCGGAAACCTTTTTCCGCGCGAGGAGCAGTGTCAGGATCGTCAGGAGCCGTTCCGCCTTCATGGGTCGATCATACCCCATACCCGTCTGTCTGCGCAATTCGATCAAATCTTGTGGTAAAAGAGGATAAGCGGGAGTAAAATCGTCATCATGACAAATAAAACTCTGTACGGGAACAATATTCCCAAAAGGATCACAGAAAAGGCGGAACAGCGCTTCCGCCACTACGCGCGCAAGTTCAGTTTCGATCCCGCCCGTTCGCCGGCCCTGGCCGCGTACCCGGAGGGACAGGGATACAGCGATTTCGGGATCATGACGATTCACGAGAAAACCGGGGCCCTGCCGGGCGGTCAAGCCTTCGATACCGACAAGGGAATCATGCTCGGCACCATCCGCATGGGCTTCGGGCACTGCCGCATGGCGATCGCCCTCGCCTCGGCCGCGCATTCCATGGGATATACGCCGTACTGGCTTGATCTCATGTCCTTTCCGGACTACGCGGCGAGCAAGACCATCAAGTACCTGGAGGATCTTTACAATCTCGGCTCCCGGATATCCCAGGGTTCCCGCCTGTTCAACTCCCTCGTGTGGGACTACGTCACGAGCAACGCGGCGCGCAAGCTGTCCTTCTCCGTCGAGGAGGACTCCCTATCCCGCATCTTCGTCCCGTTATATCGGGATATCCCCCGGGATCTCCCGTTTTTCTCCACCCATCCCTGGACCGGCCACGCGGCCGTCGGTGCGGGCATGACCGACGTCGTGACCATCATCCCGGACAACTTCCCGCTCGCCTTCCACGTCGTCGAGGGAAGCCTCCACGTCGTGCAGTCGCCGTCCACCTATATGGGGTATAGAACGTTCCACTCGATGGGAGACGGTCTCTATCTCGACCATACCATGCCGCCGAACGATATCCGCATGGTGGGCCACTACATCGACCACGAGATCGTCGCGGGGCTTGAGGGGGATTGCGACGCCCGCCTCAAGCGCATCAAGGACGGCGAGACGAGAAGGTTCCTCCTTACCATGGGGGGCGCCGGCGCCCAGGTCCGGCGTTTCTTCGACATCGCGGATACCTGCAAGTCCGCCATCGAGGACGGGAAGGTTTCCCTCCTCATCAATATGGGGGACCATAAGGGCCGATGGGCCGAGCTTGAGGCGATGTTCCGCAAACGGGGCATCGAGTGGACCATGCACAGCGACTGGGCGGAAACGCGGGCCTTCGTCAAGGACGCCCAGACCTCGCCCGTTTCGGGCGTTCACGTGTTCCTGCACGACGATTTCTACTGCGCGGTATACGCGACGAATATTTTGATGCGAGTCTGCGACGTGATGGTCACCAAGCCGAGCGAGCTGTCCTTCTATCCGGTGCCCAAGCTCTTTATCCAGAGGGTTGGGCGGCATGAGGCATGGGGCGCCATCCGGGGCGCGGAGATTGGAGACGGCACGATCGAAACCTCATCGATCACCGGGCTTCACCGCATCCTGAGGCTTCTGGTCGAGGATAACGATCTGCTCGAGTTGTATTGCGCCCATATACGGAGAAACCACCGCGACGGCATGTACGACGGGGCCTATAACGCGGTCAAGCTGGCTATCGAGCGGAAAAAGGGCTGAAGGGGAATCGCGCCGTTGGCGGCCGTGGCCGGGCGGCGCGCGGCGGGGTAGCCCCTATTCGACGGTTACGACCGAGGCGATCCTGCCGTCCTTCGTATAGACGCGATCCGGATTCGTGCCGTCCGGTATTTGGGTCGTTCCCTCGAAGTAGGCATACTGCCAGACCCCCCGGGGAAGGGGCAGAATCAGCTCGAATTCCCCCGGGGCCGTCTCGGTCATCTCGTACATGAAAGGATCCCAGTTATTGAAGCTCCCCGCGAGGCGGATGGAGGCCCCGGCTCTCGCGCGGCAGACGAAGCGCACCTGGCCCGAGTGTACGCTATTCGTCTTGAAGGTTTCGTAATACTCGACGGGGAGGGACGACACCATCATCCCGTTGGCGTAGTCGTACGCCGTCGAGGGATTCATGGGATCGGTCGTCCAGAGGCCGTCGATGACCATCCGGTATCGGATTTCGCCAAGTCCGGGCGGAACCTCGGCGATGTAAAAAAGGATCGTCTCGAGGAGTTTCCCGTTCTCGTCCCGTTTCGGGTTGCCGGACTCGTCCTTCCTGATGAGTCTCCGCATCGTCCTCAGGTTCACGTAGTTTTCGTGCTCGAAGGCGATACCCGCGTGGCGTGCCTGTCCAGAGGCCGTGAAGATGATATATCTCCCGGAAATGACCGGCTCCCGGGCGCGGGATATGGACGACACGAGGTTAGTATAGGTAAGCGCCTCAATCTCCGCCGCGCCAACTGGCAGGAGGAGGCATGCTGCGGCGATCGCCGCGATTATCATTCGTTTCATAATACTTCTTTACAATTGTCGGAAAATCCTTCAAAATCTTGAGACGTACGGCGCGGAGAGATCCCGTACCGGGAAAGCGGCCGAATTTCCATGGTTCCGTAAAGTACGGCATGAAAAAAACCGATGATGTACTGAAGAATCGATACACAGGGATGCGATGCCGGGTATAAAAGAACTCGAATATTTCAGAAATGAACTCAGCAAGCTCGGCCGTGAACGCGAGATAACCGAGGAACGTGGCGATAGCTATGAGCTCTTGCCCCTCCCCGTCGCGGGCGCCGCATCGGTTCCCTCTATCGACGTCGACAACCTCCTCGCATCCCTCGGAGAGTCTTCGTCTCCGGAATCCTCAGGCGAGATATCCCTTCCCGGCGAGACCCCGGCCGAGGCCGCTTCCCTTGATGACCTTGCCGGCCCCGTTTTCCCCGGGACGGAAACGCCTTCTTCCGACATGTCGGCCTTTGACGATCTTCTGGCGAACCTTCAGCTCGATAGTCCGGGACCCGATGTCGACGTCCCCGATCTTGGCTCCGCCGATTCTTCCCCCGAAGAGTCGTTTACCGTTCCCGAAGACCTGTTGGCCGGCTTTGCCGACGACGTGGAAGAAAGCCGAAAGGCGCAGGATGCCTCCCCCGATTTTACCTTCGAAGAACCCGTTACTCCTGCCATGGAGAAGGCTTCCGGTACGGATGCCGCCGGGGAGTTTGGCGACTTTGGCGAGTTGGCCGCTTTGGATGACCTTGGCGAGTTGGGTGAATTGGGTGAGCTTGGGGATTCGACGTCCGCTCCCGGTTCCGACGCGCCGGTAGACGCGATAGCCGGACTCGATGCCCTGCTTGCCGCCGGATTGCCGGAGACGCCCGAAGTCCCGGATCTTGGCGAGATGCCCGGAATGCCCGATATCTCCGCGGGTTCGGATTCTGCTGTAGGGGCTGGCTCCTTCGATATTCCCGAAATACCTGAAATACCCGATATTGGCGGCGAGACATCTCCGGGGGCTATGGACTTTACCCCGTCGTTCGAGATGGATATTACCCCGATCAACGATGAATACTCCGGGCCGCCCCCGGGTCGCAAACCGGATACCCGCGTCGATTTCGCGGATATCCTCGCAGACTCCGAGGAAAAGCCGACTGAACCGCCCGCGAACCCGATGGGCGAGGAATTCGCCGGATTTTCCGTTCCCGACGACCTTTCCATACCCGAGCCGGAGACGGCCGGACCCGCAGATATCGATGGCTTTGACGGCTTCAGCCTGGACGAGGACTTTCTCAAGGAAAGCGCGGAGGCCGCCGTCGGCGACGAGGAATTCCATATACCCGGTTTCTCCGATTTTACCTCGGGCGCGGCGCGAGCCTCCGTCTCCGAGCTTCCGCCCATCGGCGGAGCGCCCCGCCGGGGCGGGAAGAAAGAGATCCCCCTCCGCATTTCCGAGGATGATTTCAGGCGGTTTATGGAGCTGTTCTCGGGCTTCCCGCTCAACCTCCGGATAGCGATAGAGGAATTCATCTCGGGGGAAACGGGAACCGAACTCCAGAAGATGGAGCTCGTGCACTCCGTGCTCTCGCAGGTCTCCGTGCGCAAGATCGCGCGGAACCTCGAGGGGCTCATGGACCGCTCGATCCCGATACCGAAGGACTTCGAGAAGAAAAGCGTCGCCCAATACGAAGAGGAGAAGGCATCCCTTCGATATATATTCATCAACAAGATTCTTCCCGCGGCCGTCATGTTTACCATCGTCGCGGTCCTGACGGCGTGCACCGTGTTCCTGTCCTGGCAGTTTATCTACCGACCGCTCGCGGCCGAGAGCCTGTACAAGCGCGGTTACGCCGCCATCGAGGACGCGCGCTATACCCAGTCGCTCGACTTCTTTAACCAGGCCGTCGAGGTTTGGGAGAAAAAACGATGGTATTTCCGCTACGCCAACGCCTATCGCAAGAAAAAGCAGTATATCTCGGCTGAACAGATGTATGAACGCCTGCTCAACCGCTACGACAACGATCTTGCCGCCGGTCTCGAATACGCCGGGATGCTTCGAACCGAACTCAGGAATTTCGAGAAGGCCGAGACCGTTCTCCGCCGCCGCGTTCTGGACAACCACGTCAATGACCGCGACGGGCTTATGCTTCTCGGCGACAATTACCTCGATTGGGCGGAAGAACAGCCCGAGAAATACGAGGAGGCCCGCAAGGTCTACGCGTCTCTCCTGGAGCTCTACGGGCGCAAGGACCCGTATCTTGCCGGTATGATGCGGTATTTTATCCGGACGGATAACCTCGCCGAGGTCCTGCCGCTCAAGGATCATTTCATGAAACGGGGCGCCAAGCTGTCTGCGGGCGATCTCGTCGAGCTGAGCGGATTTTTGCTTGGAAGGCGATACGAACCGCGACCCGGGGACTCGGAAGGCCTTCGGGGCCGCATCGAGGACGTGCGGAGCCTACTTGAACGCGCGGTACGGGCGGATCCCGCCATACCCGAGGCCCACTACAACATGGGCAGATTCTTCATATATAACTACCGTAGCGACCTCGCGGCGCAGGCCCTCAGCGAGGCCCTCCGGCTCTTTGACCTGGCCGAGACGATGAGCCCCCGGCGAATCCTGACGAGGATAGATTCCTTCAGGCTTCTCGGGGAGGTTCGCTCGGGCGAGAAGGAGTATCTCAAGGCCCAGGCCCTGTACGCCCAGGGGATTACCCTCTACGAGGCGCAGAGGGAAAACCGGGGCGTCCGGCCCGATTCCCGCGTCGGGCGGCTCTACGCCGATTACGCCGATATCGACTATTTTATCTCCAACGATCTGGAGGCCGCGCTCGTCAACTACGCGAAGGCTGTCGAGGAGCTGGGCGACACCCCCTCCATACGCTACCGGATTGGATACATACAGTACCAGATGCAGGATTTCCTCTCGGCCATGCAGTCGTTCAGCCTGACGTACGCGAGAGCGCCGGAAGACCGCAATGTGGCGTACAGCTTCGCCAACGTCCTGTTCCGCCGGGGTGACCTGTTCGCCTCCCAGGGCCATTACGAGCGGCTCATGGAATACCTCGACGCGGAGCGTCTCCGCAAGGGGATCGTGTTCCCGCAGGCGAGGCTGGACCATGCCTCCTTCGTCGAGGAATACATGCGCACGTCCAACAACCTCGGCGTCACGCTGAGCCGGCTTGCCGGCAGGACCGGCGATTCCAGGAAGAACGCCAGGGCCCTCGCCCTGCTTTCCGAGTCGGCCCGAGCATGGGATACCCTGACGCGGAATCCCGAGACCCTGGTCCGGGCCCAGGGAACCAATCTTGCCGTCCTCAATATCAGGAACATGACCCACCCGCGTCCCGACTTCCAGCCGGAGATTTACGCCGATATCCCCAAGACCCTCGAGGGCGAGGCCGTCCTGCAACAGCGCGAGGATCGGTGAGTATATTGCCGCTTGCAAATCTTCCCCGCTCTTGGTATTATGCCCCTGCGCCGGACGTTTAACTCAGCGGTAGAGTGCTACCTTCACACGGTAGAAGTCACTGGTTCAAATCCAGTAACGTCCATAGTAAGTCTTTCGTTGCCGATGAACGGTTACACGACGGCCGTTCCCGCGAAACCGTGCTATACTCTCAGTCATGAAAGGCGAGCCAATGGGTTTCATATCTGATTTCAGGTACCGGAAAATCTCGCATACGGCGACCGTCAACGATCTGCTGAAAGAACTGTTCCGCAAATCCATACATATCTGCTCGTCTCTCGTGCCCTTTCTCGCCGCCTGGCAGTATTCTGCCACCGTATTGGCCCTCTCGTTCACGATCGTCTTTTACATACTCTGCGAGTATAATCGCCTGAACGGATCGGCGATCCCGATCGTCTCCAGGGTTACGGCGTACGCCGCGCGCCGGCGCGACGAGGGACGTTTCGTGCTGGGGCCCGTCACCATGGGCCTCGGCGTATTGCTTACCCTGGTTCTTTTCCCGCCCGACGTCGCCCGGGTCGGGATCATGGCCCTCGCCTTCGGCGACGGAATCGCCAGCCTCGCGGGGAAAGTCTACGGCCGCATCCGCATTCCCGGCGCCCAGGGCAAAACCCTCGAGGGCAGTACCGCGTGCTTCGTCGCCGTGTACGTTTCGTCGATTTTCATCCTGCGCGATCCCCTCATGGCGTTCGAGACGGCCCTGCTCGCCATGCTGATAGAGGTTCTGCCCCTCAAGGATTACGATAACCTGATCATCCCGCTCGCGATAAGCGCTTTCGTCCTCGTGGTCGCGTAGGGCCTACTGCCACATATAGTAGCCGTGCATCCTCTTCAGGTAGATCCATGCCCCCAGGCAGATCATTGCCTCTCCCACAGCGAAAAAAAGCCATGAGTCGCAGGCGCCAAGGACGAGATATCCCCCCAGAAAGAGAAACAACCCGACCGAGGCCGTTACGTACCCGTCCGCGCCCTTCGTCGCGCCCTGAATGGCGTAGGAGACGACGGAAAGAAAGCCGATCGCTATCATGAAAAACAGAAGCATCCCCGAGTAACCGGGACGCACGGAGAAATTCGAGAGGAGATTCGCCGGATTGAAGGGAACGATGTTCACGAGGCTGAAGGAGAAAAACGCGATCAGGAAAACGCTGGAGCCGATCTGCTGGGCCGTTTGCCCGGTCGTGAAGATCACGCTCGCGAGCAGGGATAATACGGTAAAGATCCTGCAAAAGAGCACGACCCGGGAAATGGTGACGGAAAAGAAGCCGGGGTGCATCCACAGACCGTGGAGGGGAAATAATATCCTGAGAGACTCGAGGGATAGGGCGAAGGCGCACGCCGCGAAGAAGGTTATCTCGATGGATTGCGTTTTCTCGAAGGCGAAGAGGACGTACGCGAGGCAGGCGAGCGAGAGTATCGGGAAAAAGACGGTCGAAAGCGCGCTGGCGACGGGGCTGTACGCCGTCAGGAAGAAGCCGTCGAGCGCGGGGATGGGACGGATTCCCGGCCGTTGCATGGAGGGAAGCGATCCCTTCAACAATATCAAGACCAGGCTTATGGAGGCGAAAGCGACCAATCCGAGCGAAACGATCGTCGCCAGCCTGATAATGCGGTTTCTTGCAGCAATGGTCATGCTGGAATGATACCATCAAAACGGCGTTAAGGGAATCTCAAGTCGGGGGGCGATTCGGTCGATACTCAAGTAACTATATTCCGGGAGATGGATATGCGAAAGATAGCGATCGCTGTGTATTGTGTCGTTTTGGCAGTTACTCTGTATGCGGGCGACGTGGCCAGTTTCGTCAATCTCGGGTTTTCCGCGGACGGCGGCGCCTTCGCCTTCGGGCAATACGGCGTAACGGACGGCGATTTCCGCGCGTACGCCGACGTCTTTTGCGTAGACGTCGCGAAGAACGATTTCTTCCCCGGCGGCAAGTTTTCCGACCCTCCGCCGTCGACGGCGGACAAGGATGGCAAGACGGCTTTCGGCACCCTGCAGGACTCCTCCGCCGGATTTATCAAGAAGGTCGGGATCGATCCGGCCAACCAGGGCAGGGCCCTTTACGTTCAGGCCGAGGACGAGCCCAAGCTCAGAAAGATCGAATTCCGCGATTTCGAGACGGGGCGAGCCTATTCCGTCGTAACGCATACCCTCTCCGAGGGCAGCGGCAAATCCGTCAAGTCGTCCTTTTATCTGATCGTCGAGGTTACCGGGACGGACGGGAAGAGCGCCCGATATACCGTCGGATTGCCCGGCCTCAAACGGAAGGGCGTGAGCGACTATCTCGTCCGCCGCATCATCACGGACGGCTCGGGCAAGTCCCTCGTGTTCGTCGTCGAGAAGGAACAGGCCGACCGTAACGGCGCTTCCATCCGGTTCATGGTAGAGGCCCTCCGGCTCTGACGGTCAGGTCTCCGATCCTATCTCCCTGAATACCTGAAATACCCTTTTTCCATCCTCCGACAGAATCCTCACCAGGATTCTGTCGTTTTTAAATTCCGCTTCCTGCCAGAGGGCCTCAAGCCAAATCTCCTCCGAGGCGGCCCGAAAGGCCTCCGTTCTCGCCTCACCCTCGGGTTCCGTTCCCTGGACAAACAGGTACCGGCCCGGGGGGATCTCCCCGACGGCCCGACCCTCGGCCAGATGCGCATCCACAGCCGGCTCAAGGTCTCCCCGCGCGACGAGCGACCGGTATTCCAACAGCTCGACGGTTCCGTCCGGCGACGGCTCGCCTCCCGAAAGCGATATCCGTCGATGCAGGTACAGGTTTTTCACGGTGTATTTCATTCGAAAATGATAGCAAATTCAGGGCCAAAAGGCGATATCCCGGCGATATACGATCCGGGGGGAAGTCATGCAAAAAACCGTCGTTGGGGCCATTCTCGCCGCCGCGTTATGTACGTCCTGCTCGTCCTGCATGATGGAGAGCGAGGTCGTTTCCGTCTGGGGAGGAGACGTCGAGGTGCCCAAGCTCGTCGAGGTCAGGACCCTCACGTCCCGGGAGGTGGAAGCCCTGTTTACCGTCCCCGTCACGGTAGTTTCCGCGAGCGTCCAGATGGGCGACGAGGGCGGAACGCCGATCGGTACCGGCTGGGAAAGCGGCGAAGGGGGCAAGTCCGCGCTGTTTCTCCTTGAAAGCGGACTTGGCATCGGGGTTTCCGCCATCCTCTCCGTCGTGGTCGAGGACAACGGGGGTAATTCCCTCTCGTTTTCCGCGCCATTTACCGGCTTCAACGAGCGGCCTGCCTGCCTCAGGATCAACGAGATCAGGACTGAATACGACAAGCCAAAGGTGGAGTACGTCGAGTTCTTCGTAACCGCCGCCGGGAACCTCGCCGGCCTCGAGATCCAGAATTCAATGAACGTCGATCATACCTTCTGGGAGTTTCCCGCCGCCGAGGTCGCGAAGGGCGATTACGTCGTTTGGCACCTGCGGTCGCTCGAGGAAGGCCTCGTGAACGAGACGGGGGAAACCGACGCGTCCGCCGGTTGCGACGCGAATCCCGAGGCCAGGGATTTTTGGGATACCCAGACGAAAGCCCCCCTTAAAAAGAACAACGTGATCCTCCTTCGCGAGAGGAAGGGAGGAAAGATACTCGATGCTGTTCCGTATATCGAGGCGGGAAAGGACGCATGGCCGGATGACGCTCTCGCTTTCGCGGCTGAGGAGGCCGTCGGCGCGGGGGCCTGGGGGCCGACGGCCCTCGTTACGGACGCCGTCATCTCGACGGGTACGACGCCCACGCGGACGATAGGCCGGAACGAGCGTTCGGACGACGCCAACCTCGCCTCCGATTGGGCCGTTTGCCCGACAGGGAAGAAGAGTCCCGGTTCCGTGAACTTCCCCTTCCCCGGTTCTCCCTGAGCGCCACCGAGCCTGAAGCCTTGCCTATGGCTGCGCCGTTTGCATATTGCCCGGATTCGGGGTACTATGTGACCGGAAACGGGAGGCGTTCATGTCAGAATTATTGGCTCCGGCCGGGAATACGGAAGCTCTGGATGCGGCTATCAACGAAGGGGCGGACGCGGTATATCTCGGGCTGAAGAGTTTCAATGCCCGACTCCGTTCTTCCAACTTCGCCTGGTCGCAATTCGAGGCTTCGGTTGATTCCCTGCATAAACGGGGAAAAAAGGTCCTGGTAACCGTGAATACGGTGCTCCAGGAAGACGAGACCGAGCGGATGTACCGTTTCCTGGGATATCTTGCGCGCATCGGCCCCGACGGGATCATCGTCCAGGATTTCGGCGTCCTTAATATGGCCCGAACCCATTTTCCGTCCCTCAGGATACACGCCTCAACCCAGATGAACATCGCGAGCGCCCGGGCCGCGAACGCCATGGGCCGCGTGGGGGTTTCCCGCGTCGTTCTCGCGCGCGAGCTTGGCCTTCCCGAGATACGGGAGATAAAGGCGCGAACCACGTGCGAGCTCGAGGTATTCGTGCACGGGGCCCTGTGCGTCAGCGAGTCGGGCCTGTGCCTCTTCTCCAGCTACCTCGGCGGCAAGTCCGCGAACCGCGGGATGTGCGCCCAGGCGTGCCGGCGGCTGTATACGGGCGGGACCGGTCAGGGCGCGCAGCAGGGATACTATTTTTCGCCCCACGACCTTCAGCTCATCGACACGATACCGGACCTCGTGCAGGCCGGGGTTCACTCGTTCAAGATAGAGGGCCGCATGAAGAGCGCGGAGTACGTGGGCACCGTCGTGTCGGCCTACCGCTATGTCCTCGATAATTGGGAAGCGGACCGAAAGGGCTCGCTCGAGACGGCCCGGCGCATCCTGGCCAACGATTTCGCCAGGGCAAAAACCCGATACTGGTACGATTCGAGCCGCGCCGACAACATTCTCGATCCCGAGCAGGCCGGCGGGACCGGCATCTTCCTGGGCAAGATCGACTCCGTCAAGTCCGCGGGCGAAGTCCATCTCGCCACGCTGAAGGGAGGAACCTACGATCCCGAGGGTGGCGACTCGATCCGGCTCCACAAGAAAGACGATTCCGTCCGTTCGAGCCACAAGGTAAAGGAGTCCCGCGAGGAAGGCGGAACCCGCTGGATCGACGTCCCCGAGGGATTCGGGAAGGGCGATTCCGTCTACCTTCTCCAGACCAAGAGCATGTCCAAGCGATATCCCCATGTCCTGCCGAAGGACCTTTCGCCCTTCAGGAGCCAGCCGGGAGGTGAGAAGCTTCCGCCCCTGAAGCTCGAGCCTCCGGAACAGGTCGCCGGCGGTACGGCCAGGGCGACTAGCGCTACCGGCGCGACCGGCGCGGCTAACGCGGCGGCCGGCAAGCGCCACGGCAAGGGAAGCGTCGTCGATCCCGATTTCCCCGAGGGCGTGTACGTCCAGGTCTCGACGATCGAGGATCTGTACCTTATCCTGACCGACAAGCCCGTCCGCGCCATCCTTGAGTTGAACCAGGCGACGATACCCGTCCTCCTCGGATTGAAGGAGACGGCGGCCAAGGGCGGACACGGTACCCAGGCAGGCCAGGTGCTTCCCTTCGCGAAGCGCGAGATGATCCTGTCCATCGATCCTTTCCTGCCGCAAGCCCTCGAGGACGGGTTGTCGACTACCCTCGACGACCTCATCGAGAACGGCTACTCGCAGTTCATCCTGAACAATCCCGGCCATATCGGGATGTTGAGGAACCGCGGCCTCAAGTTGATCGCAGGGCCCTACCTTTATGCCTTCAACCGTTGGGCGGTCGAATGGCTGGGCAAGCAGGGACTTTCGTCCCTCGTCTCCCCGCTCGAGAATTCCAGGGATAACCTGGAGGCCACGATCGACGGTGCGTTCCGCGACCAGGTGTTCGTAACGGTCTTCGCCTATCCGGCCTTGTTTCGGATGCGCTTCAAGCTTCCGGAGAGCTACGACTTTGACCGCTTCTCGGACAGGCAGAACGGGATCTTTCGCGCCATCTCGACCGATGACGGTTCTTTCGTCCTTCCCGAAACGCCGTTCTCGATCGCGGATAAATCGGCCGCCCTCCAGAAGGCCGGGTTCACCCGTCATATCGTCGACATCTCCAAGGCCTCGGTGCGCAAGCAGGATTACCGGGCTATCATGGAATCGTACCGCAAGGGACAGTCGCTTCCCGAGATCTCCCGCTTCAACTGGAAGGACGGATTCTACGATCCCGAGCGCATGGAAGAATTGAAGGAGATGAACGAGCGAGCCGGGGCGCGTAAGGCGTCCGGAAAGACCGCCGGAAAGCCGGTGTCCAGGTCAGTCGGGAAAACCGGGGATAAAAAGACCGAAAGGCGGCTCGGCGAAGACCATGGGGACCGAAAGGCCGGAAAGAAGAGCGGGGATAAGGCGCATGTAAAGTCCGGGAGAACCGGAGGGGAGGGGCGAAGGCCTCCGTCCCCGCGCGGCGAGGGCGGGCGGAAGGGCCGACGCCCGGGACCGGGAAAGGGCGTCAGGTAAGGCCGCGAACGAGTTTGAGTATATACAGCTTGATGTAGGCCTGTAGGGCGTCCTTGTTCTTGATTTTGGACAGCCCCGGGGTCGCGACCAGGGTCGCCGAGAGGTTTTCGACGCGGGCCAGGTCGAAGGTCGAGGCCTTGATGGTTCGGATGACGCGCCTGATGTAGTCCCGGATGAGCGAGTTGACGTCCTCCGTGAGGTTTTCCTTTATCTTGGGATCGAGGGTGCGGTTCCAAAGCTCGAGCTGGGTCGTCGTCTCCGTCTCCAGGTCGGATCCTTCCGGGATCAGTTTTTTCTCTATCTGGGCGGCGGCGTTCTTGAGCTCCGCCTTCCTGTCCTCCCGCACGACCTTTGACGACTCCCTGCTTTCCTGCTGTTCCTCCACGGCTTCCCTGACCGCTTTTTTCTTTCCGGCGTGGGGCATCCTCGGCCGGTTGAAAAACGCGATGATGGCGGATATGACGGGTATCGTGTACCAGAACGGGAGCATGATCCGGGTGTCGGTCAGGAGCTCCTGGCGGTTCAGCAGGAGAAGCTCGCTGAGCGGCAAAAGCCGCCCGCGGTCGAACATGCGGAAGCCGTTTTGCGCGTCGCGGTCCGCCGCGCTCTCCTCCATCGCCATGAGCGACATGAAGGACGCGTTGAGGAGGGCGTGCAGAACCGGCGCCGAGGACTTGCAAAGGGCCTCTACCTTCCTTTCGAAGTCGACCTGGGTTTTCATCGCGTTGTCCTGCGAATAGGCCTTGAGCGTCTGGAACCACTCCCTGGTTATCTGGTCCTTGATGACCTTCCTTCCGTCGTTGCAAAGCTTGATCGAGAGCGGGATGACCTTTTCCTTGAGGATGAAATACCGATTGCCGGTCTCCGTCTTGAATACCAGCAGGGCGGGTAGTGCGTCCGGATTGGACTCGCCGGTCTTCTCCTTGATGAAGGCCTCCAGGTCCGTATCGCGGTATTGCCCGAGGAGCGGAACCCCCCTGGAGTCGGTGAAGCGCGTGATCGATTCCATGTCGAAGAAATACGGCGGCTTCTGGAAGCAGAGTTCGAGGTTCTTCAGCGCCGTTTGCCTCTGGATATCCTGCTGGGCCTTGTTCTTGTAGAAATTGTTGAGGTACTCGGTTATGAAGACCGACTGGATCAGCCCGGTTTCCTCCGGCGTCTTCTCGTTTTTCTTCGCGTAGTCCTGCCTGATGAACGAGCAGAGGTAACTCCAGAAGAGGAAGGCCTCGCCCGAATGCTTGAGCGCGCGAAGCGATTCCGATGGCCGGGTTTGGAACTGAATCAGGGTGTTCTTGATGGTCATCTCTTTGCCGGGGTTCGCGATCATCATGCGCTTTTGGATATAATCCTTCGATTCATCCTTCCGGAGGAACAGCCTGATCTTCGACAGCGCGAGGTCAAGGAGCTTTTCCGGCGAGAGCGACGCGGGGTATATCATCGGGGGCGTTTCATCGGGGAAGTTGAGCTGGTACATATACGCGTTGGTCCGCGAGCCGTCCTCGATCAGGGCCGAGAAGTCCGTCGTGATGTATATCGGCTTCAGGAACGCCGCGGGATACCCTGACGGGAGTTCCGTCGAAAGCGGATATGGGATCTCGGGCTTTTCCTCGATCTCCCTGAAACGCTGGAGAACCCGGTCTATGTAATACTGGGGGACGAAGACGAGTTTGCGGCCCTTGAGGTCCGAGGACAGGAAAACCTTGGACTTTATCTCGAGCGCCTCGAGTTCCTTGAGCACGGTCGTGGCGGTGTCGTCCAGGTACATGACGAGGTCCGGAACCTCCTGCAGGTAATGGCGCGAGTATTTTTGCAGATAGTCGCAAAAATCCTGGACGATTACCGTGGGAGAATTCTGTTTGCCGGTGTATAGTCTTAATAAAACGGATAAATCAGTTGGAGCCGCCATGAGGGTAGTTTACATTACATTTACGCTTTTCTCAATGCTGAATTTCCTTGTGTCCGCCTCGGAACCCGATATTCCGCGGGGAATGTCCATTCTCGTTGAAGGAACCGCTCAGACTGAGGGGATTCCCGGTTTCGGGCAGAACAGGATCCCGGCCCTCCATGGGGTTTACCGGACCTCCATCGGGAGATTCGTGCGCGCCTGGGTTACGAATGAGCCTCTCGCGTTCAACGCCGGATACTGGAACGAGGCTACCGCGGGCGGCTACCGCGCGCTTGTAAACGCGTCCGGAGCCACGATTCTCTACGCGTTTGAAAGGAATCTGGAGGTGAAGGTTGAACCTCGGGAACGGGGGCAATGGCACTATATTCTGGAATTCGAGGGAACGAGTTGGGCGGGGGAACGGGGGGCTTTCATAGAATCATTTATCCGGCGAACAGACGCGTTCGTTTCGTCCGTCCGCCGTTACCAGGACATCAGCCTTCCCGCCGTCCTTCCGACGGCGGGAGACTGACCGTATCCAAGCGTTTACTTCTTTATCGACGGCTCGAACGGCGATTTCATGATGGCGGGCTTCACCGGCGCTATTACCGGGGTTACGGGCGCGACAGGGGCGGCGGGGGCTTTCGGCGCAGCGGGTTTCGCCTGCACGGGCTTTTTGGCCGCAGGTTTTTTTGCTGCAAGCTTTTTAGCTACCGGTTTCTTGGCTGCCAGCTTTTTAGCTGCCGGTTTCTTGGCAGCGGCCTTCTTCGCTACGGGTTTTTTGGCCGCAGCTTTCTTGGCGGGCGAAGCCTTCTTCGCGGCGGCCTTTTTGGCCGGCTTTTTCGCGGCCGCTTTTTTCGCCGCTGGTTTTTTAGCAGCCGGTTTGGGCGCGAGGTACTTCGCGATATCGGCCGCGAGCGTCTTTCCGATCGCCTTGACCGAAACGGCCTTCGCGTCGCTGACGTTGGCGATCGTCGCGCTTACCGCGGTGGACTTTCCCTTGTCGGCGTCGGCGAAGGTGATGACCGCGATTGCCGGTCCCGATGACTTGCCCGTGCCGTTAACGGCGAGCGTCCGGACGATCATCATCTTGTCTGTTTTTAAAACTCCAACTTTGCCGACGAGCTTGGCTACGGGGAACTTCTTCGCAAAATCGGGATTTGTAAAACAGTCGATCACTTTCTTCGAAGGGTTCTTCGAAACAAAAGAAAAGGTAACTGTTTTCATCTGATAGTCTCCTAGAGTGGAAGATATATGTAGGAGTATATGCCAGCTATATCCACTGGTCAACTGTAAAAAAAAGTTGTACGCTTTCCGTATCAATCACGGTTTCAAGCGGAGTGCGCCAATGCCAGCAAAGAGGTTTTACGATCTGTCGCCGTACGTTCCCGGAGAGCAGCCCAAGGACCGGGCATACATAAAACTCAACGCGAACGAGAATCCCTTCCCTCCGTCGCCGACGGTCGGCAAGGTGCTCGATTCCTTCGACATGAATAACTTTCGGCTGTACCCCGATCCCGAGGCGCGCGAGTTGAGGAATGCCATCGCGGAGATGATCGGCGACGGCGTCACGGCCGACATGGTCTTCGTGGGCAACGGATCGGACGAGGTCCTGTCCTTCATCTTCTTCACCTTCTTCGATTCGGATCGGCCCCTGTATTTTCCCGAGCACACCTACAGCTTCTATCCCGTATACGCCGGTTTCTATTCCATTCCCTACAGGCGCGTCCCTCTCCGCGACGACTTCTCGATCGACGAGGAGGCAATGCTCTCAGGCGACAGCTCCGGGATCATCTTCCCGAACCCGAACGCGCCTACCGGTATCTTCATGCCGATCGAATCCGTGCGAAAGATACTGGACGGATACCCGAGGGACAGGGTCGTGGTCGTCGACGAGGCCTATATCGACTTCGGCGGCCAGACGGCCGTGCCGCTCCTGCGGGAATACCCCAACCTGATCGTGATCAGGACCTTCTCGAAAAGTTTTTGCTTCGCGGGCGCCCGCCTCGGTTACGTCATCGCCAACCCGCCGCTCATCGAGCACCTGTTCACGACGAAGAACTCCTTCAATCATTTTCCGGTCGACGCGCTTACCCAGAAAATCGGTATTGCCTCCTGCAGGGACCGGCGGTATTATGAGGGCATCAACGGCGAGATCATGAAGACCAGGGACTGGTTCGCCTCGGAGCTCAAGAGGGCCGGATGGGAGGTTCTGCCGTCGCTCGCGAACTTCGTGTTCGCGCGAAAGCCCGGGCTCGAGGGCAAGGCCGCGTACGAGGCGATCAAGGCAAGGGGAATCCTGGTCCGCTTTTTCAACAGCCCGGGGATTACCGATTTCGTCAGAATCACGATCGGCACGGGCGAGCAGATGCGAGCCTTGCTCGACGTCATGAAGGGCATCGCCTGACGATGCGACAAGAGGTGGTTGAATGAAAATCCTGATCATTTCGGATGGACATGGGGACGTTTCATCGCTGGACGCTCTCGCCGAGAGGGAGGCGTCCGCCGACCTGGTTCTGTACGGGGGCGATTTCGCCGCCTTGGGGGCGCCGGAATCCGGCTTGCCCTACCTCGAAAGGCTCGCAGCCCATTATGACAAGGTTTTTTCGGTGATCGGCAACAGCGATGATCCGCTTTTTCGCGAAACCCTCGAGGAGTACGACATAAGCGTCGAGGCTTCCCTTTCCTATTTCAGCGGGTTGATGTTTACGGGGTCGGGCGGATCGAGCCATTTCATGGACGATACCCCCAACGAGCGAAGCGACGAGGAGCTGATGTCGGACCTCTCGATGGCGGACTCCGTCGGGGACAAGCCGGACGTCGGTCCCGCTGACCCGAGCGACGCCGAGCTGGACCCGTCGACGGAAATGCCTTCCGTCATGGCCCCGTCGTGCTCTCCTGAACCCTGGAACAACCTCGTGGTTATAACCCACAATCCGCCGAAGGATACCGCACTCGACCGGATAACCTCGGGCTTTCACGTGGGCTCGCCGCTTATCCGCGACTTCATAGAGAGGCGAAAGCCTTTACTCGTCGTCACCGGCCACATCCACGAGTCATTCGCCGTCGAGACCCTGGGGCCGACGATCCTCGTCAACCCGGGTTCCCTCGCCGAGGGGCGCTATGCCGTCGCCGAGATCGTCGGGGGCGCGGGCCAGCCGTTCCGGGTCGTCGACGTCTCCCTCAAGACCCTCTAAAGTCCGGCCGTCGCTAGTACGACTTCTCGATCCCCCGAAGGAGATTGTAGAGGATGGCGTTAACGGGAAGTGGCACTCCGTGCCGTTTCCCGAGTTCCAGCAGCGTACCCGAGAAAAGCTCGACCTCCGTTTTCCGTCCCGCCTCCACGTCCTGGCACATGGAGGTCTTTCCGCCGTCGCCCAGGGTTTGCGCGGTCGCGTACACGCTCTTGATGTCGTCATCGGTCAATACGATGCCTTCCTTCGCGGCGATCGCGATCACCTCGCGCATGGCCGCGTCCATGAGCTCGCACGCCTCGGGGACGGCCGTTCCCTCCTTGAATATCCGGTACGGCCTTCTCAGGATGGCCGTGACCTGGTTCATCCCGACGTTCATCATGTATTTATACCAAAGGCGATTCAGCATGTTGGCGGGAACGGCGTGCGCGACGCCGGCGCGCGCGAGGAAATCCGCGATGGCGGCGACGCGGGGCGAGTAGGGCTCCTTGTTCTCGGCGTCGCCGAAGAAGATCGTGCCCGCCTTCGAGAAGGTCGTCCTGTTTCCCTCGTGGCCGGCGTCGGTGCCGATAATCATGGCGTAGGGAATCCTCCACGCCCCGAAGGCCCGCCCGATCTCCTCCTCGCTCGATATACCGTTGAGAAGCGACAGGATCAGGGTCTCTCGGCCGACGTGCCGGCCGAGATCACGGATAACCTGCGGGAGATGGTGGTTCTTGCAGGCGACGATGACCAGGTCGCTTTCACCGGCCGACTCGACGTCGGTCAACGGAAAGTCGCACCGCTGGCCATTGACGATGAAGCCGCCCTCGCGGTACCTCGCGAGGCGATCCCCCCCCGCGAGGATCGATACCGCCCCTGGCAGCGCCCGGTCGATCTGCCATGCGACCATCGATCCGATGGAGCCCGCCCCCGCGATCAGGGTCGATTTGATCTCTCCCATAGTATGCGTACCCCCAAGCCAGTTTGGTTCAATCTTGCCTTAATGGCCCATTTTGAATACTATAGGATTATGCCGCAAACGACAATGATCATCACGATCGTCTCATTCGCCCTGCTCCCCGTGTCCGCGATCGCGGTCTTTACCAGGATGCGCGGGATACTTGGCCGGCTCGGCGAGAGAACCGAGGCCTTTCCGGTCAAGTCTCCGTTCCAATTCGCGGGTGTCCTGATCCTGGCCCCCGTGCTCATCGCCCTGCCCCTGTTTCGGGACTTCGACATCCTGACGGTGTTCGCGATATCGGGCGTCGGCGTCATGGGCTTCTACATCGCGTGTCAGGAGATCGCCTTCGCCCGCCACGGGGGCATCTGCGCGAACGGCGTCATCTGGAACAGCACCTACGTGCTGTTCGGGGACGTCGATTCCGTCGTCAAGTCCGACCCGAATACCCTGATGATCCTCCTGCGGGACCGCACCCAGAAATTCTTCGTCTCCAACAACGTCGAAACCGTCGGGCGCGTCGCCGGCCTCTTTGAATCCGCCTGAAATCCCTTGCAGTAACGGCCGTCTTCGGCGTATTATGGCGCCATGAAGTCTATAGTCATCGGCTCGGGCGGCCGCGAGCACGCCATCGCCTGGGCCCTTTCCGAATCCCCCTCCATCAGCGAAGTGATCTGTATCCCCGGTAACGGCGGAACCGCCGCCGAGACAAAATGCCGCAACGTCAATATACCGGTTTCCGAAACCGCCACGGTTGTGGACAGGTGCCGTAAGGAACTCGCGGGACTTGACGACGGCTCCTTCGTCGTCGTCGGGCCGGAGGATCCGCTCGCGGCCGGGATCTCCGACCGCCTTGCCGAGGCGGGTTTGCGCGTCGTTGGCCCGAGGCGCGCGCCCGCGGCCCTCGAGGCCAGCAAGGACACGGCCAAGCGCTTCATGGCCAAGTACGGGGTAGCGTGCGCGAAAAGCGAGACCTTTACCGAGCCCCTCGAGGCGATGGCGGCCGTAAGGGAGATCAACGGTCCCGTCGTCGTCAAGGCTGACGGGCTGGCGGCCGGGAAGGGCGTCGTCGTCGCGGCCGATCCCGAAACCGCGGTCCAGGCGATACGCGACTTCATGGTCGACGGGACCCTGGGCGGCGCCGGCAGGAAGATCGTCGTGGAGGAATACCTCGAGGGCGACGAGATATCGATTCTCGCCGCCGCGAGCGTTACCCCCGATTTTGCCCGGGGCGGGAAGGCCTGCGTCGTCCCCTTCGTCACGGCCCGTGACCATAAGCGGCTCCGCGACGGCGCCGAGGGCCCGAATACGGGCGGCATGGGCGCCATCGCCCCCGTTCCCGGCATCGGGGACGACGTCATGGCCCGCTTCCGATCAGACATCCTCGAGCCAACCCTCAGGGGTCTCGTCGCGGAGGGTTTCGATTATCGCGGCTTTATCTTCTTCGGTCTCATGCTGACGAAGGACGGCCCTAAACTTCTTGAGTACAACGTCAGGCTCGGCGATCCCGAGACACAGGCCGTCCTTCCCCTGATGAACTTCGATTTCGCCGCCATGTGCGCGGCCATCATGGACGGGACGCTCGCGTCGTTTCCCTTTTCCTGGAAGGATGGCTATGTCTGCGCTCCCGTCGGGGTTTCGCGGGGCTATCCCGGGAATTACCCAAAGGGCATTCCCATATCCATCGATTTCGCCGGCGTCGAGGCCTCGGGGGCTCGCGTGTTCATAGCCGGGGCGACGACGGACCAGCGCGGGGCTCAACGGGGCTCCTGCTGCAAGGGCGCCGCGGCTCCCGTTTCCGGCGGGTTGATCACCTCGGGCGGGAGGGTGCTCGCCGTTTCGGCCCATGGGGCATCGGTGGAGGAAGCCCGCGCGCGCGCGTATGGCGCGTTCGAATCGGTATCGTTCGACGGGATGTTCTACCGGCGGGACATTGGCCTGCCGGGGGCCGCCGCGTCAAAGGTCATGTAATGAAAGTAACGAGGAGCGCGCAATGCTGAAGGGTCGACACCTGATTGAACCGGGGAACTTGTCCATCGAGGAGCTGGAAGGCCTTTTCAGCCTCGCGGACAGGATCATCGCGAATCCAGCGTCTTATTCCGAAGTGTGTCGGGGGAAAATCCTCGCCACACTTTTTTTTGAGCCAAGCACCCGGACGCGCCTTTCGTTCGAGGCGGCCATGATCAGGCTCGGAGGGAGCGCGCTCGGCTTCGCCGAGCCGAACGCGAGCTCTACCTCGAAGGGCGAAAGCCTCGCGGACACCATCAAGACCGTTTCATGCTACGCCGACATCATCGCGATGCGGAACCCCAAGGAGGGAGCCGCGCTTCTCGCCTCGCGGTTCAGCGACGTCCCCGTGATCAACGCGGGGGACGGCGGGCATCACCATCCCACGCAAACCCTCACCGACCTGATGACCATCCGCTCGATCAAGGGCAGGACCGGCGGCCTTACGATAGGCCTGTGCGGCGACCTGAAATTCGGGCGTACCGTGCACAGCCTCGCGCGGGCGATGTCCCGGTATCCGGGGAACCGCTTCGTGCTGATAAGCCCGCCCGAGCTCGAGATCCCGGACTATATCGTCAACAGGGTGTTCAAGCCGGCCGGCGTACCCTTCAGCCAGGTCAGGCGCCTCGAGGAGGTAATCGGCGACCTCGACATCCTCTACATGACCCGGGTCCAGAAGGAACGGTTCTTCAACGAGCAGGACTACATACGGCTCAAGGACAGTTACATCCTCGACGCGGACAAGATGCGCCTCGCGGGAAAGGATCTCTGCGTGCTCCATCCCCTGCCGCGCGTGAACGAGATCGCGACGGAGGTCGACGGCGATCCCCGCGCCGCGTATTTCAAGCAAGTCAAGTTCGGTATGTTCGTCCGCATGGCCCTCATCGCCCGGCTCCTCGGCGCCGAATTGCCCGGGGGCGATGATATCCCGGAGGCCCCGAGCCCTTCGGTCGGCAGGCCTGTCAAGGCGGGGCAACCCGCGAGGGGAGGGAAGAAGGCATGAACGTACAGAAGATAAAAAACGGCCTCGTGATCGATCACATCAGGGCGGGAACCGGGCTCAGGATCTTTAACTGGCTCAAGCTCGACCGGGTCCCGTTCAGCGTCGCGCTCATCATGAACGTTGCCTCCGGCCAGATGGGCAAGAAGGACATCATCAAGATCGATAACGTGATCGATATCGACTACTCGGTGCTCGGCTTCATAGACCCGAACATAACCGTCAACGTGGTCGAGGACGAGCACGTGTCGCGGAAGATCACCCTTACCCTGCCCGAGCAGGTCGAGAACGTCATTCACTGCCGCAACCCACGCTGCATCACCAGTACCGAGGGAGGGATACCCCACGTCTTCCACCTCGTCGACCGCAAGAGGGCGGAGTACGCCTGCGTGTACTGCGACGAACTCTACCGGGCAGGGATAGGCGAGTTCCTGTGACGGGCGACCTCGTCATCTATAACGCGAGGCTCGTCGATCGCGACATGGACGCGAGGGGCTCGCTCGTCGTCCGCGACGGTCGGATCGCCTCGGTGCATCCCGGAGCCGATGGTATGCCCGAGGGAGATGGCTGTCGGGGCGGCGACGGATGCCCGGGCGGAGGGCAATGCATCGACGCCCGGGGCGCGGTCCTCATGCCCGCCTTTATCGACTTGCACGCCCACTTCCGCGATCCGGGCTATACCTTCAAGGAAGACCTCGAGACCGGTTCCCGCGCCGCGGTGGCCGGTGGATACGCCACCGTCGTTTGCATGGCCAACACCAATCCCGTCGTCTCGAGTCCCGAGGCCGCCGCCGCCGTCCGCGAGCGGGCGTCCCGGATAGGCCTCGTGGACCTGTACCAGGCCGTCAGCCTTACCCGCGATTTCGACGGGCTGGACACCTCGCATCTTTCATCCATTGATCCTGCCCTCGTTCCCCTCGTTTCCGAGGACGGGCGGGAGGTAGCCTCCCCGTCGGTCATGCTCGCGGCCATGTCGGCCTGCGCGCGTACCGGGGCCGTCGTGTCCTGTCACTGCGAGGACCCCTCCCTGACGGACGGGGCCCGCGCCCTCCGCGCGGAAGCCCTCTCCTCCGGGGCCGCCGGCTTCGCCGGCGACGGGACGGAAGGCAGGCCAGGCCCGGACGCGAGAGCCCTCGAATGCCTTTCCGCGGCGGGCGAGATCCTCGCCCGCGCAGAGGATTCCATGACCGCGCGGAACCTCGACCTCGCCCGCGAGGCAGGATGTCGAGTCCATATCGCCCATGTCAGTACCGCCCGGTCCCTCTCCCTGGTCAGGCAGGCGAAGTTCGCCTCCCGTGACGCGACGCGCGCCGGTTTCCGCGTATCCTGCGAGGTTACGCCCCATCACCTTGCCCTCACGGACGCCCTGCCCGCCATAGTCAATCCTCCCCTCAGGCCTCAGTCCGACCGGGAGGCCCTGATCGACGGGATCCTCGACGGCACAGTCGATGCCGTCGCGACCGACCACGCGCCCCATACCCTGGCCGACAAGGCTGGCGGGGCTCCCGGCTTTTCGGGGATACAGACCTCGTTTTCCGTATGTTACACCGCCCTCGTCCGCTCTGCCCTCATCGATCTTTCCCGCCTTTCGGCCCTCATGTCCGCGAATCCCGCCGCCATCCTTTCTCTTCCCCGCGGGCTTCTCCGGGAGGGCCTCGACGCTGACCTGGTTCTCGTCGATCCCGACGGGGAGTTCGTCGTGGGAACCGGTCCCGGCGACGGGTGGGAATCGCGCGGGATCAATACCCCCTTTGCGGGAGAGCGGTTGTTCGGGGTCGTTCTCGCGACCTTTCGGCACGGGCTCCTCGTATACCGGAGATCCGACAGTACTGCTGTCAATATTGTGTAAATCATCCCGCCGGGAAATCGATGTTCGAAGTACGTGGTTCCCTCGCTTGAGGGGGCTCCGAAGTAAGACAAGCGCAACCAAAGGTTGCGCCACGAACTCCGTTAATCCTCCTGCCTCATTGTTATTCCTAAAAAAACACACAGTTTTGACATCAGTATGTTTTGCCCTTGACAGTTTGTACTAGTACAATTATAGTTTGTACTAGATGAGTAGTACAAGTTCCGTCAAACAGCTGGACATTACCCTTGATCCGTCGAGCGGGGTGCCGTTCTATCGCCAGATCATCCGCTGGATCGAGAATGCGGTCCTGTCGGGGCGGCTTGTGGCCGGAGACCGCCTGCCGACGATCCGCTCTCTTGCCATCGAGCTCAAGATGAACCCGAACACGATCGCCAAGGCCTACGCCGAGCTCGAGCTTCGCAGGATCGTCGCGACCCAGGTGGGTAACGGAACCTATGTGGCGCGCGAGGCGCCGGCGGGTTCCCCGGGCGGGAGGGATGCGGCGATAGCCGAGACCCTTTCCAGGTTCGTCGGGGAGCTGAAAGCCCTTGGCGTCGATCGGGCCGAGATTCCCGCGCTGATTATCGAGTATATGGAGGAACAATGATGTTTACGAAAAACGACGACCGCCCCGTCCTGGTAAAAAACGAGGTCAAGGTACGCTCTCCCCTGTCGAGGTTTCTCGTCCGGCTCCTGATCGTGTTCCTCTTCGCCTTAGCCGGCGCCCTGGTCCGCCTTGCCCTCGGGTATCCTTCTTCGCTTCGAAGCGGGTTCTGGGCGGAAAGGGGCGGCCTCGCGTTTATCGCCGCGCCCGCGGCCGTCGCCCTGCTTTTCGTCCTGTGCGTGCGCAAGATGGAGGAGTGGGAGCGCGCGGTCGTCCTGCGGCTCGGCCGGTTCCACGCCGTGCGGGGGCCGGGGCTGTTCGTCCTCCTTCCCTTCGCCGACTGGATCGTGTCGGTCGTCGACCTCAGGACACGCGTGAGCGACTTTACCGCCGAGACGACCCTGACCCGGGACTCGGTAACCGTCACGGTCGACGCCCTTTGCTTTTGGCTCGTCTGGGACGCCGAGAAGGCCGTCTGCGAGGTGCAGGACTACATGGAGGCGGTTATCCTCTCGGCCATGACGGCGCTCAGGAGCGCGGTGAGTTCCCACGATCTTTCGGACTTTCTCGAGCATGGCGAGGAGATAGAGGAATGCATCCGCGCCGAGGTCGACCGGAAGACGACCGACTGGGGCATCACGATACAGCACATCGAGATCACCGATATTCAGATACCCGAGGCCCTGCAGAAATCCCTCAGCTGTCTCGCCCAGGCGGAGCGGGAGAAAAAGGGGCGCATCCTCCTCGCGGAGGCCGAGATCGAGATCGCGAAGAAGTTCGAGGAGGCGGCAAAGGTCTACGACGCGAACGGCACCGCGCTCAACCTCAAGCATCTTTCCATCCTCAACGAGGGCCTTGAGGCGGGTAATTCGATGATGATCGTCCCCAACTCGATCACCGAGCGGCTTGAGGGCAAGGACCTCTTCGGACTGCAGGCCCTCGGGAAGATCTCGCGCTCAGAGCGGGCCAAGAAGGACAAGGAGTAGACAATGGCCGGAACAAGCGAATGCGTCATCGAGACGAAAGACCTCGTGAAGAATTACGAGCTCAACGGGATCACGGTCGAGGCCCTCAGGGGCGTCGATCTCGCGTTCGGGCCCGGCGAGTTCGCGGCCGTCGCCGGCCCTTCGGGCAGCGGCAAGTCGACCTTCCTCCATCTCGTCGGCTGTCTCGACGTGCCGACGTCGGGTACCGTGTCCGTCGGCGGAAGGGACACCGCGCTCATGGGCAGGTCCGCCCTCGCACTGCTCCGTCGCCAAACCATCGGCTTCGTCTTCCAGGCGTATAACCTCATCCCGGTCCTCTCGGCGATAGAGAACGTTTCCTTCCCGCTCGTCCTTCTGGGCGAGGGCCCGAACGAAGCCCGCGAGCGGTCGCTCGCGATGCTCGAGTCGGTGGGCCTCGGGGGAATGGGCGACCGCAGGCCCAAGGAGATGTCGGGCGGGCAACAGCAGCGGGTCGCCATCGCCCGGGCCCTCGTCAAGCGGCCGTCGCTCATCCTGGCCGACGAGCCGACCGCGAACCTCGACTCAAAAACCGCCCGCGAGATCCTCGAGCTCATGCTCGAGCTTAACCGCAGGGAGGGGACCACCTTCGTGTTTTCCACCCACGATCAGCTCGTGATGGAGTACGCGCGCCGGCTCGTGCGGCTCAGGGACGGGAAGGTGGAAAGCGAGGAGCTCAAATGACCCGCGCCGGATTCTCCCTCGTCGTCGGGATGGCGGCCCGCAACCTTTCCCGGCACCGCGCGAAGACCGTCATCACGGCCGTCGCCGTCGCGGTAAGCGTTGCCCTCTATATCTTCGTCGATTCCTGGCTCTACGGGATGAACCTTGATTCCCGCAGGAACATCGTTTCCTACGAGACGGGCGCCGCCAAGATTCAGTCGGACGCGTATTTTTCCAGGAAGGACGACCTGCCGACGCACGAGTCGTTCTCCGGCTGGGAGGCGATCGCCGCGAGGCTCGAGTCTTCGGGCTATCGCGTCGCGCCGAGATTCACCTTTACCGGGACCGTCTATTCGAATTCCGCTTCGGCGCCCATGATGATCTACGCGGTCGACGTCGGGCGCGAACGCGCGCTGTTGCGGTATCCCGACTACGTCGAGTACGGGCGGTTCCCGAATCCGGGCACTCGCGAGATCGCTGTCGGCGCCATGGTCGCCGAGCGATTGCGCGTCGGCATACCCCAGCGCCCGACCCTGGACGAGTTCGCCGGGGAGCTTCTTTCCGCGGGGCGCGACGACGGGGAGAAGGCCTTTATCCGCGATCTCTACGAGCCGTACCGCCCGCAAAAAACCAGGAACGGGATTTTCGATCCATCTGAGGGCGCCGGCCTTGACGGCCTCGCCGAGAACCGGCTTTCGCTCAAGGCTTCCGTCGACAAGCGGGACCTGGGACGGCTCTGGGATATACTCGCGGCCAACGGCCGGATGGGCGTGCGGATCTCCACCTCGATCGATATCAAGGGTTTGCCCGAGCGAATCCCGGCGGGAAAGGCCGACGATGATATTCTGCCAGGCTTCGACTACCGCGAGCGCGCGGCATTTTCCTCGGTGTATCGGCTCGAGGGCGACGACTACCGCCTCATTGGCGGCGATGCGACCGACGGCACGGACGCAGAGCTTGCGCTCGCGGCCCTGATCCGACTCGACTACGCGGGCGCCGTCAAGCACGTCAACCAACTCGTCGACGCGGTCGTCGTCGGCGTGATCAACTCGCCGAACCCGATGCTCAACGGAAACGTCGGGGCCATGCCCATCGACGGGCTTTCGGACGAGGCGGGACTCATGCTCGCCGGAAGGGTTACCGAGCTTCTGGTCCGTTCCGCCCGCGCTGACGATTCCCGGCTCCCGGGTAAGGACGAGTCCGCCGGGGCTATAACCTCGGCCGCGGGGACCCTTCCCGCGGGCTTGGGGGTTCACGGCTGGGCCGCGTACGCCGAATCGTACATCACGGCGGCCAGGGGCGATCAGGTAAGCTCCCGGTTAATGGTGTTTTTCCTCTTTCTGCTTTCGTTCCTCGGGATAGCGAATACCATGCTGATGGCCATCCTCGAGCGCACCAGGGAGATAGGGATGCTTCGGGCCCTCGGGATGACCGACTCCCAGCTCCTCCTCGCGTACGTCGTCGAGGCTTCTCTCGTCGGCCTGATCGGAAGCGCCGTCGGCGTCCTTGTCGGTTGCGCGATAAACGTCCCTATGGTGAAGTACGGTATCGATTACTCGTCCATGACGAAGGCCCTGAACGGGGACATCGGCTATCGCGTCGCCACGAGCTTCCGGAGCGCATGGAACGCGGCCTCGATAGTCGCTACCTTTATCGGGGCGACGGTTCTATCGGGTCTCATGGCCGTCGCCCCCGCCGCGCGCGCCTTGCGCCTGCCGGTGACCGAAAGCCTGAGATTCGAGTAGGAGGGCCCCATGAAAGGAATTCGTAACGCGGTCGGGGGCGCCTCGGCCCTCACGACGATCGCGTGGAGGAATATCTGGAGGAACCGGCGGAGGACGACGCTGTGCATAGTCGCCGTCGGCGTCGCCGTTTTTTTCAACGTATTCATGCAGTCCTGGATGGACGGGATGTTCAAGGGCGTGGAGGAGGTCGTTCGGACCTACGACACGGGACACGTGATCGCGACCTCGAAGCGGTTCGAGGCCGAGCAGGAGTACCTTCCCGTGCAATTCCCGCTCGCCGAGGGCAGGAGCGCGGAAGAGCTCGTATCGCTGGCGGAATCGGTTCGGGGCGTTAAGGCGGCCCTGCCGAGAATCGTCGCCTACGCGAGCCTCTTCGACAGTACCAAGAAGCACGCCAGGCTCTGGGGCGTGGACCTCGCTCGCGAGCTCGCGCAGAACGACTTCAACGTCGCCGCCCGGAGCGACGGTCTCGTCGTGGGGCGATTCCCCGAGCCGGGGAAGAACGAGTGCGCGATCGGGACGGTCATGGCGCGCAAGGCCGGCCTCGCGGTCGGCGACTCGATCCCGCTCAAGACCGTGTCCGCCCAGTTTTCAGACAAGTACTGGAACCCCCTCGTCGTGGGCATCTTCGAATTCGACTATAGAAGATTCGACGAGGATACGATCATCGTGCCGATAGACCGCCTTCAGCGCATACTCGGCCTCGCTCAGGGAACGCAGCAGCTCGTCGTCTACGCCGACGACGAGCGCGATTCGACCGAGATCCGGAACGGCCTGCGGGCCCTGCTCGGCGAGGACGCCTTCGTGCGCGAATGGAGCGACAACTACTGGGTCGCGATGTTCCGTTCCATGAGCGGGATATATACGGTCGTCTACGCCGTATTCCTCATCGTGGCGAGCTTTCTCATCGTCAACACGATGCTGATGGTGATACACGAGCGGATCAAGGAGATCGGGATGATGGGCGCGCTCGGCATGTCCCGCCGGGAGATCGTCGCCGTATTCTTCCTCGAGGCCGTGTTCCTGAGCCTCCTCGGCGCGGCCGCGGGCGCCCTGGTCGGGGGAGTAGCCTCCTTCTTCGGCTCGCGCTTCCCGATAGACATGGAGGTCTTTACCGGCGGGGGGATGAAGGACTTCCCCATATCGGGAACCCTCTACCTGGATTTTTCCCCCTGGACGGTGTGTTTCGGATTTCTCTTCGGGGTCGTCGTGTCGTCCCTCTGCACGCTCGTCCCCTCGCTGAAAAGCGCGTTCGTCGAGCCTGTCGAGGCCCTCAGGCGGTAGGGCGCGACGATGACCGCGGCGAGTGCCGCGCGCCGCGTTGAGCATCGCGCGAGCGGATATTGAACAAGGAGTTGCCATGAAACGAATGAATGATGGAATAACGATCGCGGCCCTGGTCCTGCTCTGCCTTTCCGCCCTGCCGACGCCCGCGGCCGCGGCCGCGGAGGATATACCCGATCCCGTCGCCCTCCTGAGGCACGTCGACGGGAACGAACTGTACGACACGATCTCCTATACCGGCGAGATGATCATCGAGTACAAGGGCAAGAGGTTCGTCAAGGAATTCAAGGCCTTCGGCCGTGAGAACCGGGATACCTTCATAGAGTTCACGAACAGCGAGGACGCCGGCACGAAGTACCTCAAGAAGGACGGTCGCCTCTTCGTCTATTCCCCCGATACGGAGCAGGTCATGCCGATCTCCGGTCACATGCTCAAGGAATCCATGATGGGTTCTGACCTGAGTTACGAGGATGCCATCGAGAACGAGGGCCTCGCCAAGAGGTACGTCCCGACGATTTCGGGATCGGACAGCTTCGACGGGCGCGAGGTTTGGGTTCTCGATCTCGCGGCCATCAAGAAAACCGAAAGCTACCCGAGGCAGAGACTCCTCGTCGCCAAGGACACCCTCGACGTCCTTCATTATGATCTATTCGCCCTGTCGGGCGCCCGCCTCAAGGAATACAACCTTATCAGGGTCGAGCCGATAGGCGTGAGGCGCTTCCCGGTTGAAAGCGAGATGCGCGATCTTCTCCGAAAGGGAAGCAGGACCCTCTTCAGGCTCGGCAACGTCGAGATCGACAAGCCCATAGCGGATTCGGTCTTCAGCACGAGGAACCTCAAATGAAGATCGACCGCGCGCGGGATGCCGCAACCCCGTTTGGATGCCGCCCGTTCGCGGCCGTCTTGTTCTCCCTCGCCCTTCTCGCCGCGCCCATCGGCTCCCTTTCGGCCGAGCCCCCGCGAATCTCCGGCCTCGCGGAATCGACGGTCGAGGCCTCCTTCGGAGGCGACGCGGGCACCGGGGTATCCTTCGAGGAATACGCGAATCTCAGGCTCGAGGCGCCCATCGGCGAATACGGAAAGTTCTTCGCCTCGATGAACGCCCTCGCGACGGGGGGAACCGAGGCCGTCCTCGACACCGATTGCGCCCTCGAGCGGCTTTATCTTTCGATCCGGGGCGAGAGCGTCGACGCGAGCGCGGGACTCATGCGCATGCCCTTCGGCTACGGCTCCGCGTTTCGCCCGACGGACATCCTGAATCCGGTCAATCCCCTGTACCCCGACGCCCGCCTTACCGGGGTGCTCGGCGGCATCGTGTCCTGGTATCCCGCCGACGAGACCTCGATCTCGGCCTTCGTCGCCGACCGCGCGTCGACGGACATCATCCTGGAGGACCAGGGGGCGGGACTCCCGATCCCGGGCGATGCGCGACCCCTTGCCGGCGCGTCGTTCGAGCGTCACGCGTCCCGATTCAGCGCGCAGGGCCTCTACGCGGCCCGCGAGGGCGAATACGGCGGCGCCGTCGAAAGCCGATGCGGCTTATCCCTGAAGATCGAGGCCGGCGTGGGCCTGTCCTTCGACCTTCTGTTCTTTACCGACGGGCAGGCCTCTCCCGCCGTCTCCGGCAGTGGTTCCTGGCTCAAGGCCGCGGGCGGGATCGATTACTCCTTTCTCGACGGGAAGTTCGTTCTTCTCGCGCAGTACCTCTATAACGGCTGTGCGCCCCTTTCTGCCGACGACACCCTGGAAGACCTCTACGGGGATCCCGACTGGCATGACGGCGGGAATCGCGTACCCCTTTCCGGATTCGCCGACTACTACAGGCGGCAATACGCCTACGCGGCCGCCCTCTGGGAGAAGGACGACTTTACCCGATTTCAGGCCGCCGTCCTCGTCTCCATCGACGACGGTTCCCTCGTCCCGATCCTTGAGGCCGAGCGCGAGCCGTTTCAGGGGCTTGTCGTGACCCTTTCGGGCCGCGCATACCTCGACCGGCGTTCCTTCGGGGGAAGCGAGTATGGGGAACTGGGCAGCGAACAGGCCGGGAAGGCGGGAGAGGTATCCCTTCGGGCGGCGGTGAAATTCTGAGGACTATGGATCAACGGGGACGTTCATGCTAGGATACGGCTTATGAACGCAAAACCCCATGCCATGGCCCGGCTTCAGGCCTCTTGCGCGGAAAGGGGCCCACTTTGCGTGGGCCTCGATACCGATCCCTCCTACATCCCGCCCGAGATTCTCAAGCTGTACGACAGCCCCGCGGACGCGGTTCTCGCGTATAACCTCGCCCTCATCCCTGCGATCTCTTCCAATGCCGCCTGCTTCAAGGTTCAGATCGCCTACTACGAGGCGATGGGCCTCGCCGGACTCGCGGCCTACTCGGCGACCCTTCGGGCCGCGCGGTCGGCGGGTGTGCCGGTCATCGCGGACGTCAAGCGCGGCGATATCGCCGATACCGCGTCGGCCTACGCGCGCGCCCACTTCGGCGGCGACTTCGAGGCGGATATCGTCACCCTCAATCCCTATATGGGCTTCGATACCCTCGAGCCCTTTCTCGAATACGCGCAAAAGGCGGGGAAGGGGGCCTTCATACTTCTTCGGACCTCCAACCCCGGCATGCGGGATATCGAGAGCCTCGAGCTCGCCTCCGGCGGGCGGGTACTCGACCGGGTCGGCGCCGGCATCGCCTCGATTATGGGCAGATTCGGGAATACTGGAGACTCGGCCTGCGCGCCCTTCGGCCTCGTCGTGGGATGCACCGAGGAGACCGACGCCCGCGCGATCCGCGATGCCTACCCCGGCCTCTTCTTCTTGATACCGGGATACGGCGCCCAGGGCGGGGCCGCGCGGATAGCCGCGACCCTTCTGGACCGCGCCGGCGGGACGGTAAACTCCTCCCGGGGGATACTGACCGCCTGGAAAAAGGATTCATCCCTCGAGGTCCGGATGCGCTCGGGGAACCTGTCGATGGACGACATCGTCGAGTCCGCCGCCCGCGCCGCGTTCGCCTCGAAGGCGGATCTTGTCGGCGCCGCGAAGCTCCTCAAGGCGGGGAAACAGCCGTAATGCGCGATCACGATCCGCGGCCCGCCGTCGCCTGCTCCGTCCTCGTTCGCTCCTGCGACGCCCTCGGCGACGCAGAGGCAAATGTCTTCAGGATAGACCTTGAGCGAATGCCCGTCGCGAGGGACGGGCAGGCCGGCAGGCGGGAAACCCCGGACGGGGCAATCGCTCCCGCCTGCGTGCCCGCTCCCATGGCGGGTCAATTCTTCATGCTCCGCGCGAATCCCTCCGGCGTCCTTCTCGGCCGCCCGATCAGCGTATACGCCCACGACGAGTCGTTCATCTCCTTTCTCGTCCTCAGGAAGGGACGGGGGACCGCCGAGCTCTGCGCCCTTCAGGCGGGCTCCCTCGTCGATCTCGTCGGCCCGATCGGGAACGGCTTTCCCGAGCCCGTTTCGCTCTTCCCCGAAAGCGGGCCGGCCCCCCGTATCGCGATCATCGGCGGGGGTATCGGCGTCGCGCCGGTCGCGGGCTTTTCGCGTAACCTCAAGAGGGGATCATTCGACTTTTACGCGAGCTTCCGCTCGACGCCCTACGGCCTCGAGGGGATCGCGGAACGGGCCAACCGGCTCGCGATAACGACCGAGGACGGCTCCGCTGGGGTTCGCGGGATGCTTCCCGCTGTTTTCGAGGCCTCGGCGTACGACCTCGTGTACGCCTGCGGGCCGACGGCCATGCTCCGCTACGTGAAGGACGCGACGGCCTCCGTGCCCCGCGTCTTCTTGAGCCTTGAACAGCGCATGGCCTGCGGGGCGGGAGCCTGCCTCGGCTGCACCGTGCGCACCGTGTCCGGCAACCGTCGCTGCTGCGTGGACGGCCCGGTCTTCGACGCGAAGGAGGTCCTCCTGTGAGCCGCCCCGATCTTTCCGTCACCATCGCCGGCGTACGGCTGGCGAACCCGGTAATCGCCGCCTCGGGAACCTTCGGCTACGGCTGCGAATACGCGCGCGTCATGGACGTCGCCCGGCTCGGCGGCATCTGCTCGAAGGGTCTGACCCTCGAGCCTCGTCCCGGCAATACCGGGGTGCGCGTTCTCGAGACCCCGTCCGGACTCATGAACTCGATCGGCCTCGAGAATCCCGGCGTGCGGCATTTTCTCGATAACGAACTCGGCGAGATGCTATCCCTCGGCCCGACCGTCATCGCGAACCTCTCCGGCTCGACCCTGGAAACCTACGCGGAGGGCGCGCGCCTCCTCGACGACAGCCCCGTCGCCATGATCGAGCTGAACATCTCGTGCCCGAACGTGAAGGCGGGCGGAATGGCCTGGGGCCTCGACCCCGCCGCGGCAGGTTCAGCAGTCGCGGCCGCGCGCTCGGCGACTCGCAAGCCGCTCATCGTCAAGCTGTCTCCGAACGCGCCCCGTCTCGTCGACGTCGCCCGCTCCGCCGTGGATTCCGGGGCGGACGCCCTGAGCCTGGTCAATACCTTCCAGGCCTTCGCCGTGGACATTGAGCGGGGCCGCCCTGTATTCGACAACGTAACCGCCGGCCTTTCCGGTCCCGCGGTCAGGCCCCTTGCCCTCCGCATGCTGAGGGACGTCGCCATCGGTCTGGGCGGGCGCGTTCCCCTCATCGGCCTCGGCGGGATCGCGACCTGGCAGGACGCCGTGGAGTTCATCATGACCGGGGCCAGCGCCGTCCAGGTAGGTACGGCGACCTTCGCGAATCCCCATGCGATGGGCGAGATCGTCGATGGACTTGCGGCCTTCATGACCCGGAAGGAATACTCCTCGATTTCCGATATGATCGGCTTGGCGCTATAAGAAATATTCAAGATGAGGCAGAGGGCGAGACGGGGCGCGATGCGCAACCTCCGGTTGCGCCGTCCCTCTTCGGAGCCCCCTCAAGCGAACGATCCACGGTCGGCGCACTCCGTTTCCGTCCCGGGGTATCGATATATCCCCAATAATGTGATATCATCAACTTATTAATTCCTTATTACGGAGGTTCAGGTATGGGTAAATCAAAGGTTTACTGGATCGATTTGCGGACGAACCCGTCTCTTTCAATCCTTAAGAAATTCGACGGCCTGTTGCGAAAGGCAGGATTTGGCGATCTCGACCTGAACGACAAGTACACGGCCCTTAAAATCCATTTCGGGGAGCCGGGAAACATGTCATACCTCAGGCCTCCCTACGTCGCCGTCGTTTCGGCCCTGGTCCGCGAGCTCGGCGGAAAGCCCTTCCTCACGGATTCCAATACCCTCTACTCCGGTCGCAGGCATAACGCCTACGATCACCTGCGCGCGGCTTTCGAGAACGGGTTTTCCCGGGACGCGACCGGATGCGACATCATCATCGCCGACGGGCTCAAGGGTACCGATTACGTTGAAATGCCCGTCGAGGGCGGCATCCATTGCAAGGAGGCCCTCATCGGCTGCGCGGTCGCGGAAGCGGACGCCGTCATCTCCCTGAACCACTTCAAGGGCCACGAGCTCACCGGTTTCGGGGGCGCCCTTAAAAATCTCGGCATGGGGTGCGCGAGCCGCTCGGGCAAGCAATTCCTCCACGAGGTTTCCCATCCCACCGTCGACACCGACGCCTGCACGGGATGCGGCATGTGCGTCAAGAATTGCGCCGCGAAGGCCATTACCCTCGGCCCCGACAAGAAGGCGCATATCAATCACGACCTCTGCACCGGCTGCTGTCAGTGCGTGGCCGTCTGCCAGTTCTCGGCCGCGCGGGCCTCGGAGGGGAAGGCGAGCGAGATCTGCAGCGAGAGGATCGCGGAGTACACCTCGGCCATCCTGCGGGGTAAACCCTCCTTTCACGTCAACTTCGTCATGAACGTGTCGCCTAACTGCGATTGCTGGCCGAACAACGACGCCCCGGTGGTCGCGGACATCGGCATCTTCGCGAGCGAGGATCCGGTCGCCCTCGATCAGGCGTGCGTCGACGTCGTCAACGCGGCCCCCGCGATCGGCGGAACCGCCCTGACGGACAAAGACTACGCGGGCTCCGGCGAGAAGTTCTGCCATATCCATCCCGACGCCGATTGGGAAAAAGGTCTCGATCACGCGGCCGCGATAGGACTGGGAACCAGGAAGTATACCCTCGTCAAGGCGTAACCCTTCGTCAACTTTACATTTTTCGTGGAAGTGTTATAATGACCTTCTATGGTAACGCTAGTAGCCCCCTGCGCGATCGGCGCGGAGAAGGTCCTGTCCAACGAGTTGTCTCAACTCGGATTCTCCCCGACCGGGCGGGCCGTCGGCAGGGTGGTTTTTACCCCCGAAACTACGGGTGTGCCCGGCTCCCCCGCGAAGGGGAGTCCGGAACCTGCTGACCTCCAGGCGGGCCTTTCGGTAGCCGATCTCGCGGCGATGTATCGCGCCAATCTCTGCCTTCGCACCGCCGACAGGGTATACCTCAGGATGGCCTCGTTTCACTGTCCCGATTTCGACGCCCTCTACTCGGGCGTCGTCTCGCTTCGCTGGCAGGACTGGTTTCATAAGGACGTCAGAGTCGTCGTCGACAAGGTTCGCACCCATCTGAGCCGGCTTTCTTCCGAACACTCGGTACAATCCATCGTCCATAAGGCCATCTACGACTCCCTTGGTAATGCTTGGCGTATGTCCGTCATGCCGGAAACCGGCGACGAGGCCACCATCAGGGTCTATATCGAAAAGGACCTCGCGACCATCCTGCTCGATCTCTCGGGCATGCCCCTGCATCGCCGGGGGTACCGGACGGCCGGAGGCGAGGCTCCCATCAGGGAAACCCTCGCGGCAGTCCTCCTTCACCTGATGAGTTGGCGGAGGAAGACCCCTCTCCACGACGCCTTCTGCGGATCGGGAACGATACCGATAGAGGCCGTGCTCTATGCCCACAATATCGCCCCCGGTTTCGGAAGGTCCTTCGCCCTCGAGCGCCTCGCCCCATTCACCTCCCCCGCGATGCAGACCCTCCTCGCGGACGAGCGCGCGAAGGCGGCCCTCGCGATCCGGACGGACTGCCTTGTCCGCGTCACCGGAAGCGACATCGACGAGAATATCCTCGTTTCCGCGCGGGCGAACGCCGAGCGCGCCTGCGTAACGGCGGGCCGGGCCCTTCAGCTCGCGGGAAGCGACGCCCGAATCCCCCGACCGGACTTTACCGCGGCCTCCTTCGACGAGCTTGAGGCCCCGTACGATACCGGCCTTCTCCTGTCGAACCCTCCCTACGGCGAGCGGCTCGGCGATCACGACTCGGCGGCGGTCCTGTATCGGTCGATGCAGATCATCCCGGCGAGTTTCCCCGGATGGAATCTCGGGTTCATCACCAGCCACGAGGATTTCGAGCGGGAATTCGGACAGAGGGCGGACAAGAAGCGCGCCCTGAAAAGCGGAAACCTCCAGACGTGCTTTTACCAGTATAAAAAGGAGAAAAAGTAGATGGCCATTGTCGTCGAGCATGAAAAACGCCGGTTTGAGATCCTCGAGCGGGCCCTCGACATCTTCGTCGAGGAAGGCTACGAGGACGCGACCTTCCAGAAGATAGCGGATCGGTGCGGGATAACGCGCACGACGCTCTATCTGTATTTCAAGAACAAGCGCGAGATCTTCGTCTGGAGCATCAAGCAGCTTACGACGCGCCTTGAAAGCGACCTGAGGGAGATGATGGCGATGGACGCTCTCACCTACGGTCAGCGTCTCGAGCGCGTCCTCTATACCATAATAGATCGCTGCGTCGACAACCGCCGGCTTTTCAACGTCGTCCTTACCTATCTCCTGCAAGTGCAAAAAACCGGAAAGGATCCCGATTCGAGGGTTCGACGCCGGACTATACGGTTGAAGCATCTCCTTTCGCAGTTGCTGATCGCCGGCAAGGACAGCGGCGAATTCTGTGAATTCAACGTAAAGGACGCGAACGAGCTTTTCTACAGTTTGATAGAATCGGCCATTTTCAAGATCGCCATCCTGGACCGGTCTACCTCCGACGAGATCAAGTCAGCGATATCCCTGGCAGTAAAAGGCATTTCCATTTCGACATAAGGGTTGACTTTTGTCATAAAAAACGTACAATGCCTTATCGAGTAATATGACGTAGTGACGCATATTGTCGAGTTGGGGGTTGTCAATGCCAGTTTTTCTGTTTCCGGGCCAGGGAGCCCAGTTTTCGGGAATGGGGATGGATCTTCATGAAGCCGACAAGGACGGATCCGTCGGCGTTCGGGGATTATTCGAGCTTGCAAGTTCCATTCTGGGCAAAGATATCAAGGATCTCCTTACGGCGGAAGCAGATGTCCTGAAACGCACCGACATCAGTCAGGTCGCCATTACCGTCGCCTCCCTTGCCGCCTGGAAGACCCTTGCGGCTAAAGGCATTCGCCCGACCGCCTGCGCGGGATTCAGCCTCGGCGAGTATCCCGCCCTTGCGGTCGCCGGCGTTCTATCGGAAGCGGACGTCATCCGGGTAACCGCCGAGCGGGGCCGCGTAATGCAAAAGGCCTGCGCCGATATCGCGAGAATTTCGAATTCCGCCGAGGATTCTGGGGCCTCATCCCCCGGGATGTCCGCCGTTTTGGGCCTTTCCCCCGAAAGGATCGACGAGGTCATCAGGGACAGCCGGATTCCCGACCTGTACGCGGCCAACTACAACAGTCCCCTGCAAACCGTAATCTCCGGCACGGCCGAGGCCCTGGACGCCGCCGCCCCCCTGTTCAAGGAAGCCGGCGCCCGTCGCTGTATCCGCCTGGGCGTCGCGGGGCCCTTCCATTCACCCCTCATGAAGATCGCCGCCCGCGATTTCTCCGAATTCCTCACCGGGATCGACTTTCAGGAGCCGAAGATCCCGCTGTTCTCCAACGTAACCGGAGGGCGGGTCAGGGACAGGGCCGAGATCAAGGCCCTCGCGGTATCCCACCTCGTCAATCCCGTCAAATGGACGACCGAAGAGGCTTCCGTCGCCGACTGGATGACGGAATCCGGGATGTTCGACACGCCGACCAAATTCGACGGGGATACGGGTCACGATAACCTTCTCGTCGAGGTTGGCCCCGGCAGGGTTCTTTCCGGGCTCTGGGCCGATTCCGGCCTTCGGGGTACCTGCAAGCCATATACGGAATTTCTCCAATAACGTTTCCTTGAGGGCAATACGTCAATACCGTTGACAAGGGAGTAGTCGCATGTTGCTGAAGGATAAAAATGTCCTGATTACCGGCGCGAGCCGGGGAATAGGAAAGGAAATCGCCCGCCGGTTCATCGAAGAGGGAGCCACCGTCTGGGGCTTGTCGACGAGGCCCTCCGAGGGCGCGCGCGAGCTCGCCGCCTTCGCCGAAGGACGGGGGACCGCCTTTCACGAGCTGATCGCGGACATCGGCGACCCTTCGTCGGTTCAGCCGGTCGTCGCCGGCGCCGTGGAAGAGTCCGGCGGCTTTGCCGTGCTCGTGAACAACGCGGGCATTACCCGCGACGGGCTTTCGTTCCGCATGAAGCTCGAGGACTGGAACGACGTGCTCAGGGTTAACCTCACCGGTACCTTCCTCGTGACCCAGATCGTTTCGGGCGACATGATACGAAAGAGATCGGGCTCGATCATCAACCTGTCGAGCATCGTGGGCATCCACGGCCAGGGCGGCCAGGTAAACTACGCGGCGAGCAAGGCCGGGCTTATCGGGTACACGAAGAGTCTCGCGAAAGAGGTCGCGGGCCGAGGGGTCCGCGTGAACGCCATCGCCCCCGGCTACATCGAGACGGAGATGACCGGTGTGATCCCCGAAGAGGCGAAGAAAGCCTGGCTTGAGTCTATTCCGATGAAACGACCCGGATCGGTCACGGAGGTGGCAAACGCCGCCCTTTTCCTGGCGTCCGATCTTTCGCTGTATATTACCGCCCAGGTTCTGGGCGTCGATGGAGGTATGGGAGCATGAAGCGACGTGTAGTTGTTACCGGTCTCGGCGCGGTCACCCCGCTCGGGAACACCGTGGAAGAAACCTGGGGCGCCATAAAGGCCGGGAAAAGCGGGATTGGCCCCATCACCCTTTTCGATACGACCGATTTCAAGGTGAAGATCGCCGCCGAGGTTAAGGACCTCGACCCCTCGCAGTGGGTCGATAAAAAGGAAACCCGCAAGATGGCCCGCTTTACCCAGTTCCTGGCCGTCGCGGCGGCGCAGGCCATCGCCGATTCCGGGTACGACAAGGAATCCATCGCGAAGGAAAAGTCGGGCGTGATGATAGGGAACGGCATCGGCGGCTTCGAGGTTATCGAGGCTTCGATGAAGAAATACTTCGAGGCGGGCAACGCCCGCATCCCGCCGCTTTCGATCCCGATGCTCATCTCAAACGAGGGCGCGGGGAACATCAGCATGCTCTACGGGATCAACGGACCCTCCTGGACCCTGGCCACGGCGTGCGCCTCGAGCACCGACTCGCTCGGGATGGCCCTCGACCTCGTCCGCTCGGGGCGCCTCGACGTCTGCGTCGCGGGGGGATCGGAGGCCGCGATCACGGGGTTCGGGATCGGCAGTTTTACCGTCCTCCAGACCCTCGCCACCTCGTACAACGACGACCCCGCTAAGGCGAGCCGGCCCTTTGACCGCGATCGCGAGGGCTTCATCATGGGAGAGGGCGCGGCCATCCTCATACTCGAGGAATTGGAGCACGCCCTCGCGCGCGGCGCCAAGATCTACGCAGAGTTCGCCGGCTACGGCGCCTCGAGCGACGCGTACCATATAACGAGCCCGAACCCCGACGGTTCCGGCGGCGCGCTCGCGATCAGCCGCGCCATCGAGGACGCGGGCGTGAAGCCCTCCGACGTTCAGTACTACAACGCGCACGGGACGTCGACCCCGATCAACGACCCCGCCGAAACGCTCATGATCAAGCGGGCCTTCGGGGACCACGCGTACAAGATGAAGATATCGAGCACCAAGAGCATGACCGGCCATTGCGTCGGCGCGGCCGGCGCGATCGAGGCGCTCATCTGCGTCAAGGCGATCGAGGACGGATTCTATCCCCCGACCATCAACCTCGAAAACCCCGACCTCGAGCACGGATGCGATCTCGATTACGTGCCGAACGTGGGCGTCGAGGGCGAGATCGACTTCGCGGCCTCGGGGTCCCTGGGCTTCGGCGGGCATAACGGCGTTGTCCTCATGAGGAAGTTCAGGAAATGAGCGATATGAAGGAAGGCGGGGAGAAGCTCCGCGAAACGCCCGCAACGGCGGCCCCCGGGGCCGATCTGTCGGACCCGAAGACGAGGGCCGCGGAGCGGGCTCTCATCGAGGGACTCCTGCCCCATCGGGACCCCTTTTTGTTCGTCGACACCATCGACGAGAACACCGAGACCAGGATCGTCGCCCGTCACGTTTTCACGAGCGGCGAGTTTTTCTTCCGAGGGCATTTCCCGGAGTATCCGGTTGTCCCGGGGGTAATTTTGATAGAGACCATGGCGCAGGCCGGCGGCGCCGGCCTCGTCAAGCGCGGGATACTCGGCGGCTCGGCCCTCTTTTTCCTGGGCACCGTCGACAAGGTAAAATTCCGCAAACAGGTTCGCCCCGGGGACGAAGTGACCATGGAGGTGGAAAACCTCCGCGTGTCGCCACGGATGATCAAGCAGGCCGGCAAGGCCTACGTCGCGGGCGAACTCATGGCCGAGGCCGAGTGGATGTGCCTCGTAGGAAGCAAGGGAGACCTCTGAACGATGATCGTAAAACCAATGATTCGCGGCAATATTTGCCTGAATGCCCATCCCGCGGGCTGCGCCCGGGAAGTCGAAAACCAGATATCTTACGTGCGGTCCAAAAACGCCTCGCGCGGCCGGGTTCCGGCCGGGCCGGTGGCGGGCGGCTCGCACGCCGAGGGAAGGTCTAAGCCCCTCGGCGCCGTGCTCGTTCTCGGCTGCTCGACGGGGTATGGCCTCGCCAGCCGGATAACTGCGGCCTTCGGTTACGGGGCCGCCACCGTCGGCGTTTCGTTCGAAAAAGAGGGAAGCGAGACTCGAAGCGGCACGCCGGGCTGGTACAACAACATGGCCTTCGACAGGGCGGCCAAAAAAACGGGACTCGCGTCGGTCACGATCAACGGGGACGCGTTTTCGGACGCCGTCCGCCTGCGGGTAATCGAGAGCGCGAAGACCATGGGCCTTACCTTCGACCAGGTGATCTACAGTCTCGCGAGTCCCGTGAGAACCGACCCCGACACCGGGATACTCTACCGTTCGGTGCTCAAGCCGATCGGCGCCCCCTATTCGGGGAAGACGGTCGACCCGATGACCGGCAATCTCATGGAGACGAGCGCCGAGAGCGCCACGGAGGAGGAGATCGCCCAAACCGTCAAGGTGATGGGCGGGGAGGACTGGGAACGCTGGATCACGCAGCTTGAGAAGGCGGGAGTCCTCTCGCGGGGATGCGCGACCGTCGCCTATTCCTATATCGGTCCGTCCCTGTCACACGCCATCTACCGCGACGGCACGATAGGCGGCGCGAAAAAGCACCTCGAGCAAACGGCCCGAACCCTAAGCGCGGGAATGTCCCGTACGATCGGCGGGTCGGCCTTCGTTTCCGTAAACAAGGGCCTCGTTACCCGCTCAAGCGCCGTCATCCCTATCATACCGATTTACCTCGCCGTCCTCTTCAAGGTGATGAAGGAACGCGGTACTCACGAGGGATGCATCGAGCAGATCGAGCGGCTGTACGCCGAGCGGCTTCTCGCCGGCTCACCCGTGAGCGTCGACGGGGATGGATTGATACGAATCGACGAACTGGAAATGGACGCCGCCGTGCAGGGCGAGGTCGTCTCGCGGCTTTCGCGCATTAGCGCCGGCGCTGCAGGCGCCCCCTCGGGGATTCAGGACCTCTGGGACCTGGACGGATACAGGCACGATTTTCTCGCAGCGAGCGGCTTTGACATACGGGGCATCGATTACGAGGCCGACGTCGCCCGCATGGACACGATTGGAGAGGTATAATGGACGACAAGACACTGCTCGCGCTGTTCGATAAATTCGAAAAATCGTCGATAGCGGAGATGAAATATTCCGGCGACGGCCACAGCTTCGAACTACGCCGGAAAGAAGCCTTTGGCGGACCGGCCGGCGCCCACGGTCCGGCGTTAGCGCATCAGGCCGCCCCCTTCGTGGCGGTTTCGCCCGAGGCCAGCCCGGTTCCCGTATCAAGCGGGGCGACCCCCGCCCCTCATAGCGCCGTCGGTCCCGACTCGCCCGTAAAGGGCTCGGGGAACGAATACATCCTGAGCCCGATCGTCGGAACCTTCTATCGGGCGCCCTCGCCGGACGCGCCCGCGTACGCCGACGTCGGGAAGAAAATCTCGAAGGGACAGAAGATCTGCATCATCGAGGCGATGAAGATGATGAACGCCCTCGAGGCGGAGCTCGACTGCGAGATCGTGAAGATCCTGGTCAACAACGGGGACATGGTTGAATTCGAGCAGCCTCTATTCGAGGTTCGCCCCGCATGATAAAGAGACTGATGATCGCGAACCGCGGGGAGATCGCGGTCCGCATTATCCGATCCTGCCGCGAGCTCGGCATAGAGACCGTCGCGGTCTATTCGACCGCCGACAGGGGCGCCCTTCACGTGCGTCTCGCCGACGTCGCGGTCTGCATAGGCCCGGCGAAACCCGCGCTGAGTTACCTTTCCGTGCCCGCGCTGATAACCGCCGCGGTCCGCACCGGCTGCGAGGCCGTGCATCCCGGCGTTGGCTTTCTCTCCGAGAACGCGAACTTCGCGCGCGAGGTGCAGAAGGCGGGTCTCGTCTGGATCGGCCCCGATCCCGATGTGATAGACCTCCTCGGGGACAAGGTGACCGCGCGCGCGACCGCGCTCAAGTACGGACTGCCCGTCACGCCCGGCTCGCCCGGCCCGATCGCGACGAAGGAAGAGGCTATTCCCGTCGCCCGCGCCTGCGGCTACCCCGTCATCATAAAGGCCGCCTCCGGCGGCGGCGGCAAGGGGATGCGCATCGTCTGGAAGGACGAGGATCTCGAGGAGAACCTCGCCATCGCCTCCCGCGAGGCCGAGGCGAATTTTTCCGACGGCACCGTGTATATCGAGAAGTACATGCAGAACCCCCGACACGTCGAGCTTCAGGTCATCGCGGACGGGAAGGGCCGCGTCGCCATACTCGGGGAGCGGGACTGCTCCGTCCAGAAGAACCACCAGAAACTGATCGAGGAAAGCCCGTCCCCAGGGGTCACGCCCGAGATGCGCGAGCGGATGAGCGCGGGCGCGCGGAAGCTTTTCTCCAGCCTTAAGTACCGGGGCGCGGGGACGATCGAGTTTCTCGCGGTCGGCGAGGATTTCTATTTTATGGAAGTCAACGCGCGCATCCAGGTCGAGCACCCCGTCAGCGAGTTCATCACCGGTACCGACCTTATCCGCGAGCAGATCCTGGTCTGCGTCGGCGAGCCCATGACGATCGACCCGGACGCGATACGCCTTTCTGGTTGGGCGATCGAGGCGCGGATCAACGCCCTTTCCCCGGGCAAGGTAACGCGACTGGAGATTCCCGGCGGGCCTGGCGTCCGGTTCGACACCTTCCTTTTCGCCGGGGCGATCGTCTCGCCCCATTACGATTCGATGGTAGGAAAACTGATCGCGCACGACAGCGACAGGCCAAAGGCCCTCGCGCGGCTTCTGCGCGCCCTCGACGAACTCAGGATCGAGGGCGTCCCCGTCAACATCGACTCGCAAAGAAAGATCCTTTCAAACGAGATATTCAAGTCCGGTCGGTTCGGCACCGGACTGTACGCCCAACTGGAGGCAGAGCTTTGAGCACACAGAAAGAAGGCGCGCAGGACTCGTGTCCCGCGTGCAAGTCCCGGATCGACGAAGAGTCCCTGCGCGCCAATCTCATGGTATGCCCGTCGTGCGCGCATCATTTCAGGATGGAGCCCATTGACCGCATCGACTACCTCGCGGACAAGGGCAGTTTTTCCGAGATCTGCAAGGGAATGAAAAGCCTCAACCCCATTTCGATGGAGGGCTATATCGAGAAGCTCTGCGAGGCGGAGAAGAAGGCCCGCATGTCCGAGGCCGTCATTACCGGAACCTGCGCCATCGGCGGCGTTCCCGTCGTGCTTGCCCTGATGTCGTTCAGTTTCATGGGAGGCTCGATGGGTTCGGTCGTCGGCGAGAAGATAGCCCGGGCGATCCTGACCGGTGTCGATCGTAAACTCCCCGTCATCGTTTACGCGACCTCGGGCGGGGCGCGCATGCAGGAGGGAATCTTCTCCCTCATGCAGATGGCCAAGACCGCCAGCGCGGCCGCAGAGCTCGATCGGGCGGGGCTTCCGCTCTTCCTTGTCCTTTGCGACCCAACTACCGGCGGCGTTACCGCGAGCTTCGCCATGCTCGGGGATATCACCATCGCGGAGCCCGGCGCTCTCATCGGCTTCGCCGGGCCGCGCGTCATCGAGGGGACTATCAAGCAGTCCCTGCCTGAGGGCTTTCAGCGCGCGGAGTTCCAGCTCGAGAAGGGCTTCGTGGACCTCATAGCCCCGCGCGGGGAACAACGAGGCCTGTTCATCAGGCTCCTCGCCCTCCACGGATTCGGCGGCCCGGCGAAGGGCGCCAACGACGCCAATGGCGCAAAGGGCGGTGCTGCATGAGCGGGATTAAGAAGGTACAGAACAGGCTCGAGGAACTCGGGAAGATAGCGGCCGACGCCGGCATCGATATCGCCGACGAGCTCGGCCGAATCAGCGCGAAGGTCGAGAAATCATCGCTCTCCGCGAGGGTTTGGCAACGGGTAGAGCTCGCCCGGAATCCAGACCGGCCGAGGGCCCTCGACATCATCAATAATATCTGCGACGACTTCATCGAGCTTCACGGAGACCGCCATTTCGCCGACGATCCCGCCATGATCGGGGGAATCGGGTTCATCGACGGGATCGCCGTCACCATAATCGGAAACCAGAAGGGAAGGAACCTCAAGGAGACGATGGCCAGGAACGGCGGCATGGCGAATCCCGAAGGCTACCGAAAGGCCCTCAGGCTTGCCCGGCAGGCGGAAAAATTCCGGCGGCCCATCATCACGCTCATAGACACCCAGGGGGCGTATCCCGGTCTTGGCGCCGAGGAGCGGGGGATCGGCGAGGCGATCGCCATGAACCTGCGCGAGTTCAGCCAGCTCAAGACGCCGATCATCTGCATCGTCATCGGCGAGGGCGGCTCCGGCGGCGCGCTCGGCATCGGCGTGGGCGACAAGATCTACATGCTCGAAAACGCCGTGTACTCCGTCATCTCGCCCGAGGGATACGCCTCGATCCTGCTTCGCGACGCCTCGCTGGCGCGGCACGCGGCCGCCATGATGAAGATCACGGCGGAGGATATCCTGGGATTGAAGGTTTGCAACGGCATCATCCGGGAACCCGCGGGAGGGGCCCATCTCGATCCGGCCACGGCGAGCGGGGCGATACGGGACGTTATCCTGCGCGATCTCAAGGACCTGATGACGAGAAACCCGGCCGTCCTCGTTCGCTACCGCAACCAGAAGATCCGGAAATTCGGTCACTTCACCGAGGAGTAGTCCGGATCCCTCGCCCGTACGATGAAGCGCTCCCTCAGGGGAACGCGCGTGCGGATGACGCAGGGATGCCCGTGACTGACCCACTCCCGCCTGGCGCCCGATTCCGGGTCGTACAGACCGTATGAGCTGTCCGTTACCGGCAGGGCGTCGGGACCGAGAAAATCGAGCGGCTCGCCCGCGACTATCTTGTTCATGGAAATAAATTCCCAGTCATGCTCGGCGCCCTCGATTCGTTTGCCTATCGTTCCGGCGAGGAGGAATGGCGCGGATGATTCCCTGCTCGTTGTCTTGTCGGCGTCGGCGCGCGAGAAGAAAAAGCCCGTGCTGAATTCCCGGTGCGACACCTTGTCGAGTTCATCGATGTAGGGACGCGCGTCTTCGGGCGACAGCTTCCCCTCGAGGGCGTCAATTCCCTTTCGATAGGCGCGCGAGACGATGGCGGTATAATAGAGGCTTTTCATCCTTCCCTCGATCTTGATCGAGTCGACGCCCGCGTCGCGCATGCGGTCCAGGTGCTCGATCATGCAGAGGTCCTTGGACGAGAATATCGTGGTGAATTCCTCCCCCTCGATCACGGGGAAGTACTCGCCGGGACGGGAACGCTCCTCGACGTAGCGGTATTCCCAGCGGCAGGTATGGCTGCAGTCGCCCTGGTTCGCGCTTCGCCCCGTCAGGTATGAGCTCATGAGGCATCGACCGGAATAGGCGATGCACATGGCGCCATGGGCGAAGCACTCGATCTGCATATCGGGAACCGCCTTCTTGATCGTCTCGATGTCGGCGAGGCTCGCCTCGCGGCCGAGGACGACGCGCCTGAAGCCGAGGTCGCGGTACAACCTGACCGCGTCGGAGTTGATGCAGTTGGCCTGCGTGCTCAGGTGGAGGGCCGCCCCGGGAAACTCGCGCTGAAGCATGCGTACCATGCCCATGTCCTGGATGATGAAGGCGTCGATGGGATACTTGCGGAAGTAGTCGATCTCCCGCATGAATCCCTCGATGTCCGAATCGTGGAAGGAGATATTCAGGGCGCAAAAAAGCCGCTTGGGCCTTCCCGCGAGGGCGTAATCCCTTTTCAGACAGGCTATCCGCTCATGCTCCTCGCCGTGAAAGTTGTCCGCCTTGACCCGCAGCGAAAAACGCTTGAGCCCGATGTAGGCGGCGTCCGCGCCGTACTCCCACGCGTACTCCAGCTTGTCGACGTTGCCCGCGGGCGCTACCAGCTCCATTACCTATAGCCCTCGCGAACCCATTGTCCCATTCTGCGGACGGCGAGGTGGGCGCGCGGGGTCAGAGAATCTATCGCCTGGAAGAGATGCCACATCCCCTCCTGAATATCGAGGGTAACCGGGACGCCCGAATCCATGGCCTTTTGGGCCAGGGCGCGCGCGTCGTCGATCAGTATCTCCCTTGTTCCGCATTGGATAAAGAGCGGCGGAAACTGGGAATAGTCGCCGTTGATGGGCGAAACGTTCGGGTTCGGGAAATTGCCGTGCCAGGTATACTGAAGCGCCTGGGTCGCCATGATCTCGCGGGTATAGAGGGGATCTGGCGGCGTCCTCGCCGTGAAGGCGGGGGAAGCGCAGGACAGGTCAACCCAGGGGGATATCGCGATCACGGCGGCCGGCAGGCGGATCCTCTTTTCCCGAAGGTAATGGATCAAGGACAGGACGAGATTCGCGCCCGCCCCGTCGCCCGCGAAGATGATGTCCATCGCGGGTATTCCCTTATGGACGAGCCAGGAATAGGCGTGATAGAGATCCTCGAGGGCGGTCGGATAGGGGAACTCCGGGGCAAGGCGGTATTCCGGGATGAGCAGGCGGCTCGCCGATTCATGGGCGAGGGAGGCGCAGAGATTGGTCGCCGAGGCGCGGGAACCGGAGATAAAACCGCCCCCGTGGGCATACAGAATGGTCCGCATGCCGATGGCGAGTTCCGGAACGAGAAAGTCCGCCGGGACGGGGCCGACGTCCACCTCGCTGCTATCAATATTGTTGGGCAGAATCGCCGTCCGAAAGAGGGCGTCGTAATGGGCTCGAAGCGTCTTTATGGGGACCTTCGGGGAGTATACTGTTTTTTTCAGGAGCTTTGCGGCTTTCCTGAGAGCCTGGGCATCGGAGTACGACATGACGCCAGGATTATAGCACGCCAAGCGCACTCATGAACAGCAATCGACCCGTTCCGGTTTGCGCTCCTGGCCGCCGCCGGGGCCCGCGGCCCCAAACCGGCGGCCACCGCGGCCGCTCAGTAGCTGGCCAGGAAATACACCGATATAAGCGTTATCAGCCGTGCCGTCTCGAGGAATTCGGGGGAGGAATCCCCCTTGGGCCGAGCCTTGAGATACTTCTCCGCCTCGTCCACCATCCAGGAAAAAATGCCGAGTTTTTGGTCGATTCGGTAGAGCATCTCGCGGGATGAACCCTCGCCGAACAGGTCGGCGAAGAGGCGATTGACGAAGCCTATGGTCTCGCAAAGGGCGTCGGCGTTCCGTTCCTCCTCGAGGGCGTCCCTGACCGCCTCGATCACGTCCGCCTTGAGCTTGCCCTGTTTCCTCTGCCGCGCGTAGACCTCCCGCATATTCTGCGAGAAACGGGCTATCAGCTTCTTTTGGCGGCCCTGGACGACTGTCGCCGGCCCGCTGACGTATTGGTAAAAACCGTCGGGCTCTCCCAGGAGACTCGCCATCGCGATCGCGTACTGCTTCCGTTGCGTCGGGGAGGGCGCGGCCAGCAGGTTCGGGAATATCTCCCACGCCGCCTCGAAAACCCCGAGCCGGGCCGCCGCGGCCGAGCTGATCTGCTTCATCCGGTCGCTCTGGCTTTCGCGGAGGAATTTCATCACCTGATTGATCGACTCCTCGTCCCCGATATCCGCGAGGGCCTCGAGGCATGCCTTCTGAAGCTCCTCGTTCGGCTCCCAGAGGCATCCGACGAGAGCGCCGACGGCCTTCCTGTCGCCGATCTTCCCGAGGGACCGGGCCGCCTGCACCCGGATGTCCGAGTTGACGTCGAGAAGCCTGAGGATAAGGGCGTCCACCGCGGGAGGCGAGGGTATTCTCGCGAGGGTCCGGGCCGCCTCGTTCTGCACCGTCGTGTCGGGATCGTCCAGCCTCTCGATGACGTCGCGGAGCGCGAGCTGGGCCGACTGGCCCGCGAGACCCCGCAGTATCTCGGCGCTTGAGGCCGGGGTATAGGACTTGCCGAGGGAATCGAGGTAATGGAAGGTCCTGATAATCTGCGGATTCGCCAATTGCGTGACGACGTACCCGAAGGGCTTTTCGGAGCCCTCGCGTACCCGATGCACAAGGAAGGCGCAGGCGCAGCAAAGTACGATCGAAAGCGACTGGACGACGTGGAAGTTCGTAAAGGTAAGGGGACCGGCGGAGGCCCTGAACCCCGAGAGCGCGTCGCTGATAAGCCCGCCCGCGAGGGAACCGGGCGCCGAGACGATGCCGACGATGGCGAGATACCAGGCCACGTACGAGACGCGTCCCTTTTCCGGCGCCAGCGAGAGCATCATCTGGTTTGATCCCTCCCAAAAGGCGGGCGAGAGGATGCCCGTGACGAGGGAGATTAACGGGAGGACTATGAAGTAATTCCCCGGTGTCAGGGCGAGATACCCGGTCCAACCGAGGACGAGCAGGGTCCCCGAGATGACGACCGGCTTCCTTCCCCAACGATCCATGATGGCGCCCCAGAAGGGGGCCGCGAGCACCCAGACGAACTGGGTCAGCATCGCCATGAGGCCGAGCCAGGTGTTCGGGGCCCCGATCCTCGCCGGATTCACTACGTAGGGCGCCTGGAACGGGCTGATCATGTTCATGGAGAAGGTCGCGAGGCCGATCGCGACGGCGTATTGGACGAAGCCCTTATTCTTGAGCGGTTGGAAGGCGTCGGCGGGATTGAAATCGGGCTTTGTATCCGGCAGGATCTCCGGCGTCACGATCTGGCTCAGGATGTCCAGAAGCCCCGCCACGGCCCCGACCGAGATAACGACGCCGAACACTATGAGGGCCGATTCCTTGGGGAAGATGTCGAGGAGGGTACTCGCGACGAAAAACCAGGCGATGTTGACGATCTGTATAATGGAAGAACGCCGCATGAAGAACTCGCCCCGCATCGATTCGGGAAAGAGATCGGCCACCCAGCTCCACCAGCAGGCGCTCGAGGAATTCGCGAAGATCCAGGAAACCCCCATCGCCGCGATGATGATGACGACCCCGCGTTCCGACGATCCGCCCCGGGCCACGTAAAAGGCGACGAAGGCGATAATCGCCGTCAATGATCGGTGTATAACGTGACCGATGATGAAAATCGGCTTTTGCCGACCGATCCAGCCGTGGAGAAAGATCCCGAGAATCTGGAAAACCCCGGCGAGCTGGATGATGGTCACGAGGAGGCCGAGCTGGCCGGCGCTTGCCCCGAGGTAGTTCTGGAAGAAGACGTTGAAAAGCGGCTGAATGGAACAGACCAATTGCCAGACGACCGAGGACGCCCCCGAGAAGATACTGATCCTCATTGCCCTGATCATCTGGGCCTGGCTCATTTGTTTACGCATGGAATTAATTCATAGCACAACGGACGAACTTGATAAAGGCATCAAGTATCCGTCAAAAAACCTTTCTTGAACCCGGTTTGACCGCGGGAAGCCTGCCTTCCGCGCAGAGGGGGCAATTCTCGGCGTCCCAGAGAACGGCGGGAAGCCGCGCTGCCGAGAAAAGCGGCCAGGGAAAGGGCTCGGGCGCGGAGGCCGGCCGGCGGTCGACGATACAGATGGACGCGACCACTTCCCCGCCCATCGCCTTGATCTGTTCGGCCGTCTCGAGGGTCGATTTCCCCGTGGTCACGACGTCCTCGGCGATGATGACCTTATCGCCCTTCTTGATCTCGAACCCGCGCCTGAGGGTCATGACCCCGGCGTCGTCGCGCTCGGTAAAAAAGGCCGGCAGGCCAAGCTGTCTGCCGAGCTCGTAGGCCACCACGATCCCGCCCATCGCTGGCCCTATGACCGCGTCGACCGAAAGCTTTCCCGTTTTGCGCATGGCCGCGATCGCCTCGGCGATATCGGCGATTACGAGGGCCGCCTTGTCCGGATACTGAAGGAGCCTCGCGCACTGGAAATAATGCGACGAATGCTTCCCGGATGAAAGAAGAAAGTGGCCGGTGAGCATTGCCCTGCATTCCGTCAGGATCGAAACGACGTCAGTCATAGTAACCTCCGGAGGATGTCCCGTTCGGGGATCGCGCGCAGTATACCCGAAAAAGGCCCGCGCTGGGAACACCGCATGAACAGCTGTCAATAATGTGTAAAAAAGTCTGAGGCAGAGGGCTTCACGGGGGGCGTGGCGCAACCTTTGGTTGCGCTTGTCCAACTTCGGAGCCCCCTCAAGCGAAGGAATCACGTGGGGCGGGGGATTTTTACTCAGTTTTGTCAGCAGTACCGAGACGTATCCAGGTCAGCTCGTTTTTATTGGCGGTGAGATGGACAACCCTGCTCCCCGGGATCGACGCGAAGGCCCGGGTTACCCCATGGTCAGCCTGGCCCTGCATCTTGATCGTGCAGATAAAGTTCCCGCAGAGCCCGGAGTCGAGCCATTTTTGCACCCATTCAAGGAGGCGGGCGGGGTAACAGATGACGTCCGAGCACACCCAGTCCCGGGGCCCGAGGTCGGCTGGCTGCAGGGTAAAGGCGTCATGCTTGATAAACTCTATCGACGGCCGCGCCATGAGCCGGCCGTCGAGCTCCGAGCGGTCTATGGCCGTAATACTGGCCCCGAGCTTGTCGAGAGCCCAGGTCCAGCCTCCCGGGCACGCGCCCGCGTCCACACAGGTGGCTCCGGGGCCTGGAAGGGGGCCACCGAGGTACGAAACCCAGGCGAGGGCCTCGAATATCTTGAGGTAGGCCCTGCTCGGGGGATTCACGTGGTCTTCCTCGAACCGGATCTCCCCGCAGGGAAAGGGACTCGAGGTCCGGGCCGAGGCGAACAGGGTGTGTTCGTCCAGGAGGCTCCAAATCCCCATGGGGGAAGACGGTACGATGAAGGGGAAGGCTCGGGGTTTGTTGTTGACGTAGGGAAGGCTTTCCTGGATGAGCTCGGCCCGGCGGAACGCCGAAACCGGGCAGTGGGCCCAGTTTCGCTGGATATCCCGGAGTATCCTCGCCGCCTCCTTGATGGATGCGAATTCCGCCGTAAACGGCTTTTCAAGGACGGTACGGTGCCAAAACGCCGTGGGGGCCTCGCCTTCCCGGTACACGATATCGCCGAAGACGGAAACGCCGCGTCCCGGCTTGGCGGGATCGATCGAAAGTTCCTGGTACAGATTATCCTTGTATTCTGGTATGGCGAGCCAGGCCTTGCCGGGAAGGTCGTTCAACTCAGGCTTCCTGAAGTTCCGGATCTCCAAGCCCCGCAAGGACCTCGATATAATTCCTCAAATGCTTCGTTCCCGGGGAATAGAGGACTGAAAAGCCTATCTCGAAGCTGTCGGTTTTCTGATTGACCCACTGGGGCTTGACCGTCAGGTCAAATTCCCTGATTCCCGACCTGCAGGTCGGCTGGACGGTAAGGGTGTATTCGCGATCGGTATCCACCTCAAAGGAAAGGGGAAACCGGACTTTGCAGCCGTTTTTGCTCACGTCTTCCAAAAATCCCGGAAGCTGGCAGAGTTCATCAACCCTTGCCCGGGCGAAATCCTGGAAACGCGGGGCCTGTCTATTATCGCTACTCATAAGGTGGGTCAGCATTCATCTTTTTATTCGGTTTGTCAAGGAGATGCGGATGGGATATACTTTCCGTACAGATGATGTACCGGAAAAGCCACATATCATTCGTTGTTTCCGCCCGTTTCCGCCGGACATGGTTCCGGGCCGCGGTATGCGCGGCTCTCTGCGCGTTTTTTCTGGCCGGATGCGACATCATGTCGTCCGAAGATCCCTTTCCGGACGAGTATTATACGTCCAACTTCATAGCTGATATGGGTTTTGGCGTCATAACGGCGCAAATCAACGCCCAGCCGGGAACCGACCCCGAAACGGGCGCTCTTTTGTACGCACAGGGTGGGTGGGACTATGCCTACCGATACGTGGATTGGGACGGATATCACAGCGTTTCCCTTGCGGCCGTCGGGGAGGCGGGATTCGAGACTGCGGGAGGTTCAGGGTATTCCGGAACCCTGCCCGCTGGACTGGACGCCGCGGCTACGGTCTATCGTCTGGAATTGATCAATCTGCTCGATGACGGAACCTTCGAGGCCGGCAACGGCGGTGTCTGGACCCCAACGAGCAACGCCTCCGCCACGCGAGACACCTACAGCAGGGTAACCGGCGCGGGAAGCATGCTCGTTTCCTCCGATGGCGGCTCGATTCAGTTCGTCCCCGCGTTTCTCGCCGGTTTTTCGCCGACGGGGAATGCGTCCTATAACATCTTTTTCCGGTATCCCGTGTCTCCCTCCTCGGCGGAATTCAACGTTTTTACGGGAGGCAGCAGTTCGGCCCTCGCCTCCAATTCGGCCCTCGGTATCGTAACCGGCCAGTTCATCCCTTCCGCCGACGGGGAAGCCCTCTCCCTGACCCTCAAGCCCCTGGAAGAGGGAGGGTCCTTCGACGCGGTATATCTCGACGACTTTCAACTGTCCCGCAACGACAACGCCATGCTTCGCCTGAGGCTCGGGCCGAACGACACGGAGCCCGTCATGGAGGGCGGCACATACGCCTTCAGCGTGTGGGTTCGCTTCGACCCGACCGCCTCTGATTCCGGTTACCCGTCCGCCTATCCCCTCAATACCCTCGTCATCACGATGAAGGGCGTCGATCTCGTTCCAGACGTCGAGAGTACCTCTGACGCCTACCTCTATGACCCCTCGAATACGGGATGGCAACTGCTCTCCGCCAAGCTCTCGGGCAACGCCCTCCAGTACGATAATCCCGACGACGATCCGAATCGCGCCGTCCTCGATCTCGTCATCGGCCTTTCGGATTCCCGGCCGGGGCGCATCCTGCTCGCCTCTCCCTCGTTGCGTTTCCTGGATTGACCTCATAGCCGGACCGGCCGATCATCCTTACCCGTTTAATTGCATGATAAAAAAAAACGGCGGATCCCCTGGACCCGCCGTCGGTATGAAAGCCCTCTCCAGGCTATTCCTTGATGACCATAACCTTCCTGATCTCGTCGATGTCGGGTCCCACTACGCGGATGAAGTACATTCCCCGCGCGACGGCCCGTCCGCCGACGTTGGAACCGTCCCAGTAGTAGGTGTAGTTGCCGGCGCCCTTCCTGCCCCGATCAAGGACGCGCACCAGGTTGCCGTCCAGGGTGAATACCTGGATGACGATGTTGCCCGCACTCGGAACCTCGACGTTCAGGATCGCGCGCTCGCGCTTGTTCGAGTCGATCACGTTGTTCAGTATCGTCACGCCGCCCCTCTGTTTTTTGGTTTCCGCGACGCGGAAGCCCCAGGGCGCGACGCTCGTTATGTCGGACTCGTCCTCGAGTCGCGGGCAGTAGAGGTCCCCGTACCGGAAAAGCATCTCGACGCTCGATCCGGGCACCATCTCGTCGTCCGCCTCGGGGATCACGAAGTTGCGCAGGGTTCTCAGGTTGTCGAGTATCCGCTCGGCGCCGAGGGACCTCGCGGCCGTATTCCCGATTTTATTGAATGACGGCAGTACCGACGGGAGCCAGAGTTCGCTCGTCGCGCCCGTCGCGTTGTTGAAGAAATCGGGCATGACCGTGTTCGGCGGGTTCACGTCGAAGAACAGGGTCAGCGGCAAGGGCGACGCCTCCCCGCTCACGAGCCTTGTGCCGACGGTGACGTTGCGGTCAAGAAGCCTGCCGGTGCCGTCGAATACCCTGAGCGCTCCCTCGTTCTCGCTGAAGACCCCGTCGGTGTTAACCCCGTCGGACGCGTAGAGTACCTCCACGAGCCCGATTCCGAGATCCGTCAGGCGATGGGTTTCCGTCAGGCTGACGTAGTTGCCGAGGATATCGGAGTACGCGGATACCGCCTCGGGCACGCCCGTCTCCTGGTTCGGCGCGGTGCCGTAATCAGCGAAGCGGACGATGGAAAGCGGGTTGATCAGCTGTCCCGCGGTCACCGACTGCGGTAACGTGAAGACGAGAACCTGTTCCGACGCGGGGGTCGTGGCTACCGTCGTCGGCGTGACCACGGTTACGCCGCCAGCCGCGTCGGTCAGCTCAACCCTGATCCCGTCCTGCGCGTCGCGTCCCGTCGCGAGGTTTTTCGAGAACAGCATGTACAGTTCGTTCCTGTTCACGCCGGAAAGGGTGAGCGTTACCTTCGGCGGGGTTCGGTCCAGGCAACGGAGGTACCCTTCCGTCGATCCGAGCCTGTTACCCGCGAGATCGGTCACGAACCCTCCCGACGCCATCGCGATCGAGTACGGCTCGTAGGAAAGCTCGAGCTGGGCGGACGCGATCGGCCAGGAACGCGCGAGTTCGTCGATCCTGATGGTCGCGTAAGGATCGTCGACGACGTTCAGCGTCGCCGTAAGGTTATAGAACACGGAGTTGACGGTCGTGACGAATTCCGTAAGGACGGCCCCCGTCGCGATCTCCTCGTCGTTGCGGATCGAGAACGCGCTCTCCGCGTTGCGGAACGAGCCGTCCCGAACGCCTCCGTGCGTCGGTAAGGCCATCGCGCCGTCGTTTGGCCTAATTCCCCCGAAGGTCTCCGGGGCCGCGTGGACTATGGTCGCGGGATCGGTGACGTACCATCCGGTTCTCGACAGCCACTTCCAGGGGTCGGTGGCCGAGTAGGCGACCTCGTTATCGAAGAAGTGCATCTCGAGCCGGCTGACGAGACCTGATGTCGAGGAGACGGGAATCGATTCGATGGCCGTCGGATCGCCGACCCAGGAATCCGTCGCCGATTTCAATCCCGAGAAGAAGGGCGGGGTTGTGTCCCACAGGCTGTAGAGGCCGCTGGGGGTCGCGTTGTCGGTTACCGTTATGGTAGCTTTCTGCCTTCCGGCTCCGGCGTTGGTGAAATTGCCGTAGCTTGCGGTGCCTGTCGCCGTTTCGGTCGTCGCGTTATAGGCAGTCGGCTCGAGTACGTTCGCCGAGGGCGCCCGGTCCCTTATGTACGGGTTCGACGGCGTGGAGACCGTGCCCGAAGGCGGGACGGCGGAATCGATGTATCCCTGCCAGAACCACTTGTACGTCGTTCCGTGCGCGACCATGGACTCCTCGCACCAGCCGGCGATCGCGACGCGCATTGAGTGCGTCTGGAGCGCGGGCGCGGCTGCCCCGTCAGGGGAATAATCGCGATAGAGGCCGCTTACCGTCGGATCCGAGACGTTCGGTGTAAGGGCCGCATAGGTGCCGCGCGATCCCGTCGAAACGCTTCCCGCCTGGATGGACGCATAGCCCTCGACCGTCAGCGGACCCGCGCCGCTTACCGCGCCGCCCCAGTCCGTCGCGGCCGCGAACGCCGCCTGGCCTTTCGCGTACGGGATCGGCCAGGCGGCCCCGGCGGCGAGCGCGTCGAATCCGCCGATATCGACGGGCTCCGACCAGGTGAACTCGATAAAGTTATGCGCGTCGTAAGGTCGCTGGTTCGCCTGATTCACGGTGTGAAGTTCCTGTCCCGTCCTCGTCCCGACAAGCACGGGCCGGCATCTGTCGGCCGTTGCCGCAAAGATGGTTCCGACTGTCGGTGTTCTGATGCTTGTATTGAGTATCCTGTTCTTGTGCTCGTCCCTGAGGGTCTGGTACACCCCGGCGAGGGCCTTCGGTATGTCGACGCTCGGTACGCTCGTCCTGTGGGCGGGGGCGACGCCGCTTCTGCCACGGTCCACGCTGTTCGCGTGTCCGGCCGAGGAGCCCGTCGCGTCCGTGTTCCATCGCTGGGTTGCGTTCGCGGGATCTGTCCTCAGGTAGAATACCGATACGTCGTCGACATCGTTCGTCGATATGGTGCATTCCGCGTCGGCGAAGGATCCCGTAAAGGCCGCGGGCCCGCCCGCGGCGCCGAACTGGATGTTCGCGACCGCGGCCGATATCTCGTCGTTCGTGTTCTCGATGCGCGCGGATGTCCCGCCGTTATCGACGAACTCGACCCTGATCACGTCGTCGTACATCGTGTAGGTTCCGCTCAGGGCCGCCCCCGTGTCGAGGGCGCCAGAGTCGGCGAGAAGTCGTGGCCGGTTAAAGACGCAATGGGCGTCGTTGCCCAGGCCATCCGTCGCCTCGGCGGCCGAGAGGCTCGCGAAGGTTCCGGCGCCGTTGATGGCTATCGCGCAATTCGCGAGGCTGAGGTTGTACGCCTCGGCGAAGGAGGAAAACGCGCTTTCGTTGTCCGGGATCGAAAGCGTCCAGCCCGCGCCGGGGTTGAGGTCAACGCCGTTCGCGTAGAAGTTCCCGCCGACGGTCAAGGTCTTTCCTGCGAGGTTCGCGGCGTTGATCGCGCCTGAATATGTGCCGGGGAAGCCAGGCACTCCGCCGGGATAAGCCGTGCCGAGAGGAACATGCGTGGCTGCCGTATACAGTCCGGGACCGCGGACTGCCGCGTTCTCATACGCGAAGAGCCCAGTAACACCCGATTGCCCTGCGTCCGAGTCGTCGTACATGGAGGCAGGATTTCCCCTTAGCAAAACGATATCCTGGCTTGCAGTAATTCCAGTCCTGGTTGCGTTCGAGCCAAAATCAATAATTCCCGCGTAGAGGACGAGATTCCTGACGCTTATCGGGGAACGGAAATATACCGTTTTCCCCGCGCAGGCGATATGAAGGTCCCGGTCAAACGAGATCGAATCCGTCCAGCTCGCATTCCTGCTGAATTCCATATTGCCCGCGGTTCCGAAAAGGTACACGTCCCCTGTTCCGCCGAAGGCGATTGCCCCACCCGCCGTCGTTACGCCCCCCGCGAGAAGGCAGGCGCCGGCGCCGGTTTTGGTAAACGTCGACGTTGCGCCGGACAGGGTGAAGTCGGCGTCTTCTTCAGTTCGAAGAAGACCCGCGTTGTCAATCGATACATTTCCCGAAGCAACATTGATGGGGTGATGGAATAGAACCTGATTGGCCGTGACCGAGAAGGCCATGTTTGCCGGCGTGTACTCAAGCGCAATGCCGCCGTAAAAGACCACGTTGCCGCCGGTCGCCGTGGCGGAAAGAGAACGCGGGGCTATGGTATCACCGATTTGAGCGTTTCCAACAGCGGGCAGGGTACCAAAGGAAAGCCCGCCGGATCCGGCCTCGATAATCAAATCCCGTGTCACGGCAACGTCGGCGTTCACGGTAGACGCGTCGGCGAAGGTCACCGCGCCGTTTACATTCGTATTGAGTCTTACATGATCATAGAGGGTGATTGCCCTCGCGAACGAGATCCCGGCCGCTGCGGTGGTTGCCCTTATGTCGCCATACAATGAAACCGGGCCAGTTCCCGTTTGGCTGAAACCGGTTCCCGCGACGATGTCGTAGTTGGCCGTGTCTCCCGCAGCTGAGCTGTCGTTAATGATCAATGTTCCCGAATTGATGATCTCAACAGGTCCGGTGGTTGTCTGGATACTACCATCAGCAGTCGCTATGTCGATTGTGATGTTCGCTCCCGTCAGGGATACGCCATTCGCGCCCGTAATGGTCGCGCTATCCTGAATCAGAGTCGTTCCCGTACCGGCCCCTTGCCGGAGCCTCGTCGCGTCGATCGTTCCCGAGAAGGTCACGTCATAGGCGTCTGTTATCGTTATATCGCCGAGCGGGGTGAGCGGCGCGGTTCCGACGATTCCGTCAAACAAGATACGGGATGTTGCAGCAGTACTTGTTTCGATCGTGAGGTTCTGACCGCCTGAAACCGTATTGTAGAAATGGATGTCGTCGCCTGCATACAGTGATACGGCCCCGGTTTCCAGCGCCACAGCGCCATGGAGATTGATTGAGGCGGTCGCGGCAGTCCCCGCCGTCAGGGTGAGTTCGTCGAGGGTAATTGCCGCGTTGGTGACGTTTATTCCGTTCGCCAGAGAAGTCGTGACGTCTCCCCGGAAGATGGTAGTGCCGGCTGCCCCGCCCGCGCTCTGGAGGACGAATCCCGCGTCTACGGTGGAGTTGAACGTCACGTTGTTAGCCGAGTTGATCGTAAGTGATGTCAGCGCGGTCGCGCCGATCGGGCATTCTGTGTCTGCCGTTCCGAAGGCGATATTCCCTGTTCCTGCGGTTAGCTGAAGGGTCTGAGCCCCGGTTATGGACGAAGCCGCGCCGAAGCTGATGTCTCCAACTGCGGCTCCCGTCGAGATCGTGATAGGCGCCGTCAGGGTGACGGGCTGTCCGAAGGATATGTTCCCGCCCGTGGCGCCGCCAACAGTTGTCGGTCCGACGCCGAGTGAAAGGTCTCCGTTCAGTGTCCCCGCGAACGCTACCGAACCGTTACCCGTCGCGCTCACGAGAGCCGTCACTGTGGTGAGCCCGTCTGCGTCGACCGTGATGTCACCGGTCGAGGATGTCACCGTGTTGCTTATCTCGACCGTCGATCCGGTCGAGTCGATATCGATATCACCTGTTCCGCTCGAGAGCGCGTCGGCGATCGTAATCGCATCTGTGTGGTTTATTATGATGTCGCTGTTTGTCGTCGTGATCGATCCGCCGGTATTGTTGAAGACGCTTGCGGCGCCTGTTCCGGTCGACGAGAAACCGTCCGGAGCGGAAACGGTTCCCGTAATATAGACATCAGCGGTCGAGACGGCGATGATTACCCGTTCTGTATTCGCGGCTGTATCGTTGATCGTTATCGATCCGAGTCTGGTAATGCCCGTGCCCGCGTTTTGCTCAAAGCGTGCCGCGTAGATCGCCCCGGTCGGATTCGCGCCTGCCAGGTTTCCCGCAAGGTTAGCCGCGGAAACGACCTGTAGTATCCCAAGTGGATTGGGATTCGTTCCAAACGTACCTGGGGCGATGATATTCCCGCCCCCGGCTGTCAGGATAAGGTCTCTCGCCGTTCCGTCGTGCGTTACCGCGGTACCTGCGTGGTTGAACGCGATGTTGCCGCCACCCGTTGAAAGCGCGACATCTCCGAATAGCTCGGGCGCTACAGCGAAGGTAATGGCGGTCGTCGTTATGTCTCCCGAGATATGTACGGCCCCGACGCCTGACAGTGTGAAGCCGACAACCGCATCGATATCCGCTGTTCCGGTATCTGTGTCGCCGTCTCGATCGTGGATGGTCAAGGTTCCCGAATTGCTTATCTCAACGAGGCCATTGGTCGCCTGGATTCCTCCGGAGGTGTTTAGTACGCCGATAGTGATTGTCGTTCCCGTCAGGGATACGCCGTTCGCGCCCGTAATGGTCGCGAGTCCCTGAATCAGAGTCGTTCCCGAACCGGCAACTTGCCGGAGCCTCGTCGCGTCGACCGTTCCCGAGAAGGTAAGGTCATAGGCGTCTGTTATCGTTATATCGCCGAGCGGGGTGAGCGGCGCGGTTCCGACGATTCCGTCAAACAAGATACGGGATGTTGCAGCAGTACTTGTTTCGATCGTGAGGTTCTGACCGCCTGAAACCGTATTGTAGAAATGGATGTCGTCGCCTGCATACAGTGATACGGCCCCGGTTTCCAGCGCCACAGCGCCATGGAGATTGATTGAGGCGGTCGCGGCAGTCCCCGCCGTCAGGGTGAGTTCGTCGAGGGTAATTGCCGCGTTGGTGACGTTTATTCCGTTCGCCAGAGAAGTCGTGACGTCTCCCCGGAAGATGGTAGTGCCGGCTGCCCCGCCCGCGCTCTGGAGGACGAATCCCGCGTCTACGGTGGAGTTGAACGTCACGTTGTTAGCCGAGTTGATCGTAAGTGATGTCAGCGCGGTCGCGCCGATCGGGCATTCTGTGTCTGCCGTTCCGAAGGCGATATTCCCTGTTCCTGCGGTTAGCTGAAGGGTCTGAGCCCCGGTTATGGACGAAGCCGCGCCGAAGCTGATGTCTCCAACTGCGGCTCCCGTCGAGATCGTGATAGGCGCCGTCAGGGTGACGGGCTGTCCGAAGGATATGTTCCCGCCCGTGGCGCCGCCAACAGTTGTCGGTCCGACGCCGAGTGAAAGGTCTCCGTTCAGTGTCCCCGCGAACGCTACCGAACCGTTACCCGTCGCGCTCACGAGAGCCGTCACTGTGGTGAGCCCGTCTGCGTCGACCGTGATGTCACCGGTCGAGGATGTCACCGTGTTGCTTATCTCGACCGTCGATCCGGTCGAGTCGATATCGATATCACCTGTTCCGCTCGAGAGCGCGTCGGCGATCGTAATCGCATCTGTGTGGTTTATTATGATGTCGCTGTTTGTCGTCGTGATCGATCCGCCGGTATTGTTGAAGACGCTTGCGGCGCCTGTTCCGGTCGACGAGAAACCGTCCGGAGCGGAAACGGTTCCCGTAATATAGACATCAGCGGTCGAGACGGCGATGATTACCCGTTCTGTATTCGCGGCTGTATCGTTGATCGTTATCGATCCGAGTCTGGTAATGCCCGTGCCTGCGTTTTGCTCAAAGCGTGCCGCGTAGATCGCCCCGGTCGGATTCGCGCCTGCCAGGTTTCCCGCAAGGTTGGTCGCTGAAACGATCTGTAGTATCCCAAGTGGATTGGGATTCGTTCCGAACGTACCTGGGGCGATGATATTCCCGCCCCCGGCTGTCAGGATAAGGTCTCTCGCCGTTCCATTCGTGACGTTTCCGGTTATCTCGATATTCCCCCCACCGGTGCTGATGGACGAATCTGAACCGAGTTGAAGGGATTGAACTTGCACAAGTGTATTTGATGTGACGAGATGTCCCGCGATTGCGGTCGGGCCTGTCTGGTGTGTAATGTCTCCCGTAAAAGTAATCGTGTCTGTATCTTCGTTCCCTACCGAAACTGTTCCCGTTGTCTGGAAAGTAGTGTCCGTACTAATTGTGCTGCCGTCTCCATTGAATTCCACTGAGAGGGATGAGGCGGGGTTGTTTAACGTACCAGTTACGTTGAATTCTCCTGTGAAGGTAATTGTGCCGGCTCCCTGGAGCGTGAGATTGACCGCGGTCGCTGGATCAGGCGTCGTGGTGCTCCATGTACTTCCTGTCTTATCGATAGTAAGTGTGTTGAAACTTGTCGCTGCCAGTAGCGTAACTGATTGCGGGTTTCCACCGGAGAAGAGAACCTCTCCTGAGGTATGCGTGAAGCTTCCAAACGAGGCGTCCCCAAGAAACCGTAAAGTTCCGTCATCATTCAGGATAAGTATTCCAGCATTTGAGAGATTCGCAGTAATTGTAAGTGTGTTTCCTGCCGTGATGGAAAGGTTTACAGTGGCACCAAGTTGTACATTTATTGATGCAATATCGGTATTTGCAGTAACATTTACTGTCGCAATTCCGGTAAACAGGACTGTATCAGTTGTGAGCGGAACCCCGAAAGGGCTCCAACATGCAGGATTATTCCAATCGTTGGCACCACCCCCTATCCAGGTTTGCCCCCAAACCCCGCCCAAATTCACAAACAGGATGGTAATTATCAGCGCGATATATTTGATTTTTCCGATTTTCATCATTGACTGGAACTCCTGACTATAATTCTACTCTCAAACGGCGAAAAACCAAATGTTTTATTGAAGAAATCCGTTTTCCATGAGGTAATTATCGGCAGGAATGGGTATTCGGGGGAGGGGAGAATCGTGTGTTGTGCGAACGCTCGGTTGTGTGACGGGGAAGGGGAGTGCGACCGTCGTGATTCGTTCGTGTGAGGGGGCTCCGAAGAAGGACTTTCGCCCTTTGTTGATCCCTCTGCCTCTTCTATACCTACCGGTAGGTATATAGGGCCCTACATTACCTACCGGTCGGTATACTGGAGAATCCTATACCTACCGGTAGGTATACCGTGGAGACTAATACCCCATCGCATCCATCTCCCCCTCGCTCCCCTCAATCCTGATTATCACCTGGTTCGGCAGGCAGGCGCTCCACTCGCCCTTTCGCGAGATCGGGGCGGCGGCGACGCAGGTTTGGTTCGGGCAGGGCGACGAGATGATGTGCGCGGTTTTTCCTTCGATATGCACGGTGGTTATTCCAAGAGGGCCCGGGATTTCCACCGTACGATCGGTATCGAGGTCGTAGATCCATGAGCCCTCCGGCGACTCGATCACGAGCCGACTCTCCTCGCCCTGGCCGCCGTATACGCGCACGGCCGTAAAGACCGTGGCCACGGCGACCAGGGCGATGAGAACGGCGTCAAATACTTTAAATGACGGGGACTGGCCCATTATACCCGGTTGTAGAAACGGCTTCCCGGCGCGACCGACTCCGTGATCCAGGTATTACCCCCGATCACGCTTCCTTCGCCAATGACGGTCTCTCCGCCCAGGATCGTCGCCCCGGCGTAGATCGTCACGTTGTCCTCGATCGTCGGGTGCCGTTTTTTGTCCGCCATCACCTTCTTGACGCTCAGGGCGCCGAGGGTTACCCCCTGGTACAGCTTGACCCGGGTGCCGATCACGCAGGTTTCGCCGATTACCACGCCGGTCCCATGGTCGATAAAGCATTCCTCGCCGATGGTCGCTCCGGGGTGGATGTCGATACCCGTCCGGCCGTGCACGAACTCACTCATGATCCTGGGGATAATCGGGACGCCCTTCGAGTAGAGGAAGTGCGCGATCCGGTGCACCAGCAGGGCCTCGAGGCCGGGGTAGGAAAGGATTACCTCCTCCGTGCTCCGCGCGGCCGGGTCCCCGTCGAGGGCGGCCCTGGCGTCGCTGCAGGAAAGCCTGCGGAATTCGGGTATCTCGTCGATCATCATCAGGACGATCTGCTCGGAATACTTGTAGCAACCGGACCCGTCCCGACCCGAGATCAGGCAGATGTACTTTATCGCCTTGAGGACCTCGTTGGTCAGCTTCCGGACGATCCGGTGGAGCCGCTCCCCGGTCACGAACCTGAGGGTGTCGCTGTCGAGGCTGATATCCTCGCGAAAACCGGGGAAAATCACGTTTTCGAGGTCGGTAAGGACATCGACCACGATGGCCCGGTTCGGGAAATTCTGGGAATCGGCGAGGTTGATCCCGCCGTATTCTGTATAGCTTTCGAGTACTTTCTCGATGCGGTCATCAAGATTGCTCAATCATGGGCTCCTTTTCGTTCTTTGCGCGCGAGGCGGCTCCGGAGTATGCGTCCCCGAAGGCCCCGCTCAAAAAAATCGGTTATTATCGCCTTTTGCTCCATGGCTGAATCATAGCCGAAATCGATCTGGGACGTCGGCCTGTCGAAGTCGAATGGCGACCGGTCGTTGTCCGCGAGAATATGGGCGGTAGGGATGTCGCGTCGGTGAATCTGGCGGGCATTGACGGCGCAGTCAAAGGCACGCATCAGGACGTCGAGGGGGTTCGTCATAAGGCCGTGTTTGGGATAATCAAAGTGGTCCACATTCACGGCCAAGACGTTGCGTATCCCCTCTCTCCGGGCGATCCATACCGGCGTATTGTGACACATGTACCCGTCCGAAAGGAATCTTTCTCCCTTCTGGACGGGCGAAAACACCCCCGGAAATGATGCAGATGCGCGTATTGCCTCGGCAATGGGCCCGTCATCGGGGACGAACTCCTTGCCGGTGTTGAGATCAGTCGTGTTGCAAAAAAAAGGTATACGGGTTTGGCCGAATTCGACCCCTTTGGTCATATTCATGAGCGTTTCGTACATTTTATCGCCGGAATTGATGCCATTGGTCGAAAAAAGGTTCTTTATCCCGTGTCCTATCTTCAAAAATCGGTTAATTGCTCCCACGGGCAGGGAAAACGATGCATTATCCATGTATTCAGTGATATCGAAGTCTTGCCCGAAGAATTCTCGCATTCGGGACGGGGCTATTCCCGTAGCGTAGAGTCCGCCGACAATGGCTCCCATGGAGCAGCCTGCGATCAGCGAGGGCTCCGGTACACCCAACTTGACCAGGGCTTCGAGTACGCCAATATGTGCGATTCCCCGGGCGCCGCCGCCCGACAGGACAAGTGCCCATTTCATGATGGTACTATATGGGTTTCCTAAGTCTTTGGCTATACGGCAAATACCATAATGACGCCGGCCCGCTCTATTGACAAATGTGTTCCCGTCTGCTAAGTTTGCCGAGCATCTTCAGTGCTCTGATGTGCATCCCTGCTCCTGTAGCTCAGTCGGCAGAGCGCAACCATGGTAAGGTTGAGGTCAGCGGTTCGATCCCGCTCGGGAGCTTTGATTTTTTTACCGTCCCGACATCGTATTTTTCGGGATTATCCATGTTTTTTCTACGAAGGGGTTATATATGGCCAAAAAGACGTCCGTTGAGGTGATTGCCTTGCAGTGTTCAGAATGCAAGCGCAGGAACTATACGACAGAGAAGAATCGCAAGAATACGCAGGCCAAGCTTGAGCTTAGCAAGTACTGCCCGTTTGACCGCAAGCATACGCTGCACAAGGAAACGAAGGTAAAATAATCCCGGTTTCAAGGCGTTTTGGCCCCTTTTCGGGTCGTTGGCGCCGGAAAATAAAGGAATCCGGTCTTGCGTGGTTGCGGCGGATTCCCGGGCGATTAAAGAAACTTCGTTTGAGGTTTCTTTAATCGCCTAGGTCAGTAGCTCTAATGGTAGAGCGTCGGTCTCCAAAACCGAATGTTGCGGGTTCGAGTCCTGCCTGGCCTGTACGTTGTGGCGAGGGGCTGTATTCGGGCGCGCGATGCGCGGATGCGGTTTTTACGCGCCGAGAAACTATATTAATAGGTGGACTGGTATGTCGAAAATCGTCCAGTTTTTGAACGAGTGCGTTGCCGAACTCCGAAAGGTCGTGTGGCCGACTCGAGATGATGTTATTTCCTCAGTCAAGGTGGTCGTGGTTTCCACGATCATCGTCGCGATTTTGCTTGGTTTGCTTGATGCTGTGCTTGTAGCCGGGATAAACCTTGTTTTTTAGGCGCTGGTAATGGCAAAAGGTTGGTATATTCTCCATACCTATTCGGGGTATGAGAACAAGATCGAAAAAACGATACGTTCTCTCATCGAAAACGGCGATATCTCGCGGGATATCGTGCTTGACATCAAGGTCCCGATCGAAGAGGTCGTCGAGGTCAAGGATGGCAAGAAACGTAACGTCACCAAGAAATTCCTCCCGGGGTATATTTTAGTCGAGATGGAGCTTCCCGAGCTTGGCTGGAAGGCGACTTGTTCGGCTGTCCGGAAGATTCAGGGCGTTACCGGTTTCGTGGGTACGCCCGGCGGGGTTCGCCCTCAGCCGATCAGTTCCGACGAGGCGAAGGCTATTCTCCAGAAAGCGGGAGAGATCAAGGGCGAGAAGGCCCCCCGCGTAAAGCAGTCGTTCTCCGTTGGCGAATCCGTCAAGATCATCGACGGACCGTTCGATTCGTTTACCGGTACAATAGAAGAAGTCAACACGGAGCGGAACAAGCTTCGCGTTATGGTTGGTATCTTCGGTCGGGCTACCCCGGTCGAGGTCGATCTTTTACAGGTAGAAAAGATTTAGCATGCAAGAAAGGGGAGCGCCGCTTTCGGCTAGGCCGTAAGGCAACGCTCTCTTTGTTCTTACATATATGGGAGGGGTTGAAAAGCCAAAAGCTCTTCAATTCCGTGAAATCAGGGACGTAGTTCCGGATTTCATGGGCGAGAGTGTTACTCTTGAGCCCCGATATTACCACATAGGAGAACCTTATGGCAAAGAAAAAGATCACTGCCGTGATCAAGTTGCAGTGCCCGGCCGGGAAAGCTACGCCAGCCCCACCCGTCGGACCCGCGCTTGGTCCCCATGGCGTCAGTGCTCCCCAGTTTGTGCAGCAGTTCAATGACCGCACAAAGACAATGGAACCTGGACTCATTATCCCGGTTGTCATCACCGTTTACAGCGACAAGACCTTTACCTTCATCCTGAAGACCCCGCCCGCGTCCGTTCTTATCAAGAAGGCGTGCAATCTTCAGACGGCGTCCGAGAACTCGGCCAAGCACAAGGTCGCGACGCTTTCCAAGGCAAAGCTCGAGGAAATCGCGAAGATCAAGATGCCCGACATTAACGCCAACGATATCGAGGCGGCAAAGAAGATCATTGCCGGTACGGCGCGCAGCATGGGCGTAGAGGTGGAGCGATAATATGAAACACGGAAAACAGTATCGCGACGCGCTTAAGAAATACGATTCAACGCAGCAGTACGACCTCGTGAAGGCCGTCGGCCTCGTGAAGGAACTCAAGTTCGCGAAGTTCGACGAGACCGTCGAGATTCACGTCAGCCTCAAGCTCGGTAAAAGCCAGGCCGTCCGCGACACGGTCGTCCTGCCCAACCAGTTCCGGGGCGAGAAGAAGGTCATCGTGTTCTGCAAGGAAGACCGCGTTCAGGAGGCTCTTGCCGCCGGCGCGACCTACGCTGGAGCCGATGAGTATATCGAAAAGGTAAAGGGCGGTTGGCTCGAGTTCGATATCGCCGTGGCCACCCCGGACATGATGAAGGACGTCGGCCGTCTCGGTATGGTTCTCGGAAGGAAGGGCCTCATGCCCAACCCCAAAACCGGTACCGTAACCAACGACATCGCCGCGGCGATCAACGAGCTCAAGAAGGGCCGCGTTGAGTTCCGCGCCGACAAGACGGGCGTTATCCATCTCGCGGTCGGAAAGGTTTCCATGGATGCCCCGAAGATCGTCGAGAACATCGAGGCGTTCCTCGTCGAGATGTCACGCAAGAAGCCCTCTGACGCGAAGGCTGATTTCGTTCAGTCCGTTTCCGTCAGTTCCACCATGGGTCCCGGTGTGTGGGTTGCCTACACGGTAGGAGAGTAACAATGGCCATCAAAGCAAAGCAGTTTCAGGCTGGGAAGACAGCCGCAATCGCCGACATCAAGGCCCGTTTCGAGGCTGTGTCGGAGTATATCTTCACCGAGTACCGAGGCTTGACCGTCGAGCAGATCACAACCCTGCGCCATCAGCTCCGCGAGAATGGATGCACTTTTAAGGTCGTGAAGAACAACTTCGCGCGCATCGCGTTCGAGGAGATGAAGGCTGCGGACGTTTCGTCGTACCTGGTCGGGCCCACCGCCGTCGCGCTCACCTCCGGCGAGCCGAACACCGTGGCGAAGGTCCTGTTCGATTTCTCGAAGGAAGTTCCCGCGCTCGTGATTAAGGGCGGCCTTATCGGCGGCGAGATCTACGACGCGGCCAAGATCGCGGCTTACTCGAAGCTTCCCGGGAAGAAGGTTCTTATCTCCATGCTCATGTCGGCGATGCAGGCCACGACCTCCAAGTTGGCGCGCACCCTTCAGGCAGTGGCGGACAAGAAGGCAGAAGCATAACGCGTATATGGCTCAGGCTTCATTGGGGGCTAACGGCTTCCATTTGCTGTCGTCCTGGCCATGCGATAAAGTGTCCCGCCGGCGCCTGGCGCCGTATGGGACGACAGTCCGAAAGGGCTGAGACAATTTTCAAGGAGAAGATAATATGGCAGCTTTAACAAACGAGCAGATTCTTGACGCAATCGCGGCAATGACCGTTCTCGAGGTCGCGGATCTCGTCAAGGCAATGGAAGAGAAGTTCGGCGTTACCGCCGCGGCGCCCGTCGCCGCCGCAGCCGCCGGTGGCGCAGCCGCCGCTCCCGTCGAGGAGCAGACCGAGTTTACCGTTACCCTCAAGGGACTTTCGGCCGACGACAAGAAGATTTCCGTAATCAAGGAAGTCCGCACCGTTACCGGTCTCGGCCTCAAGGAAGCGAAGGATCTCGTCGAGGGAGCCCCCAAGACCCTCAAGGAGAACGTTTCCAAGGACGAAGCCAACAAGATCAAGGATGCCATTACTGCCGCCGGTGGTGTGGTCGAGATTGCCTGATCCAGTTTTGCCGTCCGGCTTTTATGGCCGGGTTGCGTTTTAGTAGTTTCTTTCCTCAAGGGGTTCCTGCCGGCGTTTCGGCGGGAACCTTTTGCAGTCACCGGCGCGCTTGGCGCGAGCGTAAGCCGTCGGTATCGCGCTTTATACGTTTTTTAGGGGGTATGGGATGTTCGCAATAAATCAAGCGATCAACCGTCAGTATATCGGCAAGAATATCCGTAATTTCATGGATTTGCCCGACCTCATTGATATTCAGCTTTCGTCATATGAGAAGTTCCTTCAGCGCGACAAATCGAAGACCGAGGCTTCCGCGGAGGAAGTCGGTCTTGAAGACGTGTTTCGCTCCACTTTCCCGATCGAAAGCCCGAACGGTGACATGCTCCTCGAGTACGAGTTCTACGAGCTCGATGAAGGAAACATAAAATTTTCCGAACTTGAATGCAAGCAGAAGGGTTTGACCTACGCGGTGCCGCTCAAGGCCCGCATCAATCTGATATTCCAGCAGACTGGTGAAATCCGTCAGAAAGATATATACATGGGCGATATCCCGCTCATGACCGATCGCGGAACCTTTATCATCAACGGCGCCGAGCGCGTCGTCGTCTCGCAGATTCACCGGTCCCCGGGCGTCATCTTCTCCCACGAGAAGGGCGTTTTCTCCAGCCGAATCATCCCGTACCGCGGGAGTTGGCTCGAGTTCGAGATCGACCAGAAGAAGGAATTGGTCTACGCCAAGATCGACCGCAAGAAGCGCATCCTCGGGACGCTCTTCCTTCGGGCGCTCGGGTTCGAGACCCGCGAGGAGATCATCCGCTGTTTCTACAAGACCGAGAACATGACCGTCTCCGACGACCGCGTCAAGCGCGAGAAGATCGTCGGCAAGGTGCTTGCGTCCGCGGTTTTCGTCAACGACGAGGACGGCAACAAGAAGAAGCTGTACCACGCGGGCGAGAAACTGCATCCGCACAACGTCGACGAGCTCGTGATGAACAAGGTTACCAAGATCTGCGTCATCAACTTCGAGGCCGAAGGATCGCTCAATTCCCCCATGATCATCAACTGCTTCGAGCGCGAGGAGATTCGCTATTCGGGCAAGGACGTCGAGGGCGACGAGCCTTCCAAAGAAGACGCCCTCGCCGCGGTCTACTCGGTTCTTATGCCCGGAGAGCCGATTACCATCGAGGCGGCCGAGAAGGACCTCGTCTCGATGTTCTTCTCCTCCCGCCGCTACGACCTCGGGCGGGTCGGCCGCTATAAGCTCAACAAGAAATTCAACTACGCCGAGCCCGTCGCCGACTACACCCTCGTCAAGCAGGACGTCATCTCGACCATGAAGTACCTCATTCAGGTCTACGTCGGCGACGAGTCCATCGACGATATCGATCATCTCGGCAATCGACGCATTCGCTCTGTCGGCGAGCTCATGACCAACACCCTCAAGACCGCGTTCTCCCGCATGGAGCGCATCGCGAAGGAGCGGATGAGCCTCAAGGAAACGGAGACCATCAAGCCGCAGGATCTCATTTCGATAAAGCCGATCGTGGCCGCGATCAAGGAATTCTTCGGATCGAGCCAACTGTCGCAGTTCATGGATCAGGTCAACCCGCTCGCCGAGCTGACCCACAAGAGGCGCCTCAACGCGCTGGGTCCCGGAGGCCTTTCGCGCGATCGCGCCGGCTTCGAGGTTCGCGACGTCCACTATACCCACTACGGGCGCATGTGCCCGATCGAGACCCCGGAAGGCCCGAACATCGGCCTTATCGTCTCTCTCGCGAACTATACCAGGGTCAACGACTACGGCTTCCTCGAGGCCCCCTACGTCAAGATCGTAAACGGCATGGCGACGCGCGAGATCGAGTATCTCACCGCCATGGACGAGGACAAGTACTACATCGCCCAGGCCTCAACGAGCCTCGACGAGAAGGGAAAATTCAACGTCGACCAGATATCCTGCAGGCGCCACGGCGATTATACGACCCGTCCGCCCGCGGACGTTCAGTACATGGACGTCTCGCCCAAGCAGATCATTTCCGTGTCCGCGTCGCTGATCCCGTTCCTCGAGCACGACGACGCCAACCGCGCCCTCATGGGCTCGAACATGCAGCGTCAGGCAGTACCCCTCGTGTTCCCCGAGCCTCCGCGCGTCGGAACCGGTATGGAAGGAAAATGCGCCTACGATTCGGGCGTTCTCATCAAGGCGAAGCGCCCCGGAACCATCGAGTACGTCTCCTCCGAGAAGGTCATCATCAAGCCGACCGGCGTGAAGGATAAAGAGGTTCGCGACGAGTATCCCCTGCTCAAGTATCAGAGGACCAACCAGGACACCTGTTACCACCAGCGGCCGGTCGTGTTGCCCGGCCAGAAGGTGGAGAAGGGCACGCCGCTTGCCGACGGTCCCGCCACCTGGCATGGCGAGCTCGCCCTCGGAAGGAATATCCTCGTCGGCTTCGTTCCCTGGAATGGGTATAACTACGAGGACGCCATCCTCATCTCCCAGCGCGTCGTCAAGGAGGATATGTTTACCTCCATCCATATCAAGGAATTCGTCACCGAGGTTCGCGAAACGAAGCTCGGCCCGGAAAAGCTCACGAGGGATATACCCAACACGAGCGAGAAGAGCCTCGATAACCTCGACGCCGAGGGTATTATCCGCATCGGCGCCAAGGTCCGCTCGGGCGACATCCTGATCGGAAAGGTAACGCCGAAAAGCGAAACCGAGACCACGCCCGAATTCAAGCTTCTCAACTCGATCTTCGGCGAGAAGGCGAAAGAGGTTCGCGACTCCTCGCTTCGCGTCCCGCACGGCGTCGAGGGCACGATCATAGACGTTCAGCGCCTCAAGCGGACCGAGGGCGACGATCTCAATCCCGGCGTTGACGAGGTCGTCAAGGTTCTCATCGCGACGAAGCGCAAGCTCCGCGAGGGCGACAAGATGGCCGGACGCCACGGAAACAAGGGTATCGTCGCGCGCATCCTGCCCGAGGAGGATATGCCGTACATGGATGACGGCACCCCGCTCGACATCTGCCTTAACCCGCTCGGCGTTCCCTCGCGAATGAACATCGGGCAGATCATGGAGTCCGAGCTCGGGCTCGCGGGCGTCTACCTCGATCAGTGGTATGAGTCCCCGATATTCCAGTCGCCCTCGAACGAGCAGATCGAGGCGAAGCTGACGGAAGCGGGTTTCCCGACCAACGCAAAGGTAACGCTTCGCGACGGTCGCACCGGCGTCCCGTTCGACAATCCCGTATTCGTCGGCGTCATCTACTTCATGAAGCTTCACCACCTCGTCGACGACAAGATGCACGCGCGCTCGACCGGACCGTACTCGCTCGTGACCCAGCAGCCGCTCGGCGGAAAGGCCCAGTTCGGCGGCCAGCGCCTCGGTGAAATGGAAGTCTGGGCGCTCGAGGCGTACGGCGCCGCGAACACCCTTCAGGAGCTCCTGACCATCAAGTCGGACGATATGACCGGGCGTTCCAAGATCTACGAGTCGATAGTGAAGGGCGAGCCCTCCACCGCAGCCGGCGTGCCCGAGGCGTTCAACGTCATGGTGCAGGAACTTCGGGGCCTTGCGCTCGATTTCACGATCTACGACGCGAAGGGCAAGCAGATTCCGCTCACCGAGCGCGACGAGGAAATCATCGCGAAAACCGGTTCTAACTTTTAATTGAGGTGCGAAGATGAGAGATATCCAGGATTTTGACAGTCTAAACATAAAACTCGCCTCTCCCGAGACCATCCGCGCATGGTCGTACGGCGAGGTGAAAAAACCGGAGACGATCAACTACCGCACCCTCCGCCCCGAGAAGGACGGACTGTTCTGCGAACGCATTTTCGGTACCACCAAGGAATGGGAATGCTATTGCGGCAAGTTCAAGTCGATCCGGTACAAGGGCGTCATCTGCGATCGCTGCGGCGTCGAGGTAACGCACTTCAAGGTGCGCCGCGAGCGCATGGGCCATATCGAGTTGGCCGCCCCCGTATCGCATATCTGGTATTACCGCTCGGTCCCGAGCCGCATGGGCTTGCTCCTGGATCTCCAGGTCGCTGCGCTGCGCTCGATACTGTACTACGAGAAATATATCGTCATCGACGCGGGCGACACCGACCTCAAGAAGAATCAGCTCCTCACCGAGGAGGAATTCCACGAGGCTCAGGAACGCTACGGCGGATCGTTTACCGCCGGCATGGGCGCCGAGGCGATCAAGACCCTGCTCGAGAACCTTAACCTCGACGAGCTCGCCGCGGAACTCCGCGCGAAGATGATCGAGAAGGGCCCGAAGAGCGACAAGCGCCTCCTGAAGCGCATCGAGATCGTGGAGAATTTCCGCGCCTCGACCAATAAGCCCTCATGGATGATCCTTGACGTAATCCCGGTTATCCCGCCCGAGCTTCGCCCTATGGTTCAGCTCGACGGTGGCCGCTTCGCGACAAGCGACCTCAACGACCTCTATCGCCGCGTCATCAACAGAAACAACCGTCTCAAAAGGCTTATGAGCCTCAATGCTCCCGATATCATCATCCGGAACGAGAAACGCATGCTCCAGGAAGCCGTCGACGCCCTGTTCGACAACTCCAAGCGCAAGCGGGTCATCAAGGGCGCCTCGAATAGGCCGCTCAAGTCGATTTCGGATATGCTGAAGGGAAAGCAGGGTCGCTTCCGCCAGAACCTGCTCGGAAAGCGCGTCGACTATTCCGGACGCTCCGTCATCGTCGTCGGCCCCGAGCTCAAGCTCTGGCAGTGCGGTCTGCCGACCAAGATGGCCCTCGAGCTGTTCAAGCCCTTTATAATGAAGAAACTCGTCGACAAAGACGTCGTGTACAACATCAAGAAGGCAAAACTGCTCGTCGAGCAGGAGTCCCCCGAGGTGTTCGCTATCCTGGACGAGGTCGTCCGCGAGCACCCCGTCATGCTGAACCGCGCGCCGACCCTCCATCGTCTCGGTATCCAGGCCTTCGAGCCGGTACTGGTCGAAGGCAAGGCCATCAAGCTCCATCCGCTCGTTTGTAAGGCCTTCAACGCCGACTTCGACGGTGACCAGATGGCCGTCCACGTCCCGCTCACCCAGGCCGCCCAGATGGAATGCTGGACCCTTATGCTCTCGAGCCGCAACCTTCTCGACCCCGCGAACGGAAAGTCGATCGTCTATCCTTCGCAGGACATGGTTCTCGGCCTTTACTACCTTACCAAGGTCAAGCCGAACGGTAAGGGCACGGGTCGGAGATTCACCAACGTCGACGAGGTCATGATGGCCGCCGAGTCCGGCTCCATCGGCTGGCAGTCGATGATCAAGGTCGCGTACCGCGGCGAGATCGTGGAGACTACCCCCGGCAGGCTGATATTCAACGAGGAGATGCCCGAGGGCGTACCCTTCACCAATCTTTGCCTGGACGACAAGCAGATCCGCAAACTCATCGAGCGCGTCCACAAGGCCTCGGGCCCCTGGCTTACGGTCCAGATGCTCGACAAGCTCAAGGCCACCGGTTACAAGTACGCGACCTTCTTCGGCGCGACCCTCTCCATGGACGATATCATCGTTCCCCCGGAGAAGAACGAGATGATCGAGAAGGCGAACAAAGAAGTCGAGGCGATCCAGAAGCAGTACCAGCAGGGTCACATCACCCAGGACGAGCGCTATAACCGCGTCGTCGAGGTGTGGTCAAAGACGAACGAAGACCTGACCAATATAATGATGAAGACCCTCGAGGGCGACAAGGACGGGTTCAACACCATCTACATGATGGCGACCTCGGGCGCGCGCGGAAGCCGCAACCAGATCCGCCAGCTCGCCGGTATGCGCGGCCTTATGGCCAAGCCGAACGGCGACATCATCGAGCTCCCGATCCGGTCAAACTTCAAGGAAGGCCTTACCGTCATCGAGTTCTTCATCTCCACGAACGGAGCCCGAAAGGGTCTCGCGGATACCGCGCTCAAGACCGCAGACGCCGGATACCTTACCCGCCGTCTGGTCGACATCGCGCAGGACGTCGTCGTCAATGAGGAAGACTGCGGCACGATCAACGGCATCGAGTACGCCGCGATCAAGGAAGGCGACGAGATCGTCGAGGCCCTCAAGGACCGCATCACCGGCCGCTATACCCTCGAGCGGGTCGTGCACCCCATAACCCACGACGTCATCATCGACGTTAACGAATTCGTGACGGACGAGCTCGCGGCCGAGATCGAGGCCGCCGGCGTCGAGTCCGTAAAACTGCGCACCGTCCTCACCTGCGAAAGCAAGCACGGCGTTTGCGTGAAGTGCTACGGACGAAACCTCGCGCATAACAAGATCATCGAGATCGGCGAGGCGGTCGGCATCATCGCGGCGCAGTCGATCGGTCAGCCGGGTACCCAGCTGACGATGCGTACCTTCCACGTCGGAGGTACGGCTACCAAGATCAGCGAGGAGAACCGCATCCTGCTCAAGTACCCCGTCATCGTCAAGGACGTTTCGGGAACCCACGTCATGCTCGATAACAAAAATTGGCTCTTCACCCGCAAGGGATGGATCACGGTCAACAAGGTCGTGCGCGAGTACGAGCTCGAGGGCAAGGACAAGCTCCTGGTTGAGGACGGCAAGCGCATCCTCAAGGGAGAGGCCCTGTACACCCATGGCGGCAAGGACGTAGTGGCGTCCGACATCGCCTACGTCGCGGTTCGCGGCAAGAAGCTCTACCTGATAAGCCAGGACCAGAAACTGGAGATCAGGAACGGTTCCGAGGTGGTCATAAAGGTCGGCGATTACGTCGCGGGCCAGCAGACCATCGCGATCTTCGACCCCTTCTCCGAGCCGATCATCTCGGAATACAACGGATACGTCCACTTCGAGGATATCATCCCCGGCTCTACCCTCAACGAGGAACTCGACGAGGAAACCGGCAAGATAGAAAAGCGGATCAGCGACTTCCAGCTGGACACGAAACAGCCGCGCGTCCTTATCACGGACGAGTCCGGAAACTCGATCGGTTCCTACTATCTCCCCGGCGGCGCCTATCTTCTGGTCGAGGATAAGGCTCCCATCAAGGCGGGAGAGATCATCGCCAAGATGCTCAAGGAATCCGCCAAGACGAAGGATATCACCGGTGGTCTTCCCCGCGTTTCCGAGCTTTTCGAGGCCCGCAAGCCGAAATCGCCCGCGGTTCTCGCGCAGATAACCGGAACGGTTTCGTTCAAGGGGATTCTCAAGGGAAAGCGCGTGCTGATCGTCCGCGACCAGTACGGCAAGGAATTCAAGCATCTCGTGCCGATGGGCAAGCGCCTTCTCGTGCGCGACGGCGATACGGTCGAGGCGGGCGAGCAGCTTTGCGACGGCGCGTTCAACCCGCATGATATCCTCGCGGTTTCCGGCGAAAACGCCCTCCAGAACTACTTGATGGACGAGATCCAGCAGGTATACCGGATGCAGGGCGTCGCGATCAACGACAAGCATATCGGCGTCATCGTGCGCCAGATGCTCCGCAAGGTCGAGATCGTGGCCGTCGGCGACACCCGCTTCATCTACGGCCAGCAGGTCGACAAGTATAAGTTCCACGAGGAGAATACCCGCGTCATGAGCGAGGGTGGACAGCCCGCCATCGCCCGCCCGATGTTCCAGGGCATCACGAAGGCCTCGCTCAACATCGATTCGTTCATATCGGCGGCTTCCTTCCAGGAAACCACCAGGGTGCTCACGAACGCGGCGATTGCCGGCGCAAGCGACAGTCTGCGCGGCCTGAAGGAGAACGTTATTATCGGTCACCTTATCCCGGCGGGAACCGGAATAAAGCAGTACCGAAACGTGAAACTCTTCGGTCAGGACAATACCGACCTGGACATCCAGATGAACGAGATCATCGAGCGCAGAAAACTCGAGAAGGCCACGGAAACGATAGAGGACGACTCAGAGTTCGAGGCCGAGGAAGGAGATTGACAGTGGTACCCGGTAACGGGTATCATTATTAACGCTTTGTAGCATTTACGTCCGGTGTGCTGACCGGATTATAATAGGAGAAAAGGCAGATGCCTACGATAAACCAACTTATAAAGCAGGGACGCAAGTCTGTCGTCTACGGGACCAAAAGTCCCGCGCTTCAGTCATGCCCCCAACGACGCGGTGTCTGTACCCGCGTTATGACCGTAACCCCGAAAAAGCCGAATTCGGCGCTCCGCAAGGTCGCGCGCGTCAGGCTCAGTAACGGTATCGAAGTTACCGCCTACATCCCGGGAATCGGGCATAACCTCCAGGAACACTCCGTCGTCCTTATTCGCGGAGGGCGCGTCAAGGATCTTCCTGGCGTTCGTTATCATATCATTCGCGGCACCAAGGATACCCTCGGCGTGGCTGACAGAAAGCGCAGCCGCTCGAAGTACGGCGCCAAGCGGCCAAAGGCATAAGGAGTCGGTCAAATGGGAAGAAAAAACAAGTCAATCGATCGCCCTATAGCGCCCGATGCCAAGTATCACAGCGTAATCGTGTCCAAGTTCGTTACCCGCATGATGCTTCAGGGCAAAAAGGCCACGAGCACCCGGATTATCTACGAGGCCATGGACAAGATTAAGGAAAAGACCGAGAAGGAACCCCTTGAGATCTTCCTCAAGGCCCTTGATAACGTAAAACCGATGGTCGAGGTAAAGAGCCGCCGCGTCGGCGGAGCAACCTACCAGGTACCGATAGAGATCCGCGATTCCCGCCGCGAGGCCCTCGGAATGCGCTGGATCATCAACGCGGCGCGCGCCCGCAGCGGTCACGAGATGGCCGAGCGTCTCGCCGCCGAGCTGGTCGACGCCTTCAACAACACCGGAACCGCGTACAAAAAGAAAGAAGACACCCACAAGATGGCCGAGGCCAACAAAGCCTTCGCCCACTACCGGTGGTAAAATTGACCGAAGGTCAATTTTACCTGGGAGTTTGGCGAAGCCAAACTCCACGTGGTTTGAAATGACCGAAAGTCAATTTTACCCGGGAGTTTGCGTGTAACGCAAAACTCCACCTGGTATTCTATAAAGCCTCCGGAAACGGGGGCTTTTTTTTATAGTCAGTTGCCCAATGATCCACCTAAAAGGCGATTGAAATAGGTGTACGCCATAGGCATTGTATAGTGCCAAGATTGCATTAACCGGATGAACGCTGATCTACGGATGCCAACTGGTACTCCGGTAATAGGGGGAGGAAATACCACGGAATTGATTGATTGTTGATATTTTACCACTTCTTCGGGATAATCAAAGATTGTTTCCAGCGAATGTCGAGCGAGATAGTCCTTGAAGATTGAATACTTTTGTGGAAGTGATTTTATTAGCATCGTGTAATCAGCCGAATCATGCCATTGAGCGGGGTCGTCATCCTCTGTAATGGCAGAAGCCAATTTGTAGGGAATACTATAAAACCTTGCCAATTCGAGGGTTCGTGAGTCGTGTGCTACGAGAAAAGCCGGTGTACCGGCTAATAAAGAGCATATTGTACCATGAATTCTAGTCCCAAACGTGAAAGCTCGGGTAGAGAGATAGTTTATCCAGGTTGTTGGATCGATAAAAAAAAGCGCTTTGTTATCGCGATAGTAAGGATATGAAAGATTCATGGTCTTTCTTCTCTTTTTCAGTGGAGATGGACCCCATAATAATAAGGCAAGATCCTGGGAATTCTGCGGAATATATACGATGTCGGTGAAATGTTCATATTGTCGTAGAGTAAAATCATATAGGGTCTTAAGATAGGGTGAATAGGACAGGGTCACGGGATCATTCGGTGAGAGATGCTGTGTCTTTTTGTTAACAGCCAGATTTGGCCCCCAATAGTACATGGAGGGACACCCGATAATTTCGACATCCCGAAATCCCAGTTTTTTAATGTAATCGTACGTCAATTCCCCACGCACTCCGATACTCGGTCCATGATCGAGGACTGCTTTGACAAAACGGGAAACGGGTTTATCAAGAGAAGATAACACAGATAAATCATAGTTGGTTGTTGATTGCGCTCCGACTCCAAGAATGGTGACCGGAATCGTCAATTTTTCGATCAGTTCGGTAAGCCGTTCAAGATTACTTGTATAGGTGTTACGGAATGCATTTGCGAGAGGAACTACATACTGGTCAAAATGGTTGGAGATGAAATCGGCGTTGTTCAACGTATCCATGTACGGTTGTGTTTGAATCTCCACTCCCGGAGCGGATAAAATTTTATATGCCGCATGCGTAAAAAGAAGGTTGCCGCAGTTGCTTCCTGTGATGTCTTTATAGTAAACATCAGCCGGTTTAATTACTTCAAAAGGTGGTTTTCCTGATTTTAATAGTATTTTTCTCATTATTATCAGTTCCTTTGCTTTGGAGAAATAAAACTACTCCCAATATTGTAGCATGCGTCCAGCGTCTCGGGGTCGATCTTTTCGTTATGGGGGACGATTGGGCGGGGAAATTCGACTTTTTGAGGCCGTATTGCGAGGTTGTTTACCTGCCGAGGACGGCCGGGATCTCCTCGACGCAAATAAAAAGCGAGATTATCGGGAATACATCCCCGTTTTCTTCCGCCACTTGACTAATTCCGGGTAAACGTGTAGAAATATGTAAATTGTTGTACGTGTCCGTTAAGGACGGGTACTTCGGTGTTCTTTGAGAGTCCAGGGCGCGACCGTAAAGCCGAAAGGGGAAACCCCGAGGCAGGATTGCGTTGTCCTTGGTATCGTTATTCAGTCGCCGTTGGCGAATGGATATATAAAACAGGTATCAAGGGTTTGGATCGGAAGCCATATGGCTTTCGTAGTCCGTTTTCATCGAGAACGGGCCCTTCTCTGGATACCAAACCAGTCATCAAAACGGTGTCGTTTGTTGATGATGATCAGGTGGTTCCGGCAAAAGCCTTCCGAAAACCTATGGATGGCTTAGTCACTTCAAATGCGCGCAGGCTTGCTTTGCATGCGCGTGTTCCAGTCTGATGTATCATTAAAATCCTCATTCGTTGCGATAGCTGTTTTTTAAACTCGTTCAAGTATTGGCGAAGCTTGTAAAAGCGACGCGGATTACTTATAATGCGAGGATATTTTTTATTACTTGCCTATAATCTTTCAGGAGGATCAAATGGCAAAGGAAAAGTTCGAACGAACTAAGCCCCACATGAACGTAGGTACCATCGGTCACGTTGACCATGGTAAGACGACCCTTTCCGCGGCAATCACCATGTATTGTGCAAAGAAGTACGGAGACAAGGTTCTCAAGTACGACGAAATCGACAATGCGCCGGAAGAGAAGGCCCGCGGTATTACCATTAATACCCGCCATATGGAGTATCAGTCGGATAAGCGACACTATGCGCATATTGACTGCCCCGGACACGCCGACTATATCAAGAACATGATTACCGGCGCGGCCCAGATGGACGGCGCCGTTCTCGTCGTTTCCGCCCCGGACTCGGTTATGCCCCAGACCCGCGAGCACATCCTGCTTGCCCGCCAGGTAGGCGTTCCCTCGGTTGTCGTCTTCCTCAACAAGATCGACCTTCTTGACGACCCCGACCTCATGGAGCTCGTCGAGGAAGAGGTTCGCGACGTTCTTGAGTCCTATGGCTTCCCCCGCGACACCCCGATCATCAAGGGTTCCGCGTTCAAGGCCATGGCCGACGGCGCAACCCCTGAAGACACCAAGTGTATTGAAGAGCTGCTTCACACCATGGATACCTATTTCAAGGATCCCGAGCGCGCCTCCGACAAGCCCTTCCTGCTCCCGATCGAGGATATCTTCACGATCTCCGGACGCGGAACCGTCGTTACCGGCCGTATCGAGCGCGGAATCATTAACCTCAACGAGGAAGTCGAAATCATCGGTATCAAACCGACGAAGAAGACCGTCATCACCGGTATCGAGATGTTCAACAAGCTGCTTGATCAGGGTATGGCCGGAGACAACGTCGGACTCCTCCTTCGCGGTATCGACAAGAAAGAAGTCGAGCGCGGACAGGTTCTCGCGAAACCGGGTTCGATCACCCCGCACACCAAGTTCGAGGCCCAGATCTACGTTCTTTCCAAGGAAGAAGGCGGACGGCACAGCCCGTTCTTCTCCGGCTATCGCCCTCAGTTCTATTTCCGAACGACCGACATCACCGGTACCATTACGCTGCCCGCGGGCGTCGACATGGTAAAGCCGGGCGATAACACCAAGGTCATCGGCGAACTGATTCACCCGATCGCCATGGAAAAGGGACTTAAGCTTGCGGTTCGCGAAGGCGGACGCACTGTCGCTTCCGGTCAGGTTATCGAGATCGTTCAGTAAGTATTAAACAGCTGAAGACGGGCGCCGAGGCGTTCGTCGGGCGGGGTCCGGTTTTCCGGCCCCGCGTTCAGTCTGTCTGGAGGAATAATGGCTAAGGAAAAAATCCGCGTAAGACTCCGCGGGTTCGATGTTGAGCTGATTGACCAGAGTTCGAAAGCGATAGTACAGACGGTGCAGAAGGCCGGCGCGAAGGTTTCAGGACCGATTCCGCTCCCGACCCGCATCAACAAGGTGACCGTTCTTCGGTCTCCTCACGTCAACAAGAAATCGCGCGAGCAGTTCGAGATGCGCACCCATAAGCGCCTTATCGACATTATCGAGCCGTCCGCCGAGGTTATGGATTCGCTCATGAAGCTTGAGCTTCCCGCCGGCGTGGACGTCGAGATCAAACAGTAGGTTTTTTATTAAGGTAGACGGTCCCCCGGATCAGGGGATGACGTACCTCAAGGAGTATAATCAGAATGATAGGTCTGATAGCGAAAAAGGTGGGCATGACCCAGGTTTTTGACGAAAGCGGTAATCTGATTCCAGTAACCGTGATCCGCGTCGAACCCAACACGGTCGTGTCCCTGAAGAAAGAGGAAGCGTTCGGCTACGATGCCGTCGTGCTCGGTCTTGACGATCTCAAGGCGAGTCGCACGACGAAGCCCTACGCGGGCCAGTTCCCCGAGGGAATTGCGCCGAAGCGGCATTTGAAGGAATTCCGCGATTTCGATCGCGAGGTTGCCGTGGGTGATCAGATTGGCGTCGAGATCTTCGAGAAAATCCGTTTTCTCGACGTGACGGCGACTACCAAAGGTAAGGGATTCCAGGGCGTCATGAAGCGCTGGGGTTTTCACGGTGGACGAGCTTCTCATGGATCGAAATTCCACAGAGAGGCAGGTGGTACTGGAAACAGCACGACCCCCGGACACTGTTTCAAGAACATCAAGATGCCGGGTCACATGGGGGCCGAGCGGGTTACCGTTCAGAACCTCAGGATCCAGAAGATTGATCCCGAATTGAGGGTTGTAATGGTTCGCGGAGCTGTTCCCGGACATAAGGACTGTACGCTGATCATCAAGTCCGCAGTCAAGAAAGAGATCTAACGACAGGAGAAGACGATGGAAAAGAAAGTCTATTCGGTCGATGGCAAGGAACTGAGGACGATAAATCTCGATGATAACGTATTTGGCCTACCGGTCAATGAAGACGTGATCTACTACGCCATCAACAATGAATTAGCGAATCTGCGCGTCGGAACTGCTTGTACGAAAACCCGTGCAGAAGTGCATGGATCGAATGCAAAGCCCTACAAGCAGAAGGGAACCGGTCGTGCCCGCCGCGGTGACAAGAAGTCTCCAATTCTTGTCGGCGGAGGCGTCACCTTCGGTCCGAGACCGCGTGATTATAGTTTTGCTTTACCGAAAAAGGTAAAGCGCCTTGCGATGAAGTCGATCCTTAGCCTCAAGGCTCAGGATGAACGGCTAACCGTAATCGAAGATTTTACCGTCGAGAGCGGCAAAACGAAGGATCTTGTCAAGATCCTCGAAAAGTTTGCCAAGGGCGAGCGAACCGTTATCATCCTCAAGGACGACGACGCGAGCATCAAGCAGGCCGGGCGGAATATCCCGACTCTGTCGTTCCTCTCGTATAACCGGCTCCGCGCTCATGACCTGTACTATGGACGGAAGGTCATCATGCTCGAGACCGCCGCGAAAAATCTTGCCGGATTTTACGGTTCGGACGAGGGGGCTGAGTGATGAACTACGAAAACATCCTCATTTCGCCGGTATTGTCGGAGAAATCGAACGAGCTTCGCGAGCAGGGGAAATACGTGTTCAAGGTAGATCCCCGCGCAAGCAAGATCGAGATCAAGGAAGCTGTGCGGAAGCTTTTTGACGTCAAGGTCATCGACTGCACAGTAATCAACGTCAGAGGAAAGATGAAGCGGGTGCGCAGTCGCCCGGGTCTTACTTCCAGCTGGAAAAAAGCCATTGTTCGGCTTGCGCCCGGCGAGACTATTAAGGTGTTCGAGGGCGCTTGATGCCCTCGAGTCCGCGTTAAAGAAGGGGAACCAAATGGCTCTTAAAGTATACAGGCCAATTACCGCGGGAACCAGAACACGTATTGACCTGCGGCGGGATGAGATCACTGCTGACAAGCCCCAGAAGAGCTTGACCAGCGGCAAGAAATCCCATGGCGGTCGCGGCGCGGGTGGACGAATCGCCGTTCGTCACCAGGGCGGCGGCCACAAGCAGAAGTACCGCGATATTGACTTCAAGCGCAACAAGTACGGGATTCCGGGGACTGTCAAGACTATTGAGTACGATCCGAACCGTAGCGCGAATATCGCTCTGGTGTTCTATGCGGATGGCGACAAAAGGTACATCATCGCGCCCAAGGGTTTGACCGTCGGGCAGAAGGTGATGAGCGGGGACACTGCGACGCTTGACGTCGCGAACGCCCTTCCGCTCGAGGCGATTCCGGTAGGATTCACCGTTCACAATATCGAGCTTTCGATCGGCAAGGGCGGCCAGATGGCCCGCTCCGCCGGCGCCAGCGCGCTCGTCGCCGCGAAGGAAGGCGAGTACGTGACGATCAAGCTCCCCTCGGGCGAGATGCGCATGGTTCACAAGCGCTGTTACGCCACGATCGGCGAGGTCGGCAACGGCGAGCACATGAATACCAGCCTCGGCAAGGCGGGACGTAATCGCTGGAGAGGCATCAGGCCGACCGTTCGCGGTATGTCCATGAACCCGGTCGATCACCCGCTTGGTGGTGGTGAAGGTAGAGGAAAGGGACGTAACCCCGTTACTCCATGGGGACAGCCGTGTCGCGGTTACAAGACCCGTAACAAGCGGAAAACCTCGGACAAGTTTATTGTCTCGAGGCGAAAGTAACAGGGGGACTGACCGTGTCAAGATCCGTCAAGAAAGGGCCCTTCATCGAGAAGAGCCTGTACAAGAAAGTTATTGAAATGAACAAGGCGACCGACAGGAAGATGATCAAATCGTATTCCCGTTGTTCGACTATCATCCCTGAAATGGTAGGTAATACCATCTCTGTTTACAATGGCAAGAATTGGATCCCGGTGTACGTCACCGAGAATCTCGTCGGTCATAAGCTTGGCGAATTTGCGCCCACCCGCGTTTTCCGCGGACACGCAGGCTCGGACAAGAAAACAGGCAAGTAATAGGTGGATATGATGGCTGAGAAAAGCGGATATATAGCCACTTCCAAATTCCTCATAGCGTCTCCCACCAAGGTACGCCCTGTGGCAGATGTTGTGAAGCTTAAGTCGTATTCCGAGGCGATGGCCTTGCTCGAGAACATGCCCCAGAAGGGCGCTCGTCTCTTGACCAAGACCATGAAGTCGGCGGCGTCAAACGCGCTTAATCGGAATAAAAAACTCGATGAAGACATGCTTTTCGTCAAGGAAATTCGCATCGATGAAGGTCCCCGCCTCAAGAGATTGTGGTGTCGCGGTCGCGGTCGTGCGGATATGCTCCTGAAACGGATGTGTCATATCACCGTCATCGTTGACGAAAAGGCGGGGGAATAAAGTGGGACAGAAAGTAAATCCAATCGGATTGCGGCTGGGTATCAACAAGACCTGGTCTTCTCGCTGGTATGCCGATCCTCGTGAGTACGCGGATCTCCTGCATGAAGATCTCAAAATCCGCAAGATGGTTCAGGCCCTGCCGGAATGTAAAAACGCCGACATTGCCGAAATCGAGATCGTACGGCACCCCCAGAGGGTGACGATCGTCATCCATACCGCTCGTCCCGGCGTCATCATCGGCGTCAAGGGCGCGAATATCGAGCAGATCGGCGCCGAGATCCAGAAGAGCTTTACCAAGAAAGTTCAGATCAAGATCAAGGAGATCAAGCGCGCCGAGACGAACGCCTCGCTCGTCTCGCAGAACGTCGCCCGCCAGCTCATGAACCGCGGTTCGTTCCGCAAGGCCCTCAAGCAGGCCTCGTCCTCGGCCATGAAGGCGGGGGCTCAGGGAGTCAAGATTCGCGTATCCGGACGGCTCGGCGGCGCGGAAATGTCAAGGACGGAAGAGCATAAGGAAGGCCGCGTGCCCCTTCATACCCTCCGCGCCGACATTGACTATGGATTCAGCGAGGCTCATACCACCTATGGTTCCATCGGTGTGAAGGTATGGGTCTATAACGGAATGATGTACGGCCACGAGCAGAAAGAGGACGCCGGCGCGCTTCTCAAGAAACAACGCCGCGACCGTCCGGAGCGTGGCGAGAGAAGCGATCGCGGTGATCGCTCCGATCGCGGCGAACGCCCCTCTGCCGCAGGAAGGAGTTAAGTCATGGCTCTTAGTCCAAAGAGAGTAAAATACCGGAAGATCCAGCGCGGCAGAGTGAAGGGCAACGCTACCAGGGGTAACAACATTGACTTCGGCGACTTCGCCCTCGTCTCGCTTGAGCCCTTCTGGCTCACGAACCGCCAGCTCGAGGCCGCCCGCGTGGCCCTTAACCGTAAGGTAAAGCGCGGCGGAAAGCTTTGGGTGCGCGTGTTTCCAGACAAGCCGTACACCAAGAAGCCGGCCGAAACCCGCATGGGTAAGGGAAAGGGCGCTCCCGAATATTGGGTAGCAGTCGTAAAGCCCGGAACCATCCTTTTCGAGATGGCCGGTATCGATCGCGAACTCGCGTCCGAGGCGATGCAGCTTGCGGCAAGCAAGCTCCCCTTTAAGACCAAGTTCGCCGAGAAGATGAACGAAGAATAAGGGAGGCGGAAGATGAAGAAGAAAGAGATAAAGAGTTTGTCCAACGCCGAACTTATCACCAAGCGCGATGAGCTTAACAGGAAGTACATGGATCTCCGGTTTCAGCTGGTTATCGGCCATGTAGAGAATCCCCTGCAAAAGCGCTTGATGCGCCGCGAGATCGCGACGCTCAATACACTGATCCGGCAGAACGAGATTGCCGCTCAGGGAAATAAGTAGGAGCAGGCCCGTGGAAGACCAAGTTGTCCAGAATAAAACCGGGAACCGCGAGTTTGTTGGCGTCGTTACCAGCGATAAGATGGCTAAAACCATCACGATCAAGGTAAGCACCAAGAAACTTCACCCACTGTACAAGAAGTACGTGTCGCGCAGCAAGAAATACAAGGCTCACGACGAGAAGAACGACGCCAAGGTTGGCGATACCGTTCGAATCGTGGAGTCAAGGCCGATCAGCAAGGATAAGTGCTGGCGGCTCGTAGAAATCATAGCCCGGGCAAAGTAAACGAGGAACAGCAAATGATTCAAATGCAATCAAGGTTGAATGTTGCCGATAACTCGGGTGCAAAACTTGTAGAGTGTATCAAGGTGCCCGGCGGTTCACACCGCAGGTACGCCAGTATCGGTGATGTTATTGTTGTGGCTGTCAAGGACGCGCTCCCGACTTCCACGATCAAGAAGGGTTCTGTGGAAAAAGCCGTTATCGTGCGAATTTCCAAAGAATATCGTCGCCCCGACGGGACTTATATACGTTTCGATGACAACGCTTGCGTGATCATCGACGCGAACAACAACCCCAAGGGCAAGCGCATTTTCGGACCCGTGGCCCGCGAGCTTCGTGATATGGATTATATGAAGATCGTATCTTTGGCTCCGGAAGTTCTGTAAGGAGATTGAGTGATGGAAAAGAAATTCAAGATCCGGAAGGACGACACGGTTGAGATAATCGCTGGAAAGGACAAGGGCAAGCGCGGCAGTATCGTGCGCGTCATCCGCGACAAGGACAGAGTGATCGTTTCCGGAGCCAATCTTGTCAAGAAGGCGATGAAGAAACGCAGTCAGCAGGATCGCGGCGGTATCGTCGAGATCGAAGCTCCGATTCACGTATCCAATATCATGATCGTCTGCAAGAAATGCGGACCGACCAAGATAGGGTATAAAGTCGACGGCGACAAGAAAACTCGCGTCTGCCGGAAGTGTGGGGAAGCACTGTGATGAGTAAGTATGTACCTCGGCTTAAGAAAGTCTATGTAGAAAAAATCGCCCCCGAGCTCTTCAAGGAACTCGGATACAAGTCTGTCATGCAGACTCCCAAGCTCACGAAGATCGTGTTGAGCATGGGTATTGGCGAAGCTCTTGCAAACAAGAAACTCCTTGACGCCGCAGCGACCGACCTGGGTCTTATCACAGGACAGAAAGCTGTAAAAACCAAGGCAAAAAAGAGTATTGCGAACTTCAAGCTTCGTCAGGGTAATGAAGTGGGCGTTATGGTAACGCTTCGTGGGGCAAGGATGTACGAGTTTTTCGACCGCTTTGTCAACGTTGCGCTCCCCCGCGTCAAGGATTTCCGCGGCATCAATCCGAACGGGTTCGATGGTCACGGAAATTATTCATTGGGTATAACCGAGCAGATAATTTTCCCGGAAATCGACTTCGACAAGATCGAACGCGTTGCCGGCCTTAATATCAACGTGGTTACCAGTGCCAAAACTGATGCGGAAGCCAAGGCTCTCCTCCTCAAGTTTGGTATGCCCTTCAGGAAGTAAGTGAGGAGTTCATGGCAACAATAGCGTGGATTAACAAGGCGAATGCCACCCCGAAGTACTCGACCCGGAAATATAACCGGTGCAGGGTTTGCGGAAGGTCTCGCGGATATCTCCGGAAATACGAGATGTGTCGTGTTTGTTTCCGGAAGTTGGCTAGTGAAGGTCTGATTCCAGGCGTCACCAAGTCGAGCTGGTAGGAGGGAGGACAACAGATGAGCGTTTCAGATCCCATAGCAGATATGCTAACAAAGGTCCGGAATGCGGCAATGGCCCGCCATGAAAAAGTGGACATTCCCGCCTCCAAGCTGAAGTTGGAAATCGTTAAAATCCTGAAGACCGAGGGGTTCATAAAGAACTTCAAGAAGGTTAACCAGGAAGGAAGCAACTGCATTCGCGTTTTTCTCAAGTACGACGAGAAAAACACCCCCGTCATCCATGGGCTTGAAAAGGTTTCAACCCCCGGACGGCGGGTATATGCCGGATATAAGGAACTGCCCCGCGTTTATAACGGGTATGGTACCATTATTGTTTCGACATCCATGGGCGTTACCACCGGTAAGAAAGCCCAGGAGAAGCAGGTCGGCGGCGAGCTTATCTGCACCGTCTGGTAAGGCAGGGAGGAATCGATGTCAAGAATTGGTAAACTTCCCGTGGCCATTCCGGCGGGAGTCAAGGTAACCGTCTCGGCAAGCGCCGTGGCGGTCGAGGGGCCTAAGGGAAAGCTTTCGCAGACGCTTGATCCCCTCGTGGACGTCAAGGTTGAGGGTAACTCGGTTCTCGTTTCCAGAAAGGACGATACCAAGGTAGCTCGTTCCTTTCATGGCCTGTACCGGAACCTGATCAATAACATGGTCGTCGGCGTAACCAAGGGCTTCACCAAGAGCCTCGTCGTGAACGGCGTGGGATACCGCGCCGAGGTACAGGGCAACCTGCTCGTCATGAATCTTGGGTTTTCGACTGACTTCATTGCTGGCATTCCCGAGGGACTCTCCGTGACTGCGGACGCCCAGGGAAAGATAACCATCACCGGCGTCCGCAAGGACCAGGTGGGAGAATTTGCCGCCGAGGTACGCAAGCTTCGTGGTCCCGAACCCTATAAGGGAAAGGGTATCCGTTACGAGAACGAAGTGATCAAACGGAAAGTCGGCAAGTCCGGCGTCAAATAAGGGTAAGGCAATATGTTCAAGAGACTTAATGACAAAGACAGAAAGAGACTCAAGAGGAAGACCCATATCCGGAAGAACATCCACGGAACTGAGGCCCGACCCCGCATGACGGTAAGCCGGAGCAACAGCAACCTGTTCGTTCAGGTCATCAATGACGACACTGGCAGCACGCTCGCGACGGTGTCCACTCTGGAAAAGGATCTTGCGGCACTCAAGGCAAACATCGCCTCGGGCAAGAAGGTCGGCGAGGAAATCGGACGTCGGCTCAAGGACAAGAACATCAATTCCGTTGTGTTCGACCGCAATGGCTATCTCTACCATGGCGTAGTGAAAGCCATAGCAGACGGTGCCCGCAGTGCCGGCATTGACTTCTAGGAGAGGCTATGGAACACCAGAAAAATTATGACAGGGATCAGCCCAAGGAATACGTCGAGAAACTGGTAAAGCTCAATCGCACCGCCAAGGTCGTGAAGGGCGGACGACGTTTTTCCTTTTCGGCGCTCACGGTTGTCGGGGATCAGAAGGGCAAGGTCGGATTCGGTTTCGGCAAGGCCAATGACGTTTCCGAGGCTATCCGGAAGAGCATCGACAAGGCAAAGCGAAACATGGTGTTTGTTCCCATAAAGAACGGGACCATCCCTCATGAGATTCAGGCCAGCTTCAAGAGCTCCGAGGTTCTGCTGAGACCTGCATGTTCCGGAACCGGCCTTATCGCCGGTGGCGCCGTAAGGGCAGTCCTCGAGGCGGCCGGGGCGACCGACGTTCTGTCGAAATCCATTGGATCGAGCAGTTCCGTCAACGTCATCCGTGCTACCTTCGTGGCCATCAAGAATTTGATGGACGCCAAGACGGTCGCAAAAAACAGGGGAAAAGCCCTGAAGGATCTGTGGGGTTAATACAATGGCAAATAAAATTTGTATCAAGCTCGTACGCAGTACTATCAGTCAGAAGCCGGCGGTTGTCGCGACTGTCCGTTCCTTGGGCTTGAAAAAGCTCAATTCGACGGTTGAACACGACGCTACCGATCCGATCCTCGGAATGGTAAACGCCGTGAAGCACCTTGTTGAAGTCAAGGAGATCAAATAATGTCCGATTTCAATCTGTATGCTCCGGAAGGGGCAAACAAGAAAAAGCGCATTGTGGGTCGCGGGTCCTCGTCGGGCCGCGGAACCACTGCCGGTCGCGGAAACAAGGGACAGCAGTCCCGTTCCGGCGGCAAGGTGTACGTCGGGTTCGAGGGCGGTCAGATGCCCTTGTATCGGCGCATCGCCAAGCGCGGTTTCTCCAATTATCCATTCCGCAAGGAATACGAAGTTTTCAACCTCAGCGACATCGAGACGCGCTTCGTGAACGGCGAGACGGTAAACCGCGAGTCGCTCGTAATGAAGGGTTTGCTCAAGAAGGTTAACGCCCTGGTGAAGGTTCTCGGCGACGGGGATTTTACCAAGAAGGTAACTGTTGCCGTTGATAAGGTTTCTGCCTCTGCGAAGGAGAAGATCGAAAAGGCCGGTGGAACGGTAGTCCTGGCCGGCGGCCCGGAAAACCGGACCGCTGAATAATCTGGAGCGGGTGTAGAAACATGGCAAACAATGCGTTAGTAAACATGTTCAGAATAAAGGAGCTTCGCGAGAGGATCGTCTTTACGGTCGCCATTCTCGCGGTGTTTCGTCTTGGTTCCGTATTGACCATACCCGGCATCGATCCTGTGGCTCTCACGACGTTCTTCAAGTCGCAAGTAAAGGGTAACGCCTTTGTCGACTACATGGACTTCTTCGCCGGCGGGGCGTTCTCGAACTTTTCCGTGTTCATGCTAGGTGTGATGCCCTATATTTCCACCCAGATCCTGATGCAGTTGGCGCTTATTATCTTCCCGAGCCTCAAGAAGGCTGCGGAAGAGGATGGCGGCAACAAGAAGATTCAGTCCTGGACGAGGATCGCGACCATCGCCGTAGCGCTTATTCAGTCATACGCGGTCACCGTCTATGCCCAGAGCATCCCCGGGGCCGTCGTGATAGGTAAGCTTTCCTATACGCTAATCGCGATGCTTACCGTGACGACCGGTACCATGATCACCGTGTGGCTCGGCGAGCAGATCACCGCGCGCGGAATCGGTAACGGCATTTCAATGCTGATCTTCGCCGGTATCGTCGCGAGGTTGCCGAGCGCCCTTTGGGAACTCGTCAAGCTGGTTCAAGCCGGGGAACTCAACCCCGTGTTTGTCATCGTAGCTCTTCTCATGTTTGTCGGTATCGTTGCCCTTGTCGTTTACGAACAGCAGGGTCAACGCAAGATCCCGGTGCACTATGCAAAGAGGGTCGTCGGAAGAAAGATGTACGGCGGACAGAATACTTATATTCCGTTCAAGATCAACCCGTCAGGGGTAATCCCGGTCATCTTCGCTTCCTCATTCCTGACCTTTCCCCTGCAGATTGCCAGTAGTATCGGACCGAACGTAAAGTGGCTCAATAGCATCGCGGCGTTCCTGAGGCCAAATGGTCTTTGGTACAACGTGTTCTACGTGCTTCTTATTGTCTTCTTCGCGTATTTCTATACTCAGGTTACCCTGAACCCCTCGGAGATAGCGAAGCAGATCCGGGAAAACGGCGGCTCGATTCCCGGCATCAGGACGGACAAGACGGAAGATTACATGCAAAGGATCCTGAATCGCCTGATTCTGCCGGGTTCTTTGTATCTGGCTGTGATCGCGGTTCTGCCGTCGATCATTCAGCGGCTGTTCGGGTTCCCGCAATCAATCTCCATGTTGATGGGCGGAACCTCTCTCCTGATCCTCGTTGGCGTCGATCTTGATACCATGAGCCAGGTTGAGGCGCAGCTCAAGATGCATCACCATGAGGGTCTGGTAAAGAAAGGAAAGATCAGGTCTCGCAACCTGTAGCAAAGATTTTGGGAAAGGTGTAAAATAGTTCACCTTTTCCAGGGGGTTTATAATGAAGGTAAGAACGAGCGTAAAGCCCATATGCGATAAGTGCAAGGTAATCAAGAGGCGAGGAATCGTCCGGATAATTTGCATCAATCCCAAGCACAAGCAGCGCCAGGGCTGATGGAGGAATAAGAATGGCTCGAATTGCGGGAGTCGACCTCCCTAACAAGCATGTCAATATTGCATTGACCTATATTTATGGAATCGGGCGCTCTTCCGCGGACGCGATCTGCGAGAAGGCGAAAATAGATACCATGAAGTTGATCAACGATCTCAATCAGGATGAGCTTGCCGAGATCAGGAATCTGCTCGACGCGGAGTACAAGGTTGAGGGCCGTCTCAGGACCGAGATTGGTCTTAACATCAAGCGGCTTATGGATATTGGCTGTTACCGGGGCCTCCGGCACAGAAAGGGTCTCCCCGTCCGTGGTCAGAGGACCAGGACCAATTCTCGCACGCGCAAGGGTAAGAAAAAGACCGTTGCCGGCAAGAAGAAGTAAACTGTAGGTTGGAGGAACGAATAACGTGGCAACCGTAAAGAAACGGAAAGAAAAGAAAAGCGTCTATGAGGGTAATGTGTACATCCAGGCGACGTTCAACAATACCATCATCACGATAACGGACCTCAAGGGAAACGCCCTTTCATGGGCTTCTTCCGGCGGTCTTGGATTTAACGGCGCAAAGAAGTCTACCCCGTTCGCGGCGCAGACTGTTGCGGAAACTGCAGTTCAGAAGGCCCTTACGTACGGCCTCCGCGAGGTGCATGTATTTGTGAAGGGTCCGGGAGTTGGAAGGGAATCAGCCGTCCGCTCTCTCGGCGCGCTCGGGTTGAAGGTAAGGTCCATCAGCGACGTTACCCCCATTCCGCATAATGGCTGCCGCCCCCGGAAAACCCGGCGCATCTGACAAAGGAGATATACATGGCAAGATATACAGGACCCCTTTGCAGACTCTGCCGAACCGAGCAGAAGAAACTTTTCCTCAAGGGCGATCGTTGCAAATCGGATAAGTGCCCGATCAACAAGAAACGCCCGATTCCCGGTAAGGACCCCAAGGCCCGAACCGGAAAGCGCTCTGACTACGGCGTACAGCTCCGCGAGAAGCAGAGACTCAAAAGGATGTACGGAATGCTCGAGAGGCAGTTCCGCATCTTCTTTGAGCGCGCTCTTCGCATGCCCGGCATTACCGGCGAGAACCTTATCGGCCTTCTCGAGCGCCGCCTCGATAACGTGATTTTCAGGATGCACTTCGCGGTGAACAGGAACCAGGCTCGTCAGGTTGTCCAGCATGGCCACATCCTGGTAAACGGCAAGCCGGTCAATATACCCAGCTATCTCGTCAAAGCAGGGGATGTCATTGAGGTCAAGGAAGCAAGCAAGAAGCTGAATGTAGTCAAGGACGCAATGAAGGAGCTCTCGAAGTCCGGTGCGTATCCCTGGCTTACGGTAGACGCTGATGCCCTCAAAGGGACGTTCGTCGCAGTGCCTCGGCGCGGTGACGTAACCGATCTCGCGGACGTCAAAGAACAGCTCGTGGTCGAGCTCTATTCTAAATAAGAGGAGTTCGAATGGCCCGCAAAAATCTGCTAAAAGGATTTAAAAAGCCGAAGGGATTGACCTTCGAGCACGACGAGTCAACATCTGATTACGGCAAATTTGTGGCTTCCCCCTTCGAAACCGGTTTTGGAACTACGGTTGGGAATACCTTGCGCAGGGTCCTTCTGTCGTCTATCCAGGGGTACGCGATTTCCGCGGTAAAGGTGACCTCGTACGACGCCGACGGCGTGCCGCATAACATTTCCAGCGAGTTTGAGACAATCCCGAACGTCGTGGAAGACACTCTGGAAGTCCTGAACAACCTGAAACAGATTCGGCTCAAGCTTCCGGAAGACGTCGAGCAGGATACCTTCCTCTATGAATTCAAGGGTCCTGTCGCCGTCACGAGCCAGATGTTCGCGCGCGACAGCCAACTCGAGATTCTGAGCAAGCCGTTCCCGATCTTCACCATGATGGAAGGCGGGCGGGTTGAGTTGGAGGTTCAGGTTGATTTCGGGCGCGGTTACGTGCCCGCCGAGGTTAACGAGCGGTATATAGAGGTGGTCGGTACCATCCCGATGGACGCGATTTTCAGTCCCGTCACGAAGGTAAAGTACATGATCGAGCCCTGCCGCGTCGGACAGCGAAGCGATTACGACAAGTTGATCCTGGAAATATGGACCGATGGGACCATAATGCCGGAGAACGCGCTTGCGGAAGCCGCGAAGATCGCCAAAGACCATTTTTCCATCTTCGTCAATTTCAACGAAAACGAGATTGGCAAGGATGAGGATTTTGATGAGGAAGACGAGCGAGTTCGCCAGCTTCTTAACACTCCCGTGGAGGAGCTTGAGCTTTCCGTTCGTTCATCAAACTGCCTGAAAAACGCAAATATCAGGACAATTGGAGAGTTGACCAGGAAGACGGAGGATGATATCGCCAAAACGAGAAACTTTGGCAAGAAGAGCCTCCAGGAAATCAGGGAGAAACTCCTTGAGTGGAATCTTGGCCTCGGCATGACCGACTACAGTCATTTGAAGAACTCTATCAAGCTGCCCAAGCAGAAGGAAGAAACAGATGAAGCATAAAACAGGCTTTAATCCGCTTTCGCGCAACGCGTCACACCGGCGCGCGATGCATCGCAATATGGTGACGTCCCTTTTCCGGTATGAGCGTGTCACCACCACCCAGCCGAAGGCGCTCGAGGTGAGAAAGACCGCGGAAAAGCTGATTACTCGCGCGAAGGTCGATACCGTGCACAATCGGAGGCACGTCGCCAGGTTTATCCAGGACGAGGCCGTTCTCGCGAAGCTCTTTAACGACATCGGTCCCCGCATGAAGGAACGCGCCGGCGGATATACCAGGGTCCTTAAACTCGGTTTTCGCGAAGGCGACGCCGCCGAGGTAGCGATCCTGGAACTTGTGGACTATAAACTGGACACGAGCGACAAGGATTCGAAGAAGGACAAAAAGGCCGCCGATAAACCGGCCGCCGAGAAGAAGACGGTAGCCGAGAAGAAACCAACCGCCGAGAAGAAGCCTGCGGCGGAGAAGAAACCTGCCACCGAGAAAAAGCCGGTCGCCGAGAAGAAGCCGGCGGCGGCCAAGAAGCCCGCGGCAAAGAAACCGGCGGCCGAAAAAAAAGCGGAAGAGCCGAAGGCTTCCGGGAACGCGGAGGAATAGAATATGTCGAAAGCACATCGTGGTAAGGGTATTCGCGGCACGCCGAATCGCGGGCGGGGTACATGCCCCGTTTGCAAGAAAGACGCGATTAAGGTTCTTTATGAACAGGAAATCGCCGGTGCCAAGGCGAAGATCTGCAAGGTTTGCAAGGCAGCCATAAAGAACGGGAAAGCCGTCTAAGCCTCAAGGCTCTGGTTGTTGATTAACCGCCATAAAGCCGTCCTTCGGGACGGTTTTTTCATGTTAACTCCGTATTACAGTAGTTTTTTATAGACACGAAGGGTAAGTACACATAAAATAATCTTGTATGTGGATACTCAGAATCTTAAGGAGGAGAAAATGAAAGTACGCAATGTATTTTTGGTGGCGCTATTCATCTCGATCATGATGGGTTCATACGCCGCCGGACAGAAGGACGCGAACGTAATAAGGATCGGTGTCGCGGGAGCCCATAGCGGCGACCTTGCTTCCTACGGAATCCCCTCGGTAAACGCCGCGAAGCTGGTAGTTGAAGAGGTTAACTCGAAGGGAGGCATCAACGGCCGCCTTGTCGAGCTCGTGATCGTTGACGATCAGTGCAAGCCGGAGCTCGCGACGAACGCGGCCTCGAAGCTCGTCAGCGAACAGGTCGTGGCCGTAATCGGGCATATCTGTTCCGGAGCCACCAAGAGCGCTCTCGGAATCTATAAGGACTCGAATCTGGTCTGCATCTCTCCCTCCGCGACCACTCCTATGCTTACCCAGAGCGGCGAGTATCCCAATTTCTTCCGTTCGATCGCGCCGGACGACGCTCAGGCGCTTCTCGCGGTTAATTTCATATCGAAGAAAATCAAGGCCAAGACCCTCGCCATCCTTCATGACAAAGGCGACTACGGAAAGGGCTTTGCCGATCTCGTGAAAGAGTATGCCGAGAAGTCCGGCATGAAGGTCCTTCTTTTTGAAGGCGTGAATCCTGGCGCGCCGGACTATTCAGCCGTCGTGAACAAGATCGGTAACGTAAGCCCGGACTGCGTCGTGTGGGGCGGATACCATCCCGAGGCCTCCAAACTCGTCCAGCAGATGCGCGACAAGGGAATCAAGGTCCCCTTCGTCTCCGATGACGGCATCAAGGACAACACCTTCATCCAGGTCGCCGGCAAGTACGCAGAAGGCGTATACGCCACGGGCCCGATGGATACCAGCAAGCTTCCCATGGCGGTCAAGGCTATCGAGGCCCACAAGGCGAAGTACGGAGAGGAACCCGGCGCCTTCTTCAAGGAAGCGTACGCCGCCACCCAGGCCCTGCTGAACGCCATCACGAAGGCAAAATCCACCGAATATGAGGCGATCAGCGCGGCTCTTCGCTCTGAATACGTGGACACCTCGCTTGGAAAGATCAGCTTCGACGCGAAGGGCGACGTCATCGGATTCGGTTTCTCCGTCTTCCAGGTGCAAAACGGCGCCTACGTGGAGATGAAGTAAACCACTATCGTAAGCCCTAATACGGCGGTTGGCGGTCCAGGCCGCGTCGACGAGTGTCAACGCGGCCTGACTGCCTTCTATTGATAAGGACCTATTTGATGGATTATTTTTTAAAGCTGTTTCTGAGCGGAACCGCCAAGGGCAGCATTTACGCCCTGATCGCGCTCGGATATACCATGGTATACGGCATCGTTCAGCTGATTAACTTCGCGCACGGCGAGGTATACATGATCGGCGGTTTCACGGCCCTTATCGTAGGTGGATTCTTGTCGACGCTTGGCATTCCCATATATCTTGTGTTGCTTCTTTCGGTATTGATCTCGATAGTTTTTTCCTCGGCCTACGGCTATACCATCGAGAAGGTAGCCTACACGCCCCTCAGGAACAAGCCCAGGCTTTCCGCCCTGATCAGCGCCATTGGTTTGTCTATGATACTGCAGAATTTCGTGCTTCTTTCGCAAACTGAAAAATATCTTTCCTTTCCGTCGTATCTACCGGAATTGAGGTTCCTTGAGCCGGTTCGTGAGTACCTCAATTCGACCCAGTTCATCATTCTGGTGACGACCTCCGTAATAATGCTGTTTCTGACACTGATCATAAAATTCACGAAGCTGGGCAAGGCCATGCGCGCCACGTCGCAGGACAAGGACATGGCACAGCTTCTTGGCGTCAATATAAACAACGTCATTTCCGCCACCTTTATCATAGGGTCGGCCCTCGCGGCCGTCGGCGGCGTGCTTATCTGCTCCTATATGGGACAGATCAATTACTATATCGGCTTCGTCGCCGGGAACAAGGCGTTCGTCGCGGCGGTTCTCGGGGGAATCGGAAGCATCCCCGGCGCGGTTCTCGGCAGTTTCATTCTCGGCTGGACCGAGAGCATGGGAACCGGCTATATCTCGAGCGATTATGAGGATGCGTATGCCTTCATAATTCTTATCATCATCCTTGTCGTAAAGCCCTCGGGCATATTGGGCAAGAACCAGAAACAGAAGGTGTAACCCATGAAATTGTCCAAGTTCTTGCGGGAAATACGGGACTCTTTAGGCATTGCCGTCTGGTTCGCAGCGCTTCTGTTTCCCGTCGTCGTAATGAAGGTTTCGGTCGTCAGCGGCGCGGCGTCCGTCGTGTTCAGGTGGCAGCTTGTTCCCGTCGTCGCCGTTGCCGCATTCGTTCTGTCGTTTGTCTGGAAGAGGGCTCAGGAATGGAGCGCTTACCGTTCCACCATCGACAAAAGCAAAACCCCGATGGCTCGTTTCAGGAAGAGCGTTGGGGCCACGTACCAAAAGCGCGGCGTGAAGGTTTCTTCGATCATCCTGTTTGTCCTCGCGATATTGGCCTATCCCCATTTGCTGGGGATGTATCACACGAACATCATGATCACCGCCCTGATTTACGTGATCCTGGCCCTCGGGCTCAATATCGTCGTTGGACTTGGCGGTCTCCTGAACCTCGGGTACGCGGCGTTCTTCGCGGTAGGCGCCTATACCTATGGGCTTCTCTGGAAGTACGCCGGCCCCATGTTCGTCAACGCGGGCATTCAGACCGGCTGGCTTTTCTGGATCGCCTTGCCCCTTGCGGGCATCATCGCGGTTCTGTTCGGTATTCTCCTGAGCCTTCCGGTCCTCCGCCTGAAGGGAGACTACCTCGCCATCATCACCCTTGCCTTCGGCGAGATCATCCGTATGGTGTTGCAGAATTCGGGCGACTTGACCGGCGGCGCCGCGGGCATCGGGCTGATTCCCCGTCCCTGGTTTTTCGGCATTAAGCTGAGGCCGAGCGGGGCCGCAATGTACATCTATTACATTACGGTGGTCCTGGTCGTCCTTACAATAATCGTCGTGCGAAGGATCGAGGATTCTCGCGTCGGAAGGGCTCTGGAGGCCATGAAGGAAGACGAGATCGCCTGCGAGGCGATGGGTATCGACCTCGTGAGAAACAAGCTTGTTACCTTCGCGCTCGGCGCCTTTTGGGCCGGGATCGCCGGCGTCCTGCTGGCCGCGCAGACGACCTTCATCAACCCCGACAGCTTCACGCTTTGGGAATCGATCATGATCCTGATGGCCGTGGTTATCGGGGGCACCGGCTCGATCCCCGGGGCTATCGCGGGCGCCTTGCTTCTGAAACTTCTCCCGGAATATTTCCGGGCCCTTGCGCAGTATCGAATGCTTATTTACGGGGTGGCAATGATCGTCATCATCATCTTCAAGTCCGAGGGTCTCTTCCCGAGAAACCGGAAGAAGTACACCTTTCAGTCGGACGTATCGGGAGGGCAGAGATGACGGCGAACGATAAATATCCCGTGCTGGAGATCAACGATCTGTCGATGGTTTTCGGCGGACTTAGGGCGATCGACTGCGCGACCATGAACATCAAGAAAGGCGAGATCGCGGCCCTTATCGGACCGAACGGCGCCGGCAAGACGACTATTTTTAATTGCATAACCGGCGTGTATAAACCTACCTCCGGGACGGTCGCGATAAACCCCACCGGCGAGAAAATGGAGGAGATAGGCGGCCTGAAACCCAATCTCATCAACCGCAAAGGGCTGGCGAGAACCTTCCAGAACATCAGGCTTTTTTCCAGCATGAGCGTCCTTGAGAACGTCATGATCGCGCGGCACAACTCGCTCAAGGCGGGGGTTTTCAGGTCCATTATCCGCGACCCGAAAACGCGCGAGGAGGAAAGGCGGGTTATCGAGGAAAGCTACGATATCCTCAAGAAGATGAACCTCGAGAAATTCGTCAACGAGACGGCCCATAACCTGCCGTATGGCGCGCAGCGGCGGCTCGAGATCGCTCGGGCCATGGCCACTGAGCCCTTCCTGCTCCTGCTTGACGAGCCGGTCGCGGGAATGAACCCGCAGGAAACCCGCGAGCTCGAGGAGACTATCCACATGATCCGCGAGCGTGAGAAGGTGACTATCCTGCTCATCGAGCACGACATGAGTCTCGTCATGAACGTTTCCGAGAGGATTTACGTTCTTGATTACGGGCGTATGATCGCGGAGGGAACGCCAGCCGAGATCAAGAGCAATCCTGAAGTAATCAAGGCATACCTGGGGGAATAAGATGGCGCTATTGCAGCTAGAAAGTGTTTGCACGTATTACGGAAATATACAGGCTCTGAGGAATATCTCCCTGAGCGTCGAGGAAGGCGAGATCGTAACCCTGATCGGGGCGAACGGCGCCGGGAAGACGACCACGCTCATGTCCATCTGCGGAATAACCTCCGTGAGAAGCGGGCGCGTCGTCCTTGACGGCGAGGACATTACCCATCTCAGCCCGAACAAGATCGTCGAGCGCGGCGTCGCGCAGGTTCCCGAGGGACGCCGTATATTCCCCGACCTGACCGTGACCGAGAATCTCGACATGGGCGCGTTTCTGCGCAAGGACACCGCGGGAAAGAAACGCGATCTCGACCAGGTGTTCGAGCTTTTCCCGCGTCTCGCCGAGCGGCGAAACCAGGCCGGCGGGACCCTGTCCGGCGGCGAACAGCAGATGCTCGCGATCTCGCGCGCCCTGATGATGCGCCCCCGCATCCTGCTTCTCGACGAGCCCTCCCTCGGGCTCGCGCCGATTTTCGTCCAGCATATCTTCGAGATCATCCAGAAAATCAATAAAGAGCGAAAGACGACGGTATTCCTCGTCGAGCAAAACGCGCACATGGCACTGAAGATAGCCAACAAGGGCTATGTCCTGCAGAATGGCGCGATAAAGCTTGAGGATACGAGCGAGAACCTGCTCGCGAACGAGAATGTCCGAAAGGCATACCTCGGAATCTGATTCTGTACTATACTTATCGTGTGAGCTCGACATAAGGAGGCCAATATGACAGTAGCAGACGTAATGACGCGCAATCCTTTGTACATCCATCCCGACCTGACGGTGCCCGAAGCCAGAAACATGATGCGGAAGGAAAAGGTTGGACAGCTCCTGGTGCTTGATCGCAATAGTAAGCTGGTCGGCATCGTCACGGAACGCGACCTCGTCAACGCCAGCCCCTCAGGCGCCACGACGCTCAGCATATTCGAGATCGGCACCCTTCTGGCAAGCCTGAAGGTCGAGACCGTCATGAAAAAGGACGTTATCACCGTCGCGGAGAACATAGTGATCGAGGAGGCCGCGAGGATCATGGTCGACAACCATATCAGCGCGCTTCCCGTCATGCACGGCGATATACCGGTGGGCATAGTGTCCGACGGCGACCTCTTCAGGCTCTTTATCAATATGTTTGGCGCCCGTATGCCCGGCCTGCGGGTCAGCATGCTGGTTCCGGAGCGCAAGGGCGAGCTTCATGCCCTCGCCGAGGTTTTGGACAAGAAGGGTGCCAACGTGTCGTCCATGGTCGTTTGCGACGGATGCGACGTGACCAACCGGATGTGCATCGCGAAGATATCCGACATTAGCAAGGATGACCTGCTCGAGGCGGTAAAGCCCCTCGACCTCAAGATCATAGACATTCGATGAACCGCGCGCGCCCGCTCGACGGGCGCGCATTCATTCTTCGTCCTGGCTTGCCGGTTTATCCGCGCGTTCCTTACCGCGGCCCTGCTGGCCCTCGTCCTTCTTCCTTTTTTTCGCCACGGGTTTTTCCTGCGGCAGTTCCCACTCTACCATGATGCTGCGGTTCTTGATCTCCGGAATGGCGGCGAGGTTTTTGCAATCGTCACGGTGAATGATGATGCCCCGACCTCGCGAGACGTATCCCATAATAGGGGAGGGAGGGACAGGTTTGCAGCAGAGGGCGAATTTAATCATGAAATTCGTCGTGTCGCCTATCCTGATCTTGAGGACTGCCTGGTCGAACTCGCGTTCGCCCGCGGGGCGGCCCTCGGTTTCCGTGCCCTTGTGGTGGGCTAATCGGGCACGCTCAATCTCTCCCTTGTCGCCTTCGTCTTTCCTCTCCGCCCCGCCCGTGCCTTCGTTGGCTTGCAGCCATGCGCGTATTCTCTGGCGCGCCCTCGCGGTCCGCGCGCTGTTGTATTGGTTTTGCGTCGGGTGCGCCTGGGGGTGGGTGATAATCTCGACGACCTGGGTATCCTTAAGCGCTTGCGAGAGGGGAATGATCGCACCGTTGGCTTTCGCGCCGACGATCTTCTCGCCGACGGCGGAGTGGATGTGGTACGCGAAATCTATGGGCGTCGAACCGGACGGTAATTCGACGATGTCGCCCTTCGGCGTGAACACGTATATGGAGTCTCCGAGAAGATCCTCCTTGATTCGCGCAAGGAAGTCCTCGTCCGTAAACCGTTTCGTCGATAGCTCGCGAAGCTGATTGATCAGGGACAGATGGTCGGCCGTGAGCGCGTCCTTACCCGTTCCGCCCTTGTAAAGCCAATGGCTCGCGACGCCGTTTTCGGCGATATGGTGCATGTCGAACGTCCTGATCTGGATTTCGAGAGGGCGACCGCCGTAGCACATGACGGTGGTATGGAGGCTCTGGTACCCGTTCGGCTTGGGCATGGCGATGTAATCCTTGAACCTTCCGTCGAGGGGTTTCCATACTGTGTGGACGAGGCCTAACATCGTGTAGCATTCGTTTACGGTTGGGCAGAGGATTCGCATCGCGAGAAGGTCATAGAGCTCGTCCGCTGCCTTGTTGCGCTTCTTCATCTTTTGATAGATGGACCAAAAATGCTTGGCGCGCGACTGTATCTCTATCTCCATGCCGGCCTTGGCCGCCGCCAGTTTGATCTCGGATTCGGCATGATCGAGGAATTCCGTGCGCTCGCCCTTTTTCGCGGCCACCAGGTTCTTGATTTGGTCATAAACCTCGCGGTTAACGTATTTCAGGCTGAGGTCCTCAAGTTCGTCCTTGATGAATGAGATACCGAGCCGGTTCGCGAGCGGGGCCCAGATATCGATCGTTTCCTGGGCGATGGTCTTCTGCTGCTCTTCCGGGAAGCCTTTGAGGCTGCGCATCTTGTCAAGGCGATCGGCGAGGCGAACGAGAATGATCCTTATGTCGTTGACCATCGCGAAGAACATCTTGCGGATGGACTCGGCCTGCTGAACGGTTTTGTTCTGGAGTTTGAGACCAGAGATCCGGGACGTCCCCTCCACGAGCGTGCGCACCCCCGACCCGAACTTTGCCTCGACGTCTTCGGGTGAAAGCCCGAGTTCCTCCATCGAGCCGTGGAGGAAGGCGCAAATGATACTGTCGGCGTCAAGCTGCAAGGCGGCGAGTATGCGGGCTACCCTCATCGGATGATCGAGAAAACCCTCGCCGCATGACCTGCACAAGCCCTTTTTCCTTTCCAGCATGAACTCCCATGCGGCGTCGATGCGCGATCGATCCTCGGCGCTGAGGAAGGGGAAGTCGGTAAAGAATGTCTCAAGCGTCTTATTCATGGCGTTTTCCTTCAATGACGCGATCAAGACCGGCAAGGTCACGATGAATAACTATATCAATAAATCCGCACAGGGACAAATGGTCGGCCGCGGCCCGGGCGTTGTACTCGCCGGTCTCTATCAATATTCTACCGCCAGGCCTGAGCGCTTCCAAACCCGCGTCTATCAGCGCCCTGACGAGGTCGAGCCCGTCGGCGCCGCCGTCGAGGGCCAGTATGGGTTCCCCCCTGCCGTCCTCGAGAAGGCCCCGCGCGACCTCCGTCGGCACGTAGGGAGGGTTTGAGACGATGAGGTCGTAGCCATCGGGCGGGCAAGGGCGGCACGCCGGTGGAGGAAGCCCGGCGCGAAGGTCTCCTTGAACGAATGTGATCGGGACGTTTCCGTCAGGATTGCCCAACAGTCGGTCCGCGTTTCTCCGGGCCACATCAAGGGCTCCCACGGAAATGTCCGTCGCGGTCATGTCCAAATCCGGGAAATCGCGCTTCAGGGCGATGGCGATACAACCGGAACCAGTGCAGACGTCGATGACCGAGACTGGCCATTCGTGGTTCGCAAACCGGACGACGTTAAGGATCGCGGCCGCGCGCTCGACGAGGGTCTCGGTATCGGGCTTCGGAATCAGGACGTCCTCGTTGACGAGAAACTCGAGGCCCCAGAATTCGCGAAGTCCGGTCAGGTAGGATACGGGAAGTCCCCGCGCTCGCCGTTCGATAGCCGCGAAAAACCGGCTTTCCGCCCCGCCGATGTCCGATTCGGGATGGGCCATCAGGTGTGAGCGCGTGGTTCCCATGAAATGCGCGAGTAAAATGGTGGAATCAAGGGCAGGCGAGGTAAAGTCCGCTCGACCCGTTCGCGTAGCCTCCATGAGAACGCCAACTGCGCGTGTCTGTGCCTCTCGTACGGTCATGGAAAAACTCTATCAGGTTTTCTCGCGAATGATAATAGCGTCAGTCGGCCGAAGACCGGAGTTGCTCTTCCCTGGCGGCTATGCAGAGGCCTTCGATCAGATCGTCGAGGTCTCCTTGCATGACGAGGTCGAGCTTGTAGAGAGTCAGGTTGATGCGGTGATCGGTCAGGCGATTCTGGGGAAAGTTATAGGTGCGGATCCGTTCCGACCGATCGCCCGAGCCGACCTGGCTTTTACGGTTCGCGGCCCGTTCCGCGTTCTTCTTGTTTTCCTCAAGCTCGAAAAGACGGGTTCTGAGAACTCGCATGGCCTTCGCCTTGTTCTTGATCTGGCTTTTTTCGTCCTGCTGAATGACGACGATGCCCGTCGGGATATGGGTAAGCCTGACCGCCGAGTCCGTCGTGTTGACGCACTGGCCGCCCGGGCCTCCCGCGCGCATGACGTCAATGCGGAGGTCTTCCTGCCTGATGTTGATCTCGGTTTCCTCGGCCTCCGGCAGAACCGCGACCGTGGCGGCGCTTGTCTGGATGCGGCCCGAGGCCTCCGTTTCGGGCACTCGCTGGACCCGGTGAACGCCGGATTCGTAACGGAGACTGCCGTACACGTACTTCCCGGAGATGGACAGCGTGATTTCCTTGTATCCGCCGAGGGAGGTTTCGTTGGCCGACATAACCTCGTATTTCCATCCCTTTGACTCTGCGTATCGCGTGTACATGCGAAAAAGGTCCGCCGCGAAAAGGGCGGCTTCCTCGCCGCCGGTACCGCCGCGAATCTCCATGATGATGTTTTTTTCCTCGAGGGGGTCGGGCGGGATCAGGAGGACCTTAAGATTGGACTCGCTTTCGGCGAGCGCCTCTTCGAGCGACTTCGTCTCGTCCCGGGCCATATCGCGCATTTCCGGGTCGTCCGCTTCGCGAAGCATCTGGCGGGCGCCCTCAAGATCCTTCGTTATCCTGAGGAAATTTCCGTACTCATCCATTAATTTCGTGAGGTACGCGTGTTCCCTCATCGTGTCCTTATAGCGGGACGCGTTTTTAAGAAGGTTTGGGTCCTGAATTTCGGTTTCAAGCTCGGTGAAGCGCGCCTTGAGCCGTTCGAGTCTTTCCTGCATTATCCGTGGTTTCCTGTATCGCGACTATACCAGAATGGTTTGACAGCTTCAATCGGGACGCTTCGTGGCCCTCCGGGGCTGTTTAACGCTTGGCTGACGGGAAGGTCGGGCGCCGTCCGAGGGAACGCCCTGTCGTTGCGGGGCCTTCTGGCGGTCGGCGGCGGGTTTTCTCGACTGAGAGAGGTTGATCGTAGCCCTCTTGCTGTCCACGGAACCGCCGTCCGTGCCGCCCGTCCGGCGGGATGAACCGCCCGTATGCGATACGGCGGGGACAAACCTCCGGGAAAGGGGCTTGACCGGCTTGAAAAAGCCGAAAAGGCTTCCGCAAAGGCCCCCGGCGAGATGGGCGAACTGGGAGATATCGTCGCCCTTGAAGGCTTGCTGGATTTCCCTGCCGAGATACAGTATGACGATCAGGATAAAGGTCAGGGGGACGTCGTCCTTGCCGTGGTTGGTGAAGGATGCGAGCAGGATCATCATGAATACGACGCCCGAAGCCCCGAGCAGGGGATGGGTAAAAAAACAGGCGTTGAGGACCCCGGTGACGAAGCCCGTCACGACGATCATCAGGAACATGGTCAGGGAACCGTAGGTTTCCTCGAGGATGGGCCCGATGAGCAGGATGTATGCGAGATTACTCATGAGGTGGGTCCAGTCGGCATGGCCCGCGATATGGGTAAATAGCCTCAAATAGTTCAGCGGCTCCAGGAGATCGAAGGCCTGGGCGTTGGGTACGGTGAAAAAAGCCCTCGTGAGGCCGTGCAGGAGGGACTGGTCCAGGAGAACAACCAGGGCGCAGAAAAATGAAAAAGTCAGCGTCGTGGGTGCGTTATACTTGATCTTCATAAACCAACTTTATCGGGCAATGATCGGACCCCGTTATATCCTTTAATATCGTGGACGAGACGACCTTGGGCATGAAAAGCGGATTCACGCAGGTATAGTCGATGCGCCAGCCGATGTTCTTCTCCCGCGCGTGGAAGCGGTATGACCACCAGGAATAGTTTCGGCCTTCCTTGCAGAATGCCCGGAAGGTATCGATGTACCCGGCCCCGGTAAAGGCGTCCATCCAGGCCCTTTCGGCCGGGAGGTATCCCGGGTTGCCCTCGTTGGCCCTGGGGTTGGCGAGATCGATAGGCTTATGGGCAATATTGTAGTCCCCGCAGAGGATGACGCCCTTGCCGGCCGCCGTAATCCTGTCGCACGCCGCCAGGATCGCGTCGCAAAACGCGAGTTTGTAATCCAGCCGCGCCCCTGCTTCCTGCGAATTCGGAAAATACGCCGAAATAACCGTCGCCTCGCGGAATTCCGCCATAATGACGCGCCCTTCGTCGTCGAATTCGCCGATTCCGAGGGTCCTGACGTCAAGGGGCTCCGTTTTACTGTAGATCGCTGTGCCGGAATATCCGGCTTTCTTTGCCGAGCTCCACCAGGATTTCCACGTCCCGCCGGGAAGGTCCGGCTCCACGAGTTGGGGGTTCAATTGCCCCTTGTGGGCTTTAGTTTCCTGCAAGCATAAAACGTCGGGCGATTCCGCCGAAAGCCAATCAAGAAAGCCCTTTTTTTCGACTGCCCTGATGCCATTAACGTTCCAGGAAACTACCGTTTTCATGGGCTCATAATGCCACGGGGAAGAATCTTTTATCAAGTCCGGTTGCTGTTGTTTCCTTTATCGATTTGCAGTATTTTTATGTATATGGAATTCGAGAATAAAGCCGACATCAGGACGTCGGTTTCGGATGAAACACAGGAACCGGCCCAATACCGGGTCGTTCTTCTCAACGACGATTTTACCACGAAGGATTTCGTGGTGGCGGTACTCGTGGCGGTGTTTCACAAACAGCAGGAAGATGCCTACGTGATAATGGAAGACGTGCACAAAAAGGGCCGGGGCGTCGTCGGGGCGTATTCATACGACATCGCGGCGACCCGTTGCCTTCAAGTGCACGAAGTGGCACGCCAGAACGGCTTTCCGCTCAGATGCGTCATGGAGCAATTGTGAAAATAAGGATGAGCAACGCTACTCAAAAGATACTCGATCAAGCCTGGGCCGACGCAAGGACCAGGGGACATGAATACGTGACGCCGGAGCATGTGCTCCTCGCCATGCTGGACCATCAGCCGACGCTCAAGCTTCTCGCGCTTTGCGGGGCGGATATAGCCTATATCCACGATAACGTCGATGAGTACCTCAGGAAGAACATGCCGATCGCGACGAGCAGGGAACCGATGCAGACCATCGGATTTCAGACCGTCCTTCAGCGCGCCCTCTTCCATTGCGAAAGCGCCGAGAAGGCGGTTCTCGAAATAAGCGATCTCCTTGTCAGTCTTATCGACGAGAGCAAAAACCACTGTTCCTATTTCATGCAGAGGGGAGGGCTCGACAGGCTGGTTCTGCTCGAGGTAATCAGCCATGGCGGCGTCGCGAGGGACGAGGTATCCCAGGGTGAGACCGAAATCGATTCCTTTGACGAGGGGCTTACCGAAGACCCCGCCATAGGCAAGGGACAGCAGGATCCCGCGCAGAAGTTCGACGCGGCCGGCGAGGAACGGGAACCCGGTTCGCGCGACGCTCGCGATAGCCGCGACGGGCGAGACGCCCGTTCCGCCCAGGACCCGTTCGAGCAGGGCGAGTCGGGTGCCGATTCCGCCGACGCCGGGGACCCGGGGTTCCGTCAAAAGACGGCCAAAAAAACAATGCTCGAGCGGTATACCGTGGAGCTCACCGCCCTCGCGCGTCAGGGAAAGCTGGAGCCGTTGATCGGGCGCGCGGACGAGCTTGAGCGGACCATTCAGGTGCTTTGCCGCCGCATGAAGAACAACCCGATTCACGTCGGCGAGGCCGGCGTCGGGAAGACGGCCATTACCGAGGGCCTTGCCCAAAGGATAGCCGATGGTAAGGTACCCGCCCTGTTGAGGGAGTACGAGCTCTACAGCCTCGACATGGGGTCCCTCGTGGCGGGAACGAAATTTCGGGGCGACTTCGAGGAACGCGTGAAGCGAGTCCTGGACGAGCTCGTGAAGAAACAAAAGGTTATCCTGTTCATCGACGAGATCCATACCCTTGTCGGCGCCGGCTCGACCGGCGGGGGAACCCTTGACGCGTCCAACCTGATGAAGCCCATCCTCGCGTCGGGCAAGATACGGTGCATCGGCTCCACGACCTACGAGGAATACGACAAGTACTTCGAAAAGGATCACGCGCTGTCGCGCCGTTTCCAGAAGATAGATATCGCCGAGCCTTCGGAGGACGACGCGATCGCGATACTCAACGGACTCAAGAAACGCTATGAGGATTTTCACGGGGTCGTGTATACACCTGAGGCGATCGAGCAGGCGGTCAGGCTTTCATCCCAGTACATCAACGAGCGAAAGCTCCCCGACAAGGCCATAGACGTGATCGACGAAGCGGGCGCGCGCGCCCGGATCTTCGCCGGGGCCCTTCAAGTCGATCCATCAGAATCCGGAGCGGAGACTGGGCCCGCGATCCCCGACGGGAAAGCCGTTCCGCCCGAGTCTGCGGTCGGCGAAACCGTCGGGTCGCTTGACGGCGCGGTCGCCGAAGAGACTGAAGAACACGCCGACGCGGGAGTGAGGGGCGGAGACTCGGGGTCGGGTGAGGCCGATATCGTCGAGGCGGCGATACCGGTCATAGACCGCGCTCTCATCGAGACGGTAATAGCCAAGATGGCGAGGATTCCCGAGCGGACCGTGTCAACCGGCGAGGTTGACCGGCTCAGGGAACTCGAGCCGATTCTGATGCGGTCCATATTCGGGCAGGAATCCGCCGTTCGGGCGGTCGTTTCCGCCGTAAAGCGCTCACGCGCCGGATTCAGGGCACCCGGGAAACCGGTCGCCAATTTCCTCTTCGTCGGCCCCACCGGGGTCGGGAAGACTGAGCTGGCGCGAAAGCTCGCCGAGGTTCTGGGCATTTCCATACACCGCTTCGACATGAGCGAATACCAGGAAAAACACACGGTAAGCCGCCTGATCGGCTCACCCCCCGGATACGTCGGCTTCGAGGAAGGCGGGCTTCTTACGGACGCGGTTCGCAAACAGCCGCACGCGATCGTCCTTCTCGACGAGATAGAGAAGGCGCACCCGGATGTCTTCAACATCCTCCTCCAGATAATGGATTACGCGACCCTTACGGACAATCAAGGCCGCAAGGCGGACTTCCGCAACGTCATATTGATCATGACGAGTAACGCGGGGGCGCGGGAGATCGGTAAACCGATGATCGGTTTCGGGGGACGCGCGGTTTCGGACGAGGCCGTGACCGAGGCGGTTGAGCGGACGTTTACGCCGGAATTCCGGAATCGCCTCGACGCGGTCGTGGGTTTTGGGCATCTTTCCGCCGAGGTGATGGAATCGATCGTGCGGAAGGAACTCGAAGCCGTTTCATCGCGTCTCGCCACGAAGGGCGTGTCCCTGAACGTTACTCCCGAGGCGGTAAGCCATATCGCGGTCAAGGGCTATTCCCCCGAGTTTGGCGCGCGAAAGGTTTCGCGTCTCGTCGAGGAACTTGTCACGACTCCTCTTGTGGATATGGTTCTCTTCGGGGAACTTTCCTCGGGAGGAATCGCGACATGCGACGTTGACTCGTCCGTCGACGGGGGCATCGGTATCTCGGTGAGACCCCTGCAAGACGCGGCAGTTATCGAGGAAACCGGGGCGTTCTGATGGCGGCTCGTTGCCAGAGGGCGTATGATTCCGACACGAGAGGCGACCCCGACTTTCCCTGGCTTGAGGTTGGGGAGGAATTCTGCTTTCCCGATCCGGAGGAGGCGAGGGGAAGCGTAGTGGCAGTTGGCGGGAATCTCTCTCCCGGCATGATGATTTCCGCGTATTCGCAGGGGATATTCCCCTGGTTCAACGATGACGACCCCCTGTATTGGCAGTCGCCCGATCCGCGGTTCGTGATATTGCCCGAAACCTTTCACGTACCCTCAAGGCTTTCCAGAACGGTCAAGCAGGGAAGTTTTTCGATTCGCGTCGATACCTCTTTCGAGCGGGTGATCAATTTCTGTTCGGGCGTTTCGCGGAACGGGCAGGTTGGCACCTGGATTACCGAAGACATGATCGAGGCCTACATCGCCCTGCATCGGGAGGGTCTCGCGCATTCGGTAGAGGCATGGCAAGGAGGTCACCTTGTCGGCGGGCTGTATGGATTGACGTTGGGACCGGTATTTTTCGGCGAGTCGATGTTTACCAGGGTTCCCGACGCGGCGAAGGTCGCGTTCGTGGCCTTTGCCAGGCATTTCTTCTCACGTATGGGCGGGGCAATGATCGATTCCCAGGTATACACCGACCACATTGCCCGGTTCGGCGGGGTTAATATCTCACGGTCAGCTTACCTCAGAAAACTATCGGATTGCCTTTCCGGATCGTCTATCGCCGATCTCGTCAGTCGCCGAGGCCTTTGGCGCCCTGCCTTGCTCTCGGAGATGGCTCAGGCGCCCGGCGGCGTGAACTTATAACCGATTCCCCGGATGGTATGGATGTACTTCGGCACGTCGTTCACGTCCTCGAGCTTTTGCCGGATCCTGGCAATGTGCACGTCGACCGTGCGCGTGGTGATGTTCGAGTCGTATCCCCATACCGTATGAAGCAGTTCATCCCTGGAGATTATTCGATCGGCGTGATCGTAGAAATAATGCAACAGCTTGATCTCCTGGGCGGAGAGCGGATATTTCCTGTTCGTGAACGATATGTATCCCCTTTCCATATCGATCGTGGGTATTTCCCTTTCATCCGGATCGTTGACGACTACGGTAGGGCCCGGAGTCTCCGTTCTTCGGATCAGTGCCTCGATGCGCGCCAGCAGTTCCTGCATGTCGAATGGTTTGCACAGATAATCGTCGGCCCCTATCTTAAGTCCCGCGACGCGGTCGTCGATCTGGCTTTTCGCGGTAAGCATTAAAACGGGCGTGAATATTTTCGCCTCGCGCAGTGCCTTGCAGATGGAAAGGCCATCCTTCCCCGGCAGCATGATGTCGAGGATGATCAGGCTATTATCCCCCTTCCGGGCCTCTTTCTCGCCTTCGAGTCCGTTAAGTCGGGAGGAGAATCGATACCCTTCGGCCTCAAGGCGATCGCCGACCGTCATGACCAGTCCCGGTTCATCTTCGATCATCAGGATTTTTTTCATTACGCGTCACTCCTTTTGAAATCGCCGACGGTTACGGCTTGCTGGACATCGTTCCGATATTCCGGTAACAGGACCGTAAACACGCATCCAGCCCCCGGTTTGCTCTCAAGGACAATGTATCCCCGGTGCAGGACGACTATCCTTCGGGCCAGATTGAGACCCACGCCGTTACCGTGGACCTGATCCTCAATTGCCCGTTTCCCCCGCTCAAAGGGCTCGAAGACGCGCTTTTGTTCCCGTGGCGGAATGCCCGGCCCTTTGTCCCTGATCGAGATGGCGACATATGGTTTGCCCCTTCTCGTGGTTCTCGAGACGGCCGCGCCCATGAACAGGCCTGATTGCGCGTGGCGTATCGCGTTCTGCATCAGGTTTTTCATGACCGATAGAAGGGCTACGCGATCTCCACGAACCAGAACCGGTTCTTGGGGCATATCCAGCTCGGTTTGAAATCCTGATTGCGAAAGTTCATCCTTCACGTACGATAGCGCCGTTGAAAGTATCTCCACGACGTCGCAGGGCCCGAACGCGGAGGGCGACAGGCGCCCGGTATTCGCGTAAAAGATGAAATGGTCGATCGCCGTCGTCAGCCGCATTGCCTCTTTGTGAATGACCGCGCCGTATTGCGTCGATTTCCCCGTATCCCGCACGATCCCGTCAGAGAGGTTCTGCGAGGCCGAGCTGATGACGGAAAGAGGTGTTTTAAGCTCATGGGTGACGGAGGCGATGAAGTTCTGCTGACTCAGCGCGAGAGCTTTCGATTTTCTCGTCGTCTCGGCGAGGGTGACGATCACGAATACGAGTAGTATGAGTATGCCAAAGCTGATCGCGGAATTTTGCAGGGTCGTTTTTCTAGAGACCTGATACGGTGAGTCCTTGTAATACGCGGCCTGTATCCTGATCGCGGAGAAGAGCGCCGGAATCGCGCCCGTGCGCGGCCGAAGCGAATCAAGGATGCTCTGTTCGCTGAACGTCGAATAGTCCGGGGATATCTTTGAAAGGCGGCGCGTCATGAACGAGTAATTCTGAATCTGCTGTGGATTTGGGATGGGCCCCGATAGGGGAACGTCCAGGGCCGGTTGCGCGAATATCGAATTATCAAGTCCTTCCGGGACATCGAAGAGAATGAATCCCGTGTTCCTGTTAATGATTCGATACGCGTACCGTTCCCTTTCCTCGAGTATGTTGGCCGCCAGTTCCGGTATCAGGGTTTCCTGCACTACGTCGGGATCGATAGAGCAGGAGATAAGGAACCTTTTACCCTTTTCTTCCCAGAACGGAAAGAACAGGACGACGCCCTTCTCGGGCGTCCTGAACCAGTGAACCGGTATACCGTCAGCGAATGTATCGGTAGAGAGTTCTATTAGCGCAGGGTCCGACGTCTCGAAGAAACGGCCCTTTGGTTTTGACCAGGAGTATGTCTTTCTTTCCGTCGCGTTGATCAGCGAGATGTCCTTGACCAATCCAGGATCAATCGCGCAGAGGCTCCAGAACTGATAACGCTCTGAAAATACAGTCTTCATGTTCTGACCGGATTCGTGCGGGATTCGGAGGAGGGCTGGCAGGAACATGAGTTCGTCTATCAAGGCCCGGGAGAGGCTTTGGACGGAAGAATACATCTTGTGCTCTATCTGCTGTTCTTCGCGTTCCTGCAGATTCTGTAACCAGCGAAACTGATTCCATGCCAGAACGCCGATAATCGGTAACGTAATCGCCACCATTATCCAGAGCGCGGGGAACTGCTTGTTCTTCACAACGAGATTGTACCGCATTTTCGGTCAGCGTCACGTTTAACCATTTCCACCCCTGTAAAATTTACACGTGTGTTACACTCGGGACCCGGCGCGGCGGGTTTGCGGGTCATCAGGCGTCCGTATCCTGTTTCTCTTGCCAATTATCGAGTAGCCAGATTATCCCCTGATCTATCAGCTTAAGAGGCTGTCCGCAATTGCCGCAGCGAAAGCGCCCGTCGTCGCCGAGATTCGCCTTTGCGCAGGCTATGCAATAGTTGATTCCGCATGAGGGGCAGGTGCCGGCCGGCATGTCGTCAGGCGGCTGGGCGGTTATCCTGAGCTTCCCCTGCGGCGGAATGTCCCTTGGGATCCTCCACTTACGGCCGCACGCGGAGCAGGCTATGACGGTCGTCCCGGCGTCACGGATCTCCTCTTCCAGCCTGTCGGCCAAGCCCATGGAGTCCGTCGCTCGAAGCCGTTCGGTAAGGCTTGACGCCTTGTCTATCTTCCCGGTCGCGAGGTACACAGCGCTGAGTTCGTGGAGAAGAGTCGGATTTTCCGGGAACTCATCGAGTCCCTGAAGAAGGGCGATCTCCGATCTCGTGAATTCACCCTTGCGCCCCCCAAGATAACTGATCAGTTGGTAGATGCGCGGCGACGGTTCTATGTCCAAGGCCTTGCCAAGCAGATCGTCGGCCTCGTTTATAAGGCCAAGCTCCAGACAGTTGGCGGCCCTGTCCGTCATAAGGGCCGCGTCCATCGGCTTCCGTTTCATCGCCCTCTGGTACCAATCCTCTGCTTCCTCGTTCCTTTCATCCGCGACGAGAAGATTGGCCCCGGATCCCAGGGCATCGGGATCGTTCTGGTCGAAAAGGGCCAGGGCCTCGTCGAGCGAGCCTTGACGTCTTCGTATCTCTGCGAAATTAATCAGTACTTGAAGGTTGTCGGGCAAGAGACTCCGGGCGCGGGCTATATATATCCCGGCCAATTCTGTGTCGCCGTCGTTAAGGGCCTTGAGGGACGCGAGGTTATACACCCACCCGTTACCGTCATCAATCTCGAGCGCTCTCTCAAGTTCCTCCGCGCAGTCGAATCCGGCGAAGAAGAGTGCCTCCGCCAGGCGATACTGATACAGCGGGTATTCGGGCTCGAGCTCGCACGCGCGTCTGAGGGCCATGATTGCCTCATCCTGATTTTCCCCCTCAGCAAGCATCATCCCGTATAGGTACCAGACGGCAGAATCGGTGGATTGTCTTTCCGCCGCGTCCCGGATATAGCCCATGGCCTTCGGGTAATCGCCGGTCGCGTAATGCAATTTACCCGCTATCGCGGCTATACGCACGTCGGCGGGCCCCGTTTCGAGAAGGAGGGCTACAGTCTCCGAAAGGTCATCGTATTCGCTGGAGGCGAGAAAAAGGCGCGCGGCATCCAGCCAGGCCTCGATAGCCCGCTCTTTCACGCCCGCCAGGTTCCATTCCCTTCCCTCGTGGAAGAAGAATAAGCCGCTGGTTCGGGACAGCTCCCCCGCACGATGATACGCGCCCGCGGCGCCGGGGTAGTCGCTCAACCAGTGGAGTAAATGGCCCTCCAGGTTGGAAAGGAATACCGAACGGTCGATCTCATCGCGCGGAACGCCGTTCATGTGGGTCTCGAGTTCGGTAAACCTGTTCTGGAGGTAGAGGATTCCCGCGAGTTCCGCGTTCGCGGCTCTATTTGCGGGATCGACGGCCAGGGCCCGCCGTACATGTTCCTCAGCCTCAGGGTACATCCGTTGCGCCAGGTAAAGCCGCCCGGCAAGGAGCATTTCCTCGGGGCTCGGCTCCCGCCTCTTCCATGCCTGCTTGAGTTGCAGGATAGCCGGCACGTGCCGTCCCATCGCGTACAGGGTCCGGGCCAGGTTGACGTGGGCGGCCGGATCGATGGAGATGTACTGGTTCCATCGGGTGTACAGGGCTTCGACCTCGAGCGGGCGCGATTCCAGCGCGACGCCCCGGAAAAGGATCGATCCCGCTTGCCTCGCGTCCCAGGTCTGCCCGGCAAGGGCGATTTTTCCCGCGGCCTGTATGGTGTCGTCGACGCATTCGGCTACCCATGAGTCGTTCACGATCAGGGTAAAGCTGGTTCCTCTTGCGATTATCCTGAGCGAGTACACCCGCGGATTGCCCTCGTAGGGCGGGGCGTCTTCTTCAGCGTCCCCTGACTCGCCTTCGACCGGGGAAGACTGGCTGGAGGCGGTTTGCCCTGACGAGGACTCGGTCCAACCGAGAATCGGGATTGGGGTGCCGTTTACGATGGCGTCCATGCGCACCAAACCGCGATCCGATACGAGTACGCTATAGAAGGTCGAGTCCGAGATATGCCGAACCAGGACGCCCCCGGCCATCCTGCCCGCCTGGGTGTCCGGCGGATCATCGTCCGTGGTTGCTTCGGGAACTTCTGCGGAAGCGGGATCCGAGGGCCCCGTCTCAGCGTCCGGAAACTCGATCAGGGTCTCAAGGACGAAATCGTGATATCGGTATAGGGGATCTACCGACCATGCATAGGTATTGCGTCTTTCGAATGAAAGGATCAATCCGCCGTCCGATAGATCGGTTCGATAGGCATCGGTCTTTTCCGGGGCAAAACGTATGTTCTTTTTCCCGTGAAAGCCCGTCATCCAGAATTCTTCGACGATCTCTTCCGGATCGACTGTTTTTGTTGATTTTATGGTAAAGATTCGTCTCAGAAGCGCCAACATACCCCTCAAAAATATCCCAAATCCCGATATCTGTCTATGAGAACCTGATTGTTGAAAATAGCAACAAATATGCCCTAAAATACTTCCCTTTTTTGTACACCTCCGGTACACTTGGATTACTTAATAGCTACAGGAGAGTGTATGGCATTTCCAGCTGATTTTACTTGGGGCGCGGCGACCTCTGCATATCAGATTGAGGGTTCCTGGGACGAAGACGGAAAATCTCCGTCCATTTGGGATGTGTTCTCCGGGGAACAGGGAAAGACATATAACGGCGACACGGGCAGACTCGCCTGCGAGCATTACCACCGCTATCGTGACGACGTCGCCCTGATGAAGGAACTTGGCCTTCCCTCCTATCGCTTTTCGGTTTCCTGGCCGCGAATCCTTCCTGACGGTCGCGGACGCGTCAATGACAAAGGTCTTGATTTTTACTCGCGCTTGGTGGATGAACTTCTTTCCGCCGGGATCGAGCCCTGGTGTACCCTGTATCATTGGGACATGCCGCAGGTTTTGCAGGAACGGGGAGGCTGGATTAACCCCGAGATATCGGACGCCTTCGCCGAATTGACGCGCGCCGTCGCGGGAAAGCTCGGGGACCGCGTCAAGAACTGGATGACCCTGAATGAGCCCCAGTGCTTTCTCGGGATGGCCCTGTTGCAGGGAGTCCAGGCTCCCGGTCTTAAACTGCCCATGTACGAGGTAATCAAGGGAGTCCATAACGCCCTTGTCGCCCACGGAAAAGCCGTCGACGTCCTTCGGTCCGTTGGGGGAAACCGCTTCAATATCGGCATCGTCCCGACGACCCAGTCGATGATCCCTGTAAGCGAATCCCCCGAGGATATCGAGGCGGCGCGCAAGGCTACCTTCTCGCATACTCCCGTCCGTCCCATCCTCTGGACGCTGTCATTATTTACCGATCCCGTGTTTCGCGGCGCGTACCCGAAGGATCTTCTCGAGGAAATCGAGAGGTATCTGCCTTCAGGCTGGCAGGACGATCTTCCGCTTATCAGCCGGGACATCGATTTCTGCGGGATCAACCTGTATTCGGGCAGAAGAATCAAGGCCGACGCCGCCGGGAATCCGTCCCCCGTCCCCGTGCCGTCGGGATTTCCCCAGACGGCCCTGAAGTGGAACGTGGAGCCTGAAACCCTTCACTGGTGCCCCCGTTTCCTCTACGAGCGTTACAAGAAACCGATCGTCATCGCGGAGAATGGCCTTTCCTTCCCGGACTGGATCCATCTTGACGGCAAGGTACACGATTATGGAAGGATTGATTATACCCGAAGGTATCTTCTTGGCCTCGAAAAGGCGATAGACGACGGGGCTGATATCATGGGCTATTTCCATTGGAGCCTTATGGACAATTTCGAATGGGCCGAGGGTTTTAAGGAGCGGTTCGGATTGATCCACGTCGATTTCGCGACGCAAAAGCGAACGATCAAGGATTCCGGTTACTGGTACAAGGAAGTGATCGCGACAAACGGGAAAAGCCTGCATTGATCCCCGTATCCTGGGCCGGGCTTCATGCCCGGTCCCGTTTCTCCATGAATAATCCCGAGAAATCCGTGGCTAATCGCGTCTTTGTTTGACAAAACCTCCATTTTCCCCCAAAATGATGCATCGGGGAAAACGTAATGGCAGAGATCAGATACAGGTTATATATAGCGACAGTGTTGATTGTGTCGAGCCTGATAATACTCGGGGTAATTTTCACGAGCCTTTCGCTCTCGCTTCAGGATCGACTATTCAGGGAAACTGCCGATCGCCTCAAGGCGACCGCTATCCTCGGCGCCGAGGGGATCGATACAGACGACCTTCGCGTCCTGCTCTCGAAGATGCGGCCGGACCTTGACGACGCCTCCGCGCTCGAGGTCGAGAAAACGACCGAGTTCATGCGCGTCTCGAGGTACCTTAACAAGATTCGTGGCACGAATCCCTCCCTTATCCTGTACGTATACCTTCTTGCGCCCGGCGATAGCCAGGATAAAGCCAGGTTCATCGCGGACGCCGATACCCTCCGGCTCCGGGAAGAGCAGCTCGTTTCCGGGAAGACCAGCGACACCATATCCGGCTTCAATATGCTCTACGATATCGGCGATCAGCCCCACACGATTTCGTCCCTGTCGCAGAGGGTCCCCGCCGTCGGCGACAGCTTCGTTCACGATCCCGACTACAATACCAATTCCCTCATGGGCCTCGCGCCCATCTTCGACGACGAGTCGGGCGCGTTCCTGGGATGCATCGGCGTGGATATCTCCGACAATAACTATTCCGCGTTCCTTTCGTCGGTTTTCATGACCGCCTTCATCGTCGCCGGATGCCTCATGCTCCTGATCGTCATTGGGTCCTACGTCCTCGCCTGGCGCATCAGCAAGCCCATCATCGCCCTTACCGCCGCGGTGCGAAAATTCGGCGACGCCGACTTCGGGTCGCGGGCCGAGCTCAAGACCTTTATCAAGGAGCTGTTCGACCTGAAGAGTAATTTCAACAGCATGGCCGACAAGATACAAAGTTACCAGGAACACCTCCTCGAGCTTAACCGCTCGATGGAGCGGTTCGTCCCCGACGCGTTTCTCTCGTTCCTTTCGAAGAAGAGCATCCTCGAGGTCCAACTCGGCGACCAGATACAGAAGGAAATGACGATTATGTTCTCGGATATCCGGGGCTTTACGGCGATATCGGAACAATTGACGCCCAAGCAGACCTTCAATTTCCTTAACGACTACCTTTCGCGGATTGCCCCGATCATTCGTCAACACAATGGCGTGATCGACAAGTACCTCGGCGACGGGATTATGGCGATATTCTCCGGCTCTCTCGACGACGCGGTGCACTGCGCGCTCGACATGATACAGGAAATCAGGAAGCTCAACATCGAGCGCGAGAAACTGGGCCTGCCCCCCATCGCCACGGGAACGGGCATCCATTGCGGTACAATGATGATGGGAACGATCGGCGAGGAACAGCGCATGCAAACGACCGTCATCGCTGATTCCGTCAACCTCGCCTCCCGTCTGGAGTCCATGACCAAGGAGGTAGGCGCCCGTCTTCTGGTGAGCCGCGACGTGTACAACCGCCTTGAGGATTCCGAGGCGTTCATGACGCGCTTTATCGGGTCGATATCCTTCAAGGGGAAGGAGGAACGGGTAGGCGTGTTCGAGGTTTTTGACCGGGATTCGTCAACCTGCCGCCAGGAAAAGGCAAGCAGCCGGAAGCAATTCGAGGATGCGGTGGCCCTTCTATCCGGAGGTAAATTCTCCGAGGCCGAGAAGATATTCGCCAAGATTGTAACTGATAACCCCGACGACCGAGTCGCCGCGTGGGAACTTGATCGGGCCAAGGCTCGATTGACTGAATAGGATACTGAAAGGGAGCGTATGGGATGGCGAATTGTCTGCCGTCCCATATATGTTGAATCGGTACTATTGGCCTTCGGTAACCGTTACGCGGAAGAGGTCAAACGTCGTGAGCCCCTCGCCTGAAACGACCTCGTTCCCGCACTCGACGCTCGAGACGCACACGGCTTTATCCATGATTCCTTCACCCACGAGATAATCGAGAAACTGTGACACGTCAAGCGTGCCGCCGAAAAACGGCTTTGTCGGCCGGAATGCGACATAGGTCCATTTTTGTTCCGTACCTCCTGAATCGTCACCATGACTGTTCTTTACATAAACCTTGAATTCCCTTCCGTCGATATTTTCGGTCGCGTATACCGTTCCTGCGGGAGAAAGCCCCGTCGCAGAGTTCCATATCATTATCTCGTGGGAGATTGAATTACGGGGCGCATCCGGATCCGTGTATCCCCAAATCGAGAATGCCATATTCCATGTTCCCGTCGCGTTTACTTTGGACGAAAAGTCGACCGACACGTTCCCCGTTCCCGCCCTGATGATCCAGTCCGGTTGTTGTTTCTCGCTGACGTCCCAGGGCTTTACGCCGTAGATAACCTCGGGATATGCGACGACCGAACCGGGCGAGGTCCAATTCCACTTCCAACCGAACCCCCGTACCCCATTATCCGATTCCGTGATAAAGACCGTCTGTTCCTTCGGGCCGGAGGCGGCCCCCTCATTCCAGGTATTGTTCGTTATACGGTAGTCCCCGTCGAAAAGGAGCTGATCCCAGTGCTCGTCAGTCGATTCGATTGCGTCTTCCGGCAGGCCGATCGTTTCTTTTGAGCCCTCCGTCGCGCACGAGATAAAAACGAGTGAAGAGAGGATCGCCGCGGATAGTCCGTTTTTCATCGCAATGTGCTCCTTGTCTTGGGATATGATGCGCTCGATATTCTGACCCGTCAACAAAAAAGGCCGCCCTCGCGGGCGGCCTCTATCACGCAGCATGTTGCGGATAACAAAAATCAGTACATCCCGTGGAGAAATACCGGTTCCCGGTATTTCTCCCAGCAGTATTAATAACGCAAAGCGTTATTAATACATGCCGTCCATTCCGCCCATTCCACCGCCGCCGGCGGGCATGGCGGGCGGGTTCTTCTCGGGAATGTCGGTGATCGCGCACTCGGTGGTAAGGAGGAGACTCGCGACGGATGCCGCGTTCTGCAGGGCGGAGCGGGTTACCTTGGCGGGATCGATGATACCGACCTTTACCATGTCCACCCATTCCATCTTGGCGGCGTCGAAGCCGATTCCCTTCTTCTCGCTCTTGGCGCGCTCCGCGATGACGGCCCCGTCAACGCCTGCGTTCTCGGCGATCTGGCGGATCGGTTCCTCAAGGGCGCGGCGAACGATCTTGAACCCGATCTTCTCGTCGTCGGTGAGGGTCGAGATATCTGCTTTTTCGAGGGCGGCCGCGGCCTGGATCAGCGCGAGTCCGCCTCCGGAAACGATTCCTTCCTCGAGAGCGGCGCGGGTCGCGGACAGGGCGTCCTCGACTCTGTGCTTTTTCTCCTTCATCTCGACCTCGGTCACGGCGCCGATGTTAATTACGGCAACGCCGCCCGCGAGCTTGGCAAGGCGCTCCTTGAGCTTCTCCTTGTCGTAATCGGAAGAGGTTTCGTCGATCTGCGCCTTGATCTGGGCGACGCGATCCTTGATGTCTTTCTGCTTGCCGGCGCCGTCGATGATCGTCGTGTTGTCCTTGTCGATCTTGACGCTCTTCGCCTGACCGAGCTGGGTGATGTCGGTATTCTCGAGCTTGAGCCCGAGTTCTTCCGAGATTACCTCGCCGCCGGTAAGGATGGCGATGTCTTCGAGCATGGCTTTGCGGCGGTCGCCGAAGCCGGGAGCCTTGACCGCGCAGGTTTTAAGTGTTCCGCGGAGGCTATTCACAACGAGGGTCGCGAGCGCCTCTCCGTCAACGTCCTCGGCGATCATGAGGAGGGGGCGTCCGGACTGCGCGATCTTCTCGAGCAGGGGGAGCATATCCTTCATGTTCGAGATTTTCTTGTCGTGGATAAGGATAAGGGGGTTCTCGAAAACCGTTTCCATGCGGTCGCGGTCGGTCACGAAATATGACGAGATGTATCCACGGTCAAACTGCATTCCCTCGACGAAATCGGTCGTGGTATCCATGGTCTTCGCTTCCTCGACCGTGATGACCCCGTCTTTCCCGACCTTTTCGATGGCGTCGGCCAGGATCTTTCCGATTTCCTCGTCGTTGTTCGCCGAAACGGAGGCAACGTGTGCTACCTCGTCCGATCCCTTGATTTCCTTCGAGTTTTTCTTGATTTCCTCGACGGCGATGGTCACGGCTTTGTCGATGCCGCGCTTGAGCTCGATCGGGGTCATGCCCGCGGCGACGGCCTTCAAGCCCTCGCGAACCATTGAATAGGCGAGTACGGTAGCCGTCGTCGTTCCGTCTCCGGCAACGTCGTTTGTCTTGGTCGCCACTTCCTTCAGAAGCTGGGCTCCCATGTTTTCATAGGCATCTTCAAGTTCGATTTCCTTGGCAACGGAAACGCCGTCCTTGGTGACGGTCGGGGCGCCGAATTTCTTGTCCAGGAGGACATTGCGTCCCTTAGGCCCGAGTGTTACCTTCACTGCGCGCGAGATCTGTTCCACGCCGGAAAGTAGCTTTTTTCTGGCCTCTTCGTTAAACATCAGCTGTTTCGCCATTTTCTTTTCTCCTTATTGCTCTACCATCAATGGTATTAAATAAAATCGTACATCCCCTATTATTTGGGGCGCTTACCGTATAAAATACAGAAAAATGGCGTGAACGGCAATGGATTTACATTTTAATCCGGAGGGAATCCATGAACGATACGGCAGTACGATGGGGAATTATCGCGACAGGCTGGATAGCGGAGAAATTCGCCGAGGCATGTCAATTTGAGGCAAAACGGACCGGAAAGAGCGCGCTTTTGGCAGTTGCCTCGCGAAATGAGGGAAAATCCCGTGAATTCGCTGGGAAATGGGGGATTCCGCGGGCCTATGGCTCGTATGAGGCCCTTCTTGCCGATCCCGAGGTAACGGCCGTATACATTGCCACCCCGAATCATTTGCACACACAGTTATCCATCAGGGCTCTACAGGCGGGAAAGGCCGTTTTGTGCGAAAAACCAGTCAGTATCGCGGCCCGGGATTTCTACCCGGTCATCAAGACCGCGGGCGACTGCGGAAAGTTCTTCATGGAGGCTATGTGGATGAAGTTCAATCCCTCCTTCAGGAAGATGCTCTCCTGGATCGACGAGGGAAGGGTTGGGGCGGTCAGGCATCTCAGGTCCGACTTTTTCCTCGATTCCCCCTACAACCCCGAGGGCCGTTATTATAGTAAGGAATTCGGGGGCGGGGCCCTGCTTGACGTGGGAATATACCCGGTAACCTGCGCCGTCATGGTCGCCGGCAAACGGAAGCCCGAGCGTATGCAGGCGCGCCTGAAATTAGCGGATACCGGTGTCGATCTCTACAATAAAATAACGATGGAATGGGATTCAGGCCTGTGCGCCGACCTTTCCAGCGCCATCAATCTTCAGGGGATCGAAGCCTTCCGGTCTGCCGCATTGGTGGGCGAGCGGGGGTCCATCCTCCTGCCGCTTTTCTGGATGGCCCAGGAGGCTGTGTTACTTGACCATGAGGGGAACATCGCCGAGACATTTCGCGCTCCCTTTGAATGCAACGGGTATGAATACGAGATTCGCGAGGTTGAGGCTTGCCTTGATAAGGGTTTGACCGAAAGCCCTGTACAAACATGGGGCGATTCCATTATGGTAATGGAACTTCTCGATCAAATAAGAGAAAGTTCGATAACCTGAGGCGTTGATACAGATGATGAGTGACAATAAAATCCGTGATGTCCGCATTCTTGCGGCCCAGACTCTGCAGTCTCCCGAGGCAATGGCGGTTTCAATCCCCGTGACCGCGAAGGCGGCTGAAACCGTCCTGAAGGGGAGGTCCGACATCCAGCGGATCCTTCGCCGCGAGGATGAGCGCTTTCTCGTCGTTGTCGGCCCCTGTTCCATCCATGATCCCGACTCGGCCATCGAGTACGCCAAGAGGCTGACCGAGCTCCAGGTTCGGTATGCCGACAGGATGTGCATCATTATGCGCGTCTATTTCGAGAAACCTCGCACGACTGTAGGGTGGCGTGGCCTCATCGTCGACCCCGGTCTCGACGGCACGTCCGACATCGGGCGAGGGCTCAGGATGGCCCGCGAACTGCTCGTGAAGGTCAATGATATAGGTCTTCCCGTCGGCACCGAGATGCTCGAGCCGATCGTTCCCCAGTATACCGCCGATCTCGTCAGTTGGGCCTCGATCGGCGCCCGAACCTCCGAGAGCCAGACCCACCGGGAGATGGCTTCCGGCCTCTCGATGCCCGTCGGCTTTAAAAACGCGACGGACGGCGACGTCCAGATCGCGGTCAACGCGATCGTTTCTTCCCGCCAGTCCCATTCGTTTATCGGTATAACGAGGGACGGCAATGTATGCATCATGAGAACCCTGGGAAATCCCGACAGCCATCTTATCCTGAGAGGCGGAAAGCACGGAACCAATTACGACCGCGAGTCCGTATCCTCGGCGATAGCCCTCCTCAAGAAAGCGGGGATTCGCCCCTCCATCCTGGTCGACTGCTCGCACGGGAATTCGCAGAAGATGCCCGAGAACCAGATCGGCGTGCTCCTCGAGACCATCAGGCTTCGTAACGACGCGGACAATCCCCTGCTGCCCCTGTGCGGATGCATGCTTGAAAGCTACCTCGAAACGGGATGTCAGCCTATTACCGCCGATCCCGAGGATCTCAAGTATGGGCTTTCCATCACCGATCCCTGCCTCGGTTGGGACATGACCGCGAGCGCCCTCTCTGAGGCGTACAAGCTGCTGGGAGAGAAGCATCACGCACCCCTCTCGCCCGACGTATCCCCCGCGGGAGTCGTATCCCCGGTTCCCAGGCAGAGCGACCGTTCCTCCGGCCCCAAGGACAAGACGCAGAAATGAGCGATATTATTATATATTCCGACGGCGGGTGTTCCGGGAATCCCGGTCCTGGGGGATGGGGGTTCGTAATCGTCGAGGAGCTTGAATCCCCCGATGCCGGATCCCGGGTCAGGGAGACGATCGGTTCCGGGGGCGGCGCCCTCACCACGAACAACAGGATGGAGTTGACGGCCGTCATTGAGGCCCTCACGCTCGTTTCTTCCGAGCAAAGGATGGCCGGCCGCCCTATCTCGGTATATACCGATTCCCAATATGTTCAGAAGGGAATCTCCCAGTGGATATCGGGATGGAAGAAGAATGGATGGAAGACCGCCTCCAAGGAGCCGGTGAAGAACCAGGACCTCTGGATGCAGCTTGACTCCCTTACGTCCGCGCTCCGCCCCAGATGGGTCTGGGTTAAGGGACACGCGGGAATCCATTACAATGAGGTGTGCGACCGCCTGACGCAGGATGAAATAGCCAAGTACCGCTAATGTCCTACAGGCTCATTGACGCGAGAAGTTTCTTAAGCTCGATAACTTCTTCCTTCGTGAGCGTTACGCCTTTTCCCATCTTCTGATGGTCGGGAGACCAGCTTCGTATGTCGAATTTCGCCGGCCTGCCGCCCCAGGATACGGTATTGAGTTCCATGGTCCAACCGCCTTTACTCTCCGATAAAACGCCGAATCTCTCTACTATCTCGAAACTGAATTCATCGGCCATCCTCGCACCTCCCGCGCATGCATGGCGTAAAGTATACCACGCATAAAAAAATCTTGTAATAAAAAACAATACGGTATACTCTGGAGAAAGTACGGTGTGGAGGTTCTGATGAACAAGACAAGATCATTATTTCTTGCGGGGTGCGTCGTCCTCGTCGCGACGGCGTTTTTTTCCTGCAAATCGACTCCTCCGGCTGAGACTGATAACCCGGAAACCGTCGTTCCCGAGCAGAATGTCCAGGCCGTGACGGATACGAAGGCGCCGGTTGATCCCGCCCTTACCGCCTTGCGGGAAAAGGTTGAGGCACTCCGGAATGAATGCCTGAAGTACGAACTCGGGAAGTATCGCGCGGACGATTGGTCGGCGGCTGAATCCTTCCGCGACCAGGGAAATGCCTCCTATGAAAGCGATGGAGCAGCGGCGACCGCATCGTATAACGAAGCGATCGTTAAATACGAAGCCGTCAAACGCGAAGGGTTCAAGGACCTTGCCGCCGAGATGGAGAAGGAACTCAAGGCCGAGCGGGATGCGGCGATCGCTGCAGGCGCGCGCTCCTACTATCCTGCGCAATTCGCCCTCGCGGATACCGCATACGAGGCCGCTGGCGCCCGCCTTGCCGAGGATAATCCCCAAGCGGCGTACGACGAGGCCCAGAAGGCCCTCATGCGTTACAAGCTTTTGCAAAAGGGCTTGCGCGCGATCGAGTTGAAGCAGAAGATCGAACGCAATAAATTCGACCAGTATGATAGCGAGGCCTTCGCGCTTGCCGGGGCTAAATATGATGAGGCGGCCGCGGCCTACGGGACGGCGGATGCTGCGGCCCTCGATGCGGCCAACGAATCGGTGACGCTGTACGAGAAGGTAAACAACGCAGGGTATCGCGCATGGTCCCAGGAACTCATCGCAAAGAACGAGGAGATACGCAGCCTGTGCGATTCAATCAAGGCCAGGCGCTCGATGACCTCGCAGTATGACGCCGCCCTTGACCTTTATAATCAGGGACAGGCCTTCGGCAAGGCCGATGAATGGGAGCTCGCATACGGCGCTTACTCGGAGTCCGCGGTGGCATTCACCGATGTGTATCAGCAGGCAAACCTCAAGCGCGATGCCGCCTCGTACGCGATCGAGTCGGCCAAAGGACGTCAGGACGAGAGCACTGCCCTCGCGATAAAGGCCGACGAGATTGCCCCGTTACCCGAGGGGGCAGAAGGCTTTACCGAGGAAACCAAGGCCGAACCCGTTGCTGAACCCGTTGCTGAACCCGCAGTAGAACCGGTGAGCGAGCCAGTTGCAGAGCCGGTGAGCGAGCCAGTTGCAGAACCAGTTACAGAACCGGTCGCCGAGTCTGCCGCCGAACCTGTGTTGTCCGATGGGGCCGAGGAGGAAGCGAAATGAAAAAGTTAATACTGACATGCGCCCTTTTGTGCTGTTCAGCGGCGTACCTTGCCTTTGCCGTGACCTCGTATGACAACAATGAATACCAGCGGAAGAGCCGCGCGTATTCGGAACTCGCCCAAAAGTCCTATGACGAGGGCGACTACGACGGGGCTGTGGAATACGCGCGCGAGGCCGAAATGAACGCCGAGCTCTCTACCGCGTTTATAGAAAAGATGCTCGCGCGGGCCTCCGCCGAGAAAACCCTGTTTCAGGCCCGAACGCGGCTTGCCTGGGCAAAGACAGAGATGCGGGCCGAGCAATTTTTTCCGTCCGCCGTTTCCTCCGCCGAGCAGTATATAGCGAGCGCGGACGCTCGGTTTTCAGCCGAGGAATATACCGCGGCCGGTTCCGACGCGCAGCTTGCCCTGGATGCCCTTTCCGTAGTCGCGAAGATCGTGCCCCTTCCCGGTTCTTATCGGGTGGATTTATGGGACCCGTCGCGTGATTGCTTCTGGAATATTGCCAAGAACCCCGCCATATACGGGGATCCGCTCCTGTGGGAAAAGCTCTACGAGGCGAATCGCGCCGCTCTCAAGAGGCCGTCCGATCCGAACCTGCTCATGCCCGGCATGATCATGACAATTCCGAGCATCAAGGGTGAGTACCGCGAGGGAACGTATGATCCCGCGGTGAAGTACGATTCATTCAAGAGTCAGACCAAGTAAGCGTCGCGCGCTGAACGCCGGCGTAACGGGTTGCTCGCCTTCAGGCGGGCAACCCTTTTTTTTGGATATAGGCGAACAACGCGGAAAGCATGAGCGCGTGGATGTATGGCGGTTTTCCCATGGAGTCGATAACCCGCCGTACCGGGATCAGTTCTTTCGAGATATATTCGTCGTCGTCCGGATTGCATTTTTCCGTGTCTTCCATATTTTCCGCAAGGTAGATATGGCAGCGGTTTTCCATGATCGCCGGATTCGGGGATACCGTCGCTCCGTGGATCAGTATACCGGGACGATAGCCCGTCTCTTCCAGGAGTTCCCTCCCAGCGGCTTCTTCCGGCGTCTCGCCCTCATTCATGACGCCTCCCGGGAACTCAAGCGATTCCTCCCCGGCGCCGTGCCTCCACTGGCGAACCAACAGAAAACACTCCTCACCGGCGTCGTTTCTCGTGATCGGCACCACAATCACCCAATCAGAGGCGTCGAGCGAATAGAACACATGGTCACGCTTGTCCGGTGAACGGCTCAGCAGTTCGTTGACGTCGAAAATTCGCGTTGAAAAAACAGTTTTTTTCTCCAGAGGTTGCCACGCCAACAGCGACTCTTTCATGTTTGGTCCCCTTTTGACAGATTGATGATCCGGGCCTATGCTTATAGTAAGGATGATACACCAAACACAGGAGGTTCGGTATGGCAATAATCACTGTTTCAAGGCAAATCGCGTCCTATGGCGATGAGGTTGCGTCCGAGCTGGCTTCTCAACTCGGATACACGTTCATTAACCGGAAGATGCTTGAGGCAGACCTTCTCAAGCATGGAATAGCCGAGGAGAAGTTGTGTAAATACGACGAGAAGAAACCCGGGTTTTGGGCTTCTCTTGCCCGGGATCGGGATGAATACTTTGACTATTTGAGGGAGGCTGTGTATGAGCGGGCCAAGGGAGGAAACTGCGTATTCATCGGCCGCGGCGGATTCGCCATCCTGAAGGACGTCCCTGGCTGTTACTCCGTCCGCCTGGTCGCGAGCAATTCCGTGCGCATCGCCCGGCTTATGAAGGAGTTTTCCTGGAACGAGAAACAGGCCCAAGCCCTGCTTCAGGAAAGCGACACCAACCGCGACGGTTTTCATAAGTGCTTCTTTAATATCAACCAGGATGATTCCTCGAGTTATCACCTCGTCATCAACACCGATTTCATCACGCCAAAACAGGGAGCGAACATCGTTCGGGATGCCTGCGGTCATACCATTACCGCGAAAGGCGAAGCGGAGGGAATCGAACGAATCGGCGAGCTCCTTCAGGCGCAAAAGATCGTCAACCACATCGTATTTGACCTGAAGATCCCGGTGCATTTCCTCGAGGCTACGGCGACGACCAGCGAGATCATGCTTCATGGCGTCGCGGATTCATCGGCCGTGATCGAAAAGGTTCTCTCCGTTGCCCGTTCAATGGCGCCGGGTCGAAAGATATCCTCAGGAATCAGTATTGTGCAGGATTATAGATCCTATCCCTGACGCGAGTCTGTCCGTTTCACGGATGAACTCTTGCCGTGCCGCAGGAAGATAACGACCTTCTCGAGAGAGAGGGCGACGATGATCGCCCCGCTCGCGAATTCGAGCGTCCTGAAGGCGATATCCAATGACTGCGGCGTAAACATACGGACCAGTTCGAGAACGTACAGGGACATAATCGTGGCTATCGTTACCTTTCCTCCCCAGGTAGATGCGGTTGGAAGTGGTTTTTTCAGAATGATGAACACGAACATCCCGAGAGCCTGAAGGAAAAGCCTTGAGAAGATCGCGTAAAAAAGCCAATGGGGAACGATACGATTGATGTAGTAGATGAACGAAATAACGGCCAGAAGGCTGTAGTCGCTAATCGAGTCGAGCATTTGGCCCATCTTGGTAATCTGGTTTCCCCTGCGCGCTATCTGCCCGTCGAATGAGTCGGTAAGGAACAGAAGTATCAGCAATACCGGCAGTATCAGTTTGAGGGAGAATATCTCCTTGTGCCTGAGGAAGAACGCCATGGTTGGAAGGCTGCTTATTCGCAGAAGCGTGATGCGGTTTGCCAAGTTGATTCTATCAAGCTGCCTGTTTGTCGACAGGTTAAAAAAGTCGCTGCGAAAGCCGTACAGGAATACGCAAAGGGCGGCATGAAGAAGAATGGAAGCAAGGGAGAAAACCAGGATAGATAAAAACGGGACCTGATCAGAACTGATAAAGAGATTGATGCAGGCGAGCTGGAGGAAGAGGTACAAGAGGACGGTCCGGATGATGCTCTTTACCATGCTTTATAGTATAGCTTGACATATCCTTTGTCAAATACGATATTGAAGCGATGAAGATCGCCGATTTTTTTACCACGATCAGGATTATTCTTGCCCCTATTTTTTTCGCTCTTTTTTTTCTTCCCTCGTACTGTGGTTTCGGAAGGGAAGCGTCGGTTTTCATTTTACTCCCGCTCTTCATCTTCATGGAGTTTACCGATTTTCTTGATGGGTTTTACGCCCGAAAGAACAACGCTGTAAGTGATTTTGGAAAAATATTCGATCCCTTCGCCGACGTTCTCGCGAATCTTACGGTTCTTCTGGTTTTCGTTGTCGCAGGATACTTGCCCGCTTTTTTATATCTAATCATCATTTACCGCGAAATGGGGATCATGTTTGTGCGATTGCTCGCCGCCAGAAACGGGACAGTTATCGCGGCGCGCAAGGGCGGCAAGACGAAAACGGTTTTGTATATCATCGCGGCGGGTTTTTCCCTTTTCATCGAGTCTGGCAAGCGCCTCGGATTTGATTTGAGTCCCTTCCTGGACGCGCTTGTCCTGGTCAATCTCGGTCTTTACGTACTGGCGGTCATTATGTCCGTAGTTTCCTTCGTTGATTACCTGTACCACTTTGCAAGCGTGTTGAAACCTTCAAATCATACATAAGACTTGTTTATTCGTTTCAAGTGGCTTGACTCTTTCCGGGTTGGGAGTGTATTATGCTCCCCGTTGCTTGTTGTATTTTAACTTAACGTTTTTATGAAAAACGCCGAAGTATATACGGAATGATGCGGTTTACCGCGATGATTCCTGACGATGATAATGTTGCTGGCCGATCGTTGTGAGTTTTCTCCTGAAAAAGAGATAAATCCCGCGCCGCATAATTGACACTCAAAAGAAGAGTGTGATACAGTCGATTCACTCGCCGCCACGGTAACGTGGGGTAGCGCGAGAGAAATAGAGGCCGGAAACGGGTAAAACCGAGGTACGGCAGACAGGTCTTTGAAAACAAAGGGAAGGGAAAGAAGGACGCTGTTTTAAGCAGAGAGCGAGGTCGAAAGGCCGAGCTTGAGCGAACGAACGGTGAGGTATGGCAGATCTTTAATGGATTTGCCTGAAGACTCCGGAAGGAGGCTTCACAAGCCAGGGGAGGCCCGAAAGGGCGGAATCTGGTTTGACGCCAAGCGATTGAGATTAAGCCGGATGCACTTGAAGCCGCAAGGCGACGAGTGGCATCCAAATTCCTTAATATTTAAGGGATTGGCTTGAAGTGGTATCAGGCCCCGCAAGGGGTTTGAGAATATATCATGGAGAGTTTGATCCTGGCTCAGAACGAACGCTGGCGGCGCGTCTTAAGCATGCAAGTCGGACGGCAAGGGGTAGCAATACCCCCTAGAGTGGCGGACTGGTGAGT